>Ga0116210_1000009_pt1 | contig 193811 bp, 200 predicted proteins | sample TshhotsprinmetaG_FD_94483 | JGI IMG/M metagenome (GOLD analysis project Ga0116210, IMG submission 94483) | Hot spring microbial communities from South Africa to study Microbial Dark Matter (Phase II) - Tshipise hot spring metaG | ecosystem: Environmental > Aquatic > Thermal springs > Hot... | reverse complement strand
TCCGCTTGCCGCTGTCCCCTATGACCAGCGGTTGATGAGCTTCAAGGGCATTGACCGCGTGTCGCTTTTGACGCTCTCGGGTCGCATTCTCGTGCCCATGGTCATGGGCAAGTATCAGCAAGAACGGTTTACCGCCGCCAAGGGGCAATGTGATCTCGTCCTGCGCAAGGATGGCAAGTGGTTCCTGCTTGTGACCGTCGATCTGCCAGACGGCACCAAGCCGCCAACGACCGACTTCATCGGCGTCGATCTCGGAGTGGCCAATATCGCCACCGACAGCGACGGGCAGCACTACAGCGGCGATGCGGTCGAAGCCGTCAGGAATAGGCAGCACACACTGCGCGCCAGTCTCCAGAGGGCTGCTTCTGCCAAAAAGCGGCGAGGCATGCGTCCGAAGAACATCCGGCGCAAGCTCAAGCGCTTGAGCGGGAAGGAAAGGAGATTTCGCGCCAACGAGAATCATCGCATAGCCAAATCGCTCGTTGCTAAGGCCAAAGGCACCGGTCGCGGGCTTGCCCTGGAGGAACTCAAGGGCATCCGCAACCGGACACGGTTTCGCAAGGCGCAACGGGCGAAGATGGGTGGGTGGGCTTTTGCGCAACTTCGTGCATTTGTCGAATACAAAGCCAGGCTGGCAGGTGTTGAGGTCGTCTACATCAACCCTGCCTATACCAGCCAGACGTGCGCGGTTTGCGGGCATGTATCCAAAGCCAACCGCCCATCGCAAACGGAGTTTCGCTGCGTGGCCTGTGGGCACGCCGACCACGCAGACGTGAACGCGGCGAGGAACATCCGTTGCCTCGCCAGGGCGTCTGTCAATACGCCTAAAGTCTCGGAACCGCATCAGGACCTCCTGTTTGCGTAGTACAGGGACAAGCCCCCGACTTCAGTCGGGGGTAGAGTTGACTTCACTGGAAATTTGCGCCGGCGCGGGAGGGCAGGGCCTCGGCTTGGAAATAGCCGGCTTCGACCACGCTGCGCTGGTCGAGCTGGAACCGGCAGCGTGCGCCACACTGCGGCTTAACCGCCCGGCTTGGAACGTCATCGAGGGCGACTTGCGCCAGTTCAGCGGCAGCCCGTACAAGGGCATTGACCTAGTGGCCGGCGGCGTCCCGTGCCCTCCGTTCTCCAAGGCTGGCAAGCAGCTTGGCGCAAAGGATGAGCGCGATTTGTTCCCCGAAGCAATCCGCCTAGTCGATGAGTGCCGTCCTCAAGCCGTGATGCTTGAGAACGCGCGCGGCCTGCTCGATGCGGTCTTTGACGACTACCGGAACAAGGTTGAAAAGCAGCTCAAGAAGCTGGGCTACGTGCCCGGCTGGAAGCTGCTCAACGCATCGGACTACGGCGTTTCCCAGCTCCGGCCGCATGTGGTGTTCGTCGGCATCCGCAAAGACTTGGCCTCGGGGTTCTCATGGCCGGAACCGCTCAAAACTGAGCCGCCGACCGTTGGTGAGCTGCTGCACGATCTCATGAAGGCCAACGGCTGGCGCGGCGCTGACCGCTGGCGCGAACAAGCCAATAGCATCGCCCCGACCCTGGTCGGCGGTTCCAAGAAGCACGGAGGCCCCGACCTCGGGCCGACCCGCGCCAAACGCGCCTGGGCCGCCCTCGGCGTCGATGGAACGGGGCTGTGGGACGAAGCCCCGCCGCGTGACTTCGTGGGGATGCCCCGCCTGACTCTGCGCATGACGGCACGGATTCAAGGCTTCCCGGATGACTGGCAGTTCTGCGGCCGCAAGACGGCCGCCTATCGCCAGATTGGCAATGCCTTCCCGCCGCCGGTCGCTGCTGCTGTAGCCCGGCAAATCTTCGCGGCGCTGTCCGTGAAGCGCATTTTCAAGGTAGCGCGATGACTGTTCCCGCCGACTTTCTCGAAGCCCGCAAACGCTTTCATGCCCCGTCCAGCTTCCCAGTCGATGTCAGAATAAAGACGATATGGGCAACAAATAACAGGCGCACCTCTGGCCGGCTTAAGCGTGCAAGCTCCACTTACGGTCCCATCGCTCAACGCCTTTTGGCAAACATCTTTGATGAACGGACAGTGCAGCGTGGCCCGGGCTTGCCTGGCCGCGTCAGAATGATCAGTAGGTGCATATCCGAAGAGTTCGACGATCCGGCTAGCCACCAACAACTCCCCTTTCTTGTTCTCGCCTCAGCTCTGCCCTTGATACCTGCCCCTCTAGGTGCTCGCGGATCTGGACAGCGATAGCCCTCGCCATTAGTACAGGTACGGCGTTGCCAACCTGTTCATATTGAGAAACACGAGATCCGAGGAACTTGTAAGTATCAGGAAACGACTGAATGCGGGCTGCCTCACGTACTGTAAGCGCCCGGTCCTGATCAGGTAGAAAAACTGCCCCCCAATGAGGATCGCATTTGGTCAAGACAGTACCTGCCAAGCGATCTGGATGCAGGCGGCCATAGCGCTTTGTGTGATCCGAGCGGCGAGCGCGCTGCATACCTTTCGGCAAGAGATCAAACGGAATATCTCGCCAAGAACCGCCCGGCTTCACATACTTCATGCGCTCAACATTCTGCTTGGACAGCTTAGCCGCGTAATGGTTAAAGGTAATCCCCATCGGATTGCGCATCGACTTCGCGTACTCACTGTGCGGCTCGGTCGAATATTGGACAATTTCTGCACCCTCTCCCATTGCCAAGCGTGGAAGATCACCTATTGCTTGACGGACCGTTACTGCCGGAAGAAGCCTCTCTTGATCTTCTTTGCTTAGCTGAAACGTCATGGTGCTGCCGCCACGAAAATTGGCACGACCTACTGCGTAATGAGTCGGCTCAGGATGAGTGATCTCACCAAAGCGGGAACCGAGCAGGATCAAGCGCCACCGCTCTTGAGGAACACCGTAATGCGCAGCAAACAAAATCTTTGCGCTGACTTGGTAACCTAAAGCTGTGAATATTTTAATGATCTGACGAAATACCTTGCCGTCTCCAAGCGACAACAACCCTGGAACATTTTCAAAGAGGAATGCCTTGGGTTGAAACTCTTCGAGAAAACGCTCATAGTGCCGGAACAGCTTGTTACGCGGATCGTTTAAGAAGCGTTCCGGAGCATTAATAGAAAAACCTTGGCAAGGGGGGCCTCCAACCAATACATCCAATTCACCAGGCTGCAGACCAAGCCTAAAGCGCACATCTTCCGGATCCACCTCCTCGATTGGCCGGCAGTCTGCAACAGCGTTGGGGTGATTGAACTGAAAAGTCTCGATGGCTTCCTGCATCACATCGATCCCATACAAGCAGACATAGCCCGCTTGACGGAAGCCTTCAGTAATGCCACCAGCGCCACAAAAGAGGTCAATCGTACGGAGGGGTATATCGACATTCGCGTGACCACGCTCAGTCACATTTGAATCCTTCTTCTTGCGCGCATTTTGTTCATGACAACATAAATACCGGTTTTGTTATAACATCATGTTTTTCAAACTTTTTGCGTTTATTTATTTTATCATAATTGTGATACAATCAATAAAAAATGGAGGTTCGTCGAATGAACACGCAAATCGTTACCGAAAATCGTGACGCGCTGGAAGAAGCAAAGCGCCGTGTTGCGGCTTTTACAAACGAAATCTTCTCGACGATTGTGCATATCATCGACGATATGTGCCGAACCGAAATCGAAGAAGAATCATTCTTATGGATCGGCGGCTATCGCAGGAATATGGTATTCGACGAGCTGGTTGCGATCGACATGTCTTTGTCAGCGCGCCTTTATCGAGAAAAAGCGGTTTCTTTCCTGAAGAGCGAAGGAAGTTCGTTTATTCTGTCTTCGTCGGTCATGTTGCTTCTTGGAGACAGGATTTTCGGTTGTAAACCTGACGAAGAGTCCAACGACCCATCATCAGAACAAATCGAACGATTGCGCTGGAAAGCGCTCGACAGCTTTATTGCCAGCATCGACAAAAACGAAATCATTGCCGCGCTTCCCTTTGGCCAAAACATTTGCTTTTCGTGAGAATAATCTGCTGTACTCACGGTGCGGCATTGATCCACTCGTGACCATCTTGCGCGACAAGCCCCGTCCTTCAGGGCGGGGAGGACTCAACATCTTGCGCTCTCGCCTTGGAACGTTTCTTTGAGTGCTTCTTATAGCGCTAAATCTTGCGCTATCTTTGGCGTTACGAACAAAAAAGACCACGGAAACGCACCATTTCGACCCAAAATCACCCTGTAACGCTATTTCTTGCGCTATCTTTGGCGCTAAATTTAGTACTAGAAATAGCACCAATTCCAGTGCTAAATTTGGCGCGCAGATCGTAAAACCATCGATGCTTTCTTGCTCACACAGAAAAAACGAATCTTGACCATCTTGCGCGGGATCAAGGGCGAGGCGCGCCCGAACGCTCGCGAGAAAACCCAATCCTTCGAAACAAACTCAGGATATCTAGTGTATCTATCGTTGCCATTACTCATGCGCCGAACTATAATATAAGCATGCCGATGCATTCGGAGCAAAAGAAAAGTGCACAAATGATTAAATCTATTTGAAAATTTAGAGTGTAATCATCATGTCGACTTTGCAAAATGAGTACAAGAATAGTGAACACAAGCACGATATCAGAAGATCGCTCAACCGCGCAGTTTCGGTTCGTTATCATCCGGAATCTCGGTGCGTTGTCGTACTCATGAGTTCTGGCACGACGATTCGATTTCATGCGCGTCTTGCCGAGAAACTGGCTAATAGCAAACCCGAAATACTTGCCAATGTCGAAATCACCTCGTCTGGTCTCGGGCTTTATTGGCCCGATTTAAACGTAAACGTTTCAATTCCAGGCATCATGACAGGGCGCGGCGTTTTTTCTGAAGAACAATGGAATTTGCTCAAGTTCAACCAGATGCACGAAAAGCATCGCCCTGGACGTTTTGGGCTCAAGCGTACAGACTTGGCACCATAAACGACATCCGGAGATCATTGATGCCACTCTTTGCTCGCTCTGTTCTCTTTTTTTTCGTTGCTGTGCTCTCTCCTTTGGCGATGAACTACTCCCGCCAAGCCTTTCAGGCTATGGCGTGAGTTTCGCGCTTCGACGGACGTGCCGGTTCACCCGGAGGGTTTGCCGGTCTGGATCCGAAGCGGTAATCCCCCCGCAAAACCAGTGCGCTGAGAAGTAGAGAGTCTCGAAGGAGAATCTCTACGATGAAGAAATCGCGTTTCACTGACAGCCAGATCATCGACGCGCTCAAGCGGGCGGAGGCTGGTCTGAGCGCGCCCGATCTGTGCCGCGAACTGGGCATCAGCTCGGCGACCTTCTACAAGTGGCGGGCCAAGTACGGCGGCATGGACGCCTCGCTCATGGCGCGCATGAAGGAGTTGGAGGAGGAGAACCGGCGGCTGCGCAAGATGTACGTCGAGGAAAAGCTCAAGGCCGAGGTCGTGGCGGAGGCTCTTGCAAAAAAGTGGTGAAGCCATCTCGCCGGCGCGAGATGGCACAACGAGCCGTGCAGCAGCGCGGGCTGTCGATCCGGGCGGCTTGTCAAGCCTTTCGGATCAGCCAGGCCTGCTACCGCTACGAGGCCCGGCGCGACACCGAAGACGAGGAGATCGCCCAGTGGCTGCTGCGGCCGGCGGCGACAACGCCGCATCGCGCCACTTCTGCAGCGTCTGCACGCTCACACCAAATTCCCGCGCCACGTCTGTCAGCGAAGCGCTCTCAGGCGGCAGCAACCGCGCCACAGCACGGTCCTTGAATGCTTGTCCGTATCTGGCCAACTTGTTCTTCCATCATCGCCCCCAGGTTCAGAGTTCTATGCGGGCGATATCTATTCTGACGCGGGGGGAGTCACGGTCATCGGTGCCGGCAGCCGAGGCCCCGTCACGCCTGAAATTCCGACATCCACCAATCCTGAGCACACCTTCACCCTAAGGGAAGGTCTGACTGTGCTTGCCGGGAACAAATACAGGCCAGAAACCGACTGCACGGCACGCCCAAAAGACGCAAAAAGTAGCCTATCGGATTTTTTCACCAGCACAGTTCGTAGGCTTACACCTCAAGCCCAAACCTTTTTCATTACGGCGCTTTGATCTGCCCAAATTACGTCGTCCCACCCTCGTGCCTTGGCTTCGCTTTCAAACCAGTTCTTGATCGCGTCGGTCAGGGTTTTTGCACTTTCGTCGCCTGAGCCTTGCCGATACAAATCAATTACGGCCTCTCGTTCGAGCAGTGTATGAGGATTGTTTGGTGACCGATCCTTTGGATCTGGCCACTCATATCTTCTTGCCATGTGAGTACTCCTTTGTAAAAAATCCTGCCCCTCTTTCGAAGGACAGGCACCTCAAGCACCTGCCCGAGGGCGGGTGCTTGTCTCCGGGGGAGATTAAACAGCGAACACCGGTGCGTGTCAAGATAGTTGTCGCGCAAGTCATGCGGCCAATATCCGCGAATTGCTCGACTTTCGGATCAGCCAGGCCTGCTACCGCTACGAGGCCCGGCGCGACACCGAAGACGAGGAGATCGCCCAGTGGCTGCTGCGGCTGACCGACAATAACCGCACCTGGGGCTTCGGGCTGTGTTTCCTGTACCTGCGCAACGTCAAAGGCTTTGCCTGGAACCACAAGCTTCCAGTAAAATGCTGATTTGTTCAGCGTGTCCCTAACCAGCACCCCAACCGCAAATAACCGCATACCACCACCAACCATCAAGGAGGAAATCCCATGTTCAATAAAGCACTCATCGCCATCGCCGCCACCGTCTTGACGCTCGGCGCCAACGCCCAGACCTCGTGGACCGAGCAACGAATCGGCGACATGACCTTTGGCTCCGACAGCGAAGGCAACACGTGGTCCGAGCAACGAATCGGCGACATGACCTTTGGCTCCGGCAGCAAGGGCAACACGTGGTCCGAGCAACGAATCGGCGACGAGTGATGAAGCGGTGGCACGGTGGAGGCACGAGAACAGCGCCAGCATCTAACTAAGAATTTGCCCCTTAGCTTAAGACCTAAACCTTGCCCCAGATGTTGTAATTGAAGGAGTATCCGTTCCCCTCCGCCGCCTTCTTCACCGCCTCCCGCACCCTCTTGAGGTCGAAGGAGTAGGAATACTTCTTGGAGAAGAGGTTCGACTGCTCCTCGATGATCCCCTCCAGCCCTTGGGACCCGGACTTGGTGACCGTCTTCTTGAAGCTGAACCCCGGGGAGATGTCGTCCTCCAGATCTCCGGCTCCAAAGCCCGACTTCCTCTCCTCCAGCATCTCGGTGAACGTCACCGTCCTAGATCCCTGGTCCACCCGGAACTTTGCGTTGTACCATAGGGCCTGCTTGGACAGGAACCCCTTGCGCTCCGCCAAGAGGGCCCTAAGGCTGCAGAGGTCCCCCTTCCTCTCGGAGGCCCCGGGGTTCCCGCCAAGCGCCTCGTTCACCGCCTGCAAATGCCCTCTGCATCCATGACGTGCCCCCCTATCTGTGAATGGAGACCTTCTGCTGGGTAATGCTCAGCGGGTCCTTCATGTCGTTCATGTAGGCCGCCATGGAGGCTATGACCCAGCCCACCCCGCTGCCGGAGCTGCTGAAGTTCATGTATATGTGGCTTATGCCTTGGGGGGAGGATTCGGACAGGAAGATCGCGTCCTCTCCCGGCACTATTCTATCGGGGCTCGATATGAGCCTGATTTCAAACCTCAAGCTCTTACCGGAGGGCATGGGTATGGTGGCCTCTCCCCTGTAGCTCGGCGTAGATCCCGGGGTCTGCTTCAGTATCACTATCCCCTTGCCGTGGGGATACTCGAAGATCCATGGCCCCGAGATGTCCAGCACATTAGCGCTGGCCGCACCGGCGGACAGGAGCAAAACCCATAGGAACATAACGAAAGCCAGCCGTTTCATGGCATTCCCCCTTTTTGAGCAGAACCTTATTAATTGGTAAAGTAATACATCGCAGCTGAGAACAAGTCAATCGGTGTGGCGGTGGGTCCTTAGGCTTTCGATGGTTTATAATAAAATGTTAAAGCTGGTTTTAGGGGGTGTCGGCCATGAGGATATCCGCGGTGATGGAGAGGTCGGGCTACCAGATCCCCGGGGAGGTGCCCTTCCTCTACGGTGTTGCCAGGGGCAGGGAGAAGGAGGTTCCCCCGTCGTGGCCAAACCGGGTGCCCGTGCCGGGGGACAGGGACATGGACGTGGTATATCACTACCGTGTCATAGAGGGTTGGCAGGGGGACGTGCCGGTGTCGGTAATGTACCTGGTGGCCCGGAGGAGCTACCGGGAGACGGATCTTATGTTCAGCGAGTACTCCTACGGCAAGGGGCAGTTTAGACAGTGGCTGGCCTGATGGATAAGCCCTTTGGGCTAGGCGGATTTGGCGGAGGGCGCAGGATTCGAACCCGCGGTGGCAGTGCCACAACTGATTTCAAGTCAGCCGCCTTAGACCGCTCGGCCAGCCCTCCGCACGCAACCGAGATTTTAGCACAAAGGCGTGGGGTTGGCACCCGGAGGGTAGGTCCCCTGCGGGTGCTTATCCTTCTGTTGATCCTGCTCGCCGCCTCCCCGTCCCTGGGGGCCGATAAGTCCCCCAAGGCGATCATAACCCATGTAAGCTGGAGCTACGACCCCTCCTCCCGATCCGGCAGGGCGGTGATCAAGATTCTCAACCCGGGCGTATCCAGGATACCGTCCCCCCGGGTGGCGGTGGTGCTGCTGGACCCCCTGGGGGGGCAACTGGGGAGCGTTTGGGGAAGGCCCAATGGGGCCTGGATCAAACCCAAGGGGACCGGGGTGGTGAACCTCACCCTGTCGTCTCCCTTGATACCCTCGGGGGTAAGGGTTATGCTTCTGGACGAGGGGTGTTCAACCTGCAACTGATTTAGATTGGTTCCCCGGCGCTGTCGGACGTGGCATGAGGATTTCCAACAGGGGGTGTGTTGCGTGTCCCACTCGGAGATGGTGGATGCGGTCAGGGTATCTAAGAGGGTGGCCCTGGTAGGGGCCTCTATGAAGGAAGATAGGATGTCAAACCGGGTGCATCGGTATCTGAAGGCCAACGGCTTCGAGGTCCACCCGGTGAACCCCTCGTTGGCGGGACAGGAGGTCAACGGGGACGTGTGCCTTGGGTCCCTGCGGGAGCTCCCCGTGGAGGTGGACCTGGTGACCCTGTTCCTGTCCCCCGCCAACCAGGCCCAGGTGCTGGAGGACCTTAAGGGTTTGCCCTACCGGCCCCACTTGTTCTTCCAGCCCGGGGCGGAGAACCCGGAGGCCCAGCGGTCCCTGGAGGAGATGGGTTTCAAGGTATTCCCCGGGTGTGTCATGGCGGTGCACATGTCCTTGGGGGGGCGATGATGGAGAGGCCCAGCTCCAGCGTGACCCTCCGGGTGAGGTACAGCGAGACGGACCAGATGGGGATGGCCTACCACGCTAACTACCTGGTCTGGTTCGAGGTGGCCCGGACCGCCTTCTGTGAGTCCCTGGGGGTCACCTACCGGCAGTGGGAGGAGCGGGGGGTGTTGCTCCCCGCGGTGGAGGCCCGGTGCCGGTACAAGAGGCCCGTCAGGTACGACGACGAGATCACCGTGGAGTGCCGGTTGGAGTCCCTGTCCTTTCACACCGTGTCCTTCCGGTATCGGGTCACCTGTCAGGGGGCCTTGGTGGCGGAGGGGATGACCCGGCACGGGATATGCGATCCGTCGGGGCGGCTCTTCAAGGGGGAGAACCCCTTCCATGCCTGGCTGGTAGAGAGGGGTGCATGACATGGGGAGAAGTTGGGTGTTTTCGTAGGGCGAAGGGGCTACTCGCTGGTGGAGCTCCTGGTGGCCCTGGCGATCCTGGGTGCCCTTATGGGCTCCCTGGCCCTGGGCTTCGCCGGGGGTTCACCGGAGGGCACCGAGGATCAGCGGTGCGTCAAGGCCGCCCATGAGGCGGTCCAGTGGCTCCGGGGGATGATAGTCAGGGCCCGGGCGGAGTCGCGGGCGTTTCAGTTACAGGTGTCCGTCTCATCCAACGTGGACAGGCTGGAGATCTTCTGGCTGGACGATAACCGGTGGGAGAGGTTCAACTCCGCCGGGAGGGTCTACTTCAAGGCCAATCTGGCCACCAACTGGGTGACCTATCAGCCCCGTTGGCATACCTTCTCCCCGGGGCTAACGCTTTGGTTCTACAAGGATAGGTCCAGCCGTCTTCCGGTGGGCAGGATCGTGATAACCCCCCTGGGGGCAACCTGACGGTTTTCTAGGGAAAATATAGAGATAGAGGAGGATGAATTTGCAGGAGGGAGTTAGACGCACCTATCGAGTCTCCGGGATGACCTGTGCCACCTGTGCCAGGATGCTGCAGAGGTCCCTTTCCAAGGTGGAGGGAGTGATCTTCGCCTCCGTCGATCTGGCCACCGAGACCGCGCTGGTCATCTCCTCCGATGATGTGCCCGAGGGGGTCTTGCTCAAGGCGGCGGAGTCTGCGGGCTACCCCATGGTGCCCTTCGATCAGGCCCCGGACGTGGAGGAGGGCCGGTACCGGCGGGTGATCCGGGACCTTGCGGCATCCCTCGGGCTGTCCCTTCCGGTTTGGATAAACATGGTCCATCACATGGTCCTGCACGGCGGGGGCCTTATCCCCCGGTGGCTGGAGGTGGTTCTCGGCTTCGGGGCGGTGTTCCTTGGGGGTCGGGGGATCTTCCGGGGGGCCTACATAGCGGTGTCCCACCTTCACGCCAACATGGACGTGCTCATAGGGCTTGGTGCCGCCGCGGGTTGGATCACTGGCCTGGTTAACCTTCTAGCCCCGGAGGTGCCGTCGTTCCTGCCGGTGGGCACCATGATGGTGGCCCTTCACCTGCTGGGGCGGTTCATCGAGTCCCACCTTAGGGACCGGGCATCCAAGAAGGTGAAGGGGCTTCTGAACCTGAAGGCCCGGACCGCCCGGGTCGTCCGGGATGGGGTGGAGGAGATCCTGCCGGAGGAGATGCTGAGGGAGGGGGATCTGGTTCGGCTCCTGCCCGGGGAGCGAGTCCCCGCCGATGGGGTGGTGCTGGAGGGGGAGTCCGCCCTGGACGAGTCCTTCATAACCGGTGAGTCCAAGGCGGTGCACAAGCGGCCCGGGGACCAGCTGACCAGCGGGTCCGTGAACCTCAACGGGGTGCTCCTGATGGAGGCCCAGCGGGTGGGGGATGACTCCTTCGTTTCCCAGATGGTCCGGATGGTGAGGGAGTCCCAGGGGGCCAGGACCCCGATCCAGGCCCTGGCGGACCGGGTGACCATGTACTTCGTCCCCGGGGTCCTGCTGTTGGCCCTGGTCTCCGCCCTGGCCTGGCTCTTCGGATTCCCCGTCATGGACGGTCTGAGGACCCGGGTGGCGGGGCTTGTGGGTCTAGATGCTGGTCAAGTCCCCTGGCCATGGCTCTACGCCGCCATGGCCACCCTGGTCATCGCCTGTCCCTGCGCCCTGGGGCTCGCCACCCCTATGGCCCTGGCGGTGGCCACCGGGGAGGCGTCCAGCCTGGGGGTTCTTATCCGGGACGGGGAGGCCTTCCAGGAGCTCGGCAAGGTGGACGTGGTGGTCTTCGACAAGACCGGCACGGTGACCCACGGCCGCCCCAGGGTGGTGGATCACTCGCTGCCCCCTTGGGCTCTCTCGGCGGTCCTCTCCCTGGAGGCCCGGTCGTCCCACCCCATAGCAAAGGGGGTATGCGCGTTCCTGACCGACCTGGGGGTCCAGCAGGTCCCGGTGGAGGACCAGGCGGAGGAGCCCGGGAGGGGAGTGGTGGGCACCGTGGACGGGGTCCGCTGGTTCGTGGGGCGCCCCGAGGGGGACCGGTGGGACAGTTGGTCCCGGGAGGGGCTCACGGTGGTGGAGGTCAGGAGGGATCGGGAGGTGGTGGGGGCCCTGGCCCTTCGGGACCCCCTTCGGGAGGACGCCAAGCGGGTGATAGAAGAGCTGGTTTCCAGAGGGATAAGGCCCATGATGGCCACCGGGGACTCCCAGGAGGTGGCCTCTCGGGTGGCGGCGGAGCTGGGGCTCCAGGACTGGTCGTTCCGGATGAGGCCCCAGGACAAGCTTCAGCTGGTCAACCACCTTCAGTCCCAGGGGATGAGGGTGGCCATGGTGGGGGACGGGATAAACGACGCCGCCTCCCTCAAGGGGGCCAATGTGGGCATTGCCATGGGGTCCGGCCTGGACTTGGCCATCGAGAGCGCGGACCTGGTGCTGGTCCGGGGAGGCCTCTACGGGGTGGTGGGGGCGGTGGACGTATCCAGGTCCCTAACCAGGATCATAGCCCAGAACCTGGCGGGGGCCTTCATATACAACGTCCTGTTCATCCCCATGGCCATGGTGGGGCTTATGCACCCCATGCTGGCGGAGCTGGCCATGCTGTGTAGCTCCATAACGGTTATAATCAATTCGCTCAGGATAAGGGCGAGGCGTTAGGAGGGGATCGGATCGCCATGATTACCTTGAAGGTGGATGACATGTCCTGTGAGCATTGCGTGAGGAGGATAACCGATGCGCTCAAGTCCGCGGGAATCCAGGGCTTCACCGTGGACTTGAGCTCCAAGTCGGTCTCCTTGGCCAGCGAGGGGGATGTGGAGAGGGCCGTGGAGGCCCTGGAGGGGGCGGGCTACCCAAGCCGGGTGGCCTGAGCCCCCCTTTTTTTGCAATTTAAATTAAATTTGCATTTGGTTTCGGGGGTGGGGATTTGATCTCGGTGGATGCCTTGCCGTCCAGGCTGCGTGAGCTTGGCTTTGAGCCCTGGGAGGGGTTCGGCGTCCGTGGGGCTTTTAGGCGGGTCACCTTCGTCAAGGACGCGCTGCTTGGAGAGGTTTGCCGGTACCACGCGCTGGATCACCTGATCTGGGGGACGGTGGACGTCTCGCTGGCGGACCGGATACTGGCCGGATCGTCCCCCATGGAGGACGTGATGACCCAGAGGTTCCTGATATGGACCAAGAGTGGCGGGGACGGCCGGCGCCGGGTCCGGTCGTTCCTTTTCGGTTTCCGGGGCTTCGCGGAGGTCTGCGTCACTGGCCCCGGCATGAGGCCCCCCAGGGGGTTCGAGGACCTTGTCGTCCTGGCGGAGGCCTTCCTTGAGGGGCCAAAGGGGGGAGGTGATGGCCGGGTTTGACGTTGCAGTTGGATCTAGACGGCTGGTTTTGAGTGAGCATATTTGGGAGGTGTTATCATGCTGTTCGGTCTTCTGTTGGCGGCCATAGCGTTGTTCGCCGTCTGTTACAGGGTCTACGGGTTCAAGATGGCCAGGATATTTGGCCTGGACGACACCAGGAACACCCCGGCGGTGGAGATCTGCGACGGGTTCGACTACTGTCCCGCCCATCCGTCGGTCCTCCTGGGGCACCACTTCTCCTCCATAGCCGGGGCGGGGCCCATAGTGGGACCCATAACCGCCGCCTCCATGTTCGGCTGGCTTCCCGCCTACCTGTGGTGTCTGGTAGGATCCGCATTCTTCGGGGGACCCCACGACTTCGGCGCCCTGGTCTCCTCCATGAGGCACGAGGGCAAGTCGGTGGGGGAGGTGGTGGACCGCTGGATAGGCCACAGGGGGAAGACCCTGTTCCTGTGCTTCACCATCCTGGCGCTGGTCCTGGTGGTGGCGGTGTTCCTGCAGCTGGCGGCCAACTCCTTCGCGGCGGACCCGGCGGTGGCCTTCTCGGGCGTGCTGTACATAGGCCTGGCCATGGTGTTCGGCGTGCTGGTTTACCGCTATCGCATATCCATCCTCTGGGCCACGGTGGTGATGGTCCCCCTGGTCATCTACGCCTGCTGGTACGGCAACAGCGCCCCCTGGGTCTCCCGGGTCTTCACCCTCTCTAGCGATACCTGGCGCTGGGTCCTGGCGGCCTACATATTCTTCGCTTCGGTCCTTCCCGTCTGGCTTCTTCTCCAGCCCAGGGACTACCTGGCCTCCTACTTCCTCTACTTCTCGGTGATAATAGGGGCCATCGGGATGGTTCTGGGCCGGGGGGCGGACTTCCAGGTGACCCTGCCTGCCTTCAAGGGCTTCACCGCCGGAAGCCAGTACATGTGGCCCATGCTGTTCGTGGTGGTGGCCTGCGGAGCCATCTCGGGCTTCCACTCCCTGGTGGGCAGCGGCACCACCTCCAAGCAGCTTCGCAAGGAGACCGACGCGGTGGCGGTTGGCTACGGTTCCATGCTGCTGGAGGGGGTGGTGGCGGTCATAGCAATAGGCACCGTGATGATAAGCGGCGGCGTGGACCAGGGAGGGCCGGTGGTAACCTACGCCAAGGGGTTCGGCAAGTTCGCTGGCCTTCTGGGGATAGATCCCAAGGTGGGCATGTCCCTGGGCCTGCTGGCCATAAACTCGTTCATCCTCACGTCCCTTGACACCGCCACCAGGCTCACCCGGTACCAGATCCAGGAGCTCACCAACAACAGGGTGGACAAGTACACCGCCACGGTTATAACCGTCATAGGCGCCCTGGCGCTCCTGCTGGTAAAGACCCACGGGGCGGACGGCAAGGAGGTCCCCGCCTGGGCGGCCATCTGGCCCGTCTTCGGCGCCTCCAACCAGATGGTGGCCGCCCTGGCGTTGCTCTCCATCGCCGTGTGGGTGGCCAAGGGGCTCAAGAAGGACAACCGGTTCCTCATGGCCCCCATGTGGTTCATGTTGCTCACCACCGTTGGGGCCCTGGTCCTGATGATCAAGGACAACCTGATGCTGGCCACCCCCAACTACGTGCTGGTGGTCCCGTCGGTTCTTCTGCTCATCCTGGCCATCATGATGGTCAAGGAGGCTTTCGACGCCCTGAAGAGGGCCAGCTGAGTCGGTCCCAAGGGCCCGGGGAGTTTCCCGGGCCTTTTTCCCTCTCTCGTCGGCGGGGCTTGACTTGCGGGGAGGAGGAGTTAAACTAAAATAGTTATAGATTGGAGGGGTGACAGTGGGGACCGTGCTTCCTTCCTCGCCCGGCGGGGACCTATCGATCGTCATATGCGGAGCCGCCGGGCAGGGGCTCCAGACGGTGGAGACCCTGGGGGCCGCCATGTTCAAGCGGATGGGGCTTCACGTGTTTGCCACCAAGGAGTTCATGTCCCGGGTTAGGGGGGGCAGCAACTCCTCCCAGCTTCGCCTGTCGGAGCTCCCGGTCAGGGCCCTGGTGGACCGGATCGACCTCTTGATCTGCCTGAACCGGGGCCTTCGGGACAACGTGATCCGGAGGATCTCCAAGGATACCCTGGTGATCGCCGACCCGGAGGAGATGGGGGGTGAGGCGGAGGGCCTGGGTGGCCGGTTCGTCCCCTTCCCGATCCTCTCCATGGCCCGGTCCTCCGGCGGTCCTGCCCTGGCCAGTTCGGTGGTGCTGGGGCTGATGGGGGCCCTGGTGGGTGTCCAGTGGGAACTCCTGGAGAGGGAGGTCAGGGGCCGCTTCGCCTCCAAGGGGGAGAAGGTCTTGAGCGGCAACCTGAAGGCCGCCCAGGAGGGGTTCCATGGTGCCCTAGGACTTAAGTCCGAGGAGGGGATCGTGGTCAACCTGGTGCCCCGTCCATCCCTCTCGGGGCGGCTCCTCATGTCCGGCAACGACGGGGTCTTCATGGGGGCCATAGCGGGGGGATGCGACTTCGTGACCGCCTACCCCATGTCCCCCGGGAGCGGGGTCCTGCACCTGATGGCCCAGCACGCCAGGGCCTTCCGGGTGGCGGTGGAGCAGGCGGAGGACGAGATCGCCGCCGCCAACATGGTGCTTGGGGCCTGGTACGCCGGCGCCAGGGCCATGGCCACCACCTCCGGAGGGGGGTTCGCCCTCATGTGCGAGGCGGTTAGCCTCTGCGGCGTCTCCGAGGTCCCCATGGTGGTCCACATAGGCCAGAGGCCTGGTCCCGCCACCGGAATGGCCACCAGGACCGAGCAGGCGGACCTCAACCTGGCCCTCTACGCGGGGCATGGGGAATTCCCCCGGGCCATATTTACCCCCGGGGACGTGGAGGAGGCCTTTCTCTGCACCCGGGCCGCCTTCGAGGTGGCGGATCAGTGCCAGGTGCCCGCCTTCGTCCTCACCGACCAGTACCTGCTGGACAGCTCCCATGACCTGGACCCCTTCTCGGTGGGGCACATCTCCCCCAATTGGGTGGTGGAGACCTCCTCCGACTACGGAAGGTACCGGATCACCCCCGATGGGATATCCCCCCGGGGCGTACCGGGCCTGGGGGAGGGACTCGTATGCGTGGACAGCCACGAGCACGACGAGTGGGGGCACATGAAGGAGGACTTCCACCTCCGGGTCAGGATGACCAGGAAGCGGCTCGCCAAGGAGGAGGCCTTGAGGGCCCGGGTCATGCCCCCGGTCTTCAACGGCCCCTCGGACGCCCCCTTCGTGGTGGTTGGCTGGGGCTCCACCAAGGAGATAGTCCGGGAGGCCATATCCAGCCCGGAGCTCGAGGGCCGGTTCTGCCAGGTCCACCTTCCCCAGGTTTGGCCCCTGCCCCTTAAGGCCTTGAGGGATCTGATCCGGGATCGGCGGGTGGTGGTCCTGGAGGGCAACGCCACCGGACAGTTGGATGCGCTACTCAGGATCCACGGCATATGCTCCCACGGGAGGATCAACCACTTCTCGGGCCTTCAGATGCCCGTAGAGGACGCGGTGGCGGCCCTTCGGGAGATGGACTTTGAGGGGGGTGCTTAGAATGGATCCCAGGGTCTTCGACGTGCCGGGGGATAACTCCTGGTGCCCCGGTTGCGGGAACTTCCCCATCCTGGACTGCCTCAAATCCGCGGTGGCGGGGCTGGGGTTGGCCCCCAAGGATGTGGTGGTGGTCTCCGGCATAGGCCAGGCGGCAAAGCTCCCCCACTACTTCAGGAGCCACTTCTTCAACGGCCTCCACGGCAGGGCCATCCCGGTGGCCACCGCCATCCAGGCGGCCAATCCATCCCTCAAGGTCATATGCGTTGGAGGGGACGGGGACATGTACGGCGAGGGGGGGAACCACTTTATCCACGCGGTGAGGAGGAACCCGGACATCCTGCACATGGTGCACAACAACATGGTATACGGTCTGACCAAGGGGCAGGCGTCCCCAACCAGTCCAAGGGGCATGGTGACCCCGGTGCAGGTGGACGGGGTCTCCTCGGAGCCCTTCAACCCCCTGTCGGTGGCGGTGGCCCTGGGGGCCTCCTTCGTGGCCCGGGTCTTCTGCGCCGACAAGGAGATGATGGTCCGGGTGTTGCAGGAGGCCATCAACTGGGAGGGGTATGCCCTGGTGGACATATTCCAGCCCTGCGTCTCCTTCAACAAGATAAACACCTACCAGTGGTTCAAGGAGAACACGGTGCCCGTAGGGGAGGACCACGATCCCCACGATCGAGAGGCGGCCATGGGGCTGGCCCTGTCGGGTCCCCCTTACCCGGTGGGGGTCATCTACAGGAACAAGGGGGTTCCCTTCCACCGGAACCTGGCCCCCTACGCCGACGGGGACCAGACGCCCCTTTACAGGAGATCCCGATCCGTTGAGGAGGTGGACTCCTTCCTGGAGCGATACCGGTGAACCCAGGCATCCGTTTTGCGGGAGAGGTGCGGTTCGGTTAAATCATATTAAAACCATACACATAGGAGGAGATCATCATGGCGGAGCAGATCAAGGTGGGCGATCAGGTTAGGGACTTCACCCTCAAGGACCAGGACGGGAACGATGTGACCCTGTCCTCCCTTAGGGGTAAGAAGGTGCTGTTGTCCTTCCATCCCCTGGCTTGGACCCCCATATGCAGGGACCAGATGAAGGCCCTGGACGACCTCTACGACCGGTTCGTCGCCAAGGGGGTGGAGCCTCTGGGGCTCAGCGTGGACCCGATACCCTCCAAGAAGGCCTGGGCGGACTCCATGGGGATAAGGAGCTTGAAGCTGTTGTCGGACTTCTGGCCCCACGGGGCGGTGGCGGACTCGCTGGGACTCTTCATCGAGAAGCACGGGTTCTCCGGCCGGGCCAACGTGCTGGTGGACGAGGAGGGCCGGGTCCAGTGGGTCAAGGTCTATGAGATAAAGACCCTCCCGGACTTTGAGGAGGTGCTGAACCTGTTGTAAACTATCCTCGAGAGGGGGTGTTCCCTTTGAGGAGGTTGCTTGCGATCCTTTTGGCCATGGGGTTCCTGCTGGGGTCCTTCCAGGGGGCCATGGCGCACCCGCCGGCGGAGGTGCTCCTTGACTACGACGGGTCGGTGCTCACCGTGACGGCCAGGCATCAGGTGTCTGACCCGGCCAAGCATTACGTGAGCCGGATATCGGTCTTCATCGGGGGCAAGCTGGTGGAGCAGCGGGAGTACAAGTCCCAGGGGGACGGTTCCAAGGAGGTTGACCAGTTTCAGATAGGTTCCATCCCCAAGGGATCGGAGATCAAGGTGACCGCGGTCTGTTCCATCATGGGCAGCGCCAGCGGCACGATCAAGGTCCAGTGAGCCCCACCTAGGGGCAGGATCTGGGGCGGGGGTGATCCCCCGCCCCGGATCCTTTTCTGCCCGGTGCCTCCCCTGGGCCGATGGGACCCATCCCCTTGGATCGATCAGCCGATCAGCAGGTTGGTTATGTTGAATATCCCACGGGTGTCCACCTTCTCCAGCATCCCCATCACCGACTCCCCGGTCTCCGGGTGGACCCAGTTGGGCTCTATGTGGGACAGGGGCACCAGGACGAAGGCCCTTTGGGGGATCCCCCGGTGGGGCACGTCCAGGTCCTGCCCATGGTAGACGGTGGATCCGGAGAATAGGATGTCTATGTCGATCTCTCTTGGGCCGTTCCTGAACCTCTCCACCCGCCCCATCTTGGCCTCCACCTCCTTGACCGTTTTGAGCATCTCCTGGGGGTCATCGGTGGGGCACTCCATGGTCACGCAGGCGTTCAGGAACGGGGGCTGGTCCTCGTATCCGAAGGGTGGGGTCTCAAAGACCGGGCTGGCCCGGAGCACCCTCCATCCCTGGGCGGTGAGGTGCTCCACCGCGGTTCGTAGGGCCCATAGCCGGTCCCCCAGGTTGGCCCCAAGGGCCAGCGTCACCTCAGTCATAGCCCTGCCTCCTTTACGGCTTCTATCATCTTTATGGTCTTGACGTTCTCCTCCACGTCGTGCACCCTGACCAGCGCAATCCCCCTCATTGCACACAGGGAGGTTATGGCCAGGGTCCCCTCCAGCCGGTCCTCCGGGTCCTTGGAGTCCGTGGCGATCCCAACGGTGCTCTTCCTGGAGGCCCCTATCAGGATGGGCCTGCCGTGGGTGGAGAAGGCCTCCAGCTGCCGCAGGATCTCCAGGTTATGCTGGTAGGTCTTGCCGAAGCCTATCCCCGGGTCCAGGATGATCCGGTCCCTGGGGATGCCCCCTCTCTCCGCCAGGTCCATTTGGCGCTCGAAGAAATCGGATATCTCCCCCAGCAGGTCCCGGTAGGTGGGGTTCTGTTGCATGTCCTTGGGGCGCCCCTTTATGTGCATGAGCACCAGGGCACACCCGCTATCCGCCACGGTCCTGGCCATCTCTGGGTCGAAGGATAGGCCGGAGATGTCGTTCACCATGTCCGCCCCCTCGGCGGCGCAGGCCCGGGCGGTGGCGCTTCGGTAGGTGTCCACCGATATTACCGCCTCCGGGAACTCCCGCCTTATGGCCCTGAGGGGGGGCAACATACGGGTCAGCTCCTCCTCTGGGCTCACCGGGTCCGAGCCGGGCCGGGTGGACTCCGCCCCCAGGTCCAGCACGTGGGCCCCCTGGCTCAGCATCCTCTCCGCCGTCTCCAGGGCCCCATCGGGCCCCTGGTGGCGGCTGCCGGGGAAGAAGGAGTCCGGGGTGAGGTTTATTATCCCCATAACCTTGGTGATCCTCCCCAGGGAGAGGACCCGGCCCCCGGGGAGGGGCACCTCCCAGTTGGAAATATCGAGGTTGTCCAGGGCGGCTTTCAGGCCGCTTCGGACCTCCTCTAGGCCGAAGTAGGGCATGTGGGCCAGCTTTTCCTGCAGGCTATGAAGTTGCCCCGGGGTGCCCATCAGTATGACCCGGGTCCTGTCCACCGTGCCGGCTATGGCGCCCCCGTGGACCACCGCGTCCCCGCCCCGCGCCAGGAGCTCCTGTTTCAGCGCGTTGGCGGCCCGGAAGTCCACCGGGCCCAGGCGGAGGCACAGCACCCCCCTCTTCCTCATGAAGTAGGGGACGCTCCTCAGGTCCGCTCCAACCTCTTTGACCCTGTGCTGTAGCTCCCTAGGGTCCCACATATCCAGTTTTTGTGGAATCATATAAAGCTTCACCCCGTGGCTTTACAGGCGTTATGGGACCCATCCCGCCGGCGGGTCCGATAAATTGTACATTACCCGGGGGGCAATTTTTTTTGACCTGTCTTGACAATTGTCCGACTAGGGGGTAATTTTAATGCCGTGTGGTGGTGTTAGCAGTCTCGCCAGTAGAGTGCCAACGTTCCGGAGGTGGAGACGGTGCTTACCGAGCGGCAGCTTGAGATAGTCCTTTCGGTGGTCTACGAGTACATACGGAGCGGCGAGAGCGTGGGTTCCAGGACGGTCTCCAAGCGATATCTGAGCTCCCACAGCCCCGCCACCATAAGGAACGAGATGGCGGACCTGGAGGGGATGGGTTTCCTTGCCCAGCCCCATACCTCCGCGGGGAGGATCCCCACCACCCGGGCGTACCGGCTCTACGTGGACTCGGTATTGCAACGCCAGAGGCACTCCTCCGGGGTCGGTATCCCCCTGGCGGAGACCTTGATCCGCAAGAGGCGGGATCTTGAGGGCTTCCTGGACGAGGCCAGCGACCTGCTCGGCAGGCTAACCCACTACGTGGGGATAGGCGCCATAGCCCCCCTGAAGGACGTGGTGGTGAGGAGCGTTGGCTTCTTCAAGGTGGACACCAGGAACGTGCTGCTGGTGGTGGTCCTGGAAGGTGGTCTGGTGCACCAGAAGGTGATCACCGTCCCTTGGGAGCTCTCCTCCGACGAGCTGGAGGAGCTCTCCAGGAGGCTGAACTTGGTGGCCTCCGGCAGGCCTTGGGGGGAGGTAAAGAGCGCCCTGGAGGGGTACCTGATGGGTGAGCTCTCCCGGTTCTCCGAGGCGTGCAGGCTGGCCATAGCCACCCTGGGGGAGATGTTGGGCTCCAGCCCGGTCAAGGTCTTCACCGGTCGGGTCAGTCAGATGCTCAACCTGCCGGACTTCCAGGACCTTAGCCGTCTCAAGGCCTTCTTCTCCCTGCTGGAGCAGGAGGAGGAGCTGGCGGATCTGGTGGCTCGCCACTCCCTGGGCAACGGGGTCAGCGTGGTGATAGGCGAGGAGGCCCAGAGGCCCGGTCTCGAGGAGTGCTCGCTGGTGTTGGCCTCCAGCCCCAGGGGGGGAGCCAAGGCGATAGTGGGCATATTGGGGCCCAAGAGGATGGATTACGAGAGGGTCATAGCCTTGCTTGAAAACGTGGCAAAGGCCATGGAGGATGTGGAGGATTAGATCATGGACAGGGAGCACGTATCTGGGGTGGAGCCACTGGAGGATCAGGACCTGGCGGGGCTCGCCAAGGTGGAGTTGGTGGAGATGATTCGTGGTAGGGATAGGGACCTGAAGCGGGTGGAGGAGGAGCTCGAGAGGCTCAGGGCCAGCTACGACGACCTGATGGGGGAGGCCCAGAGGAACAAGGCGGACTTCGCCAACTACGTTCGCCGTGTGGAGAGGGACCGGGAGCTGGACAGGAAGCGTTCCGCCGAGTCGGCGGTGATGGCTCTTCTCCCGGTTCTGGACAACCTGGAGAGGACCTTGTCGTCCTGTAGGGACCAGGAGGACCCCATATTCAAGGGGGTCCAGATGGTGACCCGCCAGTTCCTGTCCGCCCTGGAGTCCCTGGGGCTTGAGTGCATATCCGTGGAGGGCAGGTTCGACCCGGCGGTGCACCATGCGGTGGACTTCGAGGAGACCCAGGACCCGGATAGGGAGGGGCTCATCGTGGCGGAGCTGCAGAGGGGCTACCTGCTGGGCGGCAAGGTGATAAGGCCCGCCCTGGTCAGGGTGGCCAAACTCAAGGATTAGCGATCCATCTGTCTCTCTATATACTAAAAGCTAAAAATTCGAAAGAGGGTGTGAATCCATGGGAAAGGTTATAGGAATAGACTTGGGGACCACCAACAGCTGTGTGGCGGTCAAGGAGGGTGACAACATAACGGTCATCCCCAACGCGGAGGGCAACAGGACCACCCCGTCGGTGGTGGCCTTCACCAAGGATGGGGAGAGGCTGGTGGGCCAGCTGGCCAAGCGGCAGGCCATAGTCAACGCGGATCGGACCATAATCTCCATCAAGAGGAAGATGGGGACCGACTACAAGGTCAACATTGACGGCAAGTCCTACACTCCCCAGGAGATCTCCGCCATGATCCTTCAGAAGCTGAAGAAGGACGCGGAGGACTACCTTGGTGAGCCGGTGACCCAGGCGGTCATAACCTGCCCCGCCTACTTCACCGATGCCCAGCGTCAGGCCACCAAGGACGCGGGCACCATAGCGGGGCTCGAGGTGCTTAGGGTCATCAACGAGCCAACCGCCGCGTGTCTCGCCTACGGGGTAAACAAGGAGGGGGACCACAAGATCCTGGTGTTCGACCTTGGGGGCGGAACCTTCGACGTGTCCATCCTGGACGTGGGTGACGGGGTGTTCGAAGTGATGGCCACGTCGGGGGACAACCATCTGGGCGGCGACGACTGGGACATGCGGATCGTGGACTGGATGATCGACGAGTTCCGCAAGGCGGAGGGCATAGACTTGAGGAACGACAAGATGGCCTTCCAGCGTCTCCGGGAGGCGGCGGAGAAGGCCAAGATAGAGCTGTCCTCCATGACGGAGACCACCATATCGCTACCCTTCATAACCGCGGATCAGAACGGTCCCAAGCACCTGGAGCTTACCCTCACCCGGGCCAAGTTCGAGGACATGACCCAGGACCTGCTGGAGAGGACCGTGGCCCCCACCAAGAGGGCCCTGGAGGATGCGGGTCTAACCGCCTCCCAGATAGACAAGGTGCTCCTGGTGGGGGGCTCCACCCGGATGCCAATGGTGCAGCGGAAGGTGAAGGAGCTCCTGGGCAAGGAGCCCACCAAGGGGATCAACCCGGACGAGTGCGTGGCGGTTGGCGCCGCCATCCAGGGGGCGGTTTTGAGCGGTGAGAAGAGCGGCATAGTCTTGGTGGACGTCACCCCCCTGTCGCTGGGTCTCGAGACCCTGGGAGGGGTGTTCACCAAGATAATCGAGCGGAACACTGCCATCCCCTGCTCCAAGTCCCAGGTGTTCACCACCGCGGCGGATAACCAGCCCCAGGTGGAGATAAGGGTTCTCCAGGGGGAGCGTCCCATGGCGAACGACAACGTTGAGCTGGGTCGGTTCATCCTGGATGGGATCCCCCCCGCACCCCGTGGGGTCCCTCAGATCGAGGTCACCTTCGAGGTGGACGCCAACGGCATAGTGAACGTAACCGCCAAGGACAAGGGGACCGGCAAGGCCCAGCACATAACCATCCAGTCCTCCAGGCTCTCTGAGGCGGAGATCGAGCGCCTGCGTAGGGAGGCGGAGCAGCACGAGGAGGAGGACCGGCGGAAGAAGGAGCTGGCGGAGGCCCGCAACGAGGCGGAGAGCTTCGTCTACAACACCGAGAAGACCCTGAAGGACCTGGGGGACAAGCTGACCCCCGAGGAGAGGGCCCCCATAGAGGAGAAGATAAGGCAACTCCGGGAGCTGACCGCCAAGGAGGATGCCGCCGCCATAAGGGGTGGCATCGAGGAGCTCACCAAGGCCCTTCACGGGATCTCCCAGAAGATATACTCCCAGGGGCAGCAGGGCGCCCAGGATCCGTCCTCCCAGGGCGGTTCGGTGGACGCGGACTTCAAGGACGCCGGAAGGGCGTAAGGGGGGACCTTGGCAGTGGCTGCTCCGGGACGCAAGGACTATTATGAGATACTGGGAGTCTCCCGGGAGGCCACGTCGGAGGAGATAAAGAAGGCCTACCGCAAGCTGGCCCGGAAGTACCATCCGGACGCCAACCCGGACGACAAGGATGCGGAGGCCAAGTTCAAGGAGATCAACGAGGCTTACGAGGTCTTGAGCGATCCCGCCAAGCGGTCCCAGTACGACCAGTTCGGGTACGTGGGGGACGCCCCTCCGGGGGGCAACCCCTTCGAGGGCTTCGGCGGGTTCGGTGGGGATCCGTTCGGGGACCTCTTCGGCGATCTTTTTGATAGCTTCTTCGGGGGAATGGGTGGGCGCCCTGGCCGGGGTTCCACCGCCCCCCGCAGGGGTGCCGACGTGGAGACGGTGATCCAGGTCACCCTTGAGGAGGCCTTTCGGGGGGCCGTTAAAGAGCTCACCATACCCCGCTGGGAGACCTGTGAAAGGTGCGGCGGCTCCGGGGCGGAGCCCGGGAGCGAGCCCGAGACGTGTCCCACCTGCGGCGGTCGGGGGCAGGTGGAGCAGGCCATGAGGACCCCCTTCGGCCAGTTCGTCCAGGTGAACACCTGCCCCCGTTGCTCCGGCCGCGGAAGGGTCATAAAATCTCCTTGCCGGCAGTGCAAGGGCCAGGGGCGTGTTAGGGTGCCCCACAAGGTGGAGGTCCGGATACCCCGGGGGGTCGAGACCGGCACCAGGCTGAGGATACCCGGTGAGGGCGAGGCGGGCCTGAACGGGGGGCCCAACGGGGATCTGTTCCTGGTGGTGGAGGTCATGCCCCACGGATCCCTGGAGAGGAACGGGGCGGACCTGTACACCCGGATAACCTTAGCGTTCCCCCAGGCGGCCCTGGGGACAGAGGTGCCCATCAAGACCCTGGAAGGGGAGGAGAGGGTGGAGGTCCCTCCGGGGACCCAGCCGGGCTCGGTGCTGAGGATCAAGGGGAAGGGCATGCCCCGGATGAACGGCGGCCGGGGCGACCTGGTGGTCCAGGTCCGGGTGGAGGTCCCCAAGAACCTGACCGAGCGACAGCGGGCCCTTCTTCAGGCCCTGGCTCAGGAGATGAACGTCAAGGTGAGGCAGGAAGAGGGTATACTAGACAAGCTGAAGGGCTTTTTCGGGGGGTAGGATCTCCGCGGGGGAAGTGCTCTTGGCGCTTCCCCCTTTTGGACTTTCGGAGGAGAGGTGTTGAACTTTGGGCTCGTTCTGGTGGTACATAACCCTCAAGGGTCCCGATGGTTCCGAGGAGGCGCTCATGTCCGCCGCGGACCTGGCGGGGAGCTGCGGTTCGGAGATACAGGAGCTTCCAGAGGGGGTCCGGATCCGCTACTACTTCCTGTCCTCCAACGACCTGGGGTACTGGCAGATGCGGCTGCTCGAGGCCCTGGGCGACGGGGTGGACGTGGAGGTGGAGGATTCGGGCAAGCTGGAGAACCAGCAGTGGTACCGGGTCTGCGAGGAGGGCTTCACCCCCGTGGAGGCCGGCAGGGGGTTCATAATAACCACCCCGTGGCACGCCCAGTCCTGCGGCTCGGACAGGATCCCGCTGATCATAAAGCCCGGTAGCGCCTTCGGCACCGGCTACCACGAGAGCACCAGGATAGCCCTTGGCCTGTTGGAGGATGCCCGGGAAATGTTGGGCCCGGGCTTCACCCTTCTGGATGTGGGCACCGGCTCGGGGATACTGGCCATAGGGGCCATCAAACTGGGGGCCGGCACCGTGTACGCCAGGGACCTGGATGGCACGGTCCTTCCGGAGCTTCGTGAGAACCTGGAGCTGAACCACCTGGAGGGGGCGGTCCAGTTCGAGGAAGGGGATCTGCTAAAGGGCTTCCAGCACCGGGTGGATCTGATCACCGCCAACATCCTGAAGGACCCGCTTATAAGCATGCTGCCCCATGTTCACGGGGTGCTGAGCCCCCGGGGCCTCTGCGTCTTCTCCGGCCTGCTCCTGTCCGAGAGGGAGGAGTTCCTGTCCGCCCTGGAGGCCAACCGCCTCCGGCCGGAGAAGGAGTCATCCCAGGGCGATTGGTGGGGTGTCCTTGCATCGAATAAGGCTTGAGCCCTGCGAGAGGCTCTTCCCCGGCAGGTACCGGCTGGACCCTCAGCAGGCCAGGCACCTTGTTAAGGTGCTTAGGTGCTACACTGGGGCCCTGGTGGAGGGATTGGAGGAGGGCCGGAGGGTTATCCTGCGGCTTTCGGTGTCCAACGGAGTGGTGGAGGCCAAAGAGGTGGTTGACCAGGAGGACCTGGGGGGGTATGCCTCCCGGGTGGTCCTCCTGGTGGGGCTGTTGAAGGCGGACCAGTGGGACCAGGTCTTGAGGTTCTCCTGCGAGCTGGGGGTGGACCAGATAGTTCCCGTTATCTGCGAGAGGTCCGTTCCCCGGCCGGACGACTGGCACCGGAAGGTCCAACGATATCGGCGGATCCTGCTGGAGTCCACCAGGCAGTGTGGGGCCCTTCGTCCCCCCACCATAGGGGATCTGGTCTCCCTGCGGGAGCTGGACCCCTCGGGGCTACCGGAGCTGAGGCTGGGGGCCTTCCTTGCCGATGGGGCGGTGCCCATTGGGGAGGTGGTTCCCTGCGGTGACGTTGCCCTGGCGGTGGGGCCCGAGGGGGACTGGGCCCCCTGGGAGGCGGAGGCCCTGATCGGGATGGGGTTCAGGCCCGTCTCCCTGGGGCCTAGGGTTCTTCGGGCCTCCACCGCGGTGGCCGCCGCGGTGAGCCTGGTTCGACTCTCGTCCTGGGGGGTGGAGAGGTGAGCCGCCCCTTTAGGTTTAAGGTGATCTCCCATGGATGCAGGGTGAACCAGTACGAGGGGGATGCCCTGGCGGCGGAGCTGGAGGCGGCGGGGGGGATCCCTTCCGCCCCGGAGGAGGCGGACTGCCTGGTGCTGGTGAGCTGTGCGGTCACCGCCGAGGCGGAGAGGAAGACCCGCCAGGAGCTCCGGCGTCTCAAGCGCAGGAGCCCCGGGGCCCTACTGGTGGTCTGTGGCTGCTGGGTCAACCGGGTCTCCGACCAGGACCTGGAGTCCATGGGGGTGGACGTGGCGGTGTCCAACGGCCTCAAGGGCACCATACCGGGCCTGGTGGAGAGGCACCTTCATGGGTTCCCGGTGGGAGGGGTCTACAGGTCCTCCGCCGCCGGGTGGGATCCCCTGTCCCTCCGAAGGACCACCCGGCACACCAGGGCCTTCGTCAAGGTCCAGGACGGTTGCTCCAGGGGCTGCACCTACTGCATAGTGCCCAAGCTCCGGGGGCCCTCGATCTCCCGTCCTTTCCAGGAGGTGTTGTCCGAGGTGAGGTCCCTGGTTGAGTCCGGGGCCCTGGAGGTGGTCCTCACCGGGGTGCACCTGGGGGACTACCGGTGGGACGGCCTTGACCTGGCGGACCTGGTGAGGGTCCTGTCCTCCGTGGAGGGACTTGGGCGGATCCGCTTCGGGTCCATAGAGCCCTTCGGGCTGTCCCAACGGCTCCTGGAGGCCCTTGGGGGGAGCCGGTCCTTCATGCCCCACCTTCACGTACCCCTTCAGAGCGGGGACGACCAGGTCTTGAGAAGGATGGGCAGAGGTTACGGTGGATCGGACTACGTTGAGATGGTTCGCAGGGCCCGGCAGGTCCTGGGGGATGACCTCCACGTGAGCGCCGACGTGATGGTGGGCTTCCCAGGGGAGGACCAGGTGGCCTTCGACAACACCCTGAGGGTTCTGGAGGAGGCTCGGGTGGGGCGCCTTCACGTCTTTCCCTACTCCCCAAGACCTGGCACCGCGGCCTACCATTGGCCCAGGCCCCAGGATGATACGGTGAGGGAGCGGGTCCAGCGCCTGTTGGAGTTTGGGAGGCGCTCCCTCGGGGATTTCGCCCGGGGGTTCGTGGGCCGGGAGGTCCGGGTCCTGGTGGAGAGGGTGGAGGATCGGATCGGGGACGGCCTTGCGGAGCCGTTCCTCCGGGTCCGATTCCCCTATGAGGGTCCACCGGGGCGGGTGGTGTCCGTGGTGCCCACCGGGGAGGTGGAGGGCCTCCTGGTGGTTGGGGACCGGGCGTTTGAATCCCCCGGGGACCTGTTATATCCTCTATAGGTTTACGAGTTTCGGTTTCTCTGGGTGGCGTATGGGCCCTTCGCTTCGCGGGAGGTGAGATCTTGAGGGAACCAGTGATAGGCATAGACCTTGGGACCAGGTACTCCCTGGTCTCCTACTGTCCCCCCGATGGGGGGCCCAGGATCTTGACCAACCGGTGGGGGAAGACCCGTACCCCCTCCTACGTGGCCTTCCGGGACGGCCGGTTCCTCTGCGGTGAGGACGCCCTTAGGGGGGCCCCCCTTTCCGGGGACGTGTGGTGGGACGTGAAGCGGAAGCTGGGCTCCGACTGGGTTGTCCGGTGCGGCGGCAGGGCCTACGGGGCGGAGGACCTGTTGAGCCACCTCCTGTGTCTGTTGCGGGAGGACGCGGAGGCGGCGCTGGGGCGCTTCGTGACCTCCGCGGTTATAACCGTTCCCGCCCACTTCGGCTTCCCAGAGAGGGGGGCCCTGTACAGGGCGGCTAAGGGGGCGGGCTTCGACTTCGTGAGGTTGATAAACGAGCCCACCGCGGCGGCCCTCTCGGTGGCCTCCGACGGCAGGTTCCTAATCTTGGACTTCGGCGGCGGGACCTTGGACATATCGGTCCTGGAGGGGGAGGACGGGGTGTTCCAGGTGCTGGACAGCCTGGGGAGGAAGGACCTGGGGGGTTACGACCTGGATCGGCGCCTGGCGGTCTGGATCTGGAGGTGTCTTGGTCACGTTCCAATGGACGAGGTGGACCCCCGGTGGATAATGGTCCTTCGGGAGGCGGAGCAGATAAAGATAGCCCTGTCGGACGTCCAGGCGGTGGAGTGGGTGCCCCCCGCGGGCTTCGGTTGCGAGGGTACCATCCGGATCACCCGGGAGGACCTGGAGGGCATAATATCCCCCGCCATAGACGAGGTGGTGAGGTTGGCGGAGCGACTCTTTCGCCGACACTCGCTGGATCGGCTTGTGGTGGTGGGGGGTAGCGGCAGGATACCGCTGCTGAGGCAACGTCTATCCCAGCGGGTGGGTCAGATAGAGCACCTTAAGGTCTGTCCCGATGAGGCGGTGGTCCTGGGGGCTAGCCTCTTCGCCCGGCAGTGCGGAGAGCGGCTCCTGATAGACGTTTTGAGCTCCTCCGTGGGTGTGGTTCTGCGGGACGGTTGCGTCCAGACCCTGGTCCAGCGGGGGACTCCACTTCCCGCGGAGGCGTCGGTCTCCATCGGGGCGGAGTCCCTCATGTCCGGTTCCATTGACCTGGTTCAGGGGGAGGGGGCCATGAGGGACCCCCGGGGCTCCAGGGTGATATACCGGGTGGACGTGCCGGATGGCTACCGGGGGGATGTGCGCCTCTCGGTGGTGGTGGACACCGGGGGTCTGCTCCGGGTGAAGGCGGTGGGCTCCGGCTGGTCCGCCAGCCGGGTGGTTGATCTGACCCTGTCGGGGGGTGCGGTGCCCTTCGACCTGGAGCGGGAGATAAGGGAGAGACAGTCCCGGCTCGTGGGGATCAGCTCTGCCCTGAGCCCGGCACTTCAGGACCGGTTGAGCTCCCTCCTGGGGAAGGTTAGGCGGGTAGGGGCCCTTGGGAACGATGGCCTATCCATGGAGGCCCTGGAGGTCTTCGATAGGCTCATGTTGGACATGGAGAGGGTGCTTGGCGGTGAGCCTTGATATGGATCTCAAGACCCTGGGCTTGAGTCCCGGGGCCAGCTGGGAGGACGTCAAGAGTGCCTTTCGGCGGCTAGCCAGGACCTATCATCCCGACGTGGCGGGGCCAGAGCACTCGGTCCGCTTCGCGGAGATAAACCGGGCCTACATGTCCATAAGGGAGGCGGTCCAGCGGGGCACCTACGGGGCCTATGGATCCGCCACCTCCGCCGGCGCATCGAGCCCCTTCAGCGGTGGGACCGGGACCTATTACGAGGGGCGGACCCAACGGCGGGCCAGGTCCAGGAGGCCGTCCCGGGGCATCCGGATTGGGGGTTTGGGTTGGCTCAGCTCCCTGGGGTCCGCCATAGCCCGGGGGGCCAGCGCCATCTTCAACCAGGAGGAGAGGCGCCGCAGGGAGTCGGAGCGGCGGGCCCAGGAGCTGGAGCGAATCATCGGCGAGGCCATGGACCTGGCGGGTAACCGGCTGGATGGGATATTGAGGCGTTCCAGGCCCGCCTACGATGGTTCCTCGTCTCCCCACCTGGAGACCCGGCTGTTCAGCCGGCATCCGGGGGTGGTGGTCTTGGCCATGGAGGAGCTTAGGAGGCTGGAGGACAGGGCGTTGGCGGAGAGGCTAATGGGCTCCCTGCTGTCCAGGGGGGTGCCGGACGGGGAGGTCCTCAAGAAGGCCCTGGGCATGTTCCGCCCCGCCTGTTCCGAGGTGGCCCGGGCCATCTGCCGTTGGGGGGCCTCCTACGGACGGGAGGAAGCGGTGTCGGTGATCCGGTGGCTAAAGTATGGGGGGGCCAGGGATCGGGCCCTGTTCAAGCCCTTCTGCTCCAGCCAGGATCCGGTGGTCTTGGTGACCCTTCTGGACGCCTGGCCCATGGGGTGTGGCCTGCCGGACGTGTCCGACATGTCCCGGCTCCTCAAGTTCGAGGACGAGCACCTTTTGGGGGCCGCCTTGAGGCTCATCAAGAGGGAGGGGCCTCAGGGGTGGATGATGCCCAGGCTGGAGCGGCTGGCCTCCAGTCACGGTTCGGCGGCGGTGAGGGTGTGGGCCTCGGCTATTGTTAGAACCAGGCCTATGGAGTAGAATGTTAGGAACTGGCTGTTCGGGGGAATCTGCTGTGGCTGAACCGTGTCTATTCTGTGAGATAGTGTCAGGCCGGGTGCCGGCCCGGAGGGTTTACGAGGATGAGAGGGTCTTGGCCTTTCACGACATAAACCCCATGGCGCCGGTACACGTTTTGGTGGTGCCAAAGGTGCACATCTCCTGTGCCGCCGACGATCCGGGCTCAGAGGTCTGGGGGGCGGTTATGGACGGGGCGGTTCGCGTGGCGGAGCTGTTGGGGGTCAGCGGTGGTTACCGGCTGGTCGTGAACAGCGGAGAACAGGCCGGTCAGACTATTCCCCACCTGCACGTTCACGTGCTTGCGGGCCGACGGTTTAACTGGCCGCCGGGATAGAGCAGGTGGCAGAGGAAAGGGGGGAACAGGGATGACCACTGTCGTTCGTAGGGATAATGAGTCTTTGGAGGACACCCTAAAGCGTTTCAAGCGGGAGCTACGGAAGGTGGGCGTGCTGCGGGAGGCAAGGAAGCACGAGCACTACGAGAAGCCCAGCGAGATAAAGAAGCGCAAGAAGGCCGCTCAGGCCAAGAATCGCAGGAGGGCTGGTTGATGAAGCCGGTTGATAGGGTTCAGGCTGACCTGGTGTCGGCCATGAAGCAGAGGGATCAGCTGGCCCTATCGGTGCTTCGCATGTTGAAGTCCGCCCTTCAGGTGGCCATGACCGAGAAGGGTGGGGGCGGTGATGTGTCCGAGGACGCCTTCATATCCATAGTGCAGCGGCTGGTAAAGCAACGGGAGGAGGCGGCGGAGCAGTACCGGGCTTGTGGTGCCTCCGATAGGGCCCAGGCGGAGATGCTGGAGGCGGAGTTTCTTAGGCGCTATCTGCCGGAGCAGCTGTCCGACCGGGAGCTGGACGAACTGGTGACCCGGGAGGCGCTTGGGCTTGGCGTAACGGGTCCCAAGGACATGGGCCGTCTCATGGGCAGGATCATGCCCTTGGTCAAGGGCCGGGCGGACGGCAACCGGGTTAGGGAGAGGGTATCGGCCTACCTGTCCTCCCTTTAGAAGTTAGAAGCCACCTAAAGGTCAGCTATACCGGGCGGGGGCGCACCCTTCGGGGCGTCCCCGCCCCCTGTCTTGCGGATCTAGATTGTAATCGTTACAATCTGCAAGGGGCTCCAGACCCAAAAACATGGGACCAGGGACCCCTCCTTTTCCCCCCTTCACACTCCCCAACACCCCAAATATGGTGTATCATACCCTAGCAAGCCACAATATATAGTAGTTCTGGAGGGTGCCATGCTCTGTCCCCGTTGTTCCTTGAGCGAGACCCGGGTGATCGAGACCCGGACGTCTGAGGGAGGTAGGGTCGTAAGGCGCAGGCGGGAGTGTCCCTCCTGCGGATACCGGTTCACCACCTACGAGAAGGTGGAGGAGCGGGGGATCCTGTGGGTGGTCAAGAAGGACGGCAGGCGGGAGAGTTTCGACCGGCAGAAGTTGCTCCGGGGTCTCATGAGGGCCTGCGAGAAGTTGCCGGTTCCGCTGGATGTTCTGGAGGAGGCGGCCAGTCGGATAGAGGCCCTTCTCAGGGAGAGGGAGTCCGGTGAGGTACTTAGCCTTGAGGTGGGGGACCTGGCCATGGAGGAGCTCCGCAGGATAAACAAGGTGGCCTACGTTAGGTTCGCCTCCGTCTACCGGGAGTTCACCGATCTGTCCAACTTTGCCGCGGAGATAGCTCGGCTTATAGAGGAAAGGGAGGATAAGCATGATAACCACTGACGGAGTCATCGTTAACGATAGCGCCCTTGGGGGGCGTCAACAGCACCTCTTCGGTGCCGGGGAGTCCACCGACCTGGCCCTCATGGTGGATGCCCTGGGGCACGAGGAGCGTTACGAGTGGGACCCGGTCAGGATAAAGAACGCCCTCATCCTGGAGGCCCAGGTGGACCCGGAGGTGGCGGCCAGCATAGCCTCCGAGGTGGAGGACGACATAGTTCGCTACGGTAGGGACAGGGTCACCACCCGGCTCATAAGGGAGATGGTGAACGTAAAGCTGTTCCAGCGAGGGCTAGACGCCAAGCTGGCGGATCACAGCCAGGTTGGTCTGCCGGTCAGCGACCTGGAGACCATGTTGCTCAAGCCCAACAAGGAGAACAGCAACACCACCCATAACCCGGAGTCCATAAACCTCTCCATAGCCGAGCGGGTCCTCAAGGAGTACTCCCTGAGCAAGGTGTTCTCCCCCGACGTGGCCTCCGCCCACTTGAACGGGGACATCCACCTTCACGACCTAGGTATGGTCAACAGGCCCTACTGTTCGGGCCAGAGCATAGCCTACGTGGCCCGTTACGGGCTGAACATCCCCTCCATAACCAGCGTCTCCGCCCCGGCGAAGCACGCGGACGTGTTGCTGGCCCACGTGCTCAAGATGACCTCGGTGTTGCAGAACAACTTCGCCGGCGCCATCGGCTGGGACGCGGTGAACATGTTCTTCGCCCCCTACATGGTGGGGGCCACCGATAGACAGTACAAGCAGCTGGCCCAGCAGCTTATCTTCGAGTTCAACCAGCTGGCCGGGGGCCGGGGCGGGCAGGTGGCCTTCACGGACATAAACCTCTACTACGAGATCCCCAACCACTTCAGGGACGTGCCCGCCATAGGTCCCGGTGGGGAGTTCACCGGCAAGACCTACGGGGAGTACGATCAGGAGTCCAAGAAGTTCCTCAAGGCCCTCTTCGAGGTCTACCTGGAGGGGGACAGCCGGGGGCAGCCCTTCTTCTTCCCTAAGCCGCTCCTTCACATAACCGACTACTTCTTCAAGGAGCCCGGGTGGGAGGAGTTCCTGGAACTGGCCTGCCGGGTGGCCTCCGAGAAGGGGAACACCTACTTCGTCTTCGACCGGGGTGGGGTGGCCAAGCTGTCCGAGTGCTGCCGGCTCTCCTTCGAGCTCAGCGAGGAGGACCTGAGGGAGGCCCACCAGCCCTGGAAGATGCGCTACTGCGCCCTCCAGAACGTGACCATCAACCTGCCCCGGCTGGCTTACCGGGCCAAGGGGGACCAGGAGGTGCTGTTTGACCTGGTGGATCAGTACATGGAGCTATCCGCCAAGGCCCACATGCAGAAGAGGGCCTTCATCAAGGAGATACTCGACCTGGGCAAGCGGGGGCCCCTTAGCGCCCTCTGCGTGGATCACGACGGGGAGGCCTACCTCCGGTTCCACAAGGCCTCTCACCTGATAGGGATCCTGGGGGTCAACGAGATGGTCCAGGTGATGACCGGACATGAGCTCCACGAGGACAAGGGGGCGCTGGATCTGGCCCTGTCGGTGATCAAGTACATGGAGCTCAAGTGCGACCAGTTGAGCGAGCGCTACGGGGTGAAGATGGTGCTGGAGCAGACCCCGGCGGAGAGCACCGCCCATCGGTTCGCCAAGCTGGACCTGAAGACCTTCCCGGAGGAGGCCTCCCGGGTCATCAAGGGGGACTTCAGGACCAACGAGATCTACTACACCAACAGCACCCACCTGAACTATCACCTGGCGCTGGATCCGATCCAGCGGGTGGTGGAGGAGGGGATGTTCCATCCAATGATAAAGGCCGGTGCCCTGACCCACGTGTGGATGGGGGAGCACAAGCCTGATCCCCGCTCGTTGAGCTCCCTGGTGCAGAAGATATTCCACCACAGCGAGAACGCCCAGGTGGCCTTCAGCCCGGAGTTCACCGTTTGCAACTCCTGCAACCGGGTACACCGGGGGCTGTTCGAGAGCTGTCCCACCTGCGGGTCCGCCGACGTGGACGGGATAACCAGGATAACCGGTTACTTCACCAGGACCTCCAGCTGGAACGCGGGCAAGAGGGGGGAGCTCAGGGATCGCAGCCGGGTGGCGGTGTCCTGATGTGTCAGGTGATCGTGGGGGGGTACGTGCCCACCTCCCTACTGGACTGGCCTGGCATGGTCTGCGCCAGCCTGTTCACCGCGGGATGCAACCTCCGGTGCCCCTTCTGCCACAACCCGGAGCTGGTGCCGGTTCCGGTGGCGGGGGACGGCCCGGAGGCCTTCCTCCGGGTGGTGGAGGGGCGTAGGGCCTTCCTGGACGGGGTGTGCATAAGCGGGGGAGAGCCCTGCATGCACCGGGGCCTTGGGGAGCTGATGGCAAGGATAAGGTCCATGGGGCTCAAGGTTAAGCTGGACACCAACGGCACCTATCCGGAGGTGCTCCAGGACCTCCTATCCCGGGGTCTGGTGGACTTTGTGGCCCTGGACGTGAAGGCCCCCTGGGACCGGTACGGGGACCTGACCGGGGGCTTCGATGTGGCCTCCAAGGTTAGGACATCGATCGGGATCATAAGGTCCTGGGGGGGCGATTACGAGCTGAGGACCACCTGGGTTCCTAAGCTCCTGTCGCTGGAGGATATCAAGGCCATTCGGTTCATGCTGAAGGACGACGCCCACTGGGTGGTGCAGCTCTTCAGGCCCGGCAGGTGCCTGGATCCCTCCCTGGACCAGGAGGACCCGGCCAGCCCGGCGCCCCTGGAGGAAGAGCTTAGGGGTATCCGGGTAAGGGGCATCGGGGCATAGGTTTTAATTTTAGCTGATATAGCCGGGCTCGTTGCCAACAACAAGGGGTCGGAGCGGATTTAGGGTTTAATTTCCCAAAAATTCTCTCCGGCCCTTTGTTTTATTATACCCCATTGGTATAATTAGATCGTCGGTTTAGTCTTCAAAAGCGATAGGGGGTATGGGAATGAAGGGCTTCAAGGTAGTTGGTCTTGGGTTGTTGTTGGCCATGGTCTTCGCTGGGGGTGCCCTGGCGGCGGACACCATCCGGATAGGGGTGTACCTGCCGCTGACGGGTCAGAACGCCTTCGGTGGCCAGCTAGAGCTGGAGGGGGTCAAGATGGCCCACCGGGAGGCTGGCACGGTGTTGGGCAAGAAGGTGGAGCTGGTGGTGGTGGACAACAAGTCCGACAAGGTGGAGGCCGCCAATGCGGTTAAGCGCCTGGTGGAGAAGGAGAAGGTGGTGGCCATAATAGGCACCTACGGCTCCTCCCTGGCCATGGCGGGAGGCGAGATATCCGAGAAGGCCAAAATCCCCGCGGTGGGCACCTCCTGCACCAACCCGTTGGTGACCCAGGGCAAGAAGTACTACTTCCGTACATGCTTCATAGATCCCTATCAGGGTGCCGGGGCCGCCGCCTTCGCCATGAGGGACCTGAAGGCTAAGAACGCTGCCCTGCTCATCGACGTGGCCCAGGACTACAGCGTGGGGCTCGCCTCATTCTTCGAGAAGGCCTTCACCAAGGGGGGCGGCAAGATCGTGGCCAAGCTGAGCTACAACTCCGGTGACCAGGACTTCACCGCCCAGCTGACGGAGATCAAGAGCAAGAACCCGGACGTGCTCTTCATCCCCTCCTACTTCGCCGAGGGGGCCATCATAATGAAGCAGGCCCGGGACCTGGGGGCCAAGTTCCACATCCTGGGTGGGGACGCCATGGACAACCCGGACATAGTCAAGATCGGAGGTAAGGCGGTTGAGGGCTTCGCCTACACCACCTTCCCGTACGATCCCACCATGAAGAACATGAACCCGGTAGCCAAGAAGTTCACCGAGCGCTGGCGGAAGGAGTTCCCTGGCAAGGAGCCCAACGTGAACGCCGCCCTTGGGTACGACACCTACATGCTGATCATTGACGCCATAAAACGGGCGGGCAAGGCGGAGCCCGAGGCTATAAGGAACGCCTTGGCGTCCACCAAGGGCTTCTTGGGGGTCACCGGGGTGACCAACATAAACGCCACCGGGGACGCGGAGAAGCCGGTGGGCATAATGCAGATCAAGAACGGCAAGAGGATCTTCCTCACCACCGTGGAGCCCAAGCTGTAGGGGGAACTACAACTCGATGCGGGGGAAGGGGGATCCTCTTCCCCCGCGTTCCTTGGGGGAGGGTGTTGATAGTTGAGCCTGGATATGTTTATACAACATCTGTTTAACGCCCTGATGCTTGGGAGCCTCTACGGACTGGTGGCCATCGGTTACACCATGGTCTACGGGATACTGAGGCTTATAAACTTCGCCCACGGGGACGTTTTCATGCTGGGGGCCTATGGGGTCTTCTGGAGCTTCACCCTGTTCAACCTCCCGTGGTCCGCGGCTGTGGTGCTTTCGGTGGTGGCGGTGGCGGGCATAGGGATAATGGTGGATCGGATCGCCTACAGGCCCTTGAGGGACGCGCCCAGGATAAGCGCCCTAATAAGCGCCATAGGGGTCTCCTTCTTTATCGAGAACGTCTGCATCGTGGTCTTCTCCGGCATCCCCCGTCCGGTGCCCTCTCCCGAGTGGCTGGTGAGGGTGGTGGAGCTGGGGAACGTCCGGATCCTTCCGTTGGCAGTGGTGGTGCCTGTGGTGTCGTTGCTCCTGGTGGCCTTCCTCTTCTGGGTGGTCTACCGGACCAAGCCCGGGTTGGCCATGAGGGCCATATCCAAGGACATAGAGACCACCCGGCTTATGGGGGTGAAGGTGGACCACATAATAGCCATGACCTTCGGCCTGGGGTCCGCCCTGGCCGCCGCGGCGGGGATAATGTGGTCCCTCCGCTATCCCCAGATCCACCCGCTGATGGGCATCTTCCCGGGCTTCAAAGCCTTCATAGCGGCGGTCATAGGGGGCATCGGCTCCATCCACGGGGCCCTGGTGGGGGGCATGATGCTGGGGTTCATCGAGATAATGATCGTAGCCTTCATGCCCACCCTGTCGGGATATCGGGATGCCTTCGCCTTCGTTCTGCTTATACTGATTCTTCTTTTCAAACCCACCGGACTCATGGGTGAGAAGCTGGAGGATAAGGTATGATGGACAAGAAGAAGAGAGATCTGATCCTCAACGGCGCCTGTCTTGCCCTCCTGGGCCTCTTCCTTTGGTGGGCCGATGGCCACCTGGACGGCTACAAGATCCAGGTGTTGAACCTGATCGCTATCAACGCCATCCTGGCGGTGAGCCTCAACCTGATATACGGCTTCACCGGCATGTTCTCCCTGGGGCACGCGGGGTTCATGGCGGTGGGGGCCTATACCTGTGCGCTCCTGATCCTCCCTCCCATGCAGAAGGAGATGATCTACATCCTGGATCCCCTCATCTGGCCCCTGTCGGTGATGCAGGCCCCATTCTTCGTGGCGGTCTTGGCGGGGGGGATAATGGCGGCCCTCTTCGGCCTGGTGATAGCCATGCCGGTGCTTCGGCTCGGGGGGGACTACCTTGGGATAGCCTCCCTCGGGTTCGCGGAGATAATAAGGGTGGTTTTCACCAACGCCAAGTCGGTCACCAACGGTGCCCTGGGCATAAAGGGGATTCCTCCTTATGCGAACCTGTGGTGGAACTGGGGATGGTTTCTCATCACCCTCTACGTGGTGGTAAGCCTCCTTAGGAGCAACTTCGGCAACTGCCTCAAGGCCATAAGGGATGACGAGGTTGCCTCCCGGGCCATGGGGATCGACACCTTCCGCTACCGGGTCACGTCCTTCACCATCGGGGCCTTCTTCGCCGGGGTTGGCGGGGCCCTCATGGGGAGCCTGATAACCACCATAGACCCCAAGATGTTCACCTTCCTGCTCACCTTCAACGTGTTGATGATAGTGGTGGCCGGTGGTCTTGGGTCCGTGACCGGCAGCGTGCTTGGTAGCGTGGTGATAACCATCCTGCTGGAGTGGCTCAGGTTCGTGGAGAACCCCATCGACCTGGGGCCCATTCACATCCCGGGCATCCCGGGCATGAGGATGGTGATCTTCTCCCTGGCGTTGCTGTTCATAATCCTCTTCCGTCGGGAGGGCATGATGGGCCAGCGGGAGTGGTCCTGGGACGCCCTCATTGGTCTTCTCACCAGAAGGGGGGCGTGATCCTTGGAGGAGCACATACTGAGGACCCAGGGGATAGTGATGCGCTTTGGGGGCCTCACGGCGGTTAACGGCTTCGAGATAGCGGTCAAGCGGGGCGGCATAGTGAGCCTCATAGGTCCCAACGGGGCGGGGAAGACCACCTGCTTCAACATAATGACCGGTTTCTACACCCCCACGGAGGGTCACGTGTTCTTCAACGGGGAGGACATAACCGGGCTCCCCCCCCACAAGGTTTGCGCCCGGGGGATGGCCAGGACCTTCCAGAACATAAGGCTCTTCTCGGGGGGCACCGTGCTGGAGAACGTTCTGGTGGGCTTCCGGGTGAGGCAACGGTCCCCCTGGTGGGCGGCCCCCCTGATGCTACCGTCGCACCTCCGGGAGGAGAGGGAGATAAGGGAGAGGGGGATGGAGCTCCTGGAGTCAGTGGGGCTTGGGAAGCTGGCCTTCGAGATGGCCACGTCGCTTCCCTACGGGGCTCAGCGGAGGCTGGAGATAGCCCGGGCCCTGGCCACCGGTCCCTCGTTCCTCCTGCTCGACGAGCCTGCGGCGGGCATGAACCCCCAGGAGTCCCTGGAGCTGATGGGTTTCATCAGGAACATCCGGGACAGGTTCGGCCTCACCATACTCCTCATCGAGCACGACATGAAGGTGGTCATGGGCATATCGGAGTACATATGGGTTCTGGACTATGGGACCATCATAGCCGAGGGCCTTCCGGAGGAGATAAGGTCCAACCCGAAGGTCATAGAGGCCTACCTTGGGGAGGAGGCGCTGGAGCATGCTTGAGGTGGAGGCCCTTCACGTCCACTACGGCGGGATCCACGCCCTCAAGGGCATATCCATGGAGGTGCCCAAGGGCAAGATCGTTACCCTCATAGGGGCCAACGGGGCGGGTAAGTCGAGCACCCTGAGGGCCATAGCGGGCCTGGTGAAGGACAAGAGGGGCAGGGTCCGTTGGAACGGGCGGGACGTGACCCAGATGACCCCCGAGTCCGTATTGAGGAGCGGCATCGCCCTTTGCCCCGAGGGGCGTAGGATCTTCCCGCATCTCACGGTGATGGAGAACCTGATGTTGGGGGCCTACATAAGGGATGACCAGGTGGGGGTGAAGGCCACGCTGGACTGGGTCTTCGAGCTGTTCCCCCGTCTTAAGGAGAGGACCTGGCAGAAGGGGGGCACCCTCTCCGGCGGGGAGCAACAGATGCTTGCCCTGGGGAGGGCCCTCATGAGCCAGCCGGACCTGGTCATGATGGATGAGCCCTCCCTGGGATTGGCCCCATTGTTGGTCAAGGAGGTCTTCGAGATAATCCAGGCGATCAACGTGGAGGGCAAGACGGTGCTGCTGGTGGAGCAGAACGCCTTCGCCGCCCTCAAGGTGGCGGACTACGCCTACGTGCTTGAGGTGGGCTCCCTGGTGTTGGATGGCCCGGGGAGTAAGCTCCTGGAGGATCCGCGGGTCAAGGAGGCCTACCTGGGAGGTTGACTTTCGTCGGTTCATCTAGGGGCCTTCGGGCCCCTTTTCTCTTTTTATGTGATATAAATTTCCTGAGGGCCCGAGCCCCTACAAAAAAATCGGAGGGATGTGCCGTGTCGTCTCTTAACCTTCCCAACCTGTTGAGCCTTTCTAGGGTTTTCCTGGCCCCGGTGGTGATGGTTATCCTCACCATGAGGACCCAGTTCGGTAGCTTCCTTGGGATGCCTTTGGGGGACCTGCTGGCCCTTCTGGTGTTCGTGGTGGCCTCCGTGACCGATGCGGCGGACGGCTACATAGCCAGGAAGCGGGGGATGGTGACCAACCTGGGCAAGTTCATCGACCCCCTGGCGGACAAGATCCTGGTGACCGCCGTGTTGGTGGCGCTGGTGGAGCTTCAGCGGCTTCCAGCCTGGATCGTGGTGGTGGTGGTCTCCAGGGAGTTCATAGTCACCGGTCTCAGGATGGTGGCTGCCGCTGAGGGGGTGGTCATAGCCGCCAGCAAGGGGGGCAAGGCCAAGACGGTGAGCCAGATCGTGGCCATATCGATGATGATACTGGATCTGCCGGGAGGCATATGGGTCATGTGGGTGGCCATGATCCTCACCGTGTGGTCCGGAATGGACTATCTCATAAAGGGCAAGGATTTCCTGAGCCGCTGACATTAACCCCTCTGGAGGTGTTCCCTTGAGCAGATTCTGTGGCGATCCGTTGGACGATAAGGTCTTGGCCTACGAGGGGGCCATGGTGGAGGCCCTGTGCGGGCTGGTGAGGCGTCCTGCCATATCCCCCGATGACGGCGGTCTAGGGGAGTATGACAAGGCGCTCTACATCGAGTCCCTGGTGTCCTCTCTGGGCCTGGGTCCCGTGGAGAGGTACGGCTCGCCGGATCCTAGGGCCAAGGGGGGCGTGAGGCCCAACCTGGTGCTAAGGGTGCCGGGGAGCTACCGGGACCTTCCGCGGCTTTGGATCTTCACCCACATGGACGTGGTCCCCGAGGGGGACCGGGGCCTATGGGAGTCGGATCCCTTCGAGCCGGTGGTGAGGGACGGGATGGTGATCGGCCGGGGGGCCAACGACAACGGTCAGGAGCTGGTGGCGTCCCTCTTCGCCCTCAAGGCGGTGGTGGACCAGGGGGGACCCGGGCGGGAGGTGTGTCTCGCCTTCGTGGCGGACGAGGAGGTGGGTAGCGAGCACGGCATCGGCTTCCTCATGAGGGAGCATCGGGACCTGTTCTCCCCCTCCGACCTGGTCCTGGTGCCCGATGGTGGGAACGAGGCAGGGGACTTCATCGAGGTGGCGGAGAAGACCATCCTATGGGTCGAGTTCCAGGTGCTGGGCCGTCAGGTCCACGCCAGCCGCCCCGATCAGGGGATCAACGCCTGCCGGGTGGCCAACGAGCTGTCGGTGAACCTGGACAGGGCCTTGAGGAGCGCGTTTCCCGAGTCGGACCCCCTCTTCGAGCCCGCGATATCCACCTTCGAGCCCACCAGGCGACTTCAGAACGTGGCCAACGTGAACACCGTGCCGGGGAGGGAGGTCTTCGCCCTGGACTGTCGGGTGCTGCCCCACGTGCCGGTGTCTGAGGTGGAGAAGGTGATCGCCGCCGAGGTCCGTAAGGTGGAGGACGCCTACGGGGCCAAGGTCTCCCACCGGTTCCTCCAGAAGGGGGATCCCACGCCGGTGACCGATCCCGCCTCCCCGGTGGTAGAGCTTTTGACCCGGTCGGTTCAGTCGGTCCTGGGGGTAAGCCCCCGGGTGGGGGGCATAGGGGGCGGCACCTGCGCCGCCTTCTTCAGGGCCAACGGCATCCCTGCGGCGGTCTGGGCCCAGGAGACCGACACGGCCCACATGCCCGGCGAGTACGCCCTGGTGGAGCACATGCTGAACGAGGCCAGGGTCTTCGCCCGGATGTTTGCTTAAATCAAGTTCGGTTCCGCTGTCCGCCCCGGGTTATGGCTCCCCGGGGCTTTTTTAGTGACCTCCGTTCCACTGGGGAGGGGATCCGGTCCGCGGGTTTTGAAGCTTAAGGGTTGATTTTTGCAAATTTAAGTGCTAGGCTTGTGAAAGCCAGAGCCGAGGAAGGCATCGAGTCAAGCCCAGATGAGCCGAAGACCAGTCAAGGGAGGAACTTGTTGTGGTCAGACGCATTCAGCCGGAGCCTTTTCGCATCAAGATGGTGGAGCCCGTGTCCATACCGGACAAGGCTCAGCGGGAGGAGGCGCTGAAGAGGGGGCATTTCAACCTTTTCGGCTTGAGGTCCGAGGACGTCTACATAGACCTTCTCACCGACTCCGGAACCGGGGCCATGAGCAAGCAGCAGTGGGCGGCGCTCATGAGGGGTGACGAGGCCTACGCGGGGGCCACGAGTTTCTACGCCCTCAAGGAGGCGGTCAAGGACATCCTGGGCTTTGACTACGTGATCCCCTGCCATCAGGGCCGGGCGGCGGAGAACGTCACCTTCGGTGCCCTCGTGAAGCCCGGTGACAGGATCCCCTTCAACATGCCCTTCGACACCACCAGGGCACACATCTTCAACGTTGGGGCCGAACCGGTGGACTGCGTGATAGACGAGGCCTATGATCCCGCCAAGTACCATCCCTTCAAGGGCAACGTGGACATTGCCAAGCTGGAGAAGGCCATACAGGCCTACGGGGTGGAGCGGATCCCCCTGATCATGGTGACCATCACCAATAACTCCGGCGGCGGTCAGCCGGTGAGCCTTGCGAACCTTCGGGAGGTCCGCAAGGTGGCGGACAAGTACGGCATACCCCTCTTCCTGGATGCGGCCCGGATGGCGGAGAACGCCTACTTCATAAAGACCCGGGAGGAGGCCTGCAAGGACATGTCGGTGGCGGAGATCCTCAAGGCCTGCATGGACTGTGCGGACGCCATAACCGTCTCTGCCAAGAAGGATCCCCTGGTGAACATAGGCGGCCTGGTGTGCACCAGGACCGAGGACCTCTACTACAAGATCCTGCCCCGGGTGATCCTCTTCGAGGGCTTCGCCACCTACGGTGGTCTTGCGGGCCGGGACCTGGAGTGCCTGGCCCAGGGGCTCCGGGAGATGGTCCAGGAGGACTACCTGTCCCACCGGATAGCCCAGGTGGCCTACCTGGGTGACCTGTTGGATGAGGCGGGGGTTCCCTTCGTGAAGCCCACCGGTGGTCACGCCATCTTCATCGACGCCGCCGCGTTCCTCCCCCACATCCCCCAGAAGTACTATCCCGCCGACGTGCTGGGTGTGGAGGTCTATCGGGAGGGGGCGGTCCGGGGCATAGGCCTTGGGGCCCTGGCCTTCGCCACCGAGGACGAGGCCACCGGGGAGATCGTCTACCCCAAGCTGGAGCTCTTCCGTCTTGCCATCAACCGCAGGACCTACACCAACAGCCACATGGAGTACGTGGCGGAGACCATAATCAACGTCTACAAGAGGCGGGACAGCATCCGCTATGGCCTCAAGGTGGACTTCGCCCCGGCGGCCAAGGGGCTACACCACTTCCTTGCCCACCTGAGCCCCGTCAGCCTCTAAATCGATAGTTAGACCCTTTACGCGCCGCGAACGACCCAGGGGCCGGCCCAGTGCGCCGGCCCCTTTCATGTAATCCGGGCCCGTTACGTGTTATCCTTTGGTGGCCTAGGAGGGGTGAGAATGAGGATAAAGGTTGCAGATAATCTGGCCATAGGTGACGGGGAGCGCTGTTTCGTGATAGCCGAGGTGGGGGCCAATCACAACCGGTCCATGTCATTGGCGAAGGAGCTGGTGGACGCGGCGGTGGAGGCCAAGGCGGACGCGGTCAAGTTTCAGATATACACCGCCGAGGGGCTCTACTCCCGCAGGACCCCCATGCACTCCGGCTACTCCAAGGACCTGTTCAGCCTGATCAAGGAGATAGAGACCCCCAGGGATTGGCTGCCGGAGCTGTCCGAGTACTGTGCCAGCCGGGGGATAGTTTTCTTCGCCACCCCCTTCGACTTCGCCGCGGTGGACGAGTTGGATCCCCTGAGCCCCCTTTTCAAGATAGCCTCCTTTGAGCTGGTGGACCTTCCGCTCATAAGCTACTGTGCCTCCAAGGGGAAGCCCATGATAATCTCCACTGGCCTTGCCACCCTGGGGGAGATAGAGGACGCGTACGGTGCCGCCCTTGAGGCGGGGAACCCCAACGTGGCCTTTCTGCAGTGTGCCTCCACCTACCCGGCGCCCCCTTCCATCATGAACCTTCGGAGCATGGAGACCATCCACAGGGCCTTCGGCACCCCGGTGGGTCTTTCGGATCACACCACCGGGATCCATATCAGCGTAGCGGCGGTGGCCATGGGGGCCAAGATAATAGAGAAGCACTTCACTTTGGATCGGACCATGGAGGGTCCAGACCATCCCTTTGCCATCGAGCCCCGGGAGCTCTGTGAGATGGTGAGGCAGATAAGGGACGTGGAGGCCGCCCTGGGGGACGGGAGGAAGCTGGGGCCCAGGCCGGAGGAGATGGAGTTCTATCAGAAGGCCCGGCGCAGCGTGCATGCGGCGGTGGACATCCCCGCCGGGACGGTGATAACCCAGGAGATGCTGACAGTGAGGCGTCCCGGGTACGGCATAAGGCCCAAGTTCGTGCCTTTGATAGTGGGCCGTGCCGCCAAGTGCCACATCGAGGCGGACCAGTGGATAACCTGGGAGATGATATAGATTTGATAGACTACCGAGATATCCTGAGCGAACCCCGAGAGGTCCAGTTTCTGGTCCTACGCTGGCGGAACAGCGATCACGTTAGGCATCAAATGCTGAACAGCTCCATCATAACCGAGGAGGAGCACGCCCGATGGCTTGATTCCTTGTCAGGGGAGCCCAAGCGTCAGGTGGTGAGGGTGGCCCACCTGGATGGGGTGCCGTTCGGGGTGGTCACGTTGAAGGACCTGGACCGGGAATCCCTGCGTTGCGATTGGGGCATGTACATAGGCGAGAGGGAATACCTTGGGAGGGGCCTGGCTAAGAGGATGTTGTTCCACCTGATGGATTGGGCCTTTGATGAAGAGGGTTTGGAGCGGATGTACACTTCTGTGGTTGGATCCAACGTGGGGGCCATCTCCATGTACCTGAAGTTCGGTTTCAAGGTGGAGGGCCGGTTCGAGAGGCACATCAGGTCTCCCCAGGGATCGTGGGAGGACCTCTACTGGATGGCCACCTTCCGGGAGGATTGGTTCGGAAGGCGGGCTCGGATGGCTGAGATGCTGGATGGCCTGTCCGGCTGACGGGTCTTTGGGTTGAGGGCATGCTTCTCATAGTCACCCATGGTGGGCCGGGGATAGGGGGAGGCCACGCCTCCCGGTGCCTGGCCCTGGCGGAGGCATTTAGCTCCCTGGGGTTCCCGGTGGTCCTGGCGGCGAACCGGTGGGCGGTGGAGTTCTTCCAGTCCAACTGGGACTCCAACCAGCCCCTCCAGGTGCTGGAGCTACGGGACCCGCTGGACGCGGCGGTGGGGGATCTGGTCCCCCGCATGTGGGACCTAAGGCCCACGCTGACCGTGGCGGACAGCTACCTCCTGGATTGCCGGGAGCTTGATGCCTTGAGGGGCTTGGGCAGGCTGTTCGTCATAGATGATCTGAGGACCTTACCGGTGGATCTGCATGCCCATGGGGTGCTGAACTACAGCCTCACTGCCCATGAACTGGGCTACGTCCGGGGCAGGCTCCTGCTGGGGCCCCGCTACGCCCTGTTGCGAAGGATATTTTGGCGTCTGGAGCCCCGAGGGGGGGAGCGGATCTTGGTGATCCCCGGCGCATCGGACCCCCTTGGGGTCAACCTGGAGCTCCTCCGCTGGGACCTGCCCTTCCCACTGGATCTGGTGGTGGGCCCCATGGTGCCCCGGGATCTGGTGGAGGAGCTGACCGCCCTCTCGAAGGGGGCTCGGAACGTGCGGGTGCTGGTCTCTCCCCCGGACCTACCGGATCGGATGGCCTCGTGCGGGACGGTGCTTTGCACCTCCAGCGTCACCGCCTACGAGGCTCTGGCGCTGGGCAAGCGGATCGTCACTTTCCAGGTGGCGGACAATCAGGCCTCCAACGGTAGGGCCATAGGGGAGATGGGGCTTGGGATAGATCTGGGGCCTTGGGGCTCCTGGGGCAGGGGGGAGCTGATCTGGGCTGTTGAGAGGGCCTTCCCGCCCCCGCCAGGGGCGGTGGATCCCAGGGGGGCGCTCAACGCGGCGGAGGAGATGGCCCGTTGGGCTGTGGAGGGCTAGTTTGGGGATATAATCTACGGGTTGATCGGATCTAACCGGGCCTATGGGCTCGTTAAAGCATGAAAGGTGGTATTGGCTGGATGATCAAGGGGATCATCAAGATGCTGGGCCTGGATCCCAACGACAGGGCCCTGTCCAGGTACAGGAAGATGGTGGATCAGGTGAACCAGCTGGAGGACCGGGTGTCCGCCCTGTCGGATCTGGAGCTGGAGGGGACCGCGGTTGAGTTCCGGGGCCGTCTGGAGGCGGGGGAGGGCCTGGATGCTCTGTTGCCTGAGATGTTCGCTCGGGTGCGGGAGGTTTCCAGGCGTCGCCTGGGGCTCCGCCACTTCGACGTGCAGCTCATGGGGGGCATGGCCCTTCACGAGGGCAAGATAGCGGAGATGAAGACCGGGGAGGGCAAGACGCTGGTGGCCACCCTGGCGGTGGCGCTCAACGCCCTGGAGGGCAAGGGGGTTCACGTGGTAACCGTGAACGACTACCTGGCCAAGCGGGACGCGGAGTGGATGGGGCCGGTCTACCGGGGGTTGGGGCTCACAGTGGCGGTGATCGAGCCCTTCATGTCCCAGGAGGACCGGTACGCCGCCTACCGGGCGGACATAACCTACGGCACCAACAGCGAGTTCGGCTTCGACTACCTGAGGGACAACATGGCCCTGTCCAAGCGGGAGCAGGTCCAGCGGGGTCACTGGTACTGTCTGGTGGATGAGGTGGACTCGATCCTCATCGACGAGGCCAGGACGCCCCTAATTATATCCGGCCCGTCGGAGGATTCGGTGGAGCCCTACCGGGTGGCGGACTCCTGTGCCCGATCCCTGAGGAAGGGCGAGGACTTCGAGGTGGACGAGAAGGAGCGCAACGTGGCCCTCACCGAGAGGGGCATAGCCCGTTGCGAGGAGATCCTCAAGGTCCCCAACCTGTTCAGCGACTACGGCATGTCCGAGCTGGCCCACAAGGTTATCCAGGCCCTCAAGGCCCACCACCTCTTCCAGCGGGACGTGCACTACGTGGTGAAGGACGGGGAGATCGTTATCGTTGACGAGTTCACCGGCAGGCTCATGTTCGGCCGGCGCTACTCCGATGGGCTTCACCAGGCCATCGAGGCCAAGGAGAGGGTCCGGATAGGCCGGGAGAGCCAGACCCTGGCCACCATAACCCTCCAGAACTACTTCAGGATGTACAAGAAGCTCTCGGGCATGACCGGAACCGCCGCCACCGAGGCGGAGGAGTTCAAGGAGATATACGGAATGGACGTGGTGGTGATCCCCACCCACCGTCCCATGATAAGGGTGGATCACCCGGACGTGATCTTCAGGACCCAGCGGGAGAAGTACAACGCGGTGGCGGACCTGGTGGAGGAGCGTCACCGGTCCGGTCAGCCGGTTCTGGTTGGCACCGCTTCCATAGAGAACTCCGAGCGGGTGAGCAAGCTCCTCAAGGCCCGGAAGATCCCCCACCACGTGCTGAACGCCAAGTTCCACGACAAGGAGGCCGCCATAGTTGCCCAGGCGGGCCGCTTCGGTGCCGTCACGGTGGCGACCAACATGGCTGGGCGAGGCACCGACATCCTCCTGGGGGGCAATCCGTCGTTCCTGGCCAAGGAGGATGCGGCCTCCAAGGGGATAGACCCCATCGGGTCTCCGGAGGAGTACCGGGAGATCCTGGAGCGCTACCGGAAGCTGTGCGAGGAGGAGCGGAAGAAGGTGGTGGCCGCCGGTGGGCTCTGCATCTTGGGGACCGAGCGACACGAGTCAAGGCGGATCGATAACCAGCTCAGGGGGCGGGCGGGCCGCCAGGGGGATCCGGGGGAGAGCCGGTTCTTCATCTCCCTGGAGGACGACCTGCTCCGCCTGTTCGGCTCCGACCGGATCCAGGGCTTCATGGCCAAGATGGGGATGGAGGAGGGGGAGTCGGTGGAGCACTCCCTGCTCACCAAGGCCATAGAGAACGCCCAGCGGAAGGTTGAGCAGATGCACTTCGACATCCGGAAGCAACTGCTGGCCTACGACAACGTGATGAACCAGCAGCGGGAGGCGGTCTACAAGGAGAGGCAGGAGATCCTCTGGGCGGATAACCTGATCGATCGGGCTTGGTCCATCCTGGAGGACACGGTGTCCGCCATACTGGACTCCCACTCCCAAGGGGGGGAGGACGGTGGTTTCGACCTGAAGGGCTGCTCCCTGCGGCTTAGGTCCGTCTTGGGTCCCGGCTTCGACGCCCCCCTTGGGGAGGACAAGGACCTGGAACAGGTCAGGGGGGAGATCCTGGATCTGGTCCGAAGGGCCTTCGAGACCAAGGTGTCGGAGCTGGGGGAGCAGAACGCCAGCGAGCTCTTCCGCTTCCTGCTGCTCAACGTTCTCGACTCCCACTGGAAGGAGCACCTTCTGGCCATGGACGAGCTGCGCCGGGGGATAGGCCTCCGGGCGATAGGTCAGAAGGACCCCCTCCTGGAGTACCAGTTCGAGTCCTTCAACCTGTTCAAGGAGATGCTGGACAAGGTCCGGGAGGGGTTCTGCGAGCTGGCGCTCCGGGTCAGGATCGTGGAGGAGCGCCGCCCCGCCAGGGTCCAGGAGGGCAGGGGGCCCATGCTTCTGGGGTCCTCGCCCGGAGACGGGGCGGAGGAGGGGCATAAGCCGTTCCATCGGGGGCCCAAAGTGGGTAGGAACGATCCCTGCCCCTGCGGGAGTGGCAGGAAGTACAAACACTGCTGTGGCAGGGGGGAGTAGGATTGAGGCTCCGTGGATGGCTGGTTCCTTTGGCGACTTGGCTTTTCCTGGTCCTGTCAACCGGGGCCAACGCCTTTGACTTGGCTCCTGAGGGGGTGAGGGCCCTCAAGGAGAAGGTGCCGTCCCTGGCGGCCTTCTCTTCCGATGGTCTGGTGTGGAGGCTGGAGCGCCGTTACCGGATGCTCTCCGATGGCTCCACCGAGGCGTCCTGCACCCTGGTGGCCCAGATTGGGGAGCGGATCCCCGGCGCCCTTCGGAGGCTCTTCGTCCCCGTCCCCGATGGGGGCAGCGCCCAGGCGGGCCTTCGCTACTACGATCCCATGACCTGGCGGGAGGTGGGGTCGGTGAGTCCCAAGGAGACCCAGCTGGAGGGGGTGCGGGGGCTCGAGATGAGCCTGCCTCAGGACGCGGCGGGCCGGGTGGTTCTGATCACCCTGGTTCAGCGGGTGCCCTCCAGGGCCAGCCTCTCGGGCTTCGTGTCCTTCGGCATGGAGCTACCGGTGTGGGAGGAGGTCCTATCGGTGGAGATCCCCTCCGGCAGGGGGCTCAACTTCAAGCAACAGGGCGTCCAGGAGCCGGTGGTGGGCTCCCTGAGCGGGGTTGAAGCCTACGTTTGGATCAACCGCAACCAGCCCCCCATGTCGGATTCGGGGCTGGTGGATCGGCAGAGGCCCTGGGTCTCCTTCAGCACCTCCCGGGGGCCCGAGGCCGCCTCCCTCAGGCTTCGGGAGATGGATTCCGTCCGCACCGATCGCCTGTCCGGTCTTCCCAAGGACCCCAAGGGGAAGCTGGAGGCCCTGGAGTCCAGGTGGTCCTCCTCCCTCAAGGGGGTGCGGGTCATGTCCCTGGTGGGAGGGTCGGATCCGGTGGGCTCCCGCCTGACATTGGCGCTTCGGGACGCCCTTGAGGCGGAGGGGCATCACGTGGAGACCTGGTGGGCCCCGAAGAGCGGCTTCGCACCCGGGGATCCCGTGTCCGACGGGATGTGGCTCACCCCGGTGCTCAGGTCCCAGCGGCTCTTCGGCGGATCTCCCTTCTACGTGGGGCAGGGGGTCCCGCCGGGGGAAGTGGCCATGGGCCTCTTGGGCCGCACCCTCTATAGGTCCCTTCCCTCCGGGGAGATCGGGTCCATGGGGGTGCCCATGCCGCCGGCGGAGAACAGCCGGGTCAGCTCGTACATAAGGGGCAGCGTTTCCCCTGACGGACGCTTCGAGGGCACCATGGAGGTGCTGATCTCCGGGGCCTGGATCGGCCTTGTGGATCTGGAGGATCCATTGGGGTGGCTGAACACCGGAGGGAGTTTCATCTTCGATGGGGTAAGGGTGCGCAGGTCCCAGCGAGGGCTGGTGCTGGAGTCCCCCATGGCGGGCCAGCTGGACGTGGGGGCCAATGGGATGCTCCTCAAGATCCCGTCGGTGTATCCCCGGATGTTGGAGGATCTGGTGTCCCGCGGGGAGGTCCTTAAGCCCCGGTTCCCTTTCCTCCTGGAGCAGCGGGTGGACCTGGGGGTTCCCAAGGGCACCTCGCCGGTGGTGGAGCCGGTGCTCAAGAACTCCCGTTGGTTGCGCCAGCGGATCTCCTCCTCGTCCGTGAGGGGGAGGATAAGCTTCTCCGCCGCCCTGACGGTGAGGGACGCCGCCGGCGGGCGATCGGACGTCTCGTCGGAAGACTTTTTCTTTTTCATCCGGGGCCTGGGGGACGGTATCCTGGTGAGATAAGGTGTTATACAATATCCCAGAGCGATTTGGGCTTCTCTTAAGGGGGGTTTATGGTGGAGGAGATAAAGCTTTCTTTGGAGGACAAGATCCGGGGCATAGTGACCCAGATGGCCCAGGAGAGGGGTGTTGAGATCCCCGGTAGGGCCAAGATATACCTGGAGCGTCCCAAGCGGGAGGGACAGGGTGACTGGGCGTGCAGTGCCGCCATGCAGCTTTGCAAGTCCTTTGGGGTGAGCCCCCGGGAGCTGGCGGAGGAGATATCCGCCAAGATAGCGGAGGATCCCTCGGTTGAGACGGTTGAGGTGGCGGGCCCGGGGTTCATCAACATAACCCTCTCGAAGGGCTGGGTTGGGGACCTGATCCGCCGGGTCATATCCGCCGGGGCCGATTATGGCCGGGTGAACGACGGGGGCGGCAAGAAGGTGCAGGTGGAGTTCGTGAGCGCCAACCCCACGGGTCCTCTTCACATGGGGCATGGCCGGGGCGCGGCGGTGGGGGACATAACCGCCTCCATCCTCTCCTATGCGGGTTGGAACGTGGAGAGGGAGTACTACATAAACGACGCGGGGCTCCAGATGGAGATGTTGGGCCGCTCCGCCCGGAGCCGCTATTTCGAGCTTATCGGCCGGGGCGACGAGGCTCCGTTCCCGGAGGAGGGTTACCACGCGGACTACATGTACGACATAGCCCGGGAGATCCTGGATGAGAAGGGCCCGTCCCTGGCGGACCTGCCGGAGGAGGAGGCGGTACCCCTATTCACCGACCTGGCCTACGAGAGGACCCTCAAGTGGATAAAGCGGGATCTGGAGGACTTCGGGCTCAAGTTCGACGTCTGGTTTTCCGAGCGGAGCCTGTACGTGGGTGACCAGGTGGAGAGGACCATAGAGGCCCTTAAGGCCCGGGGCTACGCCTACGAGGCGGAGGGGGCCATATGGTTCAAGTCCACCGCCTTCGGGGACGAGAAGGATCGGGTCCTCATAAGGTCCAACGGGGCTCCCACCTACTTCATGTCCGATGTGGTGTATCACAAGAACAAGTACGACCGGGGCTTCGATCTGGTCATAGACGTGTGGGGGGCGGATCATCACGGGTACATCCCCAGGATGAAGTCCGCGGTGGCCGCCATGGGGCGGGATCCGGAGGATCTTCAGGTCCTGTTGATCCAGTTCGTGACGTTGTTGAGGAACGGGGAGCCGGTTTCCATGTCCAAGCGGGCGGGGGCCTTCGTAACCCTTCGGGACGTGATGGACGAGGTGGGGGTGGATGCCACCCGGTTCTTCTTCGTCATGAGGCGCTGTGACAGCCATCTGGACTTCGACCTGGAGCTGGCCAAGCGGGCCTCCTCGGACAACCCGGTCTACTACGTGCAGTACGCCCACGCCAGGATGTGCAGCATTGAGAGGGAGAGTGACGCCCGGGGGCTCGAGCGGCCCAGTATGGACGATCTGGATCCGTCGCTTCTCTCCCTTCCGGAGGAGCTGAGGCTGGCCACGGTGATAGCCAAGTTCCCGGAGGAGATCCGAAAGGCCGCCAGGGACATGGCTCCCCACCGGATAGCCTACTATGCCCAGGAGCTTTCCGAGGCCTTCCACTCCTTTTACAACGTTGCCAGGATAATAGGGGAGGAGGAGCCGGTGAGGCGGAACCGGATGTTGCTCATGGAGGCTGCCCGGATTGCATTGAGGAACGCGTTGGGCATACTGGGCGTGAGCGCTCCGGAGAGGATGTAGCTCAGGGATGAGGCTTCGCTGGGCCGTCTTCTGGTCCGCCGCCACGTTGGTGATGGCCATCCTGGCCACCGCCCTCGTGCTTGAGACCCGAAAGGTGGATCGGCTGGCCCGGTTGGTGGACCGTAGGCTGGACGAGCTGGTGAAGCTTAGCCGTCACAACCAGATGCTGGAGAGGAAGATCCGGTACTATTCCACGGACGAGGGTTTGGCCCGGTTGGCCCGGGAGGAGTTCAACCTCTTCTACCCCGACGAGGTGGTCTACAAGATAGAGGTTGTTCCTCCCAAGCCCTTGCGTGGCAAATAGAAAGGCCATATAATCCCCTAATGTATGTCCCTGCCTTCCGTTCGGCGGAAGGCCTAAGTCCGTAGGGAGGAGGTGAAAGTCGTGAGGCCATACGAGTTGGTTACCATTCTCACGGCGGATTTGGAGGATCCCAGGTCCGCTGCGGAGGAGCTTGCTGAGGTGCTAAAGTCCCAGGGCGCCGAGGTGGAGAAGGTGGACCTTTGGGGCAAGAGGCGTCTTGCCTATCCCATTTCCAAGAAGACCGAGGGGGTCTACGTTCTCTACAACTTCAAGCAGAAGCCGTCCATGATCAAGGAGATGGAGCGGGTCCTTCGCCTGAAGCCCCAGGTGATGCGTCATCTGGTGGTGGCTCGTGACGAGAAGTAGTCGTCTGGGGGTGTTGATATGTCCCGGGGCTTCAACAAGGTCATACTGATGGGCAACCTGGCTAGGGATCCGGATGTGCGTTACACCCCTAGCAAGCAGAAGGTGGCCCGGATAACCGTGGCGGTGGGGCGTCAGTGGAAGTCCCAGTCGGGGGAGGTCCAGAACCAGACGGACTTCATCTCCGTGGTTGCCTGGGGCAACCTGGCTGACCTGTGTGAGCGGTACCTTAGGAAGGGGCGTCCGGTGTTGGTGGAGGGTCGTCTCTCGGTGAGGGACTTCGACGACGCCAGGACTGGTCAGCACCGTTGGGTCACCGAGGTGGTGGCTCAGAACCTGACCCTTCTGCCCGGTGGGCGCAGGGAGGATGACGCCTCCTTCCCCGCCGGCCCCAGGGGCAAGGAGGAGGACTTCGGAAGCCTCAGGGACGACGACGACTTCTCCGGCGAGTTCCCCCTGGACATATCGGGGCTCAAGGACGATGACGAGGTGGATCTGCCCTTTTAGTGTTCTTCCTTCGAAGGGAGGGAATCGAAGTTGAACGGTCAGTATAACAACAACCGTAAGCGCCGGAAGCGTCGGCCGAAGGTCTGTCACTTCTGCGTGGACAAGGTTGAGGCGGTGGACTACAAGGAGTTCGACAAGTTGCGCAAGTACGTCACCGAGAGGGGGAAGATAATCCCCCGCCGGGTGACCGGGACCTGTGCCAAGCATCAGCGTCAGCTCACCAGGGCCATAAAGAGGGCTAGGATCCTGGCCCTGCTCCCCTTCACGGCGGACTAGTCCTGGGATAAGCTGGAATCGTAGGTGGGGGGCGGGAGCTCCCCATCCTTTTTTTGAACCGTCCGGAGGAACGTGATGACTCCAATAAGGTCGTTGGTAGAGTCGGCCCTTCTATCCGCCATGGGGGCGGCGCTGTTCCTGGCCAGCAACTTCATCCCCGTGGCGGGGGCGTTTCTGACCCTGCTCTGTCCCGCCCCGCTGGTCATCCTTGGCCTGCGGCACAGTCCCAGGAACGCGGTGCTGGGCATGGTGGTGGCCTCCCTGGTGTCCTTTCTGTTCCTGGGGCTTCAAGGGGGGCTTTTCTTCTTCCTGGGCTTCGGGATCCTGGGGGTTGGGCTCGGCATGCTGGCCAGGACCCGGGAGAGGGCGGTGGAGATCCTCTTCTACGGGATCATCGTATCCCTGGTGAGCAAGCTGGCCCTGGTGGCGGTGATGGTGAAGCTCACGGGGGTTAACCCCTTCTCCTTTGGCGATCAGGCCCAGATCGAGGCCATGCTTGACAAGGTCTTCGATTTCTACGCCCGGCACGGCATGGGTTCCGCCGCCATGGAGGAGACCAAGCGGCAGCTCCTGGCCGCCTTCGGTCAGCTGCCGGACCTCTTCCCGGCGTTGATCACCATGGCGTCCGCGGTGGACTCCTACCTGTCCTACTCGGTTAGCCGGTGGGTGGCGGGCAAGGTGTCCATGGCGGAGCTGCCCCCTTTGCCTGCCTTCTCCCAGTGGAGGTTCCCGAGGAGCGTGCTGTGGGCCTTCCTGTTGTCGGTAGTGGTGTCCATGGTGGCGGGGCCAAAGGGACAGGGGGTGTTTCACCAGGCGTCCTTGAACCTTCGGATCCTGATACAGATGTTGTTCTTCATCCAGGGCCTTGCGGTGGCCTGGTTCTTCATGTTGAGGCGGGGGCTATCCCGGGGGGTCAGGTACCTTCTGGCGGCCCTGCTGGTGCTCATGCCCCTCCTGTCGGGGCTGACCGTGATGGCGGGGCTGTTGGATCTTTGGTGGGATTTCAGAGGCCGTTTCGGAGGTGAGGACCGATGAAAGTTATTCTCAAGGAGGACGTTAGCAAGCTGGGGCGCAAGGGGGATCTGGTGGAGGTTTCCGACGGTTACTGCAGGAACTTCCTCTTCCCCAGGGGTTTGGCGGAGGAGGCCACCCCTGGGAAGCTGAAGGAGCTGGAGGAGCGCAGGCGGAGCAAGGCCGCCAAGGACGCGAAGCTGATGGCTCAGGCCAAGGAGCAGGCGGCCCATCTGGGGGGCAAGCGGGTGGTGATCAAGGCCTCAGCTGGCGAGTCGGGTAAGCTTTTCGGGGCGGTGACCGCCCAGCAGGTGGCGGAGGCCATAGAGGCCCAGCACGGGGTGAAGGTGGACAAGCGGGAGATAAAGCTGGATCAGATAAAGCAGCTTGGGGAGTACCGCTTCAAGGTTCGCCTGTACCCCGGGGTGGAGGCGGAGATGTCCCTTTCGGTGGAGGCGTAGGGGCTTGTCGGAGGTGACCTTCGACCGGGTTCCGCCCCACAACCTGGAGGCGGAGCGATCCGCCTTGGGGGCGTGTCTTCTGGACCGGGAGGCCATGTTGGCGGTGACGGAGCTGCTGTCCCCCCTGGACTTCTACGATCAGCGGCATCGGCTTATCTTCGAGCTCATCCAGGACATGGCCCGGAAGGACAAGGTGGTGGATGCGCTCACCTTCCTGGACGAGGCCCAGAGCAAGGGCATGTTGGAGCGTATGGGGGGCAGCGCCTTCGTGGCCGCCCTGGCGGACTCGGTGACCACCACCGCCAACGCGGAGTATCATGCCCGGATAGTCAAGGACAAGGCGATCCATCGGCGGCTGATCCAGGTGGGGGGTGACATAGCCCGCTTGGGGTATCAGGAGGACCGGCCGAAGGAGGAGATCCTGGACGAGGCGGAGCGGATGGTCTTCGAGATAGGCACCGGGGCCTCGGGGGCCCAGGTCAGGCCCATCAAGAGGGTCATGGGTGAGACGTTCCGTCAGATAGAGGAGCGGTTCGCCTCAGGTAGCATCGTCACCGGGGTTCCCACGGGTTTCGACGATTTCGACCGGCTCACCGGGGGTCTTCAGCCCGGCAGCTTGAACATCCTGGCCGCCAGGCCTTCCATGGGTAAGACCGCCTTCGCGCTTAACATAGCCCAGAACGCGGCGGTGAGGGGCAGGACTCCGGTGCTTATCTTCAGCCTCGAGATGGGGGCGGAGCAGCTGGCCCAGCGGCTTTTGGGGGCCGAGGCGGGGGTGAACATCCACGACCTGAGGACCGGCAGGTTCCCCGAGAGCTGTTGGGACAAGCTGGCCCGGGCGGCGGGGACCTTGAGCGAGGCGCCGCTTTTCATAGACGACAGCTCCATGCTGTCCACCCTGGAGATGAGGGCCCGCTGCAGGCGTTTCCTGGCTCATCACGGCAGCCTGGGGCTGGTGGTGGTAGACTATCTTCAGCTGATGAGCCTGCCCGGAAGGGTGGACAGCAAGCAGCAGGAGGTGGCGGAGATCTCCCGGGCCCTCAAGGGGGTGGCCAGGGAGTTCAACGTTCCGGTGTTGGCCCTGTCGCAGCTGTCCCGGGCGGTGGAGCTGAGGAACGACAAGCGGCCCCAGCTGTCGGACCTGAGGGACAGCGGGGCCATAGAGCAGGATGCGGATCTGGTGATCCTGCTCTACCGGCCCGGTTACTACGAGAGGGACCAGGCGGACACCAACATCCAGGCGGAGGCCATAGTGGCCAAGCACAGGAACGGTCCCACCGGGAAGGTGGACCTGGTGTTCCTCAAGGAGTTCGCCAAGTTCGAGGGTCTGGAACGGCGTTACGGTTAGTTAGTTCTTAAGGTTTAGCTTGGGCTAGCGAGAAGGAGGGTCTCCCTTGGCGGTGGACAAGATGTGGGATGTTTTGCGTTTCCTTAGGACCCCTCAGAAGGAGGAGGGGGAGGGGGCGGAGGAGGCGGCCTCACCCTCTCCGGAGGAGCTGAAGCTCAAGATCGACTCCAAGCTGGAGGAGGCGCTGAAGGCCACGGAGGCCATGGTGGACCTGGTGTCCGAGGAGGCCCCTGGGCAGTCCGCCACCGCGGTTAGTCATGACGAGGAGGGGGTGTTGCTGCCCCCGCCGGACGAGGCGGCCCCGTTCCCGCTTCCGCCGGTTAACGTTCCCTCCGAGGGGCTCAACATGGTGTCGGTGGATCTGATAAGTCCTAATCCCTACCAGCCCCGGCAGATGATGGACGAGGAGGAGATAAAGGAACTGGCGGAGTCCATCCGGCAGGTTGGAGTCCTCCAGCCCATCCTCATCCGTCCGGTGGGGGACCGGTACGAGCTGGTGGCGGGGGAGCGCAGGCTACGGGCCGCCAAGGAGGCGGGGCTCGCCACCGTTCCGGCCCTGATAGTCGACGTGGACCCCCAGGCCCAGCAGCTCCTGGCCCTGGTGGAGAACCTGCAGAGGAAGAACCTGTCCGCGGTGGAGGAGGCCCGGTGCCTTCAGGACCTGTTGGAGCGCACCGGTCTGAGCCAGGCGGAGCTGGCCAAGCGCCTGGGCCGCTCCCAGGCGGCGGTGGCCAACAAGATAAGGCTTTTGAGGCTCGATCCGGAGGTTCAGGAGCTGGTGGTCTCCGGCAGGCTCGGGGAGAGGCACGCCCGGTCCCTGCTGGCGGTCCCCCCGGAGAGGCAGCGGGAGCTGGCCTATCGGGTCATCGACGAGGACCTGAACGTGAGGGACCTGGAGAGGATCGTTTCAATCGAGTCCGGTGGGGAGAAGCCCCAGAGGAAGAGGGCCTCCTCCAGGTCCGAGGACGAGTCCCGGCCGGTCACCGGGCCCGCAGGGGAACTCCTCAGGGAGCTTGGGGCGTTGGTCAACAAGCACAGGAACAAGGGGCTTGCGGCCCAGTGGCAGGTGAAGGAGATGGCCCAGAGCGTCCTGGTGGTGGAGATAGTGGTTGACATGAAGGAGACCATAGGGTGATGAGCCGTAAGGTTATTCCCCCCGGTGCGTTGTGGTATCGGAGCCTCGTACCCGATTGGGCCTATCTGGTCCTGGGTGGGGTGGCCCTGGGGCTTCCCAACCTGGTCTTCTCCGGCTTCCTCTTCTACGATCCGCTGCACCTCCTGAAGTGGATGGTCACCATGGTCCCGGTGGCGCTGCTGTCCGTCTGGTGCGGCCTGTCCATCGCCCGGCGCAGGTGGGAGGATACGGGTTTCCGGGTGGATCCCCTGGGGGCCCTGTTGCTCTGCCTGATCCTGTGGGCGTCCCTTCAGCCCCTTTTGGGCGGGATCAAGTCCATGCCCACCTTCGTGAGGGAGTGGTTCGCCTTCTCGGGCCTGGTGGCCTTCTACCTGGTGACGTACAACGTCTTCCGGGGGGAGGGGCAGCTTCGGGCCTTCATCTGGCTCGGGGTGGTGAACGGGGCGATAAACGTTCTGTTCGCCGAGGTCCAGACCCGGATGTCCGTGATCCCCGTGCCGTTCATATTGAACGCCCCGGGTAACTACGTGGGTAACACCGCCCAGCAGGAGATGTTCGGCCTTTGGACCGCCATGGCGTGTCTTGGGGGGGCCTATCTGCACATGAGCTACTCCCTGGAGGGACGACGGGGGGCCGCCAGGTGGTTGAACTTGTGTCTGATGGGGGTCAACGGATGGGGCCTTTGGAACTCCACCGCCCGGGGGGGGATAGTCTCCCTTATGGTGGGACTTTTCGCCATGGGGATTGTGTCCTGGCGGGGCCTTGAGAGGGGCAGCCTCCGGCGGCTGGGGGAGGCGGTAGTGGTGTTGGTGGTGGTGCTCTTCCTGACCTTCGGGGCCGGGAAGCTTGGCCTCAGCAGGGCGGAGACGTTGGTGGTCAAGGCCAGCGACGTGATTGAGAACCCGGGGGATCTGGCGGGGCGGATCGGCATATGGAGGAGCAGCTGGGAGGTGTTCAAGTTCTCCCCCGTGAGGGGGGTGGGTCTTGGGCAGTTCAAGTACCACTACCTGGCGGGTCAGCGGGTCATGTTCGACAAGTACCCGGACGGCAAGTGGCAGTACACACTCTGGGCCCACAACGAATATCTCCAGTGGATGGGTGAGTTCGGCCTGGTGGGGGCGGCGCTGCTGGCCATGGCCATGGGGCTTTGGCTATGGGGGTTCGTCAGGGCCTTGATGAGGGGAGAGGAGCTCCCCCGTTACGTGGCTTGGGCGGCGGGGATGGCCTTCCTGGTTGCCTTCAACGCCCTCTTCAGCCGGCCCTTCCACCGGGTGGAGAACGTGATCTGGCTCGCCTTCGCCCTGGGGGCGTCGTCCCGTCACCTGTTGCCCCGGGAGGTTCGGTTCAACCGGGTTAACAATCCCTGGCTAACCCGGCTGTTCGGCGGGGTTTGGGCCCTTCTGGCCCTCCTGGGCCTCGCCTACCTGGTGGACGGATACATCGGGGACCGGAACCTGCTGACCGCCTCCCGGGTTAAGGATCCGGAGATGAAGATGGTGTACATAAATAGGTCCCACGGGCACCTGATGACCCGGGAGGAGGCGGAGGAGCAGCGGGGCTACTACTTCCTGGCCCTTGGGGAGTACATGAGGGATCCGGTGCTGTATCGCAAGGGGGCGGACATCCTCTACGGGGCCTTCAACGCCAGGACGGACACCAAGAAGCTCTTCGATCTGATAAAGGCCTACGGCATCCTCCGGGACAAGGAGAGGGTCCTGGAGCTGGTCCACTACCTGAAGCCCGGCACGTACAAGGTTCATCTCTAGGGTAGCAGCCTGGATATGCTTCCCCATGGGAGGGGTCGTTGGGCCCCTCCTGTTTTTTTATCTCGCATCTTGTGGTAACTTCAGTGTGAATGAAAGAACCGGGGTTGGGGGTATGGCGGTGTCCCTTTTGAAGGAGATTGCGGATCTGAACTGGCAGCTTATAGCGTCCCTGGTGCTCATAAGCGCCGTGGTGGCCTACGTGGGGGACGTGTTGGGCATGAAGGTGGGTAAGCGTCGGGTATCCCTGTTCGGTCTGAGACCCCGGCACACGTCGTCGATCATAACCGCCGTAACGGGGGTGACGATAGCCCTGAGCACCTTGGTGGTTCTGTCCTTCGCCTCCTCCACGGTCAGGAGCGCCCTTCTGGGAATGAAGATAATCAGCCGGCAGATGCAGGAGCTCAACGTCAGGCTTGAGGAGAGCCGGAGGGAGCTTAGGGACTCCCAGGGGAAGCTTTTGGAGAGCCATGAGGCAATGAGGGCCATGGAGGAGCGGCTTAAGGCGGTGGAGGGGCGGCTCTCCTCCGCCTCAGGGGAGCTGAACCGGGTTCGGGGGAGGTACGAGGCCCTCTCGGCCAAGACGTCGGAGCTGGAGGCCAAGCGGTCCGATCTGGAGAGGCAGCTGGTGGAGCTGACCCTTCAGAGGAAGGCCCTAGAGGCGGAGGTGGCGGAGCTCAAGTCCAAACGGGACAAGTTGGAGCGGGAGCTGAGCCAGATGCGATCCGGCCGGATCCAGGTGCTGGCGGGGGAGCTCATATATCAACTGCCCTATGTGGGGGACCGGGATCCCCAGGAGGCCATCAAGGTGTTGTTGGAGAGGGGCAGGGCCAACCTGGCCTTCAGGTTTGGCACCAGGCCCGAGGAGGTGGCCCTGGTGGCGGACCATGGGGATGTGTCCAGCGCGGTGGATCGGCTCTCCCGGGCCAGGGGTAGGAAGGTCCTTAGACTCACCGCCTCGGCCAACGCGGTGACGGGGCAGGCGGTGCCATGCCGGATAAAGGTCTACGACAGCGTTTTGGTGGTGAGAGACCGGGAGGTGCTGGCCGCCGCCAGGTTCGACGGGGCCTTGAGCCCTGTGGATGCGGAGTCCGCTCTCTACGCCATGCTCCGGGAGGTCAATCAGCGGGTGGTCCGTCGGGGCCTTCTCACGGACCCCTTGAGCGGTGCCGTTGGGGGACTTTCGGCGGCGGAGTTCTTCGACGCGGTGGAGCGGATGTCCAACGCCTCGGGGGCTTTCCGGGTGTTGGTGGAGGCTAAGGGGGACACCTACACCGAGGGTCCGTTGGCGGTGACGGTCAGGGTGTCGGATCTGTAGGTTTAGGCGAGGGGTGGTTGGTGTTGTCTATCCTGGGGGAATACGTAACCTACGACAGCAAGGAGTCGGTCCGTCCCGAGGAGTTGCAGGACCTATACCGGTTCACCCACTGGGGGCGTAGCAGGACCCTTGAGCAGATAGCCCTGATGCTCAAGGGCACCAGTATGTGCTTCTCCGTGAGGCACGGGGGCAGGTTGGTGGCCTTCTGCCGGTTGATAACCGACTTCGTCTTTCGGGGGACCATATGGGACATCCTGGTACATCCGGATCATCAAGGCAAGGGGGTGGGGAGCGCCCTTCTGGACTATGTGCTGGATCATCCGGTGGTGAGGCCTATCCCGCTGATCATAACCTACACCAGCGACCTGTCCTCGTTCCTTATCCGCAAGGGTTTCGAGCCCCGGGAGGGGGCCCTGGTGCTTTTGAAGAGGCCAATAGAGTATACGTAGGATTTTGGGGTTGTGTGCCGTTGGACTTGGGGGGGTTTTGTGGTATAAACCCCCTGTCCCGGTGGATTAAAGCCTGGGGCTATCAAAAACTGGAGGTGTGTTTGATGAGCAAAGAGAGGTTCCTTTTCACGTCCGAGTCGGTGACGGAGGGACACCCCGACAAACTCGCAGACCAGATCTCCGATGGCATACTGGACGCCATACTGGAGAAGGACCCCATGGGCCGGGTGGCCTGCGAGACCTTGGTGACCACCGGCCTTGTGGTGGTGGCGGGGGAGATAAGCACCAGCTGTTACGTGGACATCCCCAGGCTTGCCAGGGATATAGTGAAAGAGATAGGTTACACCCGGGCCAAGTATGGTTTTGACGGGGACACCTGTGCGGTGGTGTCCTCCATAGACGATCAGTCTCCGGACATAGCCCAGGGGGTGGACCGGGCCCTGGAGGTTCGGGAGACCCACATGACCGACAGCCAGATAGACGCCATCGGTGCCGGTGACCAGGGGATGATGTTCGGCTACGCCTGCGACGATACCGAGGAGCTGATGCCCGCCCCCATATCCCTGGCTCACAAGCTGGCCCGTCGTCTGTCCATGGTTCGCAAGCAGCGGATACTGCCCTACCTGAGGCCCGACGGGAAGACCCAGGTGACATTGGAGTACGTGGATGGCCGGCCGGTGCGGGTCGACACCATAGTGGTCAGCACCCAGCATCACCCGGCGGTGGATGCCTCCCAGATAGAGGCGGACATTGTGGAGCACGTGATATACCCGGTGATCCCTGCCCATCTTATGGAGAGGCGTCCCAGGATCCTGGTGAACCCCACGGGTCGCTTCGTACTTGGGGGTCCCATGGCGGACACGGGGCTCACGGGGCGCAAGATAATAGTGGACACCTACGGTGGCATGGTGCCCCACGGTGGCGGTGCCTTCTCGGGCAAGGACCCCACCAAGGTGGACCGTTCCGCCGCCTACATGGCCCGCTATGCGGCCAAGAACGTGGTGGCCGCGGGGCTAGCCAAGTCGTGCCAGATCCAGGTGGCCTACGCCATAGGGGTGGCTCACCCGGTCTCCATAATGGTTGACACCTTCGGCACCGGGGTTATCTCCGACGAGGCCCTCATGTCCCTTATCCGTGAGCACTTCGACTTCAGGCCCGGGGCCATAATAAGGGATCTGGACCTTCGCAAGCCCCAGTACAGGCGGCTTGCCGCCTATGGCCACATGGGCCGCACCGACCTGGATCCCCTTCCCGCCTGGGAGAGGACCGACAAGGCGGAGGCCTTGCGCAAGGCGGCGGAGAGGATGGCATGACGAGAGATGGGGGGGCCTTCGGGCCCCTCTTTGCTTTACTTGAGGGCATGGGGCGGGGGGTGTTTCACGTCTTCCTCCCGGTGAGCTGTCCCGTGTGCGGCGCCCTTGGGTATGAGCTCTGTCCGGGTTGTGCCGTGGGTCTTCTTACCAACGGAGGTAGCGTCCTGTTGGATTTGGGTGGATCTTGGCTCCCGGTCCACCATGGGGGACTTCATCGGGGTACGCTGAGGGATGTGATCCACCGGCTAAAGTACAAGGGACTGTCCTCCTTGGGGGTGCCTTTGGGGGAGGCCCTTGGGGAAGTGTTCGGCCCCATGGGTCGGGGGCTTGTGCCTGTGCCACTTCACGTTGGCAGTCGTAGGGGTTATAACCAGTCGGAGTTGATAGCTCGGGGGATCTCGTCCGTTTGGGGTGTCCCGGTGGCGGATTATCTACGCTGGAGGGTGCGGGTTGGGAACCAGGTTTCCTCCGGTGACCGGGTGCTTCCCCGGGGAGCCATGGAGTGGACCGGTCCTCCTATGGATGGACTGGTGTTGGTGGATGACGTGTTGACCTCTGGCGCCACCTTGCGGGCCGCGGTGGAGGCCCTCAAGGCTGGTTCCTGCGGTACGGAGGGGGCTTTGGTTTTAAGCTTGGCCAAGTCCTTCGGGGGGAGTGGTGTTTGAGGTGGGAGAGCTGGATCTGATATCCTGTGTCATATGTGGCAAGGCCTTTGTGGGGGCCAAGGGAGGCTCCCCATTCTGTCCCAGTTGTCAGGACGAGGGTATGAGGCTCTACCTGCTTCTTAGGGCCATGTTGAGGGACTTCCCTTCCATCAAGCTGTCGGTGAGGGACGCGGCGGAGATCCTTGACGTGCCTGAGGAGGTGGTGAAGGCCCTGTTCGTGTGGGACTATCCGCCCTTGGCGGCCCAGGGCAGGGACGTGTGTCCCATGTGCGGGGATCCCTCCCCGCTGGGATGGTTGTGTGACAAGTGCAAGGCCTACGTTAGGCATAGGATGGTAATGGAGGATCATTAAAGTCAATCTCTCTTACTTAAAGAAGCTCCCTCTCGGATCCGATACAGGGTTTGAGGGTGAGTTTTATCCTTTTTGGGGGAGATGCGGATGATAGACAGGATAGACAGGATTTACGGGGGCAATCCAATGGAGCGCAAGGGTCGAGGTGGCCGGGTTAGGCCCTCCGGGGGAGGCGGGGATCAGCTTGAGGTGAGCCCCTTCGCCCGGGAGCTTTCCGATGCGCTCAAGGAGATGCAAAAGTTGCCGGACGTGAGGTCCGATAAGGTAGAGGAGATACGTTCCAGGATAGAGGCTGGGACGTACCGGCCGGATCTGGACCTTGTGGCGGAGAGGCTGGTTCGGGCGGGGATAAGGAAGGGTGTGTAGCGGGTGAGCGTCCCGGAGCTTATCAAGACCCTTGAGATGCAGGACGAGGTCCTGGGTCAGCTGGGGGATCTTCTGGTGAAGCAGCGGGAGGCGCTCAAGGATGGGCGCCTTCAAGTTTTGCAGGACCTGTTCAAGGAGATGCAGTTTGTATCCGTTAAGGCTCAGGCCCTGGAGACAAAGCGTTCCAGGTTGTCGTCCGCCTTGGCGGCCCAGATGGGTTGCGAGCCGGTGCTGTCGCAGCTCTCCGACGTGGTTGGCGGTGAGGAGGGTGAACGGCTTAGGGCGGCGGGGGATGTGGTTCTCAAGCGGGTAGGTTTTTTGAGGTCCGAGATGAGGCTGATGGAGCTTCTTATGGACGAGGCCAAGGTGTTGAACGAGATGCTAATAAACGAGTGGCGCCGAATGAGGGATCCCATGGAGAACGCCGGGGGGTTCAGCGCCAGGATCTAGGGGGTAGGTGTTTTGCTGAACAGCTTCTTCGGCTTTGAGATGGGCCGCAGGGCCATGGACTACTTCAGGCGGGGGATGGAGACCGCGGGGCACAACATATCCAACGCCAACGTGGAGGGTTACTCCCGGCAGCGGGTGGACGCCTCCTCCAGTCCTCCCTTCACGGACCCGGGCCTTGCCAGGCCCGCGTTGCCCGGTCAGATAGGCACCGGGGTTCAGATCGATGCCATAAGGCGCCTTCGGGACCTCTTCCTGGACTCCCAGTACCGGGAGGAGGTTTGTGTGAAGGGCTATTGGGATGCGGTGTTGAACGCGGTGAACCAGACGGAGATGTACGTCAACGAGCCCGCCGGGAAGGGGTTCCAGGCGGCCATGAACGATTTCTGGGCGGCCCTGCAGGAGGTCTCCAAGCGGCCGGACAACAGCGCCACCCGGGAGAGCCTGGTCCAGAACGCCAAGAGCGTGGTGGTCTTCCTTCAGCAATTGAACACCAACTACGACCAGTACAGGACCGCGTTGAACAAGGAGATCCGTCTCAAGGTTGACGAGGCCAACTCCCTGATCGACCAGATAGCCCAGTTGAACGGGGTGATAGAGGAGATAAAGGGGGTTGGGGGCAACCCGAACGACCTGATGGACCGGCGGGACCTGCTGGTGGAGAAGCTGTCCAAGATAATAGACTGCACGGTGGGGAGCCCCTGTATTGACGAGGCGGACGGGGACTTCAAGGTGGACCTTGGGGGCAAGCTGTTGGTCCAGGGCACCGAGGCCCGTCACCTGGTGCTGGTTCCCGTGGCTGGCAACCAGGGCTTCTTCGACGTGCAGGTGGAGGACAACCTCTTCTCCCACGTGTCGGATCCCACGGTGGCTACCGCCATCCTGGAGCAGAAGATGCCCGAGTCGGTGGTGTCCCTCAACGTGAACCGGTTGGCCAGCGAGACCCGCTGGGAGCTGGGCCGCGGCGATGCGATGCTCACCGTCACCGACAAGGACAGGGCCCTGGGGCTTAGGGGTAGCTTCGCCTTGCAGGTCTCCTCATCTGGGGTGGTGAGGAGCTCCGCCGCCTTTCCCGCCGCGGGGGGCAACCCGGTGGGCACAGTCCTGATCCCCCCCACGGGCAACGCTTCCTACCGGTTCAGGCTCTCCGCCGGGGACTTCGAGTCCATGGTGTCGGTCACCTGGGACAGCGTCAACTCCCGGTGGGACATAACCGACAACCTGGGCAACTCCGCCTCCACCGCCGGAGGGTTTTTGAACCTGTCGGACCTCAACTCGTTCTTCGCCAACTACTCCGCCAAGGTAACTTCCTCCCTTTCGACCGGTGGGGACCAGCTGACCCTGTCCAGCGTTGACCGGCATCTGCTCTCCATATCGGACGTCCAGGGCAACCTGGGGTCCCTCCTGGGGCTCACCGGATCGTCCCCTGCGGTGACCATAGAGGTCACCGAGGCGGACTCGCTGGTCACCATAGCCAACAAGATAAACTCCGCCTACTCCAGCGATCTGGCCAGGAAGGTTCCTCCGGAGTTGACCACTAACCCGCCTGGCACGCCGCCGGAGACGCCGGAGCAGTGGCTCAGGTGTTTGGTTGAGCAGGACGGGACCACCGGGAACTACTACCTTAAACTCCAGAGTCACCTGGTGGGGGAGACCTACCGTATAAACGTCCTGGGGGGTAGCGATTGCGGCACCGGTCAGGGTGGCAGCCTATACATGGCCCGGAAGCTGGGGTTCGTTAATGCCGATGACTCCACCAGCGTGATGACCTATTCGCAGGACGCCTACTTCGTCTTCGAGGACAAGGAGTACCTGTCCAGCACCAACGCCTTCAAGGACGCCAGGCGCCTTTCCGCCTCGGACCTCTGGTCCGCCTCCATGCCCACTGAGGTCTACAAGGGCCTCAGGCTGGATCTCAAGGGGGTTGGGGCGACCCAGATCCAGAGCCGTCATCACGTCAAGGGTGGGGAGCTGAGGGGGCTTCTGGAGTCCCGGGACGACTTCCTCCTGACCCAGATGGACTGGTTCGACGAGATAGTCTTCGGTCTGGTGACCGAGTTCAACTCCCTTCACTACTCGGGGCACGGCTCGGGGGACTACATAAACACCACCGGGATAGACTTCTTCGTCCCCGTGGTGGGCAAGTACGGGGCCTCCTCCAATTTCGCCTTGAACCAGTTGCTGGAGGTTCACTCCTCCCTTGTGGCTGCCTCCAGCGGGGATGGGGCTGGTCACGCTCAGGGGGCGGCGGGCAACTCGTCGGGGGATGGATCGGTGGCGCTGAAGCTGGCGCAACTCAAGCAGGCCAAGGTGTTGAACGGTCGCTCCGCGGACTTCAACGCCTACTACGAGAGCTTCATTGCAGAGCTGGGGGCGGTGGGGCAGAGGGCCTCCACAATGGCGAAGAACCAGAAGGCCCTGGTGGACCAGATAAACACCCAGCGGCAGTCCGTCATGGGGGTTAACATGGACGAGGAGATGATGGACATAATAAAGTTCCAACAGGCCTTCAATGGGATTGCTCGTTACATAACCACCATAGACGAGATGTTGGACAAGATAATAAACGGCATGGGCCGGGTTGGGCTGTAGGGGGTGTGACGGATGCTTCAGCGGGTTACTAACAGCATGATGCACGGCATGTTGCTGTCCGACATGCAGAGCAACCTGGCCAAGATGCTGGAGATCCAGAAGCAGCTGGCCACCCAGAAGAAGTTCTCCAGGCCATCGGACAACCCCATAGACGTGACCAGGTCCCTCTCTATGGACACCACCATAACGGAGAACGGCCAGTACAGGAGAAACCTGGACGACGCTCTGACGTGGCTCAACAACACCGAGACCGCATTTGACCAGATAACCAGCGTCTATCAGCAGGTCCGTCAGTTGGCCATATACGCTGGGGACGGGGGTCTGGTGGACGTGGACATGGGGGCCATCGCGGAGCAACTGTACCAGCTGCAGGAGGAGATGCGGAACGCGGCCAACTACGAGGTGGAGGGCCGTTTCCTCCTGTCAGGTCTCTCCACCGGTGTCAGGCCCTTCGTTAGGGACTCCAGCGGCCGGGTGGTCTACAAAGGCAGCACCATGCCGGTCTACTTCGAGATGGAGCGCCAGCAGCTGGGCCGGGTCTCCTTTACCGGCCGGGACGTTTTCCAGGTGAACGAGAAGAAGTACACGTTGAGGAGCTTCGAGGTGCCCTTGGACTTCACCTGGAAGGGGCGGGACGAGATAATCCAGCTCCAGGTGGGAGATCAGGTGGTGAAGGCCCGTCTGTCGGAGAGGTGGCAGGACGAGAAGCTGGACAACGTGGCGGACAGCACCGACTACGACCGTTTCCGGGAGGCTTCGGAGCTGGAGGGTTACAGTCTGGACGACGTAGCCAAGGCGCTGAACGACAGCATAGAGATGGGGGATCTCAAGCGGCTGGTGTCCGTATCGGTGGAGAAGGACACCGCCAAGGGGGTCCAGCGGCTGGTGATAAGGAGCCACAACGGCCTTCCGGTTAGGCTCACCAGCTGGCCCGAGACTGACATACCAAAGCTCTCCCAGGGTGTTCGGGGTGTCGATGTTCCCCTGGCCCCCCCGTTTGTGGCGGACGCCTCTTCCACCCTTACGGTGGACTTCGGCAATGGGGTGACCCACGACGTGGCGGTGGCGGGCAAGACCTTGTCCCAGATTGCCGATGAGCTCATGAAGGTCCCTGGTTTATGGGCGGAGAGAAAGACCGATGGGACCAACGAGTGGCTCCTGGTGGTATCCCGGGATCCGTCCAGGTCCTTCAGCATAAGGTCCACCGGCAACGTGGCCACCGATGTCTTTGGATCCGACACGGTGTTGTCCTCCGAGGTCCAGAAGAACGTGGATCACAGCCACATAGACCTGGTGCGGCTTCTCGGCATGGAGACCTCCCTGAAGTCCACCGAGGTTTCCCCCACTTGGAACGTGGACACCACCGCATCTCCCCTTCACTGGAAGTTCATGGCGGGGGGGAAGAGGGGGGAGCTCTTCATAAACGGTGACCCGGACCTAACCATGGAGGAGCTGGCCCAGCGGATAAATGCGGTGATGGGTGAGTGGGTCGAGGCGGTGGTGGAGCTGGACGAGCCGGACGGGGCCAGCCCTAGCCCGGACCCTTTGGGCAACAGCGGTTCCAACGCCGAGGAGGCCACCAAGAGGCTTATCCTGAGGACCCGGGACGGCTCCCCCCTTGTGGTATACGATGGGGAGAGGGCGGGGGCCAACTACGCCTCCCAGCTGGGGGTGGATACCAGCGTCAGGGGGGCGGGGCCTTTGACCTATCCAAGCGACGGGGCTGGGCCTTTCGACGAGAACATGCCCGCCCTAGTGGAGGTCCGGGTTGGGGACGAGACCTACACGGTGAAGCTCTGTCGGTTGAGGCACGACACGGGGGAGAAGGTGGCGGAGGCCATCGTCGCCCAGGTGAACCAGATGGCGGGGGAGAGGCTTTTGGACGTGGACAATCTGTCCTCCTCTGATGACTTTGCCATCTTGTCCCTCACGGGACAGCCGGTTAGCATCGTGGACCGGGGCTACGGGGATCCCGCCTACGGCCAGTATACCGGTGGCGTGGCCATCCAGCTGGGCATCGCTTCCGGTGTGACCGGGGGCGGCGTGCCGGGCAACACCGCCGCCGGGGCCGACGGGGCGGTAAGGATCTCCTCCCTTGGACGATGGGTTGACGTGCCGGTCCTGGCCACCGACGACGTGAAGAGCTTCCTGGACCGGGCCAGGGACCTGGCGGGGGATTGGTTGGATCTGTCGTACTTCGATCCGAGCCTGTCCAACCCTCCGGGGGGCACTAACGTCAGTTTCTCCATATCCGCCAAGGACGGTTCCCCGGTATCCATCTTCGATCTGTCCGGTTCCGCCTCCAGCGTTTTCAACATGGGCACCGGTCTTTCGGGCAGTTCGCTTGGGGCTTGGACTCCGGTGGCGGGTGATGTGCTCACCATATCGGTAAACGGGGTGACCCACAGCATAGATTTGTACGATGAGAGCAAGGGGCAACCCATCGTATCCAACTTGGATGAGCTGGCGGATCTGGTAAACGCCCGCTTTCAGGGGCAGGATTTCGTGGCTCAGACGGTGGACATGGGGGGGGGGAGCAAGAGGTTGGTGATAACCTCCCCGAGGGGCTACGTGGTCAATGTTGACGAAAGCGCCATGTCGGCTGGGACCCAGTTGGGGCTCAATGGGACGTCTTCCTCAAGAGGGGGGTATGGCCCCTTCAATCAGAGGGTTCAGGTGCGAACTCTGGGCAATCAAACCAAACAGGACTTTTTCGGTGTCATGGATGACCTGATAAACGCGGTCCGTAACGAGGATCGCCGGGGTATATCGGACCATCTCCTAAAGAAAGTGACCGATTGGGGGGATAACCTGCTCCGATGTAGGACCGAGTGCGGGGCCTTGATAAACCGCTATGAGAACACTCAGGCTAGGCTCAAACAGAACAATGTGAATTTGACAGAACTCCAAAGCAAGATATCCGATGTGGATCTGGCGGAGGCGGCTACGCAGTTCCAGATGGCTCAAGCGGTGTACCAGGCCAGTTTGGCGGTCATAGCCAGGATAATCCAGCCGACCCTTGTGGATTTTTTGAGGTGATGTTATGAGCGGGAATGTTAGGACAGTAAGCACCACTAGATTTGGTTTGCTGGAGGTCGGGGATGATGCTATGGTTCGATTCCCCAAAGGCATACCGGCCTTCGAGGATCACACCGAGTGGGCTTTTGTGGGGGAGGATGATAGCCCGGTCAAGTGGCTTCAGAGCCTCAAGGACGGGGACGTTGCATTGCCCGTATGCCCACCCCATCTGATCCTGCCGTCTTATCAGGCGAAGTTGACCGCCGATGACCTTAAGATCATAGAGGCCTCTTCGGAGGATGAGCTGGGTATCATGGTGGTGCTTACTATTCCAGGGAACGTGGCGGAGATGACCGCAAATTTGAGGGCCCCGTTGATATTTAACTATATCAAGCAACTTGGATGTCAGGTGATCTTGTCCAACGAGGAGTACTCGGTGAGGCATCGGGTTTTTGCCCCTGGGGTGCCTGAGGCGAGCCCCTGTGGCGGTGGGGAGGGGTCCTAGTGCTGGTCCTCTCTAGGAAGCCTGGGGAGTCGATAGTCATAGGTGAAGGCATAGAGGTTCGGTGCCTGGAGGTCCGAGGCGAGGTGGTGCGCCTTGGCATTGTGGCTCCTCGGGAGGTTAAGGTCTGGCGCAAGGAGCTGATCCAGGAAGTTACGGAGACCAACGTGGCCGCTGCCTCGGTGAGGCCTCCGGAGGGTTGGAGCCGTATTCTCATGTCCATTGCCAATGTTGAGGAGAGGAATGACTCGGATGAAGCCAAGGAGTAGAACCCCATGAATTCCCTTTTGCGCAAGAATCTTGAGGAGCTTAGGTCTCGCCAGCCCCTTTTGGCGGAGCGGATAGAGTCGGAGATGGCCAAGCTTGAGCCCGGGGACTTTACCGTCACCGATGTGTCCTCTGGCCGTTGGGTCAAGGACCCTTCCGGCAAGGCTTTCTTCGAGCGGATTGCCGATCATAGCCTGAGCGGGGATTGCCATATGGTTCTGGGGGTTGGTTACCCACCGTACCTCTTCAAGGTGCTTCGGGGGTTGCCCAAGGAGGCCCTGGCGGTGGTGGTAATAGAGCCGGACCTGAGGCGCCTTTTGGCTACTTTTTCCATGACGTCGGTATACATGGCGCTGCCCAGGGGGTGTCGCCTCTCCTTCGTCGTCTGGGGTGAGACCGCCTTGGTGGATGAGGCGGTAGCTTATAACGTGGTCCCCCTTGGGATTTTCCTCTTTACTCAGGCGAGGAAGATTGTCCACCGGGGCATAGCCGAGGTGGAGGGAGAGGCCTTGTCGGCCCTGGAGGCCAAGTTTTGGGATGTGGTCAGATACAGGGTAGAGTCCCTGGGGAACTCGCCGGAAGATACCCTGTTGGGTATCCGTCATGGGGCATTAAACCTGCCCAGGATCCTTGAAGGGGTGGATGGCAAGGACCTTGTCCGGATATGGAAGGACCGCCCGGCGGTCTGTGTGGCCTCGGGACCGTCGCTCAAGCGGAACGTGGACCTATTGAAGGGCAACGAGGATAGGTTTCTCATCGTGGCTTGTGATACCGCCCTGTTGCCCCTGTTGCGGAGGGGTATCGTGCCTCATGCGGTTACCACCATAGAGAGGAACCTCATGTACGAAGTGTGGATGCCCAGTGTGTTGGAGGAGTTCCCGGAGGAGTGCAGGGGGATACTGTTGGTAAGCCAGTCGGTGAGCGAGCCAATCACTGCCGGCCGGTGGCCCGGACCGGTGTTCGTGGTCGGGAAGATGGACAGTCCTGCCGACATGTGGTTGGTTAACGATGTCCTGAAGAAGAACACCATGCTGTCCGGGATGAGCGTTGCCCATATGTCCATGTGTTTCGCCGTTGGTGTGGGTGCCTCCAAGGTGGCATTGATAGGTCAGGACCTATCTTTTGATGACGATGGGGAGACCACTCATATGGAGGGGGCCGCTTCGTTGACCCCTGATGGGATAGCCCGGGAGCTGGCGTATCCAAGGTTGGAGGTGGAGGCAATTGGGGGGGGCAGGGTTAAGACTCACCAGATGTGGTACTACTTCCTCCAAATATTTGAGCGCATCCTGCCCAACTTTGGAGAGGATAAGGTATTTCAGTGTTCCGAGCGTGGAGCCGTGATAAAGGGGGCGGGATGCATGCCCCTTAGGGAGTTTATGGCTCGATTCGGAGATGCCCAGAGGGTTCCCAGGGTTGGTGAGGAGGATGTTAAGTTTGGAAGTGCCGAGTCGGAGGTCTCTGGGATCCTTGTCAGGATAGGGAGGGCTAAATCCGACATCTCGTTCTGCCTTGATGTGTTGGATCAGATGGAAGAGGAGATCAATAGGGTATCTGCCCCTGCACTGGCCCCTGCCAGGAGGAGGCAGCACGCCATGAAGGTGGCGGAGTTGCTTGACCGCCTTCATGGGGCCAACCGGGCGCTGGCGTTCATTGGTCAGAGCTACACTCATCTCTCCGGTGTCGTTATCGCCAAGACCAGGTTCCTCGAGACGATGGAGGACGTTAGGGAGTGGACCAAGGTCCACCTGGATATGGTTTCAAGCCATCGGGTGAATCTGGGCTTTATGCGCCAGTGGCTCGATTACATGGAGGCCATGCTCTCCCTCAATGTGGAGGGGGAGGTTTCAATGTATCGAGGACTTCGTGATGGGGATCTGCTTGAGCCTCTAGGGGAGGCGCTTGAGAGGTTCTTTGAGTCGGGTGAGTCTGACCTGCTCTCTCCCCTGGGGCTTTCCATATCGGATATGCTCTGTAGGGTGGATCTGGAGCGGCAGGAGGGGGTCCATCCCGAGCTCCTCTGGATGGCCGCCAAGTTCCTGGCTCTTCAGGGCAGGCCCTACGAGGCCCGTCGCCTAATGGGCAGAGCCTATGGAATGTGGCACGATACCGTAGCCCCCTCGGAGGTGGTGGCAGGTTTCTTCATTGACTGGGCCGCCATTGAGGCCTCCCATGATCTCGTTCGAGCTCCCCAGTTCGAGCTTGCCATCTCGCTGTTGGACTCCGCAAGGGACGTGATGCCCCAGTGGACGGAGCGGATAGATTCACTCAAGACTCAGGTTCTTGAGTCTCAGCGCAGGTACCTTGACGCGGTTAAGCTGGTCCCAGAGTACGACCTCCAACGCAGGCTCATGGAACGTAGAAATGCAGCTCAAGAGGCCCTTTTGAGGCAGGATCTTCCACGGGCCTTTGAGGAGGTGATGGCCATGGAGGAGGGGCTTGAGAAGTATCCGGGCGACGTGGTGCCCCACCTCAGATGGCTGTCCAAGACTGCTCTGGACTGCCTAGGGTGCGATGATCCCCAAGTGGATGCCGCCTGCCGCCGGGCCATTGACTTCATCTGGGAGATCCGGGATCGGCTAGTGCCACTGTGTTTTCCGTTTGACAGTCGCATGTTGGACTACCTCCGGGATAAGGGGATTGATGTGGTGGAGATTCAGGTGGAAGGGTCTCAAGTTCCTTGATCTGACCTCCGATAAGAATGCAGATGTGTTTGAGGAGGTGATTGGTGGGAGGAGAGATTGCTGGTTTCTGCGCTAGTGGTGTGCTGGAATCGATCAGGGTGCCATGGAAGACGCCCGACGAGACAAGGAGGTAGAGGATTATGAGGGTTTACCACAATATACCGGCGCTTTTCGCGTACAACTCTTTGAGTGCCACCAACAACAACCTGCAGAAGTCGATAAACAAGCTCTCTACGGGTCTGAGGATCAACTCCGCGGCGGATGATGCGGCTGGGCTTGCCATAAGCGAGAAGATGAGGGCCCAGATTCGTGGGTTGGATCAGGCTGTTCGGAACAGCCAGGATGGCATATCCATGATCCAGACTGCGGAGGGAGCGCTAAACGAGACCCACTCGATACTTCAGAGGATGAGGGAGCTTTCGGTGCAGGCGGCGAACGACACCCTCACGCAGCAGGACCGGAGCTACATCCAGGATGAGATTGACCAGCTGAAGGACGAGATAAACCGGATATCCAGCACCACCCAGTTCAACAAGAAGAAGCTGCTGGATGGGTCTGCCGCTGTGCTATGGTCCTCTGACAAGCTGACCACCAAGGCTTTCGTGCGGGGTGGTTTGCGGACCGTTGACCAGTTTGGCCAGAAGAACTCTGCAGAGGGTAACTACAACATAAGCATCATAGCGAACCCCGGTGATGCGCAGGTTCAGAAGACGGATATCTTTAAGATTAAGCATGAGAACGTGATAATGAACGTCACGAAGAACACCAACAAGGGGGTCGAGAAGGTTCGGGTTGATTCCCTGCCTTCCGGTAAGTTCACCATCTTGGCGGTTACCGCGGATGACTTCTCTATCATTGGTGGTCCTGTTGAGAATCAGCAGGTCTTCGGTGCTGCCACCGGCATCAGCATAATATCTGCTCTATCGGGAGCCAACAGCGCCGCTGGTGGCGGCGGGTCCATCTATTTTGAGGTTGTGGCGGTGGACACTGCCAACAGCTCTGTGACGGTCCGCGGCGTGGCCAACGTGCTCTCCCTGGATGGGACCTCCAGCACCTTCACCAATGAGAACATCATCCTGGCTACCACCGCTCTATCCGCCACTACCATGACCGCCTTCGGCACCACCGCCATGGGTGAGGGCATAATTGCCATAAGCGCCTCCACCAACTACTCGGTTGGTGACAAGATCGTGGTTAATTTTGCCGCCGGGACTGGATCTGGCGACCTGCAGGTGACCATATCTGCCACCAACAACACCAGCTGGTTCGGCAACTGGGACACCGGTAGCTACACTCTCACCGCCGCGTTCACTCTCAATGCCTCGCAGGCTGCGGGCAAGGACGTTCACTTCAGGAACTTCTACCTGAACACCGCCAACGGTACCCTCTATGAGTCGGATATCGTCCTTACCCTCTCTACTAGCTTTACGGCTACGAGCGCTACCCTAGCGGCGTTTGACGCGGCGTATGTGGGTCAGACCGCGGAGGCGGACGTTCAGCTGAGGGATCTGGACAAGTTCTGGGATGCCAACGGCCGGTTCCTTTTGGACGATCCTAAGGACATAACAATAGTTCAGGGGGACGGTACCAAGGCCAAGATCACCCTCTACTCCACCGACACTCTGCGGGATGTGCAGACGAAGATGAACAACGCCATAGCGTTCGATCTCGGTCAGGCCAAGTACCTGACTGCGAACACGGACAAGTTTGTGACGTTTGTCGGCAAGAACGAAGTTGTGGCGGGAACCTCCCAGTCGGTTCAGGGGACGTTCGTGATCCGCTCGGCGGTGGCTGGCAAGGCTGGTGAGCTTAACTTCTCCGGAGACGAGGACCTGATCAAGGCTCTTAGCCTGAACGTGATCCGGAATTCCACCGAGAACCAGTTCCGGGTGTCCGTGCAGGATGCGCACAGCGGAGCCACGGTGGTTAGCAACGCCAAGGTTACCGGCAACGTTCTCTACGGCATCGTGCACGAGAACGTGGATGTGGAGTTTGATAACATGGCCAACGTCAGGGTCAGCTTCCTCAACAACGATTTCACCCTCTCTCAGGATACGGGCAAGATCTACCAGACGAAGCTCCACCTGGCGGACAACACCACGGTGTTCCAGATCGGTGCCAACGAGAAGGAGGACATGGGGGTCAACATAGGTGACATGAGCGCCAGGGCCCTTGGCGTTCACAACATCTTGGTGACCGATCGTGACTCCGCCGCCCGGTCTATAACGGTGATAGACAACGCCATAGACCGGGTGTCGAAGCAGCGGGCCGCCATTGGTGCCTACCAGAACCGTTTGGAGCACACCATCAACAACCTGACGGTTGCGGGACAGAACCTGACGGCGGCGGAGAGCCGTATCCGCGACCTGGACATGGCCAAGGAGATGATGAACTTTACGCGGCTTAACATCCTTATGCAGGCTGGCAACTCCATGCTTGCGCAGGCAAATCAGTTGCCGCAGAACGTCCTCCAGCTCCTTAGGTAGTGTTGACCCGGTAAGGGGGGAGGGAATATTCCCTCCCCCTTTATACTAAGCCAATATGGTTGGTCTGGTGGTGGTAATGTATGGCTATCCAACCCATAAAGGGAGGTACTGATGAGCCTCAGCCCCGCTTACGCGAAAAGGAATTGCTGATGTCCCTGGACAAGGCTGGAGCTAACGCGTCTCATGCGGAGCGAAATCTAATGCCCTCTGAGGAAGAGATTTTGGGAGCGCTCCGAAAGGCGGAGGAGACTGCGAAGGTTTTCGGGAGGGATCTCAAGTTTCAGTATCGCAAGGAGGCGGATATATACCAGGTGGAGGTGATAGACCGGAGGGAAGATAAGGTGGTAAGGAAGATACCGCCGGATGAAATAGTGAAGCTTATTGAGAACATCAACAAGCTTTTAGGGATTTTGTTCGATGACAGGTTTTAGGAACGATGAAGCGTGGCCGGGGGTATCCCCGGCCTATTTTTTGGAGGGATATTCTTGCAGGATAGGCTTGTCCTCGGAACTGCACAGCTTGGAATGATTTATGGAGTTGCAGGAGGCGAAGTTCCTTCCTATGAGAGGGCTTCTTGCCTGTTAAAATCCGCCTGGGAGGCAGGAGTTCGAATTCTGGATACGGCGCGCCTATATGGTGAGTCGGAGGATTTTATAGGTAGGTTTATGTCGGATACCTCGTTTTTTTTTAATGTAATAACAAAGATTTCTGGATCTCGGGATGATATGCAAAAGCAGTTTCAAGTATCCCTTAGTAGATTAAATTTAGATTCTGTTTATGGGCTGATGTTGCATCACGGAAAGCTTCTATCGGGTCCACACGCTAGATCCATCGTGTCTTTTATGTTGGATCAGAGGGATAGTGGCAGGGCTAGAAAGGTTGGTTTCTCCTGTTACGATCCTGATGAAGCTCTGGCGGCGATCGATGAATTCAAACCGGATGTGGTTCAGATACCATTAAACCTGATGGACCGGCGGTTCATCGCCTCTGGAGTTCTTCAGAGGCTTAAGGACATGGGGGCTGAGGTGCACGTTAGATCCTGTTTTCTCCAGGGGCTCATGCTAATGGAGCCCCAGTTGTCGTCCGAAAAGGTTAAAGGGGTGGCCCCTTATGTGGAATCCGTGTGGCGCAGGGCAAAGGATCTTGGGGTATCTCCCATGTCCTTGGCTCTCTCCTTCTGCCTCTCCCAGCCTCAAGTTGACCTTGTGGTTGTGGGGGTAGATTCCCCGTCCCAATTAATGGAAATTTTAAGAACCCCCATAATAAGTGCTGGACAGGAAATTTATAGGGGGCTTGAGTGTGATGATCTATCGATCATAGATCCTAGGTCATGGTCAAGATAGGGGGGTTTCCTTTGGAGGAACTTCAGCGTTGCAGCCGGTGCGTTCTACCCATAACTTGGGAGACGGTATATTTTGACGAGGAAGGCGTCTGCAACATTTGCAGAAATTGGGATGTTAAGCAGAAGGAGATAGATTGGAAGGCTAGAGATCGGGAGCTCAGGGAGATATTTAATGAGGTGAAGGGCAGGGACTTGCCCTACGACTGTATAGTTCCATTCAGTGGGGGTAAGGACTCGACCTTTACTTTATGGGCTATAGTCAGGGAATATGGGTTGAAACCTCTGGTTGTATCCTTCGATCACTGGTTCTACAGGCCTAACATGTTGGAGAACAGGAAGCGCACGTTCCGAAGGCTTGGGGTCGATGTGATGACCTTCACCCCCAACTGGAAAATAGTTAGGCGATTAATGTTGGAGTCGCTCATCAGGAAGGGAGATTTTTGTTGGCACTGCCATGCTGGTGTGTTTGCTTTTCCAATGCATATGGCGGTTAAGTTCAAGGTGCCGTTGGTGATATGGGGAGAAGGCGGTGGGGAGTACGAGGCCTATTTCCGTTTTGCCGATCTGGAGGAGACCGATGAGTGGAAGTTCAACCGCCGCATAGTCCTTGGGATGAGGGTGGAGGACATGGCGGGTTTCATCGGAGTTGAGGCGCGGGATCTGATGCCGTATGCATACCCGTCCAGGAAAGAGCTTGACGAAGTTGGTGTTAAAAGCTTGCCATTGGGGAAATATCGTCCTTGGGATGTCAAAAAACATGTGGAGATCATAAAGAGAGAGCTGGGATGGCAGGAAGATGAGATAGAAAGTGGCTTCCCGGGTCCCACATACGAAAAAATAGAGTGTATGTTCACCGGAGTAAGGGATTATATAAAATACCTAAAGAGAGGTTTCTCCAGGATAACCCATCTGACAACCCTCGACATACGCCACGGCAGGATGAGCAGGGAAGAAGCCCTGGGGCACATAAAGAGGTACGAGGAGAGGAAGCCCAAGAGTCTGGAGGTCTTCCTTGAGTATATAGGTATAACGGAAGAAGAGTTTAATGAGATAGTTGCTAGGCACCTAATAAGTCCCGCTCTGCCAAAGGACCCCTCTTCCATACCGGAGGGGGATAAGCTGAGGGACCAGGAAAGTTGGTTCAGAGATTCGGACGATCTAAATTACAGGGGAAAGGTCTGGTGATGTCCCTTGGCCTTTAGACTTGGCATTGTCAGCAATGGTCTTGGCAACGTGGGATCCGTAATGAGCGCTCTCAGATTCTACGGTTACGATGTGGATCTTGTCTCTTCCCCGTCCCAGGGAGGAGGCCTTTCTATGTTGATTTTGGCGGGGGTTGGAACCTATGGGGCTGCCGTCTCTTCCCTGAAGAATTGTGGAATGTGGGATTTTATCCGTCAATGGGGTGAATCGGGTCGTCCCATAATAGGAATTTGTCTTGGAATGCAGTTGTTTGCGTCCCATGGAGAGGAAGGCGGGGTGAATCAAGGTTTCGGGTGGATCCCCGGCAGGGTCGTTAGAATGGAGGGAGTCAAGGTCCCCCACATTGGATGGGATAGAGTCAAGCCGAGGGAAAACGACCTTTCTTCCAAACTTTTCTCAGCGGTGAGATATGGTTATTTTTATTTCATGCACACGTACCATATGGAGGTAGATTGCCTCGATGATGTGATAGCTGGAGTAGAGCATGGTGGCAAGGATTTTGTGGCCGCGGTCGGGAAGGGTAACGTTATAGGTTTCCAGTTTCACCCGGAGAAGAGCCAGGGGGACGGTCTCCGAGTCCTGCGCTCCGCCGTGGAGGTGTTGAGCCGATGATGCCGAAGCGAATAATACCCCAGTTTCTGCTTAAGGGGAGCAGGTTAGTGAAGGGGACTTCCTTCAGGGATCATGTTGACGTTGGGGATCCGGTCTCTCAGGCGATGATACAGGATGCGCAGGGGGCAGAGGAAATAGTCTTGGTGGACGTGGATGCCACCCGGGAGGGCAGGTTGGTAGATACCTCTTTGATCTCGAGGATGGTTGAGAGATGCCGGTTACCCATCGCTGTAGGGGGAGGGATTGGAAACGTTGATGATGCGTCCCGCCTTTTCGTCGCCGGGGCGGACAAGGTGATAGTTAACACCGCTGCGGTTTTGAACCCATCAATGATTCGGCCTCTTGCGGAGAGATTTGGAGCCCAGTCTGTGGTAGTTTCACTGGATCTCAAGAGAAATTCAAAGCGTGGCTGGGTCCCGGTTGTTCGTTCCGGAGAGGAAGAAGTGGATTTGGACTTCGTCTACCTGCTGGAGGCATTGGAGGCTAATGGGGCTGGGGAATTCATTGTCACGTCTGTTGATAGGGAAGGTACCCTGTCGGGCCTTGACCTTGATATGCTCAAGGTAGTTAGAGAGGTCGTCAAGGTCCCATTGATAGCTTCCGGAGGGGCCGGTAATTATCTTCACCTGGTGGAGTTGTTCCTATCCATAGATTTGGAAGGAGTAGGGATAGGGAAGATGTTGGCCCTTCGGGATTACGATGTGGTCAGGATAAAGGCTTTTCTTAAGGGCAGGGGAATACCGGTGAGGGAGGCGTAGGGAATGTTGAGCGTTAAGTTCAAGCTTCTCTCTCCAGATGATGTTGGCCCAGACTACGTGGCATGGATGAACGATCCAGATGTAACTAGGTATCTGGAGTGTCGCTTCCGAAGCTATACTGAGGAGGATCTCAGAGGATTTGTCCGTGCGATGGTTGACAGCGGGAACAACTTCCTATTCGGAATATATGATGGGGAAAAGCATGTGGGAAACATAAAAATAGGTAATGTGGATTGGAAACATCGATACGGCGACCTCGGCCTGGTTATAGGGCTTAAGGAGTATTGGGGCAGAGGGGTAGCCACCAAGGCGATAGATTATTGCTGTTCATACGCAAAATGTGAGCTAGGGTTGAGGAAATTATTTGCTGGCATATACGATGGCAACGTGGGATCGCTAAGAGCCTTTCTGAAATGTGGATTCAGCAAGGCTGGAGTTCTAAAGGAGCACAGGATCTGTGGCGGGACTTACGTTGATGAGCTTATCGTGGAGAGACTGCTCTGAGGGTGTCCTATCTACCCTATGTCTCTGAATGGGAAGGAGCGTTCCTGTCCCTATCCATATGGGGGAGTGGGTGAGCGCTACATCGAGTCTGCTGGGATTTGATGGTTAATTTATATTAACGAAATGTTTGGAGATGGTGCTGGTGATTTTAGCGGTTCTTCAAGCCAGGGTAAGTTCCCGTCGTCTCCCCAGGAAGGTAATAAAAGAGATACTAGGTGTCCCAATGATCTTGAGGCAGGTGGAGAGGATAAAGAGATCTGCCAGGGTTGACCAGCTGGTGGTGGCCACTAGCTTGGACGCGAGCGATGATGTGCTTTGTGATCTGTGCGAGAGAAGCGGCCTAGATGTTTATAGGGGGTCCCTAAACGACGTTTTAGATCGCTTCTACAGGGCATGTCTTCCCTACGCACCGGATCATGTGGTTCGCCTCACCGGCGATTGCCCGTTGGCTGATCCCGCGGTTATTGACTTGGTCATCGACGAACACTTGAAGTGTGGAAGTCAATATACGAGTAATACGTTAGAGCCGACGTTCCCCGATGGGCTTGATGTGGAAGTGATGGCTTTTTCCGCTTTGAGGGATGCTTTTGAGGAGGCCACGCTACCCTCTGAGCGGGAGCACGTTACGCCTTTCATTTATAAGCATCCCGATAGGTACAGGCTTGTTAACGTAAGGCGTAAAGGGGACAACCTGTCTCACATGAGGTGGACCGTGGATGACGAACGGGACTTCGAGTTGGTGAGCAAGATCTACGAGGCCCTGTATCCCCTTAGGCCAGACTTCTCCAGCGAGGATGTTTTGCGTCTTCTGGAAGCCCAACAGGAGCTTAAGGGTATAAACAGCGGAGCCGTCCGGAACGAAGGCTATCTGAAGTCGCTTGAGGAGGATGCGCAATTTTTGAAACAGAGGGGTGGGTATGATGCCTAATATTGATAAATCGCTTGAAATGCAACGCAGGGGCAGGGCTCTAATACCGGGGATGACCCAGCTTCTGTCCAAGAGGCCGGATATGTTTAGTCTGGGAGTTTGGCCTGGATATTACTCAAGGGCTAAAGGCGTGACCGTCTGGGATCTGGATGGGAACGAATATATAGACATGAGCATCTCTGCCATAGGTGCGAGCATACTCGGTTATGCCGACCCGGATGTAGATGGGGCGGTTATTGACGCCATAAGATCCGGGGTGGTCTCATCCCTGAACTGCCCGGAGGAGGTGGAGCTGGCGGAGCTTCTATGTGACCTGCACCCATGGGCTCAGATGGTCCGCTTCACCCGCTCTGGCGGTGAAGCCATGGCGGTGGCAGTCAGGATAGCCAGGGCTCATACCGGAAGGGATCGAGTTGCGTTCTGTGGTTATCACGGTTGGCACGATTGGTATCTGGCGGCTAATGTCGGTGCTGATAACGCCCTTGGGGAACACTTGATACCTGGTTTGGACCCATGTGGTGTGCCCAGGTGTCTTGAGGGTACCGCGTTACCCTTCCGGTTCAACAGGGTGGAGGAGCTGAAGTCAATCGTAGAGGAGCACCGATCCGATCTGGCTGCGATAATCCTTGAACCGGTTAGGAACGATGACCCCACATCGGATTTCGTGGCGGCGGTTAGGGAGATGGCGGATCATGTGGGGGCGGTTTTGATTGTTGACGAGATATCCTCCGGTTTTCGGCTCAACAGTGGAGGAGCCCATCTCATCTACGGATACAAACCCGACATGGCGGTGTTCTCAAAGGCCATGGGCAACGGATACCCCATCGGTGCCATAATAGGCAAGGCCCCTGTCATGGAATCTGCCCAGAGGTCCTTCATAAGCAGCACATGTTGGACGGAGAGAACGGGTCCTGTTGCGGCCCTAGCCACCATATCTAAACATCGGGCCCTCGATGTTTCGAGGCACCTCTGCAAGGTGGGTAAGATGGTTCAAGATGGCTGGAGGGACATCTTGTCGGATCTCTCCTTGAGCGGTCACGTGAGCGGTATGTATCCCATGAGTCACGTGGACTTCGACGGACCTTTTGCAAGGCACATGAAGGCCTTCTTCGTTCAGGAGATGCTGGATAAGGGCTTCCTTGCCTCTAACCTGTTCTACGCTTCGCTTGCTCACAATGAGAATCACGTTTCTTCCTACCTATCTGCCGCCAGAGATGTCTTCGCCAAGATGAAGCGCCATCTGGAGGAAGGGACCATCGAGAAGGCGCTCAATGGGCAGCCGTCTCAGGTTGGTTTCAAGCGACTTAACTGAACTTTGCAACGGAGGTGTGCGGATTGTTCGACGGCTCTTCTGTCCTTATAACCGGGGGAACCGGGTCCTTCGGAAAGGCGTTTGTTCGACGAATTCTAGATAGCTACAAGCCCCGAAGGGTGGTTATATACTCCAGGGACGAGCTCAAACAGTCTGAGATGGAGAGGGATTTTGACTGCCCATTCCTTAGGTTCTTTATAGGAGATGTGAGGGACCTCGATCGCTTGCGCTTGGCCATGAGGGACGTAGATTATGTGGTCCATGCGGCGGCACTGAAACAGGTCCCGGCCGCTGAGTATAACCCCATGGAGTGCATCAAGACCAACATTGTTGGAGCCTGGAACGTGGTCCAGGCGGCCATTGACCTGGAGGTTGAGAAGGTGGTTGCCCTTTCAACCGATAAAGCGGCCAACCCCATAAACCTATACGGGGCAACGAAGCTCTGCTCCGATAAGATATTTGTGTCCGCCAACAACATAGCGGGTACCCACAGGACCCGATTTTCGGTCGTTCGCTATGGCAATGTGGTTGGATCAAGGGGATCCGTGGTTCCGGTATTCAAGTCCATGATTGAAAAGGGAGCCAAGTTCCTTCCGATAACGGATGCGAGGATGACTCGTTTCTGGATAACCCTTGAGCAAGGAGTTGACTTCGTCCTCAAAGCCTTTGCCAGGATGCGGCAAGGGGAGATCTTCGTTCCCAAGATTCCCTCCGCGCGAATAGTTGACCTGGCAACCGCCATGGCCCCGCAGCTTCCCCAGCGGGTGGTGGGTATTCGCCCCGGAGAGAAGCTTCACGAGGTCCTGTGCCCCAAAGATGAGGCATTCAATACTTTGGAATTTCATGACCATTTTGTGGTGAAACCCGCCATAACCTTCCAGGAGGGGGTTGACTACTCCATAAACCCCCTTGGAGAGACGGGTAAACCGGTGGAGGATGGGTTTGAGTATCAGTCGGGGTCGAATCCATGGTTTCTATCCGTCGAGGATATAAGGACCTTGGTGGGGGGCCCCTTTGGGAGGTAATCCGATTGGCTTTCATTCCCTATGGAAGGCAGTATGTCGACGACGATGACGTTGCGGCGGTGGTGAAGGTCCTAAGGGGCGATTGGCTTACCCAGGGACCCAACGTGGCGGATTTCGAAGAGGCCTTTGCCCAAAAGGTGGGGGCTAGGTTCGCGGTATCGTTCTCAAATGGCACTGCTGCTTTGCATGGAGCCTACTACGCCGCTGGGGTGGGAAAAGGGGACCAGGTGATCACGTCACCGATGACCTTCGTGGCAACCGCGAACGCCGCCCGGTTCCTAGGAGCCCACGTTAGGTTCGTGGACGTGGATCCCTCAACGCTGTGCATGGACCCCGACCGCCTGCAGGAGATGGCCTCCCCAAGAACCAAGGTTATAGCCCCGGTGAGCTATGCCGGCTACCCGGTCCCGCTGGACAAGATAACCGCCGTGGCCAGGTCCGTGGGAGCTATTGTGGTGGAGGACGCCTGCCATGCCCTTGGGGCCTCAAGGGAGGGGGGGATGGTGGGAGCCCAGGCGGACATGACGGTATTCAGCTTCCACCCGGTGAAACACATAACCACCGCTGAGGGCGGCATGGTGACCACCAACAACGAGGAGCTGGCCCGCAGGCTCCGTCTCTTCAGATCCCACGGGGTAGAGAGGGATCCCTCCAGGATGAGCCGAAACGATGGCCCCTGGTACTACGAGATGGTGGATCTGGGGTACAACTACCGCCTCACAGACATCCAGTGTGCCCTTGGCCTGTCCCAGCTGGCCAAGCTGGACCGGTTTGTGCAGGCCCGCCGAAGGATAGCCCGAAGGTATGCGGAGCTTCTCAAAGGGGTTCCCCCCGTGGGGCTCCCGCCTCATCACCCGGGACACTCGTACCACCTGTACCCCATAAGGGTTCCCGCCGAGCGGAGACGGGATGTATTTGAGGCCCTGAGAAGGGAGGGGGTGGGGGTACAGGTTCACTACCTTCCGGTTCACATGCACCCCTACTATAAAGACCTGTACGGGATCCCCGATGACGATCTGCCCAATGCCTTGAATTATTACCGGGAGACCATATCACTGCCCATGTTCCCATCCCTTGAAGACCATGAGCAGGATAGGGTGGTGGAGCTTTTATCCAGCTACCTGGGGTAGGTGAGGGGCCTGGATCGCCGGGGGGCTTTACAGCCGATGATACCCCGACACGTCTATTTGCCCCTCCTGGACCATGGATCTTACCCGCTCCTCCTCCTCGCAGGGGTACCGGCAGGCCAGGCCGCAACTGGAGGACAGCGATCGGGGGACCGGCACTATCTTGACGTTGAGTCCGTTTTTCCTCATGGTCCGCTCGAAGAGAAGGGCCATGTGGGTGGTCTCAAATGTGGCGATGCACTCCAAATCAATACCCCCAGGTCGACCAATTGGGATCCATCTAGGTAATTATACCGGTGGACTGGATGGCGCGGTAGGTATAAAATTTACCTCGCGTCCCAGGGTTATAAAAATGAAGGAGGTAGTCGGATCGATGAAGTTCAACTTTAGGTTTGTGGGCGTCATGTTGGTGGCCACCATGCTTCTGGCCCTTCTAGGTGGGGTAGCCATGGCTAATGAGAAGGTGGGTGTCCTGGATCCCCAGAAGGTCCTCTACATGCACCCCAAGTTCAACCAGACCCAGAACCAGATAAAGACCATGATGGACAAGAAGCAGGCGGAGATGAAGGCCGCCATCGACAAGGAGAAGGACAACAACAAGAAGGCCCAGATCTTCGAGGCCAAGAGGCGCGAGGCGGCGGCGGAGGAGAAGAAGCTTATGGATCCCATCTTCAAGGACATCGACACCGCCATTCGCACGGTCTGCAAGAACAAGGGCATAACCCTTGTGGTGGCCAAGGACTCGGTCTTCTACGGGGGCATAGACATCACCGATGACGTGCTCCAGGAGGTCAAGAAGCAGGCGGCCAAGTAAGGCCTCTCGGCGGTCAACCGCTAGCTAAAGAGGGGGCGGTGGAGTTGCCACCGCCCCCTCTTCACTTTTCCTGTTCTTCTCGTTCCTTACCCTCTCGGGTCCCCCCTACCTCTTCTTACCCCCCAGGTAGGCCTCCTCCACGTGGGGGTCGTTGAGCAACTCCGTGGAGGGGCCCTCCATGATCATGTGCCCCGTCTGGAGCACGTAGGCCCGGTGGGAAAGCATCAGCGCCTGCCTGGCGTTCTGCTCCACGATGAGGATCGTTAGCCCCATCTCCTCGTTGATCCGCTTGAGCTCCTTGAATATCTCCTTGATTATTATCGGTGCCAGCCCCAGCGAGGGCTCGTCCAGCAAGAGGACCCTGGGACGGGCCATGAGCGCCCTGCCTATGGCTAACATCTGTTGCTCTCCCCCGGAGAGGGTCCCGGCGTACTGGTTCATCCGCTCCTCCAGCCGTGGAAACAGATCGAAGATCTTGCGCATGTCGGACCTTATCTGCTCATCGGACTTCTGCGGGAAGGCCCCCATAAGCAGGTTCTCCTTCACGGTCAGCGGGGCGAAGACCTTCCTGCCCTCGGGCGATATGGCAACCCCCCGGGTTACCACCTGGTAGCTCTTGGTTGGGAGCTCCTCCCCGTCAAGGAATATCTTGCCACCCTGGCGGGGAACGCTGCCCATTACGGCGTTCATGAGGGTGGATTTGCCCGCCCCGTTGGCTCCTATGACCGCCACTATCTCCCCGGGATACACGTCCAGGTCAACTCCCTGAAGGGCCTTTATGGCCCCGTAGTTCACCACAAGGCCCCTCACAGAAAGGATCGGCGTCCGCTCCTGGCTCATGGCTGTCACTCCTCCTCCCCAAGGTAGGCCTTTAGGACCTCCGGATGGCTCTGGATCTCCTCCGGGCCACCCTCGGCTATCTTGGCGCCGAAGTTCATGCAGATTATGTGGGGACATATGGCCATGACCAGCTCCATGTGGTGCTCGATCACCAGGATGGTGAGGCCGAAGTCCCGGTGGATGCCCACTATGAGCTCGTTGAGCTGTTCCACCTCTTCGGGGTTCATGCCCGCCGCGGGCTCGTCAAGCAGCAACAGCTCCGGCTTCAGCGACAGGGCCCGGGCGATCTCAAGCCGTCTCTGAAGTCCGTAGGGCAGGGTCCCCGCAAGCTGATGAGCCCGATCCGCCAGCCCGACCCGGTCCAGCAGCTCCATGCTCAGCTTCCGGTTGGCCTCCTCCATGGACCTCCAGCGCCCCAGGTGGGTGAAGGCCTCGGCGAAGCTGTACTTGTAGTGCTGCTGGCAGGCGGTCATCACGTTCTCCAGCACCGACGAGGACTGAAAGAGCCTCAGGTTCTGGAACGTCCTGGCGATACCACGGCCTATGACCTCGTAGGTCTTGAGGGGGGTTATGTCCTCCCCCTTAAAGGTTATCTTCCCCTCCGAGACGTCGTAGACCCCGGTTATCAGGTTGAAGATGGTGGTCTTCCCCGCCCCGTTGGGGCCTATCAGGGCCGCCAGCTCCCCCTTCTCCAGCGAGAAGGTCATGTTCTGGACCGCCTTGACTCCGCCGAAGTTCTTGCTCACCCCTGAAAGCTCTAACACGAAGGACATGGGGCTAGGCCACCTCCTTGGGGCTGGTCTTCTTGGGCTTGAACATGCTGGTGATCACGCTCTTCAGCTCCCGCTGGCCCATTATCCCCTCGGGCCGCAGGACCATGATCAGCACCAGCACCAACCCGTATATCAGCATCCGGTACTGGGAGATGGGCCTGAAGAGCTCGGTCACCAGGGTTATGACCGTTGTGCCTATCAGCGTCCCGCTGAGGGACCCCAGCCCCCCGAAGACCACCACCGCGGTGAGCTCCGTGGACTTGTTTATGTCGAACATCACTGGCTGTATGAACCCCATGAACCCCGCCAGCATACCCCCCGCTATTCCGCAGTAGAATCCCGATATGGTGAGGGAAAGTACCCGATAGCGGGCGGTGTTGAAGCCCAGAAGGGAGGCGGCCAGGTAGTCGTCCCGACAGGCCTTGAAACCCCTGCCGAAGTTGCTTTGCACCAGGAAGAACATGAAGGTGCCCAGCAACAGGGCTATCCCCACCGCCACGGGGGCGCTGACGAAGTCCTCGATTCCCGGGTAACCCCTGGCCCCCCGGGTGACGGACTGCCAGTTCTCGATGATGAGCCTTATGGCCTCACCAAGGCCTATGGATGCGATGGCATAGTAGTCCCCCATGAGCTTCAGGGTGGGAACCCCCACCACGAAGGCCAACAGGGCGGCGAAGAGTCCCGCGGCTATCAATGCGAGGGCCCAGGGGATCTCGTGCTCCACCGTGAGGATCGCCACCGCGTAGGCTCCAACCGCCATGTAGCCCGCATGCCCAAGGCTGAAGATGCCGGTGAAGCCGGTGAGAAGGCTGACCCCCATGGCGGCTATGCAGTTTATGCAGAGGAGGATGATTATTCCCTGTAGGTACTGATCCATGCCTTGTCACCTACACTTTCTCCCCAACGGACTTTCCGAACAGCCCGGTGGGACGGATTAGAAGGGTGAAGATCAGCAGGGCGAACACCACAAGATCCCTGAACTGGCTCGATATGAGCCCCGCGGTCAACATCTCCGCCAGGCCCAATATGAGGCTACCGACCACCGCCCCGGGAAGGCTCCCAAGACCCCCGATGACCGCCGCCACGAAGGCCTTTATGGTTATGATCCCCAGCTGAGGATACAGGGTGTAGCGGACCGAAAGGAAGATCCCCCCGATGGAGGCCAACAGGCCCGCCACGAAGAAGACTATGGATATCAGGAGGCTCACGTTGACCCCCATGAGACCTGCGGTTCTAAGGTTGTAGGACGCGGCCCTTATGGCTAGCCCCCACTTGGTCTTCGAGAGGAACAGCTGAAGCCCCGTCAGACACACCACCGCGGTGACCAGGGATATTATGTCGAACGCGCTGGTGGTGGCTATGCCGAAGAAGTTGACCGGGTTCGTGGGGATCACCGGCGGTAGCGCCCTGAAACGGCCCCCCACGGTTACCACGAACAGGTTCTCGATCACTATGCTCATCCCCATGGAGGCGATGAGGAGATACAAGGTAACCGACGTCCTTTCCCGAATGGGCTTGTAGGCGATCTTCTCGGTCAACACCGCAGAAAGCCCCCCCGCCAACAGCGACAGGGCCCCCGCCACCCATATGTTGACCCCCATGGAGTTCAACGCGTAGTAACAGGTGTAACCCCCGATGACCAAAAAGCCCCCGTGGGCGAAGTTGGAGAAAAGAAGTATGGAGTAAACCAACGAGTAACCCACCGCTATCAGGGCATACACAGACCCCAGGGACAGACCGTTTATGATCTGCTGAACTACCGTGCCGCCCATGCGCAACACCCCTCAGTCCTAGAGATGAGACCGTACCGATACAACAAGACCACCTCCCTGGCTTGATCGCGCCCCAGGCGCGAATAAAGTATATCAGAAAATTAGTTCACTTATCCTTGTTTTGCCGTTAACCTTTGGGACGATAAGCCCACTTTGGAGATGGTAAAATGGGGCTCAAGGGGGTGAAGGTATGTCCGATGTGAGCCTTTCTTTGGTCAAGGTCAACGTGCCCGATGGATGTAACGTGATAGTTGGACAGAGCCACTTCATAAAGACGGTGGAGGACCTCTACGAGGCGCTGGTCACCTCCTCCCCGTCGTTGGAGTTCGGCATAGCCTTCTGCGAGGCCTCCGGCGAGTGCCTGGTCAGAAGGGATGGCAACAGGGAGGACCTCATCGAGGCAGCGGTATCCAACGCCCTGGCCATAGGGGCGGGGCACGTCTTCGTGGTGGTGCTCCGGAACGGCTACCCGATCAACGTGATGGACCGGATCAAGTCGGTCCAGGAGGTGTGCAGCATCTACGCCGCCACCGCCAACCCCCTCCAGGTGGTGGTGGCCGTCAGCGACCAGGGAAGGGGAGTGCTGGGAGTCATAGACGGGTTCCCCCCCAAGGGGGTCGAGTCCGAGGAGCACGTCAAGTCCAGAAGGTACCTCTTGAGGGACATTATCGGCTACAAGCGCTGAGATCCCCGGGAGGACGCAAGCCCTAACATAAGACCCGCCATCGACAGGGCGAGCCCCGCGTATAGGGGTTCGCCCTTCATGTCCATCATCCCCCAAAACAGGGTCCCCAAGAGCCCCCCCGAGGAGGAGACCAGGGCCCACCGGGGGGAAAGCCTCCGGGGGAACAGGACCGCCCCTATCAATGGGAAGAACGTGCCGGACCCCCTGAGTCCCATGCTAAGGTACCCCCAGTTCAGGATGGTGCCGTCCCGGCTGTCGAGCGCCACCCCCAAAGCCAGCAGGACCACCGACAGGATCGACCCCCTCAGCACCGTTACCTCCCATCCAGAGGGGTTCATCCCCCGGGATGTCATGGCACGTCTGATAAGCGGGGATATGAAGTCCCTGGCCACGTTGGTCCCTATGCCTAGCACCAGCCCTGCGGCGCACCCCACGGTGGTTATGAGCAGCGCCGACCACAGGATGCCCCCCACCAGGGGGCTGAAGTGGTGAACCACGAACCATGGCAGCGCCTGGGAGGGCTCGATCTCAACCCCAGCGCTCCTTAACGACAGCCCAACCCATATGCCCATGAGACCCAGGGGAGGCATCAGGAAAGCGGACAGCAAAGCCCCCCTCCTGGCGGTGGCCTCGTCACGGGCGGCCAGGATGGACTGAACGTATATCTGGGTGGAGAAGACCCCCACGATCAGGGCCACAAGGGACCCAAGATCCTTCGCTATCCCCCTCCCGAAGGGGTTGAAGTAGGGGGTCGAGGGAAGGGTCCCGAATATCTTGACCGGGGTCTCCCCGGTGGAGACCGCCTTGATGGCGCAAAGGCCCATCAGGATGTAAAGCAGGACCAGCTTGGCCTTCCCCAGGGCCCCGTAGCTCTTGATCCCCCCGGAGGCTATGAAGGCCAGTACCAGGAGGGCCATGATCCCGAGGGAAACCTGGGGCCTCAGGTTGACCACCGTGGCCACCAGGGCAGCCCCGGAGAGGAACTGGGACACCACCGAGAGGAAGGTGCCCACCACCGACGAGATCAGCACCGTGAAGGCTACCCTGCGGCCGAAGGCCCCCTGGATTATCTGAATTATGGTCTCCTTGCCGCCCCGCCGAAGGGGCTTGGCCAGCGTGACCGCCAGAAGGAGACAGCCTATGCCGGCCCCCAAGGTGAACCATATGGCGGATATCCCCCACATGTAGGCCATCTGAGCGGTCCCCACCGTGGAGGCCCCACCCACCAGGGCCCCCAGCAGTATCCCCACCACCGACCAGGCGGAGGCCTTGCGTCCCGCCACGGTGAACTCCTCCGCCCTCTTGACCCCCCGGGAGGATAGCTTGCCGATGAGGGCGAACGAAACCAACACCAGGAGAACGCCGAAAAGGAAAAGGGTCATCTTCATACCTCCCTCATGTGGGGTATCATACTCCACATGAGGATATTCACCATGAAGCGGGGAGATTTTCTATGATGCAGAAAATTACGTTATCTAAACTGCTTGCCGTATGGCTCCTGGTCCCCTTGTTCCTGGTGGCCCTGGTTGCCCCCTCCATGGGGACCAGCGGGGAGGATCTGACGGCCCTCAAGGAGGGTTGGGGATGGCCGGTGGTGGTGATACCCCCCAAGGGGGGCTGGGGCTCCCCCGAGGGGGACTCGGTGAAGTGGGCGCTGCGCACCGCCGAGATGGAGGTGTCTCTTAGGCACGGGGGGGTGCACGGCAGGGACGTGGTCTTCATGTACCCCAACCTGAACGGCCCCGAGGACGCGCTGAAGCGGCTCCAGACATGGAGAGCCATGGGGGTCGGGGTGATACTCTGCTTCGACCAGGGGCCCATAATGGAGGCCCTGATTCGGGCCTGCAGGGAGAGGGGGCCTTCCCTGATCCTATCCGATGGGGAGGATATCTCCCTCCGGTCCCCCTCCGGCCCCCCCTGGCGGTATCTGTTCTCCCTCGGATTCTTCAGGAACTACCGGGCCAACGCCCTGGCCCAGTTGGCCACCAGGGGAAACCTGAAGCCTGCCATAATTTCCGACAGGTACGACCCCGACATGGAAAGCGGAACCGAGGCCACCTATCGCCTGCTGTCCGGCCGCTTCCGGGGGTTGAGGGCCTTCTGGCTCATGGGGCGAGGGGACGTCAACTTCCGCTACAGGCTGGCGGAAGCCTCCGCCGATGGGGCTGTGGTGATCGTAAGTTGGCTGGACTCCCTGTCCTCCGTGTCCCTCTGGAGGACCGCCAAGTCCTACAAGCTACCGGTGGAGATATGGCACGCCGCGCCCCCGAACCACCAGATCCTCAAGGAAGCGGACGGCCTCCTCTACGTGGACGGTGACCTCCTCCTGGCCAGCAGGACCAAGGAGCTCAACGATCTCCGGTGGAAGATAATAAGGACCACCCGCCGGGAGGTCCGGGACCTGGTGATGGCCGGCAAGTCCTACGCCATGGGGGTTTGGGTGATAAGGGCCCACGAAACCGCGGGGACCAACCGGGCGGACGTACTGGTCTCCCACCTGGCCTCCACCAGGGAGGTCCCCCTGCTTGGTGAGATGCTAAGCATCAATCCCGTAACCCACAGGCCCCTAAAAAGGACCTTCGGGGTCATCCGGGTGAGCGGAAAGGCCCCTAGCCTCCATAGTACCCTGTCCATAACGTCAAATTCGGTGGAGGAGTGACTTGTTTTAAGGGCGGTCTTTTGTTAACCTTTTCTCAAGTGCCCATTCCTTTGTTGAGAGACGCTAAGCCGGGAGGAGTTGTTGTCCAATGAAGCTGAGGGATATCGTGGAGGCGATCGATGGCAGGGTCCTTTGCTGTGAGGACAGGCTTGACCAGGAGGTCGGTTCCGCCTACGCATCGGACCTCATGAGCGATGTGCTGGCCTTCTGCAGCCCCGGGGCCCTTCTGATAACGGGACTCACCAACATCCAGATAGTGAGGACCGCCCAGATGCTGGACCTCTGCGGTGTGATCTTCGTGAGGGGCAAAGCCCCCCAGGACGACACGGTCAAGCTGGCGGAGTCCAGCGGCATACCCATAGTTCTCTGCGGTCACAGCATGTACATGGTCTGTGGCGAGCTCTATGCCAAGGGGCTGCCCGCCTGCCACCTTCCCAGCGAGGGGGATTAATCAGCGGTGGACGTGCCGGTCAGCTTGGAGTACAGCGTGGAGGGGGATGACTTTCTGGCCGCCGGGGAGGCATCGAACAACATCAAGGAGACCCTTAAAATGTTGGGGGTCCCTTCCCCCATATGCAGGAGGGCCGCGGTGGTGACTTATGAGATGGAGATGAACCTGGTGATCCACGCGGGAGGCGGCACGCTGAAGGCCATGATATACCCGGACAAGCTGGAGATCCTGACCATAGACCAGGGGCCCGGCATACCGGACGTGGAGAAGGCCCTCCAGGAGGGGTGGTCCACCGCCCCGGACCACATAAGGGAGATGGGCTTTGGCGCCGGGATGGGGCTCCCCAACATCCGTAAGAACTCCGACATCTTCGAGATCCAGACGGAGGTGGGCAGGGGGACCACGGTCCGGTCGGTGATCGCCTTCAGCGCCTAGCGGGGGTTGTATAATCGACTCATACGAAGCCGAGGGGTGGGGTTCTCTTGTCTCACAGCGTAAGGGTATTCGAATCCGCCTGTAAGGGGTGCGTGAACTGCCTCAAGTCCTGTCCGACCGAGGCCATCCGGGTGGTGGACGGGTCAATACGGATCCTCAAGGACCTCTGCATAGACTGCGGCGAGTGTCTCCGCACCTGCGGAAAGAAGGCCTTGGGGCTGGAGGAGGACGGCTGGGACATCATAAAGTCCCACACGCCGGGCATCCTGGCGGTGGACCCCACGTTCTTCGCCCAGTTCGGGGCCTATTGGCATCCCTCCATGGTCATCCAGTGCCTTAGGGAGTGGGGGTTGGACATGATAGTGGTTCAGGCCCCCAGGGCCTTCGACCTGGCTGCCTACGCGGTGGCCAAGTCTATTGAGATGGCCTCCCGGGAGCAGCTACCCTTAATATCCACCTACTGCCCGTCGGTGGTGCGCCTCATCCAGGTCAGGTTCCCGGAGCTCATCGGCCGACTGGTGACGGTCCAGAACCCCCTGGACATAATGGGGGACCTATGGCGGATGGAGACCGGAAGACGGGATCCCATAACCCTGCTGGCCCCGTGCCCGTCAAAGATAACCCTGGTCCGGTGCCCCGTGTCCCGATCCAGTAGCCCCTTCCAGCACGTGGTGTCGGTCCGCAAGGTCACACGACAGCTCCTGGCGGCGGGCCCCCAGGTGGCGGATAACCTGCCGGATCCCACCAACAAGAGGTGGCTCAAGTGGGCCCTCCGGGGCGGCGAGGCCCGGCACGTTAGGGCCTTCTCCTCGAAGCCCATAGTCACCCTGGCGGTGTCGGGCCTTAGGAATACCCTGGACCTGCTTCAGGACCTGGAGCTGGGGAGGTTGTCGGGGGTGGACTTCGTGGAGTGCCGGGTGTGCGACCTGGGGTGCATAGGCGGCATAGCGAACGCGGAGTCCCGTTTCCTTGCCAGCCTTAGGCTCCAGCCCCTGTCGGCCCCCTGGGACATCTCCCCGGAGGAGAGGGAGGAGATAGCCGCCCTGTACGATCGGGGCACCTGGGCCCTTGAGATGCCGGTGCAACCCAGGCCCAGGCTCCCGCTATCCCAGGATCTGACCGAGGCAATGGCCAAGCTGAAGGAGATGAAGGCCATCTACGCCCAGCTGCCCCACATAGACTGCGGCTCCTGTGGGCGCCCCTCCTGCAATGCCATGGCGGAGGACATAGTCCGGGGAGAGGGGGAGATCACCGACTGCATATTCAAGCTCCGGGACGAGATATCGGACCTGGCGGGGAGGATAGCCGCCCTCTCCAAGAGCGTTCCCCACACCATGAAGGGAAGGAGCTGATCCGCCTTTGAAGGTCAAGGAATTGATAGATCACCTGGACTGCCGGCTACACGCGGAGGGTAGGCCGGATGAGGACGTCTACCGCGGGGTGGCGGGGGATCTCCTAAGCCACGTGATGGGGGCTGCCCCCGAGGGCTCCTGCTGGGTCACCATCCAGACCCACGTCAACGTGGCGGCGGTGGCGGTGCTGAAGGAGATGCCCCTGGTGATCCTGGCGTCGGACCGGGAGCCCGCCCCGGACCTGGTGGAGCGTTGCTTGAAGGAGGGCATATGCCTCGTCTCGACCCCCCTCTCCATCTTCGAGGTCTGCTCCCGGCTGGGTAATCTTGGGATAGAGGGTTGATGGGGCTTAGACCTTTCAAACTGGACCTTCACGTTCATTCGGTCCTCTCCCCCTGCGGGGAGCTGGAGATGGGCCTGAGCGACATCGCCCGGCAGGCGGCGGAGGTTGGCCTGGACGGACTTGCCCTGACGGACCACAACGCCTGCGCCAACGCGGCGGGCCTGATCGAGGCCGCCCAGGAACTTGGCCTCTGGGTTATACCCGGTTGCGAGGTCCAGACCGAGGAGGACATCCACGTGGTGTGCCTCTTCCCAACCCTGGGCTCCGCCATGGATTTCCAGGGCTGGACCTGGAACCTGCTGAACCCGGTGGCCAACGATCCGGACGTTTTCGGTTACCAGCTGGTGGTGGACAAGGAGGGCAACATCTTGGACCAGGTGGACACCCTCCTGGTACAGGGGATCCGGGCCGGGGTGGACCAGGTCCTCCTGGAGGTGAGGCAGCGTGGTGGCATCACCATCCTGTCCCACGTGGACCGTCCCTCCTTCTCCTACCCGGCGGTCTTGGGGCCCATCCCTCCAGATCTTCCGGTGGACGCCATAGAGATATCCTGGAGGGCCTCAGACCAGGAGGCGGAGCGCATAAGGCGGTCCCTGCCGCACCTTCCTTTCCTCCGGTCCTCGGACTCCCATTGCCTGTCGCACCTCTCCGCCCAGCGGTGCACCACCTTTCTCATGGGGGACCTGTCCTTTCCGGAGCTGCGCCTGGCCCTCAAGGGGCAGGAGGGCAGGGGTATCCTGGCCCCCTACAGGTTCCCGTCGGATTTGGAGGTGAGGTAGGTTGGCGCCCAAGACCTCTTCCCGATACCGGTGCTCCAACTGCGACTTCGTGAGCCTCACCCTGGTGGGGCGATGCCCCTCCTGTGGTTCCTGGGGTACCATGGAGAGAGAGGAGATCCTGCCAGTCTCGTCCGCCCCTTCCGGGGAGCTACCCAAGCTGGTCACCCTTGAGGAGGCGCCGCCGGAGAGGCGGATCCTGAGCGGCCTTCCGGACCTGGACCTGGTTCTGGGGGGCGGCTGGCTCCCCGGTGGGGTGGTGCTCCTGGGGGGCGAGCCGGGGGTGGGGAAGTCAACCCTTCTGTTGCAGTCCTGTTCCGCCGTGGCCCAGGGGGGCACCAAAGTGGTCTATGTCTCCGGAGAGGAGACCCCGTCCCAGATAGCCTCCAGGGCTAAGAGGTTGCAGTTAACCTTGGGGGAGAACTTCAAGGTCCTGGTGTGCGATGACGTCATGAAAGCCATAGGGGCCGCGGAGGCCCACGGGGCGGAGCTCCTGGTGGTGGACAGCGTCCAGGCGCTGAGACATCCCGATGCCTCCGGGTGGCCCGGCTCGCCCAACCAGGTGAGGGCGGTGGCGGAGAACGTCATAGGCTTTGCCAAACGTACCGGGGCCTCGGCGGTCATGATAGGCCACATAACCAAGCAGGGAGCCATCGCGGGCCCGAAGGCGCTGGAGCACCTGGTGGACGTGGTCCTGGTCTTCTTCGGGGAGCGCACCTCCAGGAACCGGCTGCTGAGGGCGGAGAAGAATCGCTTCGGTGGCACCGAGGAGCTCGGGATCTTCCAGATGTGCGAGCGAGGTCTCGTGCCCGTATCGGATCCCAGCGCCCTATTCTGGGGCGAGGACGAGGGGGTGGCGGGGGTGGCCATGGGGGTCCCCATGGAGGGCTCAAGGCCCATCCTGTCCGAGATCCAGGCCCTCACCTGTCAGTCCCCATACCCCTATCCCAAGAGGGCCTCAAAGGGTATAGAGCTGAACAGGCTTCAGTTGCTCATGGCGGTCATGGATCGTCGATGTGGCATGTCCCTCAGGACCAGCGACGTGTACCTGAACGTGGCGGGGGGGCTGGCGATCCAGGATCCCGCAGTGGACCTGGCGGTCTGCGCCGCCATAGCCAGCTCCGTGGAGGACGTGCCCCTGGACATGAAGGCCTGCTTCATCGGTGAGGTGGGGCTGGCGGGGGAGGTCCGGCCGGTTCCCAGGATGGCCCAGCGGGTCAGGGAGGCGGAGCGCTTCGGTTTTAGGAGGTTCGTGGTGAGCGCCAAGGACCTGAAGGCCGATGGTTTAGACTGTTCAAGGGATGATATCATACCGGTTAGGAACGTGAGGGAGATGGTCAAGCTAGTGCTGGGCTGATGGCCGTTTTGCCCTTCGAAAGGGGGATTCCTCGAGTTGGACTACCCGGTGGAGGTCTGGTTGGGTTTTTTGGCCCTTGGGGTTGTGGTGGTGGTCCTGTCCGCCAAGGCGCTAAGGCAGAAGCCGTCCTTCGGCAAGGAGGGGATGGAGGGCTCCAGCGCCCTGGCGCTGACGGACCTGTCCCCCCGAGGGACCGTATTCTGCCACGGAGAGATATGGAAGGCCCGGTCGGTTGGGGGATCGATACCCAAGGGATCCCAGGTGGTGGTGGATCGGGTGGAAGGGCTGACGCTGGTGGTTCGCCCGGATGACGAGAAGGATGGAAAGACAGGAGGGGGTGCGGATGTTGTTTGAGCTGATCGGCATGATCCTGGACCTGGGGGGTAGCCTGCTTGGGGTGGTGCTCCTCCTCGTCCTTGCCACGTCGGCGATAAAGATAGTGCCCGAGTATCAGCGGGCGGTGGTCTTCCGGCTGGGGCGCCTGATAGGGGCCAAGGGGCCCGGGTTGATCGTGGTGATCCCCCTCATAGACCGGATCCTCAAGGTGGATCTGCGGGTGGTGACGCTGGACGTGCCGGTCCAGGAGGTCATAACCAAGGACAACGTGCCCATAAAGGTCAACGCGGTGGTTTACTTCCGGGTCATGGATCCCTCCCGGTCGGTGGTGGAGGTGGAGAACCACATCATGGCCACCAGCCAGCTCTCCCAGACCACCCTGAGGTCCGTGATCGGCAGGTCCGAGCTGGACGAGGTGCTCTCCTCCCGGGACAAGATAAACATGGAGCTTCAGCAGATAATAGACGAGCGCACTGATCCCTGGGGGATCAAGGTCAGCGCCGTGGAGGTCAAGGAACTGGAGCTCCCGGAGGGGATGAAGCGGGCCATGGCGAAGCAGGCGGAGGCGGAGCGGGAGCGCAGGGCCAAGGTCATAGCCGCCGAGGGAGAGCTCCAGGCCGCCAAGGCCCTTTCGGAGGCCGCCTCGGTGATGGAGAGCTCCCCCATAACGCTTCAGCTCAGGTACCTGCAGACCCTGAGGGAGGTGGCCAGCGAGAAGAACTCCACCACCCTCTTTCCGGTGCCCATCGACCTGCTCAGGCCTTTCCTGGAGAGGAAGGGATCCTGACCGGCCTTGCAGTGCATCAGACCATGTGCCATCAGGGGGGGATCCCGGATCCCTCCCTTTTGCTATTTAGTCGGGGCTGGTTATAATGGAGCCCATTACGAGTTCTAAGGTATGGAGGCGAGGGGTATGGCTTACGATTTTGGGACCATAGAGCCCAAGTGGCAGAAGGTGTGGGAGGAGAGCGGCGCCTTCCACGTGGAGCGTGGTGGGGATAAGCCCAAGTTCTACTGTCTTGAGATGTTCCCGTACCCCAGCGGGGCCCTGCACATGGGACATCTGAGGAACTACTCCATCGGAGACCTGATGGCCCGGTTCCTCCGGATGAACGGTTACAACGTCCTCTACCCCATGGGCTTCGACGCCTTCGGCCTGCCTGCGGAGAATGCGGCCCTCAAGTTCGGGGTCCAGCCGGCGGAGTGGACCTGGAAGAACATAGAGCACATGACCGGCCAGCTGAAGAAGATGGGGTGCAGCTACGATTGGCGCCGCCGGGTTGAGACCTGCAACCCGGACTACTACCGCTGGACCCAGTGGCTGTTCCTGCAGTTCTTCAAGAAGGGGTTGGCCTACCGCAAGGAGGCGCCGGTTAACTGGTGCGAGTCCTGCAAGACGGTCCTGGCCAACGAGCAGGTGGTGGACGGGGGACATTGCTGGCGCTGCGGCACCGCGGTCACCAAGCGCAACCTGGAGCAGTGGTTCCTGAGGATAACCGACTACGCCCAGGAGTTGCTGGACTGCCTGGACTCCCTGGAGGGGTGGCCCGAGCGGGTCAGGATGATGCAACGAAACTGGATAGGTCGGTCCGAGGGGGTTCGGCTCTCCTTCGCCATAGACGGCACGGACCTCACCATGGAGGCCTTCACCACCAGGATAGACACCATCTTCGGGGTCACCTTCGTGGCCCTTGCGGCGGAGAACCCCCTGGTCAGGCAACTGGCGGCCGTATCCCCCAAGGGGGATGAGATGCTCGCCTTCGCCGAGAAGGTGATGCGCCAGAACGAGATCGAGCGGTGCGCCGCCGGGGGCGAGAAGGAGGGTTTCGATACGGGCTTCCTCGCCGTTAGCCCCGTGGACGGCCGGAAGATCCCCATCTGGATAGCCAACTACATCCTCATGGACTACGGAACGGGGGCCATCATGGGTGTCCCGGCCCACGACCAGAGGGACTTCGAGTTCGCCAGGAAGTACCAGCTTGACGTGGTGCCGGTGATAAGGCCCGTGGACGGTCCCATCCCGGACGGATCTTCCATGGATAGGGCCTTCGAGGACGAGGGCATACAGTGCAACTCCGGCCAGTTCGACGGGCTCCCCACCCGAGAGGCCATATCGAAGATGGCCCTGTGGTTCGAGGAGAGCCGGTGGGGAAAGCGGGAGGTCAACTACCGCCTCAGGGACTGGCTCATATCCCGTCAGCGCTACTGGGGGGCCCCCATCCCGGTGGTCTACTGCGACTGCTGCGGCATAGTGCCCGTGCCGGAGGATGAGCTGCCGGTCAAGCTCCCCATGGACGTCACGGTCCTCGAGGGGGGTGGATCCCCCCTGCCCGGTGCCAGTCACTGGGTCAACACCAGCTGCCCCAAGTGCGGTGGCCCCGCCAGGCGGGAAACCGATACCATGGACACCTTCATCTGTTCCTCCTGGTACTTCCTCCGGTACACCTCCCCCTGGAGCAAGGATGCCCCGTTCGACTTCGATGATGTGTCCTACTGGATGCCGGTGGATCAGTACATAGGCGGCATAGAGCACGCGTGCCTGCACCTAATCTACGCCCGGTTCTTCACCAAGGTCTGCTCGGACCTGGGGCTTCTGCCCAAGGACCTCCGGGAGCCCTTCACCAACCTGCTCACCCAGGGGATGGTGATAAAGGACGGCTCCAAGATGTCCAAGTCCAAGGGCAACGTGGTGGATCCCGACGAGATAATCCGCCGCTACGGGGCGGACACCGCCAGGCTCTTCATCCTCTTCGCCGCCCCGCCGGAGAAGGACCTGGACTGGTCCGACAAAGGGGTTGAGGGGGCCCATCGGTTCCTGAGCCGGGTCTTCCGGCTGGTGGAGGAGAACCTGGAGGGGCTCATGTCCGCCCCGTCCCCCATGGACGTGGACTCCATAGGGGATAAGGCCCTCCGGGACGTGAAGCGACAGATCCACAGGACCATAGACAAGGTGACCCGGGACATATCCAAGGAGAGGCAGTTCAACACCGCTGTGGCGAGCCTGATGGAGCTCTGCAACTCCCTCCAGAGCCTCAAGCCCTCCAGCCCGGAGGGGTGGAGCGTGCTCCGGGAGGGGGTCGAGTCCCTGGTTCTCTGCCTGGCCCCCTTCACCCCCCACGTGTGCGAGGAGCTCTGGAGCATGCTCGGCAAGAATGGGCTGGTGTCCCTGTGCGGCTGGCCCAAGGCGGATCCCAAGGCCCTCGAGATGGAGGACGTGACCGTGGTCTTCCAGGAGAACGGCAAGGTCCGGGAGCAGCTCAAGGTTCCCGCGGGGCTCTCCAAGGATCAGCTGGCGGAGAGGGTGTTGTCGGATCCTGCGGTGGCCAAGAGGCTGGAGGGCAAGGAGATATTGAAGGTCATAGCGGTGCCCGACAAGCTGGTGAACGTGGTGGTGAAGCCCTAAGTTGCCTCACCTGGTGCTGTTGTTAGGGGAGCCATCGTCTATAAAGGGTCTCGTACAGAGGGCCCTCGAGGACCTGGGGGCCCCGGGACAGGAGGTGACCAGGAGGTCCTACCATAGCTGGTCGGACCTCCTGGGGGATAACAGCTCCTGTGGGCTATTCGCCGAGCGCTCCTTCGTCCTGGTTGAGGTGGAGGGGGATCTGGGCCCCTTTCCCCTCCACATGACGCCCCTTTTGGAGGGGCCCGAGGCGGACAACGTGGTGCTCCTGGCGGTTAATCAGCTCCCCAAGGAGCTGTCCCAGGGGGAGCTGAAGGGCAGGGTCTCGGTTTACCGGGACGAGCCCCTGCCCCGGTTCGGCCGGGACAGGATCCGCTGGATCGAGAACCAGGCCAGGGGACTGGGGCTTTCGATATCCTCCGATGGCCTGGCCTTCATATCCGACGCCTTCGAGGACCGGGAGGAGATATCCGGTGAGCTTCGAAAGCTGAGCATGCTGGGACGTGCGGTGTCGCTGGAGGACGTGAGATCCCTCTGCCTGGGGGACGGTCAGCGAAACCTGGTGTCGTTCCTGGACCTCTTGTGCGCCCGGCGGGATGTGGGGGCCATCAAGACCTTGGAGGCCCTGAAGCGGGATCAGGACCTCCTTCCCCTAGTGTCCGCCACCTACAACCGGTTCAGGCTTGCCTTTTACGCCCACCGCTTCGGTGAGGGGTGGGTGAACCGGAACCTATCCCCCAGGCCCTATGCCATGAAGATGGCCATGAGGGCGGTGGAGGCCTACCCGCTGGCGGCCTTGAGGGATTTCGTATGGGAGCTCATAAGGATCAACGTGATGGAGAAGATGGGGCTGGGGGCCGGCTGGGCCCGGTTCGATATGGCGGTTTTTGGCCTTCTCAACTCGTCGAGGGGAAGGAGATAGGAACAGAACAAGGTCCCCTTCCATCCTCTGGGGATCGTAGGGGACCTGATCTAGCGATTGACGTTACGGATCTTAAACCTGGGCGCCCTTGACGAGGGCGTGAACCTTGGCGGCGACGCCCGACTTCCGCCGGGCCGCGGTGTTCCGGTGGATGACCCCCTTGACCACCGCCTTGTCGAGCACCTTCTGTGCCTCGTCGAGGCGCTTCTTGGCCATATCCACGTCCTTGCTCTGTACCGCCTCAAGGACCTTCTTGATGGCGTTCTTGCAGCGGGTCTTCCAGAACCGGTTGTATAGGCGGTTCCTCTCGGCCACCAGGACCCTCTTGGCTGCGGACTTCTTGTTCGGCATACCGTCACCTCCTTTTTTCAAACGTTGGACATCATATCATAGTCATCGTCATGGCCGCAAGGGCGATGGTCGAGCCCCTCCGATTTCCACGGCGCATGGGTTATTATAGATGCAACTGGCCGTCATGGCCAGGTATTCCAATCGTTGGGAAGTGGTGATCCATGTCCGATGGGATTGACCCCGCTGAGCCCCTCATCTCCCGTGGGGCGGTTATCCTCTGTGCCGGTGGTCACGGTGCGGTGTTGTATGACCTTCTGCGGTGTTTGGGCGTCTCCGTCCTGGGGGTGGTGGACCGGGATCCCCGGATTCGGGAGGCCTTTGATGGGGTCCCGGTCCTTGGGGGGGATCCGGCGCTTGAGGAGCTGTCACCCCAGGAGGTCTGGCTGGTCAACGGCCTTGGGGCGAACCCGGACTGTGCTCCCCGGAACGCCCTCTACCGGATGGCCATGGGGATGGGGTTTGAGTTTCCGCCCCTGGTTCACCCTTCGGCGGTTTTGGCCCGGGACGTTCGGCTCTCCCAGGGGTGTCAGGTCATGGCCGGGGCGGTCATCCAGACCGGAGCTGTCATAGGGGAGAACAGCGTGGTGAACACCCGGGCGTCGTTGGATCACCATTGCGTTGTGGGGTTCGGGGCCTTCATATCCCCCGGGGCGGTGCTCTGCGGGGGAGTGAGGGTTGGGGATGGGGCCTTCGTTGGGGCCGGGTCGGTGCTCTTGCCCGGGGTATCGGTCGGTGACGGTGCGGTTGTAGGGGCGGGATCCACGGTGGTGGAGCCCATACCGGCTGGGACGGTTGCCATAGGTAGCCCCGCCAGGGTCAGGAGGTAGCCGGGCGATGTTGGCCGTCCCGTGTTGCTCCCTGGGGCAGGCTATGATATAGTACCAAGGCATGCCTTGAAGAGGCTTTAGGGCCCACCAAGACCGAACGGGGGGGTGTAGACTTTGAAGCGCACTTATCAGCCGCACAACACGCCCAGGAAGCGCAGCATGGGTTTCCTGGTGCGCTCCGCTTCCGCCAGCGGCCGCCGCGTGCTGCGCAACAGGCGCCGCAAGGGCCGCAAGCGCTTGGCCGTCTAGGGGTCGTGTCGGGCACCTGTCATCTTCCCGGCAGGTCTGGGAGATCGTTCCCCTTCCCTAAGGACGTTCGTCTGCGGAGCGGATGGGAGTTCGACTTCGTGTTCCGCACCGGCCGCCGGTCATGTGGCGAGCTGGTGCGGCTGTTCTTCGTCACCTCGCCGGATGGGACCACCAAGGTGGGGGTCACGGTGGGGAAGAAGATGGCCAAGGCGGCCAGGCGGGTCAGGGGCAGACGATGCGCCAGGGAAGCGTTGAGAAGACTGATCCCGTGGATCAAGGACGGAGTGTGGCTCGCGGTGTCCATGCGGGAGCGGGGGTTGAACGCCACCGCCAGGGATGTCTACGGGGACCTGGCGGCCCTTTTGTGGAGGAACGGCCTCCTTTCAGATCAGTGGCCGGGGGAGAATTGGGAGGTGGACCGAGGGTAATGCGCAACCCGATGGTCCTCCTCTGTTTGTTTTCTATAAGGGTTTATCAAATCTTCCTTTCCCCCTTGCTAGGCAGGAACTGCAGGTTCCACCCCACCTGTTCCCAGTACGCCTTCGAGGCCATATCCAGGTTCGGGGTTCTAAGGGGGATCTGGTTGTCCGCCAAGAGGCTTGTGAAGTGCGGACCCTGGCACCCGGGAGGCTACGACCCGGTGCCGCATAGGTAAGCCGGGGCGTTTTCGTCGGTACGTCAATAAATTGATGGGGAGGTAGAGTTAAGTGGGTTCTCTTTGGAGCGCAGCGGGTGACCTCATGCTGAGGACGCTGAACCTTTTCTACGCCATAACCCATTCGTACGGTCTTTCCATAATAATGCTCACCGTGGTGGTGAGGATCCTGCTGCATCCCCTGTCTCACAAGCAGATGGTGAGCATGCAGAAGATGCAGAAGATCCAGCCCCGGATAAAGGTCATCCAGGAGAAGTACGCCAACGATAAGGATAAGATGAACCAGGAGATCATGCAGCTTTACAGGGAGAACGGGGTCAACCCCGCGGCGGGCTGCCTTCCCCTGTTGGTCCAGTTGCCCATATTCATCCTCCTCTACAGGGCCCTGATCAATTACGATTTCTCCAACACGTCCTTTCTTGGGGTCAACCTGAGCATGTCCGCCCTGGGGGCCATGGCCAACGCGCTGGGGATTAGCTCCGCCAAGCCGACCTTCACCGCCATCCTGAGCGGGATCCTGACCAACCCCGCCGGATTGGCCAACGTTGGGGTCTACGCCCCGTCGGTGATCCTCATCGTCCTGGTGGGATTCCTCACCTGGTATCAGCAGAAGATGAGCTCCGGCAACAATCCCCAGATGGCCTTCATGAACTGGTTCATGCCCCTGTTCATGTCCTTCATCTGCTTGAGCTTGCCTGGAGGGGTCATGATCTACTGGGGAGCCTCCTCGTTCATAAGCGTTGCCCAGCAGAAGTGGGTCATGATGAGGACCGAGGAGGAGATGAAGGTGAAGCCTACCCTTCACAAGAACAAGCCGGAGCATCAGGAGAAGGCCGAGAAGACCGGCTCGGAGGACTAGCGGGCCCCAAGGGCCGAGCGCTGAATTTTTCTCTTTCACGGGTGAGGTGATGACAGGTGATCCATGAAGATGCTTCCGTGGTGGTGGAGTCCGCATCCCTTGACGAGGCCCGGATCCAGGGGGCTTTGAAGCTGGGGGTCGACCCCACGGACCTGGAGGCGGAGGTGGTGGGGGAGGAGAAGCGTCTGTTCGGGCTCCTTGGGAGGAAGCTGAAGATAAAGGTTTACGCCAAGGAACCCATGGAGCTGCTTAAGGTCAGGCGTTGCGCCGGCCAGCTGTTATCCATGATGGACCTGGACCTCAAGTCCTCCATATCCCCCGAGGGGCTCGTAGACCTGGATGGCCCCGATTCGGGCATAATAATAGGCCGCTACGGGGAGACCCTCAAGGCCCTGGAGCACATATGCAACCTGATGGTCAACAACAAGGCCGGTTCCCCCAAGGTAAGGTTCGACTGTGGTGGCTACCGGGAGAAGAGGGAGGCCAGCATAGAGCGCCTGGCCAAGTCCGCCGCCGCCAGCGCGGTGAGGCGGGGACGGCCGGTGAGCCTGGAGCCCATGTCCAGCTGGGAGAGGCGGATTGTCCACCTGGCGCTCAAGGACAACCAGGAGGTGGAGACCAAGTCGGTGGGGGAGGATCCGTTCCGCAAGGTGGTGGTGTGGCCCAAGAGGTCCCCGGGCCGTCAGATGTCCTCGGATGGACGCCCTTCCGGCAGGCCCAGGGGCAGGATGGGTCGGCAGACGGGACGGTGAGAATGGCATGAGCGGGAGGGGGAATACACCCCCTCCCGCTCCGATTTCATAGTTCAGAACACCGCCAGCTCAGAGTTCCTGATGTCGCATATGAACATGTGTCCCGGCGAGTGGGATATCATAAACGGAACCTTGCTGGCCATGGCCACCGCCTGGGGTGTCACCCCGCAGGCCCAGAAGACCGGCACCTCCCCCTCCTTTATGGTTACCGGATCTCCGAAGTCGGGCCTCGATATGTCCTTGATGCCTATGGAGGAGGGATCCCCCACGTGAACCGGCGCCCCGTGGACGAAGGGGAACCTCCCGGTGCACAGCACCGCCTTGGGAACCAGGTGGTGGGGTATGGGCCTCATGCTTACCACCATGGGGCCCTTGAATACCCCCGCCTCCTTGCACATGATGTCGGTCACGTACATGCTCACGTTCTTTCCCTCTTCAATGTGCCTCACCGGTATCCCCTGATCCAGGAGGGCCCACTCGAACGAGAAGGAACACCCGAGGAGGAAACCCACCAGGTCATCCCGCCAGTGGTCCTTGACGCACGAGACCTCCTCCGCCAGCTCGCCGCCCACGTATATCCGGTACTTGGGTATGTCGGTCCGTATGTCCGCCCCGGGGGCCACCAACTTGGGCTCCCATCCGCCCGGATCGGTCACGTCCAGCAGGGGGCACGCCTTCTGATTCCGCTGGCAGAAGATCAGGAAGTCCATGGCGAACTCCCTGGGCAGCGCCACCAGGTTAGCCTGTGCGTGCCCGTCGCATAGCCCTGCAGTGGGTCCCCCCCATTGGCCCTCCCGGATGACCCCCCTGACCTGGGATGGGCTCATCCCCTTTAGTTCCTGGTGGGATAACTTCAAAGCCCCAGCACCTCCCTCAGGGGCCTTATCCGGATCCCCGCATCGGAGAGGGCCCCGGCGATGGATGAGGCAAGGGCGGACGCCTCCCTGGTGTCTCCGTGAACGCATATGGAGTGGGGCCTCATTTGAACCCATGAACCGTCAACCGCCTTGACCCGGCCGTTGAGCGCCATCTCCACCGTCCTGCTCACCGCCTCCGCCGGGTCGTGGATGACCGCCCCAGGCTGAGACCTGGGAACCAGGGTCCCGTCCGGGTTGTAGGCCCTGTCCGCAAAGGCCTCCTCCGCGAAGGGTATCCCAGCTTGTCTCGCGGCCTCCTCGAAGGCGGATCCCGCAAGCCCCAGGAGGATGAGCTCCTTGTCCACGTCCCGGATGGCCTGGGAGATGGCTTGGGCCAGGTTCGGATCCTTTGCCGCCTGATTGTACAGGGCCCCGTGGGGCTTCACGTGCCTTAGTTCCGTGCCGTTGGCCCTGCAGAACCCCATGAGGGCCCCCAGCTGGTAGACCATGATTTGGTAGACCTCGTCGGGGGTCATGGCCATGTTGCGCCTTCCGAACCCCTGCAGATCCGGATATGAGGGGTGAGCCCCCACCGCCACCCCCTTCTCCACACAGGCCCTTACGGTCCGCCCCATAACCGATGGATCCCCCGCGTGGAACCCGCAGGCCACGTTGGCAGAGGATACCACCCCCAGCAGGGACTCGTCATCGCCTATCCGGTAGGCCCCGAAGGACTCCCCAAGGTCGCTGTTCAGGTCGATCAGAACCGACACGCCGCGTTCCCCCTCTCGGATGCTAGATCTCCTCCACCGTTACGGTGAAGCTCCGTCCCCCCAGCCTTACCTCCATATATCGCCGGCCCATGGGGGGGCTTACTAAAACCTTGTGACCACCGCTCCTGTAGCGGGCCCTGATGGTTCGGGCGTGGGCGAGCAGGTTCTCAAAGGACAGCAGGTCCTTGATGGCCTTATCCCGGTCCACGGGGCGGAAGCGAAAGGCCTCCCCCTTGGCGGCCTGGGCCAGCCGGGCACAGGACCAGCGGGTGAGCACCCCTATCTTTGAGTAGCCGCCGGTGGTCTGCCTATCCGCCATCATTACTATAGGGTTACCCCCTCCCGGAACCTGTATGGCCCCCAGAGGGATCGGGTCGGATATTATGTCCGCCCCGCCGGAGTGGGCCACCTTGGGGCCCTCCATTCGGTATCCCATCCGGTCTGCCTCGTCCGATACGACATAGGATGAGGAGTAGAAGGTCTCTATCCCCTCGGGGCTGAACATGTGATCCTGGGGGCCGGGTATGACGTCCAACACGTTCTCTCCCAGCAGCAGATCCAGATGGGATCTCTCGAGGGATAGCCCCGCCCCCAGGTCCCACAATGGATCCGGTGGTCCGGTTAAGATCTGATCCCCGGCCTTGAGGGGGCGTCCCTCCAGGCCCCCCAGGCGGGACCTGGTGTGGGTGGACCTGCTGCCCATGACCAGGGGAACCTGGACCCCCCCGCTGAAACACAGGTACCCCCGGCAACCCAGCCCCTTGGGGCCCGAGAAGGCGATCACATCCCCCTTGCTGGGGGTGAGGACTGTCCACGGGGGGATTGGTTTCCCGTTCACCGTCATGCCCAGGTTGGGTCCGGCCAGGGTCAGTGCCCCCTCGGCGTGGAGCACTTCCATAGTGGGCCCCAGGAAGGTTATTTCCAGGGCCGCGGCCCCCTCGGGGTTGCCCAGGAGGACGTTGCCCAGCCTCAGGGAGAAGGGATCCATGGCTCCCCCCACCGAGACCCCCTTGTCCTGGTGTCCCCACCTGCCCAGGTCCTGAACGGTGGTGAAGAGCCCCGGGGTCTTTACGCTCAGGATCAAGCCTCCTCACCCCCTCTTTGTCTTTTTACCCTGTAGGTCCCCGCCATTACCTCCTTTGATATCCGTTGAAACTCGGCGAGGTCGATGGGTACGAACCTGACGAAGTCCCCCGCCCTTATGAGGGTTGGTTCCTCCCTGGAGGGATCGAAGAGCTTGAGAGGGGTCCTGCCTATGAGCTGCCATCCCCCGGGGCTCTCGATGGGGTATACGCCGGTCTGCTTGCCCGCGATGCCAACGCTTCCCGCGGGGATGCACTTCCGGGGGATCTTCAGCCTCGGGGTCTCCAGTGACTCGTCCATACCGCCCAGGTAGGGGAACCCGGGGGTGAAGCCCACCATGTAGCAGTAGTACTCCCTGGAGGAGTGGCGCCTAACCACCTCGTCTTCGGAGAGCCCCGTGTGGGAAGCCACGGTCTCAATATCGGGTCCCATCTCTCCCCCGTAGCAGACGGGTATGTGGACCACCTCCCTCTGTCCCCTTCCCATCTGGGCCCCTTGGTTCAGGAGGGTCATGATGGTTGATGAAAGGGCCTCCGGGTCCATCACCAACGGGTCGTAGTAGACCGCCATGGACGAATAGGCCACCACACACTCTATCAGCCCTGCCCTTGGCTTGCTCATCAGGCTCTCTCGGATACGGTGTAGTTTCAGGTTTACCTCCATGTCTATCCGGTCTGACAGCTCCAGTAGAAGCGCCCCCTCCCCGGCGCAACGTATCCGGGGAAAGTGGTTAGACAAATCGGTCACCTCCTTTTGATGATCGATGATCTTAACTTAAGGGGACATGCTAGGTATAATTGACGATGTCAACATTCGTCAAACATAATAGCATTTGGGCCACGAGAGGAGAACTGCAAGGGGGGATGATGATGAGGTTTCTAGACTCGATTTCAAAGAAGGGGGCCTACCGGTTGGTGGCCTTGCTGATGGGTTTGGCCATGTTGACCTTGGGGGGAATGGGGGGCGGCTATCTTTACTCCCGGTTGAACGACGAGTCCAAGCCCCCCGTGGGCGTTTCGGTGGCGTCCGCCGATGCCCCATCGGGGGACGTTTACACTGGTAACCCCATAGTGCCTCTGGTCAAGAAGGCATCCCCCTCGGTGGTCAACATAGACACCGAGAGGATGGTTCGCCAGTCCTTCAGCCCCTTCCCGGACGAACTCATGAACGACCCGTTCTTCAACCAGTTCTTCGGCGAGCACTTCCGCCAGTTCACCCGGGTGGTGCCCATGAGGGGGAAGGGGTCCGGGTTCCTGGTGTCCACCGATGGCTACATCCTGACCAACAACCACGTGGTGGAGGGGGCGGACAAGATAACCGTCACCATGCTGGATGGACGCCAGCTGCAGGCCAAGCTGATAGGCCGGGATCCCACCTTCGACCTGGCGGTCATAAAGGTGGAGGGGAAGAACCTTTCGGCCCTCAAGATGGGAGACTCCGATAAGGCGGAGGTGGGGGAGTGGGTTGTGGCCATAGGGAACCCCCTGGGCCTCGAGCACAGCGTCACCGTTGGGGTCATATCAGCCAAGAACCGAACGATCCAGGCGGAGAACGTTAACTTCCAGGGGTTCATCCAGACCGACGCGGCCATAAACCCCGGCAACAGCGGAGGTCCCCTGATCAACCTCAAGGGGGAGGTCATAGGCATAAACACCGCCATAGTCCCATACGCCCAGGGAATAGGCTTCGCGGTCCCGATAAACATGGCCAAGCAGGTCCTGGATGACCTCATAAGGCACGGGGAGGTCAAGCGGGGCTGGCTAGGTGTGTTTGCCCAGCCCAATAATCCCGCCTTCGCCAAGGCCTACGGGGTGCCCACCAGCGAGGGGGCCATCGTGGCCAGCGTTAGGGACGGATCCCCTGCCCAGGTGGCGGGGCTTCAGAGGGGAGATGTGATAGTGTCGGTGGGGGGCAAGAAGATATCCGACGACAGGTCCCTCACCTTCGTGGTCCGGTCCTTCACCGCCGGCACCAAGGTCAAGGTGGAGTTCTACCGCAGGAACCGGAAGATGGAGACCGAGGTGGTACTTGGGGGCACCTCCCTGGCCAGGGCGGCCAACCCAAGGCCTTCCGTCCCCGCTGCGGGGCTCAGGTCCATCAAGGTCTTGGGGGCCAAGGTGGAGCCCCTCTCCGATCAACTGAGATCCCAGATAAGGGCCCCGAAGGATCTGGATGGGGTGGTGGTCTCCTCCGTTGACCGCGGATCCGTGGCCCAGTCCATGGGGCTCCGGCGGTTCGACGTGATCATGGAATTCAACGGGCGAAAGGTTACCCGCCTGGAGGACCTGGCGGCGGTCGCCCGGGGAAAGCTGTCAACCGTGGCGGTACTTGTTTGGCGGGAGGGCAACACCGTCTACCTGTCCGCGGGTTAAGCGAGAAGGGAGGCGAGGGATATCCCCTGCCTCCCCTTTTTCCCCTAGTCCCCCTCCTTGAGGGGCATGCTGAAGGTGAAGGTGCTTCCCATCCCATCGGTGGACCTCACCGATATGTGCCCCCCGTGAAGCCGTGCGATCCGCTGGGCCATGGAGAGCCCCAGGCCATAACCCTCGCTTGACCTGGAGGCCTCCTTCCTCCAGAAGGACTGAAAACACTTGACTGCCGTCCCCGGGTCCATGCCCATCCCATAGTCCTTCACCGAGATGACCCCAAGCCCCCCCTTGTCATCCCGTCGGACGGTCATCTCGATCAGGGACCCGTTGGGGCTGTACTTGGACGCGTTGTCCAATATAGCCCGGCACATCTGAACCAGCATGTCCTCATCCCCAAGGACCGGCGCCTCCTCGGTGACCAGCTTTACCCTCTGCCCCTTGGCCCGGATCTGATCCTTGAGGGATGACAGGGCCTCCTCAGCAACGATGGAGAGGTCCGTCATCCCCAGGTCCAGCTCCTTCATGCCCTCCAGCCGGGACAGCTCCAGGATCCCCTTGGTGAGCCGCTCCAGGGAGCAGACCTGCCTCAGCACGCCCTCCAGCTTCTCCTTGTAATAGGGGCCGCTTCGCTCCTTCATCAGGGCCAGCTCGATTCTCCCCTTGATTATGGAGAGGGGGGTTCGGATCTCGTGTCCCGCGTCGGACAGGAACTGGCTGTTGAGGTTTACCCCCTTGTCCCGGGCCAGGATGGAGTAGCTCCCAAGAAGCTCGGCTATCTGCTCCTCGTAGGTGCCGTCGAACCCCTCCGTGGGGGACCTCTTCCCCTCCCCAACGTCCTTCAGGGCCCAGAAGAGCCTCCTCAACCTGCGCTCGTAGGATAGCTCGTCAAGGATGGAGAGGATGAAGACGAAGGGTAGGGCCCCCATTAGCGCCACCAGGATGGACCTGGCTATGCCCGGCTGGGAGAAGCTGAAGACCACGACCCTGTCCAGCGATACCGACTCGGTCTCCCTCTGCCAGAGGATGGAGGCCAGTATCAGCAACATGAGGGAGAAACCCATGAGTAGCGCCTCGCCTATCAGGGTCTTCAGCAGTGCGGACCTAAGCTGTTTGGGTGACAGGATGCCGAACAAGGGATCCTTGATCTTCATGGTCTGAAGGATCGACTTCCTCGCTTACTCCCCTTCGGGATTCGCCACCTTGTAGCCCACTCCCCTGACGGTGACCACCATCATGTCCAGGTTGAATGGACGAAGCTTGTCCCTCAGGTACTTTATGTGGACGTCCACCACGTTGCTGGTCCCGTCGTACTCCTTCTGCCACACCTGGGCTATTATCTTGTCCCGGCTGAACACCTGGTTCTCATAGCGCATGAGAAGCTCCAGGATGTCGAACTCCCGCCGCCTCAAGGGAACCTTGATGTCCCCAACCCGGCACTCCCGGGCCACCGGATCCAGGGTCAGGGGCCCGCACTTGAGGATGGACCTCCGCTGATCCCCGCTTCGCCTCATGAGGGCGTTGACCCGAGCCATCAGTTCCTTGAAGTCGAAGGGCTTGGTCAGGTAGTCGTCCGCCCCCTGCTCCAGCCCGTGAACCCGATCCTCCACCGAGTCCTTGGCGGTGAGCATGATGACCGGAACGTCGTGCCCCTCGTCCCTGACCTGATCCATCACCTCGAAGCCGTCCATCTCGGGGAGCATGATGTCCAGGATCACGCAGTCGTATTTCCCGGACCTTATGAGGTCAAGGCCGTTCCTGCCGTCGCCGGCGGTGTCAACCTCGTGCCCCAGCTCCTCAAAACCCTCCCGGAGCAGTTGACAGAGATCCTCGTTGTCCTCGATGATCAGAAGCCTCATCCTACGCTATACCTCCCGTTGGCCCTGAAGCCACTAGGTTTAATTATACCTTGTTCATTAAGTTAACACATGGGTGCCGAGTTTGTCGAGCCCTCAAATTAACTTAGGTCCCAGGGGAAGCGGTTGATAAGTTGGGATTAGGTGTATATACTACTGATGCCCTCTACGCGGACATGGGGTGCCCATGCCTGGGTTTAGGGACATCAAAGCAAGGAGAGGATAGGTTTGATATCCAAGGAGGCAAAGCAGCGTATCATCGAGGAGTTCAAGGTCCACGGGGCCGACACCGGATCCCCGGAGGTCCAGGTGGCCATACTGACCCACCGCATAAGGGAGCTCACGGAGCACATGAGGGAGCATCCGAAGGACTTCCACTCCCGGCGGGGCCTTCTCGCCATGGTGGGCAAGAGGCGCAAGCTCCTGGCCTACCTCAAGGAGAAGGACTTTGGCCGCTACAAGAACCTGGTCCAGCGTCTCGGGCTCCGGCACTGATCGGTTCTCTCATGGGGCGAGGCCACTCTGTGGCCTCGCCCTTTTTTTTGTGCTATGCTTAACCGTCATAGATGAAAGGGAAGATAGGGAGGATTATGAATGCACAAGGTTGTACAGTTGGAGTTAGGGGGCCGCGTCCTGTCCTTTGAGACCGGCAGGATGGCCAAGCAGGCCAACGGGGCGGTTTACGCCAGCTACGGGGAGACCGCCGTGCTGGTCACGTCGGTCATGTCCGAGAAGCCCAGGGAGGGGCTGGACTTCTTCCCCCTGCTGGTGGACTACGAAGAGAGGTTCTACTCCGCTGGCAAGATCCCCGGAGGGTTCATAAAGAGGGAGGGGAGACCCTCTGAGACCGCCATCCTGAGCGGGCGGATGGTGGATCGGTCCATAAGGTCCCTCTTCCCGGAGCACATGAGGAACGATGTCCACGTGGTGGCCACGGTCCTGTCGGTGGATCAGCACAATCCGCCGAACGTCCTGGCCATAAACGCCGCGTCCGCCGCCCTGGCCATATCGGACATCCCATGGGATGGCCCCATAGGTGCGGTGCGGATAGGATGCATAGACGGTCAGCTGCTGGTGAACCCCACGGAGCCCCAGATGGCGGAGAGCACCCTGGACCTGCTGGTGGCCGGTCACGACGGGGGAATAACCATGGTGGAGGCGGGGGCCAACGAGGTCTCCGAGGACCTGCTGGTGGACGCCATGGAGTTGGCCCACCAGGAGATAAGGCGCATAGTGGCCTTCATAAGGGACCTCCAGGCCCAGGTGGGGCTCAAGAAGGTGGAGATAGCCCCCCCCGCTCGGATCGATGAGATAGACGCCTGGATAGAGGCGGAGCTCAAGGAGGAGATATACAAGGCGGTCCAGATCCACCACAAGGTGGAGCGGAAGGACGCCCTGTCGGCCATAACCAAGAGGGCGGTGGAGCGCTTCGAGGAGTCCCACCCGGGTTGTGCCGGATACGTGGCCTCGGTGGTGGAGGAGTGGGTCAAGAAGGGGCTCCGCCGGCTCCTGCTGGACGAGGGCCGCAGGGCTGACGGCAGGGCCATGGACCAGTTGCGTCCCATCACCTGTGAGGTGGGGGTGCTCCCCAAGGTGCACGGTTCCGCCCTGTTCACCCGGGGTGAGACCCAGGCCCTGGCGGTCACCACCCTGGGCATGATGGGGGAGGACGACCAGATCCTGGACGGACTCAAGATAGACGAGCCCGCCAAGCGGTTCCTGCTGCACTACAACTTCCCCCCCTATTCGGTGGGGGAGGTGCGCCCCATGAGGGGGCCCGGCAGGAGGGAGATAGGCCATGGGGCCTTGGCGGAGAGGGCCCTTCGCCCCATGCTGCCCTCCGAGGATCAGTTCCCCTACGTGGTGCGGGTGGTGTCCGACATACTGGAGTCCAACGGATCCAGCTCCATGGCCAGCGTATGCGGCGGCAGCCTTTCCATGATGGATGCGGGAGTCCCCATAAAGAAGGCGGTGGCCGGGGTGGCCATGGGGCTCGTCACCGACGGATCCAGGGTTTGCATCCTCACCGATATCCAGGGTCTCGAGGACCACTACGGGGACATGGACTTCAAGGTGGCGGGCACCCGGGACGGGGTGACCGCCCTTCAGATGGACAATAAGGCGGGGGGCATCACCAGGGAGATCCTCAAGAGGGCCCTGGATCAGGCCCGGGATGGCCGGATGAGGATCCTGGACATAATGGACGGGGCCATAAGGTCCCCAAGGGATCAGATATCCCCCAACGCCCCCAGGATAATGACCATTACCATCGACCCGGATAAGATTCGGGACGTCATAGGCCCCGGTGGCAAGACCATAAGGTCCATAATCGCCCAGACGGGGGCCAAGGTGGACGTCCAGGACGACGGTCGGGTCTGCGTGGCGGCCCAGACCGAGGAGGCGGCCAGCCAGGCCATAAAGATCATATCGGACCTCACCCGGGAGGTTCAGGCTGGGGAGATCTTCGTGGGCCGCATCACCAGGATGCTGGGCTTCGGCTACTTCGTGGAGGTGCTGCCCGGCAAGGAGGGGTTGCTGCACGTGAGCGAGATAAGCTCCCACCACATACCCAAGATAGAGGACGCGTTCTCCATCGGTGACGAGGTCCTGGTGGTGGTCCGGGAGATCGACGACATGAACCGGATAAACCTCTCCCGCCGGCGCCTGATCGATCGCTACGACCAGCTGGCCAAGGACCCGGCGCTTGCTGCCCAGGTGGAGGTGGAGAGGGCCCGAGAGATCCGTTATGGGACCCTTAAGCCCGAAGGTGGATCCCCCAAGGGGCCCCAGGGGCGCAGGGACTCGGACAGGAGGCCCTCCGGCGGAGACAGGAGGGACAAGCACCACCGATGATCCGGATGGACATGACGGACGTTCTGGTCAAGATAAAGAGGGACCCCTCCGCCGCGGATCTGCCCCTGCCCAGCCAGGGGACGGTCCACGCCTCCGGGGTGGATCTCAGATCCAACGAGGAGGGGGTCCTGCAGCCCGGCGAGGTGAGGGCCTTTGGCACGGGACTTTCGGTGGAGATACCCCCGGGCTACGAGTTCCAGGTCCGCAGCAGGAGCGGCCTGGCGCTTAAGAACCGGGTGATGGTGCTCAACTCCCCCGGCACCGTGGACGCGGACTACCGGGGAGAGGTGAGGGTGATCCTGTATAACGCGGGGGCCCAGCCCTTTCAGGTTAGGAGGGGAGATCGGATTGCCCAGATGGTCCTGTGTCCGGTGCTGAGGCCCGTCTTCGTGGAGGTGGACTCCCTTAGCGGCACCGAGAGGGACTCAGGGGGGTTCGGAAGTACCGGGGTCAGATAGTGGCCCAGCCAGTTCCCGAACAAAGGCTAAGGGGGAGGTCCCACCTCCCCCTTAGCCTTTCATGTGAGATCCGGATCCGCTAGGCGGACCGCTTCCTCTCCTCCGCCTTCATGGCGGTCCAAAGACACCAGATGAACCCGCCGAACACCAGACCCAAGATTACAACCATAGTGACCTGCCACATAGCCTATCCCCCCTCTAGTCCTTGGGCTGGAGCTTGTACTTCATGGTGTCCGCAAGCCAGTTGTTGAGGAGGAAGAACACCGCGGCGGCGATGGCCCACTGGACGAACATGGTTCCGGGCGTGTAGGTGTACTTGGAGATGGGGAGGAACTTGTACCACTCACCCGGGTACCAGCTGATGGACTGCATGAGCCACCAGCCGAAGATTATCACGAACCACACGGGGAAGAGCTTGACCAGGCTCCACATCCACTCCGCCTTCACGTCCGAGCAGGGCTCGATCCACTCCACCCAGAGCTTCTTGACCCCCACCTTCATGGCGCCAATGGAGAAGAGGAGTCCCGATATGAGGAGCCCCACCCCCCAGACCCAGTCCTGGTTCTCGAAGAAGGTGTTGTCCATGGCAGAGGGGGCCCCGCACACAAGACAGGCGATGCCAATGGTCCAGGCGGCCTTCTTGCGGTCCCAGCCTGCGTCGGCCAGGATCCGGCACCCTAGTTCCATCATGGATATCTCGGAGCTCAGGGCCGCCATTATGAGAGCCAGGAAGAAGGCTATGGCCATTATCACGCCCCCCGGTATCTCGGCGAACAGCCTGGTCAGGTGGATGAAGGCTATGCCGTTGTTGCCAGACTTGACTGCCGCCATGGGATCCGGGGCGAAGGCGAATATGGTGGGGATAACGCATAGGGCTGCCAGGGATGCGGCGGTTGTGTCCGCAAAGGCGGTGGTAATGGAGTTGAGAAGTATGTCCTCCTTCTTGCTGGTGTAGACGTAGTAGGTCAGGAACAGCCCCCACCCGGCCCCGGTGGACCAGGCCACTTGGGTGAAGGCCTCCAGGTAGGTCTTTGCTCTGAAAACGTCATCGGCCCGCACGGTGAAGAGGTACTCCAGTCCCTTCCAGGAGTTGGGCAGGAAGTTTGCCCTGATGGCCAGGAAGATCAGGAGAATGAAGATGGAGGGGATCATTATCTTGTTGGCCCTCTCGAGGCCGTTCTGGACCCCCGCCAGACAGATGAATAGCGACATACCAACCGCTATGGCGAAGAAGAGAAGTCCCGCCATTGGGTCGTTGATGAAGGCCTTCCAGAGGGCTTCGGTATCGACCCCCGGCTTTATCACTCCGCTTACGGCGTAGAGGAAGTATCTTATGCACCAACCTATGACGACCGCGTAGTAGAACGTGATTGCGAGACAGACCCAGGCAATGAAGCCACCCACCCAGGTCCACTTCCTGCCCAGCATCTCCTTCCAGGAGCCGATGACCCCCATCCGGGCGGACTTGCCCCACACCGCCTCGGCGCAGAGGAGGGGTATGGCCCAAAGTATGAGGGCGAAGAAGTAGGCTATGTAGAACGCTCCGCCCCCGTTGGTGGCGGCCACCCGGGGGAAGCGCCAGATGTTGCCGGTCCCCACCGCCATGCCGATGGCGGCGAACACGAGTCCCCAACGACTAGACCATTGCTCATTCTGTCCCTTGATCTGTTCTGCCATGCTCCTTGACCTCCTTTTGTTGTGGTATGTCTCTTAGGAGAAGAGCAGATTAGCCCCCGTTTCACCCCCCCTCTCGATTTAAACAGGGATCTCTTGGACAGGATGACGCCCTGTCGGTTACGGAATACAGGATAATACATACCAACGTTCAGTGCAAGGCCAAAATTTGCGACTTTTATGCATTGATACGTATTACGTTACTTTTTGTTGCGAGCCTCATGGGGCCATGCCACTCGGGGCGTGATACAATTCAAACGAACATAGTTCGCATGGAGGGGCGTCAAGCTCCACCTTGATACGGAGGGGATCGCATGGCGGTTTTCGTTAGCGCTTCTGGCGATAGGTATGAGTCTTCGGGGCCGATCTCGGTGGGGGAGGCCCTTAAGGCGCTTGGGGTTTCACTGGATGGGGTGGTGGCCGCCCGGGTGGATGGGGTTCTGGTGGATCTCGGCGCCAACGTGGAGGGGGGGCAGCTGGAGCCCGTCCTGGGTTCCAGCGAGGAGGGGCTCGATATCCTGAGGCACTCGGCCTCTCATCTGATGGCCCAGGCGGTGATGCGTCTCTTCCCTGGGGCCAAGCTGGGCATCGGGCCATCCATCAAGGACGGCTTCTACTATGACATCCTCTTCCCGTCCCAGGTCACCGACGAGGATCTGCCCAGGATAGAGGAGGAGATGATGCGGATAGTCCGGGATGACCTGCCGGTGGAGCGGTTGGTCATGGGCCGAGACGAGGCCCTGGAGCTTTTCCGCTCCCGGGGGGAGGACTTCAAGCTGGAGCTCATATCGGAGATCCAGGACGACACCGTTTCGCTCTACCGGCAGGGGGAGTTCGTGGACCTCTGCAGGGGGCCCCATGTTCCCCGCACCGGGATGCTCAAACACGTCAAGCTCCTGTCCCTGGCGGGGGCCTACTGGCGGGGGGACGAGAAGAACGTGATGCTCACCCGCATATACGGCACCGCCTTCATGGACGGGGAGTCCCTTGGGGCATACCTGAATAGGCTGGAGGAGGCCCGTCAGAGGGACCACCGCAAGATAGGCCGGGAGATGGACCTCTTCAGCATTCAGCCCGAGGGGCCCGGGTTCCCCTTCTTCCACCCCAAGGGGATGGTGATCCTCAACGAGCTGGTGGACTTCTGGAAGAGGGAGCACAAACGGCGGGGGTACAACGAGATCCGGACCCCCCTCATCCTGGACAGGTCCCTGTGGGAGAGGTCTGGCCACTGGGATCACTACCGGGACAACATGTACTTCACTTCCATTGACGACAGGCCCTTCGCCATCAAGCCCATGAACTGTCCCGGAGGCATTCTGGTCTTTAAGAGCTCCACCCGGAGCTATAGGGACCTTCCCCTTCGCATGTCCGAGCTGGGGGTGGTCCATCGGCACGAGAGGTCCGGGGTGCTGCACGGCCTCATGCGGGTCCGGTGCTTCACCCAGGACGATGCCCACATCTACTGCACCCCCGACCAGGTGGGGGACGAGATAGCCGGGGTCATCGACCTCATGAAGTACGTCTACAGCCAGGTGTTCGGCTTTAACTATCGGGTGGAGCTGTCCACCCGGCCGGATAACTACATGGGCAGCCTGGAGCTGTGGAACCTGGCGGAGGAGAAGCTGAAGCAGACCCTGGAGGCCACCGGCACCGATTACAAGATCAACCCTGGGGACGGGGCTTTCTACGGGCCAAAGATCGACTTCCACCTGGAGGATTCCATAGGGAGGACCTGGCAGTGCGGCACCATACAGCTGGACTTCCAGATGCCCGAGAAGTTTGACGTATCCTATGTGGGGGCCGATGGGGCGGACCACCGGCCGGTGATGATCCACCGGACCGTCTTCGGAAGCCTGGAGAGGTTCCTGGGGATCCTCATCGAGCATTACGCGGGGGCCTTCCCCTTCTGGTTGGCACCGGTTCAGGTGAGGGTGCTTCCCGTGAAGCCCGAGTTTGAGGACAGGTCCCGCCAGGTTGAGGCGGCTCTCAAGTCCTGGGGGGTTAGGGTGGAGGTGGATGTGAGGGACGAGAAGCTGGGCAAGAAGATCCGGGACGCCCAGCTCTCCAAGGTTCCTTACATGATCGTCATAGGCGCCAAGGAAGCGGAGACCGGAGACGTTTCGGTCCGCCACAGGTCCGACGGCGACCTGGGGACCATGTCCATGGACGCCCTGAGGGACAGGCTCCAGGGGGAGTTCAAGCCCAGCTGATGGCGCTTGAAATGTTCCATGGTCTGTGATATGCTCCATCAGTCGGTTTCACCGCAAGATAGCAAGCAGAGGAGTTGACGCCCTCTCACCTGCCGACTTGAGTTGTCAGGTTGCCGCGAAGAAGTCAGTCGAGGCTGGGCGTACTCTGCCCGGCCTCTTTGCGTTGGACCGCCAGCAAATTTCCATCGGGAGGTGGCGTGCTATAAGCTTCAAGGATGATGAACCCCGCGTCAATTTGGAGATCCGGGCGGCGGAGGTGCTTCTGATCGACGATCAGAACGTGAAGGTGGGGGTGGTGCCCATCCAGGAGGCCCTCAGGATGGCTGAGGAGAGGGAGCTGGACCTGGTTGAGGTGGCCCCGCTGGCCAAGCCGCCGGTCTGCAAGATAATGGACTACGGCAAGTATCGGTTCCAGCAGCAGAAGAGGGACAAGGACGCCCGCAAGAAGCAGAAAAGCCAGGCCCTCAAGGAGATAAAGATGAGGCCCAAGATCGATGTCCACGACTACACCTTCAAGGTGAAGGCGGTAAGGTCCTTCCTGGAGGATGGGCATCGGGTGAAGGTCTCGGTCTTCTTCCGGGGACGTGAGATGGCCTTCTTGGATCGGGGGCGTGAGGTGCTTGACAGGGTCCGCAAGGACGTGGAGGACCTGGGCAAGGTTGAGATGGAGCCCAGGATGGAGGGGTCCTACATGAGGATGATGATAGCTCCGCTACTTCAGCAGGCCTCGAAGGACCAGGGGGGTTCTAAGTCCGCACGTCCGGTCTCGAAGGATAGCCGCAATTCCAATTCATTGGACCCTGGGTCCGACGAATCTTGAGGAGGGACTTAAATTGCCAAAGGTAAAGACCCATTCCGGGGCGAAGAAGCGATTCTCTGTGACCGGATCCGGCAAGCTGGTTTTCAAGAAGAGCGGCAGGAGCCACCTTCTGGAGTGCAAGAACGCCAAGCGGCGCCGCCGCCTCCGCAAGCAGGGGGTCCTCACCGGAACCATCGCAGAGAACATCAAGAAGATGATGCCCTACGCTTAAGGGACTTTAAGGAAGAGGTGAACTCTAGATGAGGGTAAAGGGCTCCAGCGCAAGCCGACGCAAGCAGAAGAAGCTCTACAACATAACTAAGGGCTTCTGGGGAAGGAAGAAGAACGTATACAGGAGGGCCAGGGAGGCGTACCTGCATGCCCTCTCCAAGGCCTACAGCGACCGCAGGGCCAAGAAGCGGGACTTCCGCAGGCTCTGGATAATAAGGATCAACGCCGCCGCCAGGATGCACGGCATGAGCTACAACTCCCTCATATCGGGTCTCAAGAAGGGCGGCATCTCCGTCAACCGCAAGATGTTGGCGGATCTGGCGGTCAACGACTCCGCCGCCTTCGGTGCCATCGTCGCAAAGGCCAAGGAGGCCCTGAGCCGCTAGGTCTGGATAGGAGCATGCGATCATATAGCTCGTTCAAGCCTGAGCTGTGGTTGGTCTACGGGTTCCTGTTGCTCATAGCGGCGGGAGCCCTTGCTCTTTGGGGGATCGGTGAGTTGGTGGGACGGCCTCTGGACCCCATAGACGCCCTCTTCACCGCCACCTCCGCGGTCTGCGTCACCGGCCTCTCGACCGTCGATGTGGGCACCGCCCTGCCCCTGCCGTCCCAACTGGTACTGCTGCTCCTGATCCAGCTTGGGGGGCTTGGGGTCATGGCGGCCACCACATCCTTCTACCTAATGTTGGGTGCCAAGGTGGGCTTCAAGGAACGCCTGGCTTGGGCGGAGAGCATGGGGCTTGACACCCCAAGGGGGGCCATCAGGCTCCTTCTACTGGTCATCCGGGTCTCCTTGATCGCCGAGACGGTCATGGCGGTGCCCCTCTTCGTGGGTTTCGCCAGGAGGGAGGGAGCGGTTAGGGGTGCCTACATGGCCATCTTCCACTCGATCAGCGCCTTCTGCAATGCGGGCTTCTCTCCCTACTCGGACAGCCTGGTCTCCTTCGCCACCGAGCCCCTGGTGATGCTCCCCATAACGGTCCTCATCGTGGTGGGGGGGCTTGGTTTCCCGGTGCTGGATGACGTCCTAAAGAGCGTGAGATCCCGACGATGGCGACCATCCAGCTACACCCGGGTGGTGCTCACCTTCACCCCGGTCCTCATCCTCCTTGGCTCCGTGGTCTTCCTGCTTGGGGAGATAAACGGGGTGCTTAGGGACATGCCCTGGCCCCATAAGCTGATCAACGCCCTTTTCATGAGCGTTACCCCCCGAACCGCTGGGTTCAACTCGGTTCCCCTGGGGAGGATGTCCGGGGTATCCCTCCTTTTCACCTCCTTTCTGATGTGGGTTGGGGCAAACCCCTCATCCACCGGTGGGGGAGTTAAGGTGACCACCTTTGCGGTGCTGTGGTCCTCTTGTACATCGGAGATAAGGGGCAGGTCGGACGTGTGCCTGGCCAGGCGACACGTGGACTGGCGAACCCAGAGGAAGGCCATCACGGTGGCGGTGCTGTATACTCTTGCCGTGTTCGTTGCGGTGTTCATGCTGGCTGTCTTCGAGCCCGAGGTGGACATATCCAGCCTGGTCTTCGAGGCCATATCCGCCATGGGCACCGTAGGTCTCTCGTTGGGGGTTACCCCTCACCTCTCCCCGGATGGGAAGATGGTTTTGATCTTCCTCATGTACTGGGGAAGGGTGGGGATAGTGACGTTCCTGTACTCCATATTCAGAAGGCATGAGCCGGGCAGGGTCTCCCTGCCCAACCTGGACATGCCAATAGGCTGAGGTGTTCATGGTTGAGCAAGAAGAAAACGGTCCTGGTAATAGGGCTTGGCAGGTTCGGACAGTCCTTGTGCCTTAGGCTGACCCAGATGGGGCACCGGGTCATAGGAGTGGACCGGGTCAAGGCCAGGGTGGAGGAGTTGGCGGAGGAGGTGGACTTCGTCGCCCAGATGGACGCCAGCGACGAGGAGGCCCTCCTCAAGGTGGGAGCCAAGGAAGTGGACCTGGCGGTGGTGGCCATCGGCGAGGGCCTTGAGGCCAGCGTGCTCGCCACCGCAATACTTAACGGGCTGGGAGTTCCAGTCTGGGCCAGGGCCATAAGCGACATCCACGCCAAGGTCCTGTCCGCCGTGGGGGCCTCCAAGGTCTTCTTCCCCGAGAGGGACATGGGGGCGGTGATGGCGGAGCAGATAGTACATCCCTGGATGAACTACTTTAGCCTTGGAGGGGATCCGGACATAACGATAACCTACGTGCTGGGCAAACGGCTGGCGGGGAAGTCGCTGAAGGATCTGGACCTTACCAAGAGACATGGGGTATTGGTATTATTTGCGGAGCGCCATGGCAAGAGATACGTCCCCCGGGGTGATACGGTCATCCTACAGGAGGACAAGCTCTGGATAGCGGGAGAGAACGATAACGTGACCAAGTTCATGGCTTGGTTGGGCATGGAAGGGTGATGGAGTTGGCGAACTTGGTTGAGGAGGCCCTGCGGCTCAAGGCGTCGCTGGAGGGGGAGCTGTCGTCCGCGGCGGACCTGGCGGCGGTGGAGGCCCTGATGGTCAAGTACCTGGGGAGGAAGGGGCTCATCACCTCCCTGATGAGATCCCTCGGAGGGGTGCCCCAGGAGGAGCGGCCCCGGGTGGGCAAGGAGCTGAACCTGGTGAAGGAGGCCTGCGATCAGGCGGTCAGGGATCGCATGCGGGAGATGGAGGTCCTCCGTCAGCGAATGGAGGAGGAGAGGAACGTGGTGGACATCTCCATCCCCCCATGCGGCAGGCCCTATGGCCGGTTTCACCCGGTGGCCCAGACCATGGAGGAGATAATCAAGGTCTTCGTCTCCCTGGGCTTCTCGGTGGCCACCGGCCCGGAGATAGAGACCGACTTCTACAACTTCGAGGCCCTCAACTTCAAGGCCCATCACCCCGCCAGGGACATGCAGGATACCTTCTTCCTGGAGGATCAGCGGCTACTGAGGACCCACACCTCCCCGGTGCAGGTGAGGTCAATGCTCTCCCTGGGGGCCCCCCTCAGGATAGTGATCCCCGGGAGGGTCTACAGGAGGGACAGCGATCCCACCCATTCCCCCATGTTCCATCAGGTGGAGGGACTGTTGCTGGACGAGGACGTGTCCGTGGCGGACCTGAAGGGCTGCCTCCAGGTCTTCGTGGACTCCATCTTCGGCCGCAAGCTCAAGTCCCGGTTTAGGGGGAGCTACTTCCCATTCACCGAGCCCTCCATGGAGATGGACGTGGAGTGCGTGGTCTGCAACGGGCAGGATCCCTCCTGCCGGGTCTGCAAGGGGACCGGTTGGCTGGAGATCCTGGGGGCCGGCATGGTGCACCCCAACGTGCTGAAGAGCGGAGGGGTGGATCCGGAGCGCTTCGGAGGCTTCGCCTGGGGCATGGGGGTGGACCGGATAGCCATGCTTAAGTACGGCCTATCGGATCTTAGGCCCCTCTTCGAAGCGGACCTTTTCTACCTTACGGGAGGTAACGGACGATGAAGGTTCACCTTGGTTGGCTCAAGGAGCTCTTGAGCCTCGAAGTTTCGTTGGATAGGCTCATGGATCGCCTCACCATGACCGGCACCGAGGTGGAGGAGGTCATATCCCCCGCCGGCGCCTCCGCCGGTATCCTGGTGGCCAAGGTGCTCTCGGTGGAGCCACACCCCAGCAGGGAGTCCCTCCGGATCGCCCGGGTGTTCGATGGCGAAAACCAGGCCCAGGTGGTCACCGGGGCCTCCAACGTGGAGGAGGGGCATCTCTATCCCTATGCACCCCCAGGAGCCAGGATATGGGACGGCACCCAGTTGGGGAGCAGGGCCTTCGATGGGGTAGAGAGCCAGGGCATGTTGCTCTCCTGCGAGGAGCTGGGACTGGAGGGGCTTGACTCCTCCGGGGGATTGCTTAAACTGCCGGAGGATGTGCCGGTCGGTGCCGACTTCATCTCCTGGGCGGGGCTTCACCTTCCGGTGCTGGACCTGTCCGTAACCCCCAACCGGGGTGACCTCTGCTCCATGCTCGGGGTCGCCAGGGAGGTCAAGGCCCTGCTCGGGGGAGAGCTTCTCCCCATAGAGATACCTTCCCCCACCGACGTGCTGGAGGACTGGAGTGACCGGTTCTCCCTGCGGGTGGATGATCCTGGTTGCTGGAAGTACCTGCTTGGGTATGCGGAAGGGGTCCGGATATGCGAATCCCCCTTCCACTCCAGACTCAGGCTCGTTTTGGCGGGCATGCGGCCGGTCAACAACGTGGTGGACGCCACCAACCTGGCCATGCTCCTCTTCGGCCACCCTCTTCACGCCTTCGATGCGGACCGGCTCAACGCCCCTTCCATAGAGGTCCGGCCCGCCAGGGAGGGGGAGGTGATCCGCACCTTGGATGGCAGGGACAGGGCACTTCAGCCCGAGGACCTTCTCATCTGCAGTGGAGGCGAACCGGTTGCCATCGCGGGGGTCATGGGAGGGGAGGACTCGGAGGTGCGGTCCGAGACGACCAGGATCCTCCTGGAGTCCGCGGTCTTCGATCCCGCCCGGGTAAGCCTCACCTCCCGGCGCCTTGGCATACCGAGCCAGGCGGCGTTCCGCTACAGCCGCGCCGTGGACTGGGCCGAGAGTCGGAGGGCCGCCCAGTATGCCCTGGCCCTTATGGCCTCCGATGGCGTCCGGGTGGGGGCGGGTTTCATATCTCACCGGGAGGACTTCTCCATCGATAGGGTTGTGAAACTTAGGACCTCCTCCCTTAGGCGGGTGCTTCTGATGGACTCCCTTGAGGAGGCCACGGAGGTCCTCGAGAGGCTGGGCTTCCAGGCCTGCTCGAACGAGGCGGGGGAGACGGCCTTCAAGGTGCCCTCCTGGAGGAGCGACGTGGAGGCTGAGGAGGACCTGGTAGAGGAGGTGGGCCGGGTTAGGGGCTACGAGGCGGTGAAACCCCGGATCCCCGGCGCCCTTAGGGGGAGGGGGATCATCCCCCAGGACCTGGAGAGGTGGCAGGAGATAAGGCGGGTGGCCATATCGAGGGGCTACGTGGAGGTTATGACCTACAGCTTCACCTCCCCGGAGGAGTTGCACCCCCTTGGGATAGACCCATCCCAGTGTCCCGCCATAGTGAACCCCATAAGCAGGGATCAGGTGATAATGCGACCCCTGATCCTGCCGGGCCTCATCAGGGGTCTTCGTAGCAACCTTAACTTCGGATGGAAGAGGCCGGTCCGTCTCTTCGAGTGGGGGACCGTGTTCCCCGCTAAGGACCGGGAGGCCCAGCACATGGCTGGCCTGGTCTACGTGGGCAAGGACAGGCGGTCCGTACACGGCCCCAGGGCCGAGGAGGACTTCTTCACCCTGAAGGGCGACGTGGAGGCCCTGTTGTCCTCCTGCGGTTTCCAGGTCCGGTGGGAGAGGGGAGAGGAGACTTTCGGCCACCGGGGGCAGACCGCCAGCGTGATGGTGGATGGGAGGAAGGTGGGCTTCCTTTGCCGACTCAAGCCCTCCATAGAGTCCCAGCTGGGGGTTGAGGAGGGGGCCTACGGGTTCGAGGTGGACCTATCCGCCCTGGAGGGGTGGCGTCTACCCCGGTTCGGAGGATCCGTCCGCTTCCCGTCGGTTAGCCGGGATGTGGCCATCATGGTGGAGGCCCACGTCCAGTCCGACCAGGTCAGACGGGACATAGAGTCCCTGGTGGACCGGTCCCTGGCGGAGGGGGTTGAGCTCTTCGACGTCTACGCCGGTAAGGGCATACCGGAGGGGCTCAAGAGCCTGGCTTTCTCGGTGGTCTACCGTCACCCGGATCGAACCCTCCGGGACGAGGAGGTGGACCATGTCCACAACGCCCTCAGGTCCGCCCTGGCGGAGAGGGGATACAAGCTTAGGTAGGGGGGAAGGAATATGCAGCAGTTCGATCAGATAGAGCGCATGTTGGACCGTCTGGGTGGGAGGCTCTCCACCCTTCAAAAGGAGCGTGACGCCGCCCAGGCTGAGTTGGCCAGCCTTAAGGGACAGCTCCAGGAGAAGGAGCTGGAGCTCATAAGGGTTAAGAAGGACATGCAGAGGACCATAGAGCAGCTGGAGAGGGAGAAGGTGAACCTTCAGAAGGAGCTCCAGCAGCAGGAGCAGAGGGTCTCCGAGCTCTTCGGCAAGATTAGATCCCTCCTGCCGGAGGACGGGTCTCCGAGGCCGGGGGTATAGCCTCAGCAGATGACGTCCAAGCGCCTTGCGCTCCTGATAGGGAAGAGGTCCTATCCAATAGTCACTTCCAGGGAGGAGGAGGTCCAGAGGGCGGCGGACCTGTTGAGGTCCGTGGTGGAGTCCCTGGACTCCTCCCTTAGTCAGGATGAGATGCTCTTCCTGGCCGCCATGACCCTATCGGGGGAGCTCATCAGGGTTGAGGACCGGCTGAGGGAGCTGGCCGGCGGGGAGGAGATCCCGTGAGTTTGGCCATGTCCGGGCTGGATTGGGGCATAGCCCTGGTGGGGCTCATATGGATAGCGAAGGGGTTCCTGAGGGGCTTCTCCCGGGAGGTGGCGTCCATGGCGGGTTGGGCCTTGGGGCTCTTCCTCTCGGTGGAGCTCTCGGATCATTTGGAGCCCCTGGTCATGAGCCTTGGGTTGGTGGAGAGCCCCTGGGCATGCAGGGCCCTGGCGGCGGTTGGGCTGTTGGTGTTCGCCCTTTTGGTGGCCCGCCTGGTCGGTGGGCTTTTGAGGGGCATCCTGCTGAAGGCCCACCTCTCCGCCCTCGATCGTTTGATGGGCGGGGCGGTTGGGTTGGCCAAGCTGGCCCTGCTGGTGGCGGTGTCCTTCGTGGTGGCCAACGCCCTCTCCCCGTTTCTCCCTCAGGGGTGGGAGGATAGGAGCCTGTTCATGAGGATGGCGGATCGGCATCGGGAGCTGATCTTGGGGGCGGTCTATCACCCGGAAGGGGAGGGACGCTGATCTGTTAAGGGGCGAGAATGGGAGGTTTTTGACGCTTGAGGTGTGACCCTAATACGTACCGGGTCCTGGAGATAGAGAAGGCCCTAGCCATCGTGGCCGGGAGGTGCAGGAGCGAACTCGGGGTGGCTAGGGCCTTTCGGTCGTCACCCGCCAGGGACGTGGAGTCCTTGAGGAGGCGGTTTGACCTTCTGAGGGCCTACAGCTCCGCGGTGGCCAGGCGTGGCGACTATCCGTGGGATCAGCGGGTTACCCCCATGGAGGGGTTGGTGAGGGACGCCAAGACCTATGGGTGGCTCAACGGGCAGGAGCTGGTGAAGGTGAGGAACAGCCTGATCCTATCCTCCCGGATAAAGGTCCGTCTCAAGGAGGACTGCTCCGAGTTTGAGGCCCTAAGGGACCTCCTCCGTCACTTCCCCGACTGGGAAGAGGAGCTGGGGCGCCTTGAGGTGTTGGACGAGGACGGGGCCCTCTACGATGGTGCGTCGACCAAGCTGAAGGAGCTGAGGTTCAAGGGCCGGGAGCTCCGGTCCCTGGCGCGCCAGCGGTGGAACGAGATCCTTTCAAACGGGTCCCTGGCCTCCATGTTGCAGGACCGGGTGCTGACCCTTCGGAACGGGCGGTTCTGTGCCTTGGTGAGGCTTGACATGGCGGGATCCTTCCCGGGGCTGGTGGTGGAGAGGTCCTCGTCGGGCAATAGCGTCTACGTGGAGCCCGCCCCCATTCTGCCCCTCAACAACCGGATGGCGGTTATAGCCGGGGAGGAGAGGGAGGAGGAGCAACGGATCCTCAGGGCCCTGACGGAGATGCTGCTCTCCCGGGAGGGGGCCCTTCTGGAGACCGACCGGGGGTTGGGCTACCTGGACCTATTGAACGCCCAGGTGGAGCTCCTGTCGGAGTCCTCATGGGTGGTGCCGGAGGTCTCCAACGACAGGTCCTTCAAGCTGAGGTCCGCAAGACACCCCCTGCTGGGGGAGAGGGCGGTGCCGCTGGACGTGTCCTGTGGGGAGCACGCCAGGATGATGGTCATAACCGGTCCCAACACGGGGGGCAAGACGGTGGCGCTGAAGACCGTTGGGGTCTGCGTCTACCTGTCGTGGCTCGGTTTCCCGGTGCCTTGTGCGGAGGGCACCGTGGTGGGGAACCTGGGGGAGCTGCTGGCGGACATAGGGGACGAGCAGAGCATCGAGCAGAACCTCTCCACCTTCAGCGGCCACATAAAGCAGCTCCGGTACATAGTGGAGAGCGCCACGGACCGGTCGCTGGTGCTTTTGGACGAGCTTGGGGCCGGCACGGACCCGGAGGAGGGATCCGCTCTCGGGGTGGCCATCCTGGAGTTCTTCCTCAGGAGGCGCTGTCTTCTCATGGCTACCACCCACTACAACAGGATAAAGCTCTTCGCCATGACCACCCCGGGGGTTGAGGCGGCCTCGATGGAGTTCGACTCCACCACCCTCCAGCCCACGTACAGGCTTCTGGTGGGCATACCTGGGAGCAGCAATGCCATACTCATAGCCGAGAGGCTTAAGCTGCCCCGGGAGGTGATTCAGCGGGCACGGGAGGAGATGGAGACCCGGTCGGACGGCACCGAGGCGCTTCTCAAGGGGCTTGAGGCCCGGAGGGCTGAGCTGGAGGAGCGGCTCCGGGAGGTGGAGGCATTGCGAGCCCATCTCCAGGAGAGGGAGAGGCTTTACGAGGAGAAGTACGGCCGGATCCTGTCGGACTCGGAGGGCATCATACGGGAGACCCGGGCCAAGGCCCAGGGGATAATAAAGCGAGCGGAGGAGGAGGCCAAGGCCCTTTTGAAGGAGCTTAGGGACAAGTCTCACGCGGAGGCCCAGAGGACCTACCAGCGGGATAGGGACAGGCTGAGGAAGTTGGGGCAGGCTGTTGAGGATCTGGGCAGGGACGTTATGGAGGCCTCTCCGCTGCCCGGCCCCCAGAGCCTGTCGGTGGGGGATCCGGTGGAGATAAGGGGTAGCGCGGTCAAGGGGGAGCTGGCCCAGGTGGATGGGGATCACGGGGTGGTGGTCTCTGGGCCCATGAGGATAAGGGTCCCGTTGAAGAAGCTGGTGAGGTCCTCGTCCCCGTTGCCGGTTCCCCAATCGAGGGTTCTGGTGTCCAGCCCGGAGAAGGTGTCCAGCTCCATAATGGTCAGGGGTATGACCCTGGACGAGGCCATGCCCATAGTGGAGAGGTACCTGGACCAGGCCTACAGGGCCGGTTACGGGGAGGTGGAGATAATCCACGGCCGGGGGGAGGGTATCCTAAGGAGGGCGGTCCACGACCTCTGCAGGCGGCTCCCCTTCGTGGAGTCCTTCCGCCTCGGAGGCCCCGGCGAAGGGGGGCACGGGGTCACCATCGTCAGGTTTGCAAGGTAAACATCGGAAGACGCCATTAAGGGTGTTGCACATTCCGGGGGATCATGGTAATATATGCATCGTAAAGCGTGTCCGTAGCTCAGCTGGATAGAGTGTTGGCCTCCGGAGCCAAAGGTCCCGGGTTCGAATCCCGGCGGGCACGCCATAGGACGCAAGGGGCCGCAAGGCCCCTTTTCTCTTTCCTTTTTCCACCGGCTTTCTGACCCCTAACCCCCCGACCGGTTCCTTTCAATCTGGAGCAGGAGCTCCTTCGTCTTGAGGCCTCCAGGAGCGGAGAAGCCGCCCAGGCTCCGCGCCCCCACCGCCCGGTGACAGGGGATCAGTATCAGTAGCGGGTTCCTTCTGCAGGCTCCCCCGACGGCCCTGGCCCCCCTTGGCATTCCCATGTCCCTGGCCAGCTCACCGTAGGTGGCGGTCCGCCCATAGGGGATCGAGATGAGACGCCTCCAGACCCGGACCTGGAATGGGGTGCCCAGTAGCCTCAGGGGCAGTGAGAACTCCCGCCGTTCCCCCGCAAAGTACTGCTTCAGCTGTAGGGCCGCGGAGCCAAGCACGGAGCCCGTGGGGGGTAGCGCCTCCTCGCCGGGGAGGGGGTTCGCAAGTCTTACGGACGTGATGGATCCACCCGATTCGGTGATCTCCAGGGTCCCCAGTGGGGTTTCAATGTGGCATTTTGACATCCTATCGGTGCTCATGATGGTGGCCTCCAGTTAAAAAAATATGAGCCAAAGGGCGCCCAGGGAGATGCTGGCCAGGGTTATGGGAATTCCGGATCGTAGATGTTCCAGGAAGGATATCCTGACCCGGCTGGAGGCCCCCTCCACCACTATGATGTTGGCGATGGAGCCCAGGATAGTCAGGTTGCCAGCGAAGGTGGAGCTCATGGCCAGGAGCAACCAGGCCCTCTCCCCTAGCCCCAGTCCCTGGATGAGGGGTTTGAAGAGCATGACCGCCGGCACGTTGCTGACCAGGTTGGAGAGGATCGTGGAGCTCCAGACGAGCCTCCAGCTTCCCCCCAACATCAGGGCCGCCTTGGACTCCAGCAGGGCGAAGGCGTTTGAGCGCTGAAAGGCCCCCATTATTATGAAGAGCCCCAGGAAGAGTAGCAGGAGCTTGAAGTCGATCATGGCGTAGACCTTGTCGGGCTTGACCCGCCGGGTGATGAGGAACGCGGAGGCCACCGCCATGGACACCACCTCTATGGGCATCCCCAGGAAGAAACCCCCAATGCACGCCAGGCTGAGGATGGAGAACTTGATGACCATCCACCGGTGGTAGACGAAGCCCCCCTCCTGGTGTCCCCTGGGGCTCCATCGGGACAGCTCATCCCGGTAGTTCAGCCGTATCACCAGATAGGTGACCGTGAGGCCCATTATGGTGGGGGGCAGCATCTTGATGAAGAAGCGGCCGTAGGATATGCCGGATGAGAGGCCTATGATCAGGTTCTGGGGGTTGCCTGTTATGGTCATGACGCTTCCGATGTTGGCCGCCATGCAGAGGGCTATGAGGTGGGGTCTGGGATCGGTGCCCATGGAGTAGGTAAGGCTCAGCACCACCGGGGTCAACATGAGGCAGATGGTGTCGTTTATGAACAGGGCGGAGAGTGCCCCCGCCACGGGGATCATCACCGCCAGCATGCCCTTTGGGGTGGTAACCAGCCGAAGCATCCTGGAGCAGAGGATGTTCACCGCCCCGGAGAGCCTGAAGTGGGCCACCAGCACCATAAGGCCGAAGAGGGTGGCCAAGGTCTTGTAGTCGATGGCTCCGTAGGCCTCCTCGGGGGACAGGATCCCCAGGAAGACCATCAGGGAGGCGCCGATTATGACCGCCCCGGTCCGATCTATCCTGAGCACCGGTGTTCCGCCTATGGCCAGCACAGTGTAGGACAGGAGGAATATGATCACAGAGGGTTCCAGCATGGGGAGGGCTCCTTTATAGTATGTAAAAAAATTAAACTGCAGTCCTTGCGTCCCCGGTCCGTTGTGGTATCCTTAGCTCCTGGATCTTAGCTTAGCAAGTAACATGCGGGACGGAAAGGGGATGGATCGTTGGAAATCAAGTCCATGAAGAAGGTAAAGAAGCTCAAAAAGCTAAAGCTTTACGGCTTCAACAACCTCACCAAGTCGTTGAGTTTCAACCTGTACGATATATGCTACGCCAAGACTCCGGAGCACCGGAACGCCTACATTAACTACATTGATGACGAGTACAACGCCACCCGACTGACCACCATCCTAACCGAAGTGGCCAACATAATCGGTGCCAACATCCTCAACGTGGCCTATCAGGACTACGATCCCCAGGGGGCCAGCGTGGCGCTCTTGATATCGGAGGAGAAGGTGGGGGAGAGCTCCATGGAAAGCTGCCCTGATCAGGATGGGGAGGAGAGCCCGGGCCCCCTTCCTCAGACCTACCTGGCCCACCTGGACAAGAGCCACATAACGGTTCACACCTACCCGGAGAGCCACCCGGACCGGGGGGTTTGCACCTTCCGGGCGGACATCGACGTGTCCACCTGTGGCAGGATATCTCCCTTGAAGGCCCTGAATTACCTGCTTCACACCTTCTCGCCGGACATCGCGATCATAGACTACCGGGTCAGGGGCTTCACCCGGGACATATCGGGGGAGAAGTTCTTCCTGGACCACAAGATAAACTCTATACAGAACTTCATATCCAAGGACACCCGGGAGTTGTATCAGTTTATCGACGTCAACATATACCAGGAGAACATATTCAACACCAAGATGATAATAAAGGATTTCGATCTGGATAACTACCTCTTCGGGACCGGCAAGAAATCCTTGCTCCCGGGGGAGAAGAAGCGCATAAAGCAGGAGATAAAGAAGGAGATGGCGGAGATCTTCGCGGGCCGCAATCTCCCGTCCTTCTAGGGGGTTCTCCGTGTCCTTCATGCGCGAGGCCCTGAGGGAGGCGGAGCTGGCCATGGAGGCCGGCGACGTGCCCGTGGGGGCCGTGGTGGTCATGAATGGTTTGGTGGTGGGCCGGGGGAGGAACGTTCGGGAGCTCACCGGTGATCCGCTGGGGCACGCGGAGATGGTGGCCATAAGGGACGCGTGCTCCGCCCTGGGCACCTGGCGCTTGGACGGGGCGTCCCTGTACGTTACGCTCGAGCCCTGCGTGATGTGCGCCGGGGCCATACTCCAGTGCCGCATATCCGAGGTGCACTTTGCCCTCCGGGATCCGAAGGCCGGGGCGGTGGGCTCCCTTTACGACGTCCTGCGGGACCCCAGGCAACCCTTTCGTTGCAGGGTCCACCAGGGGGAGATGCGGGATCGATCTGCGGCCCTGCTGCGGCGCTTCTTTGAGGGATTGAGGGGCGCTGGACAAGCCGTTGGGGTTTGAATATAATCTTCAACGTTTCGTCCCGGAGCGGAGGGGTGGCCGAGTGGTCGAAGGCGGGCGACTCGAAATCGTCTAGGCGGTGATGAGCCGTCTCGTGGGTTCAAATCCCACCCTCTCCGCCATTGCTTTAGTTTCCCCACTTCGGTGGGGTTTTTCTTTTTTAAGCCTTTGAGGTTAAGCTTCATTTCCCATCCAATGGATTTATTTTGACGGCACCCTGATTGAAGTTTCGCATCTTGGAACAAAGCTGAACGGCCCGATTTTTTGTTTTGCTCCCCTTTTCTGTCTGCCTGTATGCCAGTGGTTTTATTCTTTGATTCGATATTTGTGTTGACAGATTTTGTTGCTTGCCCTAATCTTCGGCTATATGGTTTCTAGAATGAAGGGGAGGTGTGTGATTTGCCAGAGGAAGCATCCAAGATGGAGGATAAGGCCAAAAAGCCTAGGAGGCCCCGCAGGAGCCCTGAGGAGATGCTTCAGGAGCTGGAGAGGAGGAAGGCTAAGCTAGAGAAGCGCCTCATAAAGAAAAATCATGAGGCCATACTCTCAATAGGGCACGCCTTTATTAAGGTGGTTGGGCTTGACCTGTCCGACCTGAGCCCCGCCGAGTCGGAGAGAATAGCCAAGGAGCCCGACTACGCCATGGTTTTCGTGAGGGATCGGATCAAGGGCGACGCCTAAGGCCCTTGGGGGAAAATATCATAGGGGACTTGAAATTTCTCCGGTAATTAGGTATCATCCCCTGCGTGATCGTTTCAGGGAGCGGAGAGGTGGCTGAGTGGTCGAAGGCGCTCGCCTGGAGAGCGAGTGGGCGGTATAAAAGCCGCCCCGAGGGTTCAAATCCCTCCCTCTCCGCCAGGAATTCACGGGGGCCTGGGGTCCCCGTTCTTCTTTACCTTGATCTAGAGATCCGCCCGCTTGGGGCCTCCATCGGGGCCTCGGGCCGGAGGTCTAGCCCCGTGCGGCGAAGCCTCGCGAACCCCGCCAGGTCCGGAAGGAAGCAACGGTAAGCGATAAGCTTCGGGTGCCACGGCAAGCTGGGCCTCCCGCCCGGGGTCCCGTTTCCCCTTTGTGGCTCCCGTTCTCATCTTAGGATGAGCCTTCAGGCTTAAGGATCTTACATGGAGGTGTGGATCGGTGAGGTACCACGTGCCGGCGGAGGTCAGAGACGTGGATGGCATCTTCGTCCCCTTCTACCTGGTGGAGGTGGAGTTCCTCTCCCGTCCCCTGTTGGGGAGGGCCAGCTACGTGAGGGCCCGGGGGCTGGTCCACGGAGTCTTCGGTAACGTGGTGCAGATGGATCCCCCGGATCTGGGCCTGTTGGACCCAGAGGAGCTGCCCGGCTGGGCTAGGGCCATGCCAGTCCTGGACTTCCGGGTGGATCCGGATCGGGCCGTTCGGGCGGTCTTGGACCGCATATCCCCCTCGTACAGCCTGATGGGACTGAAGTTGCCCACCGTCAGGGGTGGGCTAGAGGGCCGGGCCAACCCTTTCGAAGCCATGTATGTGGCCCGGGATAGGGTCCTGTGGGACCCATTCACCGGGGAGGCGTGCCAGGACCCGCTGATCCTGGGCGCCTTCAGTCTCGGCCGCCGGGTTCCAGGTCTATCAGGGTCTTGATCAGCCTCTCCAGCTCCTCCATCCTGGCGGGAGGCACGTCCGACGCCGCCTGGGCCACGCAGGTGCTCAGGTAGTTCTTGAGGACCGCTATGGAGGCGTTCTGCATGGCCTTCCGGGCCGCGTTGAGCTGTATGAGGATCTCGCTGCAGGGCTTCTCCTCCTCGATCATCTTCTGTATGCCTCTTATCTGCCCCTCCAGCCTCTTCAGGCGATTTAGGACCTCCCTCTTGCCGGAACTCTTCCGATCTTCCAAAACCCCGCGCCTCCTCGTGCTTTGATGCACTGAAGTATGCCCCGTATGGGTATATATCCTAAGCCCCCTGGCCTTGAAGGTCAACCTCCCCCGTGATATACTGCCCTCTGGCAATCCGCACACGGGCGGACCCCTTGGGTGTTGCCTTTTAGAAGGTTCCCGATGGGGATGATGTCCGTGGAGGTCAAAACGAGGAGGGAACGAGGACATGGCAGTGGTAAGCATGAAGCAGTTGCTGGAGTGCGGGGTGCACTTCGGCCACCAGACCAGGCGATGGAACCCGAAGATGAAGCCCTACATCTTCACCGAGAGGAACGGCATCTACATCATCGACCTACAGAAGACGGTGAAGGGGCTTGAGAGGGCCTACAGCTTTGTCCGGGAGGTTGCCAAGGAGGGGGGCAGCATGCTCTTCGTGGGCACCAAGAGGCAGGCTCAGGAGCCCATCCGGAACGAGGCCCTTCGTTGCGGGCAGTTCTACATCAACCAGCGCTGGCTGGGTGGTCTGCTCACCAACTTCGCCACCATACGCCGTCGGGTGAACCGCATGGTGGAGCTTCAGAAGATGGAGGCGGACGGCACCATCAACCGCTACCCCAAGAAGGAGATCATCCAGCTCCGCAAGGAGAGGGAGAAGCTGGAGAAGTACCTGTCGGGCATAAAGGACATGAGGGACGTGCCCGACGCGCTGTTCATCATCGATCCCCGGCGGGAGAACATAGCGATCCTGGAGGCCGCCAAGCTGGGTATCCCCGTGGTGGCCATCGTGGACACCAACTGTGACCCGGAGCTCATAACCTACCCCATACCCGGCAACGATGACGCCATAAGGGCCATCGAGCTCATCACGGGCCTCATGGCCAGCGCCTTCATCGAGGGCCGCCAGGGGGTGGACGGGATGGCTACCCCTCAGGCGGACCAGGAGGAGGCCGTCTCCGGCGCGGCTGAGGACGTGATCGAGATCCGGGAGAAGCTCCACGACGAGTATTCCGAGGTGGCGGAGACCCTGGTGGACCAGGAGCTCGAGGAGCGCAAGGGCTGGAAGGAGGCCTAGTGATGTCTGTGGATATGGAAGCGGTTAAGGAGCTTAGGGCCCGCACCGGCGCGGGCGTTCTGGACTGCAGGAAGGCGCTGGCGGAGTGCGGCGGTGACCTGGAGAAGGCGGTGGACTACCTTCGGGAGAAGGGTCTGGCCAAGGCGGCCAAGAAGGTGGGGCGTACCGCCGCCGAGGGTCTGGTGTTCAGCTACATCCACACCAACGGCAAGATCGGTGTCCTCCTGGAGCTGAACTGCGAGACCGACTTCGTGGCCAGGACCGACGAGTTCAAGAAGCTGGGGCACGAGATCGCCATGCACATAGCCGCCACGAACCCCCAGTACATCTCTCCCGAGGACGTTCCCGCCGAGGACCTGGAGCGGGAGAAGGAGATCTACCGCAAGCAGGCCATGGAGGAGGGCAAGCCGGCCCACATCGTGGACAAGATAGCCGAGGGCAGGGTCAACAAGTTCTACGAGGAGTCCTGCCTCCTGGAGCAGCCCTACGTGAGGGACCCGGACAAGAAGATAAAGGACCTGGTGATGGAGAACATCGCCAAGATAGGCGAGAACATCGTGGTCCGTCGATTCACCCGTTACGCCATATCGGAGTAGGGGAGACAGCTCAAGGGGCGAGGGGCGGACCCTCGCCTTTTTGTTGGGCTCAGGGGTTCTTGGGATTAGATTAAAGAGGTAGATCAGGAGGCTTGTCATGGGGCGATATGAGCGAGTTCTTCTTAAGCTTTCGGGGGAGATACTGGCCGGTAGCGGAGGTTTCGGGTTGGACTTGGAGGCGGTGACCAACATATGCTCCGAGATCGCTGAGGTGGCCCGGGAGGGCATCCAGGTGGCCATGGTGGTGGGCGGAGGCAACATAATGCGTGGTCAGCAGGCGGTCCAGAAGGGCATGGAGAGGTCCCAGGCGGACAACATGGGAATGTTGGCCACGGTCATAAACGCCTTGGCCCTCCAGGACTCCCTTGAGAGGATGGGCATAAGCACCCGGGTGCAGACCGCCATAGAGATGAGGCAGGTGGCGGAGCCCTTCATCCGTCGCAGGGCCATAAGGCACCTGGAGAAGGGCAGGATAGTCATCTTCGCTGCGGGCACCGGCTCCCCCTACTTCTCCACCGACACCGCCGCGGCGTTGAGGGCCTCCGAGATCGGTGCCTCCTGCCTCATGAAGGCCACCAAGGTGGACGGCATATATGACGACGACCCCCACAAGAATCCCAACGCCAAGCGCCTTCCGTTCGTCAGCTACCACGATGCCCTCACCATGGGGCTCAAGGTCATGGACGCCGCCGCCTTCGCCCTCTGCCAGGAGAACCGGATCCCCATCGTGGTCTTCGATGTACTCAAGAAAGGGAACCTGAGGGCCCTCCTGGTGGATGGAAGCCCGGTGGGATCCCTGGTATCATCTGAGCCAATGGATGACTAAGCCTCGAAGCCAACGGAAGGAGTGAGTTCCATGCCCCAGAACCAGATCAAGGAGATGAAGCAGAAGACCGAGAAGACCATCGAACACTTGAAGGGCACCCTTCTGGGGATACGTACCGGCAGGGCCCATCCCGCCTTGGTGGAGGAGATAAAGGTGGACTACTTCGGGACCATGACCCCCATAAAGCAGATGGGGACCGTAACTGTCCCGGAGCCCCGGCAGCTGGTGATAACCCCCTGGGACAAGTCTGCCCTTAAGGCCATAGAGAAGGCCATCCAGTCCTCCTCCCTGGGGGTCACCCCCAAGACTGACGGGGACTCGGTTAGGGTGGTGCTCCCGGAGCTCACCAAGGAGAGGCGCCAGGAGCTCTCGAAGCTGGTCAACAAGTACGCGGAGGAGGCCCGGGTGGCCATAAGGAACGTGCGCCGGGACGTGCTCGAGGCCTTCAAGAAGATGGAGAAGGCGGGAGAGATAAGCGAGGACGAGCACAAGAAGCTCCAGAAGGAGGTCCAGGATCACGTGGACGGGGCCATAAAGAAGGTGGACGCCCTGGCCCAGGAGAAGGAGAAGGAGATCCTCAACGACTGAGGCCTTCGCCGGTTGTATGGTTCGACAGAATGGAGGGGGGAGCTTCAGCTCCCCCCTCCAAGTTCACTATAGGGACGATAGGAAATCCTTGAGGCGGCTCATGCCCTCCTCGATCTCCTCCATGGAGTTGGAGTAGGAGAGCCTTATGTAACCCGGGGCGAAGAAGGACGAGCCGGGGACCGCAGCCACCCACTTCTCGTCCAGCAGCCTGGCGGAGAAGGCCTGATCGTCCGGCAGGGGGGACTTGGATATGTCAAGGAACACGTAGAAGGCCCCCTGGGGCACGTGGAAGGACACGTGGGGCATCCCATTGAGGAGCTCCACCATCCGGTCCCTCCTGGCCTCGAAGGCCCTACGCATGGACTCCACCGCCTCATCCCCGTCCCTTATGGCCCCCAGGGCGGCCCACTGGGCTATGGAGCTGGCGTTGGACAGCAGGTGCCCCTGGAGGGCGTTAACGTCCCCTATCCACTGGGAGGGGCCCAGAGCGTAGCCTATCCGCCATCCGGTCATTGCGTAGGCCTTGCTGGCCCCGTTGACGATCAGGGTCCTGTCTGCCAGATCCGGGGCCACCTGGAGGATGTTGACGTGCTTTGCCCCCCGGTAGACGAGCCGCTCGTACATCTCGTCGAAGATGATCCACAGGTCCCTCTCCCGGGCCACCTGGGCCAGCATGGAGAGGACATCCTGGTCCCACACTGCACCGGTGGGGTTGCAGGGGGTGTTTATTATCATCCCCTTGGTGTTGGGGGTAAGGGCCCTCATCACCGACTCCCGGGTGGGGACCAGGTTGGTGGACATGGTGTCCACCAGCACCTCCTTGCCCTCCGCGAGCCTTATCTGCTCCACGTAGCTGACCCAGGCGGGGGTGAAGAGCAGCACCTCATCCCCGGGGTCCACCACCACCTGGATCGCCTCGTAGAGGAGGGGCTTCCCGCCGCTGCCCACGGTTATCTGGGAGACCGGGTAGTCCAGCCCCATCCGGCTCCTGTAGTAGTCCCTAATGGCCTCCCTGAGCTCCGGGATCCCAGCCACCGGGGTGTAGTGGGTCTGCTGAGACCTTATGGCCTCGAGGGCGGCGTCGCAGGCCGCCTGGGGGCTCCCGAAGTCGGGCTCCCCGGCGGCGAAGGATATGACCTTCTTGCCCTCCATCTTGAGGGCCTTTGCCTTGTTGACCAGGCTCAGCGTGGCGGACGGCTGCATCCTCTGTGCCCTCAGGGATCGCTTCATCTTCACATCACTCCTTGGATATGTTGTCCCTGGATCATAAACAAACCCACGGTGACTTAGCAAGCTGACGGAAAAAGTTAAATATTTAGATGTTATGGTCCGGGGGCCTGTGGTAAAATAGCGATACCGAGCAGGATTGGAGGGATTGGGATGGACGTACGCTTTGTGGCCCGCAACGTTGAACTGCAGAATTCCGTCAAAGATCTAATGGAGAAGAAGCTGGGCAAGCTGGAGCGGTTCTTCGATCGCATCCTGGACACCCAGGTGGCCGTTGACTTCAAGAGGGGTATGTACGTCGTTGAGATTACCTCCAACATCAACGGCATGGTCATGAGGGGGGAGGATTACGCGCCGGATCTCCGGAAGGCCTTCGAGAAGTCCCTTAAGAACATAGAGCGCCAGGTGAAGCGCCACAAGGACATGCTGGTTGATCGCCTGCAACTGAAGACCAAGGACATATCCTTCGAGCTGGAGACCGAGCCTTTCCTGGCGGAGGAGGAGAAGCAGGAGGGCGGTGTCAACATAGTCAAGGTCAAGCGGTTCCCCGTGAGGGTCATGACCCCCGAGGAGGCGGCGCTCCAGATGGACCTGTTGGGACACAGCTTCTTCCTCTTCCGGGACGGGGACACGGGGGATCTCAACGTGGTCTACCGCCGCAAGGAGGGGGGCTACGGGGTCCTGAAGCCCGAGTAGCCTCGAAGTCACCTTTTTTGATGTAAGATTGCGGGGAGGGATCCGATCCCTCCCCTTTGCGTTTGTTAATCTGGGCTCGTTTATACCATAAAAGCTTTCATGGGGGAGTTAAAATGGCATCACCAAAGGGTTTCAACGTCCTGGATGGCCTAAATCCGAAGCAGGTGGAGGCGGTCACCTACTGTGATGGCAACCAGCTGATCCTGGCGGGGGCCGGGAGTGGCAAGACCAGGGTGTTGACCAGGAAGATAGCTTACCTAATAAGCCACAAGGGGGTCTCGCCTTCCAAGATCCTGGCGGTGACCTTCACCAACAAGGCGGCGGGGGAGATGCGGCAGCGGGTTGAGCGCCTCCTGGGGGGAGGCCTGCACGGCATAAGGATATGCACCTTCCATTCCTACGGGCTCAACTTCCTCAGGCGCAACGAGGAGATAATGCACCGGATGGGCTATGCCACCCCCCTGGTGGTGATCGACAGGTCCGATCAGAAGCGGCTTTTGAAGCTGCTCCTCAAGGAGAACAACGTGGACGAGAGGCGAGTGGACCCCTCCTGGCTCATGGAGGCCTTCTCCGCCGCCAAGGGGGAGGGGGACGGCAGCGCCTACTTCCGGGGGGAGGCCCAGAGGCTCTTCGAGGCCTACGAGGCCAAGATGAGGTCCCAGGGGGCCCTGGACTTCGACGACCTCATCCACTTGCCGCTGAAGATACTCTCCACCCACCGGGAGGCCCTGGAGAGAGAGCTGGAATCCATCGAATGGATCCTGGTGGACGAGTATCAGGACGTCAACCGCTCTCAGTACATGCTGCTCAAGAGGCTGTCATCCCGGGGGCAGCGGACCGTGGTGGTGGGGGATCCGGATCAGGCCATATACGGCTGGAGGGGGGCCGATGTGTCCATGATCCTCAACTTCGACAGGGACTTTCAGGGGGCCAAGGTGACGGTGCTGGAGCAGAACTACAGGTCCACGGGGCACATCCTGGAGGGGGCCAACTGCGTCATAGCCAGGAACTCCGATAGGCCCAAGAAGAACCTATGGACCGCCGCCAGCAGGGGGGAGAAGATCCGGATCCTCAAGGCCAGGAACGACGAGGAGGACTCCCGCTGCCTGGTGGACTGGATACTGGAGCTTCAGGGGGAGGGGTATGCCCTCAAGGACATGGCGATCCTCTACCGGGTGAACGCCTTGAGCCGGCTGTACGAACAGAGGCTGATAGAGGCGGGCATCCCGTACAGGGTCATAAGGGGGTTGGGCTTCTACGATCGCAAGGAGATCAAGGACGTGCTGGCCCTCATGCGGCTGGCCATCCAGCCCCGGGACCTGGTCTCCTTCGAGAGGATGGTGAACGTGCCCCAGAGGGGCATAGGGGCCAAGTCCACGGAGGCCCTATGGGCCTGGATGGGCCAGCTGGAGGCCCAGGACCCGGGAGAGTTCTGGCGGTCCGTCCTGGAGGGGGATGCTCCCCTTAAGGGCCGGGCCCGGGAGGGGATAAGGGCCCTGGCCCGGGGGATGCTTGGGATCCTGTCTCTCCGGGGCAACATAAGGCTGGCGGTGCGCTACATACTGGAGGAATACGGCTACGGGGAGCACCTGGAGAGGGAGGACCAGTCCACCTTCGAGGAGAGGCTTCAGAACGTGGAGGAGCTGATGTCGGTGTTGCCCGAGGGAAGCATAGATGACGTGCTATCCGAGGTGGCCCTGTTCTCCGATGCGGACGTGGCCTCCGGGGACGATCGGGTGAGCCTCCTCACCCTTCACGCCGCCAAGGGGCTTGAGTTCCCGGTGGTGTTCATGGTGGGGCTGGAGGAGGGGATCTTCCCCAACGCCAAGTGCAGGGAGGACAGGTCCCTTCTGGAGGAGGAGAGGCGGCTCTTCTACGTTGGGATGACCAGGGCCCAGGAGAGGCTCTTCCTATCTGGGGCCGCCAGGCGGGTCCTCTTCGGCAGCTTCATGATGAACCCCTTCTCCCGATTCCTATCGGAGATACCCTCCAGCTGCGTGGTGGAGGACGACAGGACCAAGGAGGTATCCGGCGTTGTTTACGGTGGCGCTAACAGGAGACGTTGGAGCTGGTAAGTCCACCCTCTTGTCCATGTTTGCCCGACTGGGGGCCAGGACCGTATCGGCGGACCTGGTGGCCAAGGGGCTCTGGGAGGATCCCCGGGTTCGTGGGGCCTTCGCGGACCGATGGGGGAGCGTGCCAATCAACCCAGACGGTACCCTGGATGTGGTTACCATATCCCGGCGGGTCTTCTCCGATGAGGGGGAGTACAGGTTCCTGTGTGCGGTCCTTCACCCCCTTACCTGGGAGGTGCTCCAGGGGATGGTGGGGCAGGACGGGATATGGGTCCTGGAGGTGCCCCTCCTCTTCGAGTCCGGCGTGCCCCATTGGATCGATGGGACCCTCTTCCTTGGATGTCCTCCCCAAGTGAGGCTCTCCCGGGTTATGGTCAGGGGCTGGGATCAGCGGGAGCTGGAGTCCCGGGAGAGGTGGTTGATGCGGTCGGAGGATAAGCGGCGGATGGCGGACTGGGTGATAGACAACCAGGGGTCCATGGAGGACCTGTGGGGCTCCGCGTTGAGGATCTACCAGGAGATGCGGCTCCTGAACTCTGTGGTGCTGGGCAACGTAACGTTCCCATCCGCCCATGAGGCCCTGGAATTCTCCCGCCGGATGGTGGAGTCGAAGCTTGCGGCTTGCTGCAGGGTGAGGGGGGTGGACAGCGTCTACCGATGGGAGGGGGAGGTCTACTCCGAGCCGGAGGCGGAGTTGGCCTTCAAGACCGTGGAGGGGGCCATCCCCGCCATAATGGATCTGCTCGGGTCTCACCCCTACGAAATGCCCGCCCTGTACTTCGAGAGGCCCCACCGTATGGGGATCCAGCTCCGCCGCTGGGTTGTCCAGAGCTGTTCCTCATGAGGCTCATAACCACCCACATAGGGGCCGACTTCGATTCCCTGGCCAGCATGTGGGCCGCCCTGAAGCTCTACGGCGACGGGGCCATGTGCTTCTCCGGCGCCGCATCCAGGAACGTAAGGGATTTCCTCAAGAGGAACCGATGGGCGCTGAACGTGCTGACGCCCAAGCAGGTGGACCCGGGGGCCATACGGAACCTGGTGGTGGTGGATGCCCGGTCCCTGGGCAGGATAGGTCCCTTCGCCCAGGTGGCCTTGGATCCGTCGGTGGAGGTCCACGTGTTCGACCATCATCCCCCGGTGGAGGACGAGATCCCCTCCAGCTTCAGCATCATAGAGAGGGCGGGCTCCACCACCACCATTCTGGCGGAGCGGCTCTTCGAGAGATCGGTGTTGCTGACCCCCTTCGATTGCACCCTTCTGGCCCTGGGCATATACGAGGACACCGGGGCCCTTACCTTTGGGGCCACCACCGAGCGGGAGTACGCGGTGGTGGCGGAGCTTCGTCGGCGGGGGGCGGATCTGGCGTCCATACCCACCTGGATAGAGCTCTCCTTCTCCGCCCTGGACCGGGAGCTGCTTGACCGGATGATAGAGGCCTGCCAGGACAGGTTCATCAAGGGATACCGGGTGGTCTCCTGCGCCATTGAGTTTCCCCGCTACGCGGAGGGGATAAGCCTCTTCGTCCATCGGATCATGGACTTCTTCGACGCGGACGTGGCCATAGCGGTGGTCACCATGGACCGTAGGACCTACGCGGTCATCCGAAGCAGAGAGGGCACTATCGACGCCAGATCCGCCATGGGGGACCTGCCAGCGGGAGGACACCCCCAGGCGGCAGCCGCGGCGGTTCCGAGGCAGGACCCGGAGGAGCTCCTGGGGCGCCTCATGAGGAACGTGGAGGGGATCCTTAGGCCCTCCATGTCGGTGGAGGACGCCATGTCCTCGCCGGTGATGGCGGTCCGGGAGGATCAGACGGTGGAGGAGGCCTACAGGCTGATGATCCGCTACGGGCACTCGGCGCTGCCGGTGGTCCTGGACGGGCATCTCCGGGGGATAATCACTCGGAAGGACCTGGACAAGGCCCAGCTTCACGGCCTTGGGGCCGTGCCGGTGCGGGAGTTCATGACCGAGAACGTCATATCCGTCAGTCCCAGGGCCCCCATATGGGAGGCCCACCGGCTCCTGGTGTCCCACAACGTGGGGCGCCTGCCGGTGGTGGATCGGGATGACCTGGTGGGCATAGTCACCAGGACGGACATGCTGAGGGCCCTCTACCCGTCCACCTCCGCGTCGGTGGGGCAGCCAGGTCCCCAGGTCCCCTGGGAGGAGGACGTATCGGCCCTCCTGGACCGGGTGCCCCAGGAGGTGGCCTCCAAGATAAGGCTGGTGACGGATGTAGGGGAGGGGATGGGGCTCAAGGTCTTCCTGGTGGGCGGCTTCGTCCGGGATCTCCTGCTAGGCAGGCCGAACGAGGACGTGGACATGGTATGCGAGGGTGACGCGGTGCCCCTGCTGGAGCGACTGTCCTCCATGGGGCTTCAGGTGTCGATCCATCGTCGCTACGGGACCGGAACGGTGCGGTTCCCGGACGGAAGGAAGCTGGATCTGGCCACCGCCAGGAGGGAGTTCTACGAGTACCCGGTGGCCCAGCCCAAGGTCCAGATGGACTCGCTGAAGCATGATCTGTACCGGCGGGACTTCTCCGTGAACGCCATGGCGGTATCCCTGAGTCCCCGGTGGGGGATGTTGGTGGACTACTTCGGCGGCCGGGGGGATCTGAACCGAGGACAGCTGAGGGTGCTTCACAACCTCAGCTTCGTGGAAGATCCCACCAGGATACTGCGGGGGGTTAGGCTCGAGGGCAGACTTGGCTTCCGGATGAGCCAGGACACGGAGCGTTTGGCGGCTAGCTGCGTAAAGGGTGGCATGCTGAGCCTCCTGTCGGGTCCCAAGCTGAGGAGCGAGCTGGAGCTCATATTCCGGGAGAGGAACCCTATCTGGGCGGTGGACAGGCTCTGTGGGCTGGGGGCTTGGGATGCCATGTTCCCCGGGGTCCCGCTGTCCATCGACGGCCTGAGGGCCCTGCGGAAGCTTGACGTGTTCGTTCGACGGCTGGGAAGGGACCTTCCACCCCTGGGGGAGGAGTCCTGGCTTGCCTTTTTGGGTGCCCTCCTGTATTTTGGAAACCCCTGGGGGGCCAGGAGCGCCATGGACAGGCTCTCCCTCTCCCCGAGGGAGCGGGGCGTCCTGGAGGGCATCTTGACCGGGCTCGGCACTCTGGAGACCGCCATAGGCGGCAAGGGGGACATCCGCTGGTCCTCCCTGTGCAGGGCCTTGGACGGCGTAAATCGGGTGGTCCTCTTCGCCTGGGCGGGCATAACCTCCCGTTGGAGGGTCAGGCGCCGGATCCTCTTGTACCTCACCAGGCTATGCAAGGTGAGCCCAATGCTCAGCGGCAGGGATCTCATAGATCTGGGGGTTCCCAAGGGGCCTGCGGTGGGGGCCATGTTGAGCCGTCTTCGGTTCGCCCGGCTGGACGGGGAGGTGGACACCCTGGAGGATGAGCGGGCATGGGTGCTCAAGAGGCTTGGGGACCTTTGACCTTTGATGTGGTGGCCTTAAAATTGGAGGTAGATGACTTGTACGGAGACTTGTCTTACCGGATAGCGGAGATCCTGTTGAGCGTGCCGGCGGTCCTATGGGCCATAACCTTTCACGAGTTCTGCCACGGTTATGTGGCCCATCTCCTGGGGGATCCTACCCCCAAGAGGTCCGGCAGGCTATCCCTTAACCCCCTTCACCATCTGGACCCGGTGGGGGCTCTCATGCTCCTCATCTTCCGCTTCGGCTGGGCCAAGCCGGTGCCAGTGGACTCCCGATACTTCAAGAACCCCTCCCGGGACCTGGTGCTGGTATCCCTTGCGGGGGCGGCGGGGAACTTCCTCACCGCCTGCCTGGTTGGGCTGTTGATCAAGGCCTTCCCCGCCTTCTTCCTGGGGAACTTCGCCCTGAGGCAGCTGATGTTGCTCATGGTGTTCATAAACATCGGCTTGGGGGTCTTCAACCTGTTGCCCATACCCCCCCTGGACGGTTCCAAGGTGCTTTACGTTCTGTTGCCCCCTCGGTGGCTCAACTCCTACTTCTGGCTGGAGAGGTACGGGGTCCTGATCATCTTGGGGTTGGTTATCACCGGCTTCCTACCCAGGATAATGTCCCCCATGGTCATGTTCCTGGCCTCCCTGGTCCTTTGAGGCAAGGATGAATTATAATAACATTACAAAACCAGGGGCTTTGGCCCCCTACGTTGAGGTGTTGTTCGTATGAAGGTTCTCATGTCCAACGATGATGGGATACTGGCTCCGGGTATACAGATAATGGCCAAGGTGTTGGCGGACCGGGGTATCCCGTGTGCGGTGGTGGCCCCCGACAGGGAGCGCAGCAGCATAGGTCACGCCATAACCCTGAACAGGCCCCTTAGGGTCTGGCACCTGGAGCCCGGTGTCTTCCCCCCCATGATGCCTGCCTACGCCTGCGATGGCACCCCCTCTGACTGCGTGGTCATAGGGGTTGAGGAGCTGGCCAAGGACGTGACCATGGTGATATCCGGCATAAACCGGGGTCCCAACCTGGGGGACGATCTCACCTACTCGGGCACGGTATCCGCCGCCATGGAGGGGCTCATCTTGGGTTACGACGCCATCGCGGTTTCCCTGGCCTGCAAGGGGACCGATCCGGCGGCCCATTACAGCACTGCCGCGGCGGTGGTGGTGGCCTTCCTGGACTGGTTCAAGCAGAACCACCGGCAGAAGGGGGTCCTTTACAACATAAACGTCCCCAACGTCCCCATAAGGAGCCTCAAGGGCATACTCCCCACCAAGAAGGGGACCCGCCTCTACCGGGACAAGGTCACCAAGTTCAGGGATCCCCAGGGCAGGGAGTGTTATTGGATGGGTGGAGTGCCCGAGGACCGGCTGGAGGAGGGAACCGACGTGTGGGCGGTGTCCAACGGCTACGCCTCGGTCACCCCGATTCACATGGACATGACCCATTACGACACGCTGAAGGAGATGAGCTCCGGGGGACTGGATCTCCTCTTCAACCGGGGTTGAAGAACGGCCCTTGACAACCGCGAAAAGGGGGTTATAATTCCCCCAACAGGTCAGATTGACCTGGGGTTCAGGGAGGAGGTGCGACGGTGATGTCCAAGGTCCTGATGCGACGACGAGGGGGTCTCTCTGGTTCCTTCATCAGCTCGATACGGGCGATGAAGGGGAGTGGTTCCTTTGCGTCCGACAGAGATGGGGCGTCACCGGCTGAGAGCGCCCCTCGGAATAGCTAGGAGTACCTCGTGCCCCTGAGCCTCCTCCCGAAGAAAGGCCCCGCCAGCGCGGCCAAGTAGGGGGGATCCCGATAACGATCGGGGTAAAGGGGTCGTCACAGGACGGCAAATTGGGTGGCACCGCGGGCTAGGAGGCCCGTCCCAAAGGGGACGGGCCTCCTTTTTATTAGGGAGTAATTTTAATTTTATAAGAATAAAAGAAGGGGGAAGTTTAAGATGACTTACAAGGGCAAGTTGGTGTTGGCGTACAGCGGCGGGCTGGATACCTCGGTGGCCATACCCTGGCTCAAGGAGCAGGGGTACGAGGTTATAACCTTCACCGCCGACGTGGGGCAGCCCATAGACCTGGAGGGGACCAAGGCCAAGGCCATCAAGTCCGGGGCCAGCAAGGCCTACATAGCGGACCTGAGGGAGGAGTTCGTGGAGGAGTTCGTGTGGAGATCCCTTAAGGCCAACGCCATGTACCAGGGCACCTACCCGCTCAACTCCGCCCTCTCCAGGCCCCTCATAGCCAGCCACCTGGTGAAGGTGGCGGAGGAGGAGGGGGCGGTGGCCATCGCCCACGGTTGCACCGGCAAGGGGCAGGATCAGGTGAGGATAGAGGTGTGCGCCAAGGCGCTCAACCCTGACATAGTGGTGGAGGCCCCGGTTAGGGACTGGCACTTCTCCAGGGACGAGGAGATAGAGTACGCGGAGAAGCACGGGATACCCATACCGGTCACCAAGTCCAGTCCATACAGCATCGACGAGAATCTGTGGGGTAGGTCCATAGAGTGCGGGATCCTGGAAGACCCGTGGGAGGAGGCCCCCAGCGACGCCTTCAAGATGACCGTGGACCCCTGGGACGCGCCGGATGAGCCGGTGACAATCGAGATAGGCTTTGAGAAGGGGCTGCCGGTATCCCTGAACGGAAAGCCCATGTCCGGCGTGGCCCTCATAGAGATGCTGAACCAAATAGCCGGCAAGGCCGGGGTGGGCAGGATCGACATGATAGAGGATCGTCTGGTGGGCTTCAAGAGCCGGGAGGTCTACGAGTGCCCCGGGGCGGTCACCCTGATAGGGGCCCATAAGGCGCTGGAGACCCTGACCTTGCCCAAGGAGGTCCTCAAGGCCAAGAGGGAACTGGAGGTCAAGTACGCGGAGCTAACCTACGAGGGCTATTGGTTCTCTCCCCTGAAGGACGCCATTGATGCCTTCATCGACAAGACCCAGGAGGTGGTTTCCGGGGTGGTCAAGGTCAGGCTCTTCAAGGGACAAGCCATGGTGGTGGGCATGAAGTCCCCCAACGCCCTCTACAGGGAGGACCTGGCCACCTACTCCCACGGCGACAAGTTCGACCACAAATCTGCGGTGGGCTTCATAACCGTCTGGGGGCTCCCCATAAAGACCTGGAGCCAGATGCACGGCAAGAAGTCCGATCAGGTTTCCAAGGCCATCGGGATGGAGTAGGGGACCTGGGAAAACAAGGGGGACTTGGTGCTCCAAGCCCCCCGTATTTTTATCTTAGGGACCTCATCATTGGGGTCCCCATAGGTCCCCCTGCCGGAGGCCCATCTGGACCATCCTCCGCCTCAACCGGTCAATGAAGCCCCCCTTATCCAGGATCCAATCGGGGGCCACCAGCCGGTCCCTCGGGGCGTCGGCGGTGAGGCGCTGCACTATCCCATCTGGGGGCATGTTCCTTAACGCCAATATCAGCTGTTCCATGTACTCCTCCTCCCCGACGGGGCTGAAGAGCCCCGCCCGGTACAGGCCATCCAGCTCGGATCCGGCCAGCACGTGTAGCGGGTGGAACTTGACCGCCCGGCCCCCCAGGTTGAAGACCGCCCTGGCGTCGTCGGCCAGATCGGAGACCTCCCCCATGGGTATGCCGCCGATCAGATGTGCACAAACCAGGACCCCGGGGATCGACGCCAGGGACGATACCGCCTCACGGGACGCATCGCCATGGTGTCCCCGCTTGAGCCACTCCAGCTTGCGGTCTCCCATGGTCTGGACCCCCACCTCCGCCCAGGTCTCGAGCCCCCGATCCACCAGCCGGGAGAGCATGCGGCGGAACTCCATAGGAACCTGGTCGGGCCTGATGCCGAAGGAGACCCCCACCACCGAGATCCCCAACTTGGATGCGGTCCCAATGGCCAGCTCCACGTCCCTCTCTAGGTCAGGGATCGGAGCGTTGGTGAAGCTGTAGCTCTGGAAGTAGAGGATCACCATTCGGGTTCCGGACCTTAAGATCCGCTCCCCCTTGATCCTGATCTGCTCCTCAAGGCGGATCCCCATCATGTGGGACCCGTCTCCGCCGCCCAGGGGGTCACAGAAGATGCATCCCCCTTCGCCTAAGGACCTCCTGTTAGGGCAGCCGGATCCGGTGTCCAACGTCAGCTTCCGGACCGGTCCTCCGTGCCGGCGGCGCAGGATCCCTGACCAGCCGTTCCAGAGGTCGTTTGGGTGGTTATTTATGGGGTTCACTCTCATCGAGGGTGGGGAGGCCCTCTTGGGCCAGCTCCAGGTTGGCCCTCCGGGTGTGCTCCCGGCTCTCCTCCCTCATCTCTTTGAGCCTATCCCGCACCGCATTGTCCTCCAGGGCGATGATCCTGGCGGCCAGGATGGCGGCGTTCTTGGCTCCGTCGACCCCCACCGACGCCACCGGAATCCCCGGTGGCATCTGGGATGTGGAGAGAAGGGCGTCGAGGCCCCCCATGACCCCTCCGCTCAAGGGGACCCCTATCACCGGAAGGTCCGTGTGGGCTGCCACCGCTCCGGGCAGGGCGGCGGAGAGCCCCGCCATGGCGATTATGACCTTGAATCCCCCCTCAATGGCCCCGTTGGCTATGGTGGACACCCTGTCAGGGTTCCTGTGGGCGGATGCCACGGTTACCCGGAACGGGATGCCAAGGGAGGCCAACACCTCACCACAGGCCTTGGCGTGTTTGGCGTCCGACTTTGACCCCAGCATTATCAGAACCTTGGTCATGTTTTAAACCTCCCCCATGGCCCTAAGGCCGATGTCACTCCTGTAAAAGCCCCCCTGAAGGTGGATCCGGCGGATCCGATCGTAGGCCCGCTCACGGGCCTCCTTCAGGTCCTCTCCGATCCCTACAGCGGTGAGCACCCTACCCCCGGAGCTCACAAGGCCGCCGGATTCGAGCCGGGTGCCGGAGTGGAACACCAGGGAGGTGCCATCGTCAAAGGGGTCCGCCCCCTGGATGTGCCTTCCGGTGATCGGCCTGGCAGGGTAGCCCTCGGACGCCAGGACCACCCCAAGGGCCGTCTTGTGGTCCTCAACGACCCGGTCCACGTCCAGCCTGCCATCCGCCGCCTTCCAGCACAGGCTGAGCCATTGGTCCCCTATGACCGGGACGGTGACCTGGGTCTCCGGATCCCCCATCCGTACGTTGTACTCAAGGACCCATATGGACCCGTCGTCCCTCACCATGAGACCCATGTAAAGGATGCCCCTGTACCGGATCCCCATGGCCTTGAGGCCCCTAAGGGTGGGCTCCAGGACCTCCCCTCGGATCTTGGAGAGCAGTTCCTCCCTCTCCCAGGGGACCGGACAGTAGGCCCCCATGCCGCCGGTGTTGGGCCCCCGGTCCCCCTCGTAGGCCCTCTTGTGGTCCTGGCTGAGGGGGAGGATAATCCCCCTGTCTCCGTCCACCATGGCCAGGGCGGTGATCTCGAAGCCCCCTATGTGGTCCTCTATGACCACCTTGGAGCCCGCATCGCCCAGGATCCCGCGCTCTATCAGGTCCTCACAGTAACGGATCGCCTCATCTAGGTCCTGGGTTATCAGGACCCCCTTTCCCGCCGCCAGCCCGTCTGCCTTGATGACATAGGGGGGCCGTCGGATCGAGAGGGCCCTACGGCACTCCCTCACATTGGAACAGACGTCGAACTGGGCGGTCCTCACCGAGTTGTCCGTCATGAAGGCCTTGGCGAAGGCCTTGCTTCCCTCCAGCTGGGCCCCCTTGGAGCCCGGGCCAAGGACCCGGATCCCCGCATCCAGCAGAGGATCCGCCACCCCGGCCACAAGGGGGGCCTCGGGTCCCACTATGACCAGGTCCACCCCCAAGTCCTTCGCCGCCTTGAGCACCTCAGGGGGATCGCAGATGTCCAATGGGACGGACCTGCCCACGTTGGACGTTCCCCCGTTTCCGGGGGCCATGAAGACCTCCTGGACCTGTGGGGACCTGGAGACCCCCCAGCCCATGGCGTGTTCCCTTCCTCCGGATCCTAGGATCATAACCCTCATGGGAAGATACCCCCCTCGGTCAGTGGCGGAAGGTTCTGGTGCCGCCCATGAACATGGACAACTCAAGCTCCAGGGCCCGATCTATCACGTCCCGGTCCCTCACGGAGCCCCCGGGCTGTATTATGGCCCCTACCCCTTTGGAGTGGGCCACCTCCACCGTGTCGGGGAAGGGGAGGAACGCGTCGGACGCCATGGCGGCCCCATGGGCCACATCCCCGGCCTTGCCGAGGGCGAAGGCGGCGGCGTCCACCCGGTTGGTGAATCCGCAGCCCAGCCCCAGTAGCCGTCCCCCCTTGGCCACGGCGATGGCGTTGCTCTTCGCCAGGGCGGCGCACTTCCATGCGAAAACCAGGTCATCCCACAGGTCAGGCCGCCTCTTTCCGTGCCAGGTCCCGTCCTCCTCCCTTGGGGGGACCGGGATGGGGTCCTCCTGGACCAGGGTCCCCAGCAGCGTGTCTCTCAGCATCACCTCCATACGAGGGGAGGTTGCCTCCACAAGCCTCAAGGAGCCCCGCCGGGATCTCAGGAGCTCCAGTGCCTCCGGGTGGAAGGAGGGGGCCAGTACCACCTCGAAGAACCGGTCCGCCAGGATCTCCGCCGCCTGAAGGTCCACCGGCCTGGTCAATCCCACTATGCCGCCGAAGGCGGAAACGGGGTCGCAGTCGATGGCGGACGCCAGCGCCTCCCCGATGGTGTCCCCCAGGGCCGCGCCGCAGGGGTTGGTGTGCTTGATTATCACCGCCGCGCAGGAGTCCCGGAAGAGAAGGATCCCCCGGAGCGCCGCGTCGCTGTCCAGGATGTTGTTGTAGGAGAGCTCCTTGCCCCCCAGGAGCCTGAAGGGGGGCTCCCCCAGCCTGTCCCATAGGCTGGCCTCCTGATAGGGATTCTCCCCGTAGCGAAGCCTCTGAACCCTCCATAGGGGAATGGCGGTCCTGGCTATGGAGGCGTCTTTCATGGGGGATCCGGTGCCGATCCGATCCGACAGGACCGCGGAGATGGTCCCGTCATAGGCGGCGGTGACCGAGAAGGCCTTCACCGCCAGCCTCTCCCGGGTCTTGGGGGACACGGCCCCCAGGCTGTCAAGTTCCGAGGCCACCGACTCGTAATCCGCCGGGTGGCACACCACCGCCACCCGGCGGTGGTTCTTGGCGGCGGCCCTTATGAGGGTAACCCCCCCTATGTCTATCTTCTCTATGAGCTCCTCAATGGGGGCTTGGGCCCTGGCGGCCTCCTCGAAGGGGTAGAGGGTGCAGACCACCAGGTCTATCCGGGGTACCTGGTGGGAGGCCGCCTCCTCCGAGTCCTCCGCCTCCCTGAAGAGGATGCCTCCCGCCACCTTGGGATGCAGGGTCTTCACCCTCCCGCCGAACAGGTGCGGGTAGCCGGTCACCTCCTCCACCTCGGTGACTTGGATGCCCAGGCTTCTTATGAACTTGGCGGTGCCGGAGCTGGATATTATGCGGTACCCCGCCCGGTCTATGGCCCTGACCAACCCCTCCAGGTTGGACTTGTCGTAGGCGGATACCATCGCGTACCTGGTCTGATCCATCACGATATACCTCCTGTCACCATGGGCGAAGTCTTAAGGATGCGAGGGAGAAGTCCCCCTCCTTTAGCCACCGGTCTATGGTGGCGGGGTAGAGCCGATGCTCCACCCGGTGGACCCTCTCCTCCAGGCTCTCCAGAGTGTCCCCCTCCAGGATCTCCACCGCCTCCTGGGCCAGGATGGGACCGTGATCCACCTGCTCGTCCACCAGGTGGACCGTTACCCCCGTGATCCGGACCCCGTAGAGGAAGGCGTCCCTTATCCCGCTTCGCCCCGGGAAGGAGGGTAGCAGGGAGGGGTGCAGGTTTATCACCTGTCCCCGGTGGCGTCCCACGAAGGGGGCGGAGAGGATCCTCATGAAGCCCGCCAGCACCAGGTGGCGCACCCGGTGGAGTTCCATGGCCCGGTCTATCTGGCACTCCGCCGCCTCCCTTCCCTTGGAATAGTCAAGGAAGACCGTGTCGAGCCCCTGGCCTGACGCCCAGACCATCCCGGGGCAGTCCGGCACGTCGGACCCGACGAAGCCGATCCGGGCGTTGAGGTCACCCCGGTCGATGGCCTCCTTGATGGCCATCAGGTTGGAACCCCTGCCGGATATGAGGACCCCTATGTTGGGCTTCATGTCCCGGAAACCCTCCCAATCACTATGAACTCCTCTCCGCACCGGGCAAGGGCATCCGCAACCTCTGGGAGGTGATCCGGCGACGCCACCAGGACGAAGCCGATGCCCAGGTTGAAGACCCGCCTCATCTCCTCCTCCTCTATGCCCAATTCTCGGAGGAGGCGGAAGATGAGGGGCCTGTCCCAGGAGGAGTAGTCCACCTGGGCCCTGAGTCCCCGGGGAATTATCCTGCTCACGTTGCCCTCGAGGCCGCCACCGGTTATGTGGGCCATCCCCTTCACCTTGCGGGTGGATAGGGCCTCCATGGCGGCCCTGACGTACAGCTTGGTGGGCCTTAAAAGCTCCTCCCCAAGGGGAAGCTGGAACCCCGGTTGGGGCTGTGTCAGGTCAAGCCGGGCCCGTTCCACCGCCAACCTAACCAGGCTGTACCCGTTGCTGTGGATCCCGGAGCTCCTTAGCCCCAGGAGCAGGTCCCCTTCCTCTATGTTCCCGCCGGTCACGATTTGGTCAATATCCACGATGCCAACCGCGAACCCCGCCAGGTCGAAGCCCTGAGGGGGGTATACCCAGGGCATCTCCGCAGTCTCCCCCCCCAGGAGGATGCACCCGGACTCCTCGCAGCTCTCCACGATGGACTCCAAGATGGGGGAGAGGGCCTCCACGTCCAGGGAACCGCACGCCACGTAGTCCAGGAAGAAGAGTGGTCGGGCTCCGCAGGTGACCAGGTCGTTTACGTTCATGGCCACCAGGTCCTGTCCGAGCCCCCTTAGGATCCCCAACCTCTTGGCCAGCTCCAGCTTGGTTCCTACCCCGTCGCAGCAGGCTGCGAGGGCCTTCCCGTTCCCGAGGTCATACAGGCCCGCGAAGCCCCCTATCCCGCTTATAACGTTCCTCCGCTGGGATGGGCGGCCCCCCAAAAGGCCCTTTATCCTCTCTACCCAGGCGTCCGCCGCCCAGAGGCTCACCCCAGCTCCCTCATAGGTCAATCCCATTGGCATCATCCTCCATGTACTCTCCGCTGAAACAGGCGGTGCAGAGCCTGCCCTCGGGGGCCCCTATGGCGTTCAAAAGGTCTTCCTGGGTTATGTAGGCCAGCGAGTCCGCTCCCACCTCTTCGGTCAGTTGGTCCAGGTCGAACCGGGCCGCCGCCAGCTCCTCCGACGAGGGGGTGTCGATGCCGTAGTAACATGGGAACCGGACCGGCGGGGACGCGATCCGAAGGTGCACCTTCGATGCCCCGGCGGATCTCATCAGGTTAACCACCCGGGAGGCGGTGGTGCCCCTCACTATGGAGTCGTCGATCACCACCACCTCCTTGCCGGATAGGACGCTGGGGTTGGGGTTGAGCTTCACCTTCACTCCCGCCTCCCTGACCCTCTGGGTGGGCTGGATGAAGGTCCTCCCCACGTACCGATTCCTGACTATGGCCATCTCGAAGGGACACCGGGCCTCCTCCGCGTATCCCAGGGCCGCCACGGTGCCGCTATCAGGCATGCCCGCCACCAGGTCAGCCTTCACAGGGCACCGCTTGGCGAGGCGTCGCCCCAGGTTCTTCCTGGCGTCGTAGACCGATATGCCGTCGATCACGCTGTCGGGTCGGGCGAAGTAGACGAACTCGAAGGAACAGAGGAAGCCCCTCCGGGGCTTAACCGGTATCCTAAGGGAGGACACGGAGCTACGATCCACCACGATGACCTCCCCGGGCTCCACGTCCCTTACCGGCCTGGCCCCCACCATGTCCAGGGCACAGCTTTCGGAGGAGAAGTACACCACCCCGTCCCTCTCCCCCATGATCAGGGGCCTGAACCCCCAGGGGTCCCGGGCTGCGATGAGCCGGTCCTCAAGGAGCACCACCAGGCTGAACGCCCCCCTTATCCTCCTGAGGGCGTCCATTAGGGCGTCCAGGGGCATCTTGTGGGATTGATGGGCCATGAGGTGAAGGATAACCTCCGTGTCCGACGTGGACTGGAAGATGGCTCCCCGGTCCTCCAGGTACCTCATGATCCCCCCGGAATTGGTCAGGTTGCCGTTGTGGGCTATGGCCACGGGTCCCTTGGCATAGTTTATGGTCAGGGGCTGGGCGTTCTGAAGTATGGAGTCCCCGCAGGTGGAGTAGCGCACGTGACCTATGGCGGCCCGGGCTGGTATGGAGGACACCATGCCCTGGGATATGGCGTTGTGGACCAGCCCCATGCCCTTTATGGACCTGGCAACCCCCCCCTCTATCCACGACAGGCCCGCGGACTCCTGCCCCCTGTGCTGCAGGGCGAAGAGCCCCAGGTATATGTCCTCCAGTACCGGCCTGCCATCCCTGGAGAAGGCGCCGAAGACCCCGCACATCAGCCCCTCACCCCCCGGAGGGATCCCAGGTCCGATAGGTTAAGCTGGCAACCCCCTAGATCCAGCGTGGCCCTTCCCGTTACCACCCCAATGGGCCGGAACTCGAAGCCGCTCCATATCCCGGCCAGCTCCCGTACCCTTTGGGGCTCCACGAAGTAGATGGCCATTGGCCCCCCTTCTCCGAAGAGGTAACCCTCGGGAGAGGGCCAGTCGATGTCTAAGCGGGCCCCCAGACTCAGGGGGGCCAGGGACTTGACCAGAGACGACAGCCACCCTCCCCGGGTGACCGGCCTCCCGGCCAGGCACAGGCCAGATCTGGCGGTCCTCATGGCGTTCCCGATGAAACGCCTCTCGAGATCGGGGGCGAATGCGATCTCGGAGCCCCCGGGGCCGAACAGGCTGCCGTAGAGGCTGCCCACGGTGCCCGAGCTGGACCCCACAAGGCATATGGCTGCCCCCTCCGGGATCTCATTGGGCTTGAGCCACCCCTCACCCTGGGGGACCAGCCCAACGGATACTATGAGCGGGGAGGGCATGATCCTGGAGGAGGGGCTCTCGTTGTAGAGGCTCACGTTGCCGGACACCACGGGGCAGTCCAGCTCCCGGGCGGCCCAGGCCAGGCCCTCCACGGATCTCTGAAGCTCCCAGTACTGATGAGACACCTCTGGGGAGGGGAAGTTCAGACAGTTGGTCATGCCCATGGCTTCCGCCCCCGCCACCCCCAGAGCCCTAAGCGTGGAGGCCGCCACCAGGGCGGTGCCGTTGAACGGGTCCTCCTGGCACATCCATGGGTTGGCCTCCATGGAGCAGACCAGGGTCCCCACATCCCTCATCCAGAGGGCGCTTACCGGATTCCCGGGGCCCAGGACGGTCCTCAGCTGCACCATGGAGTCGTACTGCTCGTATATCCAGGAGTGGTCCATCAGGCTTCGCTGGGATAGGAGGGATCGTAGGCGGTCCGCCGCATCCTGGGAGGAGAGGAGTTCCTCATCCCTCCTCGGACGGGGTCGGGTTGGTGGGGCGGAGGGCCAGTCCTTGGCGGGAGAGTCGCCCCCCAGGATGCTCACCGGAAGCTGGGCGATAAGCCGCTGATCCCTGAACACCCGGTAAACCCCCGTGTCCGTGATCTCCCCCACGTCCGCCCACTCGAGGCCCCACTTCTCCGCCGTGGCGGAGAGCCTGGGCAGATCCTCGGGAAGGCAGATGATGAGCATCCTCTCCTGGGACTCGGATAGGAAGATCTCCCAGGGCTCCATTTCCTCCCGGAGGGGGATCCTGTCGCAGTGGATGTCTATGCCGTTGCCGCTCTTGTGGGCCACCTCGCTGGAGGAGGACAGGAGCCCCGCGGCCCCCATATCCTGCATGGCCTGGATGACCCCCTGGTTCAGGAGCTCGAGGCAGGCCTCTATGAGTAGCTTTTCGTAGAACGGGTCCCCTATCTGGATCTGGGGCTTGTTGGAGGCCCCGTGGTCCTTGAGCTCCGTGGAGGCGAAGGAGGCGCCGGCGATGCCGTCCCTTCCCGTCCTGGCCCCCAACACCACCACCCTCATGCCGGGACGGGCGGTCTTGCTGCTGCAGAGCCTGTCCAGCTCCACTACCCCGGCGCAGAAGGCGTTAACCAGCGGGTTGTCCTCGTAACAGGGGTCGTATATGGTGAGGCCCCCCACGGTGGGGACCCCCACCGCGTTCCCGTAGCCCCCTATGCCCTCCACCACCTTCTCCCGGATGTGCTTGGCCTTGGGCGAGTCGGAGTCCCCGAAGAATAGGCCGTCCATGGACATGATGGGCCTGGCCCCCATGGCCAGTATGTCCCTTATTATGCCCCCCACACCGGTGGCGGCACCCTCGTAGGGGGACACCGCCGAGGGGTGGTTGTGGCTCTCCACCTTGAATGCGAGGCCCAGACGATCGGAGAGCCTTACTATCCCCGCGTTCTCCCCTTCGCCCCCCACCACGTGTCTTCCCTCTTTGGGCAACTTGGCCAGTAGCTTCCTGGTGGACTTGTAGCTGCAGTGCTCGGACCACATGACCCCCACCATTCGGAGTTCCAGCTCGTTGGGCTCCCGTCCCAGGACGCCCTTGAGGTGTTCCCATTCCTGCCTGTCCAGCCCCACCTGCTCTGGGTTCATATCAAGCCCGCCTCCTCAATCCACCTTTCCACGGACCTCCAAAGGGTGGTCCCGAAGGAGTCCCCTATCTCCGCCAGGGTTGCCCTCTCCGGGTGGGGCATCATGCCAAGCACGTTCCCCTCCCGGCTGATTATCCCCGCGATCCGGTTCAGGGCCCCGTTAGGGGCCTCACAGGGGGTTCCATCCGGGGCACAGTAGCGGAACACCACCCGGTTGGATCCCTCCAACTCATCCAGGTCCTCCTGGGGGAGGAAGAACATCCCGTCCCGGTGGGCTATTGGGAACTGGACCACCTGCCCTTCCACGAATAGGTTGGTGAAGGGGGTGTTGGTCCGCTCGACCCTCACGTGGCATCGCCGGCAGATGAACCGCTGATCCCGGTTGGTCAGCAGAGCTCCCTTGAGGAGCCCCGATTCGGTTAGGATCTGGAAGCCGTTGCATATGCCGAGCACCAGGCCGCCCTTGCGGGCGTGTTCCACCACCGCCCCCATGATGGGGCTCTTGGCGGCCATGGCGCCGGGCCTTAGGTAGTCTCCGTAGGAGAAGCCCCCGGGGAGGACCACCAGGTGACACTTGGGCAGGCTGCCCTCCCGGTGCCAAACCATCTGGACCTTGGCCCCCACGCTCTCCAGTGCCACCCTAACGTCCCCGTCGCAGTTGCTCCCCGGGAAGGTTACCACCGCCGCCATCATAGAGATAGGTCACCCTCCTTCAGGGAGAAGTCCTCGATGAGCTCGTTGGCCAACAGCTCCTGACAGATCCGCCTGGCGGTGGAGAGGGCGGACGCCTGGTCCTCCGCCTCTATGCTTAGCCTTACGAAGCGTCCTACCGACACGTCCCTAACGGAGCGGAAGCCCATATCCACTAGGGTGCCCATGACCGCCCTCCCCTGGGTGTCCAGGACCCCCCTCTTTGGGAAGATCAGGGCCGATATCTGATAGTTCATCCCTCATGCCTCCTTTGGCTCCGAGAGCCTCTTCCATATTTCCTCGTAGGCCTCAAGGACCCTGCCAAGGTCGTTCCGGAAGCGGTCCTTGTCCAACCTGTCGTTGGTGGCCTTGTCCCACAGCCTGCAGGTGTCAGGGGATATCTCGTCCGCCAGGATGATCCGGCCATCCTTGGTCCTTCCGAACTCCAGCTTGAAGTCCACCAGGGTGACCCCCACCTGCTCGAACATCTCCCCCAGGAGCTGGTTCACCTTCAAGGCCATGGACTTGACCTGGTCTAGCTCCTCCTGGGTGGCCCATCCGAAGAGGACCGCGTGGTCCTCGGTTATGATGGGGTCCCCCAGGGCGTCGTCCTTGTAGCAGAGCTCCACCAGGGGCCTTGGTAGCGGGAGCCCCTCCTTGACGCCGAGCCTCTTGCATATGGAGCCCGCGGTGATGTTTCGCACCACCACCTCGATTGGTAGTATGGTAACCCTTAGGACCTCCTGGTGGGTATCGTCTATCACCCGGACGAAGTGGTTGTCGACCCCCCTGTCCTTGAGGTACTGGAAGATGACGGAGCTTATCACGTTGTTGAGCCGCCCCTTGCCCTCCATGGATGCCACTTTCTGGGCGTTGAAGGCGGTGAGGCTGTCCTTGTACTCCACCACTAGCCTGCCTGGGTCGTCGGTGAGGAACATCCGCTTGGCCTTGCCCTCGTACACCATTTCTCCCTTGCTCACCTGTAACACCTCCTATATTGCTAACATTTAAGCCCAACAAGAGATAAATGTCAACAATAACCTCCCCATATCCTTGGTGCCTCCGCTTGGGTAGGGGTTTCTCTGGTAAAATCAGTTGGCATGTATAAAAGGTCGCGGAGGGGAGTTTGAAAGAGTTGGATCGGATGGAGCACATAAGGAACTTCAGCATCATAGCCCACGTGGACCACGGCAAGTCCACCCTGGCGGACCGGCTTCTGGAGGCCACCGGAACGGTGGACAAGCGCTCCATGAAGGACCAGGTGCTGGATTCCCTGGAGCTGGAGAGGGAGAGGGGCATAACCATAAAGCTGGTGCCCGTAAGGATGAACTACCGGGCCCAGGACGGGAACGAGTACGTGCTCAACCTGATCGACACCCCGGGACATGTGGACTTCAGCTACGAGGTGTCCAGGTCCCTGGCGGCATGCGAGGGGGCGGTGCTGGTGGTGGACGCCTCCCAGGGGGTGGAGGCCCAGACGGTGGCCAACGCATACCTGGCGGTGGACCAGGGGCTGGAGCTCCTGCCGGTGCTCAACAAGATAGACCTGCCGTCCGCCCAGCCCGACAGGGTAGCCAAGGAGATAGAGGAGATAGTGGGAATAGACACCTCGGATGTCATCCTGGCCAGCGCCAAGGAGGGCAAGGGGATCCAAGAGATCCTTGAGGCGGTGGTGAAGAAGATCCCATGCCCCAAGGGGGACCCGGATGCCCCCCTGCAGGCCCTGGTGTTCGACTCGGTGTACGACAACTATAGGGGCGTGGTCTGCTACGTCCGGGTGGTGAACGGGGTGATCCGTCCCGGTCAGAAGGTGATGCTCATGTCCACCTCCTCCACCTACGAGGTGGAGGAGGTGGGGGTGTTCAGGCCCGGCATGAGTCGGGTTGACCAGCTGGGCCCCGGAGAGGTGGGCTACTTCATCTGCGGCATAAAGAACATAGCGGAGGCCCGGGTGGGGGACACGGTGACCGACGCACTAAGGCCCTGCGAGGAGCCCCTGCCGGGCTACCGGAAGGTCAAGCCCGTGGTCTTCTGCGGCTTCTACCCCATCGAGAGGGAGGAGATAAACCAGTTGCGAGAGGCGCTGGAGAAGCTCCAGCTGAACGACTCCGCAATCACCTTCGAGCCCGAGACCTCCACCGCCCTTGGGTTCGGTTTCCGCTGTGGCTTCCTGGGGCTGCTGCACATGGACATAGCCAAGGAGAGGCTGTTGAGGGAGTTTGGGGTGGAGCTGGTGGCCACCGCCCCCAACGTGGTCTATCAAATCGAGATGGCGGACGGGTCGGTGATCGAGGCCCACAAGCCCTCGGACTTCCCCGATCAGTCCAAGATCAAGGAGATACGGGAGCCCTTCATAAGGTGCACCATATTCCTCCCCGAGGGGTTCGTGGGGCCCGCTATGCAGCTCTGCCAGGAGCGCCGAGGGATCTACGTGAGCCTGGAGTACCTGAGCCCCGAGAGGGTCAGGCTCATATACGATCTGCCCCTGGCGGAGTTCATAATGGACTTCCACGATCGGCTTAAGTCCGTCACCAGGGGCTATGCATCCCTGGACTACGAGCACCTGGGCTTCAGGCCCTCACAGCTGGTGAAGGTGGACATCCTTATAAACGAGGAGCCCATCGACGCCTTCTCGTTCATATGTCACCAGGACGCGGCTTACCACCGGGGGCATGCGGTGGCCACCAAGCTGAAGGAGCTGATACCCAGGCAGCTCTTCGAGGTGCCCATCCAGGCCGCCATAGGAAAGAGGGTCATAGTGAGGACCAACATAAAGGCGGTGCGAAAGGATGTGCTGGCCAAGTGCTACGGCGGAGACGTAACCCGCAAGAGGAAGCTGCTGGAGAAGCAGAAGGAGGGCAAGAAGAGGATGAAGCAGATAGGCCGGGTATCCATTCCTCAGGAGGCCTTCCTGGCCTTCATGGACGTCTCGGGGGGCGACAAGGACTGATAACCACGCCGGCCAACCCTGGGGCGGGCCCCATGGGGGAGAGGGGGATCTCCATCTACGTGCACGTGCCCTTCTGCACCAGGAAGTGCCTCTACTGCTCATTTCCCAGCGCCCCCATGGGGAAGGGGGACCAGGAGGCCTACCTGGAGGGGCTATCCAAGGAGATGGGATCCTGGTCCCGCCAGCTACGAAGGCCCCGGGTGCACACCATCTACTTCGGGGGTGGCACCCCATCCAAGCTCTCCCCCGGCGGCTGGGAGAGGCTTATGGGGGACCTGGGCCAGTCCTTCGATCTTTCTGGTGTGAGGGAGATCACCTTTGAGGCCAACCCGGAGAGCTTGGGGGTGGACCTGCTTAAGTGCTGGACCGAAGTTTCCCCCGGCCCACTCCGGGTCAGCCTGGGGGTTCAGAGCTTCCTCGACCGGGAGCTCCGGCGGCTGGGCAGGGTGCACACCGCCTCCGACGCGGTCCGGGCCTCCGAGATGGTTCTCCGGGCGGGGATCCCCTTGAGCGTGGACCTCATGTTCAGGCTGCCGGGCCAGTCCCTACGGGACTTCTCCTACAGCCTCAAGATGGCGGTGGGGCTGGGGGTGGATCACCTATCCGCCTACGAGCTTACGGTGGAGGAGGGCACCCCCTTTGGGGATATGGATCTGGAGCTTCCCCCCGACGGCTACGGGTTCTATCGTTACCTTCAGTGGTACCTGGACCGCAGGAGGTTCGTGCAGTACGAGGTGTCCAACTTCGCCCGTCCCGGCGCCTTCAGGGTTCACAACCTAAGGTACTGGCTCGGTGGGGACTTCCTGGGGTTGGGACCCGGGGCCTGGAGCTGCATTGGGGAGGCCAGATACGGGAACCACCCCTCCCTTGGGGGATGGCTTCGGTTGGTGGAGGCCTCAGGCAGGGGGACCTGCTGCGGTGAGATCCTGGAGGGGGCCCGCCGCAGGGCGGAGCGGGCCATACTGGCCCTGAGGACCTCTTTCGGATGGGCCCCGGAGGGGAGGGACGACCCATTGGCCTGCCGCCTGGAGCCACTGATGGGTGATCTGGTGGCCCTCCAGGGGGGGCGATACGTGCTTACCCCCAGGGGCTTTAGGGTCGCCAACTTGATATGGGAGATACTGCTGCCCTGAGGACGGTGTTATTTCATGCGCTATTTCTCGCTTCAGCTGGTTGACGACGAATCCCTGGAGGGGAGGCTTCATGGGTTACTTGAGCGGGTGGCCAGGAGGGGGGAGATCCCCGGTGGGATCCCGGTGGGATACGAGACCCACGTGGGCCCCTTCCTCATGGACACCCTCTCCTTCTTTGATGACCCAATCCCCAGCGCCTCCGGCTGGGTGAGGCTTTACGCCTCCTTCTCGGAGGAGCGGGGGACGGCGCTGATGGTGGGGGAGGGGTTGGATGGGCTGTCCCGGGACCTGCCTCCCGGGGAGTGGCACTCCTCCCCGCCGAGCCCGCCGGGTCTCTCCTGGGGACTCATCGGCATGGCGGACCGGGGCTGGATAGTCCTCTTCGATGACTCCATAGACGAGCCCGTGAAGGAACGGTTGGATGAGGACATTATGGTGGCCTACATGCCCTTGAGCGTCCTTGATGGGGTTCAGCTGGACCCCCAGGTGCCCCCGTCAAGGGTCCAGGACCTCATGGTCCGTTGGCTCCTCGCATACCTCCCCGATCGGGAGGATTACGACCTTTGAGGATTGGTGGTGGTTTCGGTGTCCTTTGATGTTAACGCGTTCATGAGGCAGATACCCCCCATGTCGGAGCTTCTCTCCCTCCCATGGGTGCCATCCATGGAGGCCTCCCTTGGGAGGAGGGCGGTCAAGGCGGTCTTCTCGGAGGTTATAGGGGAGTTCCGGACCCTGTTCAGGGAGGGGAGGATATCCCAGATCAGCGCCGAGGAGATAGTCAGGGAGGCATTGGCCAGGCTGACCGCCAGGTCAGTTCCCAGCGTGAGGCGAGTGGTCAACGGCACCGGCGTGGTGGTTCACACCAACCTGGGCCGCTCTCCGCTCCCCAGGGAGGTTATGGAGTCCGTGGTGGACGTTTCGGTGGGGTACAGCAACCTGGAGTTCTCCCTGGACGAGGGGGTGAGGGGGCATCGGAACGATCACGTTGAGTGGCTCATATGCCAGCTGACCGGCGCCGACGGAGCGGTGGTGGTGAACAACAACGCTGCGGCGGTGCTGCTCAGCCTGGCGGCCCTCGCCTCCCACAAGGAGGTCATAGTGTCCCGGGGGGAGCTGGTGGAGATAGGGGGCTCCTTCCGCATCCCCGACATCCTGTCCTTCGCCGGAGCCAGGCTGGTGGAGGTGGGCACCACCAACAGGACCCACCTTTCGGACTACGAGAGGGCCCTGGGAGAGGACACCACCATGCTGCTCAAGGTCCACCCCTCCAACTTCAGGATAGAGGGCTTTCACTGTTCCGTGTCCCGGCAGGAGCTGGCGTCCCTGGCGGCCAGTCGGGGGCTCATCTTCCTGGAGGACCTGGGGAGCGGACTTCTGGAGGCCTTTGACGGGGACGCCCTCTCCGAGGAACCCACCGTCCGGGAGTGCCTTCAGCAGGGGGTTGACCTGGTCACCTTCTCGGGGGACAAGCTCCTGGGGGGACCCCAGATAGGGGTGGTGGCGGGCAGGTCCCAGCTCACCGAGCGGCTAAAGAAGCACCCCCTGATGAGGGCCTTCCGGGTGGACAAGATGACCCTGACCGCCTTCGAGGGGATACTCCGGATGATGCTCCGCGGTGAGGACCGGATGATCCCCACCAGGGAGATGCTCTCCCTGTCGCCGGATGTCATGAAGAGGAGGGCCTCGTCCCTGGCCAGGCGGGTGAGGCGGGTCATCCGGGAGGCATCCGTTCCAGGAAACGCCTCCGTCCTGGAGGTGGAGGATGCGGTCGGCGGTGGAGCCTTCCCGGCGGTGGGGCTCGTGGGCTACGGGGTGGCGCTGGACCTGCCGTCCCTTGGGGGGGCCTCCAGGGTCCAGGGGCTCTTCCGGCGGTCGGATCCACCGGTGGTCCTGGGGGTCGACCGGGGCTTGCCATGCCTCCACGTCAGGACCCTGCTCGATGGGGACGACGAGAGGTTCCTCCGGTCCCTCAAGCGGGTGCTGGGGGTGAGGTGATGGAATATCCCTTCGTCCTCGGAACCGGGGGGCACATAGACCACGGGAAGACCACCCTGGTGAAGGCCCTCACTGGGGTGGATTGCGACCGCCTGCTGGAGGAGAAGCGGCGGGGGATAACCATAGAGCTGGGCTTCGCCCCCCTGAGGCTCGGGGATCGGGTGGTCAGCATAGTGGACGTGCCCGGGCACGAGCGATTCATCCGCCAGATGGTGGCCGGGGCCGCCGGGGTCGACGCGGTTATGATGGTGGTGGCCGCCGACGAGGGGGTGATGCCCCAGACCAGGGAACACCTGGAGATAATGGAGCTCTTGGGGGTCCGTAGGGGCATAGTGGTGATAACCAAGTGCGATGCGGTGGAGCCCGACCTGGTGGTCTTGGCCCAGGAGGACGTGAGAGAGGCCTTCCGGGGCACGTTCCTCCAGGATGCGCCGGTGATCCCCGTGAGCGCCGTTACCGGCCAGGGGTTGGAGGAGTTGAAGGGGGCTATAGGGGACCTGATCGACCGGCTATCCCCCAGGGACAGGGAGGGGGATCTCTTCCTCCCCATAGATAGGGCCTTCTCCATATCCGGCTTCGGCACGGTGGTCACCGGCACCGTATACCAAGGATCGGTTACAGAGGGGCAGGAGCTGGAGGTGTTGCCCTCCGGGCTCAGGTCCAAGGTGAGATCCCTCCAGGTCCACGGCGAGAGGGTCCATCGAGCGGTGGCGGGCCAGCGGGTGGCGGTCAACGTCCCCTCTGTGGACCTGGACTCGATTCGGAGGGGGGACGTGTTGGTGGCCCAGGGGGCCTGCCGTCCCACCGATAGGCTCGACGTGTGGTTGTACCTCCTCCCGTCCTCCGCGGACCCGCTGAAACATTGGCAGAGGGTTAGGCTTCTCATGGGGACCTCGGAGGTCATGGCCCGGATCATGCTGCTCGATAGGCCGAGGCTGGATCCCGGCCTGGAGGCCCCAGCCCAGCTGATGCTGGAGGAGCCGGTGGCGGCGGTGGCCTCCCAGCGGTTCATCATCCGCTTCTATAGCCCCTTAAGGACCATAGGAGGGGGCCAGGTGTTGCTCCCCTACCCCGACAGGGTAAGGGGTAGGGCCGACAGGCTCTTGAGGGCCAAGGGGCTAGAGGCCATGCGGGGGGCCTCCTCCCGGGAGGAGAGGGTCAAGGCCTACCTCCAGTTGGTTCCCATGGCCCCCCTGGATCGGGTAAAGATGGATCTGGGGCTCGGTGACGTGTCCGCTCTTCTGGACCGCCAGGGCCCCCACTGGGTGATAATTCAGTCCAAGCCCAATCCATGGATCTTCGGCGCTGGTCACCATGGGCACATGATCGAGACCGCGAGCCGACTGGTTGGGGATTTCCACCGCAGGAATCCATCGGAGCGGGGCATGCCATTGGAGGAACTGGCCAGGGCTTGCGGGATGGAACAGGGGTTGCTCAGATCCTGGCTCGGCCACGAGTCCCTAGCGGGGCTCCTTGAGCTGGACGAAGGGAGGGTGAAGGATCCATCGTTCGCCCGGGACCTGGAGGGGCTCGATAGGCTTCTGCAGCGTCTTGAGGCCCACCTGGATGAGAGGGGCTTCCTGCTCCCAGAACTTTGGGAGATGAGGGCCCACCTGGGGGTTGACGACGAGACCTTCAAACGGGTGGTGGCCTTGGCCAAGGAGAGGGGGCTGGGGGTCATCCTTCCCGGTGACCTCTTCCTGTCCTCCAAGCTAAGGGACGCCCTCTGGAGGACCCTGGCGGAGATGGGGGAGATAACCGTGGCCACCGTGAGGGACAGGTTGGGGTTGAGCAGGAAGTATGTGATGCCCATGCTGGAACATCTGGACTCCCTGGGCATAACCCGGCGAGTCCAGGACAAGCGGGTGCTCCTCAAAAAGCCCGGATGAAAGATGAAATGATGCCCCCCTGACATCGCCATGGGACCGTAACCCCCGTGATAGGCTTACGTTGCTTAAAAGGGCTTGAAAAATATTAGGTTAGGGTGTACTATTCGGAAAATCTGACAAACGGGAGTGGGGCCCATGGCGAGATCTCTTGATCAGATCAGGGAAATGGTCAGGCAGCACAGGGGGTCAAGGGTTTCCTACCGGTCGATAAATGGCCGTCGGAAGGTGGAGCAAAAGGAGGGCATCATAACCGAGGTCTATCCCTCCCTCTTCACCCTTTACGTGGAGTCCCAGTGTAGCACCGTCTCCTTCAGCTATGCGGACGTGCTGACCCGGGAAGTGGTCCTGGAGTTGCTTCCGGGGCATGAGCGCTTGGCTTGACCGTTAACCGCAATCCAGCGCTCCACCGCACAGGTGGGGCGTTTTTTAATTTTTTATGCCAATGCGGGGTGGTGATTTCCTTGGAGTTCATTGTGCCCTGTCACATAAAGATCAACCTATGCCTTTGGGTTGGGGCACCTGGGGTGGATGGTTATCACCCCATCAGGACCTTCTTCCTCAAGCTGAGGTCCCCGGAGTTCCTCCGGATAAGGACGGGTTCTGTGAGGACCGTGGTCTACCATCGGGGGGATCCGTTCTACGGGGAGCACCTGGTCTTACGGGCACAGGCCCTGCTCCGGGGCCGGATCCAGCTCCCCCCGGTTGAGGTTGAGTGTGAGAAGGCGTTGCCGGCGGGCGGCGGGGTCGGCGGTGGGAGTGGCAACGCCGGGGCCTTCATCCGTTGGGCCTACGCCCAGGCGGGGATGGATACGGACCTTTCGGTGGCCGCCCAGTTGGGCAGCGACGTGGCCTTCCTGGCCTCTCGTATGTGGGCCGCCTGGGGGGAGGGGAGGGGGGAGCTGTTGACCCCCCCTGAGGGAGACCTTGATGGGTTGAGGGAGCTGAGGGGGATAATCGGCTTCCCTCGCTGGGCGATCGGGACCGCCTGGGCCTATCGGATGCTGGACCAGCTCAGGGGATCATCCTCTGATGCGCGTCTGCCGGAGGGTGGGGAGGTGGAGCCCCTGCTGGAGGGGCTGGTTCGGGGGCGTGTGGTGGGCCTAATGTCGAACGATTTCATCCCCGTGGCGGAGAAAGTCAGGCCAGAGTACGTTAAAATATGGCGGGACTGCGAGTCCTTGGGGGCCCTCGCCTGGGGGCTGTGTGGCAGCGGCAGCGGCTTCTTCGCCCTGTTCTCCCACCAGGAGGGGGTGGAGAGGGCGTTTGCGGAGCTTGGCAAGCAGGATTACGTAAGGAGTCTTATCCCATTGGAGGTCTGTAGATGAAGGGACAGAGGACCGAGAGGTTGGTCAGGATAGCTTCCCGTTTCATGCTGGGTCCATCGAGGCATCTCTCGCTCACTGACCTGGCTCAGGATTTCGAGGTGTCCAAGACCGTCATAAGCGACGACATGGAGATAATCGATAAGGCCTTTTCCGACGAGATGTTGGGCGGCATAGAGGTTGATAGGGGGAGGAGCGGCGGCGCCTACTTCGTCCCCCGGGTCGGGGAGGAGCTCCGTCGTCGGTGGCTTGAGCAGATCGCCCAGGTCCTGTCCAGCCCGGAGAGGTCCCTGCCCGGCGGGTTCGTTTACTACACGGACCTGATCTTCGATCCTAGGGTGGCCTCCATGTTGGGGCTCATAATGGCCTCCCGGTTCTCCAGCCTGAGGCCCGATACCATTATGACCTCGGAGGTGAAGGGCATACCCATCGCCATGTTCGCCGCCCATGCGCTTGGGGTCCCCCTGTCCATATGCAGGTTCCGGAACAGGCCCAGCGATGGCCCCGCCGTGGCGGTCCACTTCCCCACCGGGGCGGGGGATGTGAGGACCATGTACATGGGCACCCGGCAGATGGGCAGTAGCAAGCGGGTCCTGGTGGTTGACGACTTCATGAGGGGGGGCAGTACCGTGTCGGGTATGCTCCAGATGGCAAAGGAGTTCGGATCCCAGGTGGTGGGGGTCGGGATCTTCATCGCCGCCCAGGATCCCCCAAGGAAGAGCATCCCGGAGTACAACGCCCTTCTCACCATATCGGGCATCGGGGACTCCCTCAAGATAAGGGTGAACGACTGAATGCAACTTTTTGTGTGAAAATGGCGATCCCCCTTTGACGGATCGGGGATCATGGGGTAGAATGCTTCCTCGGGAGGAGGTGGCCCCTCATGATCGTCCGGATCGAGGAGGATGAGTGCATAGGCTGTGGCGTTTGCGCTCAGATCTGCCCGGAGGTCTTCGCCCTGGACGAGGAGCTTGGCAAGGCCAAGGTTCTCAATCGGGAAGGATCGCCCTGCGTCCAGGAGGCGGCCGATAGCTGTCCGGTCAGTTGCATCAAGGTTGATTAGGGGTTGAGCCTCTCCGCATAGGAAGGGCCCATAGCTCAACGGGTTAGAGCCACCGGCTCATAACCGGAAGGTTCCTGGTTCGAGTCCAGGTGGGCCCACCAGCAAAGCCAAGCCGCCCTCGTGGCGGCTTTTTCAGTATCTTGGGGGTGTTGGGTTGCGCCTATCTCAGGTGGTCTCGTCCATAGAGGCCCGCATCCCCCCCAGCTGGGCCTACGAGTGGGATAACTGCGGCCTCCTGGTGGGGGAGATGGGTTCCCCGGTGGAGCGGATAGGGGTGTGTCTCGATGTGGATTCCCAATCAGTTGAGTGGGCCTTGGAGAACGGATGTCAGCTTTTGGTGGCCCACCATCCGGCCATATTCAGGCCCCTGCGGCGTATCGTGGACGACGGGGCTGGATGTCCCCTTCTCAAGGCCATAAGGGGTGGGCTCGCCGTATACGGGGCCCACACCAGCTGGGACGTGGCCCCCTTCGGGGCCAGCGTGGTTCTCGGGAGGTCCCTGGGTCTATCCGACATGTCCCCCATGGAGCCCCGGGGGGAGTGGGGGTTGGGAGTTGTGGGCCACTTGGAGATGGTGGACCCCGAGGTCCTTATGGTGAGGGCCAGATCCATGTGGGGTCTATCCTGGGCCTTCGTGTCCGGGGCCCAGGACATCCAGGTCTCCCGGGTGTCCATCTGTGCCGGGTCCGGTGGGGAGCTTTGGCGGCTGGCCCTCTCCCTGGGGGCCCAAATGCTCATAACCGCCGACGTGAAGTACCACGACCTGCTGGACGCGGAGGCCGCGGGGTTGGTGATTGGGGTGGTTGACCACGGGGAGATGGAGCACGCCACCCTTGGGGACCTCAGGGACCTTATAGAATCTGCCACCGGAGTCGAGACCCTTCTGGGGCCCCGTCGCCAGGGGCGGGTTCGTTTCGTGTAGATCAGGACAACTTACGTCCCGCGGAGGCGGGGACGACGAGGGGTGAGCCTTAGATGATGGATAGGGTTTTTAGCGGCATGAGGCCTACCGGGAAGCTACACCTGGGGCATATGGCGGGGGCCCTGGCCAACTGGGTGAAGCTGCAGGAGGATCACGAGTGCTACTACTGCGTGGTGGATTGGCACGCCCTCATGTCCGATTATGCGGACAGCAGCATGCTGAGGGACAACTGCCGGGAGATACTTCTGGACTGGCTGGCCGTCGGGTTGGACCCCGATAAGTGCACCATATTTGTGCAGTCCCACGTTAAGGAGCATGCGGAGCTGTCCCTGGCCCTCTCCATGGTGACCCCCTTGGGATGGTTGGAGAGGAACCCCACCTACAAGGACCAGATCCTTAACCTGCAGAATAAGGACCTTTCCACCTATGCGTTCCTTGGGTATCCGGTCCTCATGGCGGCAGACATACTGCTCTACAAGGCGACGAAGGTGCCCGTGGGGGAGGATCAGTCGGCCCACTTGGAGCTGAGCCGGGAGATAGCAAGGCGCTTCAACTACTACTTTGGCGAGGTCTTCCCGGAACCCCAGGCGTTGCACACCTCCACCCCGAAGATACCCGGCACGGACGGCAGGAAGATGAGCAAGTCCTACGGTAACTCCCTCAACATAGCGGACGAGCCTGCCGTGCTCTGGGACAAGTTGAAGACCATGATGACGGACCCCGCCAGGTACAGGCGGACGGATCCTGGGGATCCGGACAAGTGTCCCGTCTGGGATCTGCAGAAGTTCTTCAACCACGACGCGGCGGAGATGGAGGAGCTGGCCCACGGGTGCAGGACCGCGGGGATAGGTTGCATAGACTGCAAGAAGAAGCTCTTCCGACACGTGGAGGAGGTCATGACCCCCATCCAGGAGAGGCGGCGCAGGCTTGAGGAGCACCAGGATATGCTGAACGAGATAGTTCAGGAGGGGGCCAAGAAGGCCCGGTCCACCGCCCTGGTCACCATGGAGGAAGTGTACGGCGCCGTTGGAATGCTACGCTGATCTAAGAGGTGAAGGCCCTCTCAACGTAACGCTGGGGGAGTTTTCCGGCCCCCTGGACCTGCTCTGCCAGCTGGTGGAGCGGGGGAAGCTGGATGTGGCCCGCATATCCCTGGTGGAGCTTCTGGAGCGGTACGTGTCTCACCTGATGACCGTGGAGTCCGTGAGCCTAAGGGACCTGGCGGAGTTCTTTGGCTTCGTGTCCCGGATAGCCCTGTCGAAGGTTCGAAGCCTGTTCCCCTCGGTGGATCAGGAGGAGGTGTTCCCCCTTGAGGAGGATACCCTTGATGCGGAGGAGGAGTTGCGGGCGTCCTTCGTTCGGTACCGTCCCATAAGGAGGGCCGCCATCTGGCTCGAGAGGAGGCAGGCCTGGCGGGAGAGGTTTTTCACCCGGGAGGCGGAGGAGGGGCCCCTGCTCTTCGAGGCGGGGGACCTGTTCGGGTTGGCCCGGGTCTGGTGGTCCATGCTGGACCGGAACTACGATCCGGGGGATGAGGATCTTTGCGATGAGCCCCCGGTGGAGATAGACGACGGAAGGGCCCAGGAGTTCAACGTGGAGGAGATAATGGAGGAGATACTGTCCATCCTGGGGGGGCAGCCGGTGCCCTTCGGGGCCCTCCTGGGGGATCGTCCCACCCGGGGGCGAGTCATAGCCTCCATCCTGGCCCTTCTGGAGCTCTGTCGCCTGGGAAAGCTTAGAATATGTCAGAAGGGGGCCTTCGATGACATCGCATTCTGTGCCCCATAGCGATCCCTCTAGGGTGGAGCTGGACAGGAAGGTGGAGGCCCTTCTCTTCGTGTCCCCCGCCCCGGTTGAGGAGCGGGAGATGGCCTCCTTCCTGGGGGTGTCATCTAGGGAGGTCCGGGAGGCCATAGGTCGTCTTAGGGAGCGCTACCAGTCCTGCCACGGTCTGGACCTTATACAGGTGGCGGAGGGGTGGCAGATGGTCACCGCCCATGATCTGGCGGACCTTGTGGGGGCCTTTAGGGAGGTCTCCCAGAGCCAGAGGGTGCGGCTAAGCAGGGCCGCGGTGGAGACCCTGGCGGCGGTGGCGTATCACCAGCCCATAACCAGGGCTGAGATCGAGGAGATCCGGGGGGTCCGGTGCGACCGGGTGCTGGATACCCTGCTGAGGCATGGGCTGGTTCGGGTGGCGGGAAGGAAGCGGAGCCCTGGAAACCCGTTGCTTTACAGGACCACGTCCCGGTTCATGGACGTCTTCGGCCTGTCCTCCCTGGGGGACCTGCCGTCCCTGGAGGATCTGATGGAAGAGATGGGGAACGACGATCTGGAGGATGAGGGCCTTGAGGCTTAACCAGTACCTGGCCCGGTGCGGATTGGGATCTAGACGTAAGGTGGAGGCCCTGATCGTGACGGGAAGGGTCAAGCTTAACGGTCTGGTGGTTTCCGATCTGGGATGCCGGGTGGAGGAGGGGGACCATGTGGAGGTGGACGGATGTTCAGTGCACCCCCTCGATAAGATCTACATCGTGATGAACAAGCCCCGGGGCGTGGTGTGCGCCGTGGAGGACCGGCGGTATCGCACCGTGCTGGACCTCCTCCCCCCTCAGATAAGGGCCCTCCGCCCCTTCCCGGTGGGGCGGCTGGACAAGGAGAGCCAGGGGCTCCTCATCCTGACCAACGACGGGGACTTCTGCGATGCCATACTGCATCCTCGAAGGGGTATAATAAAGACCTACGAGGTTACGGTGGACAGAGATGTCCCCTCGGAGTCGTTGGATCGGCTTAAGGGCGGGGTGTGGTCCGATGGGGAGATCTTGAAACCCCTTATGGTTAGCCTCATGGGTCCTAGAACCGTCCGGGTGGACATCCAGGAGGGGAAGAAGCGGGAGGTCCGGCGGATGATGGCCGCACTTGGGTTCAAGGTGCTATCCCTCCTGCGGCGAAGGATAGGTAAGATGGAGCTTCGCAGGCTTAGAGCCGGGGGGATATGCCTTTTCTCCGTGGACGATATCTGGCATCATATCAACGTGGGTGGTATTGTATAGCTGGGCTTAGTTGGATCTTCGCGGAGCACCAATTACCCTGTTGTCGTTTAGGAGGGGTTACATGCAAGGGCTTGATGATCGTACCCGGGACCTTATACAGAGGCGAGTGCTCAAGCGGGTCAGCGATATACCATCTCTGCCCCAGTTTGTGATAGATACCCTCAAGAAGCTGGACGATCCCAAGAGCAACGCTCAGGACGTGGCGGACAAGCTTGCCAAGGACGAGGGGCTGGTGCTCCGCATCCTGAGGCTTGCCAACTCCGCTTACTACGGTTTGCCTCGCAGGATAACCAGCATCTCCGAGGCCATAGCCCTCTTGGGCTTCAAAACCGTCAAGAGCATCGTCCTAGCCGCATCGGTGTACAAGTTCATGGACGGAGCCTTCACCGGTTACGCCCTTGACAGAGGGGAGCTGTGGCGGCATTCCCTCAGCGTGGCCTTCTCCTCCCGGCACATAGCTAAGCGCTTCAAGGACGTGGACGATGAGGAGGCCTACGTGGCTGGCATGGTTCACGACATAGGCAAGATAGTCCTTAACGATTACGTCCGGTTCGGCTACAGCATCATAGTTAAGCTGGTGGAGGAGGACCAGATGCCCTTCATGGACGCGGAGCGCCAGGTGTTGGGCTTCGATCACGCCCAGGTGGGGGGGCTCATAATGGAGCAGTGGAACCTGCCGGAGCGCTACATGATAGCCGCCCGGTATCACCACTCTCCCTGGGAGTTGCCGGACGAGCAGGCGGAGCACAGGCGCTTCCTGGACGTGATTCACGTGGCCAACTCCCTGTGTCTCATGTTGGGGGCCGGGCTTGGGGCGGATGGTCTGCAGTACAGCGTGTGGCCCGAGAGCCTTGAGCGGCTGGGCCTCTCCTCTGACGTGGAGGTCCTCATGTCCGAGCTGGTGGACCTGATGGCCCAGGTGGACCAGGAGCTTAGCATGGAGGCCATGGAATGAGCCGCCGCGGCCCGGTGGTGGTGTTGGACGGCCCCGCCGGATCCGGCAAGAGCACGGTGGCAAAGCTTCTCGCCCGGGCCCTGGGGGTCCCCCACCTGGACACGGGGGCCATATACAGGGCGGTGGCTTACCACATGGACTCCAAGGGCATCCCCCCCGAGGACTCGGAGCTCCTCCTTCGGGAGCTGGAGGTCACCCGGGTGGAGGTTTCCCAGGGCTTCGTTCGGGTCAACGGGGAGGACGTGACCCGGGAGATAAGGACCCCTCACGTGGACTCCATCGTATCCCATTACGCCGCCATCCCAGCCGTCAGGAGGGCCCTCCTTGGGCTCCAGCGGGAGCAGGCCAGGGACGGAATAGTGGCGGAGGGGCGGGACATGGCTTCCGTGGTCTTCCCCGACGCGGATGTGAAGGTCTTCCTCACCGCCTCCCCGGAGGAGCGGGCGAGGCGAAGACACCTGGAGCGTCTCTCAAAGGGAGAGGACTCGGACTACCAGCAGGTGCTTAGACAGGTGGAGGAGAGGGATCGGCTGGACTCCCAGCGGGAGTGCTCCCCGTTGAAGGTGGATGAGGGGGCCCTGGTGTTCGATACAACCGGTCTGTCGGTGGATGAGGTGGTCTTAGCCCTCGAGAAGGAGGTGCGGTCAAGACTTGTCGGAAGGGTTTAACCAGAGTCGGGTCTTCTACCTCCTGGTTAAGGGCCTCTTCAAGGGGGCCCTGTCTTTGTATTTTAAAGTGAGGGTGAGGGGCCTGGAGGGCAGGGAGCTACCATCCCCCCTCATCGTGGCCTCCAATCACTGCAGCCACCTGGACCCCCCATTCATAGGGGCCTTCTTCCCTGGGCAGCTGTGCTACCTGGCCAAGGAGGAGCTCTTCCACAATCCGCTGATGGGGCTGGCCCTCAGGGGGCTTGGGGCCCTCCCGGTGGATCGGGACGACCAGCGGGGCTCCAGCGGGCCCCTGCGGCTGATGCTGAAGCTCCTCAAGGAGGGGCGTCGGGTGCTCATCTTCCCCGAGGGTACCAGATCTCCGGATGGCAGGTTGCAACCCCTGGAGGAGGGGGTGGCCTTCCTCAGCCTCAAGGCGAGGGCGCCGGTGCTGCCAGTCTTCATTCGGGGCACCTTCGAGGCGTTCCCCAAGGGGGCCTCGTTTCCAAGGCCAGGTAGGGTGTCCCTGAGCTTCGGAGACCTCATATGGCCCCAGGGGTTCCTCCAGGATGGAGCGCCGGAGAGGGAGGCCAGATCCCATATGCTCAAGGCCATCGGCGATTCCCTGATGGTCCTGTCGGAGGGCCATGACTGATCCCGGGGCCATAGTCCTGTCCATAGACCCCAGGGATGAGGCCTCCATTGAGGAGGTAGAGGCCCTTCTCTCCAACCTGGGGTATCGCAGGTTAAAGAGGATGGTTCAGCGGAGGATGAGGCCCGATCCGGCCAGCTTCGTGGGAGCCGGGTTCTGTGAGGCCGTCCGGGAGGAAGTCCGGTGCGGGGGTTATGAGCTGGTGGTTGTGGATGGGAACCTGTCCCCCACCCAGAGACGGAGCCTGGGGGAGGCCCTCAAGGTGGAGGTTTGGGACAGGCCCTACTTGATAATGAGGATATTCGAGGCCCGGGCTGTCACCGCGGAGGCTAAGCTTCAGGTTCAGCTGGCGTCGCTCCGGCACGAGATCCCTTACCTCAAGGGTTTGGGGCTTCAGATGTCCCGGGCGGGGGGCGGGATAGGTACCCGGGGACCTGGGGAGACCGAGTTCGAGAGGCATCGCAGGAAGCTGGAGCGCAGGGCCCGTTCCATAGAGGATAAGCTGGAGCAACTCAGGAGAAGGAGGTCCTCCCTCAGGCAACATCGCCGCCGGAGGGCCCTCAAGACCGTCTCCCTGGTGGGTTACACCAACAGCGGCAAGACCACCCTCCTTTCCCGCCTGTCGGGCGATAGAGGTGTGGTGGGGAAGGACGAGCTATTCGCCACGCTGGACCCCTTGGTGAGGGGGGTTACCCTCCCTGACGGCAAGGTGGTGTTGTTCTCCGACACGGTGGGGTTCATCCGGAGGTTGCCGGTGGAGCTGGTGGCGGCCTTCAGGGCCACGCTGGAGGAGGTTGCCTTCGCGGACCTGGTGGCGGTGGTGATCGACGGGGCCTCTAAGGAGCGATGGGAGCACCTTAAGGTCATAGGAGATGTGTTGGATCAGATAGGCGCCGGTGAGATACCCCGGGCCATCCTCCTTAACAAGGAGGACCTTTGGGGTTCGTCCGACGAGGCCTTTGAGATACTGTCGGAGATGAGGGGTACCGGCCTTCCGGTCTTCCCGGTCAGCGGCATCACCGGCCAGGGGCTTGACTCCTTTCTGGGGTGGCTTCAGGGCAGCCTCTGATGCCCGGCTTTTGGGACGCCACAACAAGGTGACTTATGTCAGGGGGTTGGACGGATGTTTAGCATGACCGGCTACGGCCGTGGGCGGGTGGAGGGCCAGTGGGGCAGGCTCTCCCTGGAGATCAGTAGCGTAAACCATCGTTACCAGGAGATAAGCGTGAGGCTTCCCCGGGACATGTCCCGCTGGGAGCCCTGGTTCCATCTGAAGTTGAGGCCCCTGTTCAACCGGGGCAAGGTAACCTGCCGGGTTGAGGCCAACTGGGGGCCCTCCTCCGGGGCGGGGCACCTCAACCTGGAGCTCATGTCCTCCATCTACGGGGAGGTAAAGCGGCTCTCCTCCCAGTTGGGGGCCCCCTTAGGTCCCGTGACGGATCTCCTTCAGGTGCCGGGGGTCATGGAGAGCCCCATGGGCTTCATGGACGAAGGGGAGGCGGAGGGTATCCTGGAGGGCCTCCTGCGGATGGCGGTGGAGGATTGGAACCGGATGAGACAGGCGGAGGGGGAGTACCTATGGGGGGAGATCCTCCGCAGGCTGGGCTCATTCCGCAGTTGCGTTGACCGGATATCTCGTGTCTGGGGGGACAGGATGGAGATGGCCTTCCGCCAGGCTCGGGAGAGGGTGGAGGAGATGCTGGCTGGCCTTGGAGCCTCCCTGGACGAGTCCCGATGGGCCCAGGAGCTGGTGATAATGGCTGACCGGTGGGACGTCAGCGAGGAGCTGTCCCGGTTGGGTTCCCATGTGGAGCAGTTCCTGGCGGTTAGGGACCTGAAGGGGCCGGTGGGCAAGCGGTTGGACTTCATCGTGCAGGAGATGAACCGGGAGGTCAACACCTTGGGTTCTAAAGTTAACGATCCGGAGATTCGGAGCCTGGTGGTGGACGCCAAGTCCGCCCTGGAGGCCGTCAGGGAGCAGATCCAGAACTTGGAGTGATGGACATGAAGATGGTTCACGTGGGCTTCGGGAACATGGTGGCCGCTGGCAGGATAATAGCTATAATAAGCCCCGCGTCGGCCCCCATAAAGAGGCTCAAGGACGAGGCGGCCCGGGATGGCAGGCTGGTTGACGCCACCCAGGGGAGGAAGACCAGGGCCATCATGGTGATGGACAGCGGACACGTGATCCTGTCCGCCCTGCAGCCGGAAACCTTAGCTAACAGATTCGAAGGCGAGGAAGGGTCTGGGGAAGATGGGTAACGATAAGATAGGCAACTACAGGAGGGGGACCCTGTTTGTCATATCGGGTCCCAGCGGAGCGGGCAAGGGGACGTTGCGGCGGGTCCTCTTCGAACGGGTGCCGGGGCTCTTCTACTCGGTCTCCTACACCACCAGGTCGCCCCGCCCGGGGGAGACCGATGGGGTTGATTATCGCTTCGTCTCCGAGGAGGAGTTCAAACGGATGATCGAAGAGGGGGCCTTCCTGGAATGGGCCTTTGTCCACGGCAAGTACTACGGCACCAACCTTAAGGACATAGAGGCCAAGCTCAGCGAGGGGTACGATGTGGTCCTGGAGATAGACGTTCAGGGGGCCCAGCAGGTTACCCGAAAGGTCCCTGGGGCGGTGACCATATTTGTGGAGCCCCCGTCGGTGGAGGAGCTTGAGCATCGCCTCCACGGCCGGGGCACCGAGGGGGAGGACGAGCTATCCCTTCGCTTGAGGAACGCCATGGACGAGCTATCCCACGCGGGGGAGTACCAGTACAGGATAGTCAACGACCGGGTGGAGGACGCGGCCGAAACCCTGGTTAAGATAATAGAGCAGACCAGGAGATCAAGGGGAGGTATGTCTAAGTGATATTCTGCGACATCGACAGGATATGCAGGGATAGGAACATCCCCAACAAGTACGTTCTAGCCCTGGTGGTGGCCGCCAGGGCCAGGCAACTGAGCGAGAGGAAGGGTAGGCTGGAGGACGAGAAGTACATATCTAGGGCCATAGATGAGATAAGCCGGGGGGACGTGCTGGTCTCCTGCCCCATGGACGCTCATAGTGCCCCCAGGAGGGAGTGAGCCCCGTGACCTCCTGGAAGAGGGGAAGGAAGGTGCTGCTCGGCATATCCGGGGGCATCTCGGCCTACAAGGCCATCGATTTCATCCGTCACCTGGTGAAGGCGGACTGCCAGGTGGAGGTGATCCTAACCGAGGGGGCCCAGGCGTTCGTAAGTCCCTTGGTTATCTCCACCCTGACCGGGAGGCGTTGTTGGCTGGAGGAGGACTTCCTGTCCCATGATAGGGGGTATGAGATCCCCCACATAGGGCTCACCGATTGGGCGGATGTGATGGTGGTGGCCCCGTGCACCGCCAACGTGCTGGCCATGGGGGCCGCTGGTCTCTCGGGTACCCTGCTGGGGGCGGCCCTGCTCGCCGCCCGGTGCCCGGTGGTCCTCTTCCCCGCCATGAACGTGAAGATGTGGGAGCACCCGGCCACCCAGGAGAACGTCCGTAGGTGTTCCCAGTGGGGTTACCAGGTGGTCCCCCCCGAGGAGGGGGCCCTGGCCTGCGGCTACGATGGCAAGGGCCGGTTGCCCTCTGTGGAGGCCCTGATGGAGTACACCTGGCGGGCCCTGTGCCCCAAGCGGGACATGGAGGGCAGGTCGTTCCTAATAACCGCGGGACCCACATGGGAGTTCCTTGATCCGGTCAGGTTCATAAGCAATCCCAGCACCGGCAAGATGGGGGTGGAGCTGGCCCGGGCGGCGTGGTACCGGGGGGGGGATGTGACCCTGGTCTGCGGCCCCGGCGTGAAACCCGACGTCCCCGGTGCCCGGGTGGAGAACGTGGTCTCCGCGGAGGACATGCTCGAAAAGTGTCTTGAGTTCAGGGACTCGGACGTGATAATCAAGGCGGCGGCGGTGGGGGATTACAGGGCCTCCACCGTACAGGGTTCCAAGATCAAGCGGGAGGGCATGAGTACCCTGGCGCTTGAGCTGGTCAGCAACCCGGACATAGCCGCCCGCTTGGGCCAACTCCGGAGAGACGGCCAGGTGCTGGTTGGGTTCGCTGCCGAGACGGATAACCTGATCGACAACGCGTTGAGCAAGATGAGGTCCAAGGGGTTGGACGCCATAGTGGCCAACGATGTAACCCGCCAGGGCTGTGGCTTCGGATCTGACACCAACCAGGTCTCCATGGTGGATCGCCGGGGCCGGAGGATGGATTTCCAGGGCACCAAGGAGGAGGTGGCCCACTTCGTTCTGGATGTTGTGACCGAGCTCCTGGAGGAGTGATGGGCCTGTCGGATCGTCAAATAGGGGTGCTCTTCCCGGGGCCTTGGAGGAGGCCCCTTTCCTATACCTGCCGGGTGGATGTGCCGGTGGGATCCGTGGTCCTGGCCCCCCTCGGTAGGACCTCCAGACCCAGGCTAGGGTTGGTGATGGAATCCGAAGGGGACCATCCCGGTCCGGTTAAAGAGGTTTGGAGGGTGGTGGGTGATGGGCCTTCGATTCCCATGGACCTGATGCACCTCATTGGCTGGGCCTGGCGTTGGCTGGGGGTTCCCATGGGGAGGACCCTTGATCTGGTTTTGCCCCGCTGGCTTTTCAAGGGGGAGGAGAGGCTGATGTCCCCGCCGGAGTGCACCTTTGATGCGGACCGGGGGCCTCGGATGGATCACGCCCTTGCCCCCTGCGACGCGGATAGGTTCATGGAGGGGGTCCATAGGTGTCTTGCGGTCCCGGGCTGTAAGGGGGTGTTGGCCCTCCTGCCGGAGAGGACCATGGTGAGACCCCGGCTGGAGGACGCCCTGTCTGCGGGGTTCAAGGCCCTTGAGTGGCCCAGGACCCCCGCCGGCCAGCGGCGAGCCTATTCCAGGCTCCTCTCCGGGGAGGTGGATTTGGTGGTGGGTTGCCATGGGGCGGCCTTCGTTCCCCTGCCTCCCGGATGGACGGTTTACATGGACGACGAGTCCTCCGAGTCCTGGAGGCCCGTGTCGTATCCCACCTTCTCCATAAGGGCCCTGGTGGTGGAGCGGTGCCGGGTCGGGGGGCTCCACTTGGTCCTCGGTTCTAGGTTCCCCTCCTCCAGGGTTTACCTTAGGGTCAAGGGGGCGGCGGAGGGTAGTGTAGGGGCCATTGAGCGGGTTTCCCAGGTTAGGCTTCAGGGGGGGAGCGACGGATCACCACCGGGTTACGTTACGGCCCCCCTGATCAGACGGACCAGACAGGTGATGGCCAAGGGGGCCTCGGCCATTTGGATCCTGGACAGGAAGGGGTATGTGGGGGCCATAACCTGCTCCGATTGTGGGGCGGAGTTTAGGTGCGTTAGGTGTGGCTCCCCCATGAGATCCGATCTGATCTCCTCCCAGATGGCGTGTCCCGCCTGCGGTTTTCGTGCTAAAATCCTGGACCGTTGTCCCCGTTGCGGCGGAGCCTTCTTCCAGGTTGGTCGGGTGGGGCTTCAGGCGGTATTCCAGGAGGCCCAGGGGGTATTGAAGGGCGCTAGGGTGAGGTTGGTGGAGGGTCCCCTTTCGGACCCGGAGCTCAGGGACTTGGTGGGGCTGTCTAGGGAGGGCCCCCTGCTGGTTGTGGGCACCAGGGCGGTGATGCCCCTCTGCGACCTGATGGAGGTTCGCATGATGGCCTGGCTCGATGTGGATGGGGAGGCCGCCTCCGTGGCTGGTTACGACGGGGACGCCCGGGCCATGGGGCTGGTGTACGAGTCCCTCTGGCGAGGTGTGGATCCTCAGCCCAGGTGGTTGATGCTCCAGACCAGGTCTCCGAACTCGGGCTGGAGACGGTATGCGGGTCAGGGGTGGCGCAGGTTTTGGGAGGTCGAGATGGCGGAGAGGGCCCGGATGGGTTTACCCCCCTTCGGTTGCATGGTCAGGATCGGCGCCTCCCAGGAACAAATGGGGGAGCTTAGGTCCGTTTTGGAGTCCCTGGAGGAGAGGGGTATCATCTCCGGGGTCGTGGAGGAGGACGGGGGCGCGCTGGTACACCTATCTGAGAGGTCCAGGGTCCGGGACCTGATAGACGTCATAGGGGCCAACGGGCATCCCACCGGGGAGTTTCCCTGGGTGGTGGTCTTCAGCGATTGAGAAAAGACACTATTCCTAATATCAAGGGGGTGATTACATGTCCGTGGTTGCCATAGTGGGTCGTCCCAACGTGGGCAAGTCCTCCCTCTTCAACCGCTTGATCGGGAGGAAGCTGGCGATAGTGGAGGACATACCGGGGGTCACCCGGGACAGGTTGTATGCGGAGACCGAGTGGGACGGCAAGCGGTTCTATCTGGTTGACACCGGTGGCATAGAGTCCGCCTCACCCCATCCATTTCAGGATGTCATAGCCAGGCAGGTTCAGATGGCCCTTAAGGAGTGCGACGTGGTCATCTTCCTTCTGGACGGGAAGGAGGGGGTGACCGCCGGAGATGAGGCCATAGCCGAGATGCTGAGGCGCTCCTCGAAGCCGGTGATCGTGGCCATGAACAAGATCGACAACCCGAAGCGGGAGGACAACGTGTTGGACGCCTACTCCCTTGGGTTTCATACCGTCATGGGGATAAGCGTTGAACACGGCATAGGCATAGGGGACCTTCTGGACTCGGTGGTGTCCGCCCTGCCGGATGAGGGGGAACCGGATGGGACCGATGACGGGGTTATAAAGTTATCAGTGGTGGGCCGTCCCAACGTGGGCAAATCCTCCCTCTTCAACCGGCTCATAGGCCAGGAGAGGGCGGTGGTCAGCCCGATCCCGGGCACCACCAGGGACACGGTGGACGTGGACGTCCGCCTTGGGGATGTGGACGTCCGGCTGATGGATACCGCTGGCATGAGGAGAAAGAGCCGGGTGGACGATCCGCTGGAGTACTATTCGGTGGTGAGGACCCTGAAGGCCATAGACAGGTCCGACGTGTCCCTGGTCCTCATGGACGCCACGGAGCTGCTCACCGAGCAGGACAAGAGGTTGATGCTACACGTGGAGGAGCGGGGCAAGGGGTTGATCATAGGGGTTAACAAGTGGGACCTGCTACCGCCCCGGGAGGACCTGGGGGACGTGATCAGGGACCAGATAAGGGATCAGATGCCCACCCTTTCGTACGCCCCGCTGATCTTCCTGTCTGCCAAGACCGGGAGGGGGGTTCACCGGTTGCCCCCGCTGGTGTCCAGGGTTTACGAGAACCGGCGCCGACGCCTTAAGACGTCGGACCTTAACCGTCTGCTCAGGGACACCCTGGAGTTCGAGAGGATGCCCGGGGACGGCAAGGGCAGGTATCTAAAGGTGTACTACGCCACCCAGGCGGACACGGTACCCCCCACCTTCATCTTCTTCGTTAACGACAGGGATCTGGCGGATCGGTCCTTCACCAGGAGGCTTGAGAAGCACATCAGGGCCCTGGGCGACTTCGAGGGGTCCCCGGTCAGGATCTGGTTCAGGAACAGGGATTCGTCGGATCAGGGGCGGTGAGTCCCTCTGCCCTTGACCAGTGGGGCATGGGACCATCATAATTGACCGAGGCTTGTTCCCCCAGGGGGATTTCATTTCGGAGGTGAACGGTTTTGACTAAGGCAGATCTTGTTAACGAGCTGGTAAAGAGCGTGGAGGACATCAGCAAGAAGAAGGCGTCGGAGGCTGTGGACGCCATCTTCAACATCATCCAGGAGGCGCTGGTCAAGGGCGACAAGGTGCAGCTGGTGGGCTTCGGCACCTTCGAGGTTCAGGAGAGGGCCGCCAGGCAGGGCAGGAACCCCCAGGATCCCACCAAGACCATAGAGATACCTGCCAAGAAGGCTCCGGTCTTCCGGGCCGGCAAGTCCCTCAAGGACGCGGTCAACCGCTAGACGGTGGCTGGGCGCTCGTAGTGGGAACGTAGCGAGGGGAGTCCCTAGGGGGGCTCCCCTCGACTGCTCATGCGATTTCGGTTGTCACCATTCGTACCCTCGGGCAAGGGTTAGCCACTGATCCAAGGTGAGCTCCTCCGCCCGGGCGTTGGCCATCAAGCCTAGGGCCTCGATGCGGCGCTCCCCCTCCTCCCTGGGTATGCCCGCTGCCTGCCAGTTGTTCAGCAGGTTCTTTCGCCTCTGGGAGAAGGAGGCCTTCAGCATCCTCCTCCATCTCGGATCGGTTGGCAGTTCCCTGTTTTTGTCGATGTCGATCCGGATCACCGAGGAGTTGACCTTGGGTATGGGTCTGAAAGCCCCGGGGGGGACGCTAATGGCCTTGGATACCCATCCCATGGCCTCTAGGGTTACGCTCAGGGGGGATCTGTCCTTGCCCTTGGCCCCCTGGAGCATCCTCATTGCCGCCTCCCTCTGCACCATAAGCACCATCCGGACCAGCCCCAGTGGAGCCAGCTCCTCCAGGAGCTTCCAAACGATGGGGGTTGTGATGTGATATGGCAGGTTGGCCACCACTTTGGTGGGATGAAAGGGTATGTCCCTTGAGAGGTCCAGTCTAAGGGCGTCCCCCCAGATCAGGGAAAGCCGTGGATCCTGCTGGGCTATGGGGCTTAAGAACTCCTCCAGCCGCCGGTCCAGTTCCACCGCTACCAGGGCCTTGCACGGGGTGGCTAGGATCTGGCGGGTCAAGACCCCCTTACCGGGGCCTATCTCCAGGACGATGTCCTGGGGGGATATCTGGGCGGCATCCACGATCCTCTCCGCGATGCCCCGGTTTATGAGGAAGTTCTGACCTATGTCTGTGTTGTGGACGAACCTCTCGGAAGGCAAGCTAGACCCCTCCCACGGCCTCGTCAGCCGTACATAAATAATAAAGGCGGGGAAGGATCCCCGCCTTTCAATCCTGGTCGGGATGAGAGGATTCGAACCTCCGACCACCTGCACCCCATGCAGGTGCGCTAGCCAGGCTGCGCTACATCCCGAAAGCAAGTGTATTCTATACCTGTTCCCCCAGCAGGTCAAGACCGGGGATTGAGAGGTATAAGAGGCGAAAATTTTTGCTTCCGTGAGGTCCTGGCCCGGGGGTTGACTTGGGACCGTTTGGTGGTAGCATATACCCCATAAGGGTATGTTATGCCGCTTTAGAATAGCTGGCACAACGAACGGATGGAGGCGATGATGATGCAGGTTAAGGTTTTCTCCACGAAGACTTGTCCCTGGTGCGTGAAGGCGAAGGATTACCTCAAGTCCCTCAACGTGTCTTACGAGGACGTGGATGTGAGCGCCAACCGGGAGGCCGCCATGGAGATGGTTAGGGCCACCAAGCAGATGGGGGTGCCGGTGATCCAGATAGGAGAGAAGTACATCGTGGGATTCGACCAGGGGGCCATCGAGAAGTCTCTCCGCGAGGCGGGGATCATTTAGGACACTTGCTTCTGCCTCAGTGGGCCGGCTATCCGGCCCACTTGCTGTATATGGGGGGCACATTTGGTATCATGTAGGGTGTAAGTAAAGCCCACACTGCTTAGGAGGCGATAGCCATGCTAACCACCATGACCATCAAGGGGATCCACTTTCACGCTTTCCATGGTGCCCTTGAGGTGGAGAGGGAGTTGGGGCAGGTTCTGGAGATAGAGCTCAGCATCTCCTACGACGTGGACCCCTCCTCCCTGGACAAGGACAAGATGCCCCCAATAATGGACGCTTCCGTCTACGATATAGTCCAGAAAGTGGTCATGACCACCAAGTTCAAGGCCATGGAGGGGCTGGCACTGGAGATAGCCCGTCGGATAATGTCCAACTACACCGTGGCTGAGCTGGTCTCGGTGGTCATAAGGCGCAGGCAGCTTTTCATCCCCGGGGACGTCCAGTCCGCCGAGGTGGAGATAACCGTGGACCGCGAGGACCTGGGGGAGAAGTAACCATGGAAGGATCCCTTAGGTTCGCCTTCGGCGCCGCCTGGGGAAGGGACCTCCCGACTGGGGAGGTCCTTGCTTCCCTTAGGGGTAGCCTGGAGTCCGCCTTCGTTAGCCTTTCTTCCCGGGCTAATCCCTCTTGGCTTGGGTGGATGGACCTACCAGATCAGCCCCTGGATCAGATATTGGAGGCCGCCCGATGGCTCCAGGGTTTCGATGCCTTCGTTCAGGTGGGTATAGGTGGTTCCGCCCTGGGGAACCTGATGCTTCACCAGGCCCTGGTGGGTGACCTGGTCCTAGCGGACAGGCGCCCCGCCTTCTTCCTGGCGGACAACCCGGATCCCATGAAGCTGGAGGAGATCTGGGCCAAGGTCAAGGACACCGACTTTGCCCTAGTGGGGGTCAGCAAGTCGGGGTCCACCGCGGAGACCACCTCCCAGTTCATGTGGTTCCTACAAAGGCTGGGGTACGCCACCGACCGGGTGCTCCTCATCACCGGTCCCCAAGGGGGGGTGTTCAGGGCCTTCGTAAACGAGACCGGGTGCAGGAGCCTTCCCCTCCGGTCCGACGTGGGGGGGCGCTACTCGGTCCTTAGCCCCGTGGGGCTCCTCTCCGCCGCTGCCTTGGGTGTAGATGTGGCGGGCATCCTTAAGGGGGCCAGGTCAATGCGGGACATGCTCCTGGCGGATGGGGCCTTCGATTTCAACCCGGCCATGAGGCTGGCCTGCGCTCACCTTTACCACGAGATATCCGGCAGGCCCATGGCGGTGATCATGCCCTACTCTAGCAGGCTCGAGCGCTTCGCCGAGTGGTTCGCCCAGCTGTGGGGGGAGAGCCTGGGGAAGGCGGGAAGGGGTACCACCCCGGTGAGAGCCCTGGGGGCCATAGATCAGCACTCCCAGGTCCAGCTCTACATGGAGGGGCCCGATGACAAGTTCTTCACCTTGATAGACGTCAAGTTCCCCAGCGACCAGGTGATACCCCAGGTGCCGTTCAAGTCCCTGGAGCCCATAGGGTATCTGGCGGGGCACGGGTTGGGGGAGATGCTGAGGAGCGAGGCAATGGCCACCGCCGCCTCCCTGGCGGGGCAGGGGCGCCCCGTGGCCTGGATAGAGATGGAGGGCCTCACCCCCGAGTCCTTAGGGGAGCTCATCTTCTTCTACGAGTTCACCACCGCCCTGACGGGGCTGGCCATGGGCATAGACCCCTTCGATCAGCCGGGGGTGGAGCAGGGGAAGAGGTACACCTATGGGCTCATGGGGCGCCAGGGCTTCGAGCAGGATGCCAAGCGGGCCCGGGAGTCGTTCGGCCAGATAATGAACGACGTCATTTAGAGACCTCAGATGCGTTTAATTGTGGGAGGTACCAGGTCTTGATAAACAGCGTTTTGGAGACGGTTATCCAACAGGTTCGTCCCCTGGCCCGGCAGGGTCGGGTGGCCACCTACATCCCCGAGCTTGGCAAGCAGGATCCGGACCTCCTGGGGATCGCCATGGCGTCGGTCCAGGGTGAGGTATGGACCGCCGGCGACTGGGACAGGAAGTTCACCATGCAGTCCATATCAAAGGTGGTCTCCCTGGGGCTGGCCATGGTGGAGATAGGGGAGGAGAGGGTCTTCTCCCGGGTTGGGGTGGATCCCACCGCGGATCCCTTCAACTCCATAATGAGGCTTGAGATGGTGGCGCCCCACAGGCCCCAGAACCCCCTCATAAACGCCGGTGCCATAGTGACCCTGTCGCTTCTTCCCCATGGGGAGGCCCGTGAGCGCTTTGAGGCGGTGAGAGACCTGGCAAGGCGGCTCACCGGATCCCAAGACCTGAACCTGGACGAGGCGGTCTACCTGTCCGAGAAGGAGACCAGCGACAGGAACAGGTCGTTGGCTTACTTCATGAGGAGCGTTGGTGTCCTGGAGGGGGACATAGAGGACATCCTGGACAGCTATTTCATGCAGTGCAGCCTGAGCGTTAACGCCCGGGACCTGGCGGTCATGGGTGCCACCTTGGCGTCCGGCGGGGTCAATCCCTTCACCGGGGAGAGGGTCCTTCCTTCCAAGGTCTGCCGGGTCCTGAGGGCCCTAATGGCCACCTGTGGCCTTTACGATGGATCCGGGGAGTTCGCCGTCCGGGTGGGGGTTCCCGCCAAGAGCGGCGTGGGGGGAGGCATCGTGGCGTCGGTGCCGATGCGTTACGGCATAGGGGTCTTCGGACCCGCCCTTGATCCCAAGGGCAACTCCCTGGGGGGCATAGCCATGCTGGAGAAGCTGTCCCAGGAGCTATCCCTCCGGGTCCTTTAGGCTTCTAGAGAGGAAGGCTTGACGATGACCAACAGAGAGCCGTTGCTTTTGGTGGAGGACCTGGAGGTCCAGCGGGAGGGCAACGTAATATTAAAGGGCCTCGACATAAAGGTGAACCGGGGGGAGGTGGTGGGGGTACTGGGCCGCAACGGGGCGGGAAAGTCTACCCTGGCCTACTCCATAATGGGGCTTCCCCAGTACGCTCCCTCCAAGGGCAGGGTGATCTTCGAGGGGCAGGACGTGACGGATTGGAGCATAACCGACAGGGCCCGGGCGGGGATAACCCTGGCGTGGCAACACCCGGCCCGGTACGAGGGCATAACCGTCGGGGAGTATCTCTCCCTGTCCCGCAAGGACCTGGGCCGCCAGGAGCTACTGGAGGCGTTGAGCCTCGTTCAGCTGGAGGGGGCTTACCTGGATCGCCGGGTGGACAAGGCCCTATCCGGCGGGGAGAGGAAGAGGATCGAGCTGGCGTCGGTGTACCTGATGCGCCCGAAGCTGGCCATCCTGGACGAACCGGACTCCGGGGTGGACCTGTTGGCCCTGGTGGAGATAATGGAGCTCTTCCGCAGGATGGTCCGGGAGGGGAGCTCGGTGCTCATAATAACCCACCGGGAGGACGTGGCCGCCCAGTGCAACAGGTCCTACCTTATATGCCGGGGGCACGTGATCCTGGAGGGGAGCGCCGAGGCGGTCAAGCGTTACTTCATGTCCCAGTGTGAACCCTGCTCTGATTCATCCCCGGACCTGGTTGGGGAGGTGGCCAAGGATGTTTGATGTGGCTTCCGAGTACAAGGCGTTGGTGGAGGTGGCGGAGAGGAGCTCCGGTGCCCACTTCGGTAGCCCCGACACGGTGTCGGTGGTGGTGCACGGCAACAAGGTGCTGTCCTCCCACGTCCTACCCGGGGTTGTGATAGATGCGGAGGAGACCCAGGACGGCATAAGGGCCCTCATAACCGTCCAGGAGGGGGTTAAGCTTGCCAAGCCAGTTCACATCTGCTTCGGCCACCTGGGCAGGGAGGGTCGCCAGACCATAGACACCAAGATAAGGATGCGCAGGGGTTCTCAGGCGGTCTTCCTGGCCCACTGTGTCTTCCCCAACGCGGAGGAGTTCCTCCACCAGATGGAGGGTGAGATCCACCTGGAGGAGGGTTCGTCCCTCACCTACAACGAGGTTCACGTCCACGGTCCGGAGGGGATGATCGTGGTCCGCCCCAAGACCAACGTGGTGTTGGAGGACAAGGCGATCTACCGGGGGGATTTCACCCTGGTGGAGGGCCGGGTCGGAGACCTCTCCATAGACATCTACGTGGACGCCAAGGGGGTGGGCAGCTCGGTGGAGATAACCTCCAAGGTCTACGGGAAGATGGACGACCGTTGCCTTGTCCAGGACGTGGTGAAGCTATCGGGCCGGGACAGCACCGCCCTGGTGAAGGCCCGAGTGGTCCTCAAGGACAGGAGCACTGGCACCTTCTACGGGACCATCGATGGGGCCGCCCCGGGGGCCAGGGGGCATGTGGACTGCACCGAGATAGTTCAGGGTGAGGCGGTGGCGGAGGCCTCCCCGGTGGTCCGGGCCTCTCACGCGGAGGCGGAGATAACCCACGAGGCTGCCATAGGCCGGATCGCGGACGACAAGATCGCGGGGCTGATGGCCAAGGGGCTCACGGAGGACGAGGCGGTGGACTTCATCGTTTCCGGGCTTCTGAAGTAGGTTAGGGGCGCCTGGCGGATATGGCGGCAGAGGGATGGGGGGAGCTGAGCTCCCCCCATCCCTTCAAGTTTCAACGTTAGTCTTCGCACGGGGGATTCACTCGGTTGGCCACCACCACCCCCCGGTTCTCGGTGCCGTCCGAGTAGACTGAGAAGCTACCCCGGTAGATCCTTATGGCCATGTGGGGGCCCTGGACGAAGGGGGCGGAGTCGAACCAGTCCTGGTCGAACAGGTTTCCAGTCTCCCCGTCGTATACCGGAAGGTACATTACGTTGTCCGTTTCCAGATCGGAGAAGAAGTGGGTGCCGTAGGACAGCTCCGGCATGTGCCCCGACTTTGGTATCCCCAGCTCCACGATGCAGGCGCACTGGGTCAGCTCGTTGTATTGGACCGGCACCCCAAGCTCCGGGTTGCTGGAGCCCACCCTACCTGGGGCCACCAGTACGTATCTCTGGTCCCCCATGGACTGGTTGATATATCCTATCCCCCTGGCAACCGAGTGGAAGTCCGGATCCGAAGAGTATATCCGGTAGTCCACGTAGACCAGATAGGGTATGTCCTCAAGGACCCCGTCGGTCACCATCCGGTCCGCCATGAGGATCACTTTTCGCCCCGTGAGGTCCGGGATCTTGGCGGAGCCCACCGCAACGCCTCCGATCCAGAGGGGCCTGGATTGCAGGAGCTCCAGCTGGTCCTCCGTGGGTTCGTAGGCGTATTCGATGTCCGCAGGTACCCCCATGCTCTGCTCCAGCAGGGGCAATAGGGCCCTCATGCGGTCGAAGAACCTGCGACACTTCTTGGGGAAGTCCTCGAAGGTGAAACATATCTTGGAGTAGGCGTTTGGGATCTCGGTTGAGTAGTCCACCGATGAGAAGTAGCCCGTGTCCCCGTCCACCGTGTACAGCTGGGCGAAGGTCCCCAGGTTTGGGTGCCAGCGGAGGAGCTCCCGCCACAGGGTCTTCACGTCCAGGGTGACCAGCTCCTCGGTGGTGCCGTCGATGGCCTGGAACTTTTCCTGGGCGTGCTTCATTATCTTGTAGGGGTTGGACCCCTCGGGCCTAAGGGCCGGGTTGGTGAGGGAAAAGGTCCTGGCGTACCCCCGTTTGGTGCTCATGGTCCCAAGGCCGAACACGAACCTAAGGATCCCGTCCTCCATCCTGATCCGGGTTGTCCAGCGCCTCACGTTCCTTGAGTAGCCCACCCCGCCGGTGGTGGGGTAGTAGTACCTGCCCCTCCAGCGACCGGACATCCTCATGACGATTATCCCCATCAGATCGTCCCCCAGTTGGTGCTTCTTGCGGTAGCTAACCGCGGTGGGGAAGTAGGTTCGGGCGTATATGCGGAGGATCTCCTCCTCCACCCTTCGGACCCTCTCCTCTAGGGATCCCCGGTTCATTAGGAAGGTGGACCTGTACTTGCCCGCGAAGGAGTGCTTGATGGAGTCCTCCAGCACGCTGCTGCTCCGAACCACCACCGGATCCTCCACCCGGGATAGGAAGTCCCTCAAAGGGGGGATCACGTAGTCCGGAAGGCGGGTGGAGAGGAAGGCCGCCTCCACTGCGGTGCCGTCGTCCCCTATCAGGGACTTAACCCGGTCCTGGCCCCCGATGCTTTCCATGACCTGAAGGAACACGTCGGTGCCTATGAACATCGATGGGGGGATTCTTACCGACGCCAGGAGCTCGTTGCCGCTTGACCAAAGGCGCCTTGCGGCGTAAAGGAGGGACCTCCCCTTCCCCCCGATGGAGCCGGTGCCAACTATCATGGGCCTGAAGTCCTCGTCGTCCCTGGGGTCCCAGGAGAAGTATCGCTCAAGGGTCTCCTGATCTTGCACTGGTGGGCCTCCTCTCTTGGGTCCTGATGCTTCCTTGGGTTCTAGCCCTCACGCCCCCATCCCAGGGGACGTGGAATGGACGTAAGGGCGTTTAGTATGTTGCCCGTCACGTCCGGCACCTCAGACTCGATCTCCCTTATGAGCCCCTTGACCCTGGTTCGCTGGGTTACCCTCCCGAAGGGACAGGGGGGGGCCATGGTCTTCAACCCCAGGCGGCGGACCTCCGCCTCTATGGCGGATTCCCGCAGTAACACCAGGGGCCTTATCACCTTTACGTTGGAACGGGACATGGTCATGGCGGGCTCGAAGGATCTGAAGCGGCCCGCCATCAGCAGGTTCATCATGGCGGTCTCCACCGCGTCGTCCAGGTGGTGCCCCAGCGCTATGGCGTTGCAACCCCTCTCCCGGGCCGCCGAGGCCAATATGCCCCGCCTCAGGTTGGCGCACAGGCTGCACGGGTTCCTCTCCCCTCGCCCCTCTATTATCTTGAACGTGTCGTGTCGGATGAGCACGAAGGGTATCCCTATATTAGCCGAGAACTCCTCAAAGGGGGCGGGGTTCATCTCCCCCCCGGTGGGGTCGATGAAGCAGGTCATGAGGTGGAACCTCACCGGGCTCCGGCGCTGAAGCTCCCGTAGGCAGATGGATAGCAGCATGCTGTCCTTCCCCCCCGACAGGCCTATCATTATCCTGTCCCCTGGGGCTATCATGGAGAAAAGGTGGACCGCCTTGCCCACCTGGTGTCTTATGTTCCTGGATGGAGATGGGGTGTTCTCATCAGACATCGGCTCTTCTCCCGGATGTTGAGTTTCGTGTGGTCGTGTCCGAATTATAATGGTGGGGAGCGATTTTGCCAGGGGGGCTGGGGTTTGGAGAAGGACGGTTGGATCAAGAAGATAGACGAGACCATAGACGTGGCGGCCAAGTCCCTGGACTCCAGCATAGAGACCGTACTGGACATAAAGGATGAGATAAGAACCAGCGTCAAGGAGAAGCAGCGTGAGATAGAAGAGGTGAGGCGGGGCTGGATGATGTGATGGCCGCCTCGGACTCGTTGGCGGAGGCGTACAAGAAGGCCCGGGCTCGTCTAGCCAAGGGGGCTCAGATGAAGGATGAGGCCCTGCAGGTGGAGGCCTACGAGGAGGCCTCCCGGCTAATGAAGCTTAAGGGAAGTTTCGAGGAGAGGGAGCGGAACTTGAGGCGCCGGCGGGATCAACTGGAGAGGGACAAGGCCAGGCTGGAGAGGATGCTGGCCAAGACCGATGAGACCATGTGGAAGCTTAAGCTGGCGCTGGCGGTAATAAGGGAAAACGCCGGTTCCCCCAAGCTCAATCCATCGGAGGCCAGCTACAGGGATCTAGCCATGGCCCTGAGGCTGGTGGAGCAGGAGAGCCTGCGGCTGGCCAGGGACGTTCACGACGGGCCGGCCCAGCACTGCTCCGGTGCGCTCCTAATATTGGACAAGCTCGAGTCCTGCGTGGCCGGGGGCGATGCGCCAGGCGCCATGAGGGAGATAGAGTGCCTTCGGGAGCAGATGCGGGATGCGGTCTTGGACTTCAGGAACTTCCTTTGGCGCCTCAAGCCTTCAGGGTTGGACCTGGGGCTGGAGCACGGGCTAAAGGTCCTGGCCCAGGTTATATCCGAAAGGTACAAGGTAAAAGTGGACGTGGTGGTTAAGGGAGGGGCCGAATGTCTCAACGGTCCGGGCAGGGCCAATGCTTACCGGGTGATCCAGGAGGCGGTGACCAACGGCATCCGTCACGGGGGCGCCAGGAACGTTAAGATCCTGGCGTCCTTTGGGGACGCGGCCGCCACGTTCAAGGTCCAGGACGATGGCAGGGGCTTCGACCCCGAGGAGGCCAGGGCGGAGGCCCATAGGAGGGGTTCCTTCGGCCTCGTCAACATGGAGGAGCGGGTGCGGTTGTTGGGAGGCACCCTGAGGATAGATAGCGCCCCCGGCAAGGGGGCGGCGGTAGTATTCAGCATACCCCTTGGGAGGTTGGACCATGAGGAAGATACGGATAGTTCTGGCGGATGACCATAGGCTTTTCCGGGATGGTCTGCGCCGCCTCCTCGAGATGGAGAAGGACATGGAGGTCATAGGGGAGGCGGAGGACGGGGATGCCACGGTGGAGATGGTGTCCGCCCTGAAGCCCGATGTGCTTCTCTTCGACATCCACATGCCCAAGAAGGACGGGATCCAGGTGGTCAAGGATCTAAAGGCCATGGGGCGCTCCCCCAGGTTCGTGGCCATCACCGCCTTCGACGACGATGACCACATAACCGCCCTCTCGTCGGTCGGGATAGATGCCTACGTTCTCAAGGCGTCGGGCATGGCGGAGCTACTGTCCGCCATAAGGTCCGTCTACCGGGGGCACTCGTACGTGGATCCGAAGGTGGCGGGCAAGTTGCTCAGCACCTTCAACAGGAGGAGGGAGGAGCGGGACCTTCTGTCCCGGCTAACCCCCAGGGAGATGGAGGTGCTCTACTGGATCTCCCAGGGACTCAACAACGGGGAGATAGCCCGGAAGATGGTCCTCTCGGAGAAGACGGTGAAGAACCACGTGAGCCACATCCTAAAGAAGCTGGATCTGGTGGACAGGACCCAGGCGGCGGTCTTCGCCTGGAAGAGAGGGCTGGCCCAGCTGTCCAAGGAGGACCTGTTGCTGGTTGGGAAACTA
>Ga0116210_1000005_pt1 | contig 219542 bp, 205 predicted proteins | sample TshhotsprinmetaG_FD_94483 | JGI IMG/M metagenome (GOLD analysis project Ga0116210, IMG submission 94483) | Hot spring microbial communities from South Africa to study Microbial Dark Matter (Phase II) - Tshipise hot spring metaG | ecosystem: Environmental > Aquatic > Thermal springs > Hot... | reverse complement strand
CGTTATGCAGAACATAGCCGCCACGTCGGAGGAGCAGGCGGCGGCGGCGCAGGAGATAGCCCAGGGGATAGACAACGCCACCCAGGGTACCATAAACGTGGTGAACTCGGTGGAGATGATCCGCCACTCCAGCGAGGAGACCGCCAAGGCCAGCGAGGCGGTGGCCCAGGAGGCCCAGGCGCTGAGCCACACGGCGGAGCAGCTCAAGGCCCTGATCGCCAAGTTCAGGTACCAGTCCTCCTCCCTCAGCCTGGGGGACGGCAGGTAAGATCTAGGGACGCAAGACCAAGAAGATGACCCCGGGGGCCCGCCCCGGGGTCATCTTCTGTGGAAGGTCAGATCCCGCCGGATGCCACGTCCCTTCCCTTCAGGGCGAACCACAGGGTTCCAAGAACGCCGAAGGCGAAGGCGGTGAGGAAGTTGACCTGCGGGGATATGTAGAAGAGGGCGGGGGAGGCGAAGGCCGCCAGGGACACCACCACGTCCCGGAGGAGGTAGTAGGCGCCGAAGGCGGCCCCCTTGGCCCCCTCCGGCGCCAGGTCCATTATCAGGGCCTTCCGGGTTGGCTCCCCGAACTCCTTGAGCCCCCTCACCACGAAGGCGGCGGCGAAGGGCCAGAAGCCCCGGCAGAAGGGCAACATGAGCGGGAAGGCGGTGAAGAAGCAGAAGGTCATGAGCACGAAGGGCTTCTTGCCGTGGCGGTCCGCCATGGCGGCCACGGGGATGTAGACCAGCATGGCCACCGCCATCTCCAGGGCGGTGAGCAGCCCGAACTGGGCGGGGGTCACCCCCCTATCCAGGGCCCATAGGACCACGAAGGGGTACGGGATCTGCTCCGCGAACCGGATCAGCACGTCGGACACGAGGAGCATCCGGAGGTCCCCCCGGATGAGCCCCAGGGAGGACCGGACGCTAACCCCCTCCAGTTCGCCTATGGCGTCCCCGGGGACCATCCGCCACATGAGCCAAACGGAGATCCCCCCAACCGCCGCCGCCACCACCAGGGCGGCCCTTATGCCCTCCACGTTCCCCATGCGGGTCATCAAGTAGCCGCCGATCACCGGGCCCAGCGCCATGGGTATCCGGCGGACCAGGGAGTGCATGGAGACCCCCATGACCCGCTTGGTCTTGGGCACCGACCGGCCGATGAGGTCCATCATGGCGGGGAGGCTCACCGCCGACCAGGAGATGAAGAGCGCCGCTCCCGGCAGAACGGACCACCAGGTGCCCAGGGTCAGCACCAGCAGGTACCCCAGCACCGCCACCAGGGAGAAGAGGATCAGGGACTTCTTGGGACCCAGGGCGTGGCTTGCCATGCCCCCCGGAAGGGAGTACAGGGCGGAGAGGAGGTTATCCATGCCGTTCAGGAACCCAACTGACCAGTAGGATCCACCCAGGGCCATCAGGTAGACCGGCAGGAACCGCTCGGACATCTTCTCCCCAAGGCCCATGAAGATCACCATGATCAGGGCCGCGCCGGTGGATCTGTTTATGGCCAGGAACCGCAGGATCCGCTCCAATTCATCACCCTCCAACCTGGGACGTCCAAAAGGGGGGCACCATGGCCCCCCGTGGACGATCAGAAGATAGGTATCTTACGCTCCTTGATGAGGATACGCGCCTTAGGAGATGCGGCCGAACCGAGCCAGCCTGCCCAGGTCCTCCTCGATCTCCAGGAGGCGGTTGTACTTGGCGATCCGCTCGCTCCTGCAGGCGGAGCCGGTCTTTATCTGGCCGCCCCCCATGGCGACGGTGAAGTCCGCCATGAAGGTGTCCTCCGTCTCCCCGGACCTGTGGGAGATCACGTAGCCCCAGCCGGCCCGGCGGCAGAGTTCGATGGTCTCCATGGTCTCGGTGACGGTGCCGATCTGGTTCAGCTTTATCAGCACCGCATTGGCCGCCTTGGCCTTGATGCCCCGGCGGACGAAGTCCGGGTTGGTGACGAAGATGTCGTCCCCAACGATCTGGACCCGGTGCCCCATCCGGGCGGTCATCTTGGCGAAGCCATCCCAGTCGTTCTCGTCCAAGCCGTCCTCGATGGACGCTATGGGGTAAGCGGAGCACCAGCGATCGAAGAGGTCGATCATCTCATCGGTGGACTTCTTGCCCTGGCCGGACTTGTCCAGCATGTAGGAGCCGCCGCTGAAGAAGCTGCTGGCTGCGGGGTCTAGGGCCAGGCAGATGTCCTTTCCAGGCTCGTAGCCCGCAGCCCTTATGGCCTCAACGATGACGTCGCAGGCCTCCTCGTTGCTCTTTAGGTCCGGGGCGAAGCCCCCCTCGTCCCCCACGCCCACCGCGTAGCCCTTCTTCTTGAGGATCCCCTTCAGGGCGTGGAACGTCTCGGCCCCCATCCTCAAGGCCTCCCGGAAGGAGGATGCCCCCAGGGGGAACACCATGAACTCCTGGAAGTCAACGCTATTCTCCGCATGCTTGCCCCCGTTGAGGATGTTCATCATGGGCACCGGTAGGGTGACCGCCCCGGGGCCCCCCAGGTAGGCGTAGAGGGGCAGGTCGCAGTACTCCGCCGCCGCCTTGGCGGCCGCCATGGAGACCCCCAGGATGGCGTTGGCTCCCAGCTTGCCCTTGTTAGGGGTGCCGTCCAGCTCGATCATGGCCCGGTCGATGGCCGCCTGATCCCGGCAGTCCATGCCGATCACCGCCGGGGCGATCACGTCGTTCACGTTGGCAACCGCCTGGAGGACCCCCTTGCCGCCGTAACGCCCCTTGTCTCCATCCCTAAGCTCCACCGCCTCGTTCTCCCCAGTGGAGGCCCCGGATGGCACCGAGGCGCTCACCCTTATCCCGCACTCCAGCTCCAGCCTCACCCGGACGGTGGGGTTGCCCCTGGAATCCAGGATCTCCAAAGCCCTTATGTTGGTTATCACGGAGCTCATAACCCAATCCCTCCCATTGATCGGCCCCAACGAACTCTGGTCTCTGAAGGGCACGGATTGCGCCCCAATGGACGCTGAAATCTATGTTACCACAAGGAGTGGGATGAGATAAACATTTATCAAAACCACGAAAACTTTAGCACTAAAGATTAACCAAACGGTCATGCAATCCAAATTGGATCGTGGTACATTATTTAGGATAGGTGGTGATTTCGACGTCATCACGGCTAAGAGACATCAGTATCAAGGGCAAGATGTGGATCCTAATCGGGGTTGGGCTGCTGGGCCTTGGAGCCGCCTCCGCCACCGGCTACCGGTTCCTGTCCCAAAGCAACCGCAACTTGGAGGGCATGTACCAGGATCGGCTTCTCCCGATCCGCTGGCTCATAGACACCAAGGCTAACGCAGCGCTGATTAAGGGGCTGGTATCGGAAATCATAATTGCAGATAGCGATGCGGAGCGGGACGAGCTGGTTCAACGGATAGGCGAGCTGGTCAAGGCCAACGACTCTAACCTGGAGCTTTACGGCAAGGCGAAGTTGGAAAGCTTCGAGGTGGAACACCTGCGAAAAGTCCATGAGGCCATGACCGACTGGCGGGCCAAATGGAGGAAGGTGCTGGAGCTGTCTAAAGAGGGGTTAAAGGAGCAGGCGGAGGACTACTGCAAGGCCGAGGCCATGCCGGCCATTAAAAGGCTCATCGGGGAGATTGAGGCGCTAGCCAATTTCAACGTGGAGTTCGCCGAGAAAGTCAAAGACCAGAACGATCAAAGCGCCGCCCGGGCGCTCTACCTCCTGGTTGTGATGTCCATTGGATCGCTGCTGGTCATGGCGGTTATTGGGGCAGCCATTTCATACGGCATAGTGGGCTCAGTTAAATCCGCCCTGAGCGCCCTGGAGAGGGTTAGGGACGGGGATCTAACCTTATCCAGGGATCAGATAGGCGCCCAGGGAAGGGACGAGATGGGACGCCTGGGGGACGCCCTATTTGAAGCGGTGCTCCAGATCAGGTCCACGATTGAGCAGGTTCTTAGACAGGCATCCGATGTGGCCTCCCGTGCGGAGGACTTCTCCGCCCTGGCGGAGGAGTCCTCCGCCTCCGCCCAGGAGTCCAGGGCCTCGGTTGACGAAGTAGCCTCCCGGATGAACGAGCTGGGGGCAGCAAGCCAGGAGATAAACGCCAGCGTCGAGGAGGTGGCCAGCGGCGCCCAGGCGGTGGCCCAGCGCAGCACCGACATAGCCGCCGAGGTGGACCAGGCCAGGAGCGCCGGGGAGGAAGGCGCAAGAGCGGTGGCCAAGGCGGCCTCCAGTATAGCGAAGGTGGCGGAGGAGGCCTCCCGATCCGCTGAGATGGTGGCTTCCCTGGGCGAGATGGCACACCAGATCCAGTCCTTCGTCGGCCAGATCGGCCAGATAGCGGACCAGACGAACCTTCTGGCGCTGAACGCCGCAATTGAGGCCGCCCGGGCGGGGGATGCGGGCAAGGGCTTCGCGGTGGTGGCCGAGGAGGTTCGCAAGCTGGCGGAGGAGAGCAACCAGGCGGCTTCTAGGATCGCGGAGCTGGCGGACGGGATAGGCCGGGAGCTTGGGACGGTGATATCCGCCTCCCAGAGAAACGCCCAGGAGAGCCAGTCGTCCAAAGAGCTGGCGGAGGAGACCCGGGCCACCATTGAAAGGATCATGGACTCCCTAGGCAGGATCTCCAATGCGACCCAGGACCTGGCGGCGGTGGCGGAGGAGCAGGCGGCCTCCAGCCAGGAGATAGCCTCGGCGGTACAGGACGTGGCCTCCAAGGTCCTTCAGGCGGCCAACGCATCCGAGGTGGTGAGGTCCCAGGTGGCGGAGGTGTCAGCCGCAGCGGAGCGGATCGCCCAGGGATCGGAGGACTTGGTTAAAACCTCTGAGGCCCTCCGGGAGGCGGTGCGGCACTTCAAGGTGGACGACATGTCGTCCCCCGTACATCTTCCCCCTTCGCTGGCATAGGGGCTAAGCTCCAGATCCCAGGGGGAAAAAGCGGAGGGGCGGGTTCCCCCGCCCCTCCGCCAGGTGGTGAAATTCGACCTAGAGGAACACGCCCCGCATCTTGACCGCGTCGGCCACCCGCTTGATGGCCACCATGAAGGCCCCCTTCCTCATGGAGACGTTGTGCTCCTTGCTGTAGTTCCACACCCGCCAGAAGTTGTCCGCCATGAGGGTAAGCAGCCGCTGGTTGTACTCCTCTTTGGTCCAGAAGAAGCCCATCAGGTCCTGGACCCACTCGAAGTAGGAACCCACCACGCCGCCGGAGTTGGCCAGGAAGTCGGGCACCACCAGCACATCCTTGGGAAGGGCCGCATCTCCCTCGGGGGTGACGGGGCCATTGGCACCCTCCACGATGAACTTGGCCTTGATCTTGTGGGCGTTGTCCCCGTTGATGACCCCCTCCAGGGCGCAGGGGCAGAGCACGTCCGCCTCCAGGTAGAGGATATCCTCCCCGGCGATCTTCTGGAGACCCGGCTGCTCGTAGCCCTCCAGCAGGTGCTTGGGGTGGTTTGTCACGTGATCGAAGGCCTTCTTGACGTCGATCCCGTCGGGGCAGTAGTAGCCGCCGGTGATGTCGCTGATGGCGAGCACCTTGGCCCCCATGTCAACCAGGGTGAGGGCGCAGTAGGTGCCCACGTTGCCGAAGCCCTGGATGATGGCGGTGGCACCCTTCACATCCCGGCCGGCGGCCTTCAGGACCTCCCTCACGCAGGTGGCCACGCCGGCGCCGGTGGCCTCGGTGCGGCCCTTGGAACCCCACAGGGAGACCGGCTTGCCGGTGAAGATGGCGGGCTCCAACCGGTTGCGCATCTTGCTTATGGTGTCCATGAACCAGACCATCTCCTGGCCGCCGGTGTTCACGTCCGGGGCGGGAACGTCGGTCCAGGCGCCCACCAGGGGCTCTATGCGAGCGGCGAAGGTGCGGGAGATCCTCTCCTTCTCAGCGGTGGACAGCTCCAGGGGGTTGCAGGCCACACCGCCCTTGCCGCCGCCGTAAGGGATTCCGGCCAGAGAGCACTTCCAGGCCATGAGACACGCCAGGGCCTCGCACTCCTCAAGGGTCACGTCCGGGTGGAACCGGATGCCACCCTTGGCAGGACCCAGGGCGGTGGAGTACTGGACCCGGTAGCCCTCGAACACCTTCACGGTGCCGTCGTCCATGGTGACGGGAATGGAGACGCAAAGCTTCCTCTCCGCCCTGCTCAGGATCTCGATGAGACCCTCATCCAGCCCCATCTCCTCCGCGGCGGCGTAGAAGTTCTTGAGCGCCGTGTCCAGAAGAACGTTGCTGGAAGTCCTCTTCGTAACTGCCATTACGAATCCCTCCTTGTCTTTTTAGGCCAAAGGCCCTGCACGGAACCAACCTAAAATGTTTGTGAAGGAACCCCACAAACCCCAGGCCTATTCTATTCCAACCGGAACTTTCAGTAAAGAGTCAAACGGGACTGATTTTTTGGAAAAATTTTATATATGCACTGAATACCAAATACACTTGCTAGACGATTCTGCGACTAGGTGAAATCCCCGAGCCCCAGGCGTCTGGCCGCCTCCGCCATGTCCGGATAGAGGGGGGCCTCAAAGGCCGCACCGGCCAGGTCCCCCAGGGACTCGCCAAATGGCAACAGCACCCTTCGGGCGTGGAGCATGGTTCTCCCCACCCCCCGGAACCTCACCCCGTACCTGACGTCCCCGAGGATCGGAAGCCCCAGGTGGGCCAGGTGGACCCGGGCCTGGTGCTGGCGTCCGGTGAGAAGCTCCACCTCCACCAGGGAGAAACCACCCCGAACGGCCAGGGGACGCACCACCGACCTGGCGGGTTGCCCTGAGGGCGAAGGGGTCACGTTGCCCCTTCCGTCCTTGGACAGCGGCAGGTCCACCAAAGCCTCCCCAACGCAGGTGCCCCTCACCAGCGCCCAGTAGAGCTTCCTGATGGTCCCCTCCCGGAACAGCCGGTGGAGCTCCCGCCCAAGGGCCCCGTCCAGCGGCACCAGCACCACCCCGGTGGTGTTCACGTCCAGCCTGTGGGAGGGCACGGGCCCCCGGTCAACCCCCAAAAGGCGCCACACCTCCTCGGGCAGGCTGGTCCCCCTGCCTCCCCCGGGCTGGCATATCCACCCGGCGGGCTTGTTCGCCACCAGTAGCCTCCGGTCCCAGTGGATAACCCACCGGGGCAACTCCCTGCCCTCGGCTGGGCATGGGGTCCCAGATCCGGACCGCCTTGGCTCCTGGTCCCAGGGGACCGTCAGCTCCTGCCCCTCCAACAGCCGCTGGGAGCAGGGCACCCGCCTGCCGTCCAGCCGGACCTGGCCGCGCCTTATGGCCCCCATCCGGAGTCCCATGTTCACCTCTGGCCACCACTCCCGAATGAGCCTGTCCAGCCTGCGCCCCTCCTGATCGGGGGGGATCCTGTAGGTCCTCATGGCCGCTGGGGCAGCTCCCCGGTCCAGAACCTGCGCTGGGTGGACCGGTTGAAGTCCGATACGGCCTGGCCGTCCCGGAGCCACCTGAGCCCCTCCCGGCAGCAGAAAAGATGAAAGTCCAGCTCGTCCGCGGCGGACACGATGAGCGCCTCCAGCGTCTGGGGAACCACCGGGGAGCCGTACTCCTTCTGGCCATGGTGGCTCAGTATTATGTGCCCCAGGTGGACCGCCAGCTCCCCCCGGAGCCCCCGGTCCCTCACCAGCTCCTCGAACAGGGCGTAGCCCATGGCCACGTGATCCAGCACGCTCCCTTCCACGGTCACCTCCGGCAGGGGGCTCATCCGGTAAGCCCTGACCTTGCCCAGATCGTGCAGCAACGCCCCCGCCGCCACTACCTCCAGGCTCACGTCCCGGTAGGGACCGCACATGCCCAGCGCCGCCTCCGCCACGTGAACCGTGTGCTCCAAGAGCCCCGCCCGGTACGCATGGTGGTTGGACACCGCCGCAGGGTACGAGAAGAACCTGTCCCTCAGGTCACCAACGAAGATTCCCTCAAGGAAGCCCCGCAGCTCCTCCCCGCAGGACCCGACGATCCTCCAGAAGCGCTCCTCCAGCTCCTCCTGGGGGAATGGGGAACGGGGCACCAGGTCCAGAGGGGGGTACTTGTCCTGGTCCAGCCGGTACAGCTCCCGGAAGTCCACCTGGAGGGACCCCCGGTAATCCTTCACCTGTCCCACCACCCCCACCGACATGCCTTTCAGGGACTGGATCTGGTCCTCGCTCAACGGCTCCCCTTCCCGGCGGTCCAGCCACCGGGCGCTACTCCAGGCCTTCCCCTCCATTGCCCCGGTGGGGTCCATCACCGTAACCGACCAGTAGGTGCCGCCCCCCCTGTCCCGGTTCGCCTGGAGGTCCCGCACCGCGTAGACCCCCTTGAAGGACTCCCCGGGCCTCAGCCGGAGCACCGCCTCCACCGTCATGAGCTCGTCCCTTCCCACGGACCCACCTCCGCTCTAAAATTAAAAAGGGAAATCCCTATTATGCGCTTGAATCATGCGGATCAATAGTTTAATCTTACCCCATGGCGGCCTAGGCCGCAGCAGCGATCGAAGGGGGTAGGCGCCTTGCGGTGGATCACCTCTCCTCCCATAATATCCGTTCCCCTGGTGGCCCTGCTCCTCGCCCTGGGCTCCGGGCCCACCGAGGGGCTACCCCTGCCCCTTTGGGGGCTCTTCCTGGTGGCCTACGGGGCGGCCACCGCGTTCCACTCCATGAACCTGTCAACCCGCCGGGGTGGTCTGGCCTTCTTCACCAACCTGACCGCCCAGGGGCTGGTCCTGGCCTTCGTGTCCCCCGCAGTGGGGGTCACCCCCATCGTCTCCTGGCTTGGACTGGCCCTGGCATCGTCCGGCATGGTGGGACTGGTGAGCCTTGGGATATCCAAGGGTCCGAGCGGCCAACGCCAGCCTATATCCCCAGAGCAGATCAGCATATCCGATATCCAGCAGGAGCTCAAGTCGCTGGAGACCGAGCTGGACATACCCTCCATGATCCCCCTGCCGGCCCTGTGGGGACAGGGAGGGGTGATACTCAAGGCCAACCGGGAGGCGAAGCTGCTCCTGGGGACCAACGACCTGGAGGGAAAGGAGCTGGACAAGATGATCAACCCCTCCCTCCACGAGCTGGAGCTGGGGGGCACCGGTTGGCTGGTCTTCCGGAGGTCCCTGGAGGGGGAGGACCTGGTGCTACTCTCACCCAAGGGGGAGGGATCCGGCGGGGACGACTCGGACTTTGTGGACCCCAAGACCGGGCTCTACTCGGACCGGTACGCCCGAAGGAGGGGTGAGGAGGAGATCGAGCGGGCCAGGCGGTACCGCCGCTGGCTCTCCATGGCGCTGCTAAAGCTGGAGCTGGAGAGCCTGAGCCAGGGCCCCATCCCCAGGAGCTTCCAAGAGGAGGCCTACGATCGGCTCATCGCCACGGTGAAGAAGACCATCCGCACCTCAGACCTGGCCTTCCACCTGAAGGACGATTGCGTGCTTCTCTTGCTCCCCGAGACCCCCTCCTCCGGGGCCAGGACCCTTTTCGACAGGATAAAGGCCCAGCTGAACAAGCTGTTCGAGGAAGGGGAGGCGGCCCCCTACAGGCCCAGGCTCATGGGAGGTTTCTCCTTCTACGGGGGCAACGGCACCACCTCCTACGGCCAGATGCTGGAGGAGGCCTACTCCAACATGGCCCTCAACGAGGGCTGAGCCCCTGGACTTCACAAACGATCCGGACTCCCCATGGTGTATCATCTAGTCTGAAGGCCAGAAGGGCCCAAGCTGAGGGATTCAGCCGGGCGTCCGGCCCTAGAAAATGACGAGGAGGGATCGCTTTGTCCAGTTTCTTCCAGGGTCTCTACGGTGAGAGGGTCAAGGACCTGCGTCCATCCCCCATAAGGGAAATGCTGCACCTGGTGAGGCGTCCGGGGATAATCTCCTTCGCGGGGGGCATGCCGGACCCGGAGGCCTTCCCGGTGGACCTCTTCTACCAGGCGGCGGGGATAATAAAGTCCCAGGGCAAGGACGTGCTCCAGTACGGGACCACCGAGGGCTACGCCCCCCTGAAGGACTTCCTGATCCAGTGGACCGCCCCCAGGATGGGCCGCAAGCTGGAGCACGACGAGATGCTCATAACCGCCGGCTCGTCCCAGGTGTCAGACCTGCTCTGCTGGGCCCTGATCGACAAGGACGACCTGATCCTCATTGAGGAGCCCTCCTTCCTGGGGGTCTTCCTCAACATGCACAACCACGGGGCCAAGTTCCTCACCGTCCCCTGCGACGACGAGGGCATGATGGTGGACCTGATCCCCGAGAAGGTGGAGCGGGCCCAGCGGGAGGGCAAGAAGGTGAAGCTCTGCTACACCATCGCCAACTTCCACAACCCCCTGGGGACCACCCTGTCGCTGGAGAGGCGCCGTAAGCTCATCGAGTACGCCCACCGCTACGGCTTCGCCATAATGGAGGACGATCCCTACGGCTACGTGCGCTTCGAGGGGGAGCACCTGCCCACCCTGTTCTCCCTGGATGACCGGGGTGTGGTTATCTACGCGGGCTCCTTCTCCAAGATCCTGGCCCCCGGAACCCGGGTTGGATGGTGCTGCGGCCACAAGGATATAATCCGCAAGATGGCCATCTTCAAGCAGGGGGTGGACGTGTGCACCAGCCTTGTGGCCCAGGCCATGGTCTACGAGTACTGCCGGCTGGGGCACCTGGACTCCTTCCTCCCCAAGATAATCGACCACTACCGCAAGAAGCGGGACGCCATGGAGGACGCCATGAGACGGCACCTCCCCCTGGAGAAGCTCCACTGGGTCAAGCCCCAGGGGGGCTACTTCTACTGGGTCAAGATGGACGGGATAGACTGCGACCGCCTCTTCCAGGTGGCGGTGGACAAACAGGTGGCCTTCGTCCCCGGCAAGGCCTTCTACCCCAACCGGGACGGGGGGGATCAGGAGATCCGGCTCTGCTACACCTTCGCCTCCCCGGAGCAGACCGACCAGGGCATGAGGCGCCTGGGGGAGGCCATGAGGGAGATGATCCGGTAGGTGAGGGACGAGCAGGTCATAGCCGCCATATCCACCCCCTTCGGCCAGGGGGGCATAGCGGTGATCCGGCTCTCCGGCAGGGGGAGCGCCCAGGTGGTGGATCGGGTCTTCCGGGGGCGCTCCCCCCTCTCGTCCTCACCCCCCTGGACCATGAGACACGGCCACCTGGTGGACCCCCGGGGCAACCCCATCGACGAGGTGCTGGCGGTCCACTTCAAGGCCCCCAAGAGCTACACCGGGGAGGACTCGGCGGAGGTGCACTGTCACGGGGGTCCATTGGTGGCCCAGATGTGCCTGGAGGCCCTAATATCCGCCGGCGCCAGGCTGGCGGAGAGGGGGGAGTTCACCCGTCGGGCGGTGATTAATCGCCGGATGGACCTGAGCGCCGCCAGCGCGGTGATGGCCCTGGTGAGCGGCCAAAGCCCCAAGGCGGTGGAGGCCGCAATGGGGTCCCTGTCGGGGGCCACCCGCCGGGCCATGGAAGAACTCATGAGGGACCTGACCCGGGCCTGCAGCCACCTGGAGGCCACCTTGGACATGCCGGAGGATGAGATACCCCCCCTGGACTGGGAGCGCCTCCGGGAGGACCTCTCCCGGATAGCCCGGGGGATCCGGGACCTCCACCAGAGGGGCCTGGCGGGCATGGCCCTCTCCCAAGGAGTCCAGGTGACCCTGGTGGGACGCCCCAACGTGGGCAAGTCGTCCCTGCTGAACAGCCTCTCCCGACAGGCCCGAGCCATAGTCACCCCCATACCGGGCACCACCAGGGACGTGGTGGAGGCGGCGGTGATCCACCGGGGCGTGCCCATAAAGCTCCTGGACACTGCGGGCATAAGGGACTCCAACGATCCGATAGAGGCCCTGGGGGTCAAGCTGGCCCGGGAGACCATGCTCACCGCAGACCTTAGGGTACTGGTGCTGGACGGCTCCAGCCCCCCCCACCGGGAGGACCTGGAGCTACTTGGGTCCCTCGATATGCCCGCCGCGGCGGCGCTCAACAAGGCGGACCTGGGGACGGACCCATCCTGGGACCAGGTCCTCCGGGACGCCAGGGTCCCCAACGTGACCCTCTCCGCCCTGTCGGGCAAGGGGGTGGAGGAGCTGAAGGACCTGATGGTCCGGTCCATATGCTCAAACCCCGCGGTGGACGGGGCGGTCACCATGTTCCGCCACCAGCTGGACGCCCTGTCCAGGGCAGCGGAGGCCCTTGATGGGGCCCTGTCATCCCCCTACCTGGACGCCACCGCACAGCTGGCGCTGGAGGCCCAGCGTCACCTGGCCTCCGCCCTGGGGCTGGACCCCACGGAGGAGGTGCTGGAGGCGGTCTTCCGGAACTTCTGCGTAGGAAAGTGAAGGCGGGGCCCCGGGGCCCCGCCTCTAAGACATGGGTTGGATATGCTCGCCCATGGGCTAGTAGGCCTTGGCGAATATGGCGAGCCTGCCCTCCCTGCCGGTGTAGAAGCACCGCCCCACCGATCGGTCACCGCTGGGGAAGCACCGGACGGTGGCGCCGGTGGCCTCCTTTATGGCCCGCTCGTCCTCCGGGGTGCCGGCGAAGTGGGCCTCCACGAAGCCCCCCTTGGACTCCATGACCTCCTTGAACTCCTCAATGGAGCTCACCCGGTGGGTGTTGTCCCGCCGGAACTTAAGGGCCCGATCGTAGAGCCTGGCCTGGATCTGGTTCAGCACCTCCGCCACCCTCTCCGGAGCCCCCTCCATGGGCACGTCGATCCTCTCCCCGTTGTCCCGGCAGACCAGCCTAACGGTGCGGTTCTCCAGCTCCTTCTGCCCAAGCTCTATCCTCAAGGGAACCCCCTTCTGAAGGTGGCTAAAGAACCGGTCCGAGGGACGCAGGTGGTACTGCCGATCCAACGCCACGGTTCTGGGGCCTATCCGATCCTCTATGGCGGCCTTGAGCTCCATCGCCTTGGGCTCCAGGGAGGAGGAGATTAGGTCCTGATCGGTGCTTATGGGCAACAGCGCCACCTTCACCGGTGCCACTCTAGGGGGCAGGATCAGCCCGTCATCGTCCGAGTGGGTCATGATTATGGCGCCGATGAGCCGGGTGGAGACCCCCCAGCTGGTGGTCCACGCGTACTTGACCTCCCCGTCCCGATCCTGGAACCTTATGTCGAAGGCCTTGGCGAAGTTCTGCCCCAGGAAGTGGCTGGTCCCCGCCTGGAGGGCCTTCCGGTCGCTCATCATGGCCTCGCAGGTGAAGGTGTTGTCCGCCCCAGGGAACCGCTCCCCCTCGGACTTCTCACCGGTCACCACCGGAAGGGCCAGGACGTCCTTCATTATGGTCTCGTAGACCCCCAGCATCCGCAGCGTCTCCTCCATGGCCTCCTCCCGGGTGGCGTGGGCGGTGTGCCCTTCCTGCCACAGGAACTCGGAGGTCCGAAGGAAGAGCCGGGGACGCTTCTCCCAGCGCATCACGTTGCACCACTGGTTTATTAGGATTGGCAGGTCCCGCCAGGACTGGACCCACTTGCTGTACATGTGGCCTATCACGGTCTCCGAGGTGGGGCGCACCACCAACGGCTCCTCCAGCTCATCCCCCCCCGCGTGGGTCACCACCGCGCACTCCGGCGCGAACCCCTCCACATGCTGGGCCTCCCTCTCCAGGAAGGAGTTGGGGATCAGCAGGGGGAAGTAGGCGTTAACGTGCCCCGTCTCCTTGAAGGCCTCGTCGAAGTGCCGCTGGATCGACTCCCAGAGGGCGTAGCCGGTGGGACGGATCACCATGCAGCCCCTCACCGGGGCGTAGTCCGCCAGCTCCGCGGCCCTTATGACATCCAGATACCACTGGGAGAAGTCGCTAGACCTGGGTGTTACGTTCTTAGCCATCTCGATCCCTCTCATGTCCTCGATTTCGAAATCCGTGATGGATCATTATATCCCCAAAGGGCGGGGGGTTGCAAAGCGCCCTCTGTGCCTAACTGAAAAGACACAACTGGAAGATTGACGTTTTACGCATCGAAGATATACTTTAACTAAGATGCTCCCGCGAGTCATCTTGTTTAAGTAAAATTAAAAAGAACTATCAATCAGGGGAGGTATTAAACCATGGGAAGCCAGTGGAAGGACAGCCTGACGGATCAGCTCTGCCGAGCGTTCCTGTGCCTGGAGAACGAGGATGAGGTGTACCGCTTCCTGGAGGACGTGGCCACCATAGCGGAGATAAGGTCTCTGGCGCAGCGGCTGGAGGTGGCCCGCCGTCTGATGGAGGGGGAGACCTATCCGTCCATCTCCAAGGAGACCGGCGCCAGCACCGCCACCATAAGCCGGGTCAAGAAGTGCGTGGACTACGGCTCCGATGGCTACAAGCTGGTGCTGGAGCGGCTAAAGGGGAAGTAGCCGGTGGCCTGGTGGTTCCCGTTCCTCCACCCCTCCGCCCTGGAGATCCACCGGATGGGGCAGGAGGTCATATGCGCACTCCGGGAGGGGGAACGGCTTCCGGACCAGATCCCGGGGGTGATGGCCGAGGGGGGCATCCGGGGAATCTACAGCGCCACCGTGAGGGCCGCGGAGGAGGCGGACCTGTCGGACATGGTCCTGTGGGTCAAACCTCCCAGGGACGCGTCCAACCTCCTGGACCTGTCAGAGGGGGACTGGAGGCGGGCCTTCGAGGCCCTGGAGGAGGGCCTGGAGGCGCTCCGTTGCGCCCTGCCTTACCTCCTGGGGGAAGGATCCCCCAAGCTGGTCCTCCTGTTGCCCAGGCCCCAGGGGCTCATATCCTCCGCCATCCGGGGTGCCCTCTCCGCCCTGGCGTCATCCTTCGAGGCGGAGGCCCGGGATCTGGGCCTGTCGGTCATCTGCCGCGAGGAGGACCAGCCCCTAGGATAGCATCAGGTACAGCACCACCGCAGCGAGCGCCAGGACCCCCGCCACCGCCGCGTAGGCCACCGGGAAGGACTCCCGGGCCTCCAGCGCCTCCGCCGCGGGGGTCTTTATCTTCAGTTCCCCGGGGGATATGAACTTAAAGAAGCTGCCGTCCCGGTCGAACTGGCCGTGCACCTCGTACTGACCGTTCTTGAGGAGCCGTATCATGTATATGGTGCCCGGCAGCTCCACCTCCCGGGCGGGCTCCACCACCACCGGGTCCCCGGGGCGCATCAGCGACAGGGCCACCCCATGCAGCGGATCCACCGATGGTCTCACCTCCATCACCCCCTGGGGGACATCCAGGGTTCCCTCCTGCGAGACCGGACGGCTGGGGAGGGCGGCCCCCACGTAGGAGTCCAGGGTGGCCTGAAGGGACGTCACCTCGAGCCCCATGTCTCTAAGCTCCGGCAGGGAGGTCACCGCGTACCTCACCGCCCCCAGGGGGACGCTGCGCCCCACCGCCTCCCTTATCTCCTTGGAGACGTCCACCGACAGCCGGGAGTTGATCTCCGAGCTCTCGATCACCTGCCCCTCCCCCACGGACTGGCCGGTGGCGTTGATCCACTCCTCCACCTCCGCGAGGAACATGGGGGCCCATTGGTCCCAGTGGCGGATGAGCGCCCGGTGCACCTGCTCGGCGGACCAGAGATCCGTCTCGGACACCCGCCGATCCTCCTGGACGCCTATGCCGGAGGCCAGCTCCAGCACCCGGTTCCAGAGCCTCAAGGCACCGCTGTCGGAACCCAGGGGCAGAACCGATGACTTCCTCCAGATCATCTGCCTGTCCGGGCCGAACACCGCGGCGAAGAGGATGCTTATAAGGTCCCCAACCGGGAAGGCCGCCCACAGGACCCGGTACTTTCGGCCGTTGACCGACAGGAACTTGAAGAGCCCCGCCGGGTCCGGGGTCCCCCCCGATGAGGCGTACTGCTCCACCAGACCGTCCAGGTCCTCGGGGGGGACCCCGAACATGTAGACCATCAGGTCCCTCACGTACCAATCGATCCCGCCCTGGTTCCTCTCCTCCACTTGGCACCTCCCAACCGGCGCCCGGGACGCCGCCTACGAAAAAGGGGGGCGGATCGCCGCCCCCCGGTAACACCCCACCTGACCTACCCCTTGAGGGCCAGGGGCCCATCGGAGTCTATTTTAAACCCTTGGATGGCCCGGGTGAACTCCTCGGAGAACCGGTACAGGTCGTCGGAGCTGGCCTTCAGCAGATCACTGTTGCGGGATATCTGGTCCACCACCTGGCTTATCCTGGCGGCCACGTCCTTGAGGGATCCTATCCCCACCGCCAGCCGGTCTATGGAGGCCGCCATCTCCTGGGCGCTGGCGGACTGCTCCTGGGCGGTGGCCGCCACGTTCTGGATCTGGCTCACTATCTCCCCTATGGCGTTGAGCACCCCATCGATCTGCTCCCTCATGGCCCGGGTCTCCTCCTCCGCCGCCTGGGCCACCGAGACCCCGCTGGTGGCGGTCTTCACCGCGTAGGAGGTGCCGGATATTATGGCCCCCGCCAGCTCCCCGATGCTCTTGGCCGCCTGGTTGCTCTCCTCCGCCAGCTTCCGGACCTCCTCGGCCACCACCGCGAAGCCCTTGCCCGCCTCCCCGGCCCGGGCCGCCTCGATGGCGGCGTTCAGCGCCAACAGGTTCGTCTGGTCCGCTATCTGGGATATGGTGTTAACTATGCTGCCGATCTGGCTGGCCTGGTCGTTCAGCTTCACCACCGCGTCCGCCACCCCACGGAACGAGGAGGCCATCTCCATCACCCGGTCGGAGGTCTTGACGATCAGGTCCCGGGCCCCCTCCGCGTTGCTCTTGAGGCTCTCCGCGTAGCTGGACGCGTCCGACGCCGCCTGGGCGGCCCCCTGGGAGGCGGAGGCCACTTCCTCTATCCCCGCGTTGGCCGCCTCCACCGCCTCGGAGTTGTCCGTGGCCATCCGGACAAGCACCTCCGCCTGCTCCCTCATGTCCACCAGGGTCTCCACCGTCCGGTCAGACACGTCCTCCAGGACCCGGGCCTGCTGGAGGATCCTATCGCTCTCACCCTTGAAGCGCCGGAATATCTCCCGCTGGGAGGAGATGACCGTGTCCAGCGCCCTTCCAAGCTGGCTCATCTCGTCGTTACCGGCGAAGCAGGCGGACACGCTGAGGTCCCCCTTGGCGGCCTCGCCGGACACCGACATGAGGCACTGGATGGGCCTCATGAGGCCCCGGATCACCGACAAGACCAGCACGGCCAGGAGGGCCATGGCCACCAGGGCCATGAGGAGCTGCTTCATCGCAAGCCCACTAAGCGGACTGAATATCTCCTTCTCGGACACCACCAACGCCAGCGCCCAACCTAAGTTGAGGGGCCTGGTGAAGATTAACCGTACGTCTCCATCAACGCTCCTGTACCTATAAAGACCGTACTTGCCCGACAGGATATCCTGGCCTATCTTGGACAGTTCCTTGTCGACGAACCGAGATTCCTTGGCGATGTTCTCCTTGAGGACCAGATCCTTCTTTGGGTGCGCCACGAAGGTGCCGTCCGGCGCCAATAGGATCCCGTAGCCATGCCCCATGATCCTCTGGGAGGAGACCATCTGGATCAGGGTGTCTATGGCCATGTCGGCCCCAAGCACGCCCAGCAACCTGTCCCCGTAGCCTTTCAGGGGGGTGGCTATGGTGACGATCATCTTCCCGGTGTTGGCGTCCACGTAGGGCATGGTCATGGTTGGCCCGTCCTTCTTGACCGCCTCCTGGTACCAGGGCCTGGTCTTGGGATCCCAGCCATCCGGGGGGGTCCAGCCACTTCCGTCCACGAACCGGCCGGTCTCCAGACCTATGTATATGTCCATGAAGCCCTTGTTGGAGTACTCCTTGGTGAGCCCCTCCATGTAGGGCTGGAGCAGCTGCCCCGCCATGCCGTAGTTGAGCCACAGGTACTGGGAGTTCATGGCGGCGGTGAGCACTATGTCGGTGCGGCCGTCCAGCCAGTTCCTCACGCTGGCAGCGGCGGACTCCGCCGCCAATTCGCCTCCAGACATTATATGGGCCTCAAGGATCCTCCGCCCGTTGTAGTAGGCCAAAAACCCCATGCCCCCAAGGGCTAACACCGCCATCAGCAGGATGGCATAAAGACGCTGTCTCATGGTCATGGCAACTACCCCCTCGAAGGAAATTTTACAAAAATGCTACTTTTACCAGTATATATCAGAACAAAAAATGCCGGAAGGGGGGACCCCAACCAGCATCCGGATCCTTGCGGCGGCCACGTCACTCGTGGAAGGAGAGGACCAGGTATACCCTTCCCTTCTCGGGTCCCACATCGAAGGGGAGGGTGAAGCTCTTCACGTCCGCCTTCTTGGTGGGTATCGCCTTCAGGTTCTCCCCCGCCATGAGCTGCGGAGGGGTTATGTCCAGCCCGGGCACCTCCACCTTCATGAGCGCCTGGCCGCTGGTCATGTTGGTCAGCTCCCCTATGACGCTCATGGACATGGGATCCTCCGGGTTGGCCTCGATCATGCCACCGGTCATGGCCTTCACGTAGGCGGAGAAACCCGCCATGTCCGCCATCAGGGCCACGGTGCCGTGAACGCTGGGCCCCACCACCCCTATGAGGGCCGCCACCCTGCTGCCCGGGGCGTTCACCCCGGGGGTTATCTCTCCCTTGAGGAAGGTGGCCTCCACCCCCATCATCTGACTAACCGATACGAAGGCCCCCGCGTAGGCGTTTACCAGGGACGCTATAACCTGAGTGGACATCCTTCTCGCACTCCTCGATCTTCAGTCTTAAGGCACAAACCCGATGCTCAATTCTATACCTTGGGCAAGCGAAAGACAAAGGGGGGATTAAGATTGAAAATACCTTAAGACGCCCCTAGGTCCCCCTCCCCATCAGGACTATCACCCAGGCGGCCAGGTCGTCCACATCCCGGGGCGGCACCCGGAGCCCACGGGGGATGAGCCTCCCAAGTCCCCGGGGGGGATGGAGGCGGAAGTAGAGCTCCCGGGCCATAAGGGTGCTCCCCGCCTCCGGGACCGGGACGAACCGCACCCCCGCCCTCCGAAGCTCCTCCAGCACCTCCCCAGAGCCGGTCCCGGCCCCCACGAAAACCGATCCGGACAGGTGGACCTCCGGCGGAATGCTGCCATAGGTAAGGTACTCCCTGAGGGGCTCCAGGTCCCCTTGGGTCAGCACCCGGATCAGCTCCCCCAGCCGGTCCCGGGGGATCACCAGGGAGAAGCGGAGCTCCCGGTCCCCGAAGGCCACCCCCACCTTGCACCTGCCGGGATCTATGCCGCAGTCCAGGCCTCCCTGGGAACCGTGCTGGCCCATCGGTCGTACATCCACATCCACTGTTGGGGCACCTCCCTTATCCAGCCGGACAGGAGACGGTTACAGACCCCAACGGACCCCGCCTCGTCCAGACCGAACTCCTCCCCATTTGGTCCCTTGAGGGGATCCAGAAAACGGACCGAGTGACGGGTAGGGTCCGACAGGCTTCTCTGGGACCTGCAGGGCACCACGGGACAGCCCAGCTTGCGGGCCAGCTTCACGGGCCCCAACGGGGTGCTGGCGGGGAAGCCCAGGAAGTCCGACACGATCCCCTTGGCCTTTGCGTCCTGGTCCAGCAGGACCGCCAGGGCCCCTCCCTCCTCCAGACACCGGAAGACCCCCTTGAGGTCCGTGGCCTTACCGATGGTCACCACCCCGCAACTGGACCTCAGGTTCACCAACGTCTGGTTCACCCGGGGATCCCGCTGATCCGCCGCCACCACCCGAATGGGGTAGCCCAGAAGGGCCAAGGCGGCGGCGGTGAGCTCCCAGTTGCCCATGTGACAGGAGAGTATTATGGCCCCCCTGCCCAGAGACAGGGCCCGATCCAGCCTCTCGAGATCCTGAAACTCCACCAGGTCCAAAAGATCCCTCCCCATCACGGGGAAGCGCATCAGCTCCGCCAAGGCCATCCCGAAGTGCCGGTAGGCCCCCAGCACCACCTCCCGGGCCTCCCCAGGAAGGATCCCCAGAACACGGGAGCATCGGCGGGAGGCCTCCTCAAGGCGCCTTGGGGAGGCCCGGCCCACCAGCTCGCCGAGACTCCCCCCTAGCTCAAGAGCCCTCCGGTGCCCCAGGGACCTGAAAAGGGCCCCAACCAGGTTGAGGCCCCGGTAAATCAACGGCTGTTCCATCCATCACATCTCCAAGGACCCTAAAGAGGGGCAGGGGCCGCTCACTGGGACTCCCTTCCCCTCGCCCAATGCTCGAACATGCCCCTGGCCTCGTCCATGCTGAGCCCAAATCCCTGGCCCGAGAGGGCCATCTGACAGGCCACCACCGCCTGCCCCGCCAGGACCGACGCCAGGTAGTCAAGACAGCCGCAGTTGTCCCCCACATCCCCAAGAGTGAGGCACACCGCCGTGGCGGACGCCCGCTCCACCACCTTTATGGACCCATCGCTAAGCTTGGCGAGTCCCGCGGCGCATCCCGCCGCAGCCCCAAGCAGCAGGTCGTAGCCCACCCGACCATCCAGCCGGGACGTGATGTAGCAGCCCACTAGCCCCCCAAGCGCCATGGCCTCCGCCAGCGCCCGCCGGTCCTTGCTCAGGTAGTTGCATATGACCGTCAAGGGCACCGTCAGCAACACCCCGGAAGCCACACAGCCCCTCAGGGGCACCGCCTCCGCCTTGGGGTCCGACAGGGCGAAGTCAAGGGCGGCGCCGCACATGGCCCGGACCACCCAGATTGGGTCCTCGTCGAAGGAGCCCCGCCAAAGACGATAACCCAGGGCCCTACCCCGGGGCTTCAAAACCCCCCGCTGGGCCAGGCGGTAGTTCTGGTCCGCCCTCTCGAGGATCCACTCCTCCTCCTCTTGGGTCAGGTGGGGCACCAGAGCCCATAGATCGCCCCAGGACGCAAGGCCAACCTCTCGATCCACCAAAGGATCCGGAGTATTAGAGTAAAGAGACCTCAGATAGCGGCTTATGTCCAAGACAACTCCTCCCATCCCTAGCCCGGGGGCCCCCCTGTTGAGATTGGTTAACCGTCGCGAAGATATTATCACACAAAGACATCTTATGGAAAAACAATTAGTTTGTTTTAGCAAAATCACCCTCCGTCCAGGGGGGGCAGGACGCATATCTCCCCCGCTGGGACCTCCTCATCCAGGTCCAGAAGGCGCCAGTCCCACACCACCATCCCCACGTGGGACAGGTCCACCCCCGCCTCCTGGAGGGCCCGCCGGACCGGGGCTCCCCTGGGGACCCGGACGCTGAGACTGGATCCGTCCAGCAGGACCCTAATCCGAATGTCATCCATCCATCATCTTCCGGGCCCTGGCGGGCCCCGAGGCGTATATGTCCCCCCCGTGGGCGTCCCCAAGGACCACCAGTCCCATCCGGTCCACGGTGATCTTGAGTATCGCCTCGGGCCCCAGATCCTGGTAGGCCACCACCTCGCAGGATCTTATGGACCGGGAGAGGAGCACCGCCGCCCCCCCGGTGGCCCCCAGGTAGACCGCCCCGTGCCGGGCCATGGCATCCAGCACCTCTTTAGAGCGCCTACCCTTTCCTATCATACCCCGAAGCCCCAGCTCCAAGAGCCTGGGGGTGAAGGGATCCATCCGGCCGCTGGTGGTGGGCCCCATGGCGCCTATCACCCGTCCCGGGGGGGTTGGGGATGGCCCCGCGTAGTAGATCACCTGCCCCTCCAACTGGAACGGGAGGGACCCCCTCTCCAGGTCCTCCAACATCCTCCTGTGGGCCTGGTCCCGGGCCACATAGACCACCCCGGAGAGAGACACCAGGTCCCCAGCCCGGAGGGACCTCACCTCCTCCCCCAGGGGGGTGGTGAGCTCTATCCTGGACATCAGATCACCCCCTTGGCGTGACGCAACGCATGACAGCAGAGGTTGACCGCCACCGGCATGCCCGCTATGTGGGTTGGCAACGCCTCGATCCTCACGTCCAGGGCGGTGACCAGCCCCCCGTAGCCCCCAGCCCCTATGCCCAGGCGGTTTATCCTACGGAGAGCCTCCTCCTCCAGCCGGGCGTACCGGGGATCCGGGTTCCTCTGCCCCATGGGACGGAGCAGGGCCCTCTTGGCCCAGAGGGGGGCGGTCTCGAAGTTGCCCCCCACCGCCACCCCCACCACTACGGGAGGACACGAGTTGGGGCCCGCGGAGCTCACCACCTCCTCGATGAACCGAAGCACCCCCTCCTCCCCGTCAGCGGGCTTCAGCATCCGGATGGCGCTCATGTTCTCGCTGCCCATCCCCTTAGGCGCCACGGTCACCTCCACCCGATCTCCGGGAACCATCCGAAGGTGAATCACCGCCGGCGTGTTGTCGAAGCTGTTGCGCCGGTCGTATATGGGATCGTACACCACCGACTTGCGCAGGTACCCCTCCAGGTAGGCGTCCCTTATGCCCCGGTCCACTGCCTCCTGAAGGCTGCCGCCGGTGAGCAACACCTCCTGCCCCCAATCGACAAACACCACCGCAAGCCCGCAGTCCTGGCAGATTGGCATCTTCTCCGCCTCTGCCATCTGGAAGTTCAGGACCAGATCCTCCAGTGCGGACCTGGCAAGCTCTACCCTCTCCAGCTCCAGCGCCGAGGACAGGACATCCCGCACGTCCCGGGGCAGGACGAAGTTGGCCTTAAGGGCCAGGTCCCTGACCAGCCGCGAAAGCTCATCGGAATCTATCAGCCTGGGCAACCGGATCCCTCCAATCTGTACCCCCATAAGGAAACCAACGTAAACTGGCGTAATTTTAACATCAACCGCCAGCGGAACCAAACCCAAGGGAGACAGGACACCCCATAGAAGTGGAGGGAGGGTATCTCCCTCCCTCCACCGGGGCTTGGGCAGCCTCTCCTAATCGACCCCATGGGGTCTGACCGCGCACTCCTGGAAACCGCTAGGACCTCTCTCCTAAGATTCCCTCACCCCCCCGACCGGGAGCATGCTCCCGTTCCTGATAAGTCTTAGGTGAAACGAGAAGGCCTCCTTGAGGTCGTGGGGCTCATGCCCTCCATTGGCCTGGGCCCGTCTTATGTAGTCCATCAGGGCCGACCGGTAGTCCGGATGGGCGCACTTGCCCACTATCTCAACGCTCCTCTCCCTGGGGGTCAGCCCCCTGAGGTCCGCCACACCCCACTCGGTGACCACCACGTCCACGTCGTGCTCCGTGTGGTCCACGTGGGAACAGAAGGGAACTATGCGGGATATGCTCCCACCCTTCGCGGTGGAGGGGGTGAGGAACACAGTGAGGTAACCGTTCCTGGCGAAGTCTCCGGATCCACCTATGCCATTTATCATCTTGGACCCCAGGGCCATGGTGGAGTTCACGTGACCGTATACGTCCACCTCGACCGCGGTGTTCATGGCTATGACCCCCAGGCGCCGGATCACCTCCGGGTGATTGCTTATCTCCTGGGGTCTTAAGATCACCCTCTGCCGATAGAGGTCCATGTTGGCGTACATGCGCCGGGCCCCCTCCGGGCTGGGGGTGAAAGAGGTGCCGGAGGCAAAGGAGACCTTGCCCGCATCTATGAGGTCCAACATGGAGTCCTGGATCACCTCGGTGTACATCCTCAGGTTCTCACTGGGCCACTCCAGGAAACCCGCCAGGACCGCATTGGCCACCTCCCCAACCCCGGACTGGAGGGGGAACAGGTCCCTGGGGAGCCGCTGGGCCTTCACCTCCACGTCCAGGAAGTCCAGCAGGTTGCGAGCCATACGGGCACTTACCTCATCCACCGCCGCCAAGGGCCGTTGCTTGTCCGGCACGTCCGAGGGCACTATGGCCACTATCTTGGAGGGATCACAGGGGATGAAGGGGGTCCCTATACGGTCCGAAACGGACGCTATGGGGATGGGCTCACGGCTTGGCGGGTCCCCGGGGATGTAGATGTCGTGAACCCCCTCCAGGGACATGGGCTGGGTGACGTTCACCTCCACGATAACCTTCTCCGCCATCTTCACGAAGGTGGGGCTGTTCCCCACCGACGTGGAGGGCACTATGCTTCCGTCCTGGTTGATGGCCACCGCCTCCACTATGGCCACGTCCATCTTGCCGTAGAAGCCGTAGCGAAGGTTCTGGGTGCTGTGAGAGAGATGTATGTCCTGGAAGAGCACCGTCCCCTCGTTTATGGCCTTCCGCAAACGGTCGTCGGTCTGATAGGGGAAGCGCCGGGCCAGGGCCCCGGAGGCGGTGAGTTCACCGTCCAGCTCGGGCCCCACCGAGGCACCGCACCAGAGGGTAAGGTTAGAGGGGCTGCCGGTCTCGAGCTTCCTCCTGGCTATGGCCATGGGCACCTCCTTGGGGTACCCCGAGGGGGTGAACCCGCTGGCACCTATCACATCCCCATCGTTGATCAGCTTGGCCGCCTCGTGGGGGTCCATTATCAACGAACGAAGGGACTCGCACCTAACCCTGTCCCTTATATCCAACGCAACGGTCTTCATAGCCGCCACCTCCATCACTCAAGCAACATGTGGAGCATCGAGGTGAAGATCACCATGCCCAGCAGCGCCACGGGATAGGTGGCCCCGTACCCCACCGCCACGTCCTCGGTCTTGGTGGCATCTATGGCGGCTCCAAGACCTGGTGTGCTGGTCATCCCACCGCATATGGCTCCCGCTATAAGTATCCAGTTCATCCTCCAACCGTAACGGGCCAACAGGAACGCCGCCACCTCCGCTGCCAAGGCGGCGAAGAAACCTATCAGCACCAGGAGAACCCCGTGAACTTTCAAGACCTCCACCACCTCGGCGCCGGCGTTGATCCCCACTATCGCCAGAAAGTAGGACAGCCCAAGGGATCTCACCGCCCCGAGCACCTTCGGGTCCATCCGCATGTCAAACGGACCGGACTTTATCATGGACCCAAGGACCAGGGCCGCGATGAGACCGCCGCCGGTGGCGCCAAGGCTTATGGAGAGCTTGCCCCCCAGGGGCACCTTGATGCCTCCCAGAAGGTAACCCGCCACGATGCACAGACCAAAGGCCACCATGGAGAAGGCGTTCTTGTAACCCCCAGCTGCCTCACCCTGGCCGTCCCTCATGGCCGCCAGGGTGGCCTTGAACTCCTCCCTCTCCCGGTCCACGTCGATCCTGAATACCATGGGGATCAGTTGGACGAAGAGTATAACCGCCAAAACACCAAATGGATAGGCTATGCTGTGCCCCACCGTCACGTCCGGATTGTTGTTGGTGGCCTCCAACGCCGCCGCAAGCCCAGGAGAGCTGGTCAGAGCCCCGGTGTAGGTACCCCCAATGAGGTGCGGGCTGGCCCCTCCACGGAACATCAAAGCCAGAACATATGTAACCAGGGCTCCAACAAAGGTGATGAACCCACCGAGCAAGGCAAACTTCAGACCGTACCGCCTTATGACGTTCAGCATGTCCCCCGAAGCCAGGAGCCCCACCGCCACCACAAAGAGGGTCAACGTGAAGTTGAAGAACGCCTCTGGCACCGAGTAGCCCACGGCACCCACCACCAGACCAACAAAGAGGGCCCCAGAGGTCTCCAGGCTGAAACGCCCCAGCTTGACCTTCCCGATGAGAACCCCCAACATGGCCGTCAACGTCATCACGAAAATAGGATTCTGCATTAACTTAGCAAAGCTCAACATGCGAACTTAGCCTCCTCCCACCGGAGAGCAAGGATGACGAAACACGGTTGACAAACCAACACGACGCACAATGGCACAGGGGATGGAAATGAAAGGTGTTCAGATAGGCCCTCATCCTGCGAACCTGGCCCGTAGCCTTGCGGGTGGGGTGGCTACGAGGAATAGGCCCGCTTGTGGATGTGTGAATTATCCCACCCGCGGGCCCTAAAGTCAACTGTCAAATCAAAAAATACTACATAATGAAAATATTTTCAGCGCTTTCCCAAAGTGTTCAGGTTAGTTCCGAGGATCACAGACGGTACTCGTCGGTGAGGTCCGGAATAGGGTCCCTCTCGAGCTGCTCCATCACCTCGTCGTATCGCTCGAACAGGCGCTTAACCGCGGTGATCACCGCCTTGCGTCCGCCCCCCCAGTAGCGACTCTCGAAGGCCTTCAGTATGACCTCCCGGTCGAGAACGATGTTCTTCCCCTTCAGGATGGCCCTTATCATGTTTATGGACACTTGGGAGCAAAACGAAACGTCCGCCTCGATTATCACCCCCGTATCCACCTCCACCTCCACATAGACCCCCACGCTCTTGTAGAGCCCATAGGCCGCTATGTCCTGGGGCAGCCTCGCGTAGGCGGCCAGGAAAACGGTGTTCTCCCCCATGTTCACCACCCGCTTCGATTAAATTTGACCTTGACCACGCCCGGAAGGCCATTTAACCTTGCCCGTCAAGATGATACATGATAATCTCAATATCCAGAAGATGGCCTCCTCGATCACGCCAGGTACTCCACGGTTCAAACCTTCCCCACAGGACGTCCACGATCGGAACGTCAGCCGCATAGCCGCCACTTCACGGGGGCCACACAGAGGGGGGATTGGACATGACCGTTGAACCGATGGAGCCCTTCCGCTTCCACAGTTGCGAGATGGCCATAGTGAGCACCGGTCTGGTGGCCAGGACCCTGTCGGAGCTCCGGGACTGCGTCCGGCGGGCCCCGGAGGGGAGCCTTCACACCCACTTCTGGGGCTGGAAGATGAGGCCCCAACTGGGTGAGAGGGAGTACACCAACGACCTAGCCAACTGGGTGGCCTCCACCCTGAGGGACCGGGGTATGGCGGAGAAGCTGAGCGCCCTGTCACCCAAGGACTTCGAGGATCTGGACTCCCTGAGGGAGGAGATAATCTCCGTCCTGGACCGGCGGCTCGAGGGGGACGACGCCATGGCCTGGTCCAGGGCATCGCACCCCTTCTTCTTCACCGACTCCAGGATGCTGGTCTTCGACACCGGGCAGACCGCCTCCACGCTGAAGGAGTTCCGAGAGGCCATAAGGACCGCAGAAGTCCAAACGGGAGGGCTTCGGCCTCACCGTCTCCGAGGGACTGTGGAAGAGGAAGCCGGTCATAGGGGGGGACACGGGGGGCATAAGGCTCCAGGTGATCGACTACCACACGGGCTTCCGGGGCAGATCCCCCGAGGGTGCGGCGCTGAGGATCCGCCAGCTGCTCCAGGACCCCAGGATGATGAGGTCAATGGGGGAGGCGGGACACTCCCACGTGAGGGACCACTTCCTCATAACCCGGCAGCTCAGGGACCTGATGACCACCCTGGCTTGCCTCCAGATGGAGGAAACGGGGGTGACCGCTTGATCAGCACCGGAGCACCAACCGTCAATATCCCCTCCACCATCCCCCCAAGGGGCATACCCGCCTGGTTCTGGAACCAGCTTCGAAGATCCGGGGGGCTATCCCTGTTCCTGGACTACGACGGGACCCTGGCCCCCTTGACCGCCGAAAGAGACCGGGCCCATCCCTGGCCAGGGATCAGGGAGGCGTTGGAATCCCTCATGAACCTTGGGGCCCGGCTGGCGATCATATCCGGCAGGAGGGCCCACCAGATACCGACTCTCCTGGGGCTCCGCCCGGCGGACATATTCGGCTGCCACGGGGCGGAGCGTCTGATGCCAGACGGCACCCGGAGCAGCCAGGAGATCCCCCGGTGGGTAGAGCATCTCCTCAACGCCGCCCACCGGGAGGCGCTGGAGCTGCTGCCCCCCGAGATGGTGGAGATGAAGGCGGCTTCGGTGGAGGTCCACCTCAGGTCCATGCCCCAGGACCTGCGCCCCCTGATACCCCAGCTGGCCCGCTCCTGGGAGGCTCTGGTTCACCGGGGGCTGTCCTTCAGGCACTTCAACGGGGGCTTCGAGCTCAGGGCCCCGGGGATCCATAAGGGCCTGGCGGTGGAGCGGCTCCTCCAGGAAACCCCAAATGGACATCTGGTGACTCTACTGGGGGACGACACCACCGACGAGGACGCCTTCGAGACCCTGGGAGAACGGGGGCTATCCATCCTGGTCCACCCAAAGGGCAGACGATCGATTGCCCAATGCCACATAAAGCCCCCGGAGGAGCTGCTGGACTTCCTCCGGCAAATTCACCGAGAGCTGGAAGGGAAGATGCGGAAAGGAGTGAAGATGTGTGCCGAATAGACCGTCCAGGTTGGTAATAGCCTCACACCGGCTCCCCATAGTGCTCTTCATGGAGGACGGGGAGCTAAAAGTCATCCACGGGGCGGGGGGATTGGTCACCGCCCTCAAGCCGGTGCTGACCCTAAGGGGGGGGAAGTGGATAGGATGTCCGGGCACGGTCCCAGGTGCCAGAGCGGAGGAGGTGGATCGGATCCTGGCGGAGACCCGACAGGAGAGCCCCTTCGAGCTGATCCCGGTCCACCTCACCGAGGAACAGCACCGGCTCTACTACGAGGGGGCCTCCAACTCGGTCATATGGCCCCTCTTCCACGACTTCCTGTCCCTATGCGACTTCGACGGGAGGTACTTCAAGGCCTACGAGGAGGTGAACCGGCTCTTCGCCTCCACCCTGGCGAGCCACACGGACGAGAAGGACCTCATATGGGTCCACGACTACCAACTGATGGAGGTGGCCCTCCACCTGAAGGACATGAGACTCCATCGACGATGCGCCTTCTTCCTCCACATACCCTTCCCGTCCCCGGACATATACCTCAAGCTCCCCTGGCGGGATAGGATCATAAGGGCCCTCCTGGAGTTCCACTTCATAGGCTTTCACACCGTTCGGGAGGTGAGGAACTTCGTCCAGTGCGTCAAGATCTTCGAGAAGGACGCGCTGGTGCGCAGAAGGGGGAACTGGGGAACCATAACCCTGGGGAGTCAGAGGGTCTCGGTGGGGGCGCTGCCCATAGGCATAGACTTCCGTCACTTCGACCGGCTCTCCAGGCATCCCGCCGTCAGGGCCAGGGCGGCGGAGATAAAGAATAACCACCGGGGTAGGAAGATCATCTTCGGCGTGGACCGGCTGGACTACACCAAGGGGATACCCGAGAGGCTCACCGCCTTCGAGCTGATGCTGGAGAGACACCCGGAGATGCTCAAGAATGTCACGTTCCTCCAGCTACTGGTGCCAAGCCGGGAGACGGTCCGGGAGTACGCGGAGCTTAGGGACAGGGTGGAGAGGCGAATCTCCTCCATAAACGGCCGATTCTCCCAGGACGACTGGGTGCCCGTCATCTTCATGTCCCGGTCCATGCCCCAGGAGGAACTGGTGGCCCACTACCTGGCGGCGGACGTGGGACTCGTGACCCCCAGGAAGGACGGCATGAACCTGGTCTCCAAGGAGTACTGTGCGGCCCACTCGGACCTATCGGGGACACTGGTGCTCAGCGAGTTCGCCGGCGCCGCCTGCCAGCTCCAGAGGGGGGCCATACTGGTTAACCCCAACGACCGGGAAGGCGTGGCGGAGGCCATCTACCAGGCGCTGGTCATGCCCGAAGGGGATAAGCGCCGGCGGATGAAGATACTGCGGCATGCGGTCCGAAGACACGACGTGTTCTGGTGGGCGGACTCCTTCTTCCTGGCCGCCTCGGGGAAGCACATAAAGGACTTCCCCACCGCGGGGGATCCCGTGGTCCCCTCCTTCCACCCATGACCGGCGGGGGATCCGCACGAGGAACCCCTGGGGCCCCTACGCTCCATGGATGCGTTCCCCCAGGTCGCATGGAAACATAAGAGGGGATAAGGAGGGGAGGGGGAGGCCATGCCTCCCCCTCCCTCTCGCTATGGCCGGATCCGGGATCCTACCGGGTCAGCAGGGTCAACATGGCACCCGCCGCCACGGCGGTGCCTATGACACCCGCCACGTTGGGTCCCATGGCGTGCATCAGCACGTAGCTCCCCGGGAACTCCTGCTGTACCACCCGCTGGCACACTCGAGCTGCCATGGGGACCGCCGATACCCCCGCGGCGCCGATGATGGGGTTTATCTTGCCCCCCGAGAGGACCTTCATGACCTGGCCGAACAGGCAGCCGCCGGCGGTGCTGAAGGCGAAGGCCACCAGACCTAGGGCTATTATCTTTATGGTGGCCAAGGTAAGGAACGACTCGGCCTCCATGGTGGCCCCCACGGTGATCCCCAGGAATATGGTGGTGGCGTTGAGGATCTCATTCTGGGCCGCCTGGTTAAGCCTCTCGGTACAGCCACACTCCCTGAGCAGGTTGCCGAACATGAGCATCCCCACCAGGGGAACCGCCGGGGGCAGGATTAGCCCGCAGGCGATGGTGCTTATTATGGGGAAGAGCACCCTCTCCGTCTTGGTGACCGGGCGCAACTGATCCATCCTTATGCCCCTGTCCGCCTTGGAAGTGAACAGTTTGATCACCGGCGGCTGGATCAGGGGCACCAGGGACATGTAGCTGTAGGCCGCCACCGCCACGGCGCCGACTATCTTGGGGGCCAGCTTCATGCAGAGGTAGATGGAGGTGGGACCGTCAGCTCCCCCTATGATCCCTATGGCCGCCGCCTCCCGGATGTTGAAGCCCAGGAACATGGCCCCCACCAGCGCCACGAACACCCCCAGCTGGGCCGCAGCCCCAAGCAGGAACGTTATGGGGTTGGCCAGGAGCGGGCCGAAGTCGGTCAGCGCCCCTATCCCCATGAAGATTATTATCGGGTAGATCTCATGTCTCGTCCCGAAGGACACGTAGTACAGGAACCCCCCGGGATCCATTATCCCCGACAGGGGAAGGTTCACGATGAGACACCCGAAGGCTATGGGGGTCAGCAGCAGGGGCTCAAACCCCTTAGCGATGGCCAGATAAAGGAGCACCAGGGCCACCACGATCATTATGATGTTGCCCCCCGTGAGCCCCACCAAACCCGACTGATCTATCAGCCCCTTTAGGGCCGCTACGTAGAGTTCCATCCCTCTCCATCCCCGGGGAGCCTAAGATATGACCACCAGGACGTCGCCGGTGTTGACCGAATCGCCCTCCTTGCAGCGGACCTCGGTGACGGTGCCCGCGGAGGGGGCAAAGATCTCGTTCTCCATCTTCATGGCCTCCAGGATAACTATGGCCTGGCCGGCGGACACCGAGGCCCCCGGCTGGACCATCACCTTGAGGATCTTGCCCGGCATGGGGGCGGTCACCGCACCGGCGCCGGCGGGGGCGGCGGGAGCAGGGGCAGCGGCAGGGGACGGGGCGGGGGCAGGAGCCGCCGCCGGGGCGGGAGCGGGGGCAGGAGCGGGAGCGGATGTCACCGGGGCTGGGGCGGAAGCGCCGCCCAGCTCCTCCACCTCCACCTCGTAAGCCTTTCCGTTGACTACAACTCGATACATGCGGGCCATAGGACATACCTCCTAGTATTTTTTAACTTGTGCAGCGGATCTCTCAGCGAAACTACTCCAAACCCTCCATGCCCTCAACCCGGGCCATGGCCCTCCAGGCGCCACCGAAGGAACGGGCCTGCAGGGGCCTCACGGAACGAACCGACACCGGTCGACCTGCGCAGGCGGCGACCGCGGCGGTTACGACCGCCACCAGCTCCAGGTCGTCCTGGGCCTTGGCGCCCGGGGCTGGGGCCGCGGAAGGCGCGGGGGCCGCGGGGGACTGAGGCTTGGACGGGGAAGGAGGGACCGGCTTGGACCGGCCGTCCACCGCCCCGGCCACCATCTTGGTGGCCATCATTATCAGCATCAGCCCCGCTATGACCAGGAAGACCACGCTGAAGGCGATGAGGGACATGAGGATACCCCCCGCGGGGCCCACGAAATGGGAGCTTACGTTCATTGGCATCCCCTCCCTAGTGGGGCATTATCCCGTGCTTGCGCTTGGGGCGGAGCTCCCTCTTGCCGTCGCACATGACCAGCGCCTGGTATATGGCTCCCCGGGTCTCCTCGGGCAGGATCACCCGGTCCACGAAGCCCCTGGAGGCCGCCTGATAGGGGTTGGCGAAGGCCTCCCGGTACTCCTCGATCTTCTGGGCCCGCATGGCCGCCTTGTCCTCCGCCGCGTCTATCTCCTTGCGGAAGATGATGTTGGCCGCCCCCTCGGCGCCCATGACGGCTATCTCCGCCTGGGGCCAGGCAAGCACCACGTCGGCCCCCAGGTCCTTGCTGCACATGCCAAGGTAGGAGCCCCCGTAGGCCTTCCGGAGCACCACGGTTATCTTGGGAGCGGTGGCCTCGCTGTAGGCGTAGAGGAGCTTCGCCCCGTGGCGGATGATGCCCCCCATCTCCTGGTTGAGCCCCGGCAGGTATCCGGGCACGTCCTCGAAGGTGACTATGGGGATGTTGTAGGCGTCACAGATCCTTATGTGCCGGCTCGCCTTGTCGGAGGCGTCTATGTCGAGACACCCCGCCATGTAGTTGGCCTGGTTGGCTATTACGCCGATAACCCGACCACCTATCCGGGCGAAGCCGGTGACGATGTTCCGGGCCCACAGGGGCTGGACCTCGAAGAAGTCCCCGTGGTCCACCACCTTGCGGATCACGTCCCGCACGTCGTAGCCCTTGTTGGGGTTGGTGGGCACCGCCTCCCGGAGGCTCATTTCCATCCTCATTGGGTCATCGGACTCGTCCCCAATGGGGGCCTCCTCCATGTTGTTGCTGGGCAGGTACGAGAGGAGCTTCCGCACCTGGGCGAAGCACTCGTCCTCGTTGGAGGCGAAGAACTGTGCCACCCCGGAGGTGGTGTTGTGGGCCATGGCGCCGCCGATCTGCTCGGAGGTCACGTCCTCACCGGTGACCGCCTTTATGACCGCAGGACCTGTGATGTGCATGATCCCTATCTTGTCCACCATGAAGATGAAGTCCGTCAGCGCCGGGCTGTAGACCGCGCCGCCCGCACAGGGACCCGCTATGACGGATATCTGGGGCACCACGCCGCTGGCCTTCACGTTCCTGAAGAATATGCTACCGTAGCCGGAGAGGGCGTCCACCGCCTCCTGGATCCTGGCGCCGCCGGAATCGTTGATGCCGATCACGGGGCAGCCGTTCTGAAGGGCCAGATCCAGCACCTTGCATATCTTCTTGGCGTGCATCTCACCCAGGGAACCACCCATGACGGTGAAGTCCTGGCTGAACACGTAGACGATGCGGCCATCCACCGTGCCGTAGCCGGTTACCACCCCATCCCCCAGGAACTTGGTCTTCTCCAGCCCGAAGTTGGAGCACCGGTGCTCCACGAACTCGTCTATCTCCACGAAGCTGCCCGGATCCAGGAGCCGCTCGATCCTCTCCCGGGCGGTGAGCTTGCCCTTCTCGTGTTGCTTGTCGATGGCCTTCTTGCCGCCCCCCTCCTCGGCGGCCTTCCTCTTGGCCAGGAGCTGTTCGCACAGCTCGTCGATGGTTCGCTCCGCCATGGCTCTACCTCCTTATATTCGCGTGCCCGCCGGCGGACACGGGTGGACCGCTCCGCCGGCGGATCACTTTAACGCTCGCTTATCTCCAGCAGGACGCCGCCGGACGCCTTGGGGTGCACGAAGGCTATCTTGGCCCCGCCGGCCCCCATCCGGGGCTTCTCGTCGATGAGGCGGACCCCCTTGGCCTTCAGCTCCTCCAGGGCCTCCTCGATGTTGGGGACCCGGATGGCTATGTGATGGATCCCCTCACCCTTGGCCTCGATGAACTTGCTCACCGGGCTGTCCTCGGAGGTGCCCTCCAGGAGCTCTATCTCCGTGTCCCCCAGGGGCAGGAAGGCGGTCTTAACCTTCTGCTCCGCCACCTCCTCAACCCCGTGACACTCTATGCCGATCACGTCCTGCCAGAACTTCAGGGACTCGTCGATGCTCCGCACCGCTATCCCTATGTGGTCCACCACCGTGGGCTTCATCCGTTCACTCCCTCCTTCTCACGCTTCTTGGCCACCGCTTCCTCAAGCCACTTTATGCACTCCGAGGTGGGAGTGCCAGGTCCGAAGATGGCGCCAGCCCCAAGCTCGAGCAGGCGCGGAACGTCGGACTCGGGTATCACGCCTCCGCCGAAGACGATTATGTCCCCGGCCCCCCTCTCCTTCAGCATCTCTACTATGACCTTGAAGTAGTGCTCGTGAGCGCCGGAAAGGATGCTTATCCCTATGGCGTCCGCATCCTCCTGGATGGCGGTCTGGACTATCTGCTCCGGGGTCTGACGAAGCCCGGTGTAGATGACCTCCATCCCCGCATCCCGGAACGCCCGGGCTATCACCTTGGCGCCCCGATCGTGACCGTCAAGGCCCGGCTTGGCCACAACAACCCTTATCTTACGGTCCATGATGAACTCCCCTCCCTAGCTTAAAGGACCACGTTCTCCCGGTACTCCCCGAAGACCTCCCGGAGCACCCCGCAGATCTCCCCCTCGGTGGCGTAGTTGCGGACCGCCTCGATGATGGGGGGCATCAGGTTCTCCTCCCCCTGGGCGGCCTTGCGCACGTCCTCCAGGCAGGCCTTCACCTTGAGGTTGTCCCGGCTCTCCTTCAGCTTGGCCAGCTTCTTGGCCTGCATCTCGCCAACCACCGGGTCCACCTTCAAGAGGGTACGCTCAGAGGCGTCCTCCTCAATCTGGAAGCGGTTGACGCCCACCACCACCCGGTCGCCGGACTCCACCGCCTTCTGGTACTCGTAGGCGGCGTCCTGGATCTGCTGCTGCACGTAGCCCTTCTCGATGGCCACCAGCATGCCGCCCATCTCGTCGATCTTGCGGATGTACTCCGCCGCCCCCTCCTCTATCTGGTTGGTGAGGGCCTCTATCACGTAGCTACCCGCCAGGGGATCTATGGTCTGGGTGACCCCCGACTCGTAGGCCACTATCTGCTGGGTCCTAAGGGCTATGCGGACCGACTTCTCGGTGGGCAACGCCAGCGCCTCGTCCAGACTGTTGGTGTGCAACGACTGGGTGCCCCCCAGCACCGCCGCCAGGGTCTGGATGGCCACCCGGACTATGTTGTTCTCCGGCTGCTGGGCGGTGAGGGTGCTACCCGCCGTCTGGGTGTGGAAGCGCAACATCTGGGCGCTCTTGTCGGTGACGCCGAAGCGGTCCCTCATTATCTTGGCCCAGAGCCTCCGAGCAGCCCGGAACTTGGCCACCTCCTCCAGGAAGTCGTTGTGGGCGTTGAAGAAGAACGAGAGCCGCTTGCCGAACACGTTAGGGTCCTGACCCTTCTTGACCGCCGCCTCCACGTAGGCGATCCCGTCCGCCAGGGTGAAGGCCACCTCCTGGATGGCGGTGGACCCCGCCTCCCTTATGTGGTAGCCCGAGATGGATATGGTGTTCCACTTGGGAACGTGGGTGCTGCAGAACTCGAATATGTCGGTGATGAGCCTCATGGAGGGCTTGGGAGGGAAGATGTAGGTGCCCCGGGCGATGTACTCCTTAAGGATGTCGTTCTGGATGGTGCCCGAGAGCTCCGTGGAGGGAACCCCCTGCTTCTCCCCCACCGCTATGTACATGGCCAGAAGCACCGACGCGGGGGCGTTTATGGTCATCGAGGTGGAGACCTTGTCCAGCGGTATCTGGTCGAAGAGGATCTCCATGTCCGCCAGGCTGTCGATGGCCACCCCCACCTTGCCCACCTCACCCTGGGCCATGGGATGGTCCGAGTCGTAGCCTATCTGGGTGGGAAGGTCGAAGGCCACCGATAGCCCCGTGGTGCCCTGGCTCAAAAGATAGCGGTAACGGGCGTTGGACTCCTCCGCGGTGGCGAAACCCGCATACTGGCGCATGGTCCAGAAACGCCCCCGGTACATGGTGGGCTGCACTCCCCTGGTGTAAGGGAAGGCCCCGGGGAAACCCAGGTCCCGATTGTAGTCCAGGTCCTTGACGTCCTCCGGGGTGTAGACCCTCTTGAGAGGGATCCCGCCTCCGGTGGTGAACTCCTTCCGCATCTCCGGGTTCTTGGCCAAGGCCTTCTCAACCGCCGCCTCGTACTGCCCCCGCTTCTCCGCTATGGCCTGCAGTTCCTTCTCCTCAAACACGCGCTCCGCCTCCTCCTGCTTAAAGGAAAATCGGGGCTGCCCAATCCCCGAGGGCCTACCATTGACCTGGTACGGCTCACGGTCTATTATTCAACACCCGCGAACCCTACGCAAGGCGTTATCTGTTTTTTCAAGAAAATTACAAACAACTGTCCAGAACTCCCCTTCGATCAGGACTCACAAAGAGGAGCCCCTTCCGGTTATAATACTATTCCTAACCCTATACTCGCTTAAATGTGGAGGTGTGCCCCCATGGAGATGCATCAGTGCCAAGTATGCCGAAAGCTCTTCGCCTCGTCGGGCCCCAAGATATGCCCATCTTGCATCAAGAGGCTGGACAGGGTCTACGAGAAGGCCCGGTCCTACCTCAGGGACAATCCGGACGCGAACCTGAACGCCAAGGAGCTGGCGGAAGCCATCGATGAGGACGTTCTGGACATCGAGATCCTCATAGCCGAGGGACGGTTCGAGAGGGACCTGGCGGAGGACCTCAACGACATCCGCCGACAGCAGCTACTCAACGAGTTCCAGAAGTCCCTGAGCAAGACCCAGGAGAACCTGAGGGCCCTGCAGGAACAGAAGAAGACCACCTACGGAAAGGACCGGCACGGGAAGGGCATAGCCTGAACCCCTTGACCTCCTCCCCCAGGGGGAGTAAAACTAAAAGGGTTTTTATCAACCTATCAACCATAAGTTAAGAGAGGGGGAACTTGGGGTGGAAAAGGCCATTCCCATCAGAGAGGGTATCTACTGGATCGGGGCCAACGACCGGGAGACGGACCTCTTCGAAGCCCTATGGACGCTGCCCAGGGGGGTCTCCTACAACTCCTACCTTATCTGCGACGACAAGGTGGCGGTCATCGACACGGTCAAGAGCTCCTTCATGAGGGACTACCTCCAGCGTCTCTCCTGGGTCCTCAGGGACTGCAAGCCAGTGGACTACCTGATCATCAACCACATGGAGCCGGACCACTCGGGGTCCATCGCCATGATGCGCAAGGTCTACCCGGACATGAAGATCGTGGGCAACAAGAAGACCCTAGAGATGATCAAGGCCTTCTACGACATCGAAGACGGCCTCGTCGAGGTCTCCGAGGGGGACGTGATCGACCTGGGCTCCCACAAGCTGTCGTTCCACATGATCCCCATGGTCCACTGGCCGGAGACCATGGTCACCTACGACCAGACCACCAAGGTGATATTCACCTGCGACGCCTTCGGGGGCTTCAGCGCCCTGGAGGGGGGGGTCTTCGATGACGAGGTGGACATGGACTACTACGAGGACGAGATCCTCCGCTACTTCGCCAACATCGTGGGCCGCTACAGCTCCTTCGTCCAGAAGGCCATAGCCAAGCTGAGGACCCTGGAGATATCGGTCATCTGCCCCTCCCACGGACCAATACTTCGCTCCAACCCCTGGCGGGTGGTGGACCTCTACGACCGCTGGAGCCGACACGAAACCGAGGAGGGCTGCGTCATCGTCTACGGCTCCATGTACGGCAACACCAAGAAGATGACCGACGCCATCGCCAGGTCCCTCACCGAGTCGGGGATCCAGAAGATAATCGTCCACGACGTCTCCAGGTCCAACATGTCCTTCATGGTGAGGGACATATGGAAATACCGGGGGCTGGTGATGGGGAGCTGCACCTACAACACGGAGCTCTTCCCCCCCATGGCCTACCTGGCAAGGACCCTGGCCAACAAGATGATGAAGAACCGGGTCCTGGGGCTCTGCGGCTCCTACAGCTGGAGCAAGGGGGCCCTGGCGGAGCTACTGGCCTTCGCGGAGAAGGGGGAGTGGGATCGGGTGGACCCCACCGTGGAGGTCAAGTCCTCCCCCACCGAGGAGGACATCCAGGCCTGCTGGCTCCTGGGACAGAACATGGCCAAGGCCATAAAGCGGGCCTGATCCGCCGGATCACCACCGGGACCGAAACGAAGCGGGGAAGCCAAAGCTTCCCCGCTTCGCAGTTCACGCTACAGTTCCAGCCGCGGTCAGGCCCCCAAGGGGACCAGACCTCCCTCCGACTCCCCCCGGACCTTGAAGGCGGACACAGAGGACCTGAGGGACTCGCTCAGGGAGAGCAGCTCCTCCGCCGCACCCGCCAGGGCCTCCACCGCCCGGCGCTGCTCCTCCATGGTCTGGGTGATCCTCATGGTCTGCTCCGCCACCTCCTGGCTGGAGCGGGATATGGAGTCCATGCCGGCGTTCATCTCCTCCGCGCTGGCGGACTGCTCCTCCATGGCGGAGGCTATGGACCTCACCCGGTCCGATATGGCCCCAACCTTTTGGACCACGTCCAGGATCACGTCCCGAGTCTCGTAGGTCTTGGCCACCACCGCCTCCAGCTGCTCACCGCTGCTCCGGGTGTGCTCCAGGGCCCCCCGGGTCTTGCTGGTCACCTGGTCTATGAGGCCGCTGACCTGGGCCGCCGCCTGGTTGCTCTCCTCCGCCAGCTTACGCACCTCCTCGGCCACCACCGCGAACCCCTTGCCCGCCTCCCCGGCCCGGGCCGCCTCGATGGCGGCGTTCAGCGCCAGAAGGTTCGTCTGGTCCGCTATCTGGCTTATGGTGCTGACGAAGCCGGATATCTGACCCACCGAGGAGGCCAGGTCCTCTATGGCGGAGCTCACCGCCCGGCCCGACTCGGACATCCTCCCCATGAGGGCGGCCATCTCCTCCACGGACCGGCCACCCATCTGGGCCAGATGGGATATGGCCTCCGCCTCCTCCCCCGCCCCCATGGCCCCCTTGGCCCCCTCCTGGGCCGCCAGGGATACCTCGTTGACCCCTGCGGTGGTCTCCTCTATGGCGGCCACCGTGTCCTGAACGTTGGAGCTCACCCGACCCGCCATGGAGGCCACCTCGGAGGCACCGGCGGCCACCTCCTCGGCGGAAGAGCTCACGTCCTGGGCCTTGGATAGAAGCACCTGGGACGCGTCCAGTATCCCCAGCACCGAACGCCTCATGGCCTCGGTGGTGCCGTTTATGCACGACACCAGGTCCGATACCTCCCGCAGGGACGACCGGACCTCCAGCCGGACCGACAGGTCCCCCCGGGCGATCCGGCCCATCCCCTCCACCACCGCTGCGATCGGCCGGGACATGCTGTTCCCCATCCACACCGAGGCGGCCAGCACCAGGAGGGACAGCAGCACCAGGGAGGAGAGCACCAGGACCCTCAGGGCCCTGACCGGGGCCAGCACCTCAGAGAGAGGCGCCCGAAGCACTAGACACCACCCGGTGCTCCGAATGGGCACAAAGGCCCCCATGGTATCCTTCCCATCGAAGGGGTAGAACCTAACCGCCGCACTCCCCCAAGAGCGGAGCGGACCGCCTCCGCAAGTTGCGGGGGGACCTTCTCGCCCGCCTCCGCCAGGTTCAGCTTACCCACCAGCTCCGCGTTCGGGTGAGCGGCTATCAGCCCCTTGCGATCCACTATGAAGGCGTAGCCGGTCTTGGCCCACCTCATGGAGGCGGCGAAGGCCGCCAGGTCCTTGGTCCTCATGGTGGCCATGAGGATCCCCCTAAGTTCGGGTCCCTCCACTATGGGGACCGCGAAGACCACCACGCTCTCCCCGGTGCTCTTGGATATGACCGGATCCGCCACGTAGGAGCGCCTGGTGGAAAGCACCTCCTTGAAGTAGCCCCGGTCCGAATAGTCCCCCTCCTTGCCCGATATGGACCGCCCCTTCCCCGCCGGATCCAGCACGAAGACATCGAGGAAACCCGCACCCTTGCTCCCCGCCGCCAGGGCGTCCCTCTGGACCGTCCAGTCCATGCCGAGCACCTCCGGCCTCTGGGCCTGGAACTCCAGGAGGGCTAAAAGGCGTCCTATCAGGGCGTCCGTCTTGGCGGAGGCCCCCTCCGCCAGGGCCATCCCCTCCCGCTGGGCCCCCTCGGTGAGGAGCGCCTCGGTTCGATGAAGGGTCACGTAGCCGAAGCTTCCCAACGCCAAGAGCGACACCAAAAGAAAAACCCCGATGAGACGACCCCTTACGCTGTTCACCGTATCATCCCCTCTCGGACGAAAACCTGGACTGGCTGCCCAAAGCCTCGACAAATATATCACAGACGCTACCCGCTACAACTACCCGGGCCAATAAAAAGGGGAGGGGGATCTCCCCCTCCCGGATCAAGAGTTTGCCCCCTCAGCCCCTCAGGGCGGGAACCGACGAGGCGCCGGATATCTTGAAGGCCCCTATGGCCCGGCCCAGCTCCTTCGCGGTGGCCTCCAGGTCCCTCATGGCCCCCTCCACGGATCCCGTCGCCCCCTTGAACTCCTCGGAGACCCGGGCCAGGACCTCGAAGGCCCTGTCCACCTCCATAACCATGTCCGCCGCCCCCTGGACCGACTCGGCTATCTCCTGGCTGGACGCCGCCTGCTCCTGGGCCACCGCCGCCATGTCCTGGGTGGCCATGCTTATGCTCCTCAAGGACTCCTGGATGGACCGGATGGAGCTGTCCACCGAGGCGGCCCTCTCCCGGGCCAGGTCCGCCCGCTCCGCGGTCCTGTCCACCGAGCGGACCACCTCCTCCAGGTCGTTCACTATGACCCCCGCCAGCTGGGCTATGTTCTTGGCCGCCTGGTTGCTCTCCTCCGCCAGCTTCCGGACCTCCTCGGCCACCACTGCAAAGCCCCGGCCCGCCTCCCCGGCACGGGCCGCCTCGATGGCGGCGTTCAGCGCCAAAAGGTTGGTCTGATCCGCTATCTGGGAGATGCTACCCACGATGGACTGGATCTGATGGGCCCGCTCCGCCAGCTCCCTGACCCGCTTGGAGGACCCCACCGCCTCCTCCGCCAGGGAACCTATGACCTCCGTGGCCTCCTTGACCGACGCAAGCCCCGCCTCCCCGGCCCTGGTGGCGGACGCGGCCTGCTCCGCCATGTCGCTGCTCCGCTGGGCCACCGTCTGGGCCCCGGCGGCCACCTCCTCCACTCCGGCGTTTACCTCCTCTATGGACGAGGCGGCCCGGCTAACCCTGGCCCTGGAGTCCCCTATGGACCGGACCACCTCACCCGCCAGCTGCCCCAGCCGGTTCGACGCCTCCGCCAGCTTGGACGCCGCCTGCTCGTTCCTGCCATGGGCCCCCTTGACCTTCCCCATGGCCTCGTCCAGGGCGGTCAGGAAGGAGTTCACCGACCGGCTCACCTCCCCCACCTCGTCCCCAGCCCAGGTGAAGGTCCTGAACGTGAGGTCCAGCCTGGAGCTTATCTCCCTCATGCCCCTCTCCATGTCCCCCACCGGGGCGTATATGGAGTGCCCCACCAGGCCCGCCACCAACAGGTACGCCGCCGCAAGCCCCACCGCGAAGGGGGTGGGAAGCCAGTGGGACCCCAGGGCCACCGCAAGGCCCAACACCAGTATGAACCAGATACGAACGGAGGAGCGGAAGGAACGGAGGAAACGCATGACATGAAACCTCCCTCAAAGTGGAATGTGAGTTTGAGATGATGCTATCATATGCGGGCGATCCGCCGCAAAGCATTTACGTCCCATGGATCCCAAAGAACCTGTCCCTTAAGGAGGTAAAGCCCGGATGTCCACCTTCAGAAGCCATGCGGCCGCCCTGGCGGCGCTGGTGACGCTCCTGAGCCTGGTCTACTTCTACAACCTGGGCGGATGGGGCCTCATCGAGCCCGACGAGGGCCGGTACAGCGAGATCCCCCGGGAGATGATCGCCTCCGGCGACTGGGTGACCCCCAGACTAAACGGGGTCAAGTACTTCGAGAAGCCCGTCATGTACTACTGGATGGTGGCCTCCTCCCTCAAGGCCTTCGGCCCGTCGGAGCTGTCCGCCCGGATCCCCTGCGCCGCCTCCGCCCTCCTGGGGGCCATGGGCACCTACGCCATGGGGGCCAGCTACGGTCCCTCCGCCGCCTTCCTGGGGGCCTTCATCACCGGCACCGGCTTCCTATGGTTCGCCCTGGCCCACATAACCCTCACCGACATGGCGCTGGGGGCCTTCATGACCCTCTCCATGGTGCTAATCTTCAAGGGCCTCACCGGATCAAGACCCGCCCTATGGCTGGGCTACGCCGCCATGGGGCTGTCGGTGCTCACCAAGGGGCTCATAGGCATCGTCCTCCCCGGGCTGGTCTTCCTCACCTGGATAGCCCTCACCCGGCGGTGGCGCCTGATCCTCAAGGGCATCTCCCCGGTGGGGATCCTAGCCTTCCTGGGGGTGGCGGGCCCCTGGTTCTACCGGGTCATCAAGGCCAACCCGGACTTCGCATGGTTCTTCTTCGTCCACGAACACCTGCTCAGGTACTCCACCATGGTCTCCAACCGCTACCAGCCCTGGTGGTTCTTCCTGGCCATCCTCCCGGTGGCGCTACTCCCCTGGACCGGCACGGTCCTTCAGGGGGTCGTATCCGCCCTGGGGGAGCTCAGGTACCTGAGATCCGACGTGTCGAGCCGCATCAGGGACCACGAGACCCCATCGGAGGCGGAGGAGGCCCTGTTCATGCTCCTGTGGGCGGCGGTGATCCTGGCCTTCTTCTCCGCCTCCAGGTCCAAGCTGATCCCCTACATGGTGCCCGCCATGCCCCCCCTGGGGCTCCTGGGGGGCATCTTCCTGGACCGGGGGCTGTACGGCCGCCGATACGGCGCCGTGTCTCTGGGCTTCGGCATCACCGCGGTCCTGATGGTCCTCCTGGGGGCGGCCCTGATTGTGTACCCCTCCTACCAGGACCGGTTCGACCCCCAAGCACTAAGACAACTGGGGGCGGTGGTGGGGTCCGTCACCATCGCCTGCGGCGTGATCCCCCTGGGGGTGGCCCTCATGAGGCGGAGCCCGGTGGCCATAGGGTGCGTGGCGGCCATCGTATTCCTCCTGGCCATGAAGCAGGTGTTCCCCCTGGTGGCCCAGGCCAGGTCCCCAAAGGCGCTGGCCTCCATGGCCCAACCCCTGGTTACCCCCGATAGCCGGGTGATCATCTACAAGGACTACGACCAGGCAATCCCCTTCTACCTGAACCGGACCGTCACCCTGGTCCAGGAGGGGGGCGACTACGGGGAGCTCACCTTCGGCTACCGGGCCGAGAGGCCCAGCTGGTTCACGGACCCCAAGGGGCTCCAGGAGATGTGGCAGGCGGAGGCCTGCGTTATGATCCTCCGGCCGGAATATCTACAGGAGATCCAACAACTGGGATTAAAATACCAGGTGGCAGGCCAGGATCCCGCCTACTACGGGAAAATGATATTGGTCAACCGTTGATACGATCACGAGAGGAGATCACAGCCAGATGAGAGAAAGCTTCCTTCCCTTCTCCCGCCCCTCCATAGGGGAGGAGGAGGTGAGCGCCGTCCGGGAGGTCCTGCTGTCCGGGTGGATCACCACCGGCCCGGTCACCCAGAGGTTTGAGGAGGAGTTCGCCCGGCTGGTGGGGGCCGCCCACGGGGTGTCGGTCTCGTCCGCCACCGCGGGTCTTCAGATCGCCCTGATGGCCCTGGGGGTGGGCCCCGGCGACCAGGTGATAACCACCCCCATGACCTTCGCCGCCACGGTGAACGCCATAATCTACACCGGAGCTACCCCGGTTCTGGTGGACGTGGAGGGGGACACCCTCAACATGGACCCGTCGAAGATCGAGGGAGCCATCACGGATCGCACCCGGGCCATAATGCCGGTCCACTTCGCCGGGCTCCCGGTGGACCTGGACCCCATCCGGGAGATCGCATCCCGGCACCGGCTTCACCTGGTGGAGGACTGCGCCCACGCCATAGGCTCCGCCTACAAGGGGCGCCCCATCGGCTCCTCCCCCAGCCCGCTGGGGGTCTTCAGCTTCCACCCCGCCAAAAACATGACCACCGCCGAGGGGGGAATTATCGTCACCGATAGGGAGGACCTGGCGGACGCGTGCCGGGTGATGCGCCAGCACGGCATGTCCAAGGGGGCCTGGAGGCGGTTCGCCCAATCGGGCAGGCCGGACTACGAGATCGTCTCCCCGGGGATCAAGGCCAACCTGACGGACCTCCAGTCCGCCATAGGGCTGGAGCAGCTCAAGAAGCTGAGCCACTTCCAGGAGAGGCGCTCCCAGATAGCCCAGATATACGACTCGGAGCTCCGGGGACTCAAGGGCCTCATCACCCCCGGCACCCCCCGGTACCCCCACGTGCACGGGCACCACCTCTACTGGGTGATGCTCAAGACCGAGGAGCTTGGCATGTCCCGGGAGGAGGTCATGGCCCGGCTCAAGGAGATGAACATAGGCACTGGGGTCCACTACAAGGCGGTGCACCACCACGTGAGGTACCGGGAGTTCGGCTGGAGCGACCAGGACCTGCCCAACGCCTCCTACGCCTCCAGCCGGGTCATGTCCATCCCCCTCTTCCCGGAGATGACCCGGGAGGACGCCATGGACGTGGTTAGGGCCCTGTGGGAGGTATGCCGATGATCGACGTCTCCATCGTCATACCGGTCTACAACGAGGAGGAGTCCCTCCCGGACCTCTTCGGGCGGCTCTTCCCGGTGGTGGAGGCCCTAGATAGGCCCGCGGAGGTGATATTCGTCAACGATGGCAGCTCCGACGGGTCCCTAAGGATGTTGCTGGAGGAGGCCCGCCGGAAGGACTACGTGCGGGTGGTAGACTTCAACGGCAACTTCGGCCAGCACATGGCCATAATGGCCGGGTTCTCCATGGCCAGGGGGGACAAGATAATAACCTTGGACGCGGACCTGCAGAACCCGCCGGAGGAGATACCCCGCATCGTGGCGGAGATGGACCGGGGACACGACATGGTGGGCACCTACCGGGCCATGCGAAAGGACCCGGCAATAACCCGCAAGATACCCTCAAAGCTGGTTAACTGGGTAACCAACCGGATAACGGGGCTCAACATAAGGGACTACGGCTGCATGCTCCGGGGCTACGACCGGCGGATCGTGGACCTGATAAACATGTGCAAAGAGACCACCACGTTCCTGCCCGCCCTGGGGAAGCGGTTCGCCCAGAACCCGGTGGAGATACCGGTCTCCCACGAGGAGCGGCACAAGGGGACCTCCAAGTACGGCCTCTACCGGCTGATCCGGCTGAACTTCGACCTGATGACCGGCTTCTCCATGGTGCCCCTCCAGGCGGTCACCATAACGGGCCTTCTGGTCTCCGCCGGCAGCCTGGTCTTCGCCCTCTACCTCCTGATCCGGCGCCTCCTGGTGGGATCCGAGGCGGAGGGGCTCTTCACCCTGATGGCCATAAACTTCTTCCTCATGGGGATCCTGCTCTTCGGCGTGGGGATAGCGGGGGAGTACGTGGGGCGCATATACCTGGAGGTCCGGCAACGCCCCAGGTACCTCATAAGGGCGGTCTACCCGGAGGATCCGAAGCCATGAGGCCCAGGGTGGCGGTCTGCGCCTACAGCCAGGTGGGGACCCGGTGCCTGGAGTCCCTGCTGGAGCTGGGGGCCAACGTGGTCGCCCTCTTCACCCACCAGGACAACCCGTCGGAGAACCTGTGGTTCAGGACACCGGACCGGGTGGCGGAGCGGCACCGCATACCGGTAATAAGGGACAGCCTCCGCTCCCCGGAGGGGGCCATGGCCCTTCGGGAACTGAAGCCGGATCTCCTGCTCTCCTTCTACTACCGGGACATGATCCCCGGGGAGCTGCTGGAGATCCCCCCCCTAGGGGCCTTCAACGTGCACGGGTCGCTACTGCCTCGCTACCGGGGGCGGGTGTCGGTCCACTGGGCCATGATCATGGGGGAGATGAGGACCGGCGCCACCCTTCACGTTATGACCCCCCGGCCGGACGACGGACCGGTGGTGGACCGGGAGGAGGTGCCGATCCACCTGCACGACACATCCCGGGACGTGATGGAGCGACTGGCGGAGGCGGCCCACCGGTTGATACGGCGGGCCTACCCCACCCTGGAGGACGGGAGCTACCGGGCTGTGCCCCAGGACCAGGGGGCAGCCTCCTACTTCGGCGGCCGGCGCCCGGAGGACGGGCTGATCCAGTGGGACCGGGAGGACTCCCTGGGAGCCTACCACATGGTCAGGGCCCTCACCAGGCCCTACCCGGGGGCCTTCTCCACCCTGGCCGACGGGCGAAGGCTGATGATCTGGAGGGCCCATCCCCTGCCGGAGAAGGCGGTCCCGAGGGCGGAGCCGGGAACCTTGATGGAGGACCCGGAGGGGTACGTGCTGGTCAGGTGCATGGCGGGAGCCCTGAGGATCCTGGAGGCGGAGCTGGACGGGCGGTGCGGGCATCCCCTAGACCTGGGACTTGGAGATATGAGGGGTCAGCTGCTGGGCTGACGGCCCAGCGGGACCGTCAACGAACACGAGGAACGGAAAGGATCTGATGCGTTTGAAGAAGGTGCTTATACTGGGGGCCAACGGCTTCATCGGGAGCCACCTGTGCGAGAAGATACTGGAGCACACCGACTGGGAGATATGTGCCCTGGACGTGGGGTCCCACAACCTGTCGGGGGTGCTTGAGAGCCCCCGGGTGGAGTTCGTGGAGTCCCCCATGGGCTCCGCCTGGGACTGGATAAGGGACAGGGCCCGGGAGGCCTTCGCGGTTGTGCCCCTGGCGGGCATCGCCAGGCCCGCCATGTACATCGAGGACCCCCTCTACACCTATGAGCTGGACTTCGAGGAGAACCTCAAGGTGGTCCGGATATGCGCGGAGCTGAGGCAGTGGGTCATCTTCCCCTCCACCTCGGAGGTCTACGGCATGTGCCCCGACCGGGAGCTGAAGGAGGACGAGAGCAACCTGGTGCTAGGCCCCATCCGCAACGTCCGGTGGATATACAGCTGTAGCAAGCAGATGATGGACCGGGTCATATGGGCCATGGGGATCTCCAAGGGGCTCCCCTTCACACTCTTCCGGCCCTTCAACTGGATAGGTCCCCGGCAGGACGACCCAAGGACGCCTAAAGGCAACCGGCTGGTCCCCCAGATGCTGGGCAACATAATAAGGCGGGAACCCATAAGGCTGGTTAACGGGGGACATCAGCGGAGGAGCTTCACCGACATCGAGGAGGGGGTCATGGGGATCTTGAGCATCCTCAGGAACCCGGATGCGGCGGTGGGGGAGATCTTCAACCTGGGGAACCCGAGGAACAACCACTCGGTCCGGGAGGTGGCCCTGGCGCTGGTGAGGGCCGCTTCCCGAATCCCCGGCTACGAGTACGCCTTGGAGATCCCCCTGGTGGAGGTCTCCGGGGAGGAACACTACGGCAAGGGATACGAGGACGTCCAGGACCGGCCACCCAGCGTGGATAAGGCGGCGTCAAAGCTGGGATGGGTGCCCAAGGCCACCCTGGACGAGATCCTGGACAGGACCGTCCGATACTACCTGTAGGAGGTGGGCCCATGAAGATCCTGGCCTTGAAGGTGGACGTGGACACCCTCAGGGGGCATCGGGAGGGGGTGCTGAACCTGCTGAACCTCTTCGATCGCCTGTCTCTGAAGGCCAGCTTCTTCTTCAGCATGGGGCCCGACAACTCGGGCAAGGCCATAGTCCGCATCTTCCGCAAGGGGTTCCTGGGGAAGATGCTGCGCACCAAGGCCCCGTCCACCTACGGGCTCAAGACCCTGTTCTACGGGACCCTGATCAAGGCCCCCATGATAGCCCAGTCGTTCCCGGGGCTCCTGAAGGAGACGGCGCGCCGAGGACACGACTTCGGCATCCACGCCTGGGACCACGTGAAGTGGCAGGACCGGATCCACAAGCTCCCGGTGACCACCATCGAGGCGGACCTGCGGCGGGCCTTCGATCTTTTCTACCAGTACACGGGACATCAGCCCCGGAGCTTCGCCGCCCCGGGCTGGCAGGTGAGCCAGGACGCCCTGCTGGTGCTGGACTCCATGAGGCTCCGGTACACCAGCAACACCCGGGGGCTCTTCCCGTACGTTCCCCGCTGGGGCCGGAAGGCCTTCTCCACCCTGGAGATCCCCACCACCCTGCCCACCATGGACGAGCTCCTGGGACGGCGGGGACTGAAGGGGGAGGAGATGGCCCGGCACCTGGCTTCGTTGCTCAAGGAGGGGCTCAACGTGTTCACCCTCCACGCGGAGATGGAGGGGCTGTCCCAGATCGGGGTCTTCGAGTCCTTCCTCCGGTCCGCCATGGACCAGGGGGCCAAGTGCGTTCCCCTGTCCTTCGTGGCGGACCAGATACCCCGGGACGAGCTGCCCAGGTGCGAGATCGGGATTGGCACCGTGGAGGGCCGGGCGGGGACATTGGCGGTCCAGGCTACGGAGGCCTGAGACCCAGGGCAATTTAAACAGGAGGTAACGATCCCACATGAGGATATCCGTCATAGGAACCGGCTACGTCGGTCTGGTGACCGGCGCCTGCCTTGCGGGCTTCGGCAACCGGGTGGTGTGCGTGGACGTGGACCAGGAGAAGGTCCGGATGCTGAACCAGGACCGGGTGCCCTTCTACGAGCCAGGGCTCGAGGATATCATACGGAACAACCGGACCGCCGGCAGGCTTGGCTTCACCTGTAGCCTGGAGGAGGGGATCCGGGGGGCGTCGGTCTGCTTCATAACCGTGGGGACCCCGTCAGACGTGGACGGCAGCGCGGACCTCCAGTACGTGCTGGCGGTGGCCCGGCAGATAGGGGCCCACATGGAGGAGCCCCTGGTGGTGGTCACCAAGTCCACCGTGCCGGTGGGCACCGCGGACAAGGTGAGGGCCGCCATCCGGGAGGAGCTGGAAGCCAGGGGGGTCCAGATACCCTTCACCGTGGCGTCCAACCCGGAGTTCCTCAGGGAGGGGGCGGCTGTGTCGGACTTCATGTGCCCCGACCGGGTGGTGATAGGCACCGACGACCCCGCCACGGAGGAGACATTGAAGGAGCTCTACTCTTTCCTTCCGCCGGAGAAGGTGCTATGCATGGACATCCGGTCGTCGGAGATGACCAAGTACGCCGCCAACGCCATGCTGGCCACCAAGATATCCTTCATGAACGAGATGGCCCGGATCTGTGAGCTGGTGGGGGCGGACGTGGAGAAGGTCAGACTTGGGATAGGCTCCGACTCCCGGATAGGCTACGCCTTCATATCCCCCGGTTGCGGCTACGGGGGCTCCTGCTTCCCCAAGGACGTGAGGGCCCTGAGGCACACCGCCCTGAGGCACGGCTACTCCCCCCGGATATTGCAGGCGGTGGAGGACGTGAACGAGTCCCAGAAGCACGTGATCTTCCAGAAGATCCTTCGCCACTTCGGCCAGGACATATCGGGGCTCACCTTCGCCATATGGGGCCTGTCCTTCAAACCCAACACGTCGGACATGAGGGAGGCGTCGTCGGTGACCCTGATCCAGGACCTCCTGGGGGCCGGGGCCCGGGTGAGGCTCCACGACCCCAAGGCCATGGATGAGGCCCGCCACATCCTGGAGGGTCGTAGCGGGGTAACCTTCGTGGAGGACCAGTACGAGGCCATCAAGGGAGCCCAGGGGCTGGCGCTGGTGACCGAGTGGGACGTGTACAAGCAGCCGGACTTCCAGCGGATCCGGGAGGAGATGGAGAGCCCGGTGATATTCGACGGCCGGAACCAGTACTCCCCCCAGGAGATGCGCCGCCTGGGCTTCACGTATTACGCCATAGGACGACCCAACAAGGGCTAGGGCCTGGCATCCAGGCGGCCAGGGGCCATCCGCAATATCACCCTTGACCTGAGGCTAAAAAAAATTTAAACTTGCAACGCATCGGGGGAGCCGAAGGGCTGAGAGGGGAAGGCCATCCTTCCCGACCCCTTGAACCTGATCCGGGTAACGCCGACGAAGGGAAGGTGCGGGATTCAATACGCCGTCCCCGATGCGGGGGCGGCGATTTCATTTTTCACCAAAGGGGAGTGATTCGGTTGGATAACACAAGGGTTAGGATGCTGACCGAGGGGGCGGTGGCGGCGGCCCTGTCGCTGGCGTTGTCGTTCCTCAAGGTCTTTCAGATGCCCCAGGGGGGCTCCATAACCCTGGAGATGGTGCCCCTGCTAGCCTTCGCCGCCATGAGGGGCGTGAGGGCCGGGGCCATGTGCGGCGCCACTTCGGGGCTGCTGCAGATGATGCTCAACGGCTACGTGGTGAACCCCGTCCAGGCGGTGCTGGACTACCCCCTTGCCTTCGGCCTCCTGGCCCTCGGGGGCCTACAGACCCGGGACCTCAAGGGTACCGCCTTGGCCATGATCCTGGCGGGGCTGGCCAGGCTGACCTGCCACGTGCTGTCCGGGGTCATCTTCTTCGCCTCCTTCGCACCGGAGGGGAGCAACGTGTGGGTCTACTCCATCACCTACAACGCCACGTTCCTTGTCCCCTCCCTGGCCATATCGATGCTCATCGCCCTGCCCCTGGTGAGGCGCTTAAAGGGACGGATATAGGACCTACGCGAAGAGGGGGCCCCAGGGGCCCCCTCCAAAATCCTCCAAACTCAGAGGCTCAGATCTTGCCCTCCGCCTCCACCGACTCCTTCTTGACCAGCCACCGGCCCCAGTCGAGCCCCACGGGACCGCTCAGGACGTAGGTGAAGCACAACACCACAGGGGCCCGCTCCTTGAGAACCACCGAGACCACCCCCAGGGTCACCAGGAGGGCGGTGGCCCTGAGGCGGTTGAGGTCGCCCCGGTGGACCTTCTTCAGGTTACCGTAGGGGACTCTGGAGACCATGAGGCCCCCCAAGACCGCCATGAGGGCCGAGGCGGCCCACCAGGGAATGTATATGCCCCCCATCACGAAGGAGACCAGGGTCAGCCCCGCGGCCGGTATGGGGAGCCCCTGAAAGGGACCCACCACGTGGGTCACGTTGAACCGGGCAAGCCTCAGAACCCCGCAGAGGGTGAAGAAGGCCCCGGAGAGGGCCCCTATCAGCCCCCCCTCCAGACCCACGTAGGCGCTGTAGGTCATGAAGGCAGGCACCGCCCCGAAACTTAGCGCGTCCGCCAGGCTGTCCAGCTCCACACCGAAGTCGCTACTACCCCCCAGCATCCTGGCCACCCGGCCGTCCATGTAGTCGAAGATAACCGCCACCCCCACCAGCCACGCGGCGGGCAGGAAACGGTCGTAGTAGCACAGCGCCAGCGCCAGGAAGCCGCACAGCACGCTGCCGCTGGTTATCATGTTGGGCACTATCTTCCTGAAGGGCAGGTCCCGCTTGAAACGTCTTCTCAACTCTTCACCACTCCCACCGGGGTCTCTCCGGCCCTCACCCTCTGCCCCAGACTCACCACCGGCTCCACCGAGGCAGGAAGGTAAAGGTCCACCTTGCTCCCCAACTTGATCATACCATACCGCTCCCCCCGGGCGAACCTGGAGCCCACCGGGGCCCAGGCCACGATGCGCCGGGCAAGCAGCCCCGCTATCTGGACCAGCATGGCGTCCCCGTGGGGGGTCCTTATCCCCACGTAGAGCCGCTCGTTGTTCTCCGACGCCTTGGGCTCGAAGGCCAGCCACTTGCGGCCCGGCACGTAGCGGAGGTGGAACACCTCCCCCTGGAAGGGCATCCGGTTCACGTGCACGTCCAGGGGGCTCATGAAGATCCCCACCTTGCAGCACCGGCCCACCACCGGGTCATCTATCGGCTGGATCTCCACCACCTTGCCGTCCGCTGGGCTGACCCAGACGGAGGGATCCTCCGGGGGGCGTCTCTCCGGGTCCCGGTAGAACCAGAAGAGGAACCCCAACGGCAACGCGAGCGCCAGGGAGACGGGCCTGGAGATGAACCAGGCGCCGGCCATCATGAACAGCACCGCCCCTATGGACGGAAGTCCGTGCCGGTTTATCATTCCCCTTCCTCCATGGAGCAGCGGATCACCGTCACGTCCGCCACCTGATCCCCCTCGTCTAGCCTCACAAGGGTGAGCCCCATGGCGGAACGGCTAAGGGAGGACACGTCCCGGGCGGAGAAGCGTACCACCCGGCCCCTGGAGGTGATCACCATTATCTCGTCGTCGTCCGCCACGCCCCAGGCACCCACCAGGTGGCCAGTTCGCTCCCCAAGCCTCATGGCCCGGACCCCCATGCCGCCCCGGTGATGGACCGTGAACTCCTCATACCGGGTCCTCTTGCCCATCCCCAGCTGGCTTATGAACAGCACCTGCCGGCCGGGCATTATCACGTCGCAGCCCACCACCAGGTCGTCCGGGTCCAGCTTGATCCCCCGGACCCCCTTGGCGGCCCTGCCCTGGGGACGGAACTCGGTCTCGCTCACCCGCAGGGTCTGCCCCTTGGCGGTGGTGAGCAGCAACTGGTCCTCCCCGCCGGTGAACCGCACCCGGGCTATGGTATCGTCCTCCTCAAGCCCCAGGATCCGGCGACCCGCCCGGGTTATGCCCTCCAGCTCCCCCACCGGCAGCCGCTTGGCCAGCCCCATCTTGGTAACCAGGAAAACGAACCGGGCCCCTTCCAATGCGCTGTCCCGGAAGGTGACAACCGACTCCCCCTCGTCCAGGGAGATGAAGGTGCTAACGTGCTTGCCCCGGCCGCTCTTTGGCTCCGGTATGGCTAGACACTTGAGGGAGAAGACCCTGCCCCGGTCGGTGAACAGGTACAGGCTCCGGTGGGTGGTGGTCACCGCCACCAGGGAGACCTCGTCCTCCCCCTTCACCGCCGCCCCCTTAACCCCCTTGCCTCCCCGGGCCTGGCAGCGGTAGTCCTGGAGTGGCATCCGGCGGATGAACCCGTCCCGGGTCATGGCCACCACCACCTCGGTCTCGGGGATCAGGTCCTCGTACGACACGTCGTCCACCGAGTCCTCGATGACGGTCCGCCGCTCGTCCCCGTAGGCGCGCTTCACCTCCAACAGCTCCTCCCGGACCACCGAGTCCAGCTCGGCGGGATCCCCCAGGATGAGCCGGTAGCGGGCTATCTGGGCCATGAGCTCCGCCAGCTCCTCCTGGAGCTTGTGCTTCTCCAGGCTGGTGAGCCGCTGGAGCCTCATGTCCAGTATGGCCTGGGCCTGGGCCTCAGTGAAGCCCAACTCCTCCACCAGCCTTCCCTTGGCCACCAATGGGTCCTCCGAGGACCTTATGAGGGTGATCACCATGTCTATCATGTCCAGGGCCTTCACGAGCCCCTCCAGTATGTGGGCCCGCTCCTCCGCCTTCCGGAGCCGATACTGGGTCCTCCGACGGACCACCATCCGCCGGTGGTCGATGAATATCTGAAGGAGCCCCTTCAGGTTCAGCTCCACCGGACGGCCGTCCACCAGGGCCAGGTTTATCACCCCGAAGGTGGTCTGCAGCTGGGTCCTGGAGTAGAGCTGCCTCAGCACCAGATGGGGGTCGCTGTCCCGGTGGAGCTCCAGCACCAGCCGGATCCCCTCCCGGTTGGACTCGTCCCTGACGTCGGTTATTCCGTCCAGCTGCCCCGCCTGGACCCCCTTAACTATGGTCTCGATCAGGTTGGACTTGTTGACCATGTAGGGGATCTGGGTTATCACGATGGCCTTCTTGCCCCTCTTGGCGTCCTCGATCTCCGCGCATCCCCGGACCACTATCTTGCCCCGGCCGGTGGTGTAGGCGTCGATTATCCCGTCCCGGCCCATGATGACCCCCCCGGTGGGAAAGTCGGGGCCGGGCACGTGGGTCATCAGCTCCCCCACCTCCACGTCCGGGTTGTCCAGCAGGGTGCAACAGGCGTCCACCACCTCCCGGAGGTTGTGGGGGGGCATGTTGGTGGCCATGCCAACCGCTATGCCGGTGCTACCGTTCACCAGCAGGTTCGGTATCCGGCTGGGCAGCACCGCGGGCTCCTCCAGGGACTCGTCGAAGTTGGGGAGCCAGTCCACCGTGTCCTCGTCTATGTCCGCCAACATCTCCTCCCCCAGGGAGTGGAGCCGGGCCTCGGTGTACCTCATGGCCGCAGGGGGATCCCCATCGATGGAGCCGAAGTTGCCCTGCCCGTCCACCAGGGGGTACCGCATGCTGAAGTCCTGGCTCATGCGGACCATGGTCTCGTATATGGCCGCGTCCCCGTGGGGGTGGTACTTACCCATGGTCTCCCCCACCACCCGGGCGGACTTCTTGAAGGGCTGGCTGTGCCTAAGCCCCAGCTCCCTCATGGCGTAGAGGATCCGCCGCTGGACCGGCTTCAGACCATCCCGGGCGTCCGGAAGGGCCCGGCCCACGATGACGCTCATGGCGTAGTCGATGTAGCTGTGCTTTATCTCCTCCTCCAGGGGAAGGGGGATCACCTTCTGGAAGAGATCGGAGCTACCGTTACCCTTTTCCATCCAATCGTGCCTCCGACGAAAAGAAATGAACCGCCCTGCCGGAGCTGCCTGTCCCGGCGGGCGCCCCTAGTATTCTACCATTTAAGTCCTGATGAAACAGCGGGCTCACCAGCGGTCCCGGTGAACCACCCCTTCATCTATTCCCCTATGGGGCTCCTTCTCCTCGTCTGGATGCCCTATGGCGGCTATGCCCATTATGGCGATGTGGTCCGGCACGGAGAGGATCATCCTCATGGCCGCCTCCCTCTCCGGGGAGTGCTTGACCCCCAGCCACACGGACCCCAGCCCAAGGGCGGTGGCCCCCAGAAGGATGTTCTGCATGGCGGCGGAGCAGTCCTCCTCCCAGTACCTGGCGGCGTAGTCGTTCTTCGTGGGATCCCCGCAGACCACGATGGCCAGCTGGGCCTGGAAGAGCATCTTGCCGTAGGGGTGAGCGTCCGCCATCCGGTCCAGCACCTGCCGGTCGGTGACCACGATGAAGTGCCAGGGCCTGGAGTTGGCGGCGCTGGGGGCCGCGCAGGCGCACTGCAACAGGAGGCTGATAACCTCCTCCCCCACCTCCCCGGGCCTGAAGCGCCTTATGCTCCTCCTAGAAAGTATGGTTCGGATCATATCGTTCACGTCAATCATCCTCCCTGTCGGACGAAGCGGGCTCCACCACCCGGCCGGTTATTGGGGACGAGAGCACCACCGAAGTGGTGGTCTGACCGTAGAAGCCCATCTGGTTGACAACCTCCTCCAGGTGACCCACCGAGGACACCACCACCTTCAGGATGATCCCGTCGGTGCCGGTCACGTGGTGGCACTCCAACACCTCCGGGATCCTCTCGGCGATCTGGTCCGCCTCGTGGATCCGGCTGGCGGGGATGGCTATCCTTATGAATGCGGTGATGGGGAAGCCCAGCTTCTCGTAGCTCACCACCGCCTTGTAGCCCTTTATTATCCCCGCGTTCTCCATCCGCCTTATCCGCTCCGCTATGGCAGGGGACGAGAGCCCCACCTTGCGGCCCAGCTCGCTGTAGGATATCCTGGCGTCCTCCTGAAGAGCCCTCAGTATCTTGCGCCCAACCTCGTCAAGGCACTTTTCAACCTGCATCGCACTTCCCCCGCTTCCGTCGTTCCGCAATTTTAGTCCCACAAAGATCGGGGATATCCCTTAAAATAATACCCTACTTCCCCGTTTTTCCAAACACCTTGCCCCTCCAACTTGGCAACCCGGGAGCGGACCTTGTGTCCATATCATATTGAACCAAAAGAGGTTTATGGTTTACAATGTCCTTACATCCCAAAATTGTAACGAGGAGTGATCGAGATGGCCGCCACCAAGGTCGTAGTAGCGCTGGGGGGCAACGCCCTCCAGGAGGCTGGGACCCCGCCCACCGCGGAGGCCCAGCTGGAAGTGGTGAAGAAGACCGCCACCTACCTGGCGGAGATAAGCAAGAGGGGTTACGAGATGGCGGTTGTGCACGGCAACGGGCCCCAGGTGGGCAGGATCGTCCTGAGCCAGGAGATCGCCGCCCAGGCCAACCCTGAGACCCCCGCCATGCCCTTCGACGTGTGCGGCGCCATGAGCCAGGGCTACATCGGCTACCAGATCCAGCAGGCCCTGAGGGACGCCCTCCGGAACCGGAACCTGAACATCCCGGTGGTGACCCTGGTCACCCAGGTGGTGGTGGACGCCAACGACCCGGCCTTCAAGAACCCCACCAAGCCCATCGGCCCCTTCTACACCGAGGAGGAGGCCAAGAAGCTCATGGCCGAGAAGGGCTACGTGATGAAGGAGGACGCGGGCCGCGGCTGGCGCCGGGTGGTGGCCTCCCCGGAGCCCAAGAAGATCGCTGAGATCTCCGCGGTCAAGCGCCTGTGGGACACCACCATAGTGGTCACCGCCGGCGGCGGCGGCATCCCGGTGGTGGAGAACATGGACGGCTCCCTCTCCGGGGTCGCGGCGGTCATCGACAAGGACCTGGCGGCGGAGAAGCTGGCGGAGGAGATCGAGGCGGACATCCTCCTCATCCTCACCGAGGTCGACAAGGTCTGCATAAACTTCAAGAAGCCCAACCAGCAGGAACTCTCCCACATGACCGTGGCGGAGGCCATAAAGTACATGGAAGAGGGCCACTTCGCCCCCGGGAGCATGCTCCCCAAGGTGATGGCGGCGGTAAAGTTCGCCAGGACCTTCCCGGGCAAGAAGGCCATCATCACCTCCCTCTACAAGGCGGTGGACGCCCTGGAGGGCCGGGAGGGCACCGTGGTAACCATGGCCTAAGGCCATACCAGGAAACTCAGCGGGGGGCCCGGAGAGCCGGGCCCCCATCCTTTACCCAATGAACCAGCCCATGAGCCCAACCGACCCGGAACCCATAACCGGCACCTTTGTAAGGCGCCTCAACCGCTTCGTGGCCCTAGTTCAACCGTCGGGATCGGAACCGGTCCAGGCCCACCTCCCAAACCCGGGGCGGCTACTGGAGCTGCTCTTCCCAGGACAGAGGGTCCTGCTCCTCCCTTCCGGGGGATCCAAACCCTACCGCATATACGGCACCTTCAGGTACGGGGACTTCGTCTACCTGGACACGGTGGCCATGAACCGGGTGGCGGAGGACCTGATCCGACGGGAACTGATAGCCCCCCTCCGGGGGATGACCGTCAAGGGCCGGGAAGTCAGGTCCCAGGACTCCAGGTTCGACCTCCTGCTGGGGGGACCCCAAGGGGATATGCTCCTGGAGGTAAAGACCTGCACCCTGTTCACCCGGGACACCGCCTTCTTCCCCGACGCCCCTTCCGAGAGGGCCGCCCGACACGCGAGACACCTCTCCCACCTCACCGGACAGGTCAGGACCGGCATCCTATTCCTGGTCCAGTCCCCATCCCCCACCCGCTTCCTGCCCGACTGGCACACGGACCCGGACTTCGCCCGGGCGCTGCTGGACGCACGGGAGGCGGGGGTATCGACGATGGCGGTGGGGATCCACCTGGACCACCGGCTGGAGCTCCTCCAGGAACCAAGGGAGCTGGCGATCCCCCTGGAGGGGGTGCGCCCACACCTGGCGGATCGAGGGGCATTCCTGGCCATGATGGCCCACGGGGGCCAGCAGGGCCTCCAGGAGGGCGAGGAGCTCACGGTTCACGTCTCCCCCCACGGGGACCTGCTGTCCCGGCGGATGGGGACCTTCTCCAGGTTGGCTCAGAGGACGTCCAAGGCGGATCCCATGGGACCCAAGCTCATCCGGATCTTCCCGGTGAGGAGCGCCGATCCGGTGACGGACCGCCTGGCGGAGGGGATAGCCGCCCTTGGGGGCCGGGAGGTTGCAGGGGGCCCCACCCTGGGCAGGGACTTCAAGGTCTCCCTGGGGCCCGGGACACCAAGGGAGATCTTCGAACTGGTGCTGAAGGTCCGGGCGGCTATAGATATTTAGCCACCGGGGGAGGGGGCCCTCCCCCGGTGGCTATCTAATCCAGCCTGGGGGCCTCGGACAGGAGTTGCCGGGCTATCCGCTGGCCCGTAGGGGTGGCGGCGAGTCCCCCCTCGGAGGTCTCCCTCAGGGCGGAGGGCAGGGCCCGGCCAACGCTGTCCATGGCGTCCACCACCTCGTCGGGGGGCACGGTGGACCTGATCCCCGCCATGGCCAGGTCGGAGCAGAGCACCGCCATTCCCACCATGGTGCCGTTCCTGAGCACGCAGGGGACTTCCACCAGCCCCGCTATGGGATCGCACACCAGCCCCATGATCGACTGGAGGACCAGGGCGGAGGAGTGGAAGACCGCCTCCGGATCCCCACCCCTCAGGTACGTGAGGGCCGCGGCGGCCATGGCGGCGGCGGCGCCGCATTCCGCCTGGCATCCCCCCTCGGCCCCCGCCAGGGTGGCCCTCTGGGCGATGACGGACCCCACCGCCCCCGCCACGATGAGGGCCTTGAGCAGCTCTTCCTCCGATGGGTCGTTGAGCCTGGAGTAGGCCCCAAGGACCCCGGGCACTATGCCGCAACTGCCCGCGGTGGGGCATGCCACGATGCGCCTCATGGCGGCGTTCCCCACCGCCACCTTCATGGCCATGGAGCAGGCGGTGGCCACCAGGTCCCCCGAGAGGGCCCCCTGGGACCTCCGGTAGGCCTCCAGGGCCTCCCCCTCTCCCCCCACCAGCCGCCCCCGGGGGGGGCGCTGCTCCACCGACAGGACCGAGGACTTCATCTCCCGGAGCCGGTCCAGCATCCGGCCGGCTATCACGTCCCTGGGGAGCCCCCTCTCCTCCTCCTCCATGGAGAGGATGGCCTCCGGCAGGGGCAGGCTCCTGCAACGTTCCAGTATGGACTCGAAGGATCTCATCGCACTTCCTCCCCGCCGGCGGGTATCAACATCAGGCGCCTTATCGCACTGTGGCAGCCCTTTATCCTCTCCACCACCTGCTCCGGGGGCAGGCCGTCCAGCTCAAGCACCATGGCGGCCCCCTTCCCCCGGCCCTGCCGGTGGACGTTCATGGACCCCACGTTGATGCCCGCCTCCGCCAGGATGGCGGTGACCGCCGCTATGACCCCCGGCTCATCCCGGTGAAAGGTCACCATGGTGGGCAGCTCACCAGTGGCTCTGAGGACGAAGCCGTCCACCTCCTGGAGCTCCACCGCCCCCCCGCCAAGGGAGGCCCCCACCACCTCCATGGTCCTCTCACCCTCCCGGATGACGAACCGGACCGAGTTGGGATGGGCCCCGTCCACCTTCTCCCCGTGGAACCGGTAGCGGACCCCCCGCTCGGCGGCGATCCGGAACGAGTCCTTCAGCGCCTCGTCGCTGGGGGAGAATCCCATGAGCCCCGCCAAAAGGGCCCTGTCGGTCCCGTGCCCCCAGAACGTGGCGGCGAAGCTACACCGAAGGTATATGTCCACGTCGGTCACATCGCCGCCCCAACAAAGCCTCGCCAGGTTGCCCAGCCTCACCGCCCCGGCGGTGTGGCTGGACGAGGGCCCCACCATCACGGGACCCACTATCTCCTCCAAAGCCATCTGAACACCCCCAAAACTAGCCGCCCATGAGCCCCTTGAGGGCCCCTATCAGGGCCCCCTTGAGGACCGGCTTCTGAACCATGGCCCCCATGGGGTCCCTCACCATGGCCTCCTCCACCTCCTCCTGGTCCAGGGCGCTGATCACCACCACCGGCACGGGCTTTAGCCCCCGGGAGGATTCCAGGGTCCGGATCCCCTCCAGCACCTCCGCCCCGTCCGCCCGGGGCATCAGCATGTCAAGCACCACCCCGTCGAAGGGATTGCCCAGATCCAGCGCCTCCTTGAAGAGCCTCAGCGCCTCCTGGCCATCCTCCGCCAGGACCACTTCCCCCATATCCTCCAGGTATATCCTGAACAGCCGGCCGCTGCTGACGTCATCATCCGCCACCAGGAAACGCAAGGCCATCACCCCACAATCTCACTTTAAGTTCAATTTTACCATCCGATCCCAGCCCGCGGAAGAATCCCCAACCATGGGATGGGGGGGCGGGAACCGCCGGTGATGTTATAATTTTCTTCAGATCCGAGGGGTAACTTAACCGCCATAAAGTTCAAATTAAGCTGGGGGGGGTTTGATGAGGGAGGTGCGCTTCAAGGTCCCCCTCATGTTCACCCTTCTCTTCCTGGCCCTGTCGGGGATTCTGTACCTTTCACTGTTGGCCCGGGCGGACCGGGTCCTCTACCAGCTCGAGCTGTCCAACGGGATCAAGGGGGGCGAGGCGGTCAGGAACTTCCTGGACCACCAGGCCCGGCAGCTGGACCTCCTCTGTCTGGACTGGGCCAGCTGGGATCAGATGTACCACTTCGTTGAGGGGCGGATGGAGTCCTTCGAGAGGCAGAACCTGAGCTACGAGAGCCTGGAGAACGCGGAGGTCTCCCACGGGGCGTTGTTCCGCAGGGACCTCACGGTGGTCTGGCACGGGAAGCCCGAGGGGAGGATCAGGTCCGTGGTGCCCTGCGCCCCGGAGGAGCTCACCAAGCTGCGGGAGACGGTGATCCGGGCGGAGAGGTACGGGTACGCCCGGGGGCTCACGGTCATGTCGGACCGGATACTGATGGTATCCGCCAGGCAGGTCAAGGACACCGCCATGGGGCTCCCGTACAATGGATGGCTTGTCCTGGCCAGGCCCCTGGCCTCCGCCGGGGAGCTCCGGAGGGTGTTGCCCAGCCTGGTTGACGTCCGTCCCTCCCAGGTGGCCATGGAGCCCAAGGTGGTCACCGTGCCGGTGAGCCCCTCGGTGATGGAGACCCGGGTCCCCCTGATGGACATAACCGGCCGCTGGTCCATGGAGGCCCGGCTCCGGGTGGATCGGTGGATCGCCATGGGGCTTCGGGAGCTCATGGGGATGGTGCTGGTGGGGATCGCCATGCTGGGGGTGAGCCTAGGCACCGCCATATTCCTATGGCACAGGACCAGCATATCCCAGCCGTTGGAGGAGATGCGGCGCCGGATATCCCGAATGATCTCCGAGGGGGGCTTGAGGCCCCTGGAGGCTCCATCGGAGGAGCTGGAGTCGGTGGTGGGGCTCGCCAACCTGCTGATAAAGCACTGCACCACCATGGAGCGGCGGCTCATAGGGGAGAACCGGCGGATCCGGGAGATCCTGGACGGGATGGACCTGTTGGTGGCCCTTTGCACCACCTCCGGGGACGTGACCTTCGCCAACCGGGCCATGAGGGACCTCTTCGACTCCCTGGAGCCCCTGGTGGGCCGGAAGATATGGGAGATCGGGGACGTGGAGGACCGGGAGAGGATCAGGGACCGGTTCCTGGCCACCGCCGAGGGGGCCCCTCAGCTGATAAGGGTCCACCTGAGGGAGAAGCGCACGTCCATGGTGATGAACATGTCCCACGTTCACCGGGTGGGAGGCGACGGGGAGGTGCTGGTCCTATGCAGGAGGTCCAGCGCTCACATCCCCCCCGGCATCTTCGCCTGATTCCATCCGGTGCCGCAGGCACCCCATGGTGCGCAGGGTGACGAGCCCACTGACCTTGAAACAACCCCATAGGCCCACCAGGGCGATCAGGAGCTTGAGGGGGGTCACGGGCCTCAAATCCAGCGACAGGCCCGGCCACAGGGCCCTCACCGCCAGGCTGTAGATAAGGTATCCCCCCCAGAGGAGGCCAACCCGGAGGATGGCCTCCACGCAACCCATCCGGTCTTCGAAGGACCTGGCCATCAGCGGTCCGGCACCAGTTCCTCGTCCCCCAGGGGAAGGTTGAGCACCTGCCCCACCTTCAGCCGAGACGGATCGGACAGGCCGTTGTGTCGGGACAGCACCGTCCAGGCCTGCCCCTCCCCGTAGAGCCGGCGGGAGATGAGCCACAGGCTGTCTCCCCGCTGGACGGTGTAGCTCCGCTCCACCTGGAGCCCCCTCAGGTCCACGTTCTTGATCCCCTCCATGGCGTAGAGGGCCATCTCCACCTGATAGCGGGTGAGGAGGCTTGGCACCTTGCCGTAGGCCCGTACGGAGTCCCCATCCTGCTCCACCAGGACCTCCACCCTGCCCCGGGAGGCTGATGTGCCCTGCCTCACCCGGGTGAAGCCCAGGGTGTAGGTTCCCTTGACAGGCTCGGAGAGCTTGGAGATGTCGTAGTAGTAGTGGGCCTCCAGGGGGGTCGGTTCCGGACCCTGGAGCCACCGCTCGATCCCCTTGGCCCCCAGGGAAAGGGCCACCAGCAGCACCGCCACCCCGCCGACGGCCATGAGGGACTTCACCGCCAGCCCCATCCGGTAGGCCGCCAGGATGACGGACCTCTTGCCCTCCTCTATGCTCTTGGCCAGCGACAGGGTCCGCTTGAGGGCGAAGTTGCCCGGCTGCAGTTCCGCCGCCCGGCGCCACAGCTCCACCGCCTTCTGGTCCTGCCCCTTGTGGAAGTATATCCGGGCCAAGAGGTCCATGGCCTGGGGGTTCGTGGAGCCCTCCTTGTATATGAGCCGGAACAGGATCTCCTCCGCCTCGAGCATGTTGCCGCACCGGACCAGCCACTGGGCCCGCCAGATGATCACCGACTCCACCAGGGCCGCTATGGCCTCCACCCTCTGGTAGCCCTCCAGTACCGCCTTGGCCCCCGAGGCACCGGGAAACCCCTCCAGCTTCGGGGCCCCGTGATGCCGCCTATGCTGGATCGCCATCCGCCTCACCCCCTGGACGACCCAGGATGACCTCCCCCACCTGGATCACCTCGCCCTTCAGCATGATGGTGGGACGCAGGGCCTCCACGATCATCTCCCTCTCCAGCCCCGGCACCTGCACCACCTGGACAACCTTGGGGACCATGCCCAGGGGGACCTCCCCCACGTGATCGATCAGCTGAACCCCCTGACTTGCCATGGACTCCCAGGTGCTCTCCAGGGCGAAGATGGCCTCCTTTATCTCCTTTGGGACCCTCTTCATGGCCTCCACCTTCTTCTTGACCCGCCAGACCCCGGTGCCCAGCTCCGCCAGGAACCGGGCCAGGTCCCTCTTGTCCCGGCGGTGCACGTCCTCCGCGGAGATCAGCGCCGGCTGGATGAGCTGGATCAGCTCCTCCAGGGTGTCCAGCTGATCCCCGTCGAACTCGGGCTCAGGCAACCGTAGCTCCTCCGGGTAGAGGAGCTGCCTCAGCTTCCAAGACAGCTTAGATCGCAAGCTCATGAGGGGATCCCTCCGCTCCCTTTGATTGCGATGATCACTGGCCACCCCTGGGGGGGACCAGGCGGCTAACCAGGGGCATGGCCCTCAGGGCCTTAACCAGAGGCACCCCCAGGCCGAAACAGACCCCCGCCTCCCCCACCGCCACGTAGGCCATGGAGAGGTACCAGGGCATCCCTAGGAGGATCGACAGGTACCCCCCCACTACGAGGCCGTTCACCAGCACGGGCCAGAGGGCCGCCCAGTACTCGTTCCTGGCCCTCATGGTGAGGTACGCCGCCAGGCCGGTGGCCAGGGTGCCGAACACCACGTCCACCCAGCCTAAGCCCCCCAGCAGGTTGGATATGAGGCACCCAACAACCAGTCCCGCCGCCGCCTCGGGCCACAGGAACGGGAAGAGGGTCAGCACCTCCGACACCCGGAACTGGACCGCCCCGTAGGATATGGGGGCGAAGGCCAGGGTGAGCGCCACGTAGGCGGCCCCGATAAGCCCTGCCCTGGAAAGCTTGGAAACCTTAGGATCCCACATGATGATGCCTCCCCGACGTGGAAAAAGGTATCAAAAAATCCTCCGGGGCGGACGCCCCGGCCTTTCGTATTATAAACTATACTCCGGGATCCTCCGAAAGGATCCGCAAGGAAGGGACTTTAGCACTAACCAAGGGGGGGTAGCCCGATTGGGTTCCGGAGAGAAGAATGAGAGGACGGGCAGGGTATCGGTGCTGGGGGCTGGGAGCTGGGGGACTGCGGTGGCGGACCTGATGGCCCGGGGAGGGCTGGAGGTCACCCTATGGTGTAGGGACCCGGAGGGGGCCAGGCGGATGAACTCCTCGGGAAGGAACCCCAGGTACCTGACGGAGGTGTTGCTCGGGTCCAACGTGACGGTGACCCACCATCTGGAGGAGGCCCTGGAGGGAGCGGAACTCATCGTGTCCGCGGTGCCCGCCCAGGCGGTGAGGGAGCTGCTCAAGGCCAGCTCATCCGCGGCTCCCCCCTCCGCCCGGTGGCTCAACCTGGCGAAGGGGATAGAGATATCCACCGGCAAGCTGCTCCACCAGGTATTCGAGGAGCAACTCCCCGGCGTCTCCTACTCGATCCTGTCCGGCCCCAGCCACGCGGAGGAGGTTGCCCGGGGACTACCCACCGCGGTGGTGGTGGCATCCTCCCGCCCGGAGGACGCCCGGCTCTGGCAGGAGGTGCTCAACTCCAGCCGGTTCAGGGTCTACGCCAGCTCCGACGTGGTGGGGGTTGAGCTCGGCGGGGCGGTGAAGAACGTGATAGCCATAGCCTGCGGGATGGCCCGGGCCATGAGGATGGGGGACAACGGGATCTCCGCCCTGGCCACCCGGGGCCTGGCGGAGATGACCCGGCTGGCATCCAGGATGGGGGCGGACCCCCTTACCCTGTCGGGCCTGGCGGGGGTGGGGGACCTGATGGCCACCTGCTTCAGCATGAACTCCAGAAACCTTAAGCTGGGGATGCTGGTGGGTTCCGGCAAGGACCTGCAGGAGGCCCGGCAGGAGCTGGGCCAGGTGGCGGAGGGGGCCTTCACCGCCCAGGCGATCCGCAACCACGCCAGAAGCTGGGGGGTGGAGATGCCCATATGCGAGGGGGTCTACCGGGTCCTCTTCGAGGGGGAGCTGCCCAGGCGCCTCATGGAGGAGCTGCTCTGCCGGGAGCCCAAGATGGAGATCTACCCGGGCTGACCCCGGGTGGCCAGGTGCCGCAAGGCCAGCTGGACCACCGACTCCAGGGCGTCCACCTCCGGGTACCGCAACACCGGGGCTATCCACTGGACCCGCTGGGACACCCTCTCCGCCAGGGCGGCGAAGGCGGCCCCACCGCCGCAGAGGGCCATGAAGTCCACCCGTCCACCCAGAGACTGGGCCATGGATCCCATCTCCTGGGCCAGCTGGTGGGCCATGGCCTCCACCACCAGCCGGGCCTTCTGGTCCCCCCGGTGGTACAAAGCCTCCACCTCCACCAGGTCGTAGGTGCCCAGGTAACCCACCACCCCTCCTCCCCCCGCCACCAGGCGGGTCAGGTCCTCCCGCCTCACCGCCCCGCTCATGGCGCGCCGAACCAGCTCCATGGCGGGGAGGGAGCCGGCGAAGGCCACCGAGAAGGGGCCGGTCTCCTCCGGGTTGTTGGAGTCCACCACGCGCCCCCCCTTGAGGGCACAGACCGAAGTTCCCCTGCCCAGGTAGGCCACCACCGCCGAGGCCTCGGGGGGATACAGCCCCTCCTCCCGGGCCCTAAGGTAGCACCACTTGACCTGGGGGGCGTGGCGCAGGGGCCTTATGGGGAGCTCCGGCAACCCCGTGAGGCCCCGGACCCCCTCCCGGGCGGTGAAGGGCTCCACCAGCAGGGCCTCCACCCCAAGCATGTGCGACAGCTCCAGGGCCACCAGTGGGGCGAGCCCCATGGGGCCCGATGAGGCCAGCATGTCCCGGTCCGGGTCGGACAGGGGGAGGACACCCCCTTCGGTGCAGCCGTCGAAGCCGCCGCTGGCCGCCACGGCCGAGACCACAAGGTCCCCCAAGGAGGAGACGGTCCTCTCAGCCAGGCCCGAGGCGGATGGGCGGTCCCCCTGCCCCAGCTGGATCAAGCCGCTCAACGGGGTGGTCCCGTCGTCCCTTCTGGCCAGGAACTCCAGCCCTCTGGAGCTCAGGTTCAGGCCCAGCAAGCATCTCATGGCAACTCCCCCTCGGACTCAGGAATGGCTTCAACATCATCCAACGTAAAGGAAAACTCCGCAAGGCCCTGCCGGCCGGGGCCTTTTGGTTTATACTTATGGCTTGATCACTAACGGGAAAGAAGGGTTTGGTATGATGCTCTGCTATCACGATGGGCAGTTCACTCCCTTGGAGAAGGCTTACGTCCCCCTGTCGGACTACGCCATCCAGAGGGGCATAGGGGTCTTCGAGTCCATAAGGACCTACGATCGGCGCCCCTTCGCCCCGGGGCCCCACCTGGAGCGGCTACTTCGGAGCGCCGAGCAGGCGGGCATAGAGGCCAGGGAGATAATCTCCCAGATCCCCGCCGTCTTCCGGGAGGGGCTAGGCAGGCCGGAGCTACAGGGCGGGGAGATAATAATGAAGCCCTACGTCACCGGCGGGGACGTGATGGTTAACAAGCGCTTCCCCAACCCCAGGCTCTACGTGCTCTTCGAGCCCCTGGAGTTGCCGGACCCGGGGCTCTATCAGACGGGGATAACCCTGGAGCCGGTGAACATGGAGCGTCCGTTCCCCCTCATAAAGAGCATAAACTACATGTTCGGCTACATCCCCGTTGCGGGCCGGGGGGACGTGTTCGAGTCCCTGTTCTGCCCCGACGGGGAGATCACCGAGGCCTCCTCCAGCAACTTCTTCCTCTGCGTGGACGGCAAGCTGGTAACCGCCCCGGTGGGGCGGGTGCTCCCGGGCATAACCCGGGGCATCGTGCTGCACCTGGCCAGGGAGGCGGGCTTCAAGGTGGAGGAGCGCTGCCCCAAGGTGACCGAGCTGGACCGGGCGGACGAGGCGTTCATAACCGGCTCCATAAAGGAGGTCCTGGGGGTGACCCGGATAGGGGGCCGGCGCATTGGAAACGGCAGGCCCGGACCGGTCACCCAACACCTCCACCGCCTCTACCGGGCCTCCATTCACAAGTGGCTGGGCTGACGGGCAAGATTAACAAATACGGCCAGACGATCGGGACCAGGGGATCGGCCATCGGCCACCCCAGGTCCCGATTAAATTGAAGATTGAGTCTTGGTTTGTTAAACATTTTTTGGTACCATCTACCCGTGCCTCGGCGACTCAACTTTGACGGGTGCCTGTAAAATATCTGATGACAGAGATGATCGCCCCGGGGCGGACAAAACGCAAAAAGGAGAGTCCTCATGTCACCCACCCAGTGGCCCACCACCATCCAGAGCGCATTCACCCCCGTGACCCGGAGGGACTGGGAGGTCCGATTGGCGGTCCTATCCAGAGGGGGTGAGGTGGTCCAGCTGGGGGACTCCGCCCGGGAGCTTCTGGACCGGGTGGGAGGAGTGGACTCACTCCTCAGGTCCATGAGCCGGAGGGACCAGCTGGGCCTTAGGGAGGCCTTCGTGGGGGCCCTTAAGGGCCGCTCGTCGGTGCTCAAGGTGAGCACCGGGGACCTGGGGCTGGTGGTGTGCGTACAGCCCTTCGGGGACGGGGCCTCGGTGGCGGTTCTGCCCCGCCTATCAAGCTGGGAGGGGGCGTTGATCCAGGAGGTGGACCAGATGTGCGCCGTCCTGGACGGCTCGGGGCGGGGCCGGGCGGTGACCACCGCCATGCTGGAGGGCCTAAAGGCCACCAGGGGGGATGTGTTGGGACGCCGGTTCTCCAGGTTCCTCCAGAGCCCCGCCACCGCATCCAGCATAGCCTTCATAGTGAAGGATAAGGGCCTCTGGGAGGGGGAGGCCAACGTCCGGCGCCTGGACGGGGGGGTGGTGCCCATGAGGATCCGGGTCCGCTCCACCGGGGAGATTCACCACCCAAAGGGGAGCTACTGCGTGACGCTGGAGACCGCCAAGCGGGAGGCCAGCTACGGCTGGGAGGCGAGCCACGACCCGGTGACCGCCCTGCCAACCCGGCCGGTGCTCCTGGACATGCTCAAGGAGGAGGGGCTGACCCCCGACTCCCCTCCCCTGGCCATCCTCCTGGTGGACCTGGACCGGTTCCGAGACGTGAACGTCCTCCTGGGGCACGACGGCGGGGACCGGGTGCTGATGCTGGCCTTAAGGCGCATAAGGGAGGCGTTAGGGCCCGTGGAGGGCATCTTCCGGCTGGACGGCAACACCTTCTGCGCGGTGATCCGGTGCGGCGATCCGGAGGCCACCATGGCGGGGGATCAGCTGGTGGAGGTCTTCAAGGCCCCCATAACGGAGACCCAGCCGGTCATAACCGTTGGGTGTAGCGTGGGCATATCGGTGGCCCCCCAGGACGGGACCCGGGGGGACGAGCTGCTGGACAAGGCCTTCCATGCCCTTCGTCGGGCCAAGGAGCTGGGGGGTGGCCGATGCGTCCGGTTCGATCGGCAGATCCGCCGGGAGTTTAACATGCGGATGGTGCTGGAGAACGGCATGCGTCGGGCCATAAGGGAAGGGCAGTTCGAGCTCTACTATCAGCCGCTGGTGAACCCCCTGTCCTGCCGGGTGGTGGCCATGGAGGCGTTGCTCCGGTGGCCCACCGGCAAGGGGACCTACGTCCCCCCCTCCAAGTTCATCCCCATAGCGGAGGCCACGGGGCTCATCCTTGAGATGGGCGAGTGGGTGCTGAACAGGGCCTGCACGGACGCCAAGCGCTGGTCCCAGGGGCCCATAGGGCAGGTTCCCGTGTCGGTGAACCTGTCTGGCACGGAGCTGAGGCTGGGCAATCCGGAGGAGAAGATCCGACGGGCCCTTGACAAGTCTGGGTTGGACCCGTCGATGCTCATAGTTGAAATATCGGAGAACGCCCTCCTGGAGGAACGCCGCCGGGCGGAGCGGGTCTTCTGCGACTTGAGAAAGACCGGCGTAAGGGTCTACATCGACGACTTCGGAACCGGCTACTCGTCCCTGAGCTACCTTCGGGACTTCACCCTGGACGGCCTCAAGGTGGACAAGGCCTTCGTGAGCGGGGTTCCAAGGAACGAGAAGGACCTAGCCCTCATATCCGCCATCCTGGGGATGGCCAAGGCGCTGTGCCTGGACACGGTGGTTGAGGGGGTGGAGACCCAGGAGCAGTGCTCCGCCATGAGCAACATGGGAATTGACTGCATCCAGGGTTTCCTCTTCAGTCCCCCAAGGCCCCTGGAGCACATAGAGGCCATGGTAAACTCCCGGGGCATATTGTTGCCCCCAGCGGCGCCCAGGGGCAACCAGGAGGCTTAGCCTCCCGCGGAGGTAGGCCCGCCCCTTCCGCGGGACCTACGCTGGCCCGCTGGGGTCGCAAGCCCCAATGGAACGAAGACTCCGGCGCACCATGAGAAACCCTAGCATACATCCCCCCACATCCGCTACGGGCAGGGAGGCCCATACGCCGGTTATGCCCATTATGGGTGGAAGTATCATCAGCGGGATCATTACGAAGATCACGATGCGGCACATGGCGGTGATTAGCCCCGCCCGCCAGTTGCCTATGCCCTGGAAGTAATAGGCGGCGGTTATGGACATGCCCGCCATGGGGGCCCCCGCATAGGATACCCTTAGCCCCCAGGCAGCCATGTCCAGCAGAACTGGGTCGTCCTTCACGAACAGGGAGACCAGCTCCGGGGCGAAGATCTGCACCAAGAGCAGGCTCAAGCAGAAGTAGCCCACCGCGTAGCCCACTGCGGTCCAGATTGCCCTTCTGACCCGTTGCAGGTTCCCGGCTCCATAGTTGTAGCCTATGATGGGCTGGGCCCCCTCCCCAACCCCTATGGCGGGAAGGAAGAAAAGGGCGTCAAGGCCGAAGAATATACCCAGGGCGGAGAGCCCCGCGTCGCCCCCGTAGAGCTTCACCTGACGGTTCATGATGGCGATCACGATGGTGAATCCCATCTCGGTGAGCCCCGATGGGAGCCCAACGGAGAAGATTCGGCCCATCCGGGATGGCTCCGGGACCATGTGCCGAGGGCGGATTCGGGATGAGTTTAGCACCAGGGCGGCGCCCAGGAAGGCCTGAACGACCTGGGACGCAACGGTGGCCCAAGCGGCCCCTTCAACCCCCATGTGGAGGACCATTACCCACCACCAGTCCAGGGCTATGTTGAGGAAGGCCCCCACCAGCTGGATCCCCATGGCGGTGTTGGGCCTGCCCATGGGACGAAGCACCGGGGTGAAGGTCATCCCCAGCACCGAGAAGGGGGCACCCAAAAGGATCACCCGTAGGTACCGTTGCGCCATGGGCAGTATCTCCCCCGATCCTCCCTGGGACCTCAAGAGCCCCTCCATCCCCCAGAAGCCCAGGGCCAGCATCACCACCGAGCCCACCAGGGCCATCAGGATCCCGTTACCCAGGTACCGCCTGGCCCCCTCCCGATCCGAGGCTCCCAGCGATATGGCCATCCGGGCGGAGGTGCCAACCCCGCACACCAGCCCCCAGGATATGAAGGCCAGCATGAAGGGAAATGCCAGCGACAGGGCCGCTAAACCGGAGGATCCCACCGCCCTGCCGACGAACACCCGGTCAGTTATGTTGTAGAGCGCGTGGGCCAGCAGGGCCACGATGGCGGGACCCGAGAAGCGAACTATCAGCGACGGTATCGGATCCCTGCCCAGGATCTCGTCTCTCAATCGAATTACCCCCCTTGGACCACTCTAAAATTATGATATAATTATAGCAACTGGGGCGCCGTAAAGGAAAATAATTTTCCATTCTGAAAGATCCAACCGATGCTATAATCTACGGTGCACCGGACATCGTCGGCGAGGGAGGGGTTGGAATGCGCGTTATGTGAGCTGTGGTGAGGCCGCATGTCATGCGCGCACCCCTTGAGTCTACCGGAGGCCGGCGGTGTCGAACCCTCCCCTTGAGGTCCTTGGTCCACCACGGGTGAGATCCGAAGGACCTTGTCAAATCGAGCCGCCGTCCTCCGGTCCATAGAGAGGCCATAGCCCTCTTTGATCCGGAAGGAGGAGAGTGTACCAATGGCGGACTACCGGGAGATGTGGAGCCAACTGGGCCTGGATCTGGAGCTTCACGACCAGCTCTGCGCGGCCCTTCCCCCCCTCTTCGAGGGGGCCTTCCTTCACCAGAAGGACAGGCCATCGGGCATGGACTACTTCAACATGGTGATAGCGGAGGTTCACGGGCTAAGGATCAAGGAGCTGGTGGACCACAAGCGCAACGGGGGCTTCGTGGCCGGGTCCTTCTGCGTCTACGTGCCGGAGGAGCTGGTGATGGCCCTCGGGGGCGTCATGGTGGGGCTCTGCGCGGGATCCCAGTTCTGGGTCCCGGAGGGTGAGAAGGTGCTTCCCCGGAACCTGTGTCCGCTGATCAAGGCCGCCCTGGGGGCCAAGCTCTCCAAGACCTGTCCCTACTTCCAGTCGGTGGACCTGGTGATAGCGGAGAACACCTGCGACGGCAAGAAGAAGGCCTGGGAGGAGATGGGGCGCCTGGTGCCCACCCACGTGATGGACCTGCCGAACCGGAAGTCCCCCGAGGGGCTGGCCCTCTGGCGGGCGGAGGTGCGGCGGCTGGTCTCCCGCCTGGAGGAGCTCTCGGGCCGGAAGCTCACCTACGACTCCCTGCTCTCCGCCATAGACAAGGTGGAGGCCAAGAGGCAGGCCCTGCGGGAGCTCTACGAGACCCGCAAGGCGGACCCGGTCCCCATATCGGGGATCGACGCCTTGGTGGCCTCCCAGATAGCCTTCTACGACGATCCGGACCGATTCACCGCCATGACCGCCCAGCTTGCCCAGGAGTGTGCCCAAAGGGTGCAGGGGGGTATTGGGGTATTCCCCAAGGGAACCAAGCGGATACTGCTGACCGGAAGCCCCATAGTGGTCCCCAACTGGAAGGTCCATCACGTGATCGAGACCACCGGGGCCGTGGTGGTGGTGGAAGAGAACTGCACCGGGACCAGGTACTTCACCGGCTCGGTGGATCGCTCCCCCAGGGACCTGGATGGTCTCCTGGACGCCCTGGCGGACCGGTACATCCGGGACATCAACTGCGCCTGCTTCTCCCCCAACGACGGCCGGGCAGACGACGTGGTGCGCCTGGCCCGGGAGTACAAGGTGGACGGGGTGGTGGACGTTACGCTGAGCTTCTGCTCCACCTACCAGGTGGAACAGGGGTCTCTGCAGCGCCGGATGAAGGCGGAGGGGATCCCCTTCCTGGCGCTGGAGACCGACTACGCCCCCGGGGACGAGGGACAGATGAGGACCAGGATAGAGGCCTTCCTGGAGAGCCTCTAGGGCAGGGGGAAGTCATCACCGTGATCCTTGGGATAGACGCAGGCAGCCGGTTCATAAAGTGGGCCCTGATGGACCGGCACCGGGTGGCGGACCTGGGGAGGATCTCCTCCGAGGGGGCGGACCTGGCCGGCCTTCCTAAGCTCCTGCCCCGCGCATCCTCCGCGGGGGTGACCGGCTACGGCCGGCACCTTCTCCGGGAGGTCTTCCCCGCGTGTCGGGTCCTGTCCGAGATATCCGCCCACGCCCTTGGGGCAAGGCACCTTAAGGGGGACACCACCCTGGTGCTGGACGTGGGGGGCCAGGACAGCAAGGCAATAGAGATGGACCGATCCGGGAGGGTGCTGGACTTCCGGGTCAACGACCGTTGCGCCGCCGGCACCGGCAGGTTCCTGGAGAACATGGGGCGGGTGCTGGGGATGGGAGTGCAGGATATGATCCAGGAGGCCATTAGGGCCCAGCGGTCCGCACCGGTGAGCTCCATGTGCGCCGTCTTCGCCGAGAGCGAGGTGATCTCCCTCCTCTCGAAGGGGACCCCCAGGGGGGAGGTGGCCAGGGGCATATTCGAGTCCCTCAGGGGCCGGCTCGAGGCGTTGGCGTCCTGCCTGTCCAAGGGGGACTTCGCCTTCACCGGGGGGCTGTCGGAGGTATCCGGCGCGGGGGAGGCCCTGTCGTCCCGGTCGGTGCGGCTGATCCCGCTCCCCAACGGGGCCTACGCGGGGGCCATCGGCGCCGCCCTGGCGGCCATGGGTAATTAAGGATGGCCGGGTGGGTCTACTGCCTCTTCGAGAGCGCCTCGGAGGGGATGATGTTGCACCGACGTCTCAGGGAGGTGGGGCTGGAGCACCACATATGCCCCTCCCCCAGGCACCTGACCGAGAGCTGCGGCATAGCCCTGAAGATGAGTGGGGAGCTGGTGGAGCGGGCCCTGGAGGCCGCCTCGGAGCTCAAACTGAGGGTACGGGTGGTGGAATCCAATTGAAAACTACGGAGGTGATCCCTTTGGTTAAGGTGGATGCCCGGGGTCAGTCGTGCCCCAAGCCGGTGATGATGGCCAAGGAGGCGGTGGACCGCGGGGCCTCCCGGCTGGAGGTGCTGGTGGACAATCCGGTCTCCGGGGAGAACGTGACCAGGTTCCTCAAGGGGCAGGGGTTCCAGGTGACCAGGTCCGAGGGACCGGAGGGGATCCTGCTGACCGCCGAGAGGTCCGCTCCCCCGGCGGAGGTGCCCGAGGATCACCCGCCCTGCTCCTGCCCGTCCGACGCGCCGTCCAAGGCCCCCATGGGGCTCCTCATCCTGTCCAGGACCCTGGGGGGCGAGTCGGCGGAGCTGGGGGAGGCGCTCATGAAGGCCTTCCTGGACACCATGAGGCAGGCGGGGACCGTGTCGGTGGTGGCCCTCATGAACGGCGGGGTGTTCCTCTCCCTGCCCGACTCCTCCGCCAGCGACACGCTGAAGGAGATGGAGGCCCAGGGCACCAGGGTGCTGGTCTGCGGCACCTGCACCAAGCACTTCGGCGTCACCGACCGGGTGTGCGTGGGCTCCATATCCAACATGTTCGAGATCACGTCCGAGGTGTTCGCCGCGGCGAAGCCGGTGGTGATCGGCTGATGTCCTGCCGGGTTTACCTCAACAACGCGGCCACCACCTGGCCCAAGCCGCCGGCGGTGGCGGAGGCCATGTACCGCTTCATGACCCATGGGGGGGCCAACCTGGCCAGGGGCTCCGCCTCCCCGGGGGACCTGGAGACCATGGACCAGGTCCTCTCCTGCCGGGAGGAGCTGGCGGATCTCCTGGGAGCTCCCGACGGAGATCCCAGGTACGTTACCTTCACATCCAACGTCACCGAGGCGTTGAACGTGGTGCTCAAGGGGTACCTGAGGCCTGGCATGACGGTGGTAACCTCCTCCATGGAGCACAACGCGGTGATTCGCCCCTTGAGGCGCCTTGAGGCCTCGGGGGTCACTGTGCGGGTGGTGCAGTGCGATGCTGAGGGGTTCCTGCCCCTTGGCGACCTGGGCCAGGCCCTCCAGGGGGCGGATCTGGCGGTGCTGTGCCACGGCAGCAACGTGTGCGGCACCCTGCAGGACCTGGAGGCCATATCCGAAGCCTGCCGCCTGCGTGGGGTCCCGCTGGTGCTGGATTCCGCCCAGACCGCCGGGGTGGAGCCCATCAGCGTGGAGGATCTGGGCCTTGGGGCCCTGTGCTTCACCGGACACAAGGGGCTCATGGGGCCCCAGGGGGTAGGGGGGATCGTTTGGAACCCCCACATGGCGGAGGCCTGCTCCCCTCTGGTGGACGGGGGCACCGGTAGCTTCTCCCATGAGGAGGTGCAGCCTAATGTGATGCCCGACAAGTTCGAGGCGGGGACCCCAAACCTTCCGGGCATAGTGGGACTCCGGGCTGCGCTGGGCTGGATCCGGGAGGTGGGGATCCAAGGGATCCGGGAGAGGGAGATGGCCCTCAAGGGGATCCTGCTGGAGGGGCTCTCCCAGATCAAGGGGGTCCAGATCCTGGGGCCCAGGGACTCCCGGCGCAGCCTCGGGGTGGTGGCATTGAACCACCCGTCGGTGGACAACGGGACCCTGGCCATGGAGCTATCCGAGCGGGGCATAGAGACCCGGCCGGGGCTCCACTGTGCACCCCTGGCCCACAGGACCCTGGGGACCTTCCCCCAGGGGGCGCTTAGGCTCTCGGTGGGGTACTTCAACACCGAGGAGGAGGTCCGGATGGCGGTGGGGGCCATCCAGGAGGTCTTGAGATCCCACATGTGAGGTGGGACCTCATTATGGAATACTTGTGAAGGAGGCGATGGGTTTGAACAAGGCAGGCGGCTTGCTCACGTCCCGGTTGGGTCCGGTGATAACCGGCGTGGCGGTGGGGGTCCTGGCACCGCTCCTGGTGCACCTGGGGAACCCGGGGAACATGGGGATCTGCGTGGCTTGCTTCACCCGGGACATAGCGGGGGGACTCGGGCTGCACCGGGCGGCGGTGGTTCAATACCTGAGGCCCGAGATACCGGGCATCCTGTTGGGGGCCTTAGGGGCCTCGTTGGTATTCGGGGAGATGAGGCCCCGGGCGGGCTCCTCCCCCATCATCCGTTTCTTCCTGGGCTTCTTCGCCATGGTGGGGGCGCTGATATTCCTGGGATGCCCCTGGCGGGCGTACCTGAGGCTCGCCGCGGGGGACCTTACCGCCGTGGCGGGGATAGCGGGGCTGATCGCCGGCATAGCGTTGGGCATATACTTCCTCTGGAACGGGTTCAACCTGGGCAGGTCCAGGCCCGCCACCCGGGCCACGGGCTACGTGATGCCCGTGGCCATGCTGGGGCTCCTGGCCCTGCTGGTGGCGTCTCCACTCATGGGGCGCACCCCCGACGGGGACCCTACGGGTCCCATCTTCTTCTCCGCCCAGGGGCCGGGGGCCATGCACGCCTCGGTGGCCATATCCCTGGTAGCGGGGCTACTTATCGGCTGGATGGCCCAGAGGAGCCGGTTCTGCACCGTTGGGGCCTTCCGGGACCTGATGATGCTGAAGGACCCCCACCTCTTCTGGGGCATAGGTGCCCTGGTGGTGACGGCGGTGATCACCAACCTGGCGCTCGGGCAGTTCAAGCTCGGAATGGAGGGACAGCCGGTGGCCCACGCCAACCACCTTTGGAACTTCCTTGGGATGGTCCTGTCGGGGCTGGCGTTCACCCTGGCGGGGGGTTGCCCGGGCAGGCAGGTGATAATGGCCGGCGAGGGGGACTCGGATGCGTCGGTGTTCGTGCTGGGCATGCTGGTAGGGGCCGCCTTCGCCCACAACTTCACACTGGCCAGCACCCCAAAGGGGCCGTCCCCCTACGTGATGGGGGCATGGGCGCTGGGGATGGCCTTCTGCGTGGCGGTGGGCTTCCTCAACAGGAACGAGAACGTCTAGGGAGGAGGGTTTTCCCATGTCTTCCGACAGGATAGTGGACGCCCGGGGGCTGTCGTGCCCCCAGCCGGTTCTCATGACCCGGCGGGCCCTGGAGGAGTCCGGGGACCTGCCCCTGACGGTGCTGGTGAGCACCGTGACCTCCAGGGAGAACGTGATCCGGTTCGGCACGTCGAAGGGCCTCAAGGTCAGCTTCGAGGAGACCCCGGAGGGGGATTTCAGGGTGACCTTCAGCCGCTAGTGATAGAGGTCATCTGGCGGGAGGGGGGTGACCCCCTCCCTTTTCATTTAGGTCAACCGGTGCCACCGGGGGTGTAAACCGTTGAGGTACCTCTTGGGGTGGATCCGTGTGAGAATTTGCATGGACTACCCTACGGTGAGGGGGAGTGGAGATGGATCAGAGACCCGGGCTCGGCCTGCCCTCCGGCGACGGGGGCGGCGCATCGGCCGATCAGATGATAGAGGCCCTGTCGGACCTGGACGGGCTGCTGAGGTCGTTCCTCCGGGAGCAGCATCTGGCGGTGGCGCTGGCTAGCGCTGACTCCTCGGGGCTCCTGAGGGAGCTAGACCAGGGGCGGCTGGCGCTGGACAAGGCCTGCAACGAGATGGAGAGCAGCCGCAGGCGGATGGCGGAGGTCATAAGGGACGTGGAGTCCATGAAGGGCAGCCTGGAGATGGCGGTCCAGGACGGGGACAGGAGCACGGACATGATGGAGCGGGCCACCAGGTCCCTGGACGAGATGAACCGGTCCTTCGAGGACGTTCAGGGGCTGGTGGCCTCCCTGGCGTCGGTGGCCAAGGACGTGGCGGAGATGCTCAACGGCATCGAGCGGGTGGCCAAGCAGACCAACCTGCTGGCCCTCAACGCCGCCATCGAGGCCGCCCGGGCGGGGGAGCACGGCAAGGGCTTTGCTGTGGTGGCCGACGAGGTGCGGAAGCTGGCGGCGGAGAGCACCGGGATAACCAAGAGGATCGCCTCCCTGATGGAGATGCTGTCCAAGAAGACCCAGGAAACCCAGGAGGGGATCGCGACCTTCCGGGAGCTGAAGGAGGCCACGGTCCAGGAGATCCTGGAGGGGGCCAGGACCCTCAAGGGCTCCATGGCGAACCTCAGGGCCTCCTCCACGAAGTTGCAGGACATATCCAGGCGGGTGGAGGAACAGGGTGAGATCGAGGGGGCGGTGCTGGAGAGGACCTGCGCCATCGGACACAAGATAAGCGAGGCGGTGGAGGTGTCCACCGCCCAGGAGGCCAAGCGGAGGTCCCTCTTCTCCGGCCTGGAGCGGTACGCCAAGGAGGCCAGGAGGAACTTCGATCGGTTCCTCAAGATCCGGTCCGCCGCTTCCGTCCCGGGGAGGATCACCTTCGGCCACGACGACTCCTACGCCCCCTGGGTCTACCTGTCCGAGGGGACCTCCAAGGGGATAAGCGTGGAGGTGGCCCGGAAGGCCGCCTCCGCCCTGGGGCTAAATGGGGACTTCATCGGTGCCCCGTGGGACCAGGTCTTCCCCCTGCTTGTGGAGGGCCGGATAGACGTCATCCTGAACGCCGGCTGGCCGAACTCCTACTTCGACAGCTTCCCCGTGGCGGCCACCAGGCCCTACGGGACCTTCAAGACCCGCATCTACGCCTCCCGGAAGGACGGTCTCGGAAGGACCAGGGACCTGGGATCCCTCCGGGACATGAAGGGGATGTCCGTTGGGGTCCAGAGGGGGGGCACCGGCAACCTCATATCCATCCTCAAGTCCCGGGGGGCAAGGGTGGTTGAGATAGATAACGACCCGCTGAGCTTCGCGGAACACATGTGGAACCGGGTGGACCTGGTGGCCTGCGAGGAGCGGGTGGCCAAGCACCTGAACGACACCATCTACGACGGGCTCTTCGAGCCCGTGGGGGACGTGCTTGAGACGGTCAACGTGGTCATGCTGGTCCACCGGGACCGACAGGATCTGCTCCAGAGGCTGAACGGCGCCATCTGATAACCTGGCTTACCGCCCCCATCCGCGGAAGGGGGGCTTTACATGTCCAGAGACTTCTCGTGTAATGATCTGAATATTCAGGATCGGGGATGATAACCATGAGGAGAACCAGTTTGGCACTTGCGATGGTGCTGGTGCTGTTGGTGGCCGGGTCCGCCCTGGCGGGCACCGCCACCGGATCGGGCTATCAACGTAGGGGCGCTCCGGGGAGGAACGCGGAGCTGACGTCAACGCCCTTAATTGTCCCCGCGGGGGTCACCGCCACGATAACCGACGTCACCTGCGATGGGGATGGGTTCTGGATCGAGGGTCCCGTATCCGCCTCCTTCAGCACCGGTGCAGAGGCCATAGGGTTCAGGCTTCCCAGCGGCACGTACCGGTTCTATCCTAACCTCAAGGAGGGGCAGTTTCCCCAGCAGAAGGCGATGGTATCCGTGACGGCCACTTGGCCCTGAGGGAGGGCGATTAGAAGGGGGGCTATGCCCCCCCTTCCCGTTTTAAAGATCTGCCCCTTCGAGCACCCTCTCCGCCGCCTGGCATGCGGTCCTGACCATTAGTTCCAGCTCGTCTTCCCCTATAACGTACGGCGGGAGGAAGTAGATGACATCCCCCAGGGGCCTCAAGAGCACCCCCCGCCTCATGCACTCAAGCCCGATCTGTCGCCCTAGCCTCATTTGAGGCGGCAGGAGAGATCCGTCGGGACGGCGCAACTCAACCGCCCCCACCAGCCCCAAGGACCTAATGTCCCATGTGTACCTAAAGGGCCTGAAGTATCGCTCCATCAGGTCCACGAGGCGATCCCCGAGTCGTCCCACCAGGGCCGTTACCTCCATATCCTCCAGCATCTTCAGCACCTCTATCCCCAGGGCACACCCCAGGGGGTTGCCGCAGTAGCTGTGGCTGTGGAGGAAGGCCCGCTCCAGGCCCCCTCCGTAGAAGGCCTGGTAGATCCCTTCGGTGGCCAGCACCGCCGAGAAGGGCATCATCCCGCCGGTTATGCCCTTGGATAGGCACACCAGGTCCGGCACCACCCCCGCGTGCTGGTAGGCGAAGATCCTTCCGGTCCGGCCGAACCCCATGGCTATCTCGTCGTCGATGAAGAGGATCCCCAGGCGCCCCGCCGCCTCCCGGAGCCCCCGGAAGTATCCGGCGGGGTACATCCTCATCCCCGCCGCCCCCTGGACCAGGGGCTCCACGATCACCGCACAGACCTCCGGTGCGGCCGCTTCGAGGGTTGCCACGTCCCTCTTGAGACACTCAAGGGAGCAGAAGCTCCGCGTACCTCCGTAGGAGCAGTCGACACAGTTGGGACCCTCTAGCCTCAGATTGCGGCGGGTTATACCCCGGTAGGGCTCCCCGTATAGCCCCAGGTCTCCCACGCTCAAGGCCCCCAGGGTCTCCCCGTGGTAGCTACCCGACAGGTGGGCGAACAACTTCCGCTCCGGGTGCCCAAGGTTGACCTGGTAGTGGTAGGCCATCTTCATGGCCAGCTCCACCGCGGAGGACCCGTTGTCCGCGTAGAAGACCCGATGGAGGCCCGACAGGGCGGTGAGCCGCTCGGAGAGCTCCACCGCCCAGGGGTGGGTGAGGGAGGCGAACATGCAGTGGTCCAACCGGGAGGCCTGATCCGCCAGGACCCTCAACAACCGTGGGTGGCAGTGGCCGAAGAGGTTCACCCACCAGGAGGATATGCCGTCCAGGAGACGGCCCCCGTTCTCCAGGTGGAGCCACACCCCCCTGGCGGAGGTGACCGCCAGGGGGGGGAAATCCTGGTGGTCCGCCATCTGGGTGCAGGGATGCCAGTTGACCCTTAGATCCCGCTCCACCAGGCTACTCATCCTCAAGCCCCATCACCTCCATGAAGGTCTCCATCCACTCCCCCACCAGGTCCCCGTGAGACCCCTCCGGGGCCACGGTGAACACCGGGACCCCACAGTTGTCCCGGATCCAGCGGGCGTTGTCCCGGTGGATCGGGTCCTCCGGGTCGAAACGGTTCAGGACGACGCACCGTACGTCCACCCCCAGGGACCGTAGGTACTCCAGGCCGGTCACCACACAGCTCAAGGTCCCAAGGCCCCCGGGGGCCACAAGGGCGGCGGGATGACCCCATCGGGCCACCCAGTGGGCCAGCATGAGCCCATCCCCCAGGGGTACCGCCGCCCCCCCGGCCCCCTCGATGAGGGTCACCGGGTGGGACCGGATAACCAGGTCCAGCCGGTCCCTCACCAGCGCCTCCTCCCTGGGCCCTATGGAGGCCCCCTCCAGGGAGGCGGAAAGGTGGGGCGAGGCGGGGAAGCGGAACCATAGGCCCACCAGGTCCCTTGGGTCCGCGCCGGTGACCCGGGAGACCGCCACCCCGTCCTCCGGCATGGGCACCCGGTCCACCAGCCGGACCCCGGTGCCCACGGGCTTGAAGTAGCCCCAGCGCCGCCCCATGGCGCCGGCGGCCCGGAGGATCAGGCAGGACAGGTGGGTCTTCCCCACGTCGGTCCCGGTGCCAAGGATCCAGAAGGCGCCGCTCACCGAGCCATCACCGGGGCCAGCCCAAGGGAGGAGATCATCTCCAGGTCCTCCTGGAAGGACACCCCCCGGGTTGTCAGGTAGTCGCCGGTCATGAGGGAGTCCACCGGCCCCTCCAGGGAGCGCCGGTCCATGGGGCGGATGAGCCGACGCCCACCGGCGATCCGGATCCTCGCCGTGGGATGGATGTAGCGCAGGACGCAGACGAACCGGAGGAAGTCCTCGGGGGGAAGGGGGGCGGCCCCCTCCAGGGGGGTCCCCCCTATGGGATCCAGAACGTTCACCGGGAAGGATTGCGCCCCCAGCCGGCGGCTCCAGACCGACAGGGCTAGCCGGTCCTCCCAGCCCTCCCCCATGCCGATGATGCCACCGCAACAGACCTGGAACCCCATGGTCCGGGCCATGCTTATGAACTCCATCTTCTGCCCCCACCAGTGGGTGGAGCAGACCTTGGGGAAGAAGGCGGGGGAGGCCTCCAGGTTGCAGTGGATCCGCTCCACCCCGGCCAGCTGGAGCCGCAGTAGATCCCGCCGGTCCAACATCCCCAGGGACACGCAGGGGGAGAGCCCCATGTCCCGGAGGATGGGGGCCGCCTGGACCGCCAGGTCCACCACCCATCCGGGGGTCCTGAGCCCCGAGGAGACCAGGGAGAACCGGGCCACCCCGAAGGACCGGGCCCTGCGGGCCATGGAGATCACCGAGTCCAGGTCCAGGTCCACCACTGCCCCCCCAGGGGCCCGGGTGGACTGGGCGCAGAAGGCGCAGTCCTCGGAGCAACCCCCGGTGTGTACCGAGCATATGGAGCAGAGCTCCACCCCGGCCGGCACCAGGGCCCGCCGGATCATGCGGGCCCCCTCCTCCAGCTCCTCCAGGGGACAGGAGAGCAGCTCCAGCGCATCCTCCACATGGATGGACCCGCCGCACAGGACCGACCGGGCGGCGGAGATGGCCAGGGACACGACCCTACCCCCTCACCAGCCGGACACCCAGCTTATCGAGCCGGAGGGCCACCATGGCGATCAGGGCGCACAGCACCAGGTCCCCGCCTATGGGGGTCAGGAAACCCACCTTGACCGCCCAGGCCACTCCGCGCCCCTTGCCCAGGTACATGTCCACGATCATCCACAGGTACGGGACCCCCACCAGGTAGATCACCGCAAGGCTCCCCAGGGCCGCCAGGTAGGCCCACAGGAAGTTCCTTGCTTTGGCCCTCTCCCAGATGAGCCCCGTCAGGTACCCCCCGAGGCAGAAGCCCACCAGGTAGCCGAAGGTGGGCTGGAAGACGTAGGAGGGGCCGCCGCCGGCGGTGAAGACCGGAAGGCCAGAAAGCCCCATGAGGACGTAGATCACCTGGGAGGCGAAGCCCCACCGGGAGCCCAGCAGGATCCCCGACAGGGCGCAGAAGAAGAACTGGAGCGTGAAGGGGACGTAAGGGATGGGGATCCGGATGAAGGCCCCAACCGCGGTCAGGGCGGCGAAGAGCCCCGCCAAAACCCAATGCCTGGTCCTAGAGGAAGAAGCGCTTATGGAATGCAACTTGCCACACCCCCATTTACGGGCTGAGCCCGGGATGTGGCAAGTTTAGCCCCCCTTGGGGAATATGTCAACCTATATTACTGTGCGGTTGACACTCTCGATCTGGCGGCGGCGGCGCCGATGGTGTTGTGGATCGCCGCCCACACCTCGGGGCGCTCGAAGCCCCGCCGCCAGGCGGCCACCCCCGCCAGGCCGTACCGGGGCACCAGGGAGGACTTAAGGGCCAGGGACCTCTCGTCCTCCAGCCATATGCGGTAGCGCTTGCCCCCGCTCCTGTACTCCGCGTACATCTGCCCCGCCTCCTCCAGCCAGGTGAGGGATGCGGAGTTATCCCGGACCCGGGCCTCCGCGGCGGCCATGGAGAGGGCCTTGGACCTCACCTTGACCCCCGACTGGGTCTGGGTCTCCTCCCACTCCCGGGTGTAGAAGGGGAGCCCCAGCAGGAGCTTCTCCGCCGGGACGCTCCTAAGCAGCCCCTCCACCCCCCGCTGGACCCAGGGAAGGGACGCCACGGAGCCCGCCACGGGGCTGCGGCCCCAGTGCTCGTCGTAGGTCATCACCATCACGTAGTCCGCCGCCTCCCCCAGGGCCCGCCGGTCGTAGCACCGGGACCAGAAGGCGCTGGTGGACTCCACGGTGACGTCCACCGAGGTCTTGCGCCCCAGGGGGCGCATCCGCTCCGCCACCGCCTGGACGAAGGCGCTGTAGGCGTCCCGGTCTGCGGGATCCATGTTCTCGAAGTCCAGGTTGAAGCCATCGACCCCGAAGAGCATCGCATAGGCGGCCAGTCGTGCCACCGCCCGGTTCACCGCCGCAGGGTCGTTGAGGAACGTCTTGGTGGCGGAGGGATCGAAGCCGTTGTTCACCAGGGGCCACACCTGGGCCCCCAGCCGGTGGGCCCCCTCCACGTAGGAGGCCCGGCCCTTGAACTCCACCTCCCCGTCGGGGCGGATCCTGAACCAGGATGGGGAGACCACCGACACGGGGGGGAAAGAGGGGTCCTGGTGGGGATCGGTCCTGTAGAGGGGGTCCCAGACCAGGGAGAAGGGGTGCTGGATCTGGTTCCCCAGGGGGGACCTGAGGGGCAGCTCCCCCCTGGATGAGGCCCTCATGAGCACCACCCCGTCATCCAGGGGCTGGAAGGCGATGCCAAGAACGGGCTCGAAGCCCGCCACGTCCATGTAAACGTCGCCGTTCACCGACCGGCCCGGGGCGGTGAGCCTCATGCCCTCCGCCGGCACCGGGAAATCGATTAGCGGGCTCCGTTGGACCTCCATGACCACCAGCTTCGACTCCTGGTTGAAGGCCACGTTGGCCCCGGTGCGGCGCAGGACGCTCAACGGGAAGAGGAGCCTCTCCCCGTCCTGGATGGCGGAGCCGAACCTCACCGGCCTATCCCCCAGGGTGGACACGTAGAGGGGCACTTCGACGGCCCTCTGCTCCGCGGGGACCCCCTCGGAGCCCACCGCCCCGGGGACCAGGATAAGGGGTAGCACCAGGCCTGCCAGGGCCATGAAAAGGGCTCGGATCATGTTCGCAAAACCTCCCAAAGGGTTCTAAGGTGGGCATATTATCTTCCAAGGGCCCCGGGGCCGCAACGGCGAAAATGCCTAGCCTATGCGGGTTTACAACTCCGCCCCGGGGGTGCAAAATTGGGGTTCGAAAACCAGAAAGGGAGGTTCAAAATTGGATATGGCTCACCAACTTCTGCTGTTCTTCGGGAAGACCCTATCGGCCTTCACCTACAAGGAGCTGGTCATGATCCTGGTGGGGCTGGGGCTCATATACCTGGCGGTGGTCAAGGACTTTGAGCCCAACCTGCTGTTGTCCATGGGGTTCGGCACCATCCTGGTGAACATCCCCTTCAGCTCCGCCCTGGACCAGCTGGTGGACGGCAAGCTCTCCGAGGGGGCGCTTTCGCTGCTCTTCAACCTGGGTATCGCCACGGAGCTGTTCCCGCTGCTCATTTTCATCGCAGTTGGGGCCATGTGCGACTTCTCACCCCTCATCTCCAACCCCAGGATGTTCGTCTTCGGCCTGGCGGCCCAGGGGGGCATTTTCCTCACCATGGGGCTGGCGCTACTCATGGGCTTCGACATCAACGAGGCGGCCTCCATCGGCATAATAGGTGCCGCCGACGGGCCCACCTCCATATACGTCTCCAACCGGTTCGCCCCGCACCTTTTGGGCCCCATATCGGTGGCGGCCTACACCTACATGGCCCTGGTACCCCTAATACAGCCTCCGGTGATCAAGCTCCTCACCACCCGATCCGAGCGGGCCATGAGGATGACCTACGTCCAAAGGGACGTTTCCCGATTCAAGCTGATCGCCTTCCCCATAGTCATAACCGTGGCGGCCTCCATAGTGGCCCCCCCATCCGCAGCCCTCATAGGATTCCTCATGTTCGGCAACCTGCTCAGGGTAAGCGGCGTCACCGAACGGCTATCCCAGGCGGCCCAGAACGAGCTGGCCAACATAGTGACCATCCTGCTGGGCTTCACCATAGCGGCCACCATGACGGGGGAGCGGTTCGTGAATCCATCCACGTTGCTCATAATCTCCATGGGGCTTGTGGCCTTCGTGCTCGACACCGCCTGCGGTATCCTGATGGCCAAGGGGCTAAACCTGTTCCTCCCCAAGCACCTGAAGGTGAACCCCATGGTGGGCGCCGCGGGGATCTCCGCCTTCCCCATGTCCGCCCGGACCATCCAGAAGCTGGGCCAGGAGGCAGACCCAGGGAACTTCCTCCTGATGCACGCCGTGGGGGCCAACGTGTCGGGCCAGATAGGCTCCGTCCTGGCGGGGGGGCTCCTGCTGGCCCTGCTGAGCTAGGGGGACACCGAGTCCCCCGGGGCCTCCTGCTCCCCCTGATCGGGTACCCACTGGGGCTCCGCCTCCTCCATGGGGTACAGGATCCTCAGGTGGGTTACCCGCCGCAGGATGGCCCCCTCCTCCGGGGTGCACGCCGGAGGCATATCCACCCAATCCCCCCCATCGATCCGCACCTTAACCGAAGGGATCAGAAGGGGGGTCAGGTACCTTCCCTTAAGGTCCCTCTCGGAGGGGCCCGGCACCAGGAAGCCTGAGAAGAGGGGAGGCCTACCTGCCAGGGGTCCCTGGCCCCTTATGATCAACCACTGGGGCTCGTACCAGGCAGATCTCATCTCCGCCGACAGGACATGCTCCTCCGGGACGACCTGGAAGCCCCCCATCATCCCCGGCGGCGAGGTGGAGACGCACACCACCCCCGGATGGTTGGCCCTTATCCTACCAACCCCCTGGTAGTGGCTACCCTCGAAGACCCCTATGCCCCCCACCGGGTGAACCACCTCCCCTATCAACTTGACACCCGACTGGTAGACCCCCCGGACCTTGCCCCCCAGCCGGTTCTCGATCTCCACCCAGAGCGGGGCCCCCTTGGGGGGCGACACCCGATAGCGGATCTCCACCGCGTCCTTCAGGACCTCCTCGCTCAAGGGCACGTGGCTCCCGTCCCGGAGGACCGCCCAGACCCGGGTGCCCACCGGCGGTGCGTAGGCGCCGAAGAGGCCGCTACCACCCACCCCGTCCACCACCACCGCGCTGAACGGACGGGAAGCAGGGGCCACGGTGTAGGACGGCAACAGGCTAACGATCACTCCCCGGCCTTCCCTCTTGCCCAACAGCAGATGCACCGCGTTCACCGCCGTGGCCACCACCGTGCCGGGTTGCCCCCACTTGGAGGCCCCGAAGGCGTTCATTTGGGGCCTGGAGGGCACCGACTCCACCCGCCCCACCTGCATGGATATCCCCTCCACCTCAACCCGAGCCTGACGTCCCACCTCCAGTGGGATCCGCACCAGGAACGACTCCCCCTGGGCCAGGGCCCGGGATGGACACGTGAGGGCCACCAGGGCCAGGAGGAGCACGCAACGACAGAGAAGCTTCACATCCATCACCTCCGACAAGCCAGCCCATCATACCACCCCCCGGGGCGTTGAGGGCCCCTTGAAGGGGACCCCCGGAGGTGGTATAGTCCACATGACAACATGATGACATTGGAGGTGTGGCCTTGACCCTTCACAAGGAGAGCCCGGTGCCCCTCTACTACCAGCTGAAGGAGCGGCTCCTCCGGAAGATCGAGCAGGGGGAGCTGAAGCCCGGAGATCCCATCCCCTCCGAGAGGGAGCTGTGCGAGATCTACCAGATAAGCCGCATGACCGCCGCCAAGGCGGTCTCCGCCCTGGTGAACGAGGGGGTCCTGGTGAGACAGCGGGGCATAGGCACCTTCGTGGCCCAACCCAAGCCCCCGTGCAGCTCCTCCCGGCTGGGGGGCTTCACGGACAACATCCGGGAGGCGGGGCTGTCCTCCAGGACGGTGATCATCTCCTTCGAGGAGGAGGCGGCGGACGGGAGCCTGCCCGAGAGGCTCATGATCCAGAAGGGCTCCCCGGTACTGAGCGTGCTGCGGCTCCGGCTGGTGGAGGAGGAACCCTTCTCCCTGGAGCACGCCTGGGTCCCCAAGGAGCGGTTCCCGGACCTCTCCAGGGAGCTACTGGAGGGGGACTCCCTCTACCGGCTCTTCCGGGAGCACCTGCGTCGGCCGCCGGTGCTGGCCCGGCAGACCATCGAGCCGGTGCTGGCCATCGACTACGAGGCCAGGATGCTGGAGGTGTCCCCCAGGTGCCCGGTGCTCCTCTTCCGGCGGGTGGCCCTGGACGAGACGGGCCTTCCGCTGGAGTTCTCCAAGTGCATATACCGGGGCAAGAGGTTCCTCTACGAGATCACCTTCTCCATATAGGGCCCTAGGGGGAGACCCCTTCGAGCTAGACATGCCAGATCAAGGAGGTAGAGAGAGATGTTTGGAGGTCTTCAGAAGCTGGGCAAGGCGCTGATGCTCCCCGTGGCGGTGCTGCCCGCCGCGGCGCTGTTGTTGCGACTCGGTGCCTCGGACGTGCTGGACATCCCCTTCATCATGCAGGCCGGCGGGGCCGTATTCGACAACCTGCCTTTGGTGTTCGCTATAGGGGTGGCGGTGGGCTTCGCCTTCGACGGGGCCGGCGCCGCCGCCCTGGCGGGGGCGGTGGGCTACCTGACCCTCACCAAGGCCATGGTGACCATCAACAAGGACATCAACATGGGGGTCCTGGCGGGGATCCTCTCCGGCATAGTGGCGGGCCAGCTCTACAACCGGTTCCACCACATCAAGCTACCGGACTTCCTGGGCTTCTTCGGCGGCAAGCGCTTCGTCCCCATCGCCTCCGCCGGGGTCAGCATCCTGCTGGCCCTCATCTTCGGGTTCATCTGGCCCCCCATCCAGCAGGCCATCCACGGGGTGGGCAACTGGATCGTGGGAGCGGGCCTCATTGGCGCCTTCACCTTCGGGGCCCTCAACAGGCTCCTCCTGCCCTTCGGACTGCACCACGTGATAAACAGCATGGTCTGGTTCGTGTTCGGCTCCTTCACCGACAAGGCGGGCAAGGTGGTGACCGGTGACCTCTCCAGGTTCTTCGCCGGAGACCCCACCGCGGGCACCTTCATGACCGGCTTCTACCCCATAATGATGTTCGCCCTCCCCGCCGCGGCGCTGGCCATGTACACCACCGCCAGGTCCGAGAACCGCAAGGCGGTGAGCGGCATCCTCCTCAGCGTGGCGCTCACCTCCTTCCTCACGGGCATCACGGAGCCCATCGAGTTCGCCTTCATGTTCCTGGCCCCGGCCCTCTACGTGGCCCACTCCATCCTCACTGGCGTATCCCTGGCCATCTGCGAGGCCCTGGGCATCCACCACGGCTTCGGATTCTCCGCCGGCGCCATCGACTACTTCCTCAACTACGGCCTGGCCACCAAGCCCTTCATGCTGATCCCCATAGGGCTGGCCTTCGGCGCGGTCTACTACTTCCTCTTCGTCTTCATGATCAAGGCCATGGACCTCAAGACCCCCGGCCGGGAGGAGGCCGCCTCGGGCAGGACCGCCTCCGCCTCCACCCCGGAGGAGATAGACCAGCTGGCCAAGCTCTACATCGACAGCCTCGGCGGGGCTGCCAACATCGCCACCCTCGACTCCTGCATAACCCGGCTACGCCTCACCGTCAAGGACGGCAAGCTGGTCCTGGAGGAGGAGATCCGCCGCCTGGGAGCCACGGGGATCATAAGGCCCAACGACCGGGACATGCAGATAGTGGTGGGCACCAAGGCGGACCTGATAGCCGGCGCCATCAAGAGGCGCCTCAAGGGCTAGGAGGATAGCCATGAAGGCCTTGCGAGGAGCCCGGGTCCTGACCCCCACCGGGGACACGATGGAGGCCACGGTGGTATTCGACCGGGTGATCCGCCAGGTGATCCCCGGATCCCCGGATGTCCCCGGGGCGGAGACCATCCCGGGGGACGGCCTCCTGCTCACCCCCGGGATGGTGGACCTGCACATCCACGGCATAGCGGGCTTCGACGGTTGCGACGGCACCCCGGAGGCCCTGATGGCCATGTCGGAGGCCCTCGCAAGGCACGGCATCACCTCCTTCCTGCCCACCACCATGACGCTCCCCCGGGAGCAGATCCGCCTCATCCTGGCCAGCGTGGGCCGGGCAATGGAATCCCCCCAGCCGGGGGCCAGGATACTGGGGGCCCACCTGGAGGGGCCCTTCATAAGCCCCGAGAGGCCCGGCGCCCAGGACCCCAAGTTCATCGCCGCCCCGGACCCGGACCTGCTGGAGGAGTTCAGGCCCGTGATCAAGGTGGTGACCTTCGCCCCCGAGAGGGACCCGGACCACCGGGGGCTCAACCACATGCTGAGGCTCGGGATGATCCCCTCGGCGGGACACTCCAACGCCTCATACCGGGAGGCCTCCGAGGCCTTCGGCCTCGGGGTCCGGTCGGTCACCCACCTGTTCAACGCCATGTCCCCCTTTCAGCACCGGGAGCCCGGGCTGGTTGGCGCCGCTCTGGACCATCGGGTCCACTGCGAGATCATCCTGGACGGGATTCACTGCCACCCCGCGGCGGTGAGGCTGGCCTTGAAGGCCCTGGGGGAGGACCGGCTGGTGCCCGTGTCGGACTCCATGAGGGCCGCGGACCTGGGAGAGGGGGTCTTCTCCCTGGGGGGACAAAGGGTCACCGTGTCCCAACGGGTGGCCCGGCTGGACAACGGGGCCATCGCGGGCAGCGTGATCACCCTGGAGGACGCGGTGAGGAACCTGCGGGACTTCACGGGGCTCCCGCTGGAGAGGTGCATCCTGATGGCCTCAAGGAACCCGTCGGAGCTACTGCAGGACCGCTCCATGGGGGCCATAGAGCCTCTCCGGCGGGCAGACATGGTGCTTTGGGACCGGGATCGACCGGTCAGAACCTACGTGGAAGGCAGGGAGGTCTTCAGTTCATGAGGATAGTTGTAGCCAGGGACTACGAGCAGATGAGCCGGATGGCCGCCATCGTGGTGTCCAGCCGGGTGATCCTTCAGCCCAACTGCGTGCTGGGACTCGCCACCGGGAGCACCCCGGTGGGGCTGTACCGCAACCTGGTGGAGTTCTACCGGCACGGGGACCTGGACTTCTCTCGGGTCACCACCTTCAACCTGGACGAGTACGTGGGGCTGGGGCCAAACCACCCCTGCAGCTACCACCGCTACATGAGGGAGAACCTGTTCGACCACGTGAACCTGCGCCCCGAGAGGTGCCACATCCCCCGGGGGGACGCGGAGGACCTGGAGGGGGAGTGCCTCCGCTACGAGGAGGAGATCCGCCGGGCGGGGGGCATAGACCTCCAGATCCTTGGGCTTGGGGTGGACGGCCACATAGGCTTCAACGAGCCGGACGTGAAGTTCGAGCGCCGCACCTCGGTGGTGAAGCTGGCGGAGAGCACCATCCAGGCCAACAGCCGGTTCTTTGATGGCCCGGACCAGGTCCCCAGGCACGCCATAAGCATGGGGATCCGGACCATAATGATGGCCCGGCGGATCATGCTCCTGGCGTCGGGGCCCGAGAAGGCCCGGGCGGTACGGGGGGCGGTAATGGGGGAGGTGACCCCCTCCCTGCCCGCCTCGGTCCTGCAACTTCACCCCAACGTGACCATAATCGTCGACCGGGACGCCGCATCCCTCATCGGGGACGCGATCCAGAGGACGGAGGTGTGAGGATCATGAGGATGCTGGATCTCCAGGCCAGCCACCTGGACCGGATGTCCCCAGTGGAGCTACTGGAGAGCATCCGCTCCGCCGAGGGACGGACAGTGGCGGCGGAGGTCATAGCCCGCTCCAGACCCCTCCTGGGGGACGTCAGCAACCCGGAGCTCGCCAAGGCCATGGGGGCGGACCTGATAATACTCAACATGCTGGACCTGGAGGACCCCCGGGTGGAGGGGCTACACAACCCCTCGGACCTGGAGTCCCTCTTCCGGTCCTCCTTCTTCCACGGGGACGAGCCGGAGCCATCCAACGGGATCCGCCTCGCCAGGGCCCTGACCGGATGTCCCGTGGGGGTCAACCTGGAGCCCCTGGGGGACCCGGGAGGTGTCAGCCTGCCCCCCGGGAGGCTGGCCACCCCGGAGAACGCCCGAAGGGCGGCGGAGCTGGGGGCCTCGTTCCTTATCGTCACCGCCAACCCCCACACCAGGATAGGGGTGAGGCACATAATGGACGCGGTCCGGTCCATCCGCCGGGCGGTGCCGGAGGTGATCATAGGGGCCGGGAAGATGCACGCCGCCATGTCCGACTCCCCCTGGGGTGACCTGCCGGACCTGGCGGAGGAGATGATGTCCGCCGGGGCGGACCTGGTGCTGATCCCCTGCCCCGGATCGGTCCCGTCCCTCAGCCAGGAGGTCTTCGCCCAGGCGGCGGATAGGGTCCACCGGCTCGGGGGACTGGTCATGTCCACCATCGGCACCTCTCAGGAGGGCTCGGACCGGGAGACCATACGGCAGATGGCCCTGATGGCCAAGATGGGCGGTGCGGACGTGCAGCACATAGGCGATTCCGGGTACTCGGGGATGGCGGTGCCGGAGAACATAATGACCCTCTCGCTGGCCATAAGGGGCCGGCGGCACACCTTCAGACGGATGGCGAGGTCGATAGCCCGATGATAAGCGGATGGTTCAAACCAAGGGAGCTCAAGATCCTGTCCCCCTTCACGGGGACCCTGCGCCCCCTCTCGGAGGTGCCCGACCAGGTATTCTCCCAGCGACTGGTGGGGGACGGCTTGGCGGTGGAGCCCACCCAGGGACTGGTGCTGAGCCCCGTGGAGGGCACCATCGAGGTCCTCATGGACAGCGGCCACGCATTCGGGGTCAGGACCCCCGACGGGGTTGAGGTGCTGATCCACATAGGGATCGACACGGTGAACCTCAAGGGTGAGGGGTTCGAGGCCCTGAGGCGCCAGGGGGACCGGGTGAGCGCAAAGGAGCCGGTGATCCGGTTCCACCTGGACCTGATAAGGCAGAAGGCCCCGTCCATCCTGTCCCCGGTGGTGATAACCACCGGTCAGGTGGTGAGGGTCCTCAAGGATCCGGGCTCCAGCGTGTGCGCCGGGGAGGAGATCATATCCTACAAACCCTAGGCCTCCGGCAAGGATGAGAGCCGCCGGAGCTCCTCCTGGGCCAGCCTCAGGAAACTGTCCCAGGAGGGCTTCCGGATCCCCAGGGCTGATCGGGCCTCCCCCATGAGGGACCGGGCCCGGTCCCTACGGCCCTCCAGGGCCTCCTGGAGGGCCCCCATGGCCAGGGTGGGGGCATCTATCCTCCACCAGGGCATCTGATCCAGGGCCCTCAGGGCTTCCGCCCCCAGCCAGGCCCCCTCGGCCCATCTCCCCTCCAGGCACTCCAGCCGCCCCAGCAGGGACATCATGAATGGACGCAAGCGTCTCATCCCCAGGGACTCCGCCTCCTCCAGGCACCGGCGAACCAGCTGGAGCCCCTCCTCCCTTCGACCCATGGCGAAGGTGCTCTCCCCCCGGTAGGCCTCCGCCGCCAGGCGGTTCAGGTGGTACCTAAACCCGGACTCCCCCAGGAGGGAGAACACCTGGGCGGACTCCCCAAAGACCTCCAGCGCCTCCCGGTGAAGCCCCGCGAAGGCCAAAGACAGCCCCCTCAGCCTCAGCGCCAGCCCCAGGTGGGGCAGGTCTCCCCCGGAGGCCACCTCCATCCGGGACGCCACGTCCCCCAGGGACCGGTGGTCCTCCAGCTGGACGTAAAGGTACCCAAGCCGCCGAAGGGCCCCCAGCACCAGCACCCCGTCCCCCAGCCCTTCCGCCAGCTCCAGGGCCCGGAGGACCATGCCCCTTCCTCGGCCGTACTCCCCCCACCAGAGCAGGAAGCCCCCCTTCAACATCAGGAACCGGGCCAGGTAACCCCGGTCCCCCCCGGAGGCGCCCACCAGGGGGCCCACCTGATCCAGCATCTCCAGGGTGGCCTCCCGGTCCCCGTAAAAGGGGGAGGGGGCCTTGAGGGCCTCGTCCGGCAGGGGAGGGAACAGCTCGTAGTGGAGCTCCATGTGCCTGGTGAGATCCTTGAGCCGGAGCTTCAGCTCACCCCTCGGATCCCCGCCGCGCCGCATGTGGTGGATCCCCCGCTGGACCGAGAAGGGGTCCCCCTTCCGGCCCAAGACCCCTCCGGCCCTCCGGTGCAGCTCCCCCTTGACCAGGGGGTCCATGGAAAGGTAGACGCACTCCCTGAATATGCCGTGGTACACGTCCACCACTTCTCCTCCCCCCTCGAGCCGCACGAGCCTCAGCCCCAGCAGGGACCTCAATGCCTCCCGGAAGGCCCCCTCCGAAAGGCCCGAAACCTCCCGAAGGTCCTCCACCTCCACCGGCCCGTCCAGCACCGACAGGGCCTCCATGAGCTCCACCTCCGACCCGGACAGGTCCCCCATCAGTCCCCCCACCGCCCCGGATAGAAGGTCCGTCCGCCAGGAGGATCGCCCCGCCGCCTCCTCTATGAAGAGGGGCAACCCCAGAGTGCTGGCGTGGAGCTCCTCCGCCTCCCTTGGGGTGAGCTCCACGCCGGTGAGGGCCAGGTACATGGCGGCCCCGGATCTAACGTCCAGGGGGGACAGCTCCAGCTCCAGCAGCTCCACCCCCCGCCCCTTCAGGGACCTCAGGTGACGACGGATCGGGTGATCCCCCCGCCGGGACACCAGGGCCACCGAAACGCCCCCATCCCCGCCAAGACAGGACAGGAAGGCCCTTAAGGCCTCCAGGGACGGGTGGTCGAACCGGTGCAGGTCGTCGAAGCAGAGCCACACCGGCCCCTCCGTCCTGGCCACCTGCCGGATTATCCGGAAGGCCATGACGCCTATAGATGCCGCGTCGGAGGGCTGGAAGTCCAGCCCCCTGACCCCAAGGGACGGGAAGACCCGGCCTAGCCGCATGGCCGCCTCCTCCGCGCCAGGGAGATGACCTATGGGGCTAAGACCCTTCAGCAGGTCCTCCCATGGCCAGAGGGGCACCCTGCCGAGGGTGGGTCTGCCCCAGAGGGCCCTGGCGGGGTACGAGAGCCTGACCAGCTCCCGGGCGAACCGGGTCTTCCCCACCCCGGGCTCGCCGGAGATCCAGACCACCGATCCCCCCGGCGAGGCGGCGAAGTCAAGGGCGGCCCGGAGCTCCCGGTCCCTGCCCACCAGCTTGGATCGGCGGAGCACCCGCTCCAGCACCCGATCCCGAAGCTCCAACACCTGCTCCGAAGGGCCGTCCCCCAGGTCCTCCATCAGGGCACGACGGTGAAGCCAGAAGGCCCTCAGGGCCTCCCCGGGCTTGTTGGAGCCCATCAGGGCACCCATGACCACCGGCACCACTCGGTGGTCCGTGGGATCGGACCTGAAGAGCCACATCAGGTGCCGATCCCCTTCACCACCGGCGCCTTCCAGCACCATCCGCCGGATCCGCTCCCGGACCTGCTGGCGAACCTGGTAGACCCAGTCGTCGAAGAGGGGGCACTCGGGAAGGGAGAATCCCTCCAGGAAGTCCCCCGCCTCGGGGGGTAGCCTCCCCTCCTCCAGGAGATCCAGGTCCACCTCCCAACCGGGCCCCCGCTCCACCCAGAGTCGGCGGGGGACCAGGGCCTCCGGCGGGAGGTGACGCCTTATCTCGTAGAGGGCGTTCCTAAGACTGCCGGACGCCTTCACCCGGTCCACATCCCCCCACAGCAGATCCATCAGCCGGTCCCGGTGGACCCGCCGGTTCACCAACACGTAGGCCAGGAGGCCGTAGGCCTTCTTGAAGGGCAGATGCACCCCCTCCCCGTGGGACCAAAGGGCCATGGGCCCCAGGAGCCTGGCCTTCATGGGCCTCATCGCCGCTCGCACATCCCCTTCAGGAACCGGAATATCACGTCCGCCCCCAGGGAGGCGGTCCTGCCGTCCTGGTCCAGCGGAGGGCTTATCTCCATCACGTCCAGGTACTTGACCTTGTAGCTACGCCCCGCCAGGTAGGCTATCTTGTTCAGCTCGTGGGACGACAGCCCGTTGGGGGACACCGCCGAGGCCCCAGGTGCGTCGGTGCTCCGGACCGAATCGATGTCCACCGACACCGCTATTGCCCGGGTGCCCCGGCCCGCTATCTGCAGCGCCCTTATGAAGGTCTCCATGGGACGCCCCTGCACCTCATCGAAGGTCATCACCGTGGCGTGCCTCTCGCAGAGCCACTCGTAGTAGTAGGGGGAGTTGTGACCCTCCTGGATGGCGTACTCCACGAAGTTCCGCCCCCTAAGGCACCTGGTGGGCATCTCCTCCAGGGAGCGGTAGAAGGGGGTCCCGCTGGTCACCCCCCCCCAGCTCAGGTCCCTCACGTCCAGGTGCTGGTCCACGTTGACCACCCCCAGCTCCCCCTCCCCAAGCTTAAGCCCCTCGCTCAAGCCGTAGAGCCCCGGGTAGGAGTTGTCGTGCCCTCCCCCGATCACTATGGGGATGATCCCCATGGAGGACACCCACCGGACCACCCACCGCAACGCCCCGTGGGCCTCATCCAGGGTCATCCCCTCCACCTTGACGTTGCCCAGGTCGCCTATCTTGAGCTCCGAAAGGGACGGGCCGAAACCGGGGGTGAGCTTGTAGAAGTGACGCCGCACCTCATCGGGGGCCAGCCTGGCCCCCTCCCTGCCCCGGTTGGCCCTCACGCCCCGGTCCTCCGGCATGCCTATGATCACCGCGTCGAACTCGCTAACCACCCGGTCCCCGAAGCTCTGGTCCACCGGGATCACCAGTTCCCCCATCCGGGGGTCCTTGGGGTCCTCCTTGGTAAAGAACAGCCCCCTATCGGGGGGCGTCAGAAGGTCCAACACCTACGATTCACTCTCCTCCATGGCCAACAGCAGGGCCACAAGATCGACCCGCCCCAGGGCCACGGTGGAGAAGCTCTCCCTGCCCTCCCGGGAGGAGACCGTGAAGCCCATCTCCCCCGGGTCGTCGGGGATCGTCACCTCCCCCACCACCCGGACCGGCCGGGGGGCCAGGGACCCACCGCACCGGGGACAGGGGGACCCCAGGGTCAGCATCCCCAGGTCCGCAAAGGAGCACCGGAAGTCCCTGAGGGGCACCACGTTCCTCAGATGGTGATCCACCCGATTGGCCCCCGCCACCATGGGACGGGGGGTCCTGAGCGAGTCATGTGCTATTATATCCCCACCCTGGATCCCCACGGGCCCCAGGTAGCCCGCGCAGGGGCCGAAAAGGGACCTGACCGCCCGGTCATCCGCCATCACCACCCGGTAGCCCAGGGCCCGGGAGGCCTTGGCGTAGGACAGCCCCATATCACCCGGCACAAGCCCGGCGGCCAGCCGGCCTCCCCCATCCTCCATCAGGGCCACGGTCTTGATGGTGTCCCTTGGCTCAACCCCCAGGAACCGGCAGAGATCCTCTATGGTGGAGGTGGACGGGGTGTGAACCTCCTCCATGGGGGGCAAATCCCCCATCTCCCCCGGCTCCACCTGGGGCTCCAGGGGGGAGTCGCCGCTCCACAGGGCCCCGCAACCCTGGCAACCCAGGAGCTCCCGGCCGGTCAGGGCATCCCCATGGGAGGGCACCACCCAGAGGCGCCTGAGCCCCCCGGGCTCCACCTCCTGCACCTCCAGCACCGGCAGGTCCGGCTTGCCTATGGACACCTCCCCCCGGGAGTAGAACCGGGCGAAGATGAACTGGTAGCCCCAGTGGGCCCCCCACAGGGTGCGCCGATGGTCCCGCATGTACCGCTCCGCCAGGGACCTGAGGTGCCCGTGATCCTCCGCCCCCCCGCACATCACCCCCCCCTGGGATACGATCCAGTCCGACAGGCGCTTAACCACCCCTCCCAGGGCCTCTAGCCCCAGAGGCAGAAGCAGGAGCCGCCCCTCCTTGGCGTTGAAGGCCCCCTTGCCGGAGGTAACGAAGGAGCATAGGGCCCGGTCCTTCACCTTGGCGGGATTCGACTGGGCGGGCACGAAGACCGCGCCATTGGCGTCACTCATCGCAGATCACCTCCGACAGGGCCTTGAGGAAGGCCAGGTTCTCCTTGGGGGTCCCAACCGACACCCGGATGGCCCCCAGGGAGTCGAAGAGCCTCACCAGCACACCCCGGGCCACAAGTCCCCGGAAGACGTCCCCCGCCCGGTCCCCCAGGGGCATGAACACGAAGTTGGCGTGGGATCGGACGAAGGGGACCTTCAGCCTCTCAAGCCCCTCCTCCAGGAAGCGCCGGCCCTCCAGGAGGGCCTCCACGGTGCGTCTCAGGTGCTCCCGGTCCTCCAGGGCCCCCAGGGCGGCCCCGAGGGCCACCGCGTTGACCCCGTAGGGCTCCTTGGCCCGCCTCATGGCCATGACCACCGACGGGTGGGCGATCAGGTAGCCCACCCGAAGCCCCGCCAGGCCGTAGGCCTTGGAGAAGGTCCTCATCATGATCAGATTTGGGTACCTCTCCATGAGCTCCAGGGTCCTAGGCAGGTCATCCCCGGCGAAGTCCCCGTAGGCCTCGTCGGAGACCACCAGAACCCGGCGAGGCACCCGGCTCATGAACTCCTCCATCCGCCGGTGGGAAACCAGGGTGCCGGTGGGGTTGTTGGGGTTGCACACGAAGACGAGCCGGGTCCTGTCGGCGATCCTCTGGAGGAAGCCTTCCAGGTCCAGCTCCCACCGGTCCCCCATGGGGACCGGGACCGATACGGCCCCGAGCCTCATGGCCAGAGACTTGTAGACCGAGAAGGTCACCTCCCCGTGTAGCACCTGATCCCCCTCCTCAAGGAAGGTGATCCCCAGCAGGGTTATGACCCCGTCCAGCCCGTTGTCCACCAGGATCCGGTCCTCCTCCACCCCCCAGTGGGCGCTCAAGGCCCCGGTGAGGTCCCGGGCGGAGGGGTCCGGGTACCGGTTCACCCCTCCCTTGAGGGCCCCCAGGGCACCCTCCAGCGCCCGGGGAGAGGGACCGTAGGGGCTCTCGTTGGCGTTCATCACCACCAGGTCCCCTCGGGGCAGGTCAACCCCGGACGGGAGCGCCTCGTAGGGGGCCAGCTTCTCCAGCGACCGCTTGGGGTGCGCCTCGAACTGGAACGTCAAGGCCCCTCACCCCCCGCCTGGGACAGGACCCAGTCCAACCCCTCCTCCACGTTGGAGAACCTGGGACCATCGCCCCCGGGGCTGTCCCCTATGGCCACGAAGACCCCCCGGCCGAAGGCCTCCATGGCGGCCCGGTCGCTCTCCGAGTCGCCGAAGAAGGCGGGGTTGGAGATGTTTAGCTCCTGACACAGGATCCTCAGCCCCTCCGGGGAGGGCTTCAGTATCCCACTGTCGGGGGTCACCGCCAGGTGCCGGGGGAAGTCCTCCCACCCCAGCAACCGGAACGCCAGGTCCAGCTCCCGCCAGGGACGCCCGGTGTAGATCCCCACCGGCAGGGGTATATGGTCGAACCGGCGGCGTATCAGGGGGCTCTCGTACTTAAAGTAGGGCTCCTCCCCATCCAGCCCCTCCACGTAGAGCCTGTCACAGAAACCCCTCACCGCCTCCCGGAAGGACCCGTCGAACTCCGGCTCTCCGAACCGCTCCATGGCCCAGGGGACCGGGTCGTCTCCGTCAAATAAGGCCAGCTCCTCCTCCCACTCACCAGGGGTCGGGAAGGACCGGCTCAAGGGGCCTATCCCCCGGCATCTGGCCATGCACAGCATGGCCCAGGGGATGTCGTAGTCGTCGTTGAAGGCCCGGTGGGCCTTGGTGACCCGCTGATGCTCATCGGTGTAGCCCTCGCAGTCCACCTCCCCCCCCAGAGCTTCCCATCCCCAGGCCACCGCCCTACGGATAACCCTCGGATACGAGTCCCCCACGTTCACCAGCACCCCATCCACGTCGAATATCACCCCGTCGATTCGCAACTTCACAACACCTCCGTTGATTTTCTGCGGCCCCCATGATATCATGCAAACCACGCTTTCGGCTACCAATTCATCATGCTAACAAGACACTGGAGGTATGACCATGTCACCCAACCGCCAACTCAGGTGGGTCCCCCGGGAGGAGGTGCCCCGTAATGCGGGTCCCCAGGGGGGCGCTTAACCCCCAACAGGAGCTATCCTACTCCATGGAGGCCTGCCGGATGAAGGCCATGGAGGTCTTCATCCGGCACGGCTACAGGCCCATCTATCCCCCGTCGGTGCAGAGGCTGGACGACCTTTGGGAGGTGCTGGAGCCCTCCAAGGCGGGCTCCATCGTACCCCTCACGTCCCCCCACGGGGAGCCCTGCGCCCTCACCTTCGACGTGACCGTATCGGCGGTGCTGAAGCTGATGCGCCAGGAGGAGCGGCGCCAGCGGCCCATCAGGATATGCTACGCCGAGCGGGCCTTCCGCCGGCCGGATCCCCCGGAGGAGTCCTTCGAGGCCTACCAGACGGGGGCGGAGATCGTGGGGGCCGACGGGGAGGGGGCAGACTGCGAGGCCATCTACCTGGCGGACCGGGCCCTCCGGGAGATGGGCATGGGGGATCACCTCTTCGTTGTGGGGGATCCCGCCATGCTCCGCCGGGCCCTCCGGGGGCTGCCCAGGGGGATGGGGCAGGAGCTCATGGGGGCCCTGCGCCGGCGGGACCTAGTGGCCTACCGGGGGATCCTGGATGGGCTTGGGGACCCGCCCAAGGCCCAGCTCCTCCGGGACATACCCAACATGAAGGGGGATCCGTCCCTCCTGGACCGGGTGCGCCACCGGTTCGATCCAAGGGAGCTGGAGGACCTGGACAGGATCGGGGAGTTCGCCCGGGACTCGGGGGTCAGGATCGTCTTCGACCTGTCCCTCACCCGCAACCCGGACTACTACAGCGGCCCCGCGTTCGAGATATACGCCCCGGACGGGTCCCACCTGGGGGGCGGCGGCAGGTACGACGGGCTGCTCCGGCGGGCGGGGTTGCTTGGCCAGGCGGTGGGCTTCTCCCTGGACCTGACCGCCCTGGGCTCCAAGGCCCCCATGGAGGTCCCTCCCCCAAGGGCCATGGTGTGGTGCGGCCCCCTACCCCCATCCAAGGGGCTGGAGTTCACCCGGCGGCTGGCGGACCGGGGGATAACCTTCGAGGTCAGCTGGCACGGGAGGGCCCAGTCATCCATGGAGATCTGCACCATGAAGGGAATCCGCTACTGGATCGACCCATCCGGGGGCCTGGCCATCCACCTGCCCACCGGAGAGAGGCTCACCGTGAGCCGCTTCATAGAGGAGAACTCCCCATGCTGACCATGGCGATCCCCACCGGAAGGTCCATGGAGGACGCAGCGGAGCTCCTCACCAAGGCGGACATCCTGCCCCCCGGCACCGACCCGGGGCGGCGGCTGGATATACCCCTGGGGGAGCTGAGGATCATCCTGGTGAAGCCCCAGGACGTGCCGCCCCTGGTGCACATGGGCTTCGCCCAGCTGGGCCTGGCGGGGCAGGACGTGATCCTGGAGTCCGGCGCCAGGGTGGCGGTGCTCCACGACACAGGGCTATGCCCCTGCCGGATGGTCATAGCGGGCCCCCCCAAGGCCCGGGAGGGGCTGATGAACAGCCCCAACAGAAAGCTGCGGGTGGCCACCAAGTACGTGAGGACCGCCGACCAGGTGCTACCCCAGAGGGGGCTAAGGACCGTAACGGTGCCCCTGCACGGCTCGGTGGAGATAGCCCCAGCGCTTGGCATAGCGGAGGTGATCATGGACATAGTGCAGACCGGGAACACCCTGAAGGCCAACGGTCTCTCGGTTCTCATGGAGCTCTTCCCGGTCACCATGCGCCTCATAGCCAACCCGGGGGCCCTCAACCTCCAGTGGGACCGGATAAGGCCCATGCTGGAGAGGATACGGGAGGTGAGCGGATGATAGCCCGGCAAGACCGGTCCACTCGGGAGACCCGCATATCCCTGGAGCTGACCCACCCGGGCACGGGCCTGTTCCAGGTGGACATGGAGCCGTCGTTCCTAACCCACATGCTGGAGGCCCTGGTCCTCCACGGGGGCATGGACCTCCATGGCTCCGCCCAGGGGGACCTCCACGTGGACATGCACCACCTCACCGAGGACCTGGGGATAGTCATGGGCCGGTGCCTCCTGGAGATATGGCCCGCGTCCCCAAGGGTCCGGTACGGTCACGCGGTGATCCCCATGGACGAGGCGCTGGTCCGGTGCGCGGTGGACCTGTCCATGAGGCCCGGGGCCTTCACCTCCGGGGAGCTACCCCGGGGGAGCTGCGGCGGGTTCGACGGGGAGCTGGTCTTAGAGTTCGCAAGGGCGCTCTCCAACGAGGCCCGGATCACCATGCACCTGGACGTCCTCAAGGGGGTAAACCTGCACCACACGGTGGAGGCCTGCTTCAAGGCCATGGGCCGGGCCCTCCGGCAGGCTCTCGCACCAGCGGAGGGGACCATGAGCACCAAGGGGGCGATGTGAAGTGATCGGCATAGTGGACTACGGGGCGGGGAACCTGGAGAACCTGAGGCGGGCCCTCACCAGGATCGGACGGGACGCCCGGGTGCTCAGATCCCCCGGCGAGGCGGAGGGGCTCCAGCTCCTCTTCCTGCCCGGGGTCGGGTCCTTCGGCAGCGCAATGGGATCCCTCCGGGCCTCCGGATGGGACCGGGCCCTGATCGGATGGGCGGAGGCCCAGCGGGGGCTCATAGGCATCTGTCTCGGCATGCAGATGATGATGGAGTTCAGCTTCGAGGACGGGGGACACCGGGGGCTGGGGATCTTCCGGGGCACCGTGGAGCCCTATCGGGGGGGCAGGCGGATTCACATGGGCTGGGACCGGGTAGAGTGGCCCCAGGGGGGGCCGGGGGCGGACACATTCTACTTCGTCCACCGTTACTGCGCCCGCAGCTGCCCATCTCAGGCGGCCATCTGCGGCTCAGATGGGGAGCAATTCGTGGCGGCGGTGCGGGAGGGCAGCGTGATGGGCTTCCAGTTCCACCCGGAGCGCAGCGGCCCCGAGGGGCTGGAGTTGCTCCGGTGGGCCATCGGGGAGGTGGTCTAGTTGGAGATCTACCCGGCGGTGGACCTGTACGGGGGCAAGGTGGTGCGGCTCACCGGCGGCAGGTTCCAGGACGCCACCGTCTACCCCACCTCCCCGGGGGAGATGGCCCTCCTCTTCGCCCAGGCGGGGGTCCGGTGGGCCCACGTGGTGGACCTGGAGGGGGCAAAGACCGGAAGGCCCGTCCACCTGTGGGCCCTGGAGGCCTTCGCCGGGGCAGGACTCAAGGTCCAGTTCGGCGGTGGGATCCGCAGCATCCAGTCGGTCCGGGACGCCCTCTCCGCCGGGGCAACCCGGGTGATGATGGGAAGCGCCCTCTTCGACCGGTCGGTGGACGTAATGGAGGCGCACCGTCTCTTCGGCCCCGCAATCCTGCCCGCGGTAGACCACCGGGGCTGGAGGGTCTCCGTCAAGGGCTGGACCCAGGGGACGGACATACCGGTGGATCGGGCGCTGGAGAACCTGTCCCGGGTGGGGTTCTCCCTCTTCCTGGTCACCGACGGGGACCGGGACGGGACCCTCTCGGGGCCGGACCTGGAGGGGTACCGGAAGATATGCGCCCGGTACGGGATAATCGCCGCCGGGGGCATCGGGGAGCTGGGACACCTTAGGGGCCTTAGGGACGCGGGGGCCGCGGGGGCGGTGCTGGGCAAGGCCCTGTACGAGGGGGCGATCTCCATCGAGGAGGCGATGAGGCTTTGACCATGATACGGATCATACCCTGCCTGGACGTGAAGGGCGGACGGGTGGTCAAGGGGGTGAACTTCCAGGGCCTTAGGGACGCGGGGGACCCGGCGGAGCTGGGGGAGAGGTACTGTATCGAGGGGGCCGACGAGGTGGTCTTCCTGGACATCGCCGCCTCCGGCGAGGGAAGGGGCACCATGCGTGGGTGGACCTGCAGGGTGGCGGAGGTGATGACCATCCCCTTCACCGTGGGGGGCGGCATATCCAGCCCGGAGCAGGCGGTGGAGCTGGTCCGGGCTGGGGCGGACAAGGTGAGCCTGAACACCGCCGCCCTCCGGGACCCGGACCTGGTTAGGCGCTGCGCCCTGGCGCTGGGCAGCCAGGCGGTGGTGGTGGCGGTGGACGTGAAGAGCTCCCCCCTGGGGTTCCAGGTCCACGCCTGCGGGGGCACCGAACCCACCGGGATATCCATGGTGGACTGGATCCGGCGGGTGGAATCCCTGGGGGCGGGGGAGATACTGCTCACCTCCATCGACCGGGACGGGACCCAAGAGGGGTTCCACCTGGAGGCCCTCCAGGCCGCCCGGGAGGCCACGGACCTGCCCATCATAGCCTCCGGCGGGGCGGGACGGAGGGAGCACTTCCTGGAGGCCGCCCGGGCCGGCGCTGACGGGCTCCTGGCCGCTTCGGTGTTCCACTACGGCGGGATACCCATCGGGGACCTGAAGGACTTCCTGAGCTCCCATGGGATCCCGGTTAGGAGGGGGGTGAGGGCATGACGGACCGGATCGAGTGGGGAAATGAAGATCTGCTTCCGGTGGTGGTCCAGAGCGCCAGGAGCGGCCGGGTGCTAATGCTGGCCTACGCCAACCGGGAGGCATTGGATCTCACGCTGGACAGGGGGGAGGCCTGGTTCTTCAGCCGCTCCCGGGGGAGGCTGTGGCGCAAGGGGGAGACCAGCGGGAATACCATGAGGGTCCTGGAGGTGCGGCTGGACTGCGACGGGGACTCGATACTGTACCTGGTGGAGGAGTCGGGCCCCGCGTGCCACACCGGAGAGAGGTCCTGCTTCCACCGGGTGCTCAAGGGCTCCGGCGGCGAGGCGTGCCTCTTCCTGCACCGGCTTGCAGAGATCGTGGACCAGCGGATCTCCCGGGGTGACCAGGGGAGCTACACCCGCTCCCTCTGGGAGAGGGGGGCCTCCAGGATCGCCCAGAAGGTGGGGGAGGAGGGGGTGGAGGTGGCCCTGGCGGTGGCCACCATGGACCGGGAGAGGGCGGTGGAGGAGGCGGCGGACCTGCTGTACCACCTCACCGTGGCCCTCCGGCGGGTGGACGCCACTCTGCTTGACGCGGAGCAGGTCCTCATGGCCCGTCACCAGGCCCGGGGCTAGACCTCCTCATCCAGGTCCCAGCCCTCCTCGGAGACCTTGAGCTGCCCTATCTTCTCCTCGAAGCCGAAGACCGTGGGGTCGATCCGGTTGACCTACTGATCCAGCTCGTCCAGCCCCTGGATCGAGTACCCCTCGGGGAGCCGGTTGGCGTAGCGCTTCACCTTGAGGAGCGCCTGGAGGTAGTTCCTCTCCTCCCTCCTCAGGACCTCCGCCAGGTCCAGCGCGTGGGGGGTGCCGTGGCGCACAAACAGGTGGGCGGCCCCTATGTTGGAGGGGACGCTCATCTCGTCGAACCACAGGTCCCCCAGGACCCGCTTGAGCCGCCGGCGGGTCTCGGGGTCCTTCACCAGCCCCACGGTCCGGTTTATGAGGTACATGGTCTCCTCTATCTCCGCCAGCACCGTCTCGAACTCCCGCTTGGGGAGGGAGCACTGGGCCACCACCCGGGCCTCCTCCTCGTAGGTGCGCTCCTTCCGGAGGAGGGCCCCCACCGCGGGGCGCACCTCGATCCTGGCGGGCTCCTTGGGGGCCCCCAGGAGCTTCGCGTAGAGCCGCTCGGTGTCGTAGTCCGGGTGCTCGCAACGGCTCTTGGGTATGAAGGTCACGTACCCGGTCTCGAAGAAGCCCCTCCGGCCCGCCCGGCCGGACATCTGGAGGAACTCGTTCTTGGTGAGGGGCCCGTCGAAGAACTTGGCCAGCTGGGCGAAGACCACCGTCTCGGCGGGCAGGTTAACCCCCAACGACAGGGCGTCGGTGCCCACCACCACGTCCAGCACCCGCTCCCGGAAGGCCATCTCCACCAAGAGCTTCTCCTTGGGTAGGAGGCTGCCGTAGTAGATCCCCACCCCCTTCAGGAGCACCTCCGGGATCTGGTCCACCTCAAGTATGTAGGCCATCTCCCTAAGCCTGGACCGGTCCTCCCGGGGGAGCCTCTTGCGGGTCCGGGCTATCTCCCGGGCCACGTACTCCACCCCCTTGCGGGAGAAGGCGAAGACCAGGGCGTCGTGGATCTGGGAGAACTTGACCCCCTTCCGGCGGAAAACCAGCCTGGTGACCCGCTGGGAGGTCTCGTAGAGGACGAAATCCCTCTGGGCCATCTCCTCCAGGTAGTCCTTAACCGTGCCCGGGTTCCCGAAGGTGGCGGACATGACCAGAAGCCGGGAGTCCCTGTGGGTCCCCCTTATGCCGTCCATGTAGGCCCTGGCCCGGTCGGGGTCGCCGAAGATGAAGTGGAACTCGTCCACTATCACCCGCTGGTTGGGCCTGCGGCAGTACTTTAGGGTGTATATCTCCTGGGTGCAGCAAAGCACCGGGGCATCGGAGTTCTTCTTGAAGTCCCCGGTCTCCAGCCCCACGTCGAACCCCATGTTCCTAAGGTCCAGGTACCTCTCGTTGGAGAGGGCCTTTATGGGGGCGGTGAAGATAACCCGGCCGGCGGGCATGTTGGGCCGCCCCTCCCGGTCCATGAGTCCCGCCCAGCGGTAGGCCACCCAGGTCTTGCCGCTACCGGTGGGGGCGGACAGGATGGCATCCCTTCCCCCTATGGCGTGGCAGGCCTCCTCCTGCCACGGATAGAACAGGCCCCCACCTTCCCCAGGGGAGCCTTGAAACTCCAGATCCTCTTCCCTGTCGGGCCGTCTCACCTTGGCTGATCCACCCTTCCGTACCTGTCGTAGGCCCCGGGCTCTATGTCGTAGGCCATCACGGGGATTATCCGCCGCTCCCCCGTCACCACCGTGGGCCAGTCGCCGATGCGGAAAGCTCCCATATGGCGGTAGAACCCCTCGGCGAAGGGGTCCGACAGGATCCAAACCCACTTGGCCCCCGCCCGGGCCGCCTCCCTCACCGCGTGTTCGAAGAGCCGGCGGCCAAGGCCTAGCCCCATGTGGGGGGGATCCACCCACATGTGATCCAGCTCGCACCGGCCCTGATCCCACAAAAGAGACGAGAAGCCCACCGGGTACCCGGACCCGTCGCAGGCCACGAAGACCCGGTTGCTCGATATGTAATCCTCCGTCACCGTCAGCGGCCCCGCCCACTGGTCTATGGTGGCGGGGTCGTAACCCCAGTGTGCCTTGGCGGCGTAGGCTATCTGGGTCAGGCGCCCCGCGTCGGCCGGGACCCCGTCCCTTATCTCGAACGTGTCTGACCGGGACAAACCATCACCTCCCAAGAGAAAGGGTCACCTGTAGGGGCCGAAGGTAACCTCCCCGTCCTCCCCCAGGTAGAAGGACACGTACCTCATGGGCTCCATCACGTACCTCTTGACCCCTGAGACCTCCACCACCACCCCGGGGTGCACCTCCCCCCGGACCTTCACCAGCCCGTTCTGGGCGGAGGACCTGAGCATCTCCTCCAACACAGCTATCCGGGACTTGATCTCCCCCTCCTGTCTCTTGAGACCGTCGTAGAGGGCCATCACCTTACCTATCCGCTCCCGCACATCCTCCCGCAGGGAGCTCAGGTCCTTGACCCGGTCGGACACGGCCCTCACCAGGTTCTCCGCCCTCATTATGGAGGCCACCACGTCCCGGAGCTCCCCCTTGAGCCTCTCCAGCTGGGCCTGGACCCGGAAGCTGGTCCCCACCGCCAGCAGGGTCTTAACTTCCGCTGGGCTACCGGCGGAGGTGACGTCCACCGTGGACAGGGCGATCACCCCCCCCCCCATCACCCCCCGGTTGCCCTTGACGGTGACCCGGTCGCCGGAGCTTATCTTGCCGTTCAGGGAGTACCTCTCCACCGTCACCGGCCCATCGGATATTACCCGGCCGTGCTCCAGGTGGTGAAGGAGAACGCTACCCATCGCCTCAACAGAGGCCCTCTCCCCAACCACGCCCCCGTGGACCACGCAGTCCCTGCCGCATTGGATCGATGCGTTGAAGACCCCCCCAAAGACCTCCAGGTCCACGCCGGCCACCACCGAGAACCCCTCGGAGACGTTCCCCCGGACCACGATGCTGCCGTCGAACCGGACGTTCCCGGTGGAGACCCCCACGTCACCCCGGACCTCGAAGACCGGGTCCACCCGAAGCGTCCGGCCATCCAGCACCGGCTGCCCCTCCCGGGAGGCCACGTAGGTCCTCCCGTCCTCCAGGATCGATACCCCAGGACCGGGAAACAGGGACACGTCCTTGGGATCCTCAACGGGGATCTCCTCCCCATAAACGTCAACGCCGTTCCTGCCCGGCTTGGGGGGATGGAAGATCGCCAGGCGATCCCCGGGGCGCACCGCCCTTACCTTCACCACCTTGCGGAGATGAAGGGGCAGGTCCTGGTCCTCATCCAGGCTCTCCTCCATGCTCAAGGGGAAGAGGATCTCCACCCGCCCCTCCTCGGAGGGCACCGGCGGGGTCCCCCGGGCCACCACGACATCCTTGACCACCTGGCCGGAGTTGCACCGGTCCACCGCGGAGGCTATCTCCTCGGTCAGGAGCCCCCTCAACCCCTCGGAGGATAGCCGATCCACCAGCACCAGCCAGTCCAGGGGGCTACCGCCGTTCAAGGGGGGGAAAAGGTCCAGCCGGGCGGACATGCGGTCCCTAGAGACCTCCAGCCGGTAGCTGGCGTCCACCACGTCCCGCCCAAGCTCCATGCCGGACAGGCGGCGGTCCATGTCGGCGATGAACCTCTCCAGGTTCTCGGCGAACAGCTCCTCCCTGCTCCTGTCCCGGTCGTCGCCTTGGCTCAACTGGCTCACCCCCTCCGCTTGTGAAACCCCGATTCAAGCTATAACGAGCTCAATCGTAAATATATCAAAAGGGGCGGAGGACCGCCCCCGCCCCTGGACCGGATCAGTCGCTGTAGTCCCCGTTGGAGCTCTTGGTGGAGTTGGGGGCCTTCTCGGGGCCGAAGTCCGCCCGACAGCCCAGGACCTTCCTCTCCGGCGAGGCGTTGTGATCCCTCCGGCGGAGGGCTATCTCCATCACCTTCTCGGCGGTGCCCTCGGCGCCGAAGGCCTTCATGAACCGCTCGGCCCACCAGGCAACCTCGTCAACTATCCTGTCCCGGATATCCTCCGACTCCTCCATGATGGCGTCGTGGAAGGGCAGGTTCAGCTTCTTGTAGTCCCCGCTCTTGCGGCTCATCCCCTTGGAGTCGCACCATTCCACCATCCTGTCCCAGAGGGCCTTGCTGACCCCCCGGGAGGGGTCCTTTACGTAGGATCCGTCCCGGATGACCGCGTTCCCCGTGTCGGGGTCCATCTCCAGGCCGAAGACCACGTTCTGGAAGAGGGTGGCCACGTTGCCCTTCCTTATGCCATAGCTCCTGAAGGCCTTTACCTTGTCGAGGGGGGTGCCGGAGATGCCGTGCTGGGCTATGGCCACCCCGTAGGGGGCTATGGCGTCCGCGATCTCCTTGGTGCGCCCCAGGTCTATGCCCTCCACCACCCCGGCGGAGGAGTCGTAGGTGCCGTGGAGGCTCCCGTTGGATATGGCCAGGTAGTCGGGGAAGACACCCCAGGCGTTGAGCCCCCCGATGAAGTAGAGGGCCTCCTCCACGGTGGAGAGCTCACCCGCCCCCTTTATCTCCCCCACCTCAACCTCCAGGCCCAGGCCCGAGGGGATCCAGTCCGCCAGGTCCCGGGTGGCGCACAGGTTCTGGTAGTCCGGCAGGTGGGATGCGTCCAGCGCCACGGAGGTGAAGCCCCGGGATATGATGTGCTGAAGGTGGGACACCCCCTTGAGGACGTCCTCCTCCCCCTTTATGCCGTAGTGGTCCACGTGGAGGGCGAAGACCACCCCATGCCCCAGCTCCGCGGAGTAGCGGGCCGCGTACTCCGGTATGTTCTCGTAGTTGGCCCCGCAGTAGGTGGACTCCGACTTGGCCAGCTCTATGTAGACCGCGGCGGAGCAGCGCTTGGCCGCCTTGAGGACCCCCTTGATCACCAGGGCGTTCCTGGCGTTGGCCGCCAGGGCGATGGCCCCCGCCTCACCCATGGCGCCCGCCACGTCCCGGCCGCTCACCAGCGCCACGTCCTCGCCGCCGAATCGGGCCTGAACGTTAAGGGGCCTGCGTCTCATTAGCTCCCGGTAGGAGCCGCTGTTCACGTCCAACATGAAACCCACTCTCCTTCCTCTCTCGGCCCGGTGGCCGACTTACCTTAGGTTTATTTTAATCCAAAGGAAGCCCAAGCGCCAGCCGGGTGTGCTCTGTGGGGTTCCCCTCCCGGTCCCATCCCATCAGGTGGTAGAACATCTCCAGGGCCCGCCGGTACTCCCCCGGGTCTATGGGGCGCCCCTCGAAGGGCCCGTGGGGAAGGGGCTGGTGCATCCTAAGGGGCAGGCTGTCGTCCTCCGCCCCCTGACCCAGCCGGCGGTTCAGGATCCGGGCGGCGCAGTGTCCCCGGTGCCCCATCTTGGATATCTCTATCAGCGACGTCCTCCAGCCGGTCATGGCGCTCACCAGGTCCGGTATCCGCTCCAGGGGGAAGTAGCTCCTGGGGGCGAAGACGAAGTAGCACCCCCCCAGGTGGTTTATGGCCCCCCATATCTTCCACAGCTCCCCCATGGCGGCCACCTTCGACGGGGCGAAGCCGGTGAGGTCCATGCTCTCCAGGATGCCCAGGGGCTTCACCGCCTCACAGGCGAAGGACTCCGGGTTGGTGAAGAGGGTGTCGTAGGGCACCTGCAGGTGGTCCGCCCCGGAGGCGGCCACCCCGTACCCCAGGGCCACCCCCACCTTCCCCCTTGGGTCGTGCATGGCCATCTCCTGGCCCTTTATGGTGAGGCAGAACCGGGAGCTACCCTTGCCCAGCCTCTTGGCGGCCCGATGGGTCCCCTCCGCCAGCAGGTCCCCTACCCCGGTCCGGGAAGCAATCATGGGGATCAGCCTGAGCATCCCCTCCGGGTCGCCGAAGCCGGACACCACCGCGTCCCCCGGGTCCACAAGCCCCTCCTCCACGCACTCCATGAGCCAGGCGATGGACATGCCGCAGGATATGGTGTCCAGCCCCAGCCGGTTGCAGAGCTCGTGGGCCTTGAGGATCGCCTCCAGGTCGTCCACCCCGCAGAGGGACCCGAAGGATGCCAAAGTCTCGTACTCGGGCCCCCCGTAGCGGCTGTCCGCCCCGTACCGGCCTCCCCCCGCAACCCGCTTGCACCGGACCGCGCAGGCGAAGCACCCGCCCCGGTCGATCAGGTACCGGTCCGTCAGCGCCTCGTGGCCTATGGCCTGGGCCCCCTCGAAGATCCCCTCACGGAAGTTGCGGGTGGGGAGCATCCCCATGGAGTTGAGCCCCATCAGCGTGGCGGAGGTGCCGTACCGGTGGAGCCCCATGGCCCCCGGGTGATCCCGCCAGCCGGCGAAGAGCCGCTGTAGCTCCGACAGGAGCTGCCGGTCCTGCACCGGGAGCGCCCTGGGGGAGGGGCACGCCACCGCCTTCACGTTCTTGGAGGCCATCACCGCCCCCAGCCCGGAGCGACCGTTAACGTGGTGCAGGTCGTTGACGATGCAGGCGAACCGCACCAGGGCCTCCGCCGCGGGGCCCACCACCACGGCGGTGCAGTCCCCGTGGCGATCCCGGAGGCGGTCCATCACCTCCCCGGTCTCCATCCCCGCCATGGCCGGATCGGGGATCACGGACACCTGGCGGTCCTGGACCCACAGGTAGCAGGTCTCATCCGCCCTGCCGGTGAGGACCAGGGAGTCCACCCCCTGGGATCGGATGCCGGGGCCGAAGAAGCCCCCCGCCTCGCTCTCCCCGTAGCCCATGGTGAGGGGGCTCCTGGCGTAGGCCCCGTAGCGGCACATGCCGTGAAAGGGCATGCCGGTCAGAAGCCCCGCCGCCAGGATGAGCACGTTCTGGGGACCCAAGGGGTCCACCGATGGGCCGATCCGGTCCAGTAGGACCGGTAGCGCCAGCCCCTTGCCGCCACCCCATCGACGCACCTCCACCGGGTCCACATCCTCCCGCTCCACCCGGCGGGAGGACAGGTCCACGTGAAAACGGGTCAGAATCACCTTAACTTCACCCCCGTCTAGAAGGATGTCTCACGCACTCCACCACGTGGTCGTCCACCACGCCCAGGGCCTGCATGAGCGAATAGCAGACCACGGGGCCCACGAAGGAGAAGCCCAGCCCCCTTAGTCGCCTGGACAGGTCCTCCGACTCGGGGGTGCTGGCGGGCAGCGCCTCCCCCAGCCTTCGCCGGTTCACCCGGGTCTCACCACCAAAGGGGGACCAGACCAGGTCCGACAGGCGGAGCCCCCGGTCCCACAGGTCCAGGAGGGTCCGTGCGTTCCGCACCACCCCCCTCACCTTGGAAACGCACCGGATCATCCCCTCCGCCCGGAGGGCGGCGGATATCTCCCCCTCCCCCCATGAGGCCAGGGCCTCCGGATCGAAGCCCAGGAGGGCCGCACGGAGGTGCCGTCGACGCCGGAGGACGAGCAGCCAGGACAGACCGCACTGGAAGGTCTCCAGGCACAGGTGCTCGAAGACCTTAAGCTCATCCCTCTCCGGCACCCCCCACTCCAGGTCGTGGTAGGCCACGTAGAGGGGGTCCTTGAGGCACCAGGGGCAGCGGATCGGGCCCTCAGCCAATGGTCCTGGCCACCCCGGTCCTCACCGCCGCCTCCGCCACCGCCCGGGCCACCGCGGGCACCACCCTAGGATCCAGCGCATCGGGGATGACCCGGTCCCTTTCGACCTCTGAGGCGATCACGTCCCTTATGGCCCTTGCGGCGGCCAGCTTCATCTCCATGTTTATCTCCCGGGCCCGGACCGACAGGGCCCCCTTGAAGATCCCCGGGAAGCCCAGGCAGTTGTTCACCTGGTTGGGGAAGTCGCTCCTGCCGGTGGCCACCACGAAGGCCCCGGCGGACAGCGCCTCCTCAGGGAAGATCTCCGGCACAGGGTTAGCCATGGCGAAGACGATAGGGTCCTTGGCCATGGAGGAAACCATCTCCCGGGTGAGTATCCCCCCCTTGGAGACCCCGATGAACACCTGGGCCCCCGAAAGGGCCTCCGCCAGGCCCCCCTTGACCCTCCTAGGGTTGGTGAGCCCCGCCAGCTCCCGCTGGCGGTCCGATAGCCTCGGGTCATCCCGGTCCATTACCCCGTAGCGGTCGCAGAGCACCAGGTCCCGACAGCCCAGGTGGATCAGCATCTCCGCGATGGAGGACCCGGCGGCCCCTATGCCGTTCATCACCACCCGGCAGTCCTCCAGGGGGCGGCCCAGGAGCTCCAGGGCGTTCATCAGCGCCGCGGCCACCACCACCGCGGTCCCGTGCTGGTCATCGTGGAAGACCGGAATGTCCAGCCTCTCCTGAAGCTTGCGCTCTATCTCGAAGCACCGGGGGGCCGCTATGTCCTCCAGGTTTATTCCGCCGAAGGAGACCGACACCTTGGCCACCGCATCCACGAACCGGTCCGGATCCCTCTCGTCCACGCAGAGGGGCACCGCATCCACCTGGGCGAAATGCTTGAACAGACAACACTTGCCCTCCATGACCGGCAGGGCCGCCAGGGGGCCTATGTCCCCAAGGCCAAGCACCGCACTGCCATCGGTGACCACCGCCACCATGTTCCCCTTGGAGGTGAGCCGGTAGGCCTCCGCCGGATCCGCCTCTATGGCCCTGCAGGGCTCCGCCACACCGGGGGTGTAAGCCAGGGCCAGGTCCTCCCGGGTCTCGATGGGCACCCGGCTCTCCACCGATATCTTGCCCCGGTGAGCCAGATGAAGCTCCAGGGACCTCTGGTAAACGTCGCTCATGGGATCACTCCTTTCACCCTAAAAGTAAACTAACCGGGCGGGAAAATCAAATTCCGGATCCGTAACTTAGGGGTTATACTACATGCAAAGACGTCGGGGGGACTTGGGGCTTGCGGTTGGTTGACACCTACAGCTTGATTCTGGCCTTCATAGTGGTTCAGCTGGCGGCCCTGGGGGCTCTCGGGGCGGACCTGATGAAGGACCCGGAGAGGCGGGACCTGTCGTTCCTGTCCGGGCGGGTCCTTCAGATCATCGGTTGGACCATGATCTTCTACCGGGACGTGCTGCCCGATGGGCTGTCGGTCCTGGTGGGCAACTGTGCCATGTTCGCCGGCATATGCCTCGACTCCGCCTCCTTGGTGGCCATATCCGGCGGGGCCCCCAGGTATTTCCGTCGGATCTACCTGTCAGCGTGGCTTCTCTTCAGCGGGGCGGTGGCCCTGGAGCCATTAGGTCTCATATCCCGGGAGGCCATTTTCCTAGTGGGGACCCTGGTCCACGGGGCCCTCATGGTGGCAAGCGGCTGGTTCTTCGTGTCATGTCCCAGGTCATCTCCCCTGAGACGGGTGCTGACCGGCTTCTACCTGTCCATGGGGCTCGTCCTGGGGTTCAGGGCCGTGTAGCTCACCAGCATCTCCCGCTACGCCCTGTCAGATCCGGCGCTCCCCCAGGTGCTCTCCATCCTGGGGGCCTTCGCCATATCCACCGTCAGCGCCATATCCTACGGGCTCCTCAAGAAGGAGATGGCGTTACGACAGGTGAGGATCATGGCGGACCAGGACCCGCTGACCCACCTCTACAACCGGCGGGCCTTCACCCGGATTGGGGAGGACCTCTTCCGCCGGGCCAGGCAGGAGGGGACACCACTCTGGGCCATGATGATCGACATAGACCACTTCAAGTCCATCAACGACACCTTCGGGCACTCCGCGGGGGACGAGATAATAGCTGACCTGGCGTTCATCATGGCCAAGGTGCTACCCTGCCACCTCACCTGTCGATACGGCGGCGAGGAGTTCGGGGCGTTGCTCACCGGGCTGTCGGACCCGCAGGCACTGGAGACGGCGGAGATGATCCGGGCGGAGGCGGAGAGGGCATCCGTCATGGGGATCTCCTACACGGTCAGCGTGGGTCTGGCCAAGCTGGAGGGGCAGAAGACCATGTACGCCCTGCTGGACGACGCGGACGCAGCCCTGTACCGGGCCAAGGGGCTCGGAAGGAACCGGGTGGAACTCTTCCACCAGGATATGATCCCCCGGGAGAGGGACCTGGAGGCGATGTCGGCGGACCAGGGGATCGGTGGCTAAGGATCGGTTTTGCTGGTACCATTGGTCCCACGACCCCAAGGGGTCCACAAGGAAGGACGTGATGAGATGGCTCTAAAGGCTCAGAAGGACGACACTGTGAAGGTGCACTACCTCGGCACCCTGGCGGACGGGACCGTGTTCGACTCCTCCGAGGGGAGGGATCCCCTGGAGTTCGTGGTGGGCTCCGGGTCGGTCATCGAGGGTTTCGACCGGGCGGTGATCGACATGGAGGAGGGGCAGAGCAAGGAGGTCACCATCCCCAGTGACAGGGCCTACGGCCCATGGAGCCAGGAGCTGGTCTTCAGCCTTGACCGGGAGGCCTTCCCCTTCGAGCCCCAGGAGGGGATGGTGGTCCGGCTCTCGCTCCCCTCCGGGGAGGACATGGCCGCCACGGTCTGCGCCGTGGAGGACCAGACGGTGACGCTGGACGCCAACCACCCGCTGGCGGGTAAGGACCTAACCTTCAAGATCACCCTGGTGGGGATCCAGAGGTCCTAGGGAGGGAGCAGGCGTTGCCCTACGTGGACTTCCTGGCCATAGCCCAGGCCAGGTACAGCCTGAGGCGCTACGACCCCCGGCCGGTGCCCCGGGAGGTGCTGGAGCGGTGCCTGGAGGCCGCCCGGCTGGCCCCCTCGGCCTGCAACGGACAGCCCTGGCGGTTCTTCGTGGCGGATCGGGAGCCCATGAGGGGGCGCCTGGCGGAGGCCGCCTTCGGGGGGCCCTACAGGATGAACTCCTTCGCCGCCAAGGCGCCGGTGCTGGTGGTGGTGGTCTCTACCCCCCTGCCCTGGACCGCCCGGATCGGTCAGTTCATCGGCGGCGTCCCCTTCGCCCCCTGCGACGCGGCGGTGGCCACCGAACACCTTATCCTCCAGGGGGCCAGCGAGGGGGTGGGCAGTTGCTGGCTCGGGTTCTTCAACTTCAAGGCGGTCGGGTCCCTGCTGAACCTCCCCGGGGACCTGAGGCCCCTCTTTATGGTGGCCATGGGGTACCCCCCGGAGGGGCTCGGGGTGCCCGAGCGGGTCCGTAGGCCCGCGGAGGAGGTCTGGACTTTCCTCCAAGAGTAGGGAACGGAAGGGGAGGGGGCCGAGGGTCCCTTCCCCTTCCGTCATCTTGGATCAGCGAAACTGGGTCCAGTAGATTGCCCCGTGGACCAGCCCCCCGATGACCCCCAGGATCCCAAGGGCCCGGTGGAGCCTAAGAATGCGCCGGGGATCCACCAGCCTCCTCAGGATCGCCCCCCCGAGGCCGGTCACCGCCGCCCCCAAGAGCCCCAAGAGGGCGAGCAGCCCCGACAGGCGAAAGAGCAGGTACAAGGCGATCACCTCCGATTGATCCCGGGACACGCCGGGTGCGTTTGGATTAGGATAGCTGAAGGGGTGATGGGGTGAAAACACTGCACCGGTTCCTGATTCTCTTGGCATTGATTGGGACCCCGTTGGGCTGGCTGGTCATGGCCCCCAGGGGGTCAATTCAGGTGGAGAGGCCGGAGATGACCCCCCCGGGGGAGCTACCGCCGCCCCCGGTCTCCCGAATTCAGGTGCCCATCTGGGTCTCAATGGAGGACCTGAGGTCTCTGGCCGACCGGGGGATACCGTCCGAGATGACCGGCTCCGGCCCCATCCGGGAGGGGGCCTTCCGGGGGATCGGCCGCTACAGGGTGCAGCGTCAGGGGGACGTGGCGGTGATAGCCCGGGATGGGCGCCTTACCCTATCGGTCCCCGCCCGGTTCCAGGCCCAGGTGACCGGCTCCGGGGAGGTGCTGGGGATATCCATCCCGGTCTCCGTGTCCGCCCAGGGCTCCCCGGTGATAGGCCTATCCACCAGGCCCCGGGTGGACCGGGACTGGCGGGTGGCACCGGATCTCAAGGTTTGGGTCCAGTGGCGGGAGCCCCCCAGGGCGGAGATCCTGGGGGTGTCGATGACGTTCCAGGGGGCGGCGGACCGGTTCGTGGAGGACACGGTCCGCCGGAGACGGGGGGAGATGGAGGCCTGGATCGACCGGGAGCTGGGACTCAAGGGGCTGATTGAGGAACGGTGGCGGGAGCTCCAGGAGCCGGTGGCCCTTTCGGAGGATCCCCCGCTGTGGCTTATGGTGTCTCCCCTTTCCATCCGGGTACCGCCGGTGGAGGTGACCCCCCGGGGGGTCCTGCTGGACGTTACGATTGGGGCCCGGGTGGGGATCACCACCGATCTCCCCGCCTCCCGGGACCTGACCCCACTGCCCTCCCCGGAGGAGGGGGGATCCGATGGGGGCGGGTTCAGGATCCAGGCGGCGGCCACGCTTGGGTACCAGGCCATGAACCGGATCCTCAACCGGGAGCTGGCGGGCAGGTCCATCCCCCTGGGGGGCCGCGGGAGCGTAAAGATAAGTGGGGTGGAGGTGCGCCCCAACGGGGAGGCCCTCACCCTGGCGGTCCAGCTGGAGGCGTCGGAGGGGCCATGGTTCCTCCCCCGCCGCATCCAGGGGACCGGGTACGTCACCGGCGTCCCCCGGTGGGACCGGGAGAGCCGCACCATCCGGATCGAGGAGGTGGACTTCGACCCGGGCACCATCCGGGGGCTGGCCCGGGCGGCCAGCTGGGTGATCCGGCCGGAGCTGCTCAAGGCCCTGGAGGCGTCCGCGGTCTTCCCCATGGGGGAGAGGCTGGAGGAGCTGGAGCGGTCCCTGGACGCCATGTTGAGGGACCGCTCCATCGGGGGGGAGGTTCGCATCGACGGGTCCGTGAGGCGGGTGACGCTGGACTCCGTCTCGGTGACCCGCGATGGGTTGGTCCTGCTCCTGATGCTGGAGGGGGACGCCACGCTACGGTGGGTCCCTCGATGATCCCTAGGAGCCCTTGGCCATCCTCTGGGCCTCCCTTATGACATCGTACATTGAGTCGTCCCCCCGGACGAACCCGTCGATCCCCAGGGCCCTCATGGCCCCGCCGCACCGTGGGTCCTGGGTGGACAGGGACAGCAACGCACCGGAGGCCCGGGAGATCTCCTCTTCCGGGGAGTCGGCCCGCACCGCCACCGCGTCCTTGGGGATGTCATCGGTGGTGGCCACGATGGCCAGCTCCGAAAGGTTCATCTTCTTGGCCGCCGCGTCCCAGGCGTCGGTGTAGGTGGCCCCAGCATCCACCTCCCCGGCCAGCACCGCCTCGATCACCCGGTCGTGGGTGCCCAGGAACGCCACGTCCCCCAGGTCCCGGTCGGGGTTGAGGCCGGACTTGGCCATGAGCACCCGGGGGTAGAGGTAGCCGGAGCCGCTGGCCCGGTCCACGAAGGCGAACCTCCTTCCCCTGAGGTCCCCTATGGAGCCTATGCCCGAGTCCTTCCTGGCTATTATCAGCCCCCGGTAGGAGGGCTTGCCCTTGACCTTGGGGATCCCCAGCACCCTCATGGGGACCTTCTCGGCGGCCACCACGTATGCCAGGGGGGAGAACCAGGCCACCTGGAGGCGCCCATCCCGCAGGGCCTCTCCCAGGGAGCCGTAGTCGGAGGATACGAAGAGCCGGCAGCGCTTGCCCATCCGGTCCGCCAGGGCCTCCACGATGGGGCCGTAGGAGTCCCTTATTTCCTCCGGGGAGGTGAAGGGGGTGAAGCCCACCCACAGTTCATCCTGGGGCCTTACCTGAGCGCAACGGCCCTGAAGGGTCTCCACCAGGGCCACCAGGGACCTCAACCCATCCCTAAGGCGCTTGGCAGACTGGGCCTCCTTGGTCAGGAGCCGATCCATCTGGGCGGTGGTGGACGAGGCCTCCAGGGCCTCCTGGGACATGGAGGCGGTCTTCTGGGCCACCTCCTCCGCCAGCTTGGACTGGCGGAGCACCATCTGGGCCATCTCCTTGAGGCGTCCCCCCATCTCGAGCGCCGCCCTCCCCGCCTCCTCCACCGATGAGGAGGTGGTCCTGAGGGCCGAGCTTCCCTGGCTCAGCCCGTCCCGGGTGCCCTCCAGCGCCCGGGTCACCTCCGCCAGCTTTGACTTCAGGTCCCCCAAGGAGGCATCTATCCGTCGGGCTATGTCCTGGGTGGAGAGGGCCAGGTTCCCCACCTCCTGGGCCACCACCGAGAAGCCCCTGCCCGCCTCCCCCGCCCGAGCGGCCTCTATGGCGGCGTTCAGGGCCAGCATCTGGGTCTGCCGGGTCACCTTGCCTATCTGGGACAGAAGGCCGCTCACCTGCTCCGCCGCCTGGACAAGGCCGGAGAGGAGCTCCTGGTTGGCCCGGGAGGAGGCCTCCATGGCCTCCAGGAAGCGCTGCATCTGGGACATCTCCCCCAGGGCGCCGCCGATGAGGTCCTTGGACCTGGCCTCCGCCTGGGAGGCCTCCACAGAGAAGGCCTCCAACCGCTTCAGCTCCTCCGAAAGGCCCATCACGTCCCCGGAGACCTCCCCCATACGTTTGGACAGGGAGGACACCCGGTCCCGGATGGACAGGACCCCCTGGCGCAGCTCCTCCGCCGCCTTGCCCTGAAGGGCCCCGTCGAAGAAGGACTGCTGGGCCTTTATCCCCACGCTCTCGATCGCGTCCAGCAGAAGGGAAGACGTGGAATCCACTTGTGACCTCATGCGGCAAAACCTCCCGCCCCCTAGGGGCCAATTGGTGTCCCTCTCTGGCTCTCTCCGGGCATAGGTCTCGGGAGAAATTCTAATTCAACCTACCGTGGGGTTCAATCCGGAATTCAGCACGGGGGTATTTACTTCCCGCCCCGGGGGGTGTAATATCTACCAAAAAGATAGAGATGGGGTGGTTCCCATTGGGGTCAACCAGAAGACCCAGTACGCCCTGAGGGCCCTATATGAGCTATCGGTTCAATACCGGGCGGGGCCAGTGAAGATAGCCCGCATAGCGGAGGCCCAACGGATACCCAGGAAGTTCCTGGAGGTGATCCTGTCGGAGCTGAAGGCCATGGGCTACGTGGAGTCCCTCCGGGGGCGGGAGGGGGGCTACGTGCTGGCCCGCCCACCATGGGAGATATCCATCGGGGACGTGATCAGGGACGTGCAGGGGCCCCTCTCGCCGGTGGATTGTCTCATAGGGCGGGGGGGTTGCGGGCTCTCGGGCCAGTGCAGCTTCAGGCCTCTTTGGGCTAGGGCTGCCAGGGCCCTGGAGGAGGTCTACGACGGCACCACCTTCCAGGACCTGGTGGATGGGATAACAGCAGAGGAGGTAAGCGAAGATGAGTAGGCGGGTCTACATGGATCACTCGGCCACCACCCCGGTGGATCCCAAGGTGGTGGAGGCCATGGTGCCCTTCTTCACCGAGCACTACGGGAACCCCAACAGCCTGCATGGCTGGGGGAAGGAGGCCCGATCCGCCATGGACCGGGCGAGGGGTCAGGTGGCGTCCCTAATAGGGGCGGAGCCCAAGGAGATCATATTCACCGGCGGCGGGAGCGAGGCGGACAACCTGGCCATAAAGGGCGCCGCCTGGGCCATGAGGGACCGGGGCAGGCACATAATAACCAGCGCCATAGAGCACCACGCGGTGCTGGACGCCTTCAAGTGGCTGGGCAAGAACGGGTTCGAGGTGACGGTGCTGCCCGTGGACCGGGAGGGGCTGGTCTCCCCCGAGGACCTGAAGGGGGCCATAAGGCCCGACACCACCCTGGTGTCCATCATGTTCGCCAACAACGAGATCGGCACCGTCCAGCCCATCGGGGAGCTGGGGGGGATCTGCCGGGAGCGGGGGGTGCTCTTCCACACCGACGGGGTCCAGGCGGCGGGTCACATGCCCCTGGACGTCCGGTCCCTGCCGGTGGACATGCTGACCATGGCGGCCCACAAGATGTACGGTCCCAAGGGGATAGGGGCCCTGTACGTCCGGAGGGGCATAAAGCTCACCCCCCTGATCCACGGGGGAGGCCAGGAGTTCGGCCTCAGGTCCGGCACGGAGAACGTGCCTTTGGTGGTGGGCTTCGGCATGGCGGCGGAGATGGCGGCGGAGAGGCTCTCAAAGGGGGAGCACGAGCGGGAGGCCCAGCTCCGGGACCGGCTTATCGAGGGGGTGCTCTCGTCGGTGGAGGACTCCTTCGTCACCGGAAGCAGGACCCATCGACTGCCCTTTCACGCCAGCTTCTGTATCCCCCGGGTGGAGGGGGAGGCCATGGTGTTGCGGCTGGACTTCGCCGGGGTGGCGGCCTCCAGCGGGTCCGCCTGCACCTCCGGCAGCCTTGACCCCAGCCACGTGCTATTGTCCATAGGGCTCCCCCACGAGCTGGCCCACGGGTCGCTGCGGCTCACCCTTGGGAAGGACACCACCCAGGAGGACGTGGATCACGTGCTGTCGGTCCTTCCCCCCATAATAAAGACCCTAAGGGACATGTCCCCCTACAAGAAGGCGTAAGGAGATGATCTGTCATGGCCTATAGCGAGAAGGTGGTCCAGTACTTCATGAACCCGGTGAACGTGGGGGAGCTGCCCGACCCGGATGGGGTGGGGGAGGTGGGGAACCCCAAGTGCGGGGACGTGATGAAGATATACCTCCGGATAAGGGATGGTAAGATAGAGGACGTAAGGTTCCAGACCTTCGGCTGCGCCGCCGCCATCGCCACCAGCTCCATGGTGACCGAGATGGTGAAGGGGAAGACCATCGATGAGGCCCTCAATGTGACCAACAAGGACGTGGCGGAGGCCCTGGGGGGCCTGCCACCGGAGAAGGTCCACTGCTCCCTCCTGGCGGAGCAGGGCATAAGGGCCGCCATCGAGGACTACCTGAGGCGCCAGCGGGGTGAGTCTCCGGAGCCCACGGGGGGGAGCTGCTTCTCCCACCACGAAGACGAGGAGGGGATGGAGAGCCGTGCCGCGGACTGAGGGGAGGGTCACGGCGGTCTGCTTGTCCGAATCCAAGGGGACCGTCAAACACCGGGTGGACCAGGCCCGGATCCTGGAGGGGTTCGGCCTGGAGGGGGACGCCCACGGGGGTGACTGGCACCGACAGGTGAGCCTGCTGGCCCAGGAGGACATCGACATGATGGCAGAAAAGCTGTCCAGCATCGTGAACGGCAGCTTCGGGGAGAACATTGGGGTGAGCGGCATAGACCTGTCTTCGCTGCCCATCGGCACCAGGATCCAGGTTGGGGAGGCGCTGTTGGAGGTTACCCAGATAGGCAAGGAGTGCCACACCCGGTGCCAGATCTACCACACCACCGGGGACTGCATAATGCCCCGGAGGGGGATCTTCTGCCGGGTGCTCCGGTCCGGGCTGGTGCGCACCGGCGACCCGGTCACGGTCCTAGACTGAGGGTCCGGGAAGGGTTCGAGGGGGGGCCATGGCCCCCCCTCGAGTCTTTCCCTTAGATCCGACGACGGCTCTCTACTGGGCGTCCATCTCCCTGAGCGCCCGGCGGCTGACCTTGCCGGTGCTGGAGATGGGCAGCTCCGGCAGGATCACCACCTTGCGGGGCACCTTGAAGTGGGGCAGCTTATCCTTGGCGAAGTCGATGATGTCCCTCGGCGAGGCGGAGGCCCCCTCCTTCAGCACCACGAAGGCCTTTACAACCTCACCGGTCATGCTGTTCCTCTCCCCCACCGCCACCGCGGCGGCCACCGCCGGGTGCTCCAGGAGGCACAGCTCCACCTCCTGGGGGTAGACGTTGAAGCCCCCAACGATGATTATGTCCGTGGCCCTGTCCAGGATGGTAACGTAGCCGTCCGGGTCGATCCGGACCACGTCGCCGGTGTTGAACCAGCCGTCCCTGAACCGGGCCTGGGTGTTCTCCCGGTCCCTGAAGTAGCCGGCGGTCACCGACGGTCCCTTGACCCACAGGACCCCCTCGCTCCCATCCTCCAGGAGGTTGTCGTTCAGGTCCCTTATCTGCCACTCGTAGCCCTTTACTATGGGGCCCACGGTGCCCAGCCGGCGCTTATCGTAGCTTCGGTTCACCGCCACCACAGGAGAGCACTCGGTTAGCCCGTATCCCTCCAGGATGGGGGCCCCCAGCAGCTCGCCGCACCGGCGGTCCATCTCCACGTTCAGCTTGTCCCCCCCGGAGATGACGAAGTTGACCCCCCGAGGCCGCTCACCACCCCTGGCCACGGAGCCCACCAGCATGGATATCATGGTGGGGACCGCGATTATCCCCGTGACAGCCGCCGCGTTGATGGCGGCCAGCGCCTGATCCGGGGGGATGAAGGAGGGGATGATGGCCTGGGACATCTCACCGATGAGGGGCAACATCCCCGCCACGCTGTAGCCCAGGGTGTGGAAGTTGGGAAGGGCGTTCAGGAGCACCTCCCCGGGGCGGAGGAACTCCACGTGATCTATCACGGCGGTCACGTTGCTCATTATGTTCCGGTGGGATATGGGGACCGCCTTCGGGAGGCCGGTGGTGCCCGAGGTGCTGAAGATCACCGCCACGTCCGGCAGGTCCAGCTGGGAGGCCCCCCGACCGGTGAAGGGCCGCAAGGGCCCCTCCAGACCACAGGGGGATGAGGGTATCCCCGCCTGCTTGAGCCCCTCCCCTATCTCCGGCCGGTCCTCCATGAAGGCCACCCCGTGGAGGTCCAGCATCGATATGAGCCTCATGAGCCCCTCGAAGCCGGACCGGAGGTTCAGGGGGGCCACCGCCCCGCCCAGGCTCCAGGCCGCTATGGAAAGGGCCAACACCATGGGGCAGTTGGGCATCATGAGCCCCAGCCTCATACCCTCCCGGAAACCCGATTCCTCCAGGGTCCTCCTGGAATGGACCACCAGGTCCGCCAGGTCCCGCCTGGTCCTCCACTGGCCCTTCCACCAGTAACAGTTGGTCCCTGGGGACTCCTCAAGCTTGCCCTTCAGGAACTTCTCCAAACGATCCATGGACTCTCCCCTCTCGCATCTTCTACAAACGGCATTTTTTAATTATAGCATCTTCAGCGGCCCCTCACCCATATCCTCCGCTGGAAGGCGGGGCCCCGGTCGCCCACGTATATGAGCGCCATGGCCTTGCTGGAGGGGGCGTGGATCGATGGGTCTATGGTGAGGGTGGCGTGCACCAGCGGCACCGACCTGGTGTCCGCCAGCGCATACCTTATGCCCTCCGGCCGGTAGGAGGAGGCCCTGGATATGGCGTCCGCCGCCCACCGGACCCCGTCGTAGCTCAGCACCGCCGGGGCCACCAGATCCCGGGGCAGCTGCTCCTTGTACCTCTGGCGGTAGGCCACCACGAAGGGCTGGACGTACACGTCCCCGGGGGCCAGGTCGTCCAGCCACCAGCTGTTGCGAAACGCCTCCAGGTGGGCCTCCCTGGGAAGCCCCAGCCCCACCAAAGGGCCCCTGAAGCGGAGCCTCAGGATCCTCGCCAGGTCCACCAGCCGGTGATCGAACACCAGGGCCACCACCGCCGAGTCCGACTCAGCCAGGGCCGCCTCGTCCAACACCCGCTGGAGCTGGTCCAGGGATCCCTGGGACACGTCGAACCGGTTGGCCACCTCCCCACCGGCGGCGGGGAAGGCGGACTCGAACCGGCGCTGGGCCTCCACGGACCGAGAGCTTCCACCGTCGAAGACCAGCAGGACCCGGCGCCGGTTCAGCCCCCTGGAGACCAGGTGGGCCAGGGACCTGCCCTCCACGTTGGGCCCCGCCAGGAGGGCGAACATGAAGGGGTTGGGCTTGTAGGGGCTAACCGCCGGCACCTTGGGATCCTTGGCGTCCAGCGCTATGACCGGCGTAAGGGTGGACTGGCTCCAATTCACCAGCTCCAGGGCCCCCGCGTCCCCCACCGCCGCCACCACCACGTGGGGCCTGGTCTTGGCCTTCATCCGGTCCGCCATCTCCGCCGCACCGGCCCCGTCGGGGGCGAAGGAGTCGAAGCCCAGGAGCCTCACCCGATAGCCCCTTATGCCCCCCTGAGCGTTAACCTGCTCCACCGCCAGCTGCCCGGCCCTCAGCATGGCCTGCCCCGCGGGGCCCCCAGGACCGGTCAGGGGGGCCATCAGGGTTACCCGGAACTCCCCCCCCTCGGGCCTCCGGTCCGCCAACATCCGGTAGACCCCGAACGACAGGGCGGCGAAGAACCACAGGAGCCCCATGACCGCCCACAAGATCTGGCTGGGAGAGAGCATTGGCCTCCGCCGGGGCACCCCCTCCAGGTCCACCACCCGCGACCGGGTCACCTCGGAGCTGGACCCGTAGTGGCGACGGGACAGCAACACCAGGCCGGAGGAGGCCCATCGGGCGGTCTCCGGGTCGATCCCGAACCGATCCACCATCGCGTCCGCCACCACCGCCCCCATGGGGGAGCTGAGGGGCATGGAGTAGCCCACCTCCCGGGCAGTCCGGACCGCCATCACGAAGGGGAAGAACCACTCCCGGCCTGCTCCCCACTCCCCCTCCAGCAGATGCTGAAGCCTGTCCGGGTCCTCCAACAGCTCCCGGCCGTACCTGTCCAATATCTCCCCTATCCGGTCTAGCGCCATCGACTGGTCCAAAGGATCTCCCCCATCTCCAAGCTTAAGTCCAATTTTATACCACCCGATAAAGGGACGGGAGCCGGGCCCCTAGAGGTGTGTAAATCTTTTGTTTTTCATATATACTTAAGTCCGGATAGAATCACACGGGGGACCTCCCCAGGGAGGAATCGGAAGTGAAGCATACCGCCAGCTACAGAAGGACAGTCCCAGTGGAGGAGATAGCGTCCTACCCGGACGCGGTGTTCGTCAAGAACATCTTCAGCTCCTCCGGAAGCGCCCTCTTGGTGCCCAACAAGGTCCCCATAGGGGAGATCCTGGGCAAGTTCAGGAACCCGGAGCGGCTAGTTTCGTCCCTCAAGGCGGAGGGGATAGACCAGGTGGAGCTGGAGTTCTCCCACCGGGTGGACAAGGGGGTCATGAGGGAGCTGCTCAAGCAGATCGACTCCTCCTTCGAGACCGTGGACCCCAAGGTGAGCCAGGAGGTGAGCGACACCCTGTCGGAGGTGTTCTCCAGGCTCACCATAGACCAAAAGTTCAACTTCCCCAAGGGGGAGGTGGACCGGCTGGGGAACATGCTGGGTGACGAGATCCGCAGGACCAACCAGATCCTCTACTCCCTGGCCTCGGCGGACCGGGCGGACAGCTACACCCACACCCACAGCCTCAACGTCTCGCTCCTGGCGGGATACCTGGCCAAGAGGCTCTGCGAGATCAACCGATGCCAGGAACCCATGGTGGACAAGGCCATAAGGGCGGGGCTGCTCTTCGACCTGGGGAAGACCGCCATCCCCAAGGAGGTGCTGGACAAGTCGGAGCCCCTGTCCGACCAGGAGCGGGCGCTGATCCGCCAGCACCCCCTCCACAGCGAGCGGATCGCCCGGGAGTCGGGGGTGGACGACCCGGACATCCTGCTGGGCATAAGGCACCACCACGAGCGGTGGGACGGCTCCGGATACCCGGACGGCCTCAAGGAAAAGGACATCCCCTTGATCGCCCGGATCCTGGCGGTGGCGGACACCTTCGACGCCATGACCAGTGACAGGTCCTACAAGCAGGCGGTCTCCGCCAAGGCGGCCTTCAACTTCGTCATGAGCGCCAACGAGACCCACTTCGACCCGGAGGTCTGCAAGGTGTTGCTCAGCGGCATGGGCATATATCCCCCGGGATCGGTGGTGGAGCTGTCGGACGGGACCATCGGAACCGTGGCGGCATCCACGGAGGGGAACCTGTTGCAGCCCAAGATAATGGTCAAGGAGCCCGACGGGACCACCAGGATAATCGAGCTCCACAAGGAGGTCCACCGGAAGCTGTTCATCAAGCGGGCGCTGGACGTCTAAGATCGATCGAGTCCGAGATCAAATCAAGCCCGGGGGCCCATGGGCCCCCGGGCCGCATCCGGGCCTCAGCGGCGGCTGAAGGTGCCCCGCATGATGAGCTCCCGATCCCTAACCGCCATGGAGCCGCGGCTCATCACGTGGACCGGCCGCAGGTCCTGGTCCACCACCAACAGGTCCCCGTCGAAACCCTCCGCCACCGCCCCCTTCCGGGGCAGCCGGTGGAAACGGGCGGGGGAAGAGGTGGCCACCGGGACCGCCCTCTCCAGCGGCACCCCTTCGGACAGGACCGAGTCCCGAACCTCCTCCCAAAGGGAGCCCACCCCTCCAACCGTCAGCCCCCGCAGGTTACCCTCCGGGTCGAAGTCCGGCAGGCTACCCTGTCCGTCGGAGCTGAAGCAGATCCGCTCCACCGGCACCCCCGCATCCAGAAGCCGCCGCAACCCCAGGGAGCACTTCACCTCCCCCTCCGCCAGGAAGACCGGGGTGGTGCTGGTGGTGAGGTCCACCACACCGCCCTCCAGGGCGTAGGCCACCGCCTCATCGAACAGCTTCGGGTTCCGGTTCACGTGGGTGGGGATGAACTGATCCACCGGTATCTCCGTCTCCCGGGCGGCCCGGCGGAGCATCTCCAACCCCCTGGGCCCGTCCCCCATGTGGACGTTCACCTTGCCGCCGAAGCCCTTGAGCATGCCCCCCACCCGGGCTGCGGCGGCCAGGCGCACGAACTCCTCGAAGGAGGGCTGGCTGGACCGGTGGTCCGACAGGGCCACCTCCCCCACGCCGATCACCGCCTCCACCAGGGCTATGTCGGACCGGATGCTGCCCGTCAGGGTGGCCACCGGCAACTGGTAGGACCCCACCATGACCCAGGCGCTCATCCCCTCCGCCGCAAGCCCCCGGGACTTGGCCACCAGGGAGGCCACCGACCGGGTAACGTCGTCGGTCCCGAGTACCCCTATCACGGTGGTGACTCCGGACCTGAAGGCCTCCTCCACCGACAGCTCCGGGGTCCTGGTGGCGGGGCCACCCTCGCCGCCGCCCCCCAGGATGTGCACGTGGTTGTCGATCAGCCCCGGCAGGACCACGAGCCCCGAGACGTCCACCACCTCCAGGTCCGGCAGGCACACGCCCCCCAGATCCCCCACCGCCGCTATCCTCTCCCCCACGCAGAGCACATCGCATCTCCCCAGGGGCTCGGGGGAGAAGACATCCCCGCCTCTCAAAAGATAAGACCTCAAATCCGATCCTCCCTCCCGGGGGCCCTTCGGCCCCTCCGGTGTCTCTTCTCCCCTTCGAACATGTCCAGGAACAGGGCCTCCCGCCCTCCGAAGGCTATCCGGTAACCCCGGGTGCTCCTCAGGTGCTCCTCCGCCGCCCGCCGGGCCCCCTCCGGATCCCGCCTCTCTATGGCGTCCACTATCCGCCGGTGCTCCAGGAGGCTCTGGGATCCCCCGTCCTCCGACGGGGGGAGGAAGTCGATCAGGGCGTGGACGTAAAGCTGGCTCCTCCAGTAGACCAGCTTGAAGGCCTTCATGAGGTAGCCGTTCCTCGCCATCCGGGCCACCGCCATGTGGAACTCGTCGTTGGCGGCGCAGTAGCCCTCCACGTCCCCCAAGTTGGCCAGGGCCTCCTCCTTGGCGTTGATGGCCCTAAGGCACCCTATGTCCTCCCCGGTGGCGGCCAGTGCCGCCTTCTGGGCCATGAAGCCCTCCAGCACCTCCCGGGCGGAGAAGACCTCCGTCATGTCCTCCCGGGTGAGCCTGGGTATCAGGTAGCCACGCCGCCCCTCCTCCCTCACCAGGACCCCGTCGGACACCAGGGCGGACAGGGCGTGCCGCACCGGCGTCCGGCTGAGCCCCAGCTCCTCCGCCAGGGCCGGCTCGGTGAGCCGGTCCCCCGGCAGGTACCGGCGGCTCACTATCCGGGACAGGACGTGGGATACCACTTTCTGCATCGCCCCCAGTTGATCCTCCAACTGCCCCCCTCCCATCTATGGATCCAATATGCTATTATTGGATCCATTATAGCGGGCCATACGCCCAAATCAACCCCAGGGAGGGGGGAAGCGCTGCGGGGTGGGCGGACCTGAAAACCGAGAGAGGGGGATGTTCATGAGCGGACCGGAGTCTAAGAACAAGACCACTTGGATGCTGGACACGTACATCATAATCTTCCTTGTGGTGGCCTTCATGGCGGCGTTAACCTACGTGGTACCCGTGGGCAAGTTCGAGACCCACGAGATCAAGTACACCATGTCGGGGAAGGAGAAGACCCGGACGGTGCTCAAGCCCGAGTCCTTCACCATCGTAAAGGACGAATCTGGCAACCCGCTCAAGAAGGGCATAAGGCTATTCGAGCCCGGCGGGGAGGTGGGCTTCCTCAACTACGTGTTCGAGGGGCTGGTGTCCGGGGACAAGTGGGGTTCCGCCGTGGGTGTGGTGGCCTTCATCCTGGTCATAGGCGGAGCCTTCGGGATCATACTGAGGACCGGAGCGGTGGAGAACGGCATAATGACCATCATAAGCAGGCTGCAGGGGAAGGAGATCCTCCTCCTGCCGATCCTCTTCGTCCTCTTCTCCCTGGGCGGGGCGGTCTTCGGCATGGGGGAGGAGGCGATACCCTTCGTGATGATCCTCTGCCCCGTGTGCGTGGCCATGGGCTACGACTCCATAACCGCCATCCTGGTCTCCTACGTGGCCACCCAGATAGGGTTCGCCACCAGCTGGATGAACCCCTTCAGCGTGGCCATAGCCCAGGGGGTCAGCCAGATACCGGTCCTGTCCGCCGCGGGCTTCAGGATCGCCATGTGGGGCTTCTTCACCATCTTCGGCATCGGGTACACGCTTCGCTACGCCAAGAAGGTAAAGGAGACCCCCACCTCCTCAATCTCCTACAAGACCGACGAGTTCTTCCGCAAGGACATATCGGAGCACAGCTCCAAGGGGGGCAACTTCACCCTGGGGCACGGTCTGGTGGTGCTCACCGTGGCGCTGGGCATCGTGTGGGTCATCTGGGGCGTGGTTGAGGAGGGCTACTACATCCCGGAGATAGCCACCCAGTTCTTCGTAATGGGGCTGGTGGCGGGAATCATCGGGGTGGTCTTCAGACTGGAGGGCATGAAGGTCAACGACATAGCCGTCAGCTTCCGCAAGGGGGCGGAGGACCTGGTGGGGGCCGCCCTGGTGGTGGGCATGGCCAAGGGCATCGTGTTGGTCTTAGGCGGCACCGACCCATCCACCCCCACGGTGCTCAACACGGTGCTTCACTACGCCGGCGAGGCCTTCAAGGGGCTGCCCGCGGCGGTCTCCGCCTGGCTCATGTACATATTCCAGTCCTGCTTCAACTTCTTCGTGGTCTCCGGCTCCGGTCAGGCGGCGCTCACCATGCCCCTCATGGCGCCCCTGTCGGACATATTAGGAGTCTCACGCCAGGTGGCGGTGCTGGCCTTCCAGCTGGGGGACGGGTTCACCAACCTTATAGTCCCCACCTCCGGGGTGCTCATGGCGTGCCTCGGGGCCGCAAGGATAGACTGGACCCAGTGGGCCCGCTGGCAAATAAAGTTCCAGGGACTGCTTTTCCTGTTCGGCTCCCTCTTCGTGGTGGGAGGAGTCGTAATGGGCCTAAAGTAGCGGAAACGGCGGGCCGGGAGGGACTTGCCCCTCCCGGCCGCTCGTTTAAGCGCCACCTGGAAGCGCTACATTGCGGCCTTGAAGACCTCCACCGCCCGCTGGGGCACGTAGACCTTGCCCGTTATGGGGGACAGGACCGACAACCCACCGGTGCTAACAACCCTGCCGCCAAGGCGCATCGTGCTCTTGCTCAGCGGGATCTCAGCCCTGACCCTGCCCCTCTCCACCACCAGGACCTGATTGTTGGGATCCGATTTATCCAACCTGACCGAGGCACCCATGGAGCCGAAGACGGCAAAGGCGTCCACGAAGAGCCTAGAGGTGGCCTCATCCAAGTTCACCCCCATCTCCCGGGCACAGATCCTGGCTATGTCGGTGTTCTCTATGGTCTTGAGCGGCTCCTTGAGACCATAGTAGTTTATGAAGAGGTCCTCTCCGGTGTGGCCATTGGTGGTCCACCCGATGGGGCTCCGCCTGGATAGGATGGGGCCCAGGACGTAGTTCATCCGGCCCTTCTTGGCCTGGGCTATGGCCTTCACCTCGTCATCCGTCAGATCCGTGATCCCGTAGTTGGAGGCCACCACCTCCCGGATCCTCATGGGGGTCCTCTGGTCCCCCAGGAGGCGCTCCACCCCCTCGCCGGTCAGCTTGGCCCGCCTCAAGGGCTCCACCAGGGCGTTCAGCGGCAGCTTGGAGTAGCTGGCGTCGGTGACCTTGCTGCCCAGCGACATGCCTCCGTTCCCGTGGTCGGAGAAGACCAGCACCGCCGTGTCCCCGCTCCTCCTGGCGAAGTCCAGGGCCACCAGGACCGCGTCGTCGAAGGCCAGCACGTCGGACACCACCCCCACCGGGTCGTTGGCGTGGGAGGCCCAGTCTATCTTGGATCCCTCCACGAAGAGGAAGAAGCCGTCCGGGTCCTTGGAGAGGATCTCTATGGCCTTGGAGGTCATCTCCGCCAGGGAGGGCTGGGAGGGGGTGAGCACCGGACGGTCAAACTCGTATGACAGGTCGTCCGGGGCGAAGAGGCCCAAAACCCTTCCGGAGCTCACGGACATCATGCCGGACCGATCGGACACCACCCGGTAGCCCAGCCTGCGGGCCTCCTCCATCAGGTCCTCCCCGTCCTCCCTCTTTCCGCCCTTCTCCACCGGGATCAGGTACCTGCTGCCCCCGCCGAAGATCACGTCCATCCCAAGGTACAGCTGCTGCTCCCCTATCTCGTTGTAATCGTTTCGATCGGGCCAGTGAGACGAATAAGCGGCAGGGCTGGCGTGCTGCACGTTGGAGGTGACCACTATACCGGTGGCCTTGCCGGCCAGCTTGGCGGCCTCTAGGACGCTGGCCACCGGACGGGCCTTGGTCTCCTCCGTGACCGCCGGCACGCCGGGCATGGCTACCGACCAGGGCATTACCCCTATGGCCTTGTCGCTGGCCTTGTGGCCGGTGGCGAAGGCGGTGGCCGCCGGGGCCGAGTCGGTTATGAGGCTCTCCGCCCCCCAGGTGCGCACCCGCCCCACGTACATCTGATCCATGGCCAGGGGACCCCCCTTGTACCAACGGGCCACAGTGGTGTGGGTGGCGCCGGTGCCATCACACATCAGGACTATGACGTTCCTGGCCCTGGCGTCCGCCGGGGCGGTCACCAGCAACAGGGCCAACAGCATCACCCAACATCGGATCCTTCGAACCATCCCTACCTACCTCCTCCTCGACTTTGATGCCCCCACTCTACAGGACAAGCGTAACGATATATTAACCAAAAGGCTAAGGAAAGATCAACGGCCCGCCACCATGAACTCCTTGGGGAAGGAGTTGAGCACCTGGCACCCCTGGGGGGTGACCGCCACCAGGTCCTCGATCCGGACCCCCATCAGGCCCGGTATGTAGATCCCGGGCTCCACGCTGAACACGTTCCCCGCCTCCAAGGGGTTGGAGTTGCCCTCCACTATGTAGGGCCCCTCGTGGACCTCCAGGCCTATCCCGTGCCCCAGGCGGTTGAGGAAGAACTCCCCGTAACCGGCCCGGGATATCACCTCCCGGGCGGCCCGGTCCACCATTTGGGCCTCCACCCCGGTACGGACCGCCGCCAGCCCCGCCAGTTGAGCCTCCAGCACCACCCGATATATCCGTCTGGCCTCATCGGATGGATCCCCAACGAAGAACGTCCTGGTCATGTCGGAACAGTAGCCCTTGAAACGGCACCCAAAGTCCAACACCGCGCAGTCCCCCTCCCGGGCCACGCCATCGCCCCCCGAGTAGTGGGGCATGGAGGCGTTGGCCCCGAAGGCCACGATGGGCTCGAAGGAGGGAACCACCCCCATCTCCTCAAAGGACCTCAGGATCAGGTCCCGCACCTGTCTCTCGGTGACCCCGGGGCGAAGGCTCTCAAAGACCCGCCACATCACCCGGTCAGCCATTTCCGATGCGGACCTCATGAGATCCAGCTCCCCCGGATCCTTGACCCGCCGCAACGGATCCATCACCTTGGAGCCGTTGACGTAGCGGGCCCTCACAACCCCCATGGCTTCTATCAGATCCACCGCCCTCATGCCGGAGTTGATCCCTATCACCTTGCCCACCAGTCCCAGGGAGGCACAGCCCCGGGCAAAGGCCCCCAAAAAACCCTCCCGGTCGTCCCACACGAAGAGGGGTATCCCCTCCAGCCGCTCCCCCATCTCCTGCCGGTAGAGGAGCGGCACCAGGCCGAAACAGCCGGCTCCGGAAACCATCAGCCCCTTGCACCTCTCGTCGGGGAACAGCTCCAGCCCGGTCAGGTACGTGAGATCCCCCGATGGACCAAGGAAGATCCCGTCCATCCCCTCCTCACTAAGCCGCGCCACGAGCCCCTCGATCCTATCCCGCCTCAAAGGCCCCACCTCCGACAAATTGATGCTCCAATGATACATCACACCCGCCCGAGGGGGGAGCATTAAAGGATTTTTTGGGTGCCCTATGGCCATATTGAAACTTATGCTATATATTATTGGGTGTCAGAACTAAAGGGGGTGCTTAGTTTGAAGCCCGTACGGATCCTGATAACCGAGGACGACCCCATGGTGTCCTTCATCATAGGCCGGCTGGTGAACTCCCTGGGGGACTTCCTCCTGGTGGGCCAGGCCCAGAACGGTCGGGAAGCGCTGGAGCAGATCCGGGCCCACAAGGTGGACCTGGTGCTGCTGGACCTGTCCATGCCGGAGGTGGACGGCAAGGAGGTGATGCTCACCATCCGGAACGAGGACCTGGACTCGGACGTGATAATAATAACCAGCTCCTACCGGAAGGCGGACGCGGTGGAGGCCCTCAGGCTCGGCGCCTGGGACTATATAGTGAAGCCCTTCTCCTACGATCGGCTCCGGGTCTCCCTGGACTCCTACAAGGACGCGTTCCGCTACCGGGCCTCGCTGCCCGCGGAACTGGCCCAGGAGCAGCTGGACCGGGTCTTCTACCCCGAGAGCCGGCTCAACCTCTACTCCACCTCGGGGATCCAGCGGGGGGACACGGCCCAGCGTATCATGGACGTGCTCTCCCAGGAGGAGCGGCTCCTTTCCGCCGGGGAGATCGCCGACAAGATAGGAATATCCAGGATAACGGTCCGCAAGTACTGCGAGGCCCTGGTATCCACCGGTAGGCTGATAGCCCAGAACCACTACCAGCCAAAGGGGCGCCCCATAAAGAAGTACCAGCCCATATAGGCGGGTGAGGTGAAATGGCCTTAAAGGTGGACCTGGAGGATCTGGAGCTGCCGGCCATAATCCTGCCCCCTGACGGCCCCCCGGTGGGGGCCAACCAGGAAGGGGAGCGGATCCTGTCCCGCTTCCCGGAGGAGCTATCGTCCCTTAAACCCGACGGGACGGTGACCCTGGAGGGGCGCCCCTTCAGGCCCGTGAGGCTCTGTACCCTCCCCCAGGGGGAGCTCCTCATCCTGGTGGAGATGATCCACGGGAGGCGTCAGGACCTGCTCATCTCCCAGATAAGCCACGAGATCAGGACCCCGTTGAGCAACATAATAGGCATGTCGGAGATGTGCCTCATGTCCGCCTCCCCCAACCGGCGGTGGCTGGAGTGCATAAGGGAGGCCTCGGGGCACCTGCTCCGGATCGCCAACGACCTCCTCGACCTATCGGAGATCTCCGGGGACCGGATGGCCCTCAAGGCGGTCCCCTACGACCTGAGGAAGCTGGTCGCCAACACCACCCGGTTCGTGGCACCCATGGCGGAATCCAAGGGGATAATGATGCTGACCCGGGTATCCCAGTCGGTGCCGGAGCTAGTAAACGGCGATCAGGACCGGGTGAGGCAGATCCTGCTGAACCTGCTCACCAACGCAATAAAGTTCTCCGACCGGGGGATGATCTCCGTGGAGGCGGAGGTGGAGGATCAGCGGCTGGCCATATCGGTCATCGACTCCGGACGGGGGATCCCGGAGGACCAGCAGGACAAGGTGTTCCTGCCCTTCTACCAGGCCTCCCCGGAGGACCGGGATAAAGGGCGAGGACTCGGACTGGCCATATGCAAGAAACTGGCGGAGTCCATGGGGGGACCATGGCCCTCAAGAGCGCCCCCGGGGAGGGGTCCACCTTCACCCTTTATCTGCCCCTGGTGCAGGGGGATTCGAAGACGGAACAGGGAGGTGAGGAGCAGGTGGAGGACCGCAGCACGCCGAAACTCCACATCCTGCTGGCGGAGGACGACAACCTCAACCGAGAGTTGGTGGAGGCCATGCTGGTCTCCATGGGCCACCAGGTCACCAGCGCATCCACCGGCATTGAGGCTTTGAACCTCTTCCTCCAGCGGGACTTCCACCTGGCCATCTTGGACGTGAACATGCCCGACGGGGACGGGGTTTGGCTCGCCAAGGAGATCCGCCGGATCTAGGCCCGGAAGCCCGCCAGGGGAAGGATCCCCATAATGGCCCTAACCGCCTGCGTCATGGAGCACGACAAGCGGAGGTGCCTGGACGCGGGGATGGACCTGTTCCTCACCAAGCCCGTATCGGTTAAGGACCTCCAGTCCGCCATAGACCGCCTCTTCAGCGCCGGAGGTGGGTCGGAGGAGGCGCCGGAGGCCCGGGAGGCCCAGGTGGACACCAGCGTGCTGTCCGACATGGCCATGGGACAGGTGGAGGTGATGGAGAGGGCCCTGACCCTCTTCAAGGAGGGGGTCCCCCTGATGCTGGAGACGCTACGAATGCTGCTACACCGGCGGGACCTGACGGGTGCCGCATCGGTGGTGCACAAGCTGAAGGGTCGGTTCGCCACCGTGGGCCACTGGGGGGCCCGGGAGTACCTGGCCAAGCTGGAGGAGGACATCAAGGCTGGCGCCTCCCCGGACCCGGATGGGCTGGTGGAACGGGTGGAGCACTTCGCCAAACAGGTGATTGACCAGTACGAGAGGATAGGCATAAGGGCCCGCTGACCGTTGACGATGTTTTGACAGAGGTGCGCTATGATCCCCCCTGTACAAGGGGGGATTTACATGTCAGTACGGTTCACCCTGAACGGGAGCCCCGTGACCTACTCCCCAGCCCCCTCCGAGAGGCTCGTGGACATGCTACGGAACCTGGGCATGAGGAGCGTAAAGGAGGGGTGCGGAGAGGGGGAGTGCGGGGCCTGCACGGTCCTCATGGACCACCGCCCGGTTACCTCCTGCACCGTGATGGCCTTCCAGGCCCACGGATCGGAGATCCTCACGTTGGAGGGGCTGGAGAGGATGGGGGTACTCCACCCGATCCAGCGGGCCTTCGTGGACAACGACGCGGTCCAGTGCGGCTTCTGCACTCCGGGGATGATCATGTCCGCCTACGCCCTCCTCTCGTCAAACCCGGATCCCACCAGGGAGCAGGTGGCAGAGGCCCTGTCGGGTAACCTGTGCCGCTGCACCGGCTACGTCCCCATGGTGGAGGCGGTGCTGGACGCCGCCAGGAGGCTTAGGGGATCATGACTCACCTGAAGCCCACCAGCCTGGACCAGCTGGTCAAATCCGTCGCCTGCGCGCCGGAGGAGACCCGTTACATCGCCGGCGGCACCGACCTGGTGCCCCAGATCAACCGCCACGGCCTGCCAGGGCCCCTGGTGGACCTCACGTCGGTCCCGGAGCTTCGAAGGCTACAGCTGGGGGACCAGATCCTCCTTAGCTCCGGGGTCACCTTCGCGGAGGTGGCCCAGGCATCGGTCCCCCAAGGGCTCAGGGACATGGCGTCCATGGTGGGATCCCCCCAGATAAGGAACCGGGGGACCTTGGGGGGCAACGTGGCCAACCTCTCCCCCGCGGCGGACGCGGTCCCGATGTTGCTGGCCCTGGACGCCCGGGTGGAGGTCTTGAACCCCCGGGATCACATGACCCGGCTGGAGCCCCTGGAGGGGCTACTGTCCACCCGGGGTCGGGTGGTCCAGAGCCCGCTGGACCTAATCGTGTCCTTCCGGGTGACCAACCGATGGGACATATCCTTCTTCGGCAAGGTGGGATCCCGTCGGCAGGTGACCATATCGAAGCTCAACCTGGCCTTCGCGGCGGACCTGGGCTCCAACGTCTGCCGGGTCTTCATGGGCGCCATCGGACCCACCCCGGTCCGGTGCCCCCAGGCGGAGGAGGCCATACTGGCCCTAAAGGGGCGGGACCTGATGGAGCAACTCCCCCGGATCCTCTCCAGGGCGGTGGAGATGGCGATCCCCACCAGGGCCTCCATGCCCTACAAGCGCAGGGCGGTAATGGGGCTCGGCGAGGACCTGGCCAGGTGCATTTTGACCCACGGGAGGTGAGACCCTTGAGGGAAGGCAAGGTTGGGATCCCCCTGAACCGCCTGGACGGGGAGGCCAAGGTGCGGGGCACCTTCCGCTTCCTGGCGGATCGGCTCCCCGGCGACGTGCTCCACGGGAGGCTAATAACCAGCCCGGTGGCCAACGGCTGGGTCCACGGGTTCCAGGTCTCTGAAGCCAACCGGGTGGACGGCCTGGTGCGCATATTCACCCCCCAGGATGACCCGCTCCTCAAACCCTTCAACAGCGCGGTCTACATGGAGGACCAGACGGACCTTAGGGACGAGAGAATCTTCACCGATCGGCCCCTCTTCGTGTGGGACATAGTCGGGGCGGTGTTGGCCAGGACACCCCAGGGGGCAGCGGAGGCGGCCTTAAGGGTCAGGGTCCTATGTCAGGCGATGGAGCCGGTGGTGTCCATCCACCAGGCCCTCGAGAGGCCCTTCCTGGACTCAAGGCCCGGGCGGCTGGAGGGGCGGATATCCGCCGGGGAGGAGGTTCACCAGGAGGAGTGCGAGACCCTCTCGGTGACGGTAAGCACCCCAAAGGTACACCACGGGGCCATGGAGCCCCACATCTGCCTCAGCTACATGGATGGCCCCACCTTGGTGGTGGAGTCCCCCTGCCAGATGCCCTTCGCGGTCCGGTACGTGCTCTCCCAGGCGCTGGGGCTCCCTATGAGCCGGGTCCGGGTGATCAAGGCCCCCATGGGGGGCACATTCGGGGGCAAGCAGGAGGTGATCCTGGAGACCCGATGCGCCCTCATGACCCTGCTCACCGGGCGCCCGGTGCTCCTAACCACCTCCCGGGAGGAGACCATCAACTCCACCAGGAGCCGGGCCGCCACGGTGGGTCAGGTTCACATGATCGCCCGGCGGGACGGGAGGATACTCAGCCGCCGGATCCACGTGATCTGCGACGCAGGGGCCTACGCCTCCGGGGGACACAGGATAACCATGGCCATGGGGAAGAAGGCCTTCCGGCTCTACCGAATCCCCCATCAGGAGTTCCTGGGCACCACGGTGTTCACCAACACGGTCCCCAGCGGGCCCTGCAGGGGCTACGGATCCCCCCAGATTCACGCCATAACCGAGATAGCCATGGACCTGATGGCCCGGCGCCTCCGGATGGACCCGGCGGAGCTGAGGCTCCGCAACCTGGTGCACCCCTTCGACCCGGACCCCACCGGGGCCCCGAACCTGGGTAACGCCCGGGTCAGGGACTGCCTCACCCGGGGCATGGAGGCCTTCCGCTGGGCGGAGAGGCGCGACGAGCTGGAGAATGGCAAGGGGGGCCGGTTCGTCCAAGGGGTGGGGCTCGCCTGCGCCTCCCACGGGAACGGCTACTTCGGCTCCCCCTTCCTAGACGTGATGGGCATCTCCATCCGGCTCGCCGAGGACGGATCCGCCCTGGTGAGCGGCGCCTTCCAGGAGCTGGGCAACGGCACCATGACCGCCATGACCCAGATAGCCGCCCAGGCCCTGTCGCTGCCGGTGGAGAGGGTCTTCGTGAGCGAGGCGGACACCCATCTGAGCCCCTTCGACGTGGGCTGCGTAGCCAGCCGGGTCACCTACGTATGCGGATCCGCGGTATTGGAGGCCGCAAGGTCCCTCAAGGACCTCATGGCGGAGGCCTTCCTCCGCCTTGCGGGGCTGGAGGGGGACCCGAGCCGGGTCCGGTTCGCGGATGGAAGGCTGGAGCTGGACGGGACCTCCATGACCTATCGGGATCTGGCCACCAGGGCCCTGCGGGAGCTGAAGCTGGAGCTGGCCTCCCATGGAACCCACCACCCGGTGGACAACCCCGCATCCTTCGGGGTCCACTTCGCCCAGGTGGAGGTGGACACCCTCACCGGCCTGGTGCGGGTCACCGACTACCTGGCCTGTCACGACGTGGGCCGGGCCATAAACCCCAAGCTCCTGCGGGGCCAGATCCTGGGGGGGGTCCAGATGGGGATCGGCATGGCCCTCAGCGAGGAGCTCCGGTACGACCGATCCGGCAGGCCCCTCTGCGGCTCCCTGAGCCGGTACCACATGCCCAACTGCCCGGACATGCCGGACGTGAAGGTCCTCCTGGTGGAGGAGGGGGAGGAGGGAGGGCCCTTCGGGGCCAAGAGCATTGGGGAGATAGCCACCGTGCCGGTGGCCCCCGCCATATGCAACGCGGTGAACATGGCGCTGGGCACCTCCATGACGGAGCTGCCCTTCACCCCCGAGAGGATAGTTTCCGCCATGAATGGAGGGAACGTACGATGACCGTCACCCTTGGCGACCGCCCGATCTCGATCCACCAGGTCCTATCGGTGGCCCGGGGTGAGGGGGTGGAGATCCACCCGGAGGCCCTCCAGAGGTGCACCGCCACCTGGGAGGCGCTGATGGACATAGCCGACAGGGGACACCCCAAGGTATACGGCCTCAACACAGGGGTAGGGATAAACAAGGACCAGGAGGTCACCAAGGACAGCTACTGCCGCTACAACATGAACATGCTTCAGGTGCACTGCGTGGGGCTCCCCCCCTACGGGAACCTGGAGGAGGCCCGGGCAGTGATGGTGATCAAGCTGAACCACCTCCTCATGGGCTACACGGGGATAACGCCCCGGTTCATAACCCTCCTCAAGGACATGATAAACCTGGGGGTCCACCCGGCCATACCACTTAGGGGCTCCGTGGGGGAGGCGGACATAGCGTGCCTATCGCACCTGGGGCTGGTGATGACCGGACAGGGGTTAGTGATCCAGGATGGCAGGCCGGTTCCTTCCGGCCCGGAGCTGGAGCGGATGGGGCTCGAGGCCGTTCAGCCGGGGCCCAAGGACGGGTTGGGACTGGTTACCTCCAACGCCCTGGGGGAGGCGTTGGGGGCCCTGATCCTGGACCGGATCGGCAGGATCGTGGATACCGCGGACCTGGTCTACGCCATGACCCTGGAGGCCTTCCACGGCAACCCTTCCCCCCTGGACCCAAGGGCCATGGACCTCTACCCCTCCCCGGGGGCCCAAAGGAGCGCCCAGACGGTCCGGTCGCTTCTGGCGGGCAGCTACATCTGGGATGACCCGAAGTCCCTTCAGGATCCCCTGTCGCTCCGTTGCTCCGCCATGGTCCACGGGACCGTGAGGGACCTGATCCGGCGTTGCATTAAGGTCCTCACCGCCCACATCAACGCCCCGGACGACAACCCCCTGGCGTTCCCGGACGGGACTGTGGTCCCCTCCGCCCTGTTCGAGCCCCTGCCGTGGGTGGTCCACTTCGAGGGCCTCAAGGTGGCCCTCGGACACCTGGCCCAGACTGTGGCCCGGAGGACCTTGAGGCTCGGCTCCGACCGGTTCACCGGCCTTCCCCGGTTCCTGAACAACGATCCCTGCAACTGCCACGCCTTCGGGGTGATCCAGAAGACCTTGTCCTACCTGTTGGCGGAGGTGCGGCACCTGTGCAACCCCTGCTCCATGGACGTGGAGTCCCTCTCGGAGGACCAGGAGGACCGGGGGTGCAACACCCCCATGGTGATGGACCAGCTGGGTCAGATCGCCCAGAGGCTGGAGGCCCTCCTGGCCATCGAGGCCATCCACGCAGCCCAGGGGATGGACCTGAGGGGCGCCCGCTACGGCGTCGGATCCTCCGCCGCCCTGGAACGTCTCCGGCGGGAGGTGGCGTTCCTGGATGTGGACCGGGACCTGTCGTGCGACATCCTCTCCGCCCAGGCCCTCATCGCCGGGGGAGGTCTGCTTAAGGCATCCAGGGATGCACTGGGGGAGGTGGTGGCTTACCGGGACCTTTGAGGGGTTTTGCAAGCGACGATCCATGGGCTTTACGAGACATGAGAGGAGGGATTGGGATGTTAGCAGGAAACGGAGACATGAAGGTCCGCAAGGAGGTATTCTACCCAATGGCGGCCATCTTCATCGGCGCCATAGCCCTTGGCATTGCGGCCCCCGAGGCGTTCTACAAGGCGGAGAACGCCATAGTGGAGTTCGCCTTCGTCAACTTCGGCTGGCTGTTTCAGCTGTCCAGCGTCATGTTTCTCGCCATATGCACCTACCTCGGGTTCTCCAAGTACGGGGACATAAAGTTCGGTGGCAAGGATGCCAAACCGACCCTTACCAACTGGCAGTGGTTCAGCATCTCCCTCTGCGGCGGGATAGCCACCGGGATCCTCTTCTGGGGCATAGCGGAGCCCATAACCCACTTCATGAACCCTCCGGACGTGCTGGGTCTCAAGCCCCAGAGCGAGGGGGCCGCCATGTTCTCCATGGTGACCACCTTCATCCACTGGACCTTCATCCCCTACAGCATGTACGGCATAGCGGGGCTGGGGATAGCCTACTGCGCCTACAACATGGGGCTCCCCTACTCGGTAAGCTCCACCCTCTATCCCCTCTTCGGCAACCGAACCCGGGGAACGGTAAGCGCACTGGTGGACAACATATGCCTCCTTGCCATCGCCGGCGGCGTGGCGGCAGTGCTTGGAGTGGGGGCCATGCAGGCGGGCAGCGGCCTTCAGACCCTGATGGGGATCAAGACCGGCAAAACCGTATGGGCGGCGGTGCTCGCCATAACGGTCACCATATACGTGGTCTCCTCCTATTCTGGCATCATGAGGGGCATAAGGATCCTTTCGGACTACAACGCCAAGATCTTCCTCCTGATGATGCTCTTCTTCTTCGTTGTCGGTCCCACCAGCTTCATCCTAAACCTGGGGGTCCAGAGCTTCGGCCACTTCCTGGACTCCTTCTTCGAGCGGACCATGTTCCTGTCCCCCATAGACGGGAGCCCCTGGCCCAGGTGGTGGCCCGTCTACTACTGGGCCATATGGCTCGCCTACGCGCCGCTGATCGGCATGTTCCTGGCCCGGCTCTCCTACGGCAGGACCGTAAGGCAGTTCCTGCTCTTCAACGTGGTGCTCCCCTCGGTCTTCGGCCTCCTCTGGTTCTCCATCTTCGGGGGCAACGCCATCCACTCCCAGATACACGGGGGCCAGATATGGGATTCCATCCAGAAGTCGGGGCTGGAGGTATCGGTCTTCGCCTTCCTCAAGAACTACCCCCTGGGCACCGCCTGGTCCTGGATCTTCATATCGGTGCTGATCCTCTCCATAGTCACCCTCTGCGACTCCATGACCACCACCGTGGCGTCCCTGTCCATGACCGGGAGCCACCTGGAGGGCAAGGAGCCCCCGGCGCCCATGAAGATCTTCTGGGGCATCACCATGGCCTCAATGGCCATAATCAACCTCTTGAGCAGCTCCGGCAAGATATCCGGCATCGACGCCACCAAGCAGATAGCCACCGTGGCGGGGTTCCCCATCCTCTTCTTCATGTGCCTCATGGCCATGGGGACCGCCAGGGCGATCATGAAGGGCATGGGACCGGTTGACCAGGAGACGGATCCAGCGGAGGCTCCCGAGGGGGCCTGAGACGTTCACAGGGGGGAGGCAACTCCCCCCTACTCCACCCCCTGCCCGGCCTCCTCTGGCAGCTCCTCCACGTCCCGAAGGCGCCTCTCCATGGTCCTGCTCCGGCTGGCCGCCCGGTCCAGCTCGTCCCCCGCGTCCTGGATCTTCCGCCGGGCCTTCTCCAGCATCTCCCCGAACCTCCTGAGATCTCCCTTCACCTGACCCAGTAGCTTCCAGACCTCCCCGGACCTGCGCTGGATCGCCAGGGTCCTGAAGCCCATCTGCAGGCTGTTCAGCAGCGCCGCCAGGACCGTGGGGCCCGAGGGGACCACTCGGAACTCGGTCATAAGCCTCTCCGCCAGCCCGGGAGCCTTCAGCACCTCCGCGTAGAGCCCCTCCACCGGCAGGTACATGACCGCGAAGTCGGTGGTGTGGGGGGGACACACGTACTTGTCCCTTATGGACCTGGCCTCCGCCACTATCCGGTTCGCCAGCTCCCGCCGGGCCTCCTCCGCCCCCTTCGGATCCGACGCCTCCTGGGCGCTGAGCAGCCGCTGGTAGTCCTCCTGGGGGAACTTGGAGTCCAGGGGGAGCCACACGGGGCTCTCGTCCCCCGGCAGCTTCACCGCGAACTCCACCCGGTTGGAGGACCCGGGAACCACCTGCACGTTCACCCCGTACTGGTCCGGGGACATGACCTGTTCCAGCATGTTCCCCAGCTGGATCTCCCCCCAGATCCCCCGGCTCTTCACATTGGATAGCACCCGCTTCAGGTCCCCCACGTCGCTGGCCAGGGCCCTCATCTCCCCCAGCCCCTGGTGGACCTTCTCGAGCCTCTCGGACACGGAGCTGAAGGCCTCCCCAAGCCGCCTCTCCAGCGCCCCCTGGAGCTTCTCCTCCACCACGTCCCGCATCCGGTCCAGCTTCTCCTCGTTGCCCCGCCTTATGCGCTCCATCCCCTCCGCAAGGACCTCCTGCACCCGGGACAGACCGCTAAGCACCGACTCGTTCATGGTCCCCAGCCCCTGGAAGACCCGGGATGAGGAGGCCTCCAGCCCCTTCAGGATCCTCTCCAGCTGGGAGGCCTGCCCCTGCCCCAGGGACTCCATCCCCCGGGACAGGGCGTCCATCTGGCGGATGGACGAGGTCTCCACCAGGTTCCTCAGCTCCACCCGCTGGTCCTGCTGGTACTTGAGGAGCTCTTCCCGGAGGGACCTCATGTCCATCCGGACCTGCCCCGCCTCCCTGGACAGGGCCTCCTCCAGGCGCCTGATGTCCCGCTGGACCTCCCCCTGCTGGGCCCTCACCCTGCCAAGGATCCAAAGGGACACCGCCAGGTTTGCCGCCGAGACCCCGAGGGCCGATAGGGCCAAAATAAGGTAGTTCAAATCCGCACCTCCAGTTCACCCATGTTTCGCGGACCACCGAGACCGCCCGCGGAACCGTTATGATATTCTCATACCATCAGGCATTCAACCGTCCAGAGGGACGAAGGGGGTATGACGGTGGTCTACGATCTCTACTCCATGTTCGTTAAGCAGGTGGAGAGGGCGGAACCCTACCTGGGGGCCAACTCGGAGCTCCTTCCCATCTTCCTGGAGCCTCGGGAGGTGACCGAGTACACCCTCCCGCTTCGCATGTCCGACGGCACCATCCGGCCCATAAAGGCCTGGCGGAGCCGGCACAACAACGCCCTGGGTCCCTACAAGGGGGGCGTCCGGTTCTACCGGGAGGCCTCTCGGGAGGAGATCATGGCCCTATCGGGCTGGATGACCGTCAAGTGCTCCGCCGCGGGGCTCCCCTTCGGGGGCTCCAAGGGGGGGGTCAAGGTGGACCCCCACCAGCTGGACCACGAGGAGCTGGAGCGGCTGGCCCGGCTATACGGGATGGCCATCGCCTCCGACAGCGGGGAGGAGGTGGAGATCCCCGCCCCGGACGTGAACACCAACCCCCAGATAATGGCCTGGATGCTGGACACCTTCGAGAAGGTCCGGGGTATCAGCTCCCCCGGGGCCTTCACCGGCAAGCCACCGGAGGTGGGGGGCTCCCAGGGCCGGGGGGAGGCGGGGGCCATGGGGGGCGCCTTCGTGCTGGAGGAGGTGCTCCGCCGGATGGGCAAGGACCCCAGGGGAATGAAGGTGGCCATCCAGGGGTACGGCAGCCTGGGGATCACCGCCCACCGGGCGCTGAGCGCCATGGGGTTCAGGGTGGTGGCCATCACGGACAGCCACGGGGGGGTCTACCGGGAGGGGGGACTTGACCCGGAGGACCTTAGCTCCCACAAGATAATGACCGGGGTCCTAAGGGACTACCGGGACGCGGACAACATTACCGGGGACGAGATCTTCGGGGTGGACTGCCACGTGCTGGTCCCCGCCGCGCTGGAGTGCGCCATAAACGACCGGACCGCCCCAGCGGTGAGGGCCCAGATCGTGCTGGAGCTGGCCAACGCCCCCACCACGCCGGAGGGGGATCAGATCCTGGCGGACAAGGGTACGGTGGTGATCCCCGATGTGCTGGCCAACTCCGGGGGCGTCACGGTGAGCTACTTCGAGTGGGTCCAGTGCAGATCCGGGGAGGTATGGCGCCACTCAAAGGTGGTCCGTAAGCTGAAGGAGAAGCTGAAGGGGGCCATGTGGGACACCCTGGAGCTATCGGAGACCTACGGCATACCCCTGAGGACCGCCGCCTTCGTAAGGGGGGTGGGCAGGGTGCTCAGGGCAATGAAGCTCAAGGGGGTATGGCCCTGAGGAGGGGTAGCATCAAGCGGGGGACGTTGCTGGCCCTCCTGGGACTGGGGCTCCTCCTGGTGATCCTTTCGAACCTGCCGTCCTTCAGGCTGGCCCTGGGGGCCATCCAGCGGGGCTGGCCCCACGGGGGGCTGATCCGGGAGCTCCTGGGGCTGGTGGGACGGGGCTACGCCCTGGCCCGGGGGGCGCTTTTCAACCCCCTCTCGGTGGCCCTGTACGGGGTGGTCATCGGGGCGGTGATACTGCTGGAGAACCGGAACCCGGACCGGACGGTGGCCTGGCTCATGGCCCTGGCGCTGGTGCCCCTCCTGGGGCTGGTGGCCTACCTTCTGGTGGGCCCCAAGTTCGCCTCCGCCCGGGCCCTGAGGCGGCGGCACCAGGAGCTAGCTCGTCACCGAAGATACCCCCTCGAGGTGGAGATCCCCCCATCGGAGTTCCAGGGGGTGGCGAGGTTGCTGGTCAAGACCAACGGAGCGGTGCCTCTGGCCTTCCAGGACGTGACGGTCCTATCCGATTCGGCCAGCGCCTTCGGCGCCATGTTCGCCGCCCTGGAGGGGGCCAAGGGGTACTTGCACGCCCAGTTCTTCTCCCTGACCAGCGACGGCACCGGCCGCAGGTTCGCCCAGCTGCTGATGGAGGCCCGCCGCCGGGGGGTGGAGGTGCGGCTCCTGTACGACGGGGTGGGAAGCTGGGGGCTCGAGAGGGACCTGCTGGAGGAGCTCAAGGCCGCGGGGGTCCGGGCGGTGCCGTTCCTGCCCATATCGTTCCCCATGTTCCGCCGGGAGTTCAACTACCGGAACCACCGGAAGATCCTGGTGGTGGACGGGTCCGTGGCCTTCGTGGGGGGCTTCAACGTGGGGGACAAGTACGTGGGGCTGGCCAAGGGGCTATCCCCCTGGCGGGACACCATGCTGAGGATCCGGGGGGACGGGGCCCTGGGGCTGGACGACGTGTTCCGCCGGGACTGGCGCTTCGCCTCCGGGGAGGAGCTTCCCCTTTGGAACCCGCCCCCCGCGTGGGGGGGGCCCTTCGTCCAGGTGGCCACCGGTGGCCCCGACTCGCCGGGGGACCCGCTCAAGCACGCCTACCTGGCCGCCATGGGGGCCTGCCGGGAGAGGCTGTGGCTCACCACCCCCTACCTGGTGCCCGGAATGGAGGTGATGGAGGCCATGAGGACCGCCGCCATGCGGGGGGTGGACGTGAGGCTGGTGATCCCCGGCAGGCCGGACCACCGGACCGTCTACTTCGCATCCAGGCACCACATAGGGGAGCTGCTGGAGGCGGGGGTCCAGGTATATCGGTATCAGCGGGGGTTCATCCACGCCAAGACCATGATCGTGGACCGGGAGCTGGCGGCGGTGGGGACCCTGAACCTGGACGTGAGGAGCCTGGAGATAAACTACGAGGTCCAGGCGTTCATCCACCACCGGCGGACGGTGGAGCGGCTGGAGGCGGACTTCGTGAAGGACTTCATGGACAGCCACCTGGTCACCCGGGAGGAGTGGGCCTCCCGGGGGCTGTGGGAGAGGCTACTGGACTCCTCATTCCGCCTCCTCTCCCCGGAGCTCTGAGCTCCGGTGGACCAGCTGGAACACCGTCACCTCCGGGGGGGCCATCAGCCTCACCGGAGCCCCCCAAGTGCCGGTGCCGGCGCTCACGTAGACCAGGCTACCTTCGAAGGGCCCCTTCAGCCGCTTGAGCCCCTTGGAGTGCCGGTAGGCGGACAGGGCCAGCAGGGTGAAGGGGAAGATCTGCCCCCCGTGCACATGACCGCATAGCATCAGCTGAAACCTGCCGGCGGAACACCGGTGGACAGTGGGCCTATGCTTCAACGCCAGGGTGAAGACCCCGTCCTCCGGCACCGATCCCCAGAGCTCCGCCTCCTCCCGGGACCTCCCGGGCCCCGAAAGGTAGCCCGGATCGTCCACCCCCACGATCCTAAGGGGCCCCACCGGGACCCACTGGTCCCGGAGGATCCGCATCCCGCAGGCCCGGTGGAACTCCATGGCCTCCTCCAGCCCCGCGTAGTGCTCGTGGTTGCCCAACACCGCATAGGCCCCCAGGGGGTGCGGCACCGACGCCAGGGCCTCCGCCAGGTCCCTAAGCCCCTCCGGCGGCCCGTCCAACAGGTCCCCGGTGGAGACCAGCAGGTGGGGCTCGAGCCCCCTCAAGGTCTCGCAGAGCCTGGCCACGAAGGCCCGGTCGTTCACCATCCCCAGGTGCAGATCCGATATCTGGACCACCCTTATGGACGTCCCCGGGGGGAGTCGATCGGATCCCACCACATACCGGACCACCCGCACCCGGGACGCCTCCCCGAGCCCCCAGGCCACCGCCAGCACCGAGACCCCAAGGGCCAATCCCAGGTCCCAGGGGGCGGGCATCAGGCGCCACAGGGCCCCCAAAGGCACCGCCGACACCGCCCGCCAGAGCCCAAGGCACCGGAGGGCCACCAGCCCCCAGGTCAGTAGCCCCCACAGGAACCCCACCGGCACCGCCAGGTAGGATGCGTCCTCCACCAAGTCCCCGATGGGACCCGCAAGACGCCGGCGGAGGAAGGGGGTGAGGAGGGAGAAGCCGGTGACCGGGGCGAGGAGCAGGAGGGCGGTCAGGGCCCCGTCGAAGGGGAGCACCCACCGGCGGTAGGCGAAGAGGCCGCCGGCAAGGAGGGCGAAGGTGGCCAGCGCCGCCACCGCATGGCCCACGTAGGCCCGCCGGAGCGTGAGGCCCCTACCCCCCGCAGCGGTCCCCATGGGGATCCACCTTGACCCGGAAGGCGCTCCTGGGCAGGAACCGGGCGCAAAGGACGGTTATGGCCGAGGCGGCCAGGATCCGGGCGGTTATGAGGAGCCAGCCGTTGGCCCCCACCGCCACGAATACCAGGGTGTCCTCCACCACCGCATGACACCCCACCAGGAAGAGGATCACCAGGAACCGGTCCCTCAGGCTGAGCCCCTCCTCCTCCGAGGCCTGGATTATGACCCCTGCCCCGTAGGCCAGGCCGAAGGCGAGCCCAACCAGGAGGGGCAGCGACGCCCGCTTGGACATCCCGAGGGCCCGGGAGACCGGCGAGAAGGCCCCTAGTAGCCGCTCCATCAGCCGGTAGTCCCTGGCCAGCTGCATCAGGATCATCAGGGGGATCACCACCACCGCCAGGTTCTTCACGGACCTCATAGCCCCAAGGGCTATCTTCAACGCCAGATCCACCTCACGCACCCCCTAACGTGCCCATCAAAAGCCCCGCGGCGGACGCCATGCCCAACCGGATGGCCGCCATGAGCCAGAAGGAGACCCCCATCTTGCGGCACAGGGCCCCCTCCACGAAGAGGTTGTGGGAGAAGGACAGCATCAGCGCCAGGGTGGTCACCTGGTAACCGGTGAGATCCAGGGCCTTCATGGCCCCTATGGCGGCGTAGAGGTTTATGGCGTTACCCACCACCAGCACCATGGCGGCCTCCCCGGGCAGGCCGAAGATCCCCATCAGGGGGCCGAATAGCCTGGCCACCCACCCCAAAGCCGGCGTGGCCCCCAGGAGGGACACCACCACGTAGACCGGCACCGATATCTTCACCAGCGTCCAGGTGGTCCTTAGCCCCAACCTAACCCCCCGCTGGATGGACTCCAAAAGGAACTCCAACCCGCCAGATCCGCTCAACTCTCATCCCCCCACGGCCGATCTAATGGGGCCCGGCCCCCAAGCCAAGACCCGGCTACCACGGACCCCATGATGATGATAACATCCCCTTTGACCTTTGGGCCCTTTGGGCCTATGCTCAAACTTACCAAGTAAGACGAGGAGGCCGATTATCCGGTGAGCATGTTAGGCCTGTTTCTTGGATTAGTTACCGCCTGTTTTTGGGCCATATCCCCCATACTTTTAAAGGTCGGGATGAGGGGGGTCCGGCGGGAGGACGTGAACCCCATGAGGTCCTTCGGGTTCCTTCTGGGGATGACCCTCATAGCCCTCCTGACCCGCTCCGGGGGGTTCGTGCCCAACGGGACACTGGCGGCGGTGATGGTGGTGCTGAACGTGGTGCTAGGGAACTACCTGGGGGACCAGCTCTACTTCGAGGCCATAAAGGAGCTTGGGGTGAGCCGGGCGGTGTCGGTGGGCAGCTCCTATCCCCTGATGGTGACTTTGGTGTCCGTCCTGTGGCTCAAGGAGAGGCCCGGGGTGCTACACCTGATGGCCACGGGGCTGATCGTGCTGGGGCTGGTGCTCCTCAAGATGGAGCCTCATCGGGAAGGGGAGAGGGTCTACCCCATAGGGGGCTACATAAAGGCCCTTGGGGCCGCCGCCTGCTGGGGGGTGAGCATCCCCATGACCCGGTGGCTGGTCACCGCCGGCGGGCTCTCGCCGGTGGGGGCCAACTGGTGGAGGTCCCTTACGCTGGTGGTGGTGGCCTGGGGGCTCTGGTTCAGGGGGCCCGGGTCGAGACCGGAGAGGCGCCGGGCCCTGGCCCGGATACCCCTCAAGACCTGGCTGATCCTGAACGTGGCGGGGGCCATAGGGCTAGCCCTGGGGGGCTACACCTTCGCGGTGGCCCTCACCATGTCCCCCGCGTCGCTGATAACCCCCATAACCGCCTCCAGCCCCATAATCACCGCCCTAGTGGCGGTGGCCTTCATGGGGGAGAGGCTGGCCAGGCATCAGTGGATCGGGGTGGGCATGGTGGTCCTGGGCTCCGCCATCATCGGGGCCCTCTAGCCCTTCACGTCCAGCCTGCCCTTGGGTAGCGGGGACCGTTGGGGGGAGGCGGCCTCCAGGCGCTGGACCTCCTCCGGAGGGAGCAGGTCGATCATGCGCCTCACCGAGGCGTAGATCTCCTCCAGCTCCCTAGGCTCCAGGGGCTCGTTGGCGATCCGGGACCTCTTGCGGCCCCTCATGAGGTAGTATTCGTCCAGCAGGGCCTCCACGTTGCCCATGAACTTGAGGGAGGCCTTCTGGAACTCCCGCTGGTAGTACTCCACCAGCTCCTGGTTCCGGTTGGACACCGCCTGGTCGATCCGGTCCGCCAAGGTGGCCAGCACCGCCACCAGGCGCTCCGCGTTGTAGGCGCTCAGGCGGAGACGATCCTCCGGGGAGTCGGGCGTAACGCTCATGGCAATACCTCCGAGTGGATGGTTATCCTCAAGATTATATTCGGAAGGGGCGTTGGGTTCCATGAGAGGACTTTTCAGATCCCTTAGGCACCGGAACTTCCGGCTCTTCTTCATGGGGCAGTCGGTTTCCCTCACCGGCTTTTGGATGCAGAAGGTGGCCACCGGATGGCTGGTCTACCGGCTCACCGACTCCCCCATGGCGCTGGGGACCGTGGACTTCGCGGGCTCCATCCCCATGCTGTTCCTCACCCCCTTCACCGGGGCGGTGCTGGACCGGCTGGACCTGAGGAGGACGCTGTTCGTATGCCAGGCCCTCTGCGCCCTCCAGGCCCTGGCGCTGGGGATCCTCACCCTGGCGGGAGTAATATCATTCTGGCACGTGGTGCTCCTCAGCGCCGCCATGGGGGTCATAAACTCCTTCGAGATGCCCACCCGCCACTCCATGGTGCCCCAGCTGCTGGACAACCGGGAGGACCTGGGCAACGCCCTGGCGCTGAACTCCTCCCTCTTCAACCTGGCCCGGCTGGTGGGCCCCTCGGTGGCGGGCTTCGCCATAGCGAAGCTGGGGGAGGGGATCTGCTTCCTGGCCAACGGGGTCTCCTACCTGGCAACCCTCAAGGCCCTCACCATGATGAACCTCCCCAGGGTGGATCGCCCCGCCAGCAGGTCCTCCACCCTGGATGACCTGCTGGCGGGTTGGCGGTACGGGATGGAGAACCGCACCATCCGGTCGGTCCTGCTGACCCTATCGGCCCTCTCCTTCTTCGCCTTCCCCTACCTGGTGATGCTCCCTGCGGTGGCCCGGGACGTCCTCCGGGGGGACAGCGTAACCCTGGGGCTCCTCACCTCCGCCACCGGGGTCGGGGGGCTCACCGGGGCCCTCTTCATGGCCTGGGCCAGCGGGATGGACCTCAAGCGGCTACTCCCCACCGCGGTGCTGGCCTTTGGCCTTTCGCTTACCGCCTTCGGGGCCTCCAGGGTCACCGGGCTATCCATGATCTCTGTGGCCTGCGCCGGGTTCTCCATGGTGATGTGCCTCATCGGCAGCAACACCCTCCTGCAGCTCAACGCGGAGGACTCCAAGCGGAGCCGGGTCATGAGCCTCTACATCCTGGCGGTAATGGGCATGGGCCCCTTTGGGAGCCTGATCATCGGCGGGCTCTCCAAGGCCCTGGGGGTCTCCATGGGGATAGCCCTGGGCGGGGTGCTCACCCTGCTCTCCGGGGGGCTACTCATGACGAGCCTCAGGAACCGATAGGGAACCCCATCCTCTCCGCCACGTGGATCACGTGACGGCGCACCAGCTCCTCCGCCAGGTCCGGGGCCCCCTGGTCCAGGGCCCGGACTATGGCGGCGTGGTCACCCGTGGAGGCCCTGCCCAGACCCATCTCCCCCTCGAAGAGCTCCCGGTGCAGCACCGCGAAGGCGAAGGTCTTGGCCAAGGGACGATCCAAACACTCCAGGAGGGTCTTGCTCCCCGAGGACTCCCCCACCAGCCGGTGGAACATCCAGCTGGCGTCTATGTAGCCCTCCATATCCCCCTGGTCCACTGCCAGCTCCTCCCGGTGGACCACCTCCTCCAGGCGCCTCAAGGTGGAGGTCCTGCGCCCCACGGCACCCCGGCGGGCCGCCATGCCCTCCAAAATCACCCGCAGCTCAAAGGCGTCCCGGATCTCCTCCTCCGTAGGGTTGGACACCCAGGCACCGCCGTTACGGACCAAGGTCACCAGCCCGTCAGAGTCAAGACGCCTTATGGCCTCCCGGACCGGGGTCCTGCTTATGCCCAGCATGTCCGCCAGCAGGTTCTCATAGAGCCTCTCCCCGGGCTTCAGCTCCCCCAGCATTATCTTCAGCCGTATGGCCCTGTAGGCCTCGTCCGCGGCGGTGGAACTAATCAACCAGATCGACCCCCTATTCGCTAGCCATGTCTATGGCCTGGTTGGACAGCCTGTCCGCCCGGCGGTTTTCCTCCCGGGGTATCCACCGGAACGACACGTCCATCCCCTCCGAAAGCTCCCACACCCGCCGGGCCAGCTCCCGCAGGTGCGGCATGTTTATCTTCCACTTTCGGGTCACCTGGCTCACCACCAGTTGGCTGTCCCCCATGGCGATGAGCCTGTCTATCCCCCGGGACCGGGCCTCCTCCAGTAGGGCTATGAGAGCCCAGTACTCCGCCTCGTTGTTGGTCCTCCTGCCCAGGTACTCCCGGTACTCCCAGACCACGCGACCATCCTCATCCTCCAGCAGGGCACCGGCCCCAGCGGGACCCGGGTTCCCCCGGGACGCCCCATCGAAATATCCCTTGAACAAGTCCATTCATCCTTCCAGTGAAACTTATTTTAGTGGTGAATAGCAATGCTATAATAGCCACGAACAACATTGGACCAAGGGGGTGAGGGCCTTGCGGTTCGTCTTCGAGTCCTTGGAAGAGCTGGCGGGATCCCGGGACCGGATCCTCCAGGTCCTCAGGATCATGGCCCCCTCCAAGGCCCTTAGAATCTTCGTAACCCTCAACGAGGCACTGAACAACGCGGCCCTCCATGGGGAACCCCCGATCGTCCTGGAGATAGATAAGCATACCAGAGAAACCACCGGGGAAGAAAGGCTGATCATAAAGGTCTCCTGCAGGGGAAGGGGCTTCGTGCCCCGTCTCAGGCTCAGCGATCCAGAAGTGCCCCGGGGCAGGGGGCTTTGGCTCATGGGAGCCATGGCGGACCGGCTGGCATTCGAGGATCGGGGACGGATGGTCATCATGGAACACCGGCTGGACAGGCCCGGCCGGAAGAGGTCACTAGACACCTACTGGGGGGATGAGGATGGGATACAACATAACCGCTGAAGGACAGAAGGCCACCGTGGCTGTCCGGGGCCACCTATACGTGGAGGACGTGGCGGACATGAAGGCCCGGATCTTCGACGAGATCGCCAACGGGGTGGTGAAGTTCCAGTTCGACCTGACTGACCTGAACTACATCGACAGCGCGGGGCTGGGGCTCCTAATAAGCATACAGAAGCGGGTCATCCCCCTGGGGGGGAGGGTCACCGTCACCGGCGCCCAGGGACTGGTGCTGGAGATCTTCGAGCTGACCCGGTTGGACCGGGTCTTCTTCCCCCGGTGAGAGGAGCCCCGAGGGGAGATCCCCTCGGGGCCAAAGGCTACAGCCTGGACAGCAGGTCCTTGACCCTTTCGTAGGTGGGCAGCTGGCCCGCGGTCAGCACCTTACCGTCAACCGCCAGCCCTGGCGTGGACATTACACCGAACTCCATTATCTCGTTTATGTCCGTCACCTTCCTGATGGTGAACTCCAGCCCCAGCTCCCTGGCGGCCTGCTCCGCCATCTCCGTCAGCTTCTTGCACTTGGGACAGCCGGTCCCCAGTATCTGTATCTCCATCCGCTACACCTCCCTAATGGGATAGGGGCGCTAAACCCCTTTCATCTTCCTAAGGATCCTTAGCAGCAGATCCGGCTTAACTCCCCCGTAGGCGGCCACCTTGTTGTCCACCATCACCGACACGTCCTCGAACCCCTCAGCAGATAGGATCCTACGGATCTCCTCCGCCGCCCCCTCAAGGGTCATCTCCGGATCGCACTGACTGCCCCCACAGCAACAGCTGGGATTGGCCTTGCTTCCCTTGGGGCCCACTATAAAGACCCTGCTCACCGACCGCATCCCTCCGTTCGAGCTACGCAAATCATGTGACGATGTTATCACATATCAACCGGATCGCCAAGGGTACGGGTCAGAGGGCAAGGTAGAAGAAGCGGGCGGAGAGCCCCAGGAGCACCAGGCCAGCCCCGATCCTTACGATCCTCACCGACCCGGTGAGCCGCCGGTCCTCCAGGAGGCGGCGCACCAGGGCAGCGGAGGCCCCCGCCAGCAGGAACGGCACCGAGTGCCCCGCCGAGTAGGCCAGCATCACCGCCGCCGCGCTGATGGCCCCGCCGGAGGCGGACAGCCCCAGGGCGGCGATGAGAAGGGGAGATGAGCAGGGGGAGGACAGGAAGGCGATGGCGAACCCCGCCGCCAGGGCCCCCAGGGGGCCGGTGAACCGGCCATGCATGGGGAGCCTCACGGAGGGGAGCTGGATCAGGTCCAGCGTCCCCAGCCCCGCCAGCATTGTCAGGACCCCCAAGGCCCCGTAGAGGAGCCCCGGCCGGGCCCTCAGCGCCCCCCCGAGGAAGGAGGCCCCCACTCCCAGGGGAACCAGGGCCAGGGCCATCCCGGCCCACAGCAGAAGCCCCATGGCCAGTCCCATTGCCCTGGAGGGGGAGCGGGTGCCCGCCGCCAGCGCCAACGTCATGGGGATCGTCACCGCAAGGCATGGGGAGAGGGCCCCCAACAGGCCCATGCCGAAGGCCCCCACAAGGCTCGCCCCGTGGATCACTCCACGTCCACCCCCATGAGCCGGAAGAGCCCCAGGATCTGGTGGGACGTCAAGGGCCCCTCGTGGATGGTGTAGACGTGTCGGCCCGATCCGTCCCGGTACTCGAAGAGCCCCAGCTGGTCGTCCTTGGGCACCGCCAGGGGGGTCCCATCCCGGTTGAAGAAGAACTGGGTAGGGATGACCCGCAAGGGGAAACCCTCCGCCAGGGAGGAATCCTTCCACACGTCGGCGAAGAGGATGATCCCCTTGCCACGAACCAGGGCCTCCGCCCATATGAGCTCCGACTCCATGGCCCGGCAGGGGCCGCAGTACTCGGACCCGAAGTCAATCATCACCGGGAGCCCCGATGATAGGGCCCGCTCAATCTCCGACCTGGCGGAAACCTCGAAGGTTAAACCCTCCACCGCCTCCCGCCGACGCTCAAAAACCTTCATCAGCAGGGCCGCGGACAGCACCATGATTACCGCCAGAACAGCCCAAAGTCTCCTGTCTTTGAAGTTCAACTCCTACCCCCTCTCATGATCAACCCGGACATCATCTTCCACCAGGCGGAAGCGAAGACGCCCCACTCCCTCCACGAAGAATAGGTAGTCCCCCTCCGGGGATGGACGACTTCGCTCCATCCAATCCAACACCTGATCCTGAATCCAACAGGTGACATTCTCCACCTCCACCTGGAAGGGGACGAAAAGGTGTCTCTCCGCATCATCTGGCGCACCCCAAAGGCCCGACGGGCCTTTATAGGCCATTCATCACCCGGCGATTATGGTGCTCATAATCATCCTAAAGTCACGTCCGTGCTTCGACACCATGTTCAACCAGAACCTGGACGTTATGCGAACCTTCATCCCCATCCCCCCTTCTGCGCTCAGAGTTTATTCCGCTCCGAAGCACAGCATAGTCACGTCGTCCCTTCGGGGCTTATCGCCAAGGAACGTCTGGAAGGCGGAGTATATCGCCCGGAGGATCTCCTCAGGCGACTCCGCACCGTGGGCCTCCAGCAGGTCCTTGACCCTAAAGACTCCAAACCTCTCACCAGAGGAGTCCTGATCCACAACTCCGTCGGTAAGGAGGAGCAGCCTCGAGCCACTCCGGAACGGCACCTCCACCGGGGTTATATCCTCTTCGCCCAAACCTGCCACCGGAGTCCCAACGCAGTCCAACAGCGCGACTCCCCCTTCAGGGGTGAACAGCATGGGCCTCACCGGGTTGCCAGCGTTGACCAGGCAAAACGTGCCCTTGCCTCGGTCAAACAGGGCTATCTGGAGGCAGATGAAGTAATCGTACAGGAGTTCCTCCCCAAGGAAACGGCTCGATATGTGTTCAAGCAGGTTCAGGGGGTCCACCTGGGAGGGAGTTCTGCCCGAAAGGTACTCCGCCACCCAGTCCCTAACGAAAAGGGAGATGAGGGCCCCATCCAGCCCGTGTCCGCTCACGTCCACCAGGTACGCCAGCGCCCGGTCCCCCAGGGGAACCACCCCGTAAAAGTCCCCCCCTATGCGAGAGGCGGGATCGAAACAGCCGGCTCCCACGATGCCCTCCATCTTAGGGATGGCGGGCATCAGCTTCCGATGGAGCTTGGCCGCCTTCTGGAGCTGGTCGTCCAGGGCCTGCTGGGTCTGCCGCAACTTCATGGTGATCCGCTCCATCTCCTCCATGTAGAACTCCACCTGAGCCTCGGAGCGGACACGTTCCGACAAGTCTATGGCGGTGAGGTATATGGCCTCCTCTCCCGCCCAGGAGCCCTTGGACACGTGGAGCTCCATGGTGACCTCCACACCATCGTGCCTCACCATCGGGTAACGGTTCATTCTAAGCATCCTGGGTCGCGATATAAAGCGAAGGAACTCCTCCCTCCTGTCCGGCGGCAACAAGTTGGCGAAGCTGGTTCCCCTTATATCGTTGGGCATTAGACCCAAAAACACGAAAGCCGACGCGCCGGCCTCAACTATCCTGCCCGATCGATCCAGCACAAACAACATATCCGGATGGTAATTCAACAGGTCCCTTATAGGATCGATTTTATCGCCCAACGGATCACCCCCAAGGGATCTCTGGCAGATTATAATCGTTTCGATCAATCTCGTCCCGGCAGGAGGTGATGATCATGAAGTCAAAGGGGAAAACCAACGCTATCCGGATCCTGGAACAGATGGGGATTCATTTCGAGACCAGGGAGTATCAGGCGGACGAGTCAGATCTGTCCGCCAGGGCGGTGGCCCTGAAAGTGAACCTTCCCCTCGAGCAGGTCTTCAAGACATTGGTGCTCAAGGGGGACCGGACCGGTCACCTGGTGGCGGTGATACCCGGCAACCGTGAGGCGGACATGAAGGCCCTTGCGGCCCTATCAGGCAACAAACGGGTGGAGCTGATAGACCTCAAGGACCTCCAGCCCCTAACCGGCTACGTCCGGGGGGGCTGCTCCCCGGTGGGGATGAAGCGCCACTTCCCCACCTACATCGATGAATCCGCCCGGAGCTTCCCCTTCATATCGGTGAGCGCCGGCGTCAGGGGCATGCAGGTCCTCATGAACCCCCATGACCTCCTTAGGGCCACCTCCGGCTCCTGGGGGAAGATCTCCCGGGAGGGCTAGCCCATGAGGCCCAGGAGGGCCTGCACCACTGCGGGATCGTACCAGGTACCGGAGCGGGAGGCGATCTCCTCCAGCGCCTGGTCGGGGCTCATGGGGGGCCTATAGGGACGGCCGCCGGTGATAACCTCGTAGGAGTCCGCCACCCGGAAGATCCGATCCAGGAGGGGTATCTGGTTGCCCTTGAGCCCGTGGGGGTAGCCGGTGCCGTCGTAGTTCTCGTGGTGGTGGAGGATCAGCCGGGCTATCTCCCCCAGCGACGACGAGGATGCGTTGGCCACCCGGTAGCCGGTCTCCGGGTGCTTCATCACCAGGGACATCTCGTACCGGTCCAGGGGGCCCTCCTTCCGGAGGACCTCCTCCCCCACCTCTATCATCCCCACGTCGTGGTACTCCCCCAGGAGCATGAGCCGCTCCAGGTCGTCGTCCTCCAGCCCCATGGCCCTACCGATCCCCAGCGCCAGGTTGGCTACCCTTCTACGGTGCTCGCAGGTCTCGCAGGACCTCTTCTCGATGTCCAGCATGAGGGAGTTGACGATCTTCTCCCGGACCCAGTCCCTCTCCCGGCCCTTGAGGGAGTACATCCGGTCCTCCGCCATGCGGAGGACCGAGTTCGCGTCCTGCTCCGGCGACGTCTTCACCCCAAGGCCGAAGGTTATCTTGTAGGGCACCGGCTTTCGGCTCGAGTCCATCACCGACAGCCGCCGGGCTATCTCCATGGCCACCTCCGGGTCCGTCTTGGGGAGCAGCACCACGAACTCGTCCCCTCCCCACCGGGCCAGCACGTCCTCCCGCCGGATACTCCGCTTTAGGTGCTCCGCCACGTCCATCAGAAGCCGGTCCCCCTCGTGGTGGCCGAACACGTCGTTGGTGAGCTTGAGCCCGTCCACGTCCCCCATGAGGACACACAGGGGCAACTGCCGGTCCGTATCGAGCCGCCTCATCTCCTCCTCAAAGAACCGCCGGTTGTAGAGCCCAGTGAGGGGGTCGTGGTAGCCCATGAAGCGCATCATCTCCTCAGCCGCCCGCCGCTCCGTCACGTCCCGCAAGACGATCCCCACCGCCTCCACCCCTCCGCTGAGGCCCCTCATGGGGAAGAGGGAGGAGTCGAAGACCACCCGGGAGCCACCCGCCACCGACTCCACGTCCCGGCGGATCGGAGAGCTGGATGAGAGGGCCTGGCCGATGAGGCCCCGCCAGGTCTCCGCGTAGTCCCCGTCTCCCAGAAGCTCCTCGGGGGACATGCCAAGCGCCTCATCCATGGACAGGCCGTACCGGGAGAGGAAGGCCCCGTTGCAGTAGGAGAGCCTGTGGCCCCGGTCCACCAATAAAACCGGATCGTCCATGGCCTCGAAGACCTGGAAGACCCGCTCCTGGGCCCCACGGGCCTCGGTCCGGGCCTCGGCGAGCTCCTGGTCCAGCTTGCGCCTCTCCGCCCGGGCCTCCAGCTTGGACCGCTCCAGGGAGAAGCAACGGCTCACCAGCTCCCCGTTGGCCTCCTTGAGGGCGTCGATCAGCTGCCTTGATTGGATGGCCCCCGCCAGGGAGCTCAGGATCACCGACAGGAAGACCAGCTTCACGTCCGGCACGTCGCCGAAGCCCATGGCGGCCAGGAACATCCCCATGACCCGGTCGTTGGACACCATGGGCTGGAGCAGCATCCGCAGGTTGCCGTCGCTGGAGGTGCACCAGGTGCGCTTGCTCGCCTCCAGCGCCCAGGCGAAGGACCCGTCCTCTATCAGGATGTCCTTCTCCCTCTCCAGCAGGGGCATCTTGGAGGAGGGGTAACAGCCCGCCAGGTCGAAGCTGGGGAAGCCGGGGGCCACCACGTAGAAGGCGAAGGCGACGGGGGAGAGGATGGACCTCACCTTGGAGGCCGCCTCGTCCAGCATGTCCCTCAGGGGGCCATCCTTGTAGGAGGAGGGCAGGTGGCTGCTGAACTCCATGGCTACCTGGAGGGCCATCACCGCCTCCATCCTCTCCCGCTGGGCCTGCTCCAGCTGGGCCTCCAGCTCCCTGACCCGCTTCTGAAGGTCCTGCTCCACTACCCCCCACCCCCTCAGGAGAAGAACATGCCGATTATCTCCCGGATCTGCCTCTGACCCTGGACGAACACCGGCTCTATGACGTTGACCGATAGCCCCAGCTGGTCCCAGTGGTAGGGGCTAAGGCGGGGCACCATGAAGCTACCGCTGGTGCCGAACCGACCCGCCATGGCGAACACGTCCGCCACGTGGACCACCAGCTCCTCCGGCGTGCGGGCGGAGGAGGGCCTGTGGTGAAACCGGACCAGCTCCCCTATGGACGAGGGGATCTTCCATTCCCTCAGGGCGTAGTAGCTCAGGTGTCCGTGATCGAACCCCAGGACATCCTGTTCGGTCTCGTAGATGTCCTGCCCCTGGGAGGACAGGCGGATCACCTCCCCCATGCTGAAGGGGACCTTCACGTAGAGGATGAGGCGGCCTATGTCGTGCATGAGCCCCGCCAGGAAGAACCGTTCCTCCTCACGGATGCCCATCTTTGCGGCAAGTATCCGGGCGAAGACCCCGCAGGCCACCGAGTGGGTCCAGAAGGAACGGACGGACACGTAGCCCGGGTCCAGCCCCTTGAAGGCGGAGAGCAGGGACACCCCTATGGCCAGGTTCAGTAGCTCCTTGGTGCCCACCAGCGTCACCGCCCGGGCCACCGAATCCACCCGGGATGGGAGGCCGTAGAAGGAGCTGTTCGCCAGCTTCAGGAGCTTGGCGGATAGGCTGGGATCCTTTCCCACAACCCGGGCTATCTGCTCCACCGAGCTGTTCGGGGCCTTTATCACCTCGTCTATCCGATAGTAGATGTCCGGGAGGGTGACGAAGGCGTTGGCCGCCACCAGCTCGTGAGGGGTCACCTTGCGCCGGACCCCCACCGACGAGGGGGACACGGGGATGCACCCCACCTCCAGGGGGACCTCCTCCCCCTCCGCGAGGGACTTGGCCATGGCCAGCACCCCGCAACGGTGGATCTCCCTCATGGGCATCTCGTCCCTCCCCTCCCGGGGGAAGAACATGTCCGCCAGAGCCCGGGCCCTGTCGATGAACGGCGCCAGGCCCTCCGGCACCGGGGGCTCCTCCGCCACGGGCCCTTCCGCCACCGATGCCTCCACCACCCCCCAGGCCTTGAAGGTCTTTATGTAGGACTCCCTTATGACCGCCCCCTTGGGCAGGATGAACCTGCCGTTGGGGGCCAACAGGTCCTCCTGGAGGACCATTCCCTCCCTGAGGTCTGACACCCTAACCTTCGGCAAGCCCATCACCTCCAAGACGCCACATTGACGTATCAGAACCTTCCCTTCCTGAGGACCCACCAGGGAGCCATGGAGGAGTCCAGGTGCCCCCGGGCCACCATCTCCCAGATGACCGCCGCGGCGGACCATAGGCGGGACGCGAAGGTGAAGACCGGGAAGAGGGGCAGCAGGACGCCCAAGATCAGGTCATCCCTGGGCCGCTCGGACACGAAGGCGAGCCCCAGCAGGTAGAACACCAAGGTGACCCCCAGGTAGAACAAGTATACCAGCAAGAGGATCCTAAATACCGTCCCCAGCGGCAAGGTGATGAAGCTGAAGGCGGTGTAGACCAACAGGATCAGGGGCACCACGATCTGGAAGTAGAGCCCTCCCAGGGTTACGGTGATGAAGTTCCTCCAGCCCATCATGGATGGCGAGAAGGACTTCAGGTGCTTGCGGACGTATATGTAGAACAGGTCCCCGTCCCAGCGGAGGCGCTGCTTGAAGAAGCCCCGGAACGTGGGGGGCGCGTCGGTGTGCCCTATCACCTCCGGGTCGAAGAGGATCCTCACCGACCGGTATCGGCCGAAGTAGTTCTTTATCCTCATGGTGATGTCCAGATCCTCGGCGCTCCCCGCGTCCCAGCCCATGATCAGGTTCAGCACCTCCCGCCGGAATATGCCGAAGGCGCCGGATATGTTGTTCACCGCGTTGAACTGGCTAAGGCCCGTCTTGCTGACCCCTATGGCCAGCATGTACTCCAGCCCCTGCAGCGCTGCCGCCAGGGAGGACCTCCAGTTCCGCACCCGGAGGCACCCGGCCACTGCCGCCACGTTCGGATCCCTGAAGTGGCGCACCGCCTTGGAGACCATGTCGTTGTCGAAGGAGGTGTCCCCGTCCAGGGCCATCACCACCTCCCCCCGGGCCACCGACAGCCCCGCGTTGAGCGACGAGACCCGCCCCCCCCGTTGCCACTTGGGCAACACCAGCAGCTCCCGGTTGGGCACACTCATCACCTGGTCCATCATCTCCAGCGCCGCCCGGTGGGTGTGGGAGTTCACCAGGGCCCCGTCTATGACGGGTATTATCTGGATCCTACCAGGGTAGATCTGGTGCGTCAGGGTCCTTATGGTGAGCTTCACGTCCTCCCCCTCGGAGTAGCAGGGGATTATGCAGGACACGCTCGGGTGGTACTGCACCTCCTCCCAGGGCAGCAGGGCCCTCTCCATGGCGTACTTGAGCACCCCCGCCAAGACGAAGGCGTAGTAGGGTAGCTCCAGGAAGACCACCATGGGGACGAACTTGAAGATCACCACCCACACCTGGGACGACAGGGGATCCTCCAGTAGCCCCCGGATCGCCGCCGCCGCCATCCGCAGGACATCGGTAACGAGGAAGGGTCCCAAGTCACCTCACCTCTCGCAGCTTCGCAAGGAACAGGTCCACGTCCGCCGAGTCATCCAGGTCCTCGGGCACCGAGGCGATCTTCACCTCCAAAGGCAGGCTGGAGGCCACCTCCTGGGGCAGGGCAGACCGAATCTGTCCTATGCGGCGGGCCACCACCAGCCCCCCCTCCAGGGGGGTCTTGGGCAACAAAAGCAGGATCTCCTCCTGCTCGGACCGGGTGCTCACGTCGGTGGTTCGGATCATCTCCTTTATCCTTCCCATGATGGAGCGAAGGGTCTCCATGGCCCGCCGGAGCCCAACCCGGGCCACGAAGGCGTCCAGGTCCCCGAAGGATATGGAAAGCAGGCAGAAGGGTTCCACCGGTGGCCTCCTGGAGAGGCTAAGCATCCACTGCAGGATGTGCCGAAACGGCTCGGGCTTCATGTAGTTTAGGGTGTCCATCACCTCGAACCGGCTCTGCATCTCCCCCGTCTGGGCCGCCAGGACCCCCTTATCGGTGAGCCTCCAGACCCGGAAGTTCCGGGGGATCAGGTCCGCCGGGTCGCTCCACTGGCCGCATAGGAGGCAGTGGCAGGAGACCCTGGGCTCCGAGAAGGCGGCCCCGCAGTCCCGGCATCGCTGGTTCTCCATGGGGATGTCGTAGTCGGACCCTATGTGCCTCAGCCTGGCGGCGCAGAAGGGGCATATCATCTCCCCGGTGACCAGGAAGTCCTCCTTGGGGCCCACCCGGCCGCAGGTGAAGCAGTGGATGAACTGGACGTTCTCTATGTCCATGCTCCCGCAGGAGGGGCACAGGTCCACGTAGTTCAGGTGCCCCCCGTCGCAGAAGGGGCAGAAGCGGACCCGCTCCACCAGCTCCCCCTCCTCCAGGTATCCCCCGTCCGCCAGCCGGGCTATCCAGCCCTGGGGATCCACCTTGCCTCCCCCTAAGGCCTCCATCAGGGGCCAGAGGTAGACCCGGCCGGTCAAGGGCCTGAGCACCGGCGAAAGGCCCCTGTGGGGTCTAGAGTACAGGAAGGCGATTAGCCGGTAATCCAGGCTGGAGCCCAGGAGATCCCATTGAACCCCCTGTAGCCGGTCCCATATCTCCTCCGCCCGGGAGGACATCTGGGCCTCGGTCAGGTCCACCCCGTCGCACAGCTCCGCCAGGAACCGGTCCGTCTCCCCCTCCACAAAGGCAGGGATGAGCCCCCGATCCCGGTGGGACCGGAGCTCCATCAGCACCTCGAGCGTCTCGGCCCCCCGGGGCACCAGGATCCCCCTGGTGGCCCCCTCCAGCGCCTCCCTCAGGGCCAGAACCGAGCCCACCCGGAGGATCCCATGACCCCCATGCGCCTCTCCGATCAACCGACTCACCCCCCTAGATCCGGATCCCCAGGGACCTCATGGCGTTCCTCCAGGAGAAGGGGAAGCGCAGGTCCACCTTTATGCCGTCCACGTGGTAGGCGGCGGGTAGCTCCGGGCAGGTGACGCTGATGAGGACCGCCCTGCCCCGCTCGCTCAACGGCCCCGACAGGTCCGGCGGGATCTGGGTGCTCAGGGTCGGGGTCGCCTCCACCCGTCCCTGCAGCGTCATCCCGTCGGGCATGCGGACCCGGACCGGGGAGCCCACCTCCCCGTAGGGCATGAACCTGGGGTCCAGGTAGCCCCATATCCGGACCCTGGAGCGGTCCCCCAGGGTAACCACCCCTCCCCCCATGGGGACCGACCCCCGATCGTTAACCAGTAGCTCCAGCACCACCCCGTCCACCGGGCTGGTTACCACCTTGTGGCGCACGGAGCCTAGCTGCTCCGCCTCCGCATGGATCTGGGCCATCCGGTTGAGCCGCATGGCCTCGTACTCGCTGAACTGGGATGTCGGCTGGGCGGAGGACTTGAGGGTCGAAAGGGCCGCCTCCGCCTGGGCCAGGGCCGCCTCCGCCTGCCGGAGCCCGTCCTCCGCCTGGTCAAGCTCCGCCCGGGTGGCGGCGCCGCGGGAGAACAGGTCCCGGATCCGGTCCCGGACCTCCCGCTGATATGCCACGGACCTGCGCTGAACCTGAACCTGGGACGCCAGGGGGGAGAGGTCCACCCGATTAAGTGATGGTGGGCGGTAGGGGGAGGACTTGAGGGCCCCCAGCTCCGCGTTGAGCACCGCAAGGCGGGCCTCCACCGACGGGTCCCGGACGGAGAAGAGCTGGTCCCCGCGCCTCACCAGCTGCCCGGGCCTGAGGGGCAGGGACACCACCCCCTGGATGGGGGAGGACACGGTGACCGTCTCCAGCCTGACCACCCCGGGGGCGGAGACCAGGATCGCGTAGCTGGCCACCTTCCACAGCAGGAAGGCCAGGGGGGAGAACAGGAGTAGCAGCAACAGGTACCACCGCCACTTCAGGGCCGCCCTCCTGGCGGGGCCGTAGTCCACCTTTAACCCCCCGGGGTCCACGTTGGGGGACTCCTTACGGCTGAAACGGATCCTCATCTGCCTCCACCTCCAGTCATGGACAGGTGGTCCTCGAAGGACTGGACCAGCACGGACCCGACGCCCGCCCTGGCCATCCGATCCAGGGCATCCAGGAACCCCGCCGCCCCGAGATGCCGGAGGCTCTCCTCCGCCGGAACGTCCCCCTCCACCGACACCGCAAGCCACATCCTGATGTCCCCCACGCCCCGGGCGACGGACAGGAACCGCTCCACCGCCCTGTCCAAAGAGGAGGTGTAGATCATCACCGCCACGCCCCGGACCCGGGAGCGATGGAGCCCATCGAGGGTCTCCTGCCGGAAGGGCTCCTCCAGGTAGCGGGGGTGGATGGACACCGAGACCCCCCAGGGGGAGGCCTTGGCCGCCGCCTTCACCGCCTGGAGGAAGCGCCGGTTCAGCTCCTGCCGCCTTTGGGAGGCGCCGGGAATCTGGTCCACCTCCAGGTCCAGGTGGAGCCCGTCGAAGGGCAGGCCCTTGAGGCGGGATATCAGGTCCACCATGCCCTTAGGATCCAGGATGAAGTCCGGGTCCCCCAGCAGGAGCTCCACCCACACCCCCGATGATCTGGCGGACCTCAAGAAATCGTGGAGGCGCCGGGAGGCCGGGCCCCCGTCCAGGATGGACCGGATCCCCCGGGAGGTGAAGGAGATAAGGATCCGCCGGAAGGGGGACCGTCCGATCAGCTCCAGCAACCGGTCCCCCTCCCCATTGAGCACCCGGTCCCCGTCCCAGAGGTAGGCCCCAAGCTGTAGGGCACCGGTGGATTGCCCCCTGGGCGACGGGGTGCCCCCCAGGGCGGTCATCACCAGAGCCCACCGCTGGGATGTACCTGGAGGGGGGGAGGAGATCACCACAGGGTCCTCCTGGGGGCCGTCTTGGGGGATCAGCTCCAGCAGCTCCGCGTGGTACTGCATGGCCAGTCCCTCCGCCTCCACCACGTCCATGGCGGCGGAGAAGAGGTCCATCTGGGCCCTAAGGCGCCGCTCCAGCACGTCTCCTGGAATGGAGGAGGCCCTCAGGTCGGCCACCCGGAGGGCCTCCAGGGCGGACTCGAGCCTGGCGGAGGAGAACTCCAGCTGACTTAGGGCGTGGCGGTAGCGGGAGACCCCGTGCAGAATGGATGAGAGCCGGTCCATCCGGTGGATCGCCTCCTCCTCCGCCGCCGCCTGGGCCTCGAAGAGGGCCGCCTCCCTGGAGAGCCGGGAGGCCTTGGAGAGCCCCACCGGGGCTGTCAGGCCGAAGGAGACGAAAGCGTCGTGGCCGCCCCTGCCCGGGTCCTCCAGGCTGTAGGAGACCCCGGCCCTCACCTCCGCTTCGTACCCTCCCCGGCCCTGGTGATGGGCCGCCAGCTCCATCTGCTCCGTCACCTGCTGAAGGATCCCGAGCTCCGGGTCATCCTGGTTGACGTACCTTCCCAGGGCCCCCTTGGAGTAGCGGACCGGCCGCAGGGAGGGGGTCTCGGCCTTAAGGGTCTCCTGGTACGGCCGGCCGGTGGCCTTGCGGATGATCCCCATGGCCATCTCCTGGTCCGCCAGGGCCCCCTCAAGCTGGCACCGGGCCAGGTGGAACCAGCTCTCCATCTCCAGCAGGTCCGCCTTGAGGAGGTAGCCCTCCTCGGTCCTGCGGTGCATGGGGGGCATGGCCTGCCCCTCCAGCCGGAGGAACCAGCGGGAGAGGAGCTCCCGTCGCTGGGAGGTCCAGAGAAGCACGTAGGCCTTCCGAAGGGCGGTCAGGTTGGTCCGCCGGGCCTCCATCTCCCGTTGGGCCCCCTTGAGGGAGTCGATCCGGGCCCGGATCTGGGAGACCCGCTCCCGATGCCAGGACCCCAACACCGGCAACGCCAGCCCCACCCGGCCGGACAGGGTGGAGTAGCCCTCCAGCCTGGCGTCGTCGGACCTGGACTCCGGCCGGTTGGATCCGGTCACGGAGGCCTCGGCGAAGAACTTGAGCCCCGAGGAGGCCACAAGCGCCTCCTCCCGGGCCCGCAACGCCAGGAGGTCGTACACCGCCCGGAGCACCTCCGGCGAGGAGGACACCATCTCCTCCAGCTCCGGCAGGGTGGCCCCCATGGAGGGCTGGGGGGATAGCTGGCACAGGATAGCCAGGGACAGGGCCAGGAGGAACGACCGAACCGGACGGGAAGTCACCGAGGGACCCCTCCATTCTCGTGAATTATAAGGCGAATATTTTAACTATTTACGTTATATTGACTAGGCCGCAAAGACAAAATAGCATTTATTGTCCCCCCCCCGGGGGTCTGTTTAATTTTATCATGCGGGAGGCGGTAGGATGGAAGGCTTTCTCATGGATCTGGTCTCCAGCGCCAACGGGGTGCTGTGGGGCAAGGTGATGGTGTGGCTCCTGTTGGGCACCGGGGTCTTTTACACCCTCAGGCTTCGGTTCCCCCAGGTGAGGCACTTCGGCCACATGTTCAAGGTGACCCTCGGGGGACGCAAGTCTCAGGAGGGGGGCATAAGCTCCTTTCAGGCCCTCTGCACCGGCCTGGCGGCCCAGGTGGGGACCGGCAACCTGGCGGGGGTTGCCACCGCACTGGTGTCTGGAGGCCCAGGGGCCATATTTTGGATGTGGCTAACCGCGGTTCTCGGCATGGCCACCATATGCGGTGAGGCCATCCTAGCCCAGTTGTTCCGGGTGAAGGACCAGGACGGTACCTATAGGGGCGGCCCCGCCTACTACCTGGAGAAGGGGCTGGGCCAGCGCTGGATGGGGATGCTCTTCGCGGTGTCCATCATCGTTGCCATGGGCTTCATCTTCAACGCGGTGCAGAGCAACTCCATAGCGGCGGGTCTGCGGGGCGCCTTCGGCATGAGGGAGCTACCGGTGGCGGCGGTTCTCATGGCGGTCACCGCGGTGGTCATCTTCGGGGGCCTCAAGCGGATCGCCCACGTGGCGGAGGTGGTGGTACCCGTCATGGCCATCGCCTACATAGCCATCTCCCTCTACATAACCCTAACCCACATATCGCTCCTGCCCTCCATCATATCCATGATCTTCCAGGGGGCCTTCGGGGCCAAGCAGGTGGCGGGGGGCATCCTGGGGCACACGGTGGCCCAGGCGTTCCGCTACGGAGTGGCCCGGGGGCTCTTCTCCAACGAGGCGGGCATGGGCTCCACCCCCAACGCCCACGCCACCGCGGAGGTTCGCCATCCGGCCCGGCAGGGCTTCGTGGCCATGATGGGGGTCTTCGTGGACACCTTGCTGGTCTGCTCCGCCACCGCCACCATAATCCTGGTCTCCGGCCAGCTGGGCAGCGGCGCCACCGGCATCGAGCTCACCCAGCTGGCCATCCGGTCCGCGGTTGGAAGCTGGGGTCCCTATTTCATAGCCGCCGCCCTGCTCTTCTTCTCCTGGACCTCCATCCTGGGCAACTACTACTACGGGGAGAGCAACCTGAAGTACCTGTTCCCCAACTGCGGGACCTTGGGGCTCGGCGCGTACCGGGTCATCGTGCTGGGGATGCTCCTCTTCGGCGCCACCTCGTCGGTGCCCCTGGTCTGGGAGCTGGCGGACTTCTTCAACGGCATAATGGCCCTCCTAAACTTGGTCGGCATAATACTCCTGTCAAATTTGGCGGTCAGAGCCATGAACGACTACGAGTCGAAGCTGAAATCCGATCCAGACCCCTCCTACGACGGAAACTGACCGAAAGGCCAGGCCCCGGCCCCGCCGGGGCCTGGCCTTTCTCCTTCGGCGATGTATAATAGTATGGTATAATTATCTGAATCGATACCCAGTTCGAAGGGGGGACCACCATGGACACCAGGTACCGGGAAATCCTTCCCCGGGCATTCGAGTCATGCCCCTACCCCCTGCTCCTGCTGGAGGATGGCCCCCCTCCAAGGGTCATCTACCACAACCCCGCGTTCGCCGGGCTTCTCGACCGGGAGGACCTGGAGGGGGCCATCCTGTCGGACCTGCCCCATTTGGGGGGTTGCGACCTTTCGGACCTGGCCGGGCTACCGGCGGGTGAGCGTGGCTACCTCAAGGCGAAGGACAGGACGTTCAACATCCAGCGCACCGCCCCGGCGGAGGGGGTCAGCCTCCTCATCTTCCAGGACGTGTCCCAGGAGATGAGGCGGATAGACCTGCTGGAGGTGGAGGGGGAGAGGGTTTCGAAGATCTCCCTGGAGTTCGAGGACGTGTTCGAGGGGATCCAGGAGGGGGCCTTCCTGGTGAGGGCCCACCCGGACGGGTCATTCCGCTATGTGCTGGTGAACCGCCTCTACCGGGACATGTTCATGATAGGCTCTCGGGACGTCCGGGGGCTCACCGCCCGGGAGCTGCTCGGCGATCGCATGGGGGCCATGGTGGAGGCCAACTACCGGGACTGCATCAATTCCCGCTCCCCCATAACGGTGGCCGAGCGTTTCCTCCTCCCCAACGACCAGGTGCGGTTGCTGCAAACCTCCCTGGTGCCCTCCTTCCTTGACCATGCCCCGTCCCACATAGTGGGGTTCATAAAGGACGTGACCGACGAGAGAAGGGCCCAGGAAGAGAGGGACGCGGCGCTCAGGCGCTACGAGGCCATGTTCCGGGAGCACCCGGCGGTGATGCTCCTCATTGATCCCGAGTCGGGGCAGATCCTGGACGCGAACCCATCGGCGCTGAACTTCTACGGCTACCGGCACGAGGAGATCACCCGGATGACCATTCAGGACATCAACCAGCTCCCCGAGGAGGAGGTGAGAAGGCGTAGCCTCCTGGCCGCCCATGGGAAGCAACGCTACTTCCTGTTCCCCCACCGGCTCCGGAGCGGCGCGGTGAGGCTGGTGGACGTTTTCACCGCTCCGGTAAACATCGGCGAAAGCACCGCCCTCTTCTCGATCATCTTTGACGTAACCGAGCGGGAGGAGGCGAAGAGGAGACTCCACCAGGAGAAGGAGACCCTCAACACCACCCTTATGAGCATCGCTGACGGGGTGGTGGCCACAGACGCGGGCGGCACCATCACGTCCATCAACCCATCGGCCCTCAAGATGGCGGGGATCAAAGAGCAGGACGCCCTTGGCAGGCCCTTCTCCCAGGTCTTCTCCATAATTGAGTCCAAGACACTGAACGAGAGGGATCCCCTGGGAGCCGCCATCCGCTCCGGAAGGATAATCCCCATATCCGATGCGGTGGCCAACACCCCAGGGGGTAAGATCCACATCTCCGGCAGCGCTTCTCCCGTAAGGAATTCCCTGGGAGAGGTTACCGGGGCGGTGGCTGTCCTCCGAGACGTGGGACAGGAGAAGCAGTGGCGGGATAAGATGCTGTATATGAGCTATCACGACCCGCTCACCAAACTGCCGAACCGCCGGTTCCTGGAGGAGGAGATCTCTCGGCTGGAGGAGGAGCAGGTGATGCCCGTATCGGTCATCATGGCGGACGTTAACGCCCTCAAGATGACCAACGACGCCTTCGGCCACGAGAGGGGAGACGCCCTCCTCATCAACGCCGCCAAGGTCCTCAAGGCCGCATGCCGACGGGGGGATGTGGTTGGCCGATGGGGGGGAGATGAGTTCCTGATCCTCCTGGTGGGAGCCACCGAGCGGGGGGCAGAGATGGCCGCCCAGCGAATCCGGGAGATGGTCCGGGATTCCCCCCTGGGTGACATACCCATGAGCATCGCCCTAGGTTGGGGTACCAGGTCCAATCCAGGCCAGGGCATCCTCTCCGCCATGAAGGAGGCGGAGGAGATGATGTACCGACACAAGCTCATCGACGGGAGGGACCAGCGGCAGATGTTGCTGGACCGGATACTGTCCGCCCTGAGCTCCCGATGCCACGAGGACGAAGACCACAGGAACCGCCTCAAGAAAATCTGCCTTGCGGTGGGATCCGCCATGAATCTGAGCCCCAGGGAGATGGAGGATCTCTCCCTGCTGACCTACTACCATGACATAGGGATGATAGGAATACCTCCGGAGGTTCTGAGGGCCGAAGGCCCACTGACGGAGAACCAGATGGAGGACATCCGACGACACCCCGAGGTGGGCTACATGATAGCCCAGAACGTGAAGGAGATAGTATCCGTAGCAGACTTGATCCTGCTGCACCACGAACGATACGACGGCTCCGGATACCCCCGGGGCCTCAAGGGGGATCAGATCCCCATCCAGTGCCGGATCTTCGCCCTGGCGGACGCCTACGAGGCCATGACCAGCGGCAGACCCTACCGGAGGCCCCTGAGCCATCGGGAGGCGCTGGAGGAGATAGCCTCCCTCAAGGGAATCGTCTTCGACCCCCAGGTGGTGGAGGCCTTCGTATCCTCCTTGGGGAACTGACCGGCCCCTTGGAAACCGAAGAGGCCCCGGCACCCCGGGGCCCCGCAGGTGATCAGGCCTCCTCGGGCCTCACCTCCAGATCCTCCTCCAGATCCCCTTCCGCCTCGTCCTTGAGGACCACGTTAAGCAACAGGGCCGCCACAGTGCCGGCGCTTATGCCGGAGGAGAAGAAGCTCCTCACCACCCCGGGCATGCTGGAGATGAAGTCCGGCCTCACGGTGACGCCGATGCCAATCCCAAGGGATATGGCCAGGATCAGCATGTTGCGGTTGTTGAGCTCCACCCCCTTGAGGGTCTTGATCCCCGCCGCCATGACCATGCCGAACATGATGATCCCCGCCCCACCCAGAACCGGGTTAGGCATTATGGCCACCAGGGCCCCCAGCTTGGGGAATAACCCCATGAGGATCAAGATTATACCCGCCACCTGGACCACATAGCGGCTGGCCACCTTGCTCAACGGGATCAGCCCCACGTTCTGAGAGAAGGAGGTGTTGGGTCCCGCGTTGACGAATCCGGCGATGAGAGACCCAACCCCATCCGCCAGTATACCCTTGGATATGTCCTCCGAGTCCAGCTCCTTGCCGGACGCCTCGCCGATGGCGAAGAGGCATCCCACGGTCTCCACGGTGGTCACCAGATATGCGGTGAAGAAGGCGAAGAACCCCCCCATGGAGAACTTGACTCCATACTTGAAGATGGTCGGAACCTCGAACCATCCCGCCTTCGCTATGGAAGACATGTCCAGCATCCCGAAGGGGATGCAGATCAGGTAGCCGAAGATGAGGCCTATTATGACCGCCGCGGAGGAGAGGAACCCCTTGGCGTAGCGGTTGAGCAGCATGATCACCGTCATAACCGAAAGGGCGATGGACACGTTCCTGACACTGCCGTAGTCCGGCGCCCCGTAGCCCCCGGCGGCCCAGTCGATGGCCACCGGCAACAGGGTGAGCCCTATGAGCATCACCACCGTGCCGGTCACCACCGGGGGGAAGAACCGTCTCAGGGGCTTTATGAACCGGCTTAGGGCGATCTCTATGAAGGAGCCCGCTATGGTGGCCCCAAATATACCCGGCAACCCCATCTGGGCCCCCACCGCTATGGAGGGGCCAACGAAGGTGAAGTCGGTGCCCATCACGCAGGGTAGCTTGGCCCCCACGGGGCCTATCCCCTTGGCCTGGATGTAGGTGGCTATCCCCGCCGCCAACAGGGCGGCGCTCACCAGGAACCCCAGGTCGTGGACCGGAAGCTTCAACGCCCCCCCCACTATCAGGGGTACCGCCACTATCCCGCCGAAGGCGGCCATGATGTGCTGGATCGCCAGCACCACCGACAGGTTGAGCGGCGGCCGGTCATCCACCTTGTACAGGATCCCGTCCTCGTACCCCCTAGCTCCCCTAGTCTCCATGCTCCTTCCCCTCCTTAAAAGGTAATAAGGCCACCCCACCGGGGCCATCACCACTATACAATATAACCCTTGAGAAATATCAGACAATGTTCGGGTGTGACAGGTCCGACGCAACGGGTATCATTGGTGTAGACTGGCATGGGGGTGATCGAATTGAACCATCACGACCAGTTGCTGGCCAGGGTCTTGGACTTCCTGGATCGAAACCGGGAGGAGGCGGTCCGCATGTCGGACCGGATATGCGACCATCCGGAGCTGGGGGGGGAGGAGGTGCGGACCTCCGGCGAGTTCGCCCGGGCGCTCCGGGAGGGGGGCTTCCGGGTGAAGACGGGGATACTGGACCTCCCTACCGCCTTTCACGCCACCTGGGGGAGGGGGCCGGTCAACGTGGCACTCCTGGCGGAGATGGACGCCCTGCCGGAGATAGGCCACGGGTGCGGCCACAACCTGCACGGCACCGCCTCGGTCTTCGCCGCCCTGGCGCTCAAGGAGGCCCTGAGGGAGGAGGACGCCACGATCCACGTGTTCGGCACTCCGGCGGAGGAGACCAATGGCTCAAAGGTGGAGATGGCCCGGGCGGGGCTCTTCGACGAGATGGACCTGGCGCTCATGTTCCACTGCTGCTCCGGCGGGAGCTACGTGGACTACAGATCAATGGCCATTGACTCCCTGGAGTTCACCTTCTCGGGACGCACCGCCCACGCGGCGGCGGCCCCCTGGGAGGGGCGGAACGGGTTGAACGGGGTTATCCTGCTCTTCCACGCCCTGGACATGCTGAGGCAGCACGTAAGACCCCACGTCAGGATGCACGGGATCATCACCCACGGGGGCGCGGCCCCCAACATCGTTCCCCACGAGGCCCGGGCCCACTGGTACTTCCGGGCCCCCACCCGGGAGGAGCTGGACCAGCTGGTGGAGCGGGTGAAGGCCATAGCCCACGGTTGCGCCGCCGCCACCGAGACGGAGGTTTCCTACCGCTACAACGAGGCCAGCTTCGATCACATGAGGCCTAACCCCCCGGCGGAGGAGGCCATGGAGCGGATCCTGACGGAGCTGGGCTTCCGCCTCCGGAAGGGCCCGGGGCCCAGCGGATCCAGCGACGTGGGCAACGTGAGCCGCCGGTGCCCGGCCCTTCAGCCGGAGCTGTCCATATCCGACCGGGAGATCCCCCTCCACTCCCGGGAGTTCGCCCTGGCCACCAAGTCGGAGGGGGGACACCGGGCCCTGATCCAGGGGGCAAAGGCCCTGGCCTGGATGGGCCTTGATGTGATCTTCAACCCCCAGCTCCGGGAGCGGATCCGCCGGGCCTTCGAATCCCCCACCACCCACGGCTAGAGGGGCCTCAGCTCCACCTCCACCTGGCTCAGGCAGCAGTTCCAGCGGTCCGTCAGCTGGGGCCCCACGAGGAGGTTGACCCCCCGCTGCCCCGAGTGGGTCCAGCAGGTTCCGGGGGCCACCCCCTCCTCCACCCTAAGCACCCCCCGCACCTCCCCCCAGGGGGAGCGGACCGCCACCCGCTGCCGGTCCCGTAGGCCCAGCCTCGAGGCCTCCCGGGGAGACAGGCGGAAGACCAGCCCATCCCCCTCCGCCCAGGACTCGCAGCCGCCGCCGTTCACCGCGTCGAACCGGTGGGGTGTCACCAGTGTGAGACTATCCCCGGCTGGGCCGACTGGGGGGACCAGAGGGAAGGAGAAGGCTCCCCGGTTCCTGTCCGGGTGGGGGAAGCGCCATATGCCCTCCGCCACGGGGACCAGCCCCGGGTTGGAGAGCACTTGCCTGACGAAGGGCTCGAAGGAGCCCCGGACGCAGGGGTCAAAGCCCAGCATCCGGAGGATGGAATCCAGCAGATCCGCCTCGGATGGGCATGGGGACCTCCTGACGGGCCGGGTGACCTGGAGCAGATCGTGCCAGTAGCTGAACACCAGCCCATCTGGTTGCTCCGGGAAGGGGGCCACGGGGATGAAGAGGTGGGACCTCGATGCGGTGGCGGAGAGCCGCCAGTCTAGGCATACGAAGAAGGGGTCCTCCCGGTCCATCAGCTCCAACAGGTCCTCCACCCCCTGGGTCTGGGTAACCGGGTTGCAGCGGGAGAAGATCACCAGCTCAACCGGCGGATCCTGGGCCCCCTTTAGCCAGGGCCCCACGACGGGCCGCGGCGCCAGGCGGGAGAAGCAGTTCTGGGCGAAGCCCGGCGGGAATGGGGCCCCGTCGTCGGCGCTGAACACCATACCCCCCCCAGGGACATCCTGTGACCCCAGCAGAAACACGAGGGAGTCCAGGACCCGCATGAGCAAGTCCCCCCCCTGGCGGCGCTGCATGGCCCAGCCGGCCCAGAGGCTGAGGGGCCCGTCGGAGGTGACGAACTGGAGGATCTCGTCCAGTTCTTGGGACGAAAGGCCGGTGAGACGGCCGACCTCCTGCCGGGTGGCCCACCGGATGGACCCCTCGAACTCCTCCAGACCCCGGAACTCCCCCACGGGACCTCCCCCGCCCCTCAAGACCTCCCCGCACAGGAAGGCCCCCAGGGCCAGGTCCGAGCCGGGCCTCAATGTCCACGCCGCGTCCGCCAGCCCATGAGTCCTGGTGGGCCTCACGTCCAGGTATCCCACCTTGGCCCCCATGGCCCTGGCCCGGGCTATGAGGGGAACAAAGTGGACGTTGGTCTCCGCCACGTTGCGGCCCCAGAGGAGGATCCGGCGGCTCTCCAGCACCTCCTCGGGGGGCACGTGCCGCCTGACCGGGTAGGAGAGGGACAGGCCGTGTCCCCCCTCGCCGCCGCAAAGGGACCCCGCAAGGCCGGTGAAGCCCCCGAGGCGCTGGGAGAAGAGGTCCAGCAGACAGTTGGTCATAAGCAGGTTGCCGGACCCGGTCCCCCACAGGATCCGCCGAGGATCCCGCTTCACCGTCGATTCGATGCGCCCCGCCAGGATGGACAGGGCCCGATCCCAGGAGATGGGGTTCAAAACCCCTCCCTCCCGGAGCATGGGCTGGGTGGGCCTGGGGCCCTCCAGGGCATCCAGTAGCTTCGTCAGCTTCCTGCACACGAACCCCCGGGTGTAGGGGTGGTCATCCCTGCCCCTGACCTGGCTGGAGCCCCACCGGACCTCGAAACCGCAGGCGTCGGGACAATCGAAGGCGCAGGCGGAAAGGATCTTCAACGTTGACACCTCCCTAGGGGCTGGATGGAGGATGTGCCCCTCTCTGCGCTCCATGTTAACACCCTCCAGCGGCGGATCAAACCCACCGTCGGCTCCACTGCGGCGTGGCCAGGGGGAGGATTGAGACCCCGACGCTTGAAACGGCCATCCTGGCGTATAACACGGTTAAGGTGAAGCTGGTGGGGCTGGTTCTGGCCGCATCTTTCACGGTGCTGGCAGGGATCGTGACCACCTCGGCGGTCAGGGCCCGGGACGCCTCCATGGACTCCGCCATGCGGGAGGCGGAGCTGACCTCCCAGCTGCTGGCCAAGGACCTGGAGGTGGACCTAAACTACGCCATGGACGCGGCGATCAGGATGGGGAACGCCCTATCCAGGAGGATCGCCAAGGGGACCGCAAACCGTTCCGCCACGGTGGAGGAGCTCAGGTCCCTCCTCACGGAGACCCCCTCCTTCTTAGGCGTTGGGATCGCCTTCGAGCCCAACGCCTTCGACGGAAGGGACCAGGACTTCGCAGGCAAGCCCGGGCACCCCGAGTCCGGCAGGGCGGGATACTACGTCGAGACTAACCAGGCGCTGAACCTGTCCCAGGAGGCGGACCGGAGCGCCCAGTCCGCCAAGGCCTCGGTGGAGGCGGTGGAGCTGAGCGCCCGGGAGCTAATGGAGCTGTCGGATAGGCTGTCGGAGACCATAGGCCGGTTCAGGCTGTCGGACCGGATGGCCCTGAAGGGGTAGAATTGGACCCAATAGACCGAGGTGGTGACCTCATTTCGCTTGAGCCGCGTGTTTTGGTCAGCGCTTGCCTTTTGGGGATCCGGTGTCGCTGGGACGGAAGCGAGGCGGAGAGCCCAAGCCTGGCAGCGGTCTCTTACCTATTTAGGTTCGTTCCGGTGTGTCCCGGGCAACTTGGGGATCTGCCGACCCCCAGGAAGGCGGCGGAGTCCATTCCCCGATCGGCCGAGTGAGCCAAGGCCCTGGACCATGTGTCCCAAAGCCAGAGGGATTCGGGTCTCCAGATCCCCTTTTGACGTTCCGAGTCGACGCCGGGAAAGGATCCACCTCCGCCGGCTCGCTTGGTGGCATCCAGGACCTGTGGGAGAATGGGGGAGATTGCGGTGGGATCATCATCCGGGGAGGGGTGCTCCGTGTCCGGATCCAAACTTAAAGGGGTGTCACTCATCCTGCTGGCGGGGTTCCTCTGGGGGACCATGTCCCCGGTTGGGAAGTTCCTGGCCCAGGCGGGGACGGACACCATGACCATCGTATTCAGCCGGGCCCTGCTGGCGGGGCTGGCGTCCGCGCTATTCATGGCCTGGCGGGCCCCGCACCTTTTGCGCCTAAAGCCCTCCCAGGTACCGCTGATCTGCTTCTACGCCCTGTTCGGCGTATCCGCCATGTACTGCGGGTTCTTCATGGCCCTCAACTTCCTCTCCGTGGCCCTGACGGAGGTGATCTTCTTCTCCTACCCGATCCTCATCGTCCTCCTCTCCCCCATGGTCACCGGGGAGAGGGCCGGAGGGGCGGAGGTCCTGGGGGCCACCCTCATCCTGGTGGCGGTGGTCGTGGCGGTCCTGCCATCCCTCCCCTCCGGCGGGGCTCCCCTGTCCCTTGAGGGGCTGGGCTGGGCCGCCCTGTCCGCCCTGGGGATGACCTTCTACTCCCTCCTGGCCCGGGCCGCCGCCAGGGGGGGACGGGTACCCCAGGGGACCCTTTTCGTCTACGGGATGCTCTTCGGGGCGGTCATCATGGGAACAGGCAAGGGCATCTCCTCCGGGTGGGGGGACCTGGCGCGTCTTGGGCTGGGACAGGTGGGCTGGATCCTGTACCTGAGCCTGGTGGCCACCCTGGTGGGGTACGGGGCCTTCTACCTGGGGCTCCGTCACGTTACCGCCGCCACCGCGGGGGTGATCGGAACCGTGGAGCTGGTCACCGCCTTCGCCCTCTCCCGCTTCGTCCTGGGCCAGCCGGTGGGGCTTAACGAGCTTGCGGCGGGAACGCTGATAATCCTCTCCATCTCCCTGGTCTCCCTGCGAAAGGGATCCGCCGGCTCCGCCCTTTAAGGTGACCCATCGCAGGACCAAGGGTTCAGCGGGGAAGAAGCCTGGACCTGGGACGTGGGGGGCTATAGAATCTTCTCCGGAACTCAAGAAACTCCCCGCTGGGGAGAGGAGAGGGATGATGGCGATTGACTGAGCGGAAGGACCGGGGCGGCTGGCCGGTGGTGCTCTACGTGGTGCTGGTGGCCGCCTACTTCATGTCCAACTTCTTCAGGGTATCCCCGGCGGTGCTCCTGCCCCGGCTGGCCAGGGAGATGGGGATGACCGCAGGGGTTACGGGCTTCATATCGAGCCTTTTCTTCTACGCCTACGGGGGGGTGCAGCCCCTTTGCGGCTCCCTAAACGACCGGTACGGCCCCATGAGGATCGGCGCCTTGGGGATGCTCATCTGCGCGGTGGGCACCTTCATGTTCTCCTTCGCGGACAGTCCCGCAAGCCTTGGGGTGGCCCGGATGCTCACCGGCCTGGGGCTTGGCCCCATCTTCTCCGGGGTCCTGGTGCACCAGGCCCACGGGTTCCCCAAGGAGAGGTACCCCATGCTGACGGGGCTCACCATCGCCCTGGGCAACCTGGGGGCGGTGGTCTCCGTGGTGCCCCTGGGGCTGGCTCTGGACTCCATGGGCCGGTTCAACACCTTCCTCCTCCTGGGGATCGTGAGCGCCGGGATCGCCCTGGTCCTCTGGATCCTCAAGGGGCACGATCCGGTGACCTCCTCCGGGGCCAAGGGGCCCATGCTTAAGGGGCTCAAGGAGGGGATGAGGATCCTGGTCTCCGGGCACCGGGGAATAAAGGTGGCGGCGCTGCTCTGGGCCTCCGCGGTGGGGGTGCAGCTCTCCCTCCAGGGCCTATGGGGGGTGGCGTGGTTCGAGGAGGCATACCGGTGCGGCCCCTCCGCCGCCAGGAACTGGGCCACCATGATAGGCATAGGGATGATGGCGGGCACCCTCCTTGGGGGGCCGTTGGCCTCCATGGCCCGGGGCCGGCGATCCGCCTTCGCCGCCATAGGCGGGTCCGTGGCGGCCTCCTGGGGGCTCTTCCTGGCCCTGATGGCCCTGCGGGCCCCCATCTGGGCCTCCGGATGGGCCGGGGCCCTCATGGGGATCACCACCGGCGGGGCGGTGGTGGCCGCCAACTCCGCCATAAACGACCTGGTGGACCGGGAGAGGATCGGGGCCCTCCTGGGGGCGGCCAACATGATGGTCTTCGCCCTGGTGATCCTCTGCCAGTGGGGCTCGGGGCTCATGATCGAGGCCTTCGGGGGGCAGAGCCACGGGGCGTTCCTCAAGGCCTACGGCATCATGGCCCTATTTCTCCTGGCCTGCACCCTGCCGATCCTCACCGTCAGGTCCTTCAAACGGAGCTAATCGGCCCCCAGGGCCCTCACCGCGTCCCTCCCGGACGCCTTGGCCAGGTAGAGCGCCTGGTCCGCCAGGTTGTTGAGCTGGTCCACCGTCAGCTGCGGCACGAACTCCGCCACGCCGAAGCTGGCGGTGACCGGTATCTGGAGCCCGTCGTACAGCACCGGCTCGGATCCTATGGCGCTCCTCATCCTCTCACAGAGCCGCTTGGCGTCCCCCAGGGAGGCACCGGGCAGGATCAGGAGGAACTCCTCCCCCCCGTAGCGGCCCACCACGTCGTAGACCCTAAGCTTTGAGCCGACCCGGCGGGCCACCTCCCGGAGGACCTGGTCCCCCGCCAGGTGCCCGTAGGTGTCGTTTATGGCCTTGAACCGGTCTATGTCCATCATGGCCACCGACAGGCTACCCCCCTCCCGGACGGACCGGGCCATCTCCCGCTCCTCCATCTCTATCACCGCCCGGCGGTTGAGCAGCCCGGTGAGCTGATCGTGCCGGGCCATGAACCTCAGCTTCCGCTGCACCTCCATCACCCGGGTGCCGGAGAGGACCCGGAGGGTCAGGTCATCGGGATCGAAGGGCTTCACCACGTAGTCGTCCGCCCCGGAGGCCATGGCGAGCACCAGGTCCTCCTTGGTGTCCTTAACGGTGATCATGATCACGTACGTGTACCTCTCGCTGCCCTGCTCCTCCTCCCGAAGGCGCCTTATGACCTCCACCCCGCCGATGTGGGGCATCATGTAGTCCATCAGGGCCACATCCACCTCACCCTTTAGGAGCACCTCCAGGGCCTCCTCCCCAGTGGAGGCGGTGAGCACCCTTATGCCCCGGTTGGAGAAGATCCGCCCGATCCCCTCCCGGGTGGATGGGTTGTCGTCCGCTACCAGCAGCCTCATGCCCTGGGGGAACTCAACGCCGCCGAAGCGGCCGCCGACCCCCATGGGGACCCTAAAGGAGGCCCCGCCGGATCCGCGCCACTGGCCGAAGGAGAGAGCCGCCCCCTTGAACTCGTGAAGGGACTTGAGGAACAGGTCCTGATCCCCCTCCCGGAAGGACTTGAGCATCACGTCCTCCAGGCGGGCCATGTCCGCCCGGAAGGTCTCCAGCAGGTCCGTCTGCAGGTTCCGCTGGGGCGCCTCCCGATGCTTCAGCGCCCAGGCCAGCTCCATCACGTCCAGGGGCTTCCTCAAGACCTTGAGCATCCCCTCCCGGAGGAACGCCTCCTCCACGTCGGGGGAGACCCCGGCGGTGAGCCCCACCACCCGGCACCCCAGGGCCTCATGAAGCCGGTGCATGGCCGAGAGACCGTCCCCGCCGGGGAGGTTAAGGTCCATCAGCACGAAGTCGAACTTACCATGCTCCGCCTCCTCCAGGGCCTCCTGGACGGACTGGGCCCCCACCGCCTGAACCCCGCACTCCCTGAGCACCCCGCAGGCGGCGGATAGGCTGGTGTTGTTGTCGTCCAGCACCAGGGCCCTTAGGCCGTCCAGGGGGCACCCGGTCCCCTCCTCCTGGCGGACCGGCAGGTCAAGGGTGAAGACCGTCCCGTACCCGGGCCTGGAACGGACCGTTATGTCCCCCCCCATCCGGTTGGCCAGCTCCTTGGACAGGTACAGCCCCAGCCCGGCGCCGGAGGAGCTCCCCGAGAAGGGCACGAAGAGGCGCCCCATCTCCTGGTCCCCCATGCCCAGGCCGCTGTCCTCCACCGCGAAGTAGACCCTGCCCTCCCCTCCCCAGCCTGATAGGGACACGTGCCCCTTGCGGGTGAACTTAAGGGAGTTGGACAGCAGGTTCACCAGGATCTGACGGAGCCGCCTGGGATCCCCCATGATCCGGTCCGGCAGGGCGTGGGTGAAGAACCGGAACTCCAGCCCCCGGTCCTGGGCCCGGATCGAGAAGGTGCTGGCCAGCTCCTCCAAAAGCGCCTGGGGGGAGAAGGGGATGGCGGTGATGTCGAGGCGCCCCGCCTCCAGCTTGGAGTAGTCCAGCAGGTCGTCCAGGAGGCTGTTCAACGTCTCGCACTCCCGAAGCAGCACCTCCATCCGGTGGGCCACCGGCGGGGGCAGCTCCGCCCCCAGGGTGGTCCTGAGGAGCCCCATCATCCCCCCCAGGGGGTTTCGGATCTCGTGCCCTATGTGGGCCAGGAAGGCGTCCTTGAGGCGGTTGGCCTCCTCCAGGGCCCTCTTGGTCTCCTCCAACCTCTCCACGTTCTCCTTCAGCTGCCCGTTGAGGGACCGGACCTCCTCGAGCCGCAGCTGGTTCTCTATGGATATGGCGGTGTAGGACATCAGGGTCCGGAAGAAGGCAACCCCTATCTCCGGGATCTCCTCGGGCCTCTCCTCCAGGGATGCCATGAAGACCCCCAGGATCTTCGACGGGGTGCTCAGGGCGGAGACCAGGAAGCTACCCTGGGGGAGGGACATGAACATGGGGTTCGGGTGGGTGAGCGCCCAGGCCAGGGTGCCGTCGGAGGACATCTCATCAAGGGCGGCGTTGAAGTCCACCTCCCCCTCCTGCCCCGCCACCCGGGATAGGTCCATGCCGTCATCGGAGAAGAGCAGGCAGGTCCAAGCCCCTATCTTTATCAGCGACCTGGCCCGGTCGGCGGCCCTCACCAGGATCCGGTCCAGGTGCCCATCCTCCTCCACCGCGGAGGGCACCAGCCCGACCGCCACCGCCAGGATCCGGTTTATCCTCTCCCTCTCCGCCTCCAGCATCCGGAAGCGGCGCTCCAGCTCCGACAACCTCGAGGTGTTCATCCCGCTCCTCCTTAGATCAGGAAGATCCTGCGGATCTCCGCTATCTGACGCCTGGCCTGGGAGACCATGGCGGGTAGCGCCTCCGGCGGGAGCTCCAGCATGTCCAGCCCCCGCTGGGACAGGGTGGGCACCAGGTGGGATCCGGAGTTGCCCCACCGGAGGGCCAGGGCCATGGCGTCCGCCAGATGCGCCACCGCTGACTCCCTGGGAAGGTCCGACTCGTCCGGGGAGTGGTGTCCACCCACCATGGTCCGGATGAAGTCCGGTATGTTCCACTCCTTGAGTAGCGCCTCCCCCATAGAGCCGTGGTGGAACCCCAGGTGCCGCTCCTCCACCCGGTGCATGGGGACACCCTCGTACAGCGCCAGGTCCATCAGGGACTTCATGACCCAGGGCACCTTGGCGAAGAGCACCAGGCGCCCCACATCGTGAAGCAGCCCGGAGAGGAAGAACTGCTCCTCGTTGGGCATCCTCAACGTGAAGGCTATGACCCGGCAGATCACCGCACAGGATATGGAGTGCTCCCAGAAGGACTCCACGTCGATCCTGGAGGATGGGATCCCCTTGAAGGCCCCAACGGCGCTCACCGCCATGGCCAGGGCGGTGAGCTGATTGGTTCCCACTATGGCCACCGCCCGCTGGATGGAGTCGATCCTCTTGGGGAAGCCGTAGTAGGAGCTGTTCACCAGCCGTAGCAACCGCACCGTGAGGGCCGGGTCCTTGCTCACCACCTCGGCTATCTTGGAGGCGGAGCTCACCGGGGACTCGATCACCTCCCGGAGCTTGAAGTATATGGCGGGGAAGGAAGACAGCCGCACGTGCTGTCTCACCAGGTGCCGCATGGCGGGCACACCCACCCCCATGTCACCCAGGGTCACCTTGGGCACCTCCGCGGGGGGATAGGGTATCCAGGCGGATGGGACCGATCCCTCCTTGGCGATCCGCTGCCCCACCTCCCTAACCGCCTGGGCAAAGATCTCCTCCTCAAAGGCCGTTCCGGGATTCATCCATCGGGAGACCAGGGCCCTGGCCTTCCTCAAAGCCTCTTCCCTGACCCCTTCCTCCTCGGCAATGGCCCGGTCCTCGTAGCCCTCCACGTCTGCGACGGGGATCCCCCACAGGCGAAGCATCCGTATGTGCCGATCCTCTATGGTGACCCCCTTGCCCAACATGACCCTGCCGTCCGGGGCCCTTAGCTCCGAGGCCAGCACCATGCCGGGCCTTACGTTCTCGATGGAGACCAGTCCCACCGCCCGATCACCCCCGGGAATCCCGACGTTTCACCTGACGTACCCCCCAAGGGGCACGGTCTCGACCCTAACGCCCCCCGGGCCCACCGTAACCCGGTGGTAGTGGTGGAAGCCGCTCTCCGGGTCCCGGCTGTAGAGGCTAGCCCCCCCGCCGCCGGAGATGGTGTAGGGGACCCCATCCCAGTCCCCCTGGAAGAAGGCGTGCACGTGGCTGGCGAAGACCCGGTCCACCCGGTGGCGCTTCAGGACCTCCAACATCTCCCTGGCCCCCCGCTCATCCATGGCGTGGCTCTTGCCTGGCCTGGGATCGAAGAGGGGCTGGTGCATGAAAACCATCTTGGGCCCCGGGTGGGAAGCCAGCTCCCGGTCCAGCCACCGAAGGCGCTCCTCCGACAGGGGCCTTCCATCCGCGTTGTCCAGCAGGACCAGGAGAGTGCCCCCCAGAACGAAGGCCCGGTCCCGCCAGGACCCGAAGATGTCCTCGAAGCGCCCCCGCCCCCGGTCCACCAGCTCATGGTTGCCGATCACCACCAGGAAGGGCTTGCGGATGGACCGGAGGAGCTCCAGCGCCTCCCGGTACTCCCCCTGGGTACCCCGGTTGGTCAGGTCCCCCAGGTGGATCACGAAGAGCCCCTGGTCCTCCCTCATCTGGGGCACCAGGAACCGGAAACGGCTACCGGGCCCCCTGGTGTCCCCCACCACCAGGAACCTGAGCTCCCCCTCCACCGGGGTGGACAGGATGGAGTCCAGGTTGATGTGGTTAAGCCCCCTGACCGCCCCATTGGCCCCCTGGGGGATAAGGAGGAGAAGGAGGAGAAGGAGCGGGAACCATGCCAGGCCCCTGAAGGGCCTTGAAAGCGGAGTCAAGCGGGACACCCCCTGCGGTAAAATTTGTTTTATTTTACAACCCCCCGCCCGGGGTGCCAACGGTGGATTATAATGTTTGTCTCAGGCGGAACTAGGGGAGGTATATGTGTTGGACTTGGACCTGGCGATGTCGTTTCACCTTGTGAAGGAGAACGAGGGCAACTTGAGGCGCTACGGGGCGTTGCTGGCCTCGGGGAACTCCAAGGTCCGTCTCACGGGGACCGCAGACGAGGAGGACCTATGGGAGCAGCACATAGTGGACTGCGGGGCCCTGGTGTCCCTGTTGCCCCGGGGGGCCAGGGTTATCGACGTGGGGACCGGCGGTGGGCTCCCGGGAATGGTGTGGGCCCTGTGCAGGTCCGACGTGGGGGTAACACTCCTGGACAGCGTGGGCAAGAAGTGCGCCGCCGTGGAGGAGATGGCCCGGATGATGGGGCTGGAACCCCACCGGGTCCAGGTGGTCTGCTCCAGGTCCGAGGAGTTCGCAAGACTTAACCGCGAGGTATACGACGTGGCCTGCGCCAGGGCGCTGAGCGAGGCGCCGGTTCTGGCGGAGCTCCTGTCCCCCCTGGTGGCGGTGGGGGGAATGGTGTGGGCCATGAAGGGACCCAGGTGCGAGGAGGAGCTGGCCCCCGGGGAGGGCCGGTGGGGTGAGCTGGGCCTGTCGGACCCGGAGGTGTTGGACTACGACCTGGGGGACCGACACAGGAAGCTGGTGATATGGCGCAAGATCTCCCCGTGTCCCGACAGGTACCCCCGGAGACCCGGCATGGCGGAGAAGAGGCCCTGGTACCGGTAACCGGTAATAAGTTGAAGGGGGGCCCTTGGCCCCCCTTCCGTTTCGTCAGCCCCTGGGTTGCTCCATAAGGCGCCTTGCCTCCATCATGAGTCCCAGGTAAGGATCGTCCACCGAGTTGTGGGACGGGGAGTGGATGAAGTAGCGGGCGAACAGGTCCTGAACGGTGGACCTGGAGGCCACCACGTCGATGAACCGCTCCGCCAGGTGGACCGGGTTGTCCCCCTCGGTGAGCACCTGGAAGCCTATGATCTGCCCGGGGGTCACCCCAGGGCCCCCCATGGCCACGGTGATCTTCCAAGCCCCGTCCCGGCCCTCCATGAAGGGATCCCGGGAGCGGACCGGGATCCGGACCCCCACCGCCTCCACGCCGCACCTACGGGCGGCCTCCACGGTCCAGCCCACGGAGCCCCAGTGAAGATCGAAAACCTGGCTCACCCCCCAGGTGGTGACCGGCGGTAGCTGGGCGGGCATGCCCGCCACGTTCATGGCGGCCACCATGGCCTGTCTCATGGCCAGGGTGCCGATGAGGGGGAGGAGGGGCAGACCGGTGGCGGCGTCGGTTAGCTGGGCCATGTCCCCCACCGCGTACACGTCCTCCAGGGAGGTCATCATCCGGCTATCCACCACCACCCCACGGTCCACCTTCAGCCCCAGGGAGCGGGCCAGGTCGAGCCGGGGCCGCACCCCGGAGGCGAAGACCACAAGCTCCGCCTCCAGCTTGGAGCCATCAGACAGGAGGATTCCATCCCGGAGGACCTCCGATACCGTGAGGCCAACCTTGAGGTCAATTCCATTCTGGAGGAGCTTATTCTCCAGCACCGCCGCCATGTCCTCGTCAAGGGCCGCCACCGCATGGGGGAGCACCTCCACCACGGTGACCGACAGCCCCCGCTGGTGCAACGCCTCCGCCACCTCGAGCCCGATGGCGCCGCTACCGACCACCACGGCCCTCTTGGCGGACTTGGCCATCTGGTCCAGGTCCTTGGCGTCCTGAAGGCCTCTGAGGACCTTCACGTTGGGGGCCAAGGTGTCCCTGGGGAGTAGCCGGTCCCCCACCATCACGGTGGGTCCCGAAGAACCCTCCCCCGCCAGGATGCCGGGCACGTCCGGGATCCAGGGGGCCGCCCCCTGGGCCAGGATCAGCTTACGGTACCGGACGGTTACCTCCCCATCCCGGGTCTCCACCCGGGCGGTCCTCAAGGCGTGATCCACGGACCTCACGGAACCCCAGATCACGTCCTGGGCTATCTCCTTCGGTAGCCGGTGGCTGTTCTCCAGGTCAACCGCCACCGCGCAGGGGCCGTTGGGGATCAGCCGACGCCCCACCGAATAGGGAAGGCTACAGATCACCGTCGGGGGCTCGTCCGCCACCATGGCGATGGATCGGACCCCCATGTTCCAGAGGGCCATGTAGGACACCCTCCCGCCAGGACCGCCTCCCGCTATGAGAACCTCCACCGTCCGATCCAAGGTCAACACCTCCGAAATTGAAATCTTGCCATCACACCCAACTTATATACCCCACCAGGGTATGTGTCAAGGGTCCGGAGGCTTGAAAAGCGGCGACTTGCTATTAAAATGGTGTAAAGATCTTCAAGTGAAGAGGGGGGTTGTGCCGCATGATGTCTGTCAGCGAAATAGAGAACATACTGGGCGACGAGGCGGGGGACTTGCTGAATTACACCTGCAAGGGTATCCCGAAGGAGGACCTTCACCTTCCAGGTCCGGACTTCGTGGATCGGGTCTTCGCCCAGTCGGATCGGAATCCCCAGGTCTTGAGGTCCCTTCAGCAGATCTTCTCCCACGGCAGGCTTGGCAACACCGGGTACCTTTCGATCCTTCCGGTGGACCAGGGGATAGAGCACTCCGCCGCCGCCAGCTTCGCCCCCAACCCCATGTACATGGATCCGGAGAATATAGTTCGTCTGGCCATTGAGGGGGGCTGCAGCGCGGTGGCCAGCACCCTGGGCGTGCTGGGGATGGTGGCCCGGAGGTACGCCCACCGGATCCCCTTCGTCCTCAAGATAAACCACAACGAGCTCCTGTCGTACCCCAACTTCCACGACCAGACCCTTTTCGCCACGGTGGAGCAGGCCTGGGACATGGGGGCGGTGGCGGTGGGGGCCACGGTCTACTTCGGATCCCCCGAGTGCAGGAGGCAGATAATCGAGGTCTCCAAGGCCTTCAGGAGGGCCCATCAGCTGGGGATGGCCACCATCCTATGGTGCTACCTGAGGAACCCGGTGTTCGAGAAGGAGGTGGACTACCACCTCTCGGCGGACCTTACCGGCCAGGCGGACCACCTGGGGGCCACCATCGAGGCGGACATCGTCAAGCAGAAGCTGCCGGAGAACAACGGGGGCTTCAGGGCCATAGGGTTCGGCAAGACCCATCCCAGGGTCTACGAGGAGCTGGTGCCCAACCATCCCATAGAGTACGTCCGCTGGCAGGTGGCCAACGGCTACATGGGCCGGGTGGGGCTGATCAACTCCGGGGGCCCGTCGGGGAAGAACGACCTGAAGGACGCGGTGCGCACCGCGGTGATCAACAAGAGAGGCGGCGGAATGGGGCTAATCCTGGGCAGGAAGGCGTTTCAGAAACCCTTCGAGGAGGGGGTCCAGCTGATCAAGGCGGTGCAGGACGTGTACCTCTGCGACGAGATAGTGCCAGCCTGAAGCCGTTCAAAAACCGGGGGGGGGGGGAGGGATGGCGCTCATTCAGCCCCCCGGTCCTCGATTCCTCCGGCCACTTGGTCCTTGAAGACCACGAAGTAGGTAACCACCACGAACAGTATGGCCCCAAGGACGTTGCCCAGCGTGACAGGCAGCAGGTTGCCAATGTAGCCTGCCAGGTTCACGTTGGACAACTTGTCCACCGGCAGGTTAGACAGGGTCAGCGAGGAGCCATCTCGGCGAATCAGGATCCCCAGCGCCATGTAGTACATGTTGGCCACGTTGTGCTCAAAGCCGGATGCCACGAAACCCATTATGGGGAAGAATATGGCGGATATCTTTCCCGCCACATCATCCGCCGCCATGGACATCCATACCGCCAGGGCCACCAACCAGTTGCAGAGGACACCCCTCACCATGGCCTGCCCGAAAGGCAAACTCATCTTAACCGCCGCGATCTTAAGGGCGTTTGCCCCCACCTCCCCCTCGGCCAACCCGGACCAGTGGACTAGGAACGCCACCGCCACCGCCCCTGCCATGTTGGACAGGAAGACCCAGGTCCAGTTTTTTATCACCCGCCCAAGGGGGACACATCCCACCAGGATCCCCATGGGCATAAGACAGTTTCCGGTGAACAGCTCGCCGCCCGCTATCACCACCAAAATAAGCCCCAATGGGAACACCGTCCCACCCAATAGCTTGGCTATGCCGGTTCCCACGTACCGGGCCGCATCCTGAGTTACCACCGTGTACAGGAAACCCGCCATCGCTATGTAGGCCCCGGCCATGAAACCCAGGACCAGCATCTGAACCGGAGCCCAGGCCCCTTTCTTCTCCGCCATCCTGGCACAGGATTGCACCAGCTCTGCCGGTGTCTTATATCCCACTTGGCTCCCTCCAATCTAGCCTACGCGCGAAGGGGGGGAGGGTTCTCCCTCCCCCCCTTACCGGATCTCCCGGATCCCTAACTAGACGTCGGACCGCTTGAAGTAGTGGGTGTGAAGCAGGTGATGAGCCGTCTCACCCAGGGGCTTGCCCAGGAACTCCTCGTAGAGCTTCACTATCTCCGGGTTCTCGTGGGACTTCCGGATCGGCTTGCCCTGGTCCTCCCGATATATGGCCTCGGCCCTCTTCTTCACTATCTCGAAGTTGCCGTGGTGGTAAGGCTGGCCGCCGCCTCCAACGCATCCGCCGGGACAGGCCATGATCTCAATGGCATGGAACATCTCCCCCTTGCCGTCCCGGACGGCCTCCAGAAGCCGCCTGGCGTTGCCAAGACCGTGGGCTATGCCTATGTGAAGCTTGAGGTCCCCCACGTTCACCCAGGCCTCCCGGCATCCCTGCATGCCCCGGAGCTCGGTGAAGTCCACCTTTTCAAGCGGCTTGCCGGTGGCCCACTCCACCGCCGTGCGGACCGCCGCCTCTATGACCCCACCGGTGGTGCCGAAGATCACCCCCGCGCCGGTCGACTCGCCCAGCGGACGATCGAAGTCCTCGTCTGGCAGGGACAGGAAGTCTATGTTGCAGCGCTTGATCAGATGGGCAAGCTCCCGGGTGGAGATGGATATGTCCACGTCCGGGTTCCCATCCACGGCGAACTCCGGCCTGGAAGCCTCGTACTTCTTGGCCAGGCAGGGCATCACCGACACCACCACCATCTTCTCCCTGGGGATACCCAGCTTCTTGGCGAAGAAGTTCTTGGCCACTGCGCCGAACATCTGCTGGGGGGACTTGGCGGTGGAGGGCACGTCCAGCAGCTCCGGGAACTGGTGCTCGAAGAACTTGACCCAGGCGGGGCAGCAGGAGGTGAGGATCGGCATCCTCACCTCCTTGTCCCCCTTTAGGTACCGGTTGAGCCGGTCCAGGAACTCCGACGCCTCCTCCATTATGGTGAGGTCCGCGGCGAAGTCCGTGTCGAACACGTAGTCGAATCCCATCTGCCTCAGGGCGGAAACCATCTTGCCGGTCACCAAAGTGCCGGGCTCGAGGCCGAACTCCTCCCCCAGGGCAGCCCTCACGGCTGGGGCGGTCTGGACCAGCACCACCTTTTCGGGGTCCGCCAGGGCCTCTATGACCCGCCAGGAGTAGTCCCGCTCCACCAAGGCCCCGGTGGGGCACACGGCGGCGCACTGGCCGCAGAAGGTGCAGACCGTGTCGACAAGGGGTTTCTCAAAAGCGGGGGCTACAACCGCGTTGAAACCCCGGTTTACCCCGGAGAGCACACCAACGGTCTGGACCTCGTTGCACATGGTCTCGCACCGACGACACATGACACACTTGTCCATGTCCCTCTCCAGGGCAGGGGAGTGGTCCTTCTTGTAGGTGGACTGGACTCCCTGGTAGCGTACCTCCCGGATGCAGAACCTCTCCGCCAGATCCTGGAGCTCACAGTTGCCGCTCTTGGCACAGGTGAGACACTCCTTGGGATGATCTGAGAGCAAGAGCTCCAACACGGTCTTCCGGGCGTTCATGACCCGGATGGTGTTGGTCCTCACCTCCATCCCCTCCGCCACCGGGGTGGCGCAGGCAGGGGCCAGGTTGCGGCGGCCCTTAACCTCCACAACGCAGACCCGGCAGGAGGCGCTCTTGTTAACCATGCCCACGTTGTCGTCCAGCTTAAGGTGGCACAGGGTGGGGATGTCGATCCCCAGCTGCCTTGCCGCCTCGAGGATGGTGGACCCCTCCGGAACCTTAACGTACTTTCCGTCTATGTTCAGGTTTATCATGGCTATCCTCCCGTGCTCTAGCTACGCGAGATGGCGCCGAACTTGCAGGCGGTGTAGCAGGCGCCGCACTTGACGCACTTGTCCTGGTCTATCACATGGGGCTCCCGGACCTTGCCGGAGATGGCGTCCGCGGGGCAGACCTTGGCGCAGAGGGTGCAACCCTTGCACTTCTCCGGGTCTATGACATAGCGGACCAGGTCCTTGCACTTACCGGCGGGGCAACGCTTCTCCTCCACGTGAGCCAGGTACTCATCGAAGAAGTTGTCCAGCGTGGACAGCACCGGGTTGGGCGCCGTCTGTCCAAGGCCGCAGAGGGAGGTGTCCTTGATTATCAGCGCCAGCTCCCTGAGCCTGTTGAGGTCATCCCGGGTGGCCTTGCCCTGGCATATCTTGTCCAGCATCTCCAGCATCCGCCGGTTCCCCACCCGGCAGGGGGTACACTTGCCGCAGGACTCCTCCACGGTGAACTCCAGGTAGAACTTGGCCACGGACACCATGCAGTTGTCCTCGTCCATGACGATCATGCCGCCGGAGCCCATCATGGACCCCGCCTCGAGCAGGTTGTCAAAGTCGATGGGGGTGTCCAGATGCTTCTCGGTGAGACACCCGCCGGAGGGGCCACCGGTCTGTACCGCCTTGAACTTGCGGCCGTCCCTTATGCCGCCCCCGATGTCGTAGATGACCTCCCTCAGGGTTATGCCCATGGGGACCTCCACCAGGCCCACGTTGTTGACCTTGCCAGCCAGCGCGAAGACCTTGGTTCCCTTGGACTTCTCGGTCCCTATGGAGGCGAACCAGTCCGCCCCCTTGAGGATTATGGGGGGAACACAGGCGAAGGTCTCCACGTTGTTGACGTTGGAGGGCTTGCCGTAGAAGCCCCTCTCCGCCGGGAAGGGTGGCTTGCTGACCGGCTCTCCCCGGTTCCCCTCCAGGGACTGAATTAGGGCGGTCTCCTCACCGCACACGAAGGCTCCCGCACCGTAGCGGAGCTCCACATCGAAGTCGAAGCCGCTGCCCAAGATGTCCTTGCCCAGCAGCCCCACCTCTCGGGCATCCTCTATGGCCTTCTGGAGTCGCTTAACCGCCAGGGGATACTCGGCCCGGATGTAGACCATCCCCTTGGTGGCCCCGATGGCGTAGCCGCAGATGGCCATGGCCTCGATGACCGAGTGGGGATCCCCCTCCAGGATCGAACGATCCATGAAGGCCCCCGGGTCACCCTCGTCAGCGTTGCAGATCACGTACTTCTGGTCCGCGCTGAAACGGCTGGCGATCTCCCACTTGAGCCCCGTGGGGAATCCGCCGCCACCCCGGCCCCGAAGCCCCGACTTCTTAACCTCCGCTATCACGTCCTGGGGCTTCATGGAGGTGAGAACCTTGCCCAGCGCCTCGTAGCCGTCCCGAGCTATATACTCGTTCACGTTCTCCGGATCTATGAACCCGCAGTTCCTCAGGGCGATCCGCATCTGCTTCTTGTAGAAGTCCATGTGCTTGGAGTCGGACACCTCGTGGGCGGTCTTGGGATCCTTGTAGAGGAGCCGAGTCACCTTGCGGCCCTTCAGGATGTGCTCCGCCACTATCTCGTCCGCATCCTCGGGGGTCACCTTGACGTAGAAGGTGTTATCCGGGGCCACCTTGACTATTGGCCCCTGCTCGCAGAAGCCGAAGCACCCGGACAGGACCACCTTAACCTCCTCCGCCAAACCCCTCTTGGCCAGGGCCTCCTTCAGGGCCTCCGCCAGGCGGTCGCTCTGGGAAGATATGCAGCCGGTTCCGCCGCACACCAGGATGTGCATCTTAACAGCCATGACTTCAAGGCCCCCTTACTCGTGAGAGGTTCTGTAGCTGGTGGGGATCATGCCGTCCACCATCTCGCCCTTCTCGATCACGTGGTCGAAGATCTCCTTGATCCTCTCGGTGCCCTTCACGTTCCCGTAGAGCACTGGCTCCTCCCCGGGGCGCACTATCATTATGGTGGGCTCGCTGTGGCAGAAGCCCATGCAGCCGCTCTGGGTGAACACCACGTTGTTGAGGCCCCGGCGCTTGGCCTCCTCGATCATCTCCGCCATGACCTCCCGGGCCCCGGAGGCGATGCCGCAGGTGGCCATGCTGACCTTGACCTCTATCATCTTGTCGATCTCCTGCCCCTTCTCCCGGAGCTCCGTGCCCTCTTTGACGCTCTGCTTTATCTTCCTCAGTTCATCAAGGGACTTTATCTTGTTAGACATTGCAAGTGTTCACCTCCGAGCCGGCCACCTGGGGCCTGTACTGATCCACTATGCCCGGCACATCCGCCGGGGTGACCCGGCCAAAGACCCGGCCGTTCACTATGACCACCGGCGCCAGCCCGCAGGCGCCAACGCAGCGGAGGGTGTCCAATGAGAAGTAGCCGTCCTCCGAGACCTTGCCGGCCTTGACCCCCATGGCCTTCTCCAGCTCATGAAGAACGTCCTCCGCCCCACGGACATAGCAGGCAGTCCCCATGCAGACCGATACCGCCACCTTGCCCTTGGGCTCCATGGTGAAGAAAGAATAGAAGGTTACAACCCCGTAGACCTTGGCCAGGGGAATATCCAGCTTCCTGGCCACGAAGGCCTGGATCTCCTCGGGAAGGTAACCGAAGATCTCCTGAGCCTTGTGGAGCACCGTTATTAGCTCCCCCTTCTTGTTCGGGAGCTTGTCTATGAACTCCTCCAGCTCCCGGAACTGCTGCCCATTCTCCTTGCCACAGCAACAGCAACTCATCTTCCGCCCTCGCCTCCTTCGATGCCGCATGCTTTCGCGCAAACGAGCACAAGCTCGTAGACATTATAATTTCTACTACTGGAAAGGGCAATTTAGCAAGGCCCCAAATTCGCAACCCGGATAAATTTTTATTGCGGGCAATAAAAATTTATAAAAAGGCGGAGGCCGCAACACAGCTCCCCGCCCTTCCTTCAACGCTACGCCATATCCCAGCTCCCGATCAGCTAGATCAGCCCCACAACCGCCCTATCCAGGATCCCGCTCCGCTTGGCGAACAGGACCCCGTAGTTGGTAATGGGTACCCCCTGGGACCTGGCAGCCATGATCCGGCTCATCATGTGCTTCCGGTTCAGCATGCAGCCCCCGCAGTGCACCACCAGCGAGAACCCCTTCAAATCCCGGGGGAAGTCGTTGCCCGCCACCACCCTGAACTCCAGCCGGGCCCTGCTCATCTCCGATATGAGGGCGGGCAGCTTCTCCCTGCCTATATCACCCTCAAGGGGATGATGGGTACAGGCCTCGGCGATCAACACCACGTCCCCATCAACCAGCCGGTCCACCGCCCGGGCCCCCTCCACCAGGATCCTGAGGTCCCCCTTGTAGCGGGCCATGAGGATGGAGAAGGACGTTAGCCGCACATCGGGCCCCACCAGGTCCTTCACCAGGTGGAACACCTGAGAGTCGGTCACCACCAAATCCGGCCGCCTCCCCGCCGCCTCCAGGAGCTCCATAGCCCCCCGAAGCTCCCCGGTCTTCACCATCATGGCCACCCCATCGTGGTCCAACACGTCCCGCATGACCTGAACCTGGGGAAGGATCAGCCGGCCCTTTGGGGCCTGCACGTCCTGGGGGGCCACCAGAAGCACCAGGTCCTCCGCCTCCATCAGGTCCCCCAGTATGGTCCGCATCTCCCAGCCCTCCGGGACCGCTTCCTGGATGGCCGCCTTAAGCTCCTGTATCCCATCCCCAGTAAGGGCGCTGACCGGCGTCAACCGCAACCCAAGGCGACCGCTCACCCACTGGACCGGGAGCTCCCCCTGGTCGCTCTTGTTGAAGACCCCAACCACCGGGATCCCCCGCCCCCTAAGCTCCGCCAGCCACCCCTCCTCCATGGACAGGTCCGTGACCGGGGGGGACACCACCAGCAGAGCCAGGTCCGTCCGGTCCAGCACCCGGCGGGTCCGCTCCACCCGGAGCTGCCCCAGCTCCCCCTGGTCGTCTATCCCCGCGGTGTCGATGAACACCACGGGACCTATGGGCAACAGCTCCATGGCCTTCATCACCGGATCGGTGGTGGTCCCCGGCTCGCTGGAGACCAGAGCCGCATCCTGGCCGGTCAGGGCGTTTATGAGGCTCGACTTACCCGCGTTGCGACGGCCGAATATGGCTATATGAAGCCTGTTGGCCTTGGGTGTGTCCAACACCGCAGCTACCCCCTAGAACCGGAGATCCCGATCGCCGGACTCCACCCGGCGAAGCATCTCCAGCGCAGCCTCACGAGCCCTGGGATGGGGGATCTCATTGACCTCCCTCTCGATGAGCCGCTCTCCGATCTCCCTGGCCTCCTCATCACCGTAGTCCAGGAGGAACTCCTTCAAGGTAAGCAGGGCGTTGGGCTGGCACACGTTGCCTATCTGCCCCGACTTGGCCAGGCTCATGAACCGGTCCCCGGTGCGCCCCTCCCGGTAGCAGGCGGTGCAGTAGCTGGGTATGTACCCCCCCCTCATGAGGCTCTTTATGATCTCCATGGGGGATCGGTGATCCCCCACCTCGAATTGGGGCTTCTCGTCCTCCGCCCGACGGCCGTAGTGGTCCGCGTAACCCCCAACCCCGGTGCAGGAACCGGCGCTTATCTGGGATATCCCCAGGGAGATCACCTGGTCCCGGAACTCCGCGTCCTCCCGGGTGGACAGGATCATCCCCGTGTAGGGCACCGCAAGCCTTATGACCGCCACCAAGCGTTTGAAGGCCTCGTCGTCCACCAGTTGGAACGCGGAAACGTCCACCCCGTGGGCCCTCCTGAGCCTTGGCACCGATATGGTGTGGGGCCCCACCCCGAAACGCTCCTCCAGGTGCCGGGCGTGGAACAGCATGGCCACCGTGTCGTACACGTGGTCGTACAGGCCGTAGAGGACCCCAAGCCCCACATCGTCTATCCCGGCTTCCATGGCCCGGTCCATGGCGGTGGTGTGATAGTCGTACGACGACTTGGGCCCCCTAGGGTGAAGCGCCCGGTAGGTGGGTCGATGGTAGGTCTCCTGGAACAGAACGTAAGTACCTATGCCGGCCTCCTTGAGGCGCCGGTACTCCTCCACCGTGGTGGCCGCTATGTTGACGTTAACCCTCCTTATGCTGCCGTTGTCGAACTTGAGAGAGTATATGGTCCCTATGCAATCCAGGATGTAGTCCAAGGGGCAGTTCACCGGGTCCTCCCCCGCCTCCAACGCCAGCCTCTTGTGCCCCAGGCCCTCCAGGATCCGGACCTCCTCCGCCAGTTCCTCCATGGTCAGCCGCCGCCGCTCGAATCCCCGATTGGAGCACTTGTACCCGCAGTAGGAACAGTCGTTCACACAGTGGTTGCTCACGTAGAGGGGGGCGAAGAGCACTATGCGGCGCCCGTATATCCGCTCCTTTACCTCCCTAGCCAGGGAGAACATCTCATCCTCCATTGCGGGATCCTGAACCGACAGGAGTGCCGCCGCCTCCTGGGGGTCCAGCCCCTGAGCCTGACGGGCCTTGGCCAAAACTTCCCTCAGGTACCCCACATCCCCGGCCCGGGAACGGGCCGCCTCCAGAACCTCCGTTATCCTGCCATGGTCTATGAAGTCCGCCGTATCCAATGCCCTAGCGCTCAAAACCCCCATATCAGATCGCCCCCATGCAATATGGCTTCAAAAACAAGCGGCGGGCCCCTAAACCCTCACCGCATCTCCCCTGTCCCTGGCCACCCGAAGCCCCATGGACTCCAGTGCCCTCTCCAACTCCTCCCTCTCCTCCGCTATGGACCTCTCCTCCCCTACCCCCTTGGGATATATGTCGTAGAGCCGCCGGTACCGGTGGGGCTCCAGCTTCTGCATAACCACATTGGCCCCCCCATGGAAGGCCCAGTCCCTCATCCGCCGGTCCAACACCCCAAGCGCGGTGGTGGCCGGAAGGTGGGGACGCCGCAGGAGCAACCTGGCCAAGGCAACGGTCTTAAGCACCAGGAACGGATCCCCCGCCGGCTGATCCCCCAAGGGGGTACGTGGATGGGGAACGAAGGGACCTATCCCCGCCATGTCCACGTCCAGCTTCTTGAGCAGCAGCACGTCCCGCGCTATGGACCTCAAGGTCTGCCCCGGCAGGCCCACCATGAAACCGCTCCCCACCTGGTAGCCCAGCTCCTTGAGCTGCGTCAGGCACTCCAGCCTCCTGCGGAACGACGAATGGGGGTGCAACCGGTCGTAGAGACCCTGGTCGGCGGTCTCGTGCTTCATTAGGAACCGGTCCGCCCCCGCCTGCCTGAGGTACCTGTAGTCCTCGTAGGACCTCTCCCCTATGCTCAGGGTGATGGCCACGTCCTTTATCCCCTTAATCCTCTCTATGACCCTCCCCAACGTCCAGCGATCGTACCAGCCGTCCTCCCCAGACTGGAGCACCAGGCTCATGTACCCCGCCCCTATGGCCTCCTCCGCGCACCGGACTATCTCCTCCTCCTCCATCCGGTACCGGGCAAGGTCCCGGTTATCAGCCCTGAGGCCGCAATACAGGCACCGGCCGGAGCAGTGGCTGGAGAACTCTATGATCCCCCTTATGTGAACCTCCAGACCAAAGAGCTCCTCCTTGACCTTCCGGGCCCCCTCAAGGAGCACCTGGGCCCCATCCCAGTCCAGGGAGAGCAAAAACTCCATCTCATCCATGGTCGGCAGATACCCCCCAACCATCGACGAGACCAGCTCCCTGATTTCCACCTCATCCCTGACCAAGCTCAACCGATCCCCTCCCCAGCGTCTCTCAGCTTCGCGTATGCGGCCTTCACCGACACGCCCGATATTCGCCCCAGCTTGCCGGTCATGGCACTTATCTCCTCGTTGCTGCCATCCACTATGAGGGATATGACCGACACCCCCCGATCCCGATAGGGGATGCCCATCCTGCCCACCACTATCTGAGCATGCTCGTGGAGCACCGAGTTCACCCGGTGGACCATCTCCAGGTCCTCCACCACTATGGCCACCACCCCGAGCCTGCTCCCACCGGAAACCGTCAAAACCGATCCCCCCGACGGATTCAAAATTAAAAAGCGCCCCCCGAAGGATCGGAGGGCGCACAACACGCTCCGGGACCCACAAGTCCCCTTTGACCCCTCCCCCTCGGGCTCACCCCTCGCGGTCGGCCTAAGACAATCTCAACTCCCCGTCGGAAGAACCTCCGGGTCGTTACCGGATTATCATACACTCAGTCGCCGGAGCCCGCAACAGCCCGGCGGCTCACCAGACCTATGTTGCTCATTATCCTCCTGGTGGTGTCCGGCCGGTTCATGGTGTATATGTGGATACCATCAACACCAAAGGCCAGGAGGTCCACTATCTGCTCCGTGGCGTAAGCCACCCCCGCCTCCGCCAGGGAGGCGGGATCGTCCGCATACCGGGCCACCATCCGGGTGAACTTCGGAGGGAACGAGACCCCGCAGAGGGACACTATCCTCTCCACTTGCCGGGCGTTCAGCACCGGGAAGATCCCGGCACACACCGGAACCCTGATCCCCAGGCGCCCTATGCTCTCCAGGAAGCGGTAGAAGATCTCGTTGTCGAAGAATAGCTGGGTTATGAGGAGCTCCGCCCCCATGTCCACCTTGAGCTTAAGGAAAGCTAGATCCTCCTCCATATCCCGGGCCTCCACGTGACCCTCCGGGTAGGCGGCGGCGGCGATGCACACCTCATCCCCAAACGCTCGCCTCAGGTACCCGATGAGATCCGACCCATGGGGGAAACTGGGACCCTCCGGCACATGGCGGTCCCTGGGGGGATCCCCACGCATTGCCAGGAGGTTGTGGACCCCCTCGTACATCAGGTCCTCCACCATCTCGTGAACCTCCGGAGGGGTGTGGCACAGGCCCGTGCAGTGGGCCATCACCTCCAGGCCGAACCGGTTCTTGACCGTGGAGGCTATCTCCAGCGTGGCGTCCCGGGTGCTGCCCCCCGCCCCGTAGGTGACGCTCACGAAGTCCGGCGCCAGGTCCCTTATGGCCCCCAGGGTCCTGTAGACCTCCTCCAACGGAACTCCCCCCCTGGGGGGGAATATCTCGAAGGATATGACAGGCCTTTCTCGCCCGAAGAGCTCCCTTATGAACATCCCAATCCCTCCCAGTCGCAAGGAAGCCCGGAGAGGAGCCGCTCCACCAACCTGGCGGCCCCCACCGCGTCGTAGGACATGCCGTCCGCCCCTATGGACCTGGCGTAGGCGGGGCTAACCGCCGCACCGCCCACTATAACCTTGAAGCCCGCGCCCCGGCGCCGGGCCTCCTCTATGAACTCCCTCATCCGGGGCACCGTGCTGGTCATCAGAGCCGACAGGCCCACCACCTGGGCCCCCTCCCTCTGGGCGGCCTCCAGGATGACCTCCGCCTTCACATCCTTCCCCAGGTCCACCACCCGGTAGCCGTGGCTCTTGAGCACCGTCCCCACCACGTTCTTCCCCAGGTCGTGCAGATCTCCCTCCACCGTGGCCAGGACAACCGTGCCCCGGCTGGCGGAGTGCCCCCGCCTCAGGAGCTCCTCCTCCGCCAACCGGCAGACCGCCGACGCCGCCTCCGCCGCCTCCATGAGCTGGGGCAGGAAGAACTCACCGGTCTCGTAGCGACGCCCCACCTCCTCCAGGGCGGGGACCAGATGACCGGATATGACCTCCATGGGCCCCTCCTGGGCCATCACCGACAGGGCCTCCGACACGGCACCCTCCTGGTCCCCCTCCATGACCCTGCGGGACAGCTCCGAAAGCCCCTGGCATGCCTCTCCCGCCGACACCTCCACAGCCTGGACGGACCCCCTCTCCGGATCCCTCCAGGAGGGCCCGAAGGCCATGAAGGCCCCAAGCCCCCGGTCCCGGCCTCGAAGGGCATCCGAGGCCCTCACCACACCCAGGAGCTCCCGGTCCAGGGGGTTGCATATCACCATGTCCAGCCCCCGCTCCATGGCCATGGCCAGGAACGTGCGGTTCAAGAGCCCCCGGGCGGGAAGCCCGTGGGACACGTTGCTTATCCCCAGCATTGTGTGCCCCCCCATGCGGCTCACCGCCTCCACCGCCCTCAGGGCCTCCATCCCGTTGGCCTGGCTGGAACCCAGCGTGAGCGTCAGGGGGTCGAAGACGATCCTGTTGGGACCAAGCCCCCGGGAGGAGGCCACATCCAGGACCCGCTGGGCGATACGGGCCCTCTCCAGCCCGTCCTCCAGTATCCCCCGCTGATCTATGAGCAACACCGCCAACACCGCCCCGTACCTCAAGGCCAGCCGGATCCCAAGCTCCAGGGACTCCTCCTTGGCGGTGACGGAGTTCATGAGCGGCACCCCAACCGCCTCGGCGAGCCCCGCCTCCAACACCGCCGGGGCGTCGCTGTCTATCGATATGGGCAGGTGGGTCACCGACTCCACCGCCCATATGGCCTCCCTCATGGCCCTCACCTGGTCGATCTGGGGGAGACCCACGTTCACGTCTATCACCGCTGCCCCGGCGACGGTCTGGGCCTTGGCCTCCCGCTTGACCTCCCCGTAGCGGTACTCCCCCACCTGCTCCCTCAGGGGGGACTTGCGGGAGACGTTGATCCTCTCCCCGATCATGGCCAGCGGCAACCCCGCCCCGGCGGAGATCACCCGGGACCTGCTGGAGAGCCTGACCCCACCCAGGTCACAGTGAAGCCTCGGCACCCGGCGGCCCCGAGCCAGCGCCGCCAGAGCCCTCACGTGGTCCGGAGTGGTGCCGCAGCAGCCCCCGATCACCGAGGCCCCGGCCTCCAACAGCTCCTGGCAACCCCGGGCGAACTCCTGGGGCCCCAGGTAGTCCCCCGCGGAGGGGACCCCCGCGTTGGGGTACACCCACACGGGCAGGGGGGACGCCTCAGCCAGGCGACGGACCACCGGCACGTAGCCCCGGGGACCTAGCCCGCAGTTGGCCCCCACCCCCAGGGCCCCCACCGCCTGGGCCCAGCACGCCGCCGCCTCCGGGGTGGTGCCCGTGACGGTCCGCCCGTCCCGGTCGAAGGTGAAGCTCACCACGAAGGGGAAGAGGGGATCCACCCGCTTGACCGCCTCCACCGCCGCGGCGGCCTCCTTCAGGTCCAACATGGTCTCGATGAGGATCAGGTCCGCCCCGCCCCGGATGAGGCCCCTAACCTGGGGCTCGAAGGACTTCACCGCCTCCTCGAAGGACATCTCCCCCAGGGGGGCCAGCATCTCCCCCGTGGGCCCCACGGACCCGGCCACCAGGGCGTCCCCCGCCGCCTGCCGGGCTATCTGGGCGGACCGGAGGGCCAGCTCCTCCGCCAGGTGACCGAGCCCCCTCATGGACAGCTTGCGGACCGACCCGCCGAAGCTGTTGGTCTCCAGCACCGCGGCCCCGGACTCCACGTAGCTCTCGTGGACCTCCCGGACCGCCTGGGGCATGTGAAGGCACATCTCCTCGGGCAACATGGGGGGATGCCAACCCCGCTCCGCCAGCTGGGTACCCATGCCCCCGTCCATCACCAACGGGGATCGGACTTCCCCAAGGAGACTCCTCACTCGCCCACGATCCAACAGCACCACTTCCTTCCTACACGACTCCACCGTCCACCGGGACGGTTTTAAAGAGGCATACTATAGCAAAGGCCCCCTCGCTTCAAGGGGGCCCTGGATCAACGTCCCTGGGGACCGGGGGGGACGCGGTACAGCACCCGGGGGCGCCCCGGCCGGCCGTCGCTCAAGGCCTCCTCCCGCTCCACCAGCCCCTTCATGGCCAGGTGCTCCATGTACCGGTGGGCGGTGGCATAGGCCAACCCCATGAGGGACGCCATCTCCTCCACCGTAACCCACCGCCCGCCAGCCCCCTCCAGGATCTCCATGGCCCGGCGGATCCGGCCCTCCGACAGGCCCTTCCTCTCCCTCCAGGAGGATCCAGCGGAGACTGCCACCCGCCGCAGCAGGTTAACCCTAGCGCAGAAGTCCGCCAGCCTTATGGGCTTGGTTATGAAGTCGTCCGCCCCGGCGGAGATGAGGGTCCTGGCGGTGACCGGGTCCTGCTCGATGGTGAGCATGGCCACCACCGCGTTGGGTCGAAGGGCCTTGGCCTGCCTCAACACCTCCAATCCGGACATCCTTGGCAGGTGGTAGTCCAGCAGGTATATGTCCTTGGCCCCATCCCGAACCCACCGGAGGAACCGGTCGCAGGAGGTGGTGGTCTCCATCTCCCAACCCTGGCTCTCCGCCATGGAGCTCAGGGTGAAGAGGATGTTCTCGTCGTCGTCAAGGGCCCCTATCCGCAGCATCCCCGTCCACCTCCCCCAATGGCAGGAAGATCACCGCCTCGCAGCCGCCCCCCTCCGGGGTCCGGACCTGGAAGCTGCCCCCGTGATCCCGGGCCACCTGCTCCACGAAGGTGAGCCCGGTGCCGAACCGGACCTCCTGGCCCTGGACACCGAAGCCGGGCCCCCGGTCCAGGACGAACAGCTCCACCCCCCGGTCCACCCGTCGCCCCCCGAACTCCACCGGCCCGTCGTAGGCGTTGGCGGCGTTGTCCAACAGGTTCGTCAAGGCCCTGGCCAGCCTCATCAAATTGGCCCGGATCACCAGTCCCCCCACTGCCTCGTCCCCCGCCTCGAATATCCTCCCCCGGTATGGCATGGGGCTCACCTGGGATAACACCAGATCGTAAAGATCCCTAAGGCGCACCTCCCCAGCCGTCTCCCCGCTCAGGATCTCCTGGATCATCCGGTCCATCCCCTCCGCGGAGACCATCATCCGGGCAAGCCTCAGGTCCCCGGGACGCTCCGCCATGAGCACGTCCCCCAGGCCCATTATCACCGTAAGCGGCCGCCTCAGGTCGTGCACCAGCCCCTGCAGCTCCCGGAAGACCCGGGCCCGGCGCCCCTCCTCCCGAAGCTGGGCCATCCGCCTCTCCTGGCTCCTTATGAGCCTGAACTGCCTCTCCTGCAACACCTTCCCCATGGTTATGGAGGCGGCCCCCACGGCCCCCACCAGCGAGAGGACGAAGCCCAAGAAGCCGATCCAGTCGAAAAGGACCCCCTCGCCCATCACGGACGCCATGGCCTTCAGACCCATGGACAGCTCCCCACCGCCGAAACCATAGGGGGTCAGGGAGGGGCAGATGTCCAGCCACTGGATGGCCAGCACCAGCAGGGCCATCACTATGAGCCGATCCAGCCAACCCTTGAGACCCTGGGTGAGCCACCGGAGGACCAGAACCGCCAGCAGGGAGGCAAGGGCGCTGGTGCCGAAGTGGAGCCCCGGACCTCCCATCAGGCCCCAGGATACCCCATAGGACAGGGGGATCCCCAGCAGGATGACCACAAACCCCCACAGGGATCTTATGCCCCCCTTGAGGGACAGCCCCAGGGCAAACCAGCCCCCGTAGAGCATCAGGGCCCTGCCGGAGTTGATGGCCACCAGCCGGAGGGCCCCAAGGGCCAGGTCCCCCACCGACAGGCCCCTGGAGGCCCGATCCAGCGCCTCCAGGATCCAGGAGGCCCCCATTCGAAGACTGAGGGCCCAGAACAGTATCAGCCCCATCCCAACCCAGAGGGAGATGGGGCGGCGGATCCGTATCGGGATATCTGCCATGGAAGGGATTCTAAAGCACAGGGGGGCCTTACAAGAAGGCCCCCCGATCTCTAGACTAGAAACCCACCGGCACCCCAAGCCGCCGGGAATCCGCGCCGCCGTTCAGTCCCTTGACGGGATCGAAAAGGATGCCCTGGGCGGTTCCGAAGGCCCCCGCCTTGGGCTTGACCTCCACCACGTGCCCCTTGACCCCAAGCACCTCCAGCGCCATGGGATCGATGCCCTCCTCGGCGAAGAGGTTCCCCGCCTTGCTTCCCGAGACAAGGTTGTAGATCCTGGCCTGCTCGATGGCGTCATCCATGGACATGCCGAAGTCCACCACGTTCATGATGATCTGAGATACCGCGGTGATTATCCGAGTGGCCCCCGCGGCCCCTACGGACATGAAGGGCTCGCCGTCCGGGGTCAGCACCACCGTGGGGGACATGGACGACAGGGGCCTCTTCCCCGGCTCCGGGGCGTTGACGCTCTTGGAATCCCACGAGAAGTCGTCCATCTCGTTGTTGAGAACTATCCCGTAACCGGGCACCATCACCCCGGAACCGAAGAAGTAGTTTATGGTGTTTGTGGCCGCCACTATGTTGCCCATCTTGTCCGCCACGGAGAAGCTGCTGGTGCTTATCCGCTCGTCAATGCCGTCCGCCCGATAGCTGGCCATGCCCCGGTCAAAGGGCCAGGGATCCCCGGGGACCACCTCCTTGGCCACCTTCTTGAAGTCTATCCGCTGGGCCTGCTTGGCCGCGTAGGCCTTGCTGGTGAGCCCCTGGATGGGCACCTTGACGAAGGCGGTGTCCGCCATGTACTTGGCCCTATCCGCGTAGATCAGCTTCATGGCCTCCGCCATCACGTGCAGGTACGAGGCGGAGTTGTGCTTCAGGTCCCGCATGGGGAAGTTCTCCAGGATGTTGAGGAGCTCCACCACGTGGGTGCCGCCGCTGGAGGCGGGAGGGGTGGAGTAGATCCGGTAGCCCCGGTAGGTGCCGAACACGGGCTTCCGCTCCACCACCCGGTAGGCCTTCAGGTCCTCCATGGACATCTTGCCCCCCGAGGCGTTCACCGCCCTGACCAGCGCCTCCCCGATGGGCCCCCCGTAGAAGGCCCCCTTCCCCTCCTTGGAGAGGATCCTGAGGGTCTTCGCCAGGTCCGGCTGGATGAGCACCTCTCCGGCTGGCATGGGCATCCCGTCCTTGAAGAAGGGCACCTTGGCGGGGTCGTTGTAGGTGGCCAGCTTCTCGTACTCGTCGGTTATTATCTGGTTCTGCATGGGGTGTAGCTTGAACCCCTTCTCCGCCAGCTCGATGGCGGGCTGGGCCACCTGGGCGAAGCTCATGGTACCGTACCTCTCCAGCACGTGGAACATCCCCGCCACGAAGCCCGGGACCGCCACCGACTTGCCCCCCCAGATGGACCACTTGCCCTTCTTGGCCTCCTCGGAGGCGAACATGTCCTTGGTGGAGGAGAGGGGAGCGGTCTCCCGGTAGTCCACCACCACGGTCTTGCCGTCCGCAGTCCTTATGGTCATGAAGCCGCCGCCGCCCATGCCAGAGGCGTTGGGCTCCACCACGTTGAGTGCCAGGGCCACCGCCACCGCTGCGTCCACCGCGTTGCCACCCCGCTTGAGGATCTCGACCCCCGCCCGGGAGGCCAGCTCATGGGCGCTGGACACCATGCCGTTCCGGGCGTACACGTCCCCCTGGCCAGCCCACAATGTCCCCACCCCGAGGACCAATACCATCACCAAGGCTAAAAATCCGGACTTGAACTTCATCCCCTTCTACCTCCTTCTCCGTCTCCCCCGGGACTACCGCCCCGATCTCAGAAAGTGACCTATGCCCCTGGACATGACATCCTGATACGAAGGTATCCCGCGGATCTCCACCCCCCTGTCCTGGTCGAACATGGAGAAGGCACTCACCAGGGCGGACAGGGTGGCCAGCTGACGGCCCACCCGCTCGTCCAAAGGCTTCCCCCCCTGGTCGTAGGGGACGAATAGCCTCCCCAGGGACGAGGCCTTCAGGTACGCCTTGTCCAGCCCGGTCTTGACCAGCCTCTCGTCGGTGCGCCCCCGGAGCCGCCCCTGGCTCGGGTTGGCGGTCTCTATGAGGAAGGGGACAGCACCGGTACCATCCCCCCACTCCCGGTGGCTGAGCCCCCGCAGGTTCTTGGGCGACGGCTCGAGCCTCATCTCTATCCCCTCCAGCTTCAGATCCATGGCCGCCGCGGCGGCCACCTCCATGCCCTTCTCGTGGGCCACGATGGCATCCACCACCGGGTACTCCGGCGAGGCCTCGTGGAGGTCGAAGGCCACCGACACCTCCTCCCGGCGGAGGAGTTCCATGATGGCGAAGCCCAGCCTCTCCGCGGGACTGCCGTCCGGATCACCCGGGTAGGACCGGTTCAGGTTCCGGCTCTCGTTCCCCGACAGGCTCTGCCCCGAGGGCTTGTGGACGTACACGTCCGGCACGGGCCACATCACCAGGGGGCTCACGTCCCGGGATCCGTAGCGGAAGGTCCTCATGGACCCATCGTCCAGCTGGAAGGTCAGCCTGTTGGGGGACGCCTCCTGGGGCTGGTTGTGGGTGAACCCCGACGCGTTGCCGAAGGGCACCACCATGAGACGCCCACGCCGGACCTTTGCGTTCTCCACCAGCAGAACCGCCGCCAGGTACCCCGCCGGCTCGTTTGGATGGGTACCCCCCAGGACGAAGACGGTGCCCCCCTTCTCGGGCCCCTCCTGCACGTACACCTCCGTGTCCATCCCGGTCCCCTTGAGGTCCGGAAGGTAGCTGGACAGCATCTCCACCCGGAAGCCCGGGGCGGGGAAGACCCGATCCCTCTCCCTCATGGCCAGGAAGTCCCGGGAGGCCCAAAGGCACACCGCCGCCGCCAGGGCCAACATCAAGAGGGCGGGCCTGCGCTCCTTGCCCATCATCCAATTCACCTACTTAACCCTGAGAAGTCTCAGGACCAGGGGGATCGCCACCATGGCCGCCGTTGCCTGGGTCATGGGATCCCTGTCCCTGAGACACCGGTCAACCACCAGGAAGAGCACCAGGGCCACCAGGCCCATGTATATCCAAGTCATAGGTTCCTCGCCTCCTACCTAAGAAGGGATGCTATGGGGTTCGCCAAGGCTATCATCCCCAGCCCCCAGAGGGCGGTGACCACCCCGGGCACCACGCAGTGCCTCAGGACCTTGAAGTAGTCCTCCTCGCCGCTCACCTGGGCGGCGAAGATCCCCGCCAGGGCGGTGGGGGGCATCAGGTCCCCCAGGCCGGCCAGGAGGGCCAGGGCGCTGGCCACCACTATCTGGTCCTTACCCAAGAGGGCCAGCACGAAGGGGACCCCCAGCACCGAGGCGGCCCCGAAGGCGGACACCGCCCCGAAGAGGGGGATGCTTATCCCCATGACCGGATAGAGGAGCGCCGCGGGGACCGCAAGGCAGGACACCACCACGAAGCCCCTGACACCTGTCAAGGTCATCACCTGGATGAACATCCCTACCCCCATGAGGATCCCCAGCACCGGCAGGGCATCCCTTATGGCCTCCCGGGCCACCTCCAGGGGCCGCATGGGCTTGCCGACCAAGAAGGCGGAGCCGGCGGCCAATAGGAACTGAAGGGGCATCCCCAGAGACAGCAGGGGGGACTTGAAGAGCCTCTCTGCCCCCATGAGCACCAGGAGCACCAGGAACGGAAGGAACAGGGACCCCTTGAGGGGAACCTCCTCCATCCGGCGTAGCTCCTCCTCCATCTGCCCCCCCAGGGTGACCCTCTTAAGGTGGGGCAGCAGGAGCCAGAGGGACGACAGGATCGCCAGGGGCACCGTGGCCAAGAGCAACGGGAGACCGAACCCCACGTAGGGCATATCTATGCCGCCCCCTATGATCATCACCGGGATGTCGATGGGAGGGGCTATCATTCCGTATATAGCCCCCATGGCTATGGCGGCCGCCACCTTGGCCCTGGGGACCCCGAGGCGCACCAGCACCGGGGCCACCAGGGCGCCAGTGGTGAGACACCCGGCGGTGGATGAGCCGGTGATCATGCCGGGAAGCATCACCAGAAGCGTGATGGAAAGACACAGCAAGACGGGACGACGGGCGAAGCGCCTTATGACCCAGGCGGCCAGGGAGTTCAGTAGCCCGCACCCTTGGACGGACTTCATGAATATCATGGCAAAAGCGATGATGAGGATCGTATCCAGGTACCCGAACATGCCCTCCACCAGGTGCCGGACCGGCAACCCCGCACCGGACGCTACCGCCCCCACCACCGAGGCGAGCCCCAGCGCCAGGGATATGGGTAGCTTCAGCTTGAAGGCCCCCAGGATGAAGGCCCCCACCATCAAAACCGTGAGGGCCCCCTCGGGCCAGAACCAGTTGCCCATGTGAGACCTACTTGACGCCCCAGGCGGCCAGCTTGGCCTTCAGGGGATCCGACACCGCCTGTATGGTCTCTACCTGCTGGACCTTTACCCCCTTTGGGACCAGCTTGTCCACCAGGCCGTCGTCGTTGCCCCCCTTGACCACCATGGCGGCGTCAGCGGCGGGGAAGGCAACCCCCATGAGGAAGTCGGTAAGCTCCCCCCGGCGGCCCTTGCCCCCCACGTGCATGACCAAGACCTTGACCCCCTTGGACCTGGCGGCCCCCAGGAGATCCTTGACCCGGTCCCTCTCCTGCTCCTTGTTTATCCCCGCCGCCCCAAGTCCCTTCATGCTGCCACCAACCACCGCCACCAGCACCTTGTGCTCCTTGGACAGCTGAGAGGCCTTCATGGTGGCCTCGTAGTCGGAGTCCAACCCAGCCTTCTTGAGCAGCACCTTCACCATCATGGCGTCCGGGCTCTGTCCCACCGACGTGAGCGCCACCGGGGCCGCCAACGCCCCGGTGGACAGGGCCAACACCAACGCCAGGGCACACAAAAGTCCCATCCACCCTCCAAGCCTTACCTTCTTCACCAGAGATCGCCTCCCATCTGAACGCTCTTATAGCTGAATGATATGCCATGGGGCGGGGGCCAGGAAGCGATTGTTATCTTTTCTCTATCGCCAATTGCATAATGAACCAAATTTTCCTATGATTAGACGTGCTTTATATGGCTTTAAGGGGAGGTGTTTAAGGTGATCCCAGGCAGCAAGGAAGTGCCTGGAGGGGCGGCATCCGCGGCGGAGGCGCTGGAGCACATGGAGCTGGGGCTGGACGACCTGGAGGGGGCGGTGGAGGCCCTCAAGGGGTCCATCGGGTCCATCGAGGAGGAGGCATCGGCGGTGGCCCGGGCGGGGGCGGAGGTCAACGCCCATGCCCGGCGGATGACCGAGGAGCTGATGAGGAACGCCAGCGCCGCCCGGGAGGCCATGGAGGTCATGGAGCGGGCCCTCAAGATCGGCACCGCGGTCCAGGATGACGCCCAGCGCAGCCGGGGCATGCTGGACGAGACCAATAGGGCGGTCATGGCCATGGTCTCCTCCGCCCAGGGGGTGGCGGACTCCATTCAGCGGATGACCAAGGTCCTCCAGGACATATCGGAGATAACGGGGCACATAACCGCCATAGCCAAGCAGACCAAGTTGCTCTCGCTGAACGCCTCCATCGAGGCGGAACGGGCGGGGGAGCACGGCAAGGGCTTCGGGGTGGTGGCGGCGGAGGTCCGGAAGCTGGCCCAGAGGACCGACGAGGCGGCCTCTAAGATAAGCCAGCTGGCCTCCTCCAGCAGGGCCATCGGGGACGAGGCCTCCTCCAGCATCGCCCAGGCGGTGGGCCTGTCCACCCAGGCCTCGGAGAGGACCCAGGCCACCATGGAGGCCCTGGAGACTATGTTCCAGTCGATCCTAACCGTGGCGGAGGCCCTCCGGTCCGGGGCGAAGACCGCATCCCAGCAGTCCAGGTCCGCCTCGGAGCTGGCGGAGATGTCCCAGGCCATGGCCCAGAGGACCGACGAGCAGGCCTCCATGCTGACCACCGTGGACGGCAAGGTGAAGGAGAACCGGATAGTCATGGACCTGCTCCCCCAGCGGATCCTGGACTCCTCCCGGCACCTGGAGTCCCTCAAGGGGGCCCTGTGCGGGGACGACCACGGGGAGCCATCGGTGGCCTCCATCCGCCAGCGTGGCGAGGTCCTCATGGGGATCGAGATCGACGACTTCGGCAAGTTCCACTGGTGGGAGGGGCGAATACCCAAGGGGCTCGACGTGGACCTGGGGGAGGCCATAGCCCGGGAGCTGGCAGTTCCTGCCCGATGGGTGGCCATACCCTGGGGCAACGGCGAAAGGGGCACCGTAACCGGCACCTGGACACTGGGGGACTTCGACGGGTTCCACTTCCTGTGCACCACCGTGACCAAGCTGCCGGAGCGGCTCCGGCACGTGACCTTCTCCCGGTGCTACTTCAAGAGCGGACAGTCGGTGGTGGTCCCCAGGGCCTCGGGGATCAGGGCCATAGGGGACCTAAAGGGCCGCCGGGTGGCGGTCACCTCGGGCTCCACCAGCGAGGCGGCGGCCAGGCGGCACCTGAAGGAATCGAAGATCGTCCCCTTCCCCACCGGGGTCCAGGAGGCCAACGCCCTGGCAAACGGGGAGGTGGACGCCATGGTGCTGGACCGGCCGGTGGCCTGGGATCACCTGGAGCGGCACCCGGAGTGGACCGAGCTGGGCATATCCCTGTCGGTGGAGAGCTTCGCGGTGACCATGCCCAAGGGGACATCCCCGGCGCTTAAGGCCCTGATAGACCAGGTGGTCATCCGGGAGAGGGACCGGCTCTTCTCCAAGTACTTCGCCAACCGGGTCAGGAGGTGACCACCTGAGCGATCCGACGGGAGGCCCCCAGGTTCTCCCGCCGGATCTGGAGGAAGGCCCGCCTCATCTCCTCCCCCAGGGGGGAACCCATGATCTCCAGGGCCCGGCGGGCCACCTGGCGGGGCTCCAGGTCACCCACCATCTCGGGCACCAACCGCCTGCCCAGGATCCGGTTGGGCAGGCTCACGTGGGGCAGCCGCAGGGCCGCCCGGGAGATGAGCCACTTCTTGAGCCCCCTGAGGCCCGGCAGGTGGGCGGGGATCATCCCCAGGATCCCGTCCAGGGGGATCTCCCAGGCCCGGTTAAGGGGCAACAGCACCAGCAGGGGCACCCCCAGGGACACCGCCTCCAGGTTGTTGGTCCCCGGCAGGGCCACCCAGAGAAAGGCCCCCTCCGGCAGGGATCCGTCCCAGGTGATGGCCATTGGGACCCCTCGGTAGGCCAGCAGACCGGGCCTCTGGGGCCGGTCCACCTCCCCCAGGGAGGCCAAGAGGCGCCCCATCACGTCCGGATCCAGGGTCCGGGCCAGGGGGAACACGGGCAGCACCCCCGGGTCCGTCTGGGCCATGGTCCAGGCGGCCTCCACCATGAAGGGCAGGGCGTGAAGGGCCTCGAAGGGGCGGCTACCCACCATGAAGACCACGGGCCGCGGGGCGTGGAACCTGCGGGTCTTAAGGGGAAGGTCGAAGATGGGGTAGCCCACCCGGACCGCGTTGACCCCCCTCGATGCCAGCACATCCCGGCCCGCCCAGTCGGGGGTGAGGTACGTCCTCACCCCCCGGGCGGTTCGTGGGGCCCCCACGTAGGCATCGGTCACCAGCCCACCTGCGCTTCCCAAAAGGGCGGTCAACTTGAGGTCCCACCCAAGCCTGAGGAGCCTCGCCGGGACGGAGGGGTCCGCAAGCCAGGGGCGGTCCAGGATGAACCGCCCGAGGCGATAGGACCGGTAGCCCATGGCGGCGCACAGGTCCTCCTCTCCGCCGCTCGCATACTGGCAGGGGGGGATCACCAGGGAGACTGAACAGCCCCTTCGGGTGAGCTCCAAGGCCACCGGCCTGGCCCAGCCGGCCATCTCCCCCGGGGAGTTAACCACCATGTACACTTGGTATCTCAACGGTCACCCACCGTTCATGGTAGAATGAAGGTTCAGCGCCAGATCGGGCAAGGGGGTAGAGAGCGTGTTCCTTTCGCTTGGCTCCGGCGAGCTGGTATCCGCCCGCCGGGTGGTGGCCATGGTCAGGGATGGCAATAGGACCTACGTCCACCTGGACGACATGTCCGCCCTGGCGTCTAACCTCCTGCCCGCCTCAATCCTCGCCAGGTCCCGGGCGCTACTGGGGCTTGAGGGATCATCGTCAGGGAAGGATACCACGAAAGAGGCCAACATGGAAAAGGAGAGAATGGAATGAACGCACCGGTTTCCCAGTACACCGCCAAGGACATCCAGGTTCTGGAGGGCCTGTCGGCGGTACGGAAGCGTCCCGGCATGTACATAGGGGACCAGGGGCAGCGGGGCCTGCACCATCTGGTCTACGAGGTGGTGGACAACGCCATAGACGAGGCCATGGCGGGGTTCTGCGACACGGTGCAGGTGACGGTGCACCCGGACGGGAGCGTATCGGTGGAGGACAACGGACGGGGTATCCCCACCGAGATGCACCCTACCATGGGGCGCCCCGCGGCGGAGGTGGTCCTCACGGTGCTCCACGCGGGGGCCAAGTTCGACAAGAAGGCCTATCAGGTCTCTGGAGGCCTCCACGGGGTGGGGGTCTCGGTGGTCAATGCCCTCTCGGAGTGGCTGGAGGTCACCATATGGAGGAACGGGAAGGAACACCGGCAGAGCTACCGCCGGGGGGTGCCTGTGACGGACCTGATCGCCGGGGAGGACACGGACCGCCGGGGCACCAAGGTCCACTTCATGCCCGACGGGGAGATATTCTCCACCCTGGAGTTCTCGGCGGACACCCTGATAGGGCGGCTTAGGGAGCTGGCCTTCCTCAACCCGGGGGTCACCATCGTCTTCCGGGACCTTCGGCAGGACCCGCCGATGGAGAGGAAGCTTCACTTCGAGGGGGGCATCCGGTCCTTCGTGGAGTACCTGAACCGGGGCAAGGAGGTGCTCTTCTCCCCCCCCATGGTGGTCAAGGGGGAGAAGGACGGGGTCATCGTGGAGGTGGCCCTCCAGTACAACGACACGTACCTGGAGAGGATCTTCGCCTTCGCCAACCTGATAAACACCGTGGAGGGGGGCACCCACGTGTCGGGCTTCCGCACCGCCCTCACCCGGCTCATCAACGACCAGGCCCGGAAGGAGAAGCTACTTAAGGACAAGGACCCCAACTTCACCGGCGACGACCTGAAGGAGGGGCTCACGGCGGTCATATCGGTGAAGCTACTGGAGCCCCAGTTCGAGGGGCAGACCAAGACCAAGCTGGGCAACGGGGACGTGAAGGGCATCGTGGACTCGGTGGTCTACGAGGGCCTCAAGGTGATCCTGGAGGACCAGCCCCAGATACTCCGGCCCGTGGTGGAGAAGGCGGTGAAGGCCCGGCAGGCCCGGGAGGCGGCCAAGAAGGCCCGGGACCTGGTGAGGCGCAAGTCCGCCATGAGCGGCATGGACCTGCCGGGCAAGCTGGCGGACTGCTCCAACCGCCGGCCGGAGGAGTGCGAGCTCTACATAGTGGAGGGGGACTCCGCGGGGGGAAGCGCCAAGATGGGGCGCGACAGGTCCTTCCAGGCCATCCTCCCCCTGAGGGGCAAGATCCTCAACGTGGAGAAGGCCCGGCTGGACAAGATCCTCTCCAACGACCAGGTGAGGACCATAATCCAGGCCCTGGGCTGCGGCGTGGGGGACGAGTTCGACTACTCCAAGCTCCGGTACCACAAGATCTTCCTCATGGCGGACGCGGACGTGGACGGGGCCCACATAAGGACCCTGCTCCTAACCCTCTTCTTCCGCTACATGCCCCAGATAATAGAGAACGGCCACCTCTACGTGGCCCAACCCCCCCTCTACCGGGTTCAGGAGGGGAAGAACGTCCACTACTGCTACTCCGACCGGGAGCTCAAGGAGATCATGCAGCGCCTGTCGGGCCGGAAGGCCTCGGTGCAGCGCTACAAGGGGCTTGGGGAGATGAACCCGGAGCAGCTGTGGGAGACCACCATGGACCCCGCCAACCGGGTCATAAAGCGGGTTGAGATCGAGGACGCGGTGCTGGCGGACGAGCTGTTCAGCGTCCTCATGGGGGACGCGGTGGAGCCCCGGAGGGAGTTCATCGAGACCCACGCCAAGGAGGTCCGGAACCTGGACGTCTAGACCCGGCGGGGAGGGGCGGTGTCCCTCCCCGCTCGTCAAGGGCTAAAGCCCTTCCCGGGGCCTGGTGACCCGGCCGCTCCCGCTACCCCCCAGGTTTGGCAGCACCACGGACGTAACGATCCTTCCGTGCCGGGACAGCCTGGACAGCAGCGCCTCCAGGAACTCCATGGAGGGGATCAGGGCCTCCATGTAGAAGTCGTTGGAACCGGTTACGCTCCAGCATCTGATCACCTCCGGCAACTCCTCCAGGGCCCTCATGATGGGGTCATCCGGGTTGCTGTATATGGAGGACATGGCCAGCATGACCCTAAAGGAGTACCCAACCCTGCGGGGGTTAACCACCGCCCGGTAGCCCTCGATTATCCCCGCCTCCTCCATCCGCCTCACCCGCTCTATCACCGCCGGGGTGGAGAGCCCAACCCGACGCCCAAGCTCCTTGTAGGAGATCCGGCAGTTCTCCTGCAGCTCCTCAAGGATCCTCCATCCCGTGTCGTCCAGAAGCCTATCGGAATCGCCAGACAAGCTCATCACCTCACCGGGGTAAACTAACCTGCATACCCGCCTAACTTTATTAGGCGGCTCGCCGCATTTGTGTTAACGGGGTTATTTAAAAATATACCACGGTTTGGTAGGATTCCCCCCAACTTGAGGCCTTGGGGCCGTGAGGGGGGGATTGGATGAGCTTCGTGGATCTGGTGAGCGTGATCGTGTGGGACTACCTATGGGGGATGCCGCTGGTGCTGACCATCCTTGGCGTCGGGGCGTACCTCACGATCCGAAGCGGTTTCTTCCAGGTGGTGGGCTTCAGGTCCGCCATGGGCTACGCCCTTAGGAGCGTCCTGGGACGGGAGGGGGACCGGGGCAAGGGGCTGTTGAGCTCCGCAGAGGCCATGAGCGCCGCCCTGGGGACCACCATAGGGGTGGGGAACATCGGCGGGGTTGCCACCGCCATAGCCACCGGGGGGCCCGGGGCGGTCTTCTGGATGTGGGTGGCGGGGCTTGTGGGCATGGTGATAAAGATGGCGGAGATAACCCTGGCGGTCCACTACCGCTCCACCGACCAGCGGGGGGAGACCTACGGGGGACCCAACTACTACATGAGAAGGGGCATAGGGGAAGAGATGGGCAAGAGGGGCCTGTTCAAGGTCCTAAGCGGCATCTTCGCCTTCGGGTTCCTCACCGCCTACTTCATAAACATCCAGACCTACACGGTCTCCGAGGCGGTGGGCAACACCTTCGGCCTCTCCATGACCTGGGTCGGGGTGGTCTACACGGTGTTTCTCTACGGGATGATAAGCGGGGGGCTCAAGGGGCTGGGGCGAATCGCCTCCTGGCTGGTGCCCTTCATGTGCGTCTTCTACCTGGCGGCGGGGATCTTCATCATCGTAAGGAACCTGCCCGCCATGCCCGGGGCACTTGGGCTGATCGTGAGCTCCGCCTTCAACGGCACCGCCGCGGTGGGGGGCTTCGCTGGGGCGGCGGTGGCCCAGGCCATGAAGGTGGGCTTCTCCAGGTCAGTGTTCAGCAACGAGGCGGGATGGGGGTCCGCCCCGATGATCCACGCCACCGCCCGGGTGGACCACCCGGTGAAGCAGGGCCTCATGGGGATCTTCGAGGTCTTCGTGGACACCTTCGTCATATGCACAATAACTTGCCTTGTGATCGTTGCCACCGGCACCTGGTCCAGCGGTCAGGACGGGGCCACCCTCACCCTGTCGGCCTTCGAGATGTCCATAGGAAGTTACGGCCGGTACGTGCTGGCCCTGGCGGTGTTCATCTTCGGGCTCACCACCTCAGGGGGGGTCTACGCCCAAATAGAGGTGGTGCTCAGGTACCTGCTGGACGAATCCCCATTGAAGGACCGGCTGCTCTGGCTCTACAAGTGGACCTACCCACTGCCCAGCCTGGCGATGGTCTACATAGCGGTCCGGTACGGCCTGCCCGGCACCCTGGTCTGGGTCTTCTCCGACGCGTCCACCGCCCTTCCAATCTTCGCCAACGTGGTGGCCCTGTTCTTCCTCTCCAACCGCTTCTTGGCTTTGCTCAAAGACTACAGGGCCAGGCACATGGGGGAGGTCACCCACCGGGAGGCCCCGGTACCCCTGTTCTTCGAGGGGGGCCAGGGGGAGGAGGCGTGAGGCCCCGACCAGTTGCGCTTCGGACGATCGACAGGATCACCATAACCATTTAAGGAGGGTTCATCGCATGTTCAAGAACGTCATCGCAAGGCGCCCCGGCACGTCCATAACGGAGGGGATCACCTCTGCTCCCGAGCTGGGCAAGCCGGACCACCAGCTGGCACTCCGCCAGCATCAGGCCTACTGCCAGGCCCTGGAGTCCTGCGGGGTCCAGGTAACGGTCCTGCCCCCCCTGGAGGAGTACCCGGACTCCTGCTTCGTGGAGGACACGGCGGTGCTCACCACCCGGTGCGCAGTGATCACCAACCCGGGGGCACCGAGCCGCCGGGGGGAGGTGGACCACATGGTGGATGTGATCCGGTCCTTCTACCCCGCCGACCGGGTGGAGTTCATCCGGGACCCGGGCACCCTGGAGGGAGGGGACGTGATGATGGTGGGGGACACCTTCTACGTGGGCCTCTCCGCCCGGACCAACCGGGAGGGGATAGAGCAGTTCGCCCGGATCCTGGGTCGTAACGGCTTCCAGGTCAGGGCCGTGCCCCTCAGCCAGGTGCTGCACCTTAAGACCGGTGTCAACTACCTGGAGGGGGGCAACCTCCTGGTCTCCGGCGAGTTCGTGGATCACCCGGAGTTCGCCTCCTTCAACCGGATCGTGGTCCCCCCGGAGGAGGCCTACGGGGCCAACTGCATCTGGGTGAACGGCACGGTCATCGTCCCCCAGGGCTACCCCACCGTGGAGGCCCAGGTCAGGGACCTGGGCTACCGGGTGATCTTGGTGGACACCTCGGAGTTCCGGAAGATCGACGGGGGGCTATCCTGCCTGTCCCTTAGGTTCTAGGGGTGCCCGAGGGGCCCGGGGATCCGGGCCCCTCAGTACTCCACCCCCTGCCGGGCCTTGATCCCCCGCTGGTAGGGGTGCTTCACCTCCCTCATCTCGGTCACCAGGTCCGCCACCTCCAGCACCTCCTCCGGCGCATAGCGACCGGTGAGGACCACCTCCGTGTCCGGGTGCCGGTTGGCGATGGCCTCCAGCACATCCTCCACCGGCACCAGCCCGTAGTCCATGGCCACGTTGATCTCGTCCAGGATGACCAGCTGGTACTCTCCGGAGCTCAACGCCTCCCGGGCCAGCTCCAGCCCCCGCCGGGCCTCCTGGTGATCGATGGGCCTTGCCCCCCCCTTGGGGACGTAGTCCGGGGTGCCGGTCCGGACCAGCTCGAAGCCCGGAAGGCCCTGGGTCCCCTCTATCTCCCCGTAGAAGTCCCACCCCTTCAGGAACTGGATCATCTTCACCCTCATGCGGTGCCCCACCGCCCTCACCGCCAGGCCTATGGCGGCGGTGGTCTTCCCCTTTCCGTTACCGGTGTAAACCTGAACCATGCCCACTTAAAAACACCCCCGAATTTCTGATAGAATCTAATGGCTCATTCAAAGGATACCAGAAGGCCCGAGACCTTTGGCGAGGGGGTTCGCGCACATGACGGACATGAAGATCGGTTTCATCGGAGGCGGCGACGGGGCGCTCAAGATAATGAGGCACCTCATGAGGCTTGGATTCAAGATAGCCGGGGTGGTGGACCTGTCAGACGACGCCCCGGCCATGAGGGAGGCGAGGGCCAACCACATACCCACCTACAAGCGGATGGAGGACCTGCTCTCCAAGCCCCTGGACCTGGTGATCGAGGTTACCGGCAGGGACTCGGTGGCCAAGGAGGCGGAGGAGAAGAAATCCCCCAGGACGGGGTTGCTTCGCTCCGGCGACGCCCGGTTCATGTACGAGATCATCGCCCGGGAGGAGGAGAACTCCAAGGTTATCCGCCGGCAGATCGAGGAGATCGCCTCCCTAAGGCGCCGGCTGGAGGAGGTGCTGGAGCCCCTGAAGGAGGCCTTCGAGGGGCTGGCGTCGGGCAACAAGGACGTGGAGGCCACCATGAGGCCCATGCTGGACAGCATGGACAAGCTGTCCCAGCAGACCCAGCGGTCCGACGAGCTGGTGGGGACCATCCACGCCATAGCCCGCCAGACCAAGATGCTGGGGTTGAACGCCGCCATCGAGGCCGCTCGGGCGGGTGAGCTGGGGAAGGGCTTCGCGGTGGTGGCCGACGAGGTCCGGAAGCTGGCGGAGCAGACCACCGCATCGGTCCAGGAGGTGGGCGATGTCTTGACCGACATCGCCAGCATCGCCAAGACCCTGGCGGAGCCGATCCAGCAGTTCAGCCAGGTGGCAGATAAGAGGGTCAAGGCCATCGAGGGGCTAAAGGGCAAGGTGGAGACCCTCTCCAGCATGATCAGGTCCGCCCAGGAGGTGGAGCAACGGCTGGAGAAGCTACTGTAGACGCCGCCGGGGGATCGGCCCCGGGTGAGGGAAGGCAAGCCGAGCGGGGGGTCCGGCCCCCCGCTCGATCTGTTTGACACTGGGTTGGGGTTGATCTACTGGGCCCCCGGGGGCTCCAGCCGGTACGGTAGCCCCTCCACCAGGGCGGGAAGGGATATCATGGCCCGGTCCTCGAAGGAGAAGGACAGGGAGGCGTCCACGGTCTTGAGCACCTTGCCGTCCTGGTCGAGCACCTCCACCCTTATGGAGGCCCTGGGGCCCCTCACCACCGTCACGTCCCGGTCGTCCGCCATGAACTCCATGGGCTCGCCCCCCGCCACCGAGACCCGGAGGGACTCGATGGGGGCCAGATCCCGGCCGGAGACGGTGACATTCTGGTTGTCGATGAAGAGCTGGTGCTCCTTGCCCAGGAGGAAGAGCAGGGCCCCCAGGGCCACCAGGGCCGCCAGGAGGGCGAGCCTTACAGCGTTTCGCCTGGTCAACTTGGTCACCTCCCTCAGGCCGCCTGGCCCCGCAGGGACCGCCGAGCCCGCTCCCTATCCTTCTGCCGCTTCCAGGCGTGCAGCGCCAGGGAGATGGCGATTATGCCGTAGGAGACGAAGACCCGGAAGTACTCTCCCAGCTGGGCCTGGCCTATGAGCTGCTTGCCCGCCATGGGGGACACCACGAACATCAGGTGGAAGAGCACCACTCCCAGGAACACGTTGCCGATGGTGGCCCTGGCCACCGTGGCGCCCCCGATGAGCAGGGCCGCTATGGCGAACATGCCCGCCTGGTCGTGGCTGTTGTAGGTGTTCATGGTTCCGATGTTCTGGAGGAAGATTATCTGCCCGTAGCAGGCCAGAACGGTGGAGATGATGATGGCGATGATCCTGGTCCGCTCCACCGGTATGCCCGCCGAGTCCGCCACCGCCATGTCCTGGCCTATGGCCCGCATGTCCTGCCCCAGCTTGGTCCTCTGGAACCAGAGGATGAAGAGGCAGAAGGCGGCGATCACCAGGTAGGTGGCCAGGGGGACGCTCATGTCCCCGATCTTGAGGGGGATCAGGTCGTCCAGGCAGTGCCTTATGCCCTGGAGGTTTATGGCGTTGCGGATCCCGTAGCCCCGGGAGAGCACCAGTTCGGCCTTCCGGATGGGGATCAGCTTCCCCATGCCGTACAGGACCGCCAGCTGGTAGAGGCCGTTGATGAAGAAGCCCAGTATGTAGCTGGTCACCATCTCCCGCCCCTTGGCCCGGTTGAGCACCGTGCCGCAGATCCAGCCCAAGAAGACCGCTATGGGGGTGGCGATGAGGGCCGCCAGCAGCATCCCCGGCAGGCCCGACACGGACCAGTCGGAGATGAGGATGAGCCCTATCTGCCCCGCCATGGCCCCCAGGACCATTCCGAAGTTGAGCCCCATGCCCGCCAGGATGGGGATCAGCAACGACAGCACCAGGAAGGAGTTCCTGGCCACCCGGGTCATCATCTCCTGGATCAGGTACTGGGGGGTGAACCCCGAGAGGGGGATCGCCACCGCAGACAGGAGGACGAAGATGATGGGCACCGCGTTGCTTATGAGAAGCCGCTGGATCTTTTCCTTCACGTTGGCGTCCTTCATCTCTTAACCTGCACCTTTCTGGTCAAAGCGTAGAGGATCATGCCGTTGCTGACGATGATCCTTATGACCTCCGACATGTCGGTCTGCATTATGCTGTTGATGACCGACGGGGTCATGGTGAGGATCCCCTGGAAGAGGAAGGTCCCCACGATCACGTTGAGCAGCGAGGCCTTGTTGACCGAGGCGCCCCCCAGAAGTATGGCGGCCACCGCAGGGAAGGCCATGTAGAAGGGCCCCATGTAGAGCTGGATGAACCCGAAGCTCTGCTGGTACACCAGGATGCCGATGGCGCCGAACACGGTGGAGAGCACCACCGACACGATCCTCATCCGGTCCACGTCGATGCCGCAGGCCCGGGCGAACTCCGGGTTGGACCCCACCGCCGTCATGGCGGTTCCGGTCTTGGTCTTGAAGAAGGCCCACATGAGGAAGCACATGAGGGCGAAGAAGAGGAACATCCCGGTGGGGAAGTAGAAGTAGGGCCCCACGTTGAAGCTCATGAAGTCGCTCAACACCTTGAGCCAGTACCCCTGGACGCTTATGGTGGTCCTCAGCCCCGATCCCCCGTAGCCCCAGATCATGTTGGGGCTCTTGTAGGGGAGGAGCAGCCAGGCCATGCACATGAGGGCCACGGAGGAGAAGCCCACGTAGGTGGCTATCATCATCTCGTCCCCCTTGACCCGGTTGAGCAGGAGGCCGTAGGCGTAGCCGAGCACCACCGCCAGGGCTATCGCTATGGCCATGGCCACCAGGAACCCTGGCAGCCCCCGCACGTCCATCTCGATGCTGGTCACCGCCCCCACCAGGCCGGCGATTATGCCCAACGGCAGGCCGAAGTTGAGTCCGCAACCGGACTGGACCATAGGCACCAGGGCCAGCACCATCACCCCGTTCATCCCCACCCGGACCAGGGTGTCGCTGAGGGACGTGTCCACCCGGACACCCACGAACGGGGCGGCCACGAACAGGGAGAGGAGGAAGAGGCCTATTATAACCCTTGGCCACCCGGCGGCCTCTATAAAGGATCTGAGCTTGTCATTCACAGGCCTTCACCTTCTCTTCCGTAGAAACCTTTATCTCCCCCATCATGAGGAGGCCGAACTCCTCCGACGGGGTCTGGGCGGGTAGCACCCCGGCGATGCGCCCCTCGTCCACTATGGCTATCCGATCGCATATGGACCTCAGCTCCTCCAGCTCAGAGGAGGTCATCACTATGGTGGTGCCGTACTCCCGGTTGTACCGCCTCAGGGTGTCCAGCACCAGCTTCTTGGCCCCCACGTCGATGCCCCGGGTGGGCTCCGACACGAAGAGCACCTCCGGGCGCACCACGAAGGCCTTGGCCAGGCACACCTTCTGCTGGTTGCCCCCCGATAGCTCCACCGCCCTCTGCTTGGGGCCCGTGCACTTTATCTCCAGGGCCTTTATGTACTCGTTGGCGCACTCCTCTATGGCCCGGTCGTCCCGCCACTTCACCAGACCCCCCAGCAGGGGGCGGATGAACTTCTCCTGGATCTGCATGGCGGTGAAGGCCATGTTCCAGTCGATGCCCTCGTCCAACAGGAGCCCCACCCCCCGCCGGTCCTCGGACACGAAGGCCATGCCGGCCCTGAGGGAGCCCTCCGGGTCGTTGAGCCTTATGGGCTTGCCGTTCAGCTCCACCGCGCCACCCGCCGGGTAGAGGCCCATTATCCCGTTGGCGATGCCCAGCTTCCCCTGCCCCGCCAGGCCGCCGATGCCGAAGATCTCCCCCTGGCGGACCTGGAAGGACACGTCCCTCACGGTCTCCCCGGGCATGTCCACCCACAGGTTCCGGACCGAGAGGATGGTGGGCCCGAAGGAGCGGACCTCCCCCTCCTCCCGGTGAGACTCCTCCACCTTGCGCCCCACCATCCATCCGGCGATCTGCCGGACCGTCACGTCGCAGGTCTTGGCCTCCTGGACCACGTGACCGTCCCGGAGGACCACTATCTTGTCGCAGAGGTCTATGACCTCCTGGAGGCGGTGGGATATGAAGATCACCGACATGCCCTTGGCGGCCAGGTTGCGGACCGCCTTTATGAGGATCTCCGCCTCCGACTCGGTGAGCACCGCGGTGGGCTCGTCCAACACCAGCAACTTGGTGTTGGACCGGTCGATCTCCCGGGCTATCTCGGTGAACTGCTTATGTCCCACCGGCATCTCGGAGCACAGGGTGTCCGGGTCTATCTCAACCCCCAGGGTGGAGATGGCCCTCTGGGCCCGCTGGCGCATCACCGGTCGGTCCAGGGTCCTGAGCCGATCGTCGAAGACCTCCACCAGCAGGTTGTACCGGGTGGACTCCCGGTTCAGCAGGATGTTCTCCGTGGCGGTGAAGCCCGGGATCAGGGAGAACTCCTGGTGCACCATCCCGATCCCCGCGTCCAGGGCCTCGAAGGGGGACTTGAAGCTGACCTCCCGGCCCTCAAAGAAGATCTTGCCATCGTAGCCCCCGGTCTGGTGAATCACCGGCATTCCGAAGAGGATCTTCATCAGGGTGGTCTTTCCCGCCCCGTTCTCACCCACCAGGCCCATTATCTCCCCGGGCCCTAGGGTGAAGGACACGTCTGAGAGGACCCGGTTGCCGAAGTACTCCTTCCCCACGTGTTCAAGCCTCAGAATGGGCTCGTTAGAAGCCAAATCGCTCACACCTCTCTCTAGATCTAGGCATAGGGGCCCCCAGAGGGGGAGCTCTGCCCCAGAAAGCTCAAGGGGGGTCACGACAGGAGGGGGGAGGCAAGACCCCCCTCCCCCCTCCTGCATCTGATGAGCTCCGCTACTTTATCTTGAAGTACTTCTCCGGCACCTTGACGGAGGTCATCCCCAGGTAGCCCTTGCCGAACACGTAGGTGTCCTGGTAGACCAGCACGTGGTTCTTCTTCTTGACGCCGGTGCCCATGTCCACGTAGTAGCTGCCGTTCCACTGGGCGCCGGGGGTGTACTTGGCGTAGCAGGCCATGAGGGCCTTGAAGTCGCTGAGTTTTGCCTTCTTCTCCACGATCCGCTTGCCGAACTCGCCCAGGGCGGCGGTGGTGGCGTAGCCGTAGCTGTAGGCCCAGGTGCCCATGCGGCCCTTGCCGCCCGCCTTGATGACCGCCGCCTCAACCTTCTTGAGGATGGCGGGCCAGTTGCCCTTCTCCTTGGAGAGGTCTATGCCGAAGG